>Ga0315338_1000075_pt1 | contig 461195 bp, 420 predicted proteins | sample ASW8metaG_FD_204518 | JGI IMG/M metagenome (GOLD analysis project Ga0315338, IMG submission 204518) | Ammonia-oxidizing marine archaeal communities from Monterey Bay, California, United States - ASW #8 | ecosystem: Environmental > Aquatic > Marine > Coastal | place: USA: California | collected...
CGTGAAAACCCGGCCTTCGGTGGGCCAAACCGGCTCGCCGGCGGTGTTGCGATGCTTGCCCGATGCACCGCATCGCGCTTCTCATCGCGCCTTGCCGACAAACCGGTTTGGCGCCATCAAACGGTTCTGTATGAACATGAAACGCTCTAGCCAACTTCCCAATGTCAAAGCTTGATTCTTTTATACGCCGTATGCAGGCGCAGCAGGCGTGTATCAACGCAGCCTGCCAGATGATCGCCACGGTTCCCGGCGTGGTGTTCGAACTCGGCCTCGGCAACGGCCGCACCTATAGCCATTTGTGCGAGAAGCTGCCCGGGCGCGATGTCTATGTGTTCGACCGCGCAGTCTCCGACCACGTGACATGCACACCGCCAGCCGACCGGGTTTTTGTCGGCGAGCTGGCCGACACCCTACCGGTGGCGGTCAACCGGTTCCGGGGTCAGGTTGCCCTGGTGCACATTGACATCGGTGCCGCCAATCAGGAACACAACGCCCGGCTTGCCGGGTTCATCAGCACACAACTGTCCGCGGTGCTGACACCGGACGCCGTGGTGATGAGCGACCAGCAGCTTGACCTGCCGCACCTTGACGCGCTCGACCTGCCCGAGGGGGTCGCCGGGGGGCGCTACTTCATGTATCGCGATCGCGGCCAAAGAGCAGCCAGCCCATCCACAGCACCGTCTGCGGCCTGATCCCATGACCGGTCCGATTCGCCGTCGCCGATGCGACAGTTTGTTGAAAGCATGAAACAGTGACAGTGCTGATTACCGGGGTTGCCGGCTTCATCGCAAACCATCTCGCCTACAGGCTGCTGGAGGACGGGGCCGAGGTGGTCGGCATCGATAATATGTCGCCCTATTACGACGTTACGCTCAAACACGCCCGGCTCCAGCGGCTGGAACGGTTCGAGCGGTTCACACCCCTGGTGTTCGATTTGTGTGACGGCGACCGGCTTGAAGCCGCTTTTGCCGATACCGCACCAGACATTGTCCTGCATCTGGCTGCCCAGCCGGGTGTGCGCTACAGCCTCGAAGCGCCGGAGGTCTACGTCCAGAGTAATCTGGTCGGCTTCGCCAATCTGCTGGAAGCCTGCCGCAAGCACCCGCCGCGCCACGTGATCTACGCCTCGTCAAGTTCCGTCTATGGTGCCAACCGCGCGCTTCCGTCAAGCGAACATGCACACACCGATCATCCGCTGACACTCTATGCCGCAAGCAAGAAGGCAAATGAGGTCATGGCGCACAGCTACAGCCACCTGTTCGGGCTGGTAATCACCGGGGTGCGCTTTTTTACCGTCTATGGCGAGTGGGGACGGCCGGACATGGCCTTCTTCAAGTTTACCGACGCGATCCTCAATGGCCGGCCAATGGACGTCTACAACCAGGGGAAAATGTCCCGCGATTTTACCTATGTGGCCGACGTGGTTGAGGCGGTCACACGTCTGATCGGCCACCCACCACAGCTGGACGAGACGTGGGATCCTCACGCACCCGATCCCGCCTCAAGCGGTGTTGCCCCCTACCGGGTCTTCAACATCGGCAACTCCAAGCCGGTGCCACTGATGACTTACATCGATCTCCTGCAGGATGCCCTCGGCAAGAAGGCGCAGATCAACTTCACCGAAATGCAACCGGGCGAAGTGCAGGACACCTGGGCGGACACACATGACCTGACCGCCTTGATCGGCTATGCGCCCGCGACACCGGTTGAAACCGGAATCGCCAACTTCGTCACCTGGTACAAGACCTATTACGGCATCGATTGATTTTCAGCCGCTTTACGTCCTATTCACCCGAATGCTCTATGATCCTGGGCGGCAACGAGTTGAAAGATGACGTCATGCAAGAAGGTGAACGGAGATTAGGTGTCGTCCGGCGTTCAGACAAGCCGAGGCGATCAGAGACGGACAGGCGCTGCGGCACGAACGCAAAGTCCGCTCAGAAAAAACAGCCGGTCAGCGAGAAACGCTCCGGCCAGGACAGGCGCTCCGGCAAAGAACGACGCGCGCACCCATAGAGCGTATCATCTGGAAATGTTTCGGTTGGGGCTGGCTCCATGACCGCTTTCGGTTGCGCCAAAACCCCGTCACCGTGCCAGATAGGTCAACAAGTCGTTCCACTCTTCACAGCAGCGTTCCGCTGATACCGTGACCTTGTCCAAAGGCCGGTAATCCCATGTTTCAACGACCTGTGACGCAGCTGAGCAGAAACTCTCGGCCAGTTCGGCCGTGGGCGAAGACAGTGCTGATACCGCACTTCGCGCCGCCACATCCAGATCGTCAGGCGAACCGGCAAAATCCACCGCAAGCGCACGCTGAATCATCACCAGACACATCTCATCAGTTATCAGGTCAATCCATACCCGCCGCCCGTCATCCATATGAATGTGGAGGTCGCGGCCACCGTTGTCGTCGTCGATATCTCTGACAATACCGCATATCCGGTCGGCAATCCGCCCGGTGAAAAGGGCATCGGGATCACGTAAACCAAACAAGACGTGCTGAGCAGTGGTGAACGGATCGAGCCCGTGCCGCGCCGACACCGGACCCAGATAGCGTGCAAGATTTTCCACGGTGTCCCTGCGCACCGATTATTCCGGTTTGCCGGCAGCAACTATCTGCGCTTCTTCCGCAGGCGGACCGTATGACAGGTCAGTCGCCTTGTCGAATGCAAGGATCTCGACTTCTTCCTCGCGCCCTTTTACCGCAATACGATCCGGCCGGCCGCCAGTTACGGCAAGCTCGGAGCCGAGCGCGGTCTGCTCGGAGATCACCAACTGGCATCCCAGCGTCTTACAGGCTGATTCAAGCCGGCTTGCGGTGTTCACCGTGTCACCCAGTGCGGTGATACGCTGGGTTGCCCCTGTGTCGCCGACCACACCTATGCGGCCGAGGATTGCCGGACCGGTGTGAATACCAATGCCGATATTGAGCGGTGCCGAAAGATCCGCCGCCAGACTGGTGTTCAGGGCGCTGAGCACGCCACCCATGGACCGCGCCGCAGTCATCGCGTTTCTGGCGCCGGCCTGGGGACCCTGCTCCATGCCGAAGATCGCCATAATGCCGTCACCGATAAACTTGTCGACATAGCCCCCGGCATCACTGATCGCATCGCTCATCTGTCCCAGATACTGGTTCAGCAGGAACACCACATCATACGGCAGCCTGGACTCCGACAGCGCGGTGAAACCCCTTATGTCGGCGAACATGATCGCCACCGTCTGTTCCACACCCCAAAGATACTTGTCATGTTTGCCGACGTCGCTGACCGCGACCTTTCGGGCCGGCAGCAATGTGGCGATCGACAGATCGCTGGACGGCACAAGCTGGCAGGCCAGCCGGACATTGGGTCCAGCACCAACCCGCTCAAGCACGATCCGCTCCGCATCGCCCGGGTCGTGCAGGAACTCAAGGCCGTCCAAAATTCGCACCCGGCAGGTCGAACATCGCGCGCGCCCACCGCAGACCGAGGCATGTGGAACCCCGTTGGAGCGGCTGATTTCCAGCAGCGTTGGTCCGATTTCGCTGACCATGGTTCGGCCATCCGCATAAAGCACCCGAACTGTCGGGCGGAAACGGTCGGTTATGGTTCGAACCAGGCGGTAGACGATCGCTGCACCGACAACCGCGATGCACGCCCAGAACGCCACGTCCATTGCTCCATAGATCACCGCGAGCTGATCAGCGGTTAGAGGATTCGAGAACGAGCCCTGCAGCCGAACCTCCCGTCCACCGACCGCAAAACCTGCAAAAGCCAGAACCGGCACCAATACGGCAAATCCATTGAGTGGCCAGATGGCGCGTCGATACCATGGCTTAAGACGCAGCCAGAAGTGGATGCCGATACAGCCATGCACCCACACCAGCAGGATCAAAATGCCCTGCCGCAAGGCCTGGTCGGGCCACAGGGCCCAAAGCAGAAAGTTGTAATTATCGTCAAGCCCGAACACTTCATGCGGCATTCTGGTGCCGAGCGTATGGCGCAGCAACAAAAGTGGGATCGCCAATCCGAATGCCAGCTGGATCGCTTCCCATGCGGTCATGCGCCAGCTCTTGCGTTGCAAAAATTTTAACAACGCAAACACCACATGGATGATCAAAGAACCGTAAAGCAACACCGTTCCCGGCGCACTGCGCCAGAAGCCCGACCGTACCGTGCGCACTGCTTCCATCAATTCGACGGAGATCAGGCCGCAGGCGTGGTTCACCAGATGAGTGGCGGCGAATGCAAACAGCACAAGCCCGGAGTAAAGCCGCAATTTCTGGGCAGACGATCCCGATCCGCGGGGTTTTTTGCCTTGGACGGTACCGCGGTCTGTCATCGTTGGGGTCCTGTCGATTACCCTTTCAATTTGCCCAATTCTTCACGGCAGTCCGCCAGATCGTCCGTTGTCTTGCCCAGACGCTGTGCCAGAACCCGTGTAACCTCGACGGCCATCTCGGGAAACTCCGTCAGCAGGCGCAGAAAATGCTCTTTCTGGATTTTCAAGGTCTCGATACGGTCGACCGCCTTAACAGTTGCCGTGCGGGGCACATCGCACAGGATGGCGATCTCACCGACAAAGGCATTCTTCTTCAAGGTGGCAAGCACCTGTTCGCCTTTGTCGGTTTCCTTAACCACACTCACACAACCGTCGATAATGACATAGGCCGCATCGCCGGCATCGCCTTCATGAAACAATTCCTGGCCGGCAGCGAAGGCCATGCGGTCCGACGTGAATGCCAGCAATTTCAATCGGGAAGGATCAATATTGGCGAACAGGGGAATTCTCCGCAAAGCGTCGACCTCATGTTCCAGACCAGCCATTTCATTCACTCCTTGTCGCCCGTTTGCCCTCTTGCTCAGCTTAACTCGACAATTTCGGCAAGCTTGCTGTCGGTCTTGTTCAGTTCATCGGGTTTGCCACTTTCGACCAGCGTGCCGTCTTCGAATACCAGGGCATAATCAAATTGTTTGGCGCTGTCGGGGTTCTGGAGAACCCAGAAAACGCCGGAGCCCTTTTCGTCGCCCGATACTTTTGTCGCCTCGAGCACACGACTGACCATCTTGTCCTGACTGGTCGAGTTCATGCTGGCGAAGGCGCGATTGATAATCAACAGGTCGGGGCGCTTGAGCAAGGCGCGGGCAAGTGCCAGCTTTTGCCGTTGCGTCGATGTCAGGCGCTTGCCGCCCGAGCCGACATTGAACTGCAGCCCCACTTCGAAAACGGCATCGCGCAAATTGAGTTCATCGAGCATCGACCGGATCGCCGCATGCACCTGTTCTGACGCATCGGCAACACCGTAGGCCACACGGCCAAGCAGAACATTGTCCTGCAAGGAGGACGCACTGTTGTACGTTTCCGGCTCGTAGAACTCGATCGACGATTGAAGATTTTCCGGCAACTCATCGGCAAAAGTTTTACGCGCCCGCATCAACCGCGCTTCCAGGTCGTCGGTCATGAGCCCAAGGCGATGCCGGGGTTCGATATAGGCAAAGGTCAGCTTGAGCAGCATCGAAACATCTTTGGACTGTACTTTTTCAAAATCGATGCCCGAGTTGCGTGTCACCACTTTTTCGTAATCGGGGATTTCTTCCGCCGACATGAAACTAAGCTGTTCGAAGAACGGATGATCCTCCGCCAGACCTGCGAACAGTTCGATCACCGTGCGGGCGATTTCCTCGCCCATTTTGAACAACTCGCTGTCAAGTCCGGTTTCCGACAGAATTCTCCGAAAATACCGGTTCGACGCCAGTTTCTGATGGGCAAAGACATCATCCACAGCAGTGCCGAACAAAAGGTTCTCGGCCAGAGTTGCATTATGATTGTAGCGTGCCGGATCAAACGGCTCGACCAATTCCGAAAGGGGCGGCTGTTCCAGGCGCTCGCGCAGTGCGCGTCTTGCGATCATCACCTGTTCTGCAAGTTCGGCATGGGTGGCGGAATTGATGGTTCCGCGCAGGCCAAGCTCGAACAGATCATCTGCCAGATCAACCGTCTTGAGCACATCGATGAGACGGGCGTCCAGCTGTTCAGGACCAGGCACCCCGGCGGCATCATAATCGACCCAGTCAGCTTCAATATCGAGCAGCGTATTGCCGGACCGTTTTGCTTCGGAAAGCTGCAATGGCGTGCGTGTCTCTCCATCGGGATCTCGCAACGGCACATGCCGCAAGCCATAGAGCAGACAGTCACGGACACTGCTCTGGGTCAGATAGGGATCCGGGCCGACATATGACACCCGACGGCCAAGCACGGCCTCATTGAATTCGTCGATGTCCGTGCCACCGATTTCGACCCGCCCTGAAGACGGCAACAGTAAGCGGACGAGAACTTCACTGGTGGATTCCGCACCACTATTGATCAAGCCGACCACCGCCGTCTGATTGTCGACCGGCACCTCGAACGATGTGCGCTCGACAAGTCTTGCCCCGGTATCGTCGGTGACACTCAAATTGCCCGCCACCACTTTGCCGGTCAGTGGCGCCACGGGCTCCATCACCGGTTCCTGAATGGCCGGGTCGATCATGTTCTCCGTGTCGAACTGCTCGATCACCTGAGTGTATTTGATCTGGACGTCGAGCCTTTGCTGGTCCCAGTTAATCAGCTCGCGGATCGGGGAAGGCAGGTCTTTATAAGCTGCAATCACTGCAATCAGCTGGCCAAGATTAAGATCGCCCTGAATCACCGCGATCCCGCCGACGAGGTAAAACAGGAACGGTGTGAACTGAGCCAGGAAATTGTTGAGAAACTTGATGAAGTATTTCCGCTGATACAACTCGTAGCGAATGAAGAATATCCGGCCCAGACGGGTCGCCAGATCGGCCCGCTCGTAATTCGAGGTGTCGTTGACACGGATTTCCTGGATCCCGTCGACGATTTCACCAACCCGCCCCGCCAGGGCACGCGATTCAAGCTGCCGCCGTTTCGACAGGTCCAACAGCTGGCGCCGCAGCCGGGGAATGATGATTGCCTGTCCGAGCACAACCCCAAGCGACACCGCCCCCAGAATGACATTCTGCGAGACAATGAAAAACATCGCGACCAGCGCCAAACCGCCTTGAAACACCGGCGTCACGAATGCATCGCCGATGAATGTCCCCAGCGGCTCCACTTCGTCCTTCACCATGGTCGCCATTTCCGGCGCTCTGACACGGCGGAACTGTGCCTGGGGGAACCGCAACACCCGGTCGAGCAACTCATAGCGCACCCGGCGCAACATCCGTTCGCCGACCCGGCCCTTGTAGGTATTGATGTAATATTTGAACAGTCCGTTGACACAGACCAGCAGAAGGAAACCGCCGCACAATGCGTAAAGATACGGCACCCGGGTCAACCCGATGCCGCCGAACAGAACGAACTCGCCGGTATCGGATATCCAGGATGGCACTTCAAACGCCAGCCTCAGAAACGGTTCCACAGCGCCCGGTGTCTGAAAAATATCCGTAGCGGATATCGGTCCGTTGACGATCAGCTTCGGCAACTCATAGGCATAGAAAACGAACGGCATCGACAGGACGACGACCAGCAGAGTCCAGATCTGATCAGACCTCGAGTAACGCCAGATATACTTGAATATATTCGATTCCATTTAGTCATCACCTAGAGTCGTTTTACAATCATGGTTTCGTCGCCAGGACCATGATTGTAAAACGCCTGTGGAACCCTCCTGCACCGTTGTTCTTGCAAATTTGCATCAACCAGTGCTGACACGGTCTCTGCCCCCGGCTGGGGACTATGACGGCAGTTAAAGTGTGTGGCAAGATCAACGTCAAACGTGTATAGGCACGCTCGTTCACTTTGTTCGAAATAACAACCACGCCTGCTTTGCGCCATCGACGCTTCGTGGATAGACCCACTTACTGGCTGGATTTTGCAGTCGACGTGGTGTAATCGTGGCAGTGTATGAGCTTTTATTCGTGGTGGTTAGTGCACCGCCACGTGACGCCATTCGGTACCGATTTTCACAGCCACGTTCGTTTGTTAAGACCGGCAAAGCGCCAGACCAATAATGAACGGCGTGTGATAGGGACAGCAGGAGGCACCAAAGCGCATGGCGCAACAGTCGGGCACCAGCAAACTTGGTACGGCTTCGCCAGCGAGGCAGCCCATCGCAGGGGACTTGCAAACAAGCGGGACCACACGGCAGGGCAGACAGGGGACTATGCAATGTCAAGTAAACCAAGCGCCAACACGGCGAAAACAGCAAACGCGAAATCCAAAACACAAACAAATCACGAAGGGGCCGCCTCGGCGGACAAAACCATGACCGACGATAAAAAAGCAGCGCCCGCGCGCAGTGGGCATATGGGCCTCGACCTCGGCACCAGCCGGATCGTACTCGCTTCCACGCAAGGCGACCGCACGCATTACAAAACCGAGCTCAACGCCTTTGTGTCAATGCCATACTCGAAGATGACCAAAGCCATGCTGGAGCGTGAGAATATTCACCACACGCATTCCGGCTCGGAGATCCTGGCATTCGGCAACCGGGTTGACGAATTCGCCAATATTCTCGGCGGCGACACCCGCCGGCCAATGCAGACCGGCGTGCTGAACCCCAATGAGCCGCGTAATCTGGAGATGCTCGCCCTGGCGCTCACCAATCTGTGCGGCCCGGCCAAGAACGGTGAAAAGATCTGTTTTTCCGTACCAAGTTCCGCCAGCGGTAGCGATGCGGATGTGATATATCACGAGCAGTCCATCCGCAAGGTGCTGGAAGATCTGGGCTACGAAGTGCACAGCCTGAACGAGGCTCTGGCGGTGGTGATCGCGGAACTGAAGGATCACGATTTCACCGGTATCGGCATGAGCTTCGGCGCCGGCATGTGCAATGTCTGCGTCGCCTATCTGGGCCTGCCGGTGGTTGCATTCTCAACCACCCGTGCTGGCGACTATATCGATTATTCCGCTTCTTCCGTAACTGGCGAGACACCGACCACCGTTCGCCTCGCCAAGGAGAGCGAGGAGTTCAAGCTCAACGGCAAGGCGCGCAACAGCATCGATCAGGCGGTCTCTGTCTACTACCGCGACATCATCCAGACCGTTGTCCTGACCCTCGAGAGGATCCTCAACAACAACAAGCAGCTGCCCCCCTTCCGCGGACCGATCCCGGTGGTCTTTGGCGGCGGCACATCGATGGTTGAAGGTTTCCATGAAGAACTGCGCAAGGCCTTTGCAAAGGTCAACTTGCCGATAGAGATCATGGACGTGCGCAAGGCCAAATACGGCATGAACACCACTGCAACCGGCGCCCTGGTCGCTGCACTGGCGGACATGTAGCGGCCAAGCAGTCGCATCATTGTCAATCAAACACCGGGCCGGCAGCGGGCAATCGCCGCCGGCCCGATGGCTTTCAGACCGGACTATCCGTTTTGGCCAATTCAGACATGCCGGGTGATGCCGCCATCGACCCTCAGGCTCTGACCGGTGATGTATCCGGCACCGTCCGACAGCAGAAACGCGGCGGTTTTGGCAATTTCTTCAGACCTGCCGATCCGCTTCATGGGGATCTTTTGACGGGAGTCCTCGGTATGGTTCAGACTGTCGATATACCCGGGCAGCAGACAGTTCATCCGCACATTCTGGGCAGCGTATTTGTCCGCGTAGAGCTTGGTGAAGGCTGAAACCGCAGCACGGATTGCACTTGACACCGGCAGGAACTGTTCCGGTTCGAATGCCGCATAGGTGGTGATGTTGACGATGGCGCCGCCGCCTTGCTCGATCATCACCGGCGTCACCAGCCGCGCCAGGCGGATCACATTCAACAACATCATGTCGAGGCCCAGAGACCAGTCGGCATCGGGAATGTCGAGCAACTCGCCCTTGGGCGGGTGTGCTGTGTGATTGACCACGCCGTCGACCCGGTCATATGCCTCCATGGTGCGGTCGAACAGGAGCCTGAGGTCTGATTCCTCAAGCACCGATCCGGTCACCCCGACCGCGCCCAGTTCCTTTGCCAAAGCTTCCGCCGATCCGGACGGCGACATCAGCGCAAGCCGGCACCCCTCGGCATGCAGCTCACGGGCAATTGCTGCCCCCATGCCACGCCCTCCACCGGTAACAATGACGACCCTTCCCTCAGACATTTCGGCGACCTCCCTGGGCTTTCAGTTTTTAAGATCCAGGAATCTGCCGTCATGAAGCCGGGCCCTGTCAAGCATCAGAGCGGGCATTCAGGTTTCCGGTCTGGGCAGATCCTTGGTCAGATGCCCCGACTTGACATAAACGGTGCAACCATCAGCCGTATGAGGCGCGTGCGTTCCACCCGGCGGAACGCGCAGCCAGGTGCCTTCGCCATAGCGACCGTCCGCATCGTCAAAGCCGCCGTCGAGCACGAAATACTCGGCACCATCCGGAAACACTCGCGCTTCCAGCGACGTGCCCGCCTGCCAGCGCTCCATGCGCACATCCTCATGGTCGCTCGCATGCAATGGCAGCACCCGCTGTCCTTCGGCCCGATCACGCCACAGGCTCTCGTCTGTGATGTCGATCCGGACGAAATCCTGATCCCCCGGCGGCATCTGCCAAAGCTTCACGAAGATCGTGCACCCGGGGGCGCTCGACGGCGTATGGCGCGAGCCCACCGGATTGCGCACATACATGCCCTTGGGGAAATCGCCCATCTCATCGGTAAACACGCCATCAAGCACGATGAACTCCTCCCCGCCCGAATGGGTGTGGGCTGAAAACGCACTGCCCGGTGCGTAGCGCACAATGGAGGTGGCGCGCGCCACTTCCTGGCCGTCGCGTTCCAGCATCCGGCGGTCGACACCCGGGAGGGGTGACGCGATCCAATCGATTTCCTGGCTGTGCATGACCGCCCGTTTGGTGACGTCTGCGTGAATTTGCATCTGGATTTATCCCTCGTTCAGGGTTTCGATAGTGTAGCACGACACTTACACGGTCGCGCCCAGTGTGATGACGAGCATTCCGTTCGCCTATTCTCTGCCGATAGATAGGACTGCCGCGTGGCAACGGCAATGTTACCATCGCCGGCCATACAACCCTTCAGAAGCGATCGACCCGGTAGGGCGTCATATCAAGATCGACAGGCTTGCCGGCGATCATGTCGGCGATCAGGCGTCCGCTGGTCGGCCCCCAGGTCAGTCCGAGATGGCCGTGACCGAAAGCATAGAAGACGTTTGAGAAATGCGGCGAGCTGCTGATCACCGGCACAAAATCCGGCAGGCTGGGACGCGCACCCATCCATTTCTCGCCGCTTGTGTCCTTCAGTCCGGGCAGGATCCGCTTGCACTTTTCCACCAGATAGTCGGAGCGCCGGTAATCAGGTGCGGCATCGACCCCGGCAAACTCCACCGCACCACCAATTCGCAGGCCGTGCGGCAGCGGCGTGATCGCAACGCCTGCGGATTCATAAACCAGCTGGCGGCTAAGCGAGATCCCAGAATTGGGCATGGTCTTGTTATAGCCGCGATCCGCCTCAAGCGGCACGCTCGAGCCGAGCTGTTGTGACAGCCGGTGCGACCAGGCACCTGCGGCAACCACCAGATGATCGACCGCCATGGTTGATCCACCGGCAAGCCCCAGGCTGTGTGCGACGCCGTCACCGGTTTCGACCGTCCTCACCTCGCCGGAGGCGAGCGTTCCTCCGTCACGCACAAAGCGCTCCGCCATCAAAGTGACGAACCGGTAAGGGTCTTTAAGGTTTCGCCAACCGTCCATGATCAGGGCACACCCGACATCAGACGAGACATCCGGCTCGAGTTCGTGGATTTCCGGCCCGCTGAGCTTTTCATACGCAAAGCCGTGTTCGGCGCGCAGGCGCCAGGCCCATTCACTTTGCCGATATTGCCGCTCGTGATCATAGATCGCCGCACAGAATTCGCAGAACACCAGATCCCGCGCTCCCGCCGCCTCCAGCATCACGTCCAGATCCGGCACGGCTTTATGGCTGAGTGCGGCAGCGGCCTGCGTCAATGAGCGCACCCGGTCCATTCGGCCCTGCGCCAGAAACCGCAACAGCCAGGGAACCAGCTTGGGAAAATAGGTCGGACGAACCGACAGCGGCCCGGTTGGGTCGAGCAGCCAGCCTGGGACCTTCTTCATCAGGCCCGGCTGGGAAATCGGCACGATCTCCGAAACCGCCATCCCCGCGGCATTGCCGAATGAGCAGCCCTCCCCTGGTCCCTGGCGATCGACTACGGTAACGTTGAACCCGTGGCGTTGGGCAAACAGGGCACAGCTCATGCCGACAACGCCGGCGCCGACGATCACAACATTCTTCGACATTGATGAAACAGCCCATCCACCTGTCATAGCCACCGCCGAAAATGCAGCCTCCAGCACGTTGACCAGCAAGCCGCCTTCGTGGCAATGAAAAACACCAGCACGCGTCTTACAAGCGGCTTTGGCGCCGCACCAGTTTTTTGTATGCACGCATTTTGAGGAAGCGCCCCATGCGTCCCACTGTTGACATCGTTGAATCCGACACCGACCTGCCCCGTGAAGCAGATGTGGTGGTGATTGGCGGCGGCATTATCGGCGCTTCGACCGCCTGGACGCTGGCGCGGCGCGGCCTTTCGGTCGCATTATGCGAGAAAGGCCGGATCGCCGGCGAACAATCGAGCCGAAATTGGGGATTTTGCCGCCAGCAGGGCCGCGATCCACGCGAAATACCGTTGATCATCGAAAGTCTGCGCATTTGGCGTACGATCGAGAAGGAAATCGAAGCCCCGGTCGGCTTCAAACAGGCCGGCTGTCTCTATCTGGCGAAAACCGACAAGCAGATGCAGGGTTACGAGGACTGGCTGGAACACGCCAAGCCCTATCAGCTTGACAGCCGCATGATCAATCCTTCTGAAATCGAAAATCTCATGCCCGGCAGTACAATTCCCTGGAAGGCGGCACTTTATACCGCCAGCGACGGCCGGGCTGAACCGTCCAAGGCAGCCCCCGCCATTGCCCAGGCCGCACGGCGCGCTGGCGCGTCAATCTTCACCGCCTGTGCGGCGCGTGGTTTTGAGACCTCCAACGGCCGGGTGTCCGCGGTCGTCACCGAGAAAGGCACGATCAAAACCGGCACGGCGGTTCTTGCCGGCGGTGCCTGGTCACGGTTGTTTTGTGGCAATCAGGGCCTGTCCCTGCCGCAACTGAAGGTCCTTTCCTCGGTTATGCGCACAGCGCCCATGGATGAGATTACCGACAATGCCATCTGGGCACCCGGCTTTGCCTATCGCCGGCGCGCCGATGGTGGCTACAATATCGCCCATGGTTCGACCATCAATGTCGATATCGTGCCCGACAGTTTCAAATTGCTCCCGCATTTCCTGCCAGTGATGTGGCGCCAGGATAAGGAACTGAGGATACGCCTTGGCCGCCGGTTCTGGACCGAACTGACCATGGCCAAGCGCTGGCGCTTCGATGAGAAGACCCCCTTTGAAGATATGCGCGTGCTCGATCCCGATCCCAGGGGACGGGTGCTCGACAAGGCCTTCGCCAATCTGAAACGCGCCATGCCGGCGTTCGAAAAGGCGGAAATCGCTGAACGCTGGGCGGGCCTGATCGATGTCACCCCCGACGAAGTACCAGTAATCTCGACGCTCGACGATATTCCCGGCCTGGTCATCGCCACGGGCTTTTCCGGCCACGGCTTCGGCATCGGTCCGGGGGCTGGACGCCTCGCCGCCGATCTGGCGAGCGGTACCGACCCGATCGTCGATCCCGCGCCGTTCAGGTTTGACCGCTTTGCCGGTGGCAAACGCCAACCCGCCGCCGCGCCGGTCCCGGTCTAGGCACGCACATGTCAAAACCGGTCGCCAAAGATTGGTACGAGACGATTTCTCACGGCGACGGCATCACCCTGATCCGGGAACTCCATGTAGCGAGCTGGCTGCGCTGCAACATTTGGCATGTGGCGGGCCGTGACCGGGACATCCTGATCGATGCCGGCATGGGGCTGCGGCCGCTTAAGCCCGAGGTCGCGAGACTGTCAGGCCGTCCGCTCACCGCCATCGCCTCACACGCCCATTTCGACCACATCGGCGGGTCACATGAGTTCGACTGCCGGCTCGGCCACCGCACTGAAGCGCATATTCACGAAACCCCAGACCGGGACAACACAGCGGTTGGCACATTCGTGCGTGCCGAGACCTTCACCGCCTGGCCCCATGACGGCTTCACGCCAGAAAGCTACCAGGTCCGTGCAGCCCCACTCACCGGCTTTGTTGACGAAGGTGATGTGGTCGATCTGGGCGACCGGGCATTTCAGGTATTTCATCTGCCCGGCCACTCACCCGGATCCATCGCACTCTATGAAACCACAACCGGCATTCTGTTCAGTGGCGATGTGGTCTATAACGGCGCCCTGTTCGACACCGTCTATCACTCCGACCCGGAGGTCTACCGCACCTCGCTCAACCGTTTGCGGGAGCTGCCTGTAACCCGGGTACATGGCGGACATTACAAATCATTCGGCCGTCACAAGATGATTTCGATCATCGACGAGTATCTTGCCGGCGGCCGCCGGATCGGTGATGCGGATGCCTGGATTGCCCGACATAGCACTTGAACAGCAACACCAACGGCCTTTTCTAAAGCTCTTTCTTCGCTACGCACCAAAATATAGTACCTTGAATTTTTTATATATTACAGACAGTTAGGTGCAAACAATGATGCTTTAACAAATTGTTTTAGCTTAAGAACTAACCTTATTAGTCATAAACAGCCGGAACCAGCCGGAGAGATCCCGTGCCGCGCCATGCCAAAGTGACTGAGAACGGACTGATCGATGCCGCCCTGTCGATTGTCGAATTGACTGGCCCCGATGATCTGACCATCAATGCCCTGGCCGATGCACTCGATGTCAAACCGCCATCGCTCTACAATCATGTTACCGGTATTGAGGATGTCCGCACCCAAGTGCGCGTGGTCGCCACGGCAAGGCTTGGCGATACCCTGTTTGACGCCGCCATGGGCCGGGCCGGTGAAGACGCACTGTTTGCCCTGTGCCATGCCTATCGTGGCTTCGCGCTCGAAAACCCGGATCTTTATTCCATGACCATTGAGGTGCGTGCCGGCCAGAACGACGACCTCGACCGTACCGCCTGGCGTGCCCTTCGGCCACTGTTTGCGGTTCTCGCGGCCCAGGGGTTTGATGATACCGACGCAACCCACACAGTCCGCACCATCCGTGCCGCCCTGCACGGCTTTGTCAGCCTGGAGATCGACGGCGGCTTCGGCCTGCCGGAAAGCATCGACACAAGTTTCGACCGCCTGGTCGATATGCTGCTGACCGGCCTCGACAAAGGCCACGAGAACTAGGGTCTAGCCCGAATTTTTCGCACTCTCTGTGATCTGCGCGGATTTTACGCGGGTTATCAGGGAATGTTATCGCAGCAATCAGTAAATTCAATTTTGCCTGATGAGATGCATTTGCTAATAATCGGTGCACATGAATTTTATAGTCAGAGCAGCTTGGAAAAAAGCGCACAACTGCAGCGGAGAGCGGATATGGACAGCGAAAGTAAGTGCCCGGTAATGGGCGGAGCCCACAGACACACGGCAAATCAGCGTTGGTGGCCGAACCAGTTGAACCTGAAGATTCTTCACCAGAACTCTTCCCTCTCTGATCCCATGGACCAGGGTTTCAACTATGCTGAGGAGTTCAAGAGCCTCGACCTGGATGCCGTCATTGCAGACCTTACGGCGTTGATGACGGACAACCAAGACTGGTGGCCGGCAGATTACGGCCATTATGGCCCGTTGTTCATCCGGATGACGTGGCACAGCGCGGGCACCTACCGTGTCTATGATGGCCGCGGCGGCGCGTCCAACGGCACCCAGCGTTTCGCGCCCCTCAACAGCTGGCCCGACAACGGCAACCTGGACAAGGCACGCCGTCTGCTCTGGCCGGTCAAGCAGAAATACGGCCGGAAACTCTCCTGGGCCGACCTGCTGATCCTGTCCGGAAACGTCGCGCTCGAGTCCATGGGTTTCAAGACGATGGGTTTCGCCGGCGGGCGCGAAGACGTCTGGGAACCCGAAGAGGACATTTACTGGGGGCCCGAAACCGACTGGCTTGGTGACGAGCGTTACTCCGGCGACCGGGAACTTGCGAACCCTCTCGGCGCCGTTCAGATGGGCCTGATCTACGTTAATCCGCAAGGCCCGAACGGTAACCCGGATCCAGTTGCTTCGGGCCGGGACATTCGTGAGACCTTCGCGCGCATGGCCATGAATGACGAAGAGACCGTTGCACTGGTCGCCGGTGGACACGCATTCGGTAAAGCCCATGGCGCAGCCGACCCGGACGAGTATGTCGGTCCTGAGCCCGAGGGCGCCAGCCTGGCAGAGCAGGGCCTTGGATGGAGTAACAGGTTTGGCACCGGCAAAGGCAATGACGCGATCACCAGCGGCGTCGAGGGTGCATGGACCGAAACCCCGATCAAGTGGGACAACAATTACTTTGAGGTTTTGTTCCGCTATGATTGGGAGCTGACGAAGAGCCCCGCCGGCGCACATCAGTGGACGCCTAAAAATCCGGAAGCAGCAGGCACTGTGCCGGACGCGCACGATCCGTCGAAAAAACACGCCCCCATGATGACGACGGCCGATATGGCGCTCCGGATGGACCCGATCTATGAGCCGATTTCCCGGCGTTTCCTCGAAAACCCGGATCAGCTTGAAGAAGCCTTCGCCAAGGCATGGTACAAGCTGGTTCACCGTGACATGGGCCCAATCACCCGGTGTCTCGGCAAGCTGGTCCCAGCAGAACCTCAAATCTGGCAGGATCCGATCCCCGCAGTGGATCATGAACTGATCAACCAACAGGATATCACTGACCTCAAAGCCAGGCTCCTTGCATCGGGCTTGTCTATCTCCCAGTTGGTCTCAACCGCCTGGGCGTCGGCCTCCACGTTCCGCGGCTCCGACAAGCGCGGCGGCGCAAACGGAGCCCGCATTCGCCTGGCGCCAATGAAGGACTGGAAAGTGAACCAGCCGGCCGAGCTGGCCACCGTGCTGCAAACCCTGGAGACCGTACAGGCGGACTTCAATGGCGCGCAGTCCGGCGGCAAGAAAGTTTCGCTCGCCGATCTGATCGTCCTGGGCGGCTGCGCAGCCGTCGAGGAGGCAGCCAAGAAGGCCGGTCATGAGGTGAACGTTCCTTTCACACCGGGCCGCATGGATGCATCGCAGGAGCAAACCGAAGTAGAGTCCGTGGCGCACCTCGAATTACGGGCGGACGGGTTCCGTAACTACCTGCAAGACGGCCACCAGCGCTCAGCCGAGGAACTTCTGGTTGACCGGGCGCAGTTGCTGACGCTGACTGCGCCTGAGATGACAGTGCTGGTCGGCGGTCTGCGTGCATTGAATGCAAACGCCGGCGGCGCGGCGCACGGTGTCTTCACCAAGCGGTCCGAGACGCTGACCAATGACTTCTTCGTCAACCTTCTTGACATGAACACGTCGTGGCAGACGTCTGCTTCCGACAATAATGTGTTCGAGGGACACAACGGTTCGGCCGAGGCCAAGTGGACCGGCACCGCTGTCGACCTCGTGTTCGGTTCGAACTCCCAGCTCCGGGCCATCGCGGAAGTCTATGCAAGTGACGACTCGCAGCAGGCGTTTGTGGGTGACTTCGTGGCTGCATGGGACAAAGTGATGAATCTCGATCGCTTCGACCTTGGCTGATCTCAGCCTAAGGGTCTTCAGGGCCTTCCAGAGCTCAGCCCCGACCAGGCATCGGGCGGTGTTTCAAAACAAGCTGAAACACCGCCCTGACGCTAGAGCGTTTCAGGTTCATACGGAACCGTTTGATGGCGCCTTGCCGGACAAACCGGTTTGGCGCCATCAAACGGTTCCGTATGAACCTGAAGCGCTCTAGAGCCGATAAGAACAATTGATCCCGATGGTGTCGATCAAGCAGCTCAGATATTTTCAGGCGGTTGTCCGGTTCGCCCATTTTGGCCGTGCTGCTGAAGCGTGTTCAGTGACCCAGCCAGCCTTGTCGATGCAGATCCAGGCATTGGAAAAGGAACTCGGTCTTCAGCTGGTTGAACGCAGCGCCAAGGGTGTCGTGTTGACTGACGGTGGCCGCGAAGTCGCCAAACGTGCCGAGAGGATCCTGTCGGACGTCCGCGAACTCGGCGAATATGCCCACCATCACGCTTCCACACTGAGCGGATCACTGCACCTTGGCGTTATTCCAACCATAGCACCATATGCACTGCCTCCACTGCTGCCGCTGTTGAGTGCGCAGTATCCGGATTTGGAACTCGATATTCGGGAAACACAGACAGAAACCCTCGTCGAACTGCTGCTCGACGGCAGTCTGGACCTGCTTTTTCTGGCACTGCCAATAGATCATCCTGACATCAAGACCATTCCGCTTTTTAAAGACCGCTTTTTGCTGGCGACACCGCTTGGACATCATGTTCGTGGGCGGATCAGGGCCGCGCCGGAACTTTTCAAGGATGAGCGTTTGCTGCTCCTTGAGGAAGGCCACTGCCTCCGGGACCAGGCGCTCATGTTCTGCAATCTGCGCCAAATCGATAACATCGATGTATCCGGTGCATCGAGTTTATCGACCATCGTCCAGATGGTCGCCAACGGCATGGGATTGACATTGCTTCCAGAAATAAGCCTGGAGTTCGAGGTACAACACAGTCAGATCAAGGTCGTAAAGTTCAAGAAGCCCGAGCCAAATCGTGTTCTGGGACTGGCCTGGCGATCAACATCACCGCGCCACCAGGATTTCGAAGAACTGGGGAGACTGATTGTTGAATCCCGGCCAAGGAGAACCGGGACTATTGCAATAAGTGATACAGCCTGATCATCTGATCGCCATCACTTCCACGCTGATCATAGCGGCGGCTGCCGCCAGACCCGCGACCGGCACGCCGGTTGAGGCAGGACCGGGCTTTGAATAGTAACCCGACCGGATCGCCAAATTGTCATGCAGGTCGTCCGCATTGGCGCCGCCGCGGTAATAGGTCGTTGCCTTGATGACATCTGAAAAAGACGCACCGGCAGCATCAAGCACACGACCCAGGTGATCCATCACCGCGTGCGTCTGTTCATCGATCACATAGGGTGCAGTTACCGTGTTGTTATGCGACACCGCAAGCTGGCCGCCGGTGATAACCAGGTCATCCATACGGATTGCCTGGGGGTGCGGCAGGTCGATCGGCCAATGGCCATGGCCCCGCAGGTGGATCGGTTCGCGCCGCCAGTGATTGGGGGCCGCCCGGCGCACGGCAATCGCATCCATGGCAATCGTGGTGTTTCCGGTTCCAAGACGACTGACGCCGGCATCTGTGATCACCGGGTAGAATTCCTCGAACCATTCGCTCCGCGCCTCCGCCATGCGGGCCCAGTCAAATGCATTACCGGTGAAATAGGTGTTCAGCTTGATGATGTCGTCAAGTTCACCGCCGGCGCTGTCCAATACAGCCTCCAACCGGTCACGGATCGCCGTGAGCTGGCCGCTCAGTTGATCGCCGTCGTCTGGAGCAGGATCGACCGCAATCTGACCGATAAAGATCAGATCGCCCGACAGCACCGCATCGGAGAAAGGCGCGCGCAAATTTTCAGGCGCGACAGGCTCGGCGACATCCTCGGCAAACAGGAAGTCGATTTCGATCATCATGCCGTCATAGTAAAAATGCGACAGGGGTATGAGCACGATGCTGGTGGCATCAAATCCACCCAGTGTCCGCCCAAGATTTTCGCGCAACTGCTCTTCGTTGATCGATCCATTGTCGAGGTAATAGGCAACCACGCACACCGGTTGGTTCACATTTGCGCCGATGGCCTCCAGGATGGGATCAAGACCCACCGCAATGATTTCGGCCTGGCCCAACAGATCATAGGGCCGCAGCACACGGCCATTTTGATCAAGCGCACATTGCCCCCGGGTAAAACCGAGCCCGTTCTGGGCGACCATTTGCGGATAGGGCACATCGATCGCCATGCCCCACGAGCCATCGGGATGAGCATGTCGCCGCGCCTGCACCGGCCGGTAATTTCGCGCCATAGGGTTCAATCCCGATATCTTCGCTGACGAAGGTGCCATCTTGTCTTAAACTAGCCGGAAATGCCCGAAAAGTCGCCAGGACCTGCAACATGACCACGGATTTCATCGACCTTTACAGCGACACTAAAACCCGCCCTACACCGGAAATGCGCGAGGCCATGGCGTCTGCCGTGGTTGGCGATGACCAGCATGGCGAAGACCCGACCTGCAACACTCTGTGCGAGAGGGTCGCTGCTCTGCTGGGCAAGGAACGCGCGCTGTTCATGCCGTCAGGCACCATGTGCAACGAGGTTGCAATCGCTGTGCATTGTGGGCCCGGCACTGAAATCATGTGCGACGAGACCGCCCATATCATCACCGCTGAGACCGGTGGCCCGTCCGCCAATTCGGGCGCTATGATCCGCGCCATCAATGGCTATCGCGGCCAGTTCACGGCCGATCAGGTGCGCGCCGCCTTGCGCGGAAACTCGCAATATGAACCCCAAAGCCGCCTGCTGGTGATCGAACAGACCAGCAATCATGGCGGTGGTTCCATCTGGCCGGTCCAGCTTATCGACGAGGTGGCAGCGGTTGCCCATGAAAACGGACTGATCGTCCATATGGATGGCGCCCGCCTGATGAACGCGGTGGTCGAAACCGGCATCGATGCCCATACCATGGCCGACAGCACCGACACGGTCTGGATCGACTTCACCAAGGCATTAGGGGCACCATTAGGTGCAGTGCTGGCCGGCTCCAGCGACTTCATTGCCGAGGCGCTCCGCCGGCGTCAGATGTTCGGCGGCGCCTTCCGCCAGGCGGGCATTTGCGCTGCGGGCTGCATCTATGCCCTTGAAAACCATGTGGACCGGCTGGCCGAGGATCATGACATGGCCAAGGTGCTCGCGAACCGCATCGCCGCCATCCCAGGCCTTGCCATCAACCCGCAGGAGGTCGAGACCAACATCGTCTTTTTCGATCTCACCCTCGACCACGTCACCACCAGCGACGTCATCACAGCGCTCAAGGCCCGCGGCGTGCGTATCGGCACCATGGGCGGCCCCAAACGCTTCCGCGCCATTCCCCATATTGACGTGACCATGGCGCAGATCCACGAGGCAGCCGACATGCTCGCGGAAGTGATGACCGGATTGGCGGAGTGATCGTGGCTTTGCTCTTAACGCCATGTCCGCCACAAAACTGTCTTCGCCCGGCTTGACCGGGCGAAGACATTGAAAGGGTGTCAGCGTCGTCCGTCAGCACCCCTATCAAATCGCGTCTATGGCCTTCTGCAGGTTGTCCCGGGCCTGGCGCTCGAACCGCTCATGGAGCTCCGGCACGTCATAGATCCGGTCGCGTTCCAGAAATCCACGCAGGATTCTCCCCCGCCCCACGCGATACAGTAACTTGGGCACATGGGCATATTCCTGCCTGATATTGTGTTCGAACTGGTCATACCGTTCAGGCGTCTCGCCCAGAATGGCCAGATCGATGCCAACGATCCATCGGCCGGCAGGTGTGTCCGGCTCCACCTGATGCCTGGTATCGAGGATCAGCGCATGGACCCGGTCCGCCAGATCCGGACGGCCAACCTCCAGGCACATTTCACGCCCCAGTTCAGCGCTCTTTTCCTCGTTCCCGGTCCCGCGGGGGTCGTAGATGCGGTCATGGTTGAGCCAGGCCAGCACCACGGCTTCGCATTCAGGAATGGCGCTGCGGTACTCCCACAAAAGCCCCAACCCGTGCAGGACATGTGCCCATGAATGATAGGGTGTGGTCTCCCGGCTGTGGTCGGTGCGCAACCGGTCAAGCAACGCCTCGGGCGCTGTACATCCGACCTCACCCAGAAAAGCCGCAACGTCGCGCTCCAGAAGGCCAGGCTTATCCGGTGTCCGGTCCATATCTCACCCGTGCCGCGCCAGATACTTCCGCGCCCGGCCCATGGCCATCATCGGGAAATAATGCCGGTACATGTGGTAGTTGATCATGAAGCCCCGGCCAAGTTCACGGCCCTGCTTGAGGGATGCCACCGCTGCCGGGTCGTCGAAATCCATTTCATCGCCAAAACCATAACCCGGGAAACCGGTGCCGGTGAACTCGGGCTCGTCCCAGGTGCCGTCCTTCTGGGAGTTGAGCAGAAAATCGATGCCGCGCCTGACCGCGGCCACATCGCTTGCCCGATCGACCGCCACCAGCCCCATAACCGCCCAACCGGTCTGTGACGCCGTGCTGCGACAGCTGCCGCCATTGCCGGTGTCATAACGCCCGCTCTGGGCCGGGTCCATATAGGACATGCAGGTCTCACCCCAACCGCCATCCGGGTTCTGCATGGTCAGGAGCCATTCAGCCGCTTTGGTCACATAAGGCTGCGCCATGTCCTCGCCGATCGCATGAAGTGCCGGCAGGACAGCGCCTGTGCCGTAGACGTAATTGACCCCCCAGCGGCCGAACCAGCTGCCGTCGGGGCGCTGGCGCTGCTTGATGAAGTCGAGGCCGCGCCTCACGGCTGGATGATCGGTGCCCATATCGAGCATACCCAGGCCCTCGAGCACATGGGCGGTCACATCGACGCTTGGCGGGTCGACCGCTTCGCCGAAGTCCGAGAACGGGATCTTGGTCAGGATCGGCTTTGAATTGTCCTTGTCGAAAGCGCCCCAGCCGCCATTGTCGCATTGCATGCCGAACACCCAGTTGCGCGCTCGCTCGAGCACGTCTTCGACACCTTTTTCGCGCCATTCCGGCTTGTTGCGCAGCCGCGACAGCACCATCAGGCCGACCGCGGTATCGTCCACATCCGGATAGGACAGGTTTTCATATTCAAACGACCAGCCGCCCGGTTCCGTGTCGGTAACCTTGACCGCCCAGTCGCCCTTGACCCGGACCTCTTTCGACAGAACCCAGTCGACCGCGCGCACTACCGCCTTGTTGTTGAGCGTCTCCGCCTCCACGTCCTGCACCGCCAGAAGACCCAACAGCGTGTCCCACACGGGCGAAGTGCAGGCCTGGACATATGTTCCACCCGGCAATTCAAGCTTCCAGCGCTCATCGAGCAGCGCCCCCAGTCCTTTGGCCATCACCGGATGCGTGCGGGCATAACCTTGTGCATGCAATGCCATGAGGCTGTAGATCCAGGGCGGCTGGATACCGCCCCACACGCCATCCGCATCCTGATGGCGGACAATCCATTCGACACCGCGGGCAACCGATGCTGCACGCCCCGGCACCAGGCCGGCAGACTGCAGCCAGTGCAGTATCCTGTCGGCACGCAGGAAGAACCGCTCCCAGGAGATCGGCCCCTTGCCCTTTCTCGGCAGCGAGAAATCAAACGCGCCGCGACCCTGCGGGAACAGTTCGTCCATGCGATCACCCCCGGGCAGAGGTGCTACCGGGCGCGTGGCCGACAGGACACTGATCGGCATCAAGGTGGCACGCGCCCAGGACGCGAAATTGTAGATCGAGAACGGAAACCACACCGGAAAGCGGATCACCTCGGCTGGGATATTGGGCGTCTTCTCCCACGGCCAGACCCCGATCAGGGCAAGCCAGTAGCGGGTAAATACGCGGACCTTCGACAAGCCGCCCTTGGAGACAATCCAGGCGCGCGCCTTGCGCAGCCGTTCGTCCTGCGGATCGAGCCCGGCTGTCCTGAGAGCCGCATAGGCTTCCACCGTGGCGTTGATGTCGCCGGCGGGCGCTTCGAAATAGATCTGCCAGGCCCCGTCCTCGCGCTGCTCGCTTAAGAGCGCCCGCACCATGCCTTCGCGCAAAGCCGCGTAAGCTGGATCATCGCCCAGCCCCATGAAATGGAGCGCCATGATCCATTCGGCTTCCATGCAGGAATTGGACTGCAGCCGACCGACCCAATAGCCGTCCACCGCCTGGTTGTCCCACAACCAGCGTGTCGCCTGATCGATGCCCTGTTCGAGCGGTTCCTTGGCCACGCACAAACACTCCGTTTCGCCTGAGCGCCATGGACATACCGCCATGACATCGCACGTCAAGGTGAAACAACATATGTGATGGCGCAAATTACCTGCCACCCCATTCACAAAAGTTGACATTGCCCCCACAAGTGCGCACCACTTCGGCAATCACAGTCAACCCCATGGAGCCCGACATGGAGATCAAAGACCGCATTGCCGAAATTCACGATGAGATGACCGAATGGCGCCGTGACATTCACACGCATCCCGAAACCGCCTTTGAGGAAGTACGCACCTCACAGGTGGTTGCGGACAAACTCGAAACTTTCGGCATCGAAGTGCACCGCGGCCTTGCCGGCACCGGCGTGGTCGGCGTGCTCAAGGGCAACAAGGAAGGCGACGGCGCGATCGGCCTGCGCGCCGATATGGATGCGCTGCACATGAACGAGCAGACCAACCTGCCCTACCGCTCGGCCAATCCCGGCAAGATGCACGCCTGCGGTCATGACGGACACACCACCATGCTGCTGGGGGCTGCCAAATACCTGTCCGAAACCCGCGACTTTTCGGGCACCGTTTATTTCGTCTTCCAGCCCGCGGAAGAAAACGAGGGCGGCGGCCAGCGCATGGTCCAGGAGGGTCTGTTCGACCAGTTCCCCATGGACGCCATATACGGCATGCACAACTGGCCCGGCATGCCGCTCGGCAAGATCGGCGCCAAGCCCGGCCCGATGATGGCGGCCACCGATACTTTCGAAATCACTGTTGCCGGGCGCGGCGGCCATGCAGCCATGCCCCATGACGGGGTCGACGCCATCATGGTTGCCGCACAGATCGTTACAGCACTGCAGACCATTCCCAGCCGCAAGGTCAACCCGGCGGACACCATCGTCGTCTCGGTGACCCAGGTCCATGCCGGTGACACCTATAATGTGCTGCCCGAAGAGGTGTTCATGTGCGGCACCACGCGCAGCTTCGACCCACAGGTCCGCGACGGCATCGAGCCCATGATGAAACGCATCATCGATGGGGTCTGTGCCACCCATGGTGCTGCCGCCGAGTTCAATTATACCCGCTCCTATCCAGCCACCATCAACCATCCTGAAGAGACCGAAAAAGCCGCTTCGATCGCTGCGAAGATCGTCGGCGAAGAAATGGTCGACCGCAACGTCAAGCCATCCATGGGTGCGGAAGACTTCTCCTACATGCTTGAGGAAAAGCCCGGCACCTATATCTGGATCGGCGCCGGTGAAGACCGGGCAAAGCTGCACTCGGCGTTTTACGATTTCAATGACGAGGTGCTGCCGATCGGTGCAACCTATTGGGCGGAACTGGTGGAAAACCTCCTGCCCGCTGCTGACAGGTAACACTAGAGCGCCTTCTTTTCATACGGAAGCAGTTTGATGGTGCCAGACAGGCTCACTCGACCAGACGCAAAGCGCAGCGCGATGTTGGGACATCGGGCAAGCTTTGCAACGCCGGCGATGAGCCTGTACGGCCCACCGAAGGCCGGTTTTTCGCGCCCGCTGGACGGCGTTAAGCTCCACTTATGGTCACCCGGTCCACAGCCTGGACCTTGCCTTGCCATCAGACACGAAATGCCGGTCAAACCGATTCCGTATGAAAAGAAAGCGCTCTAGACATGGCCAGTGCTGAGGGACGCGTGATCAAGGCTGGGGTCGACATCGGCGGCACATTCACCGATGTCGCTCTTGAAGTGGGCGGCAGGATAACATCCGCCAAGGTCCTGACCAACCAGGCAACGCCGGAACAGGCCATACTCGATGCCCTGAAGATCGCGGCACAGGATGCGGGCATCAAGCTTGCCGACATTTCGGTGATCATCCATGGCACCACCCTTGCGACCAACGCCCTGATCGAACGGCGCGGCGCCAGGACCGCACTGATCACCACCCAGGGGTTCCGCGACGTCATCGAAATGCGATCCGAGAACCGCTTCGAGCAATATGACCTCGACATCACGCTGCCGCCGGCCCTGATCGACCGCCGTCACCGTTATACCCTGGCCGAACGGGTCAATGCTGCAGGCGAGGTCCTGCTGCCGCTCGCACGTACCGACGCCGAAGCCATGGCCGACACACTCCGCGAACAGGGCTATGAGAGCGTTGCGGTCGGCCTGATCCACGCCTATGCCAATCCCGCCCATGAGCGCATGATCCGCGATGTCTTTGCCGAGCGGGCACCGGACATCGCGATTTCCATTTCCTCGGAAGTCTCGCCCCAGATCCGCGAGCTTGAGCGTTTCAACACGGTCTGCGCCAACGCCTATATCAAACCGCTCATGGCGTCCTATCTGGGCCGCCTGGTTGAACGGCTCGGCGCGGACGGCGCCCATTGCCCGGTCTATGTGATCCACTCCGGCGGCGGCATCATCGATCTGGAAACCGCCATCGCCTTTCCGGTCCGCCTGGTTGAATCCGGCCCTGCCGGCGGTGCCATCTTCGCCACCCATATCGCTGCCCGCTACGGCCTCGACCGGGTGCTGTCCTATGACATGGGCGGCACCACCGCAAAGATCTGCCTGATCGAGGACATGCGCCCCAAGACCGCCAAGAGCTTCGAGGTTGCCCGCACCTACCGGTTCAAGAAGGGCTCCGGCATGCCGATTTCCATTCCGGTCATCGACATGGTCGAGATCGGCGCCGGCGGCGGCTCGATCGCAACCGTTGACGCCATGCGCCAGATCCGCGTCGGACCGGAAAGTGCAGGTTCCGAACCAGGTCCCGCGTGCTATGGCCGGGGCGGCGACCGGCCAACGGTCAGCGATGCCGATTTGATGCTCGGCCGTCTTGACCCAAACAATTTCGCCGGCGGCTCGATTACCCTGTCGGCCGATCAGGCGGCCACCGCCATGGACCGCGACATTGGCGCAGCACTTGGCATGGACGCTGCCCAGGCAGCCTACGGCCTGTGTGAAGTGGTCGATGAAAACATGGCCAATGCGGCCCGGGTCCATGCCGTTGAAAACGGCAAGGATATCGGCAAGTACCGCATGATCGCATTTGGCGGTGCCGCCCCCATCCATGCCGCACGGCTGTGCCAGAAACTGGGCATCACCGAGTTTCTGGTGCCACCGGGCGCCGGCGTGGGGTCAGCCATCGGCTTTCTGCTTGCCCCCTTCAGTTTCGAGGCGGTGCGCACCGACCATATGGGCTTGAGCGACTTCGATGCGGCCCGCGTCAACACCATCATTGCAGACCTGAGCACCGAGGCCGACGGCTTCGTCCGCCAGGCCATGGGCCAAGGCGAACCGGAACGCGAGTGCCAGGTGTTCATGCGCTATCGAGGCCAGGGCTGGGAAATCCCGGTCGACATCGACCAGACCGAATTTCAGGCATCTGATGCAGATAAGCTCAAAAAGCTGTTTGATGAAACCTATACGCGGTTTTTCGGTCGCCCGATCGAGGGCCTCGAAATCGAACTGGTGAGCTGGGCTGTCAAGGCAAGCTCGCCGGCGGCACCGGTCGAAACCATTACCGCGTTGAACAGCACGTCCGGGGCAGAGCCCACGGGCATCCGCCAATTGTTCGACATTGCGACCGAAAAATGGAGCGACGCCGACATCTATGAGCGCGCCAGCCTCGCCCCCGGCAACGGCCTTGCAGGCCCGGCCGTCATCGTTGAATCCGAGACCGCGACCGTGGTGCCGACCAGCTATGAGGCCATCGCCCAACCCGACGGCTGCCTTCTGGTACGGGTGATGCCGTGATGTGGAAAGGCTGCATGGACCATTCGTGCCCCGCACTTGATGCGGGGCCCAGGGCCAAACCGCAAGAGCGATGGTTGACGCCCTGGATCCCGCATCAAGTGCAGGACACGGTTCCCCAAACTGGAATGCCACACAACAGGAAACCTATCCCATGAGCGCCTTTGCTGACGTCCATATGCAAGTCATGTGGAACCGGCTGATTTCCGTCGTCGAGGAACAGGCCCGCACCCTTGTGCGCACCGCCTTTTCCACCAGCGTGCGCGAGGCGGGCGATCTCTCCGCAGGCGTATTCGACCGCGAAGGCCGCATGCTCGCCCAGGCGGTCACCGGCACACCCGGCCATGTCAACGCCATGGCCGAGGCGGTTGCCCATTTCATCAACGACATCGGTCCTGAGAATATTTTCGAAGGCGACGTCTACATCACCAACGACCCCTGGAAAGGCACCGGCCATCTGCACGACATCACCGTCGTCACGCCGTCCTATTACAAGAACAACCATGTTGGATATTTCGCCTGCACCGCCCATGTGGTCGATGTCGGCGGCCGCGGCTACGGGCCGGACGCACGCGAAGTCTACGAAGAAGGCATTTTCATCCCGATCATGAAGCTGGTCACCCGCGGCAAGGTGAACACCGATTTGATCCATATCGTGCGCAACAATGTGCGCGAGGCCGATCAGGTGGTGGGCGACATTTATTCACTTGCCGCTTGCAACGAAACCGGTCAGAGGCGTCTCAACGACATGCTCGAGGAGTTCGACCTCGACGGTCTTGAAACCCTGGCCGCCTTTATTCTTGAGCATTCCGAACGGGCGACCCGGGAACTCATCAGCGCGCTGCCACACGGCTCTTATGAAAACGAAATGACCGTGGACGGCTATGACGAACCAGTCACCCTCAAAGTGCGTCTCGACGTCACCCAGGCCGGCATTCTGGCGGATTTCACAGGCACCTCGCCGGTCAGCAAATTCGGCATCAACGTACCGCTGGTCTACACCAAGGCCTATGCGTTTTACGGCCTCAAATGCGCCCTGGCGCCGGAAATCCCCAATAATGCCGCCTCGCTCTCGGCATTTGACGTGAAGGCGCCGGAGGGCTGCATTCTCAACGCGCTCCACCCCTGCCCGGTCGCCGTGCGTCATGTGCTCGGCCATTTCCTGCCCGATCTGATGCTCGGCGCACTGGCAAAAATGAAACCGGGCTCCGTGCCCGCTGAAGGGGCCGGCGCCTTGTGGAACATTCACGTCAGCGTCCGCCCGACGGCGGATTATCTGGCCGAGGCGCCGGACGCCAAGGGCGCTGAAGTGCTGATTTTCAATTCCGGCGGCACCGGCGCCAGGCCGACCCGTGACGGGCTCAACGCCACGGCCTTTCCCTCAGGCGTCCACACCATGCCTATCGAGATCACCGAGCAAACCGGCCCGGTGGTGTTCTGGCGCAAGGAATTGCGAGCAGGCTCCGGCGGCACCGGCGCCCAGCGCGGCGGCCTTGGCCAGGTCATCGAACTTGCCCCGTCAGACGGCTATGAAATCCGCTTCAACGCCATGTTTGACCGGGTCGGCCATCCAGCCCGCGGCCGCGAGGGTGGCAGTGACGGTGCACCAGGAGCCGTTCGCCTCGACGACGGCACCGAACTCCGCCCCAAGGGCACGCAATTCGTGCCCGCCGGCCAGCGGCTGGTGCTCGAACTCCCGGGCGGCGGCGGGTTTGGCGATGCAAGCAAGCGCGATGCGGAGGCTGTGGAGCATGACACCGAGGGCGATTACGTGACGGCCAAGACCAACCGCCGCTAGAGCGTGCCGCATCACTATGTTGCACAGCCTTGATCGGCGCATCTCTTCCTCAGCTGGCCCGCCACTGCCCCAGCCAGCGGTCCAGCAGTTCCAGGCGGTCATTGCCCCAGAACAGTTTGCCATCGAAGAACATGGCAGGCAGGCCGAAGACGCCACGCTTGGCGGCTTCCTCGATATTTGCCTCGATCTGCGCCTTGTAAGTCTCACTGCCAGCGGCTTCCACAATCCCCTCACGAGCCAGGCCGACGCTTTCGCCCAGTTCCTGCAGAACCCCCAGATCGGAAATGTCGCGCTGTCCGGCCCAATAGGCCTGCATGACCGCCTTGATGAACGGCTCTGCCGCACTTTGCTCGTCGGCATAAAGGGCTGCCCGCAGGGCGCGTGACGGCCTCAGCGGATAGTCTTTATGAGGATCATAGGGCAGGCCGTAGAGCGCTGCATGATCAAGCGCATCCTGACGGTACCATTTAACGAAGGCCTGGATCCCCTCAAGTGGGCGGCGTCCATCGATCCGCTCCATCAGTTTGGGCAGGTGCACCGGACGCCAGCGCACCGTGCCGCCATGGGCGCGCAGAATATTGCCGACCCGGAAGCTTGCGAAATAACACCAGGGCGAATGAAAATCATACCAGAATTCAACCTGTGGCCCGGTGGCACCTGGCGTTGCGGCATCGCCTTTCCCGCCCAGAAACGTATCGAGCCTGACGGTGGCGCGGACATGCTCACCGGTCATGATCCGGCGGCCGTCCTGCTCCACTTCGACCGAGAATGTCAGCTTGCGACCTTTGACACCCGTAAGCGTTGCCAGGATATCGACCGGCCGGCCCGGATAGGCCGGTGCCTCATGGTCGAGCGCCACCCGGGTGCCGACCGTCGCATCTCCGTCTTCGTAGTGCGACGCGATCACCCCGTAACACGCCGTCTCCACCAGCCGCACCATGGCCATGGTGGAGATCACCTCGACACCGGTATTGCCGATCGCTGCCGCCGTGTCATCCGTCGTGACATCGAAACTCTGGCGCAACGCTGCACCCGGTGTCAGTGGTTTCATCTTTGCATCCCCATTTCGCGGCAAACGTTATACAATCTGCCCCTACTGGATCAATCATCCCGGCAAGACCATGAACACCGATACAAACACCCGCAAGCTGATCAAGGCTCCCTGCGCCTGGAAAGGCGAGGAGATCGCCTCCTCATCCGCCTGGACCCGCAGGTTCGACGACAGGGCACTTGGCATCATCGACCAGACGCTTCACCGGTTCGAGGCCGGTGGCGGCACCTGGCCTGACGCATCGCCTGACGCCTTCCCTCTGCACGAACTCGGCCCCCTGTTCGACGACATCCGCGAAGAACTCGAGGACGGGCTTGGCCTGGTGCGTCTCAAAGGCCTGCCGGTCGAGCGCTATTCGCGCGACCAATTGCGGGCGATCTACTTCGCGATCGGACATCATCTGGGCACGCCGGTGTCCCAGAATGTCACCGGCAAGCGCATGCTCGGCCTGACTGATGAAGGCACGAAAGCTGCAACGCACGGGGCAATCGATGCCGCATCCGGGGACCAGCCGTTTCTCGCCTCGCGCGCCCGGGCCTATTCAACCAGAGAACTGCGCTTCCATACCGACCGCTGCGACGTGGTCGGCCTGCTCTGCGTGAACCAGGCAAAACAGGGCGGCCACAGCCGCCTGGTGAGCGCGGTTGCCATACACAACGCCATGCTCGACCGCAGGCCCGATCTGCTCGAGCTGTTGTTCAAGGACTATCCCCGCAGCCGTTTCGGCGAAGAAGTGCAGGACGCCTCCATCCACTACATGCTGCCGGTGTTCGCCACCCGCGGTCCCAAATTCGCCACCCATTATTCACGCACCTATATCGAGGCGTCCCAGACCAACCCTGAAGTACCGCGCCTGACAAGCGATCAGGAGGAGGCTCTTGACCTGCTCGCCGAACTGGGAACCGAACTCTGCTTCGAGATGACCATGGAGCCGGGCGACATCCAACTGCTCAACAACCACGTGGTCTACCACGCCCGCACCCCCTACGAGGATCATGACGATCCGGATCGCAAACGGCTGTTGCTGCGCCTCTGGCTCGCCATGCCCAACAGCCGCCCGCTGCCCGACAGCTATGGCGTTCTGTTTGGCGCAACGGATCCGGGCGCTTTGCGCGGCGGCATCTGGCCGCCGGATCAGCATCCGTGAGGGCCGGCTGTTACAACAAGTAAAAATGGCGTCCCGGACTTTATCCGGGACCCAGGGCCGCGATGTCAGTCGTGCCATGTGTCCCTGGGCCCCGCATCAAGTGCGGGGAACAGATTACTACCGCCCCGCATTCTCCGGCAACCGCGGCACCTTGGTGATGAACCAGATGAAGGCTGTCACCTGGATGGCAAGAACAATGGAAAACGAGACCTGGTAGGCTTGGGGGTCATAGCCGCCCGTCGCCGTCGCCGGGAACTGGTCGATGATGCCGCCAATCGCTGATTGGATGGCAAATGCGGTCAGGAAGATGATCAGATTGGTTGCTGTGGTTGCCCTGCCCGACAATTCCGGGCCGTAAAAAGACGCAAGCCACACAAAGGCGAGGATCGACAGCTGGCCGGTCATGCCGAACACGATCCAGGCTGGATAGAACGCCAGTGGATGCATAACCTCGAATATGATCGCCAGCAATGACGCCATATAAGCGATCAGTATCCAGGTCATGACCGTCAGTGTGCCAACCCCGCGACGGCCGAAATAATCGGTCACCACGCCACCGCCGAAAATTCCGACCACGAAACACAGCGCCACCATGCCCAGATGGAGCGCCACACCATCGCGGTCGAACCCGGCGACATCGCGAAACCACGGTCCCGCCCACAGGGTCTGGATCGCGATATGGGAGCCTGCTGTGGCCGCCAGGAACGGCGTCATGCGCCAGAACACCTTATTGGCAAATATGCTCGCCAGACCGTCGATCTGGCGGCTGAACGGCTGCACCGGCTGATCGGATGCTTTTTCCGGCACCACCGTAAAGATCAGGAGAGCGACCGCCAGTGTCACCCCGGTAAGACCCCCGAACACCCAGCGCCAGCCCACCGCCTGGACGGCGATCTCGGTCGGTACCGTGGCGATCAGCAGCCCCAGCCCACCCAACGACATAATGCAGCCATTGGCCAGCGCCCGGCGTTCCGGCGGGAACCAGATCACCACTGCCTTGAAGCCTGACATCAGGCCACCCGCAAAGCCCAGGCCGATCATGGCGCGCGCAATGGTCAGCACAATGGCGCTATCCCCATAGGCGAACAGAAGCGACCCGGCAGCCGCGACACAGAACACGCCGGCCTGCACGCGGCGCGGCCCGTAGCGGTCGAGCAGCAGCCCGAGCGGCAGCTGGAACAGACCGAACGCAAACAGATAAGCCGATGTGAGAAGGCCGAGCTCGCCCGCCGTCAGACCGATGTCCTGCACCAGGTTGGGCGCCACCACCGCGTTCACCGAACGGTAGAGGTAGGACATGATATAGCCCAGCGCGAACGGCGCCAGCACGGTCAATACAAGGCGTGGAACACTGGGCCGTAGCGCAGCACTGTCAGTGGTATCGGACACGGAAGGTCGTCACTCCTTGAACCGGAGACTGGAAGCCGTCACTCTATGCTGGCAATTTTTGCTGTCAAAGAGGATTTCGGCCCATGGCCGCCGAAACATTCGATATCGATGCCGCCAAGCAAAAAATCATGGCGTATCTCAAGAGTCCTGCGGACTCTGGGGATGCGCCCGACGAGTTGGTCGTACTGGACTCGCAAACTGAAGAGCACGATTTCGGATGGATCTTTTACTACAATTCGCGCAAATTTCTCGAGACGCAGGACGAGAATTTCATGCTTGTTGGGAACGCTCCATTAATCTTCGAGCGCGAAACCGGCCATATATTTGAAACCGGAACCGCTTATGCAATTGAGCATTACCTGAAAAATTATCACGACACTGGTGACCCAAATCGGCAGTTTGGCAGAAAAATACAACTCGTTGGATTCGATGAGGCATGCAAAACGGCGGATGTGATAAAGGCCATTCGCTGGCATTGCGACTTGAACTTGCCGGACGCCAAGAAACTGGTTGATATGTGCTCCCAAGGAAAAACGCCGATCGTCGAAACCAAATCAGTCGATGACGCCAATGAGTTGGCGGAGGCTCTTGCCAATTGCGGCGCCAAAATCAAGCGCCTATCCGACTAACGATCCGACAAGACAATTTTCACTTACCCCCAAGCGCGCGGTAGATCTTCGTGCCCGGCCTGCCGTCTGGTTTCATGCCGGCCTTTTTCTGCGCCTTTTTGAGGGCCCTTATGGTGACCGGGCCGATGCGGCCGTCGGCCTCGCCGATGTCGTAGCCCGCCTTGATCAGGAGTTTCTGCAATTCAAGCCGTTGCTTGCGCGACAGTCCCGGATCATTGGTCGGAAAGGATGTCTTGAAGGGCTTACCGCCTTTCAGACGGTCCGCCAGATGGGAGATCGAGAGTGCATAGGATTCCGCTGCGTTATAGGAGAACAGCGCATCGAAATTCTTGAACACCAGAAAGGCCGGACCCTTCTTCCCTGCCGGCAGCAGCAATCCGGCACTCGCCTTGCCTTTGAGTTTTTTGCCGTCGATACGGGTCAGGCCCCGCGTCGCCCAACGGTTGAGCGATGCCCGGCGCTTACGCCCGGACGCACCCCGGTAGCGTTTCGGCAGTTTGACTTCAAAGCCCCAGGCCCGGCCTGTGCGCCAGCCGGCTTTCCTGAGGAAATTGGCGGCGGACGCCAGAGCATCCGGCACAGAATTGACCAGATCCCGCCGCCCGTCACCATTGAAATCCACTGCCAGCCTTGTATAGGTCGACGGCAGAAACTGGGTCTGACCGAAGGCGCCTGCCCAGGAGCCCTGCAGGTCATTCAGGGCGAGATCGCCGCGCCCCACCAGTCTGAGCGCATGCACGAGTTCGTTTGAAAGAAACTTAACCTTGCGCCCCGCGCAGATCACATTGGCAAGCCCGTGGGGGATATAGAAATTGCCGCGCCTGCGGCCATAATCGCTTTCGATGCCCCACAGGGCGGCAAGAATATAGCGGTCAACACCATAGGCCTTTTCCACCGCGCGCAGGGTCTTGTTGTGCTTCTTGAGCATGGCCAGCCCGGTATCGATCCGCTCCTGGTCGACCAGGAACGCCATATAGTCCCAGATCGGTGTGCGGAATTCCGGCTGGCTGCGCGAAAACCGCACTGCCTTTTCATCGTACTTGACGCCGGTGAGCGCCTTTTTGGCAACCGATGCCGGGACACCCGCCCTGATCACCCGTTTTTTGAGTTTGGCAACGCAGGAATTGAGCGATGCGGCCTGCACCGGTGGGGAGATCAGGACAGCAATGGCCAAAACCAGACTAATCAGAAATATGAGTTTTCGCATTGAGCAAAGGGTCCAGTGTTGAGCTTTGAGCCCGCACGTTCCTCGACAAACACGTGCCCCGCACGTGATGCGGGGTCCAGGACGTTCCGGTATTGCCGTACTATACTGCACTGGGCCCCGCATCAAGTGCGGGGCACTGCTTCAATTTTCGAGAGTTGGGCAAACCGGCCAGCCGCAACGTCGCTAATATTCCAGCACCGGATCGACCACGTTCCGAAGCTGCTGGCCGGCCAGATAGAGGCGCATATTGTCGAAAAAGAGATCAAGCGTGCGGGGGATGTAAAGGTCTGAATCATCCGACGAACAATGCGGTGTGATGATCAGGTTCGGTGTGTTCCACAAGGGTGAATCCTCGGGCAGCGGCTCCGGATCGAACACATCGAGAATGGCTGCAATATCGCCCTTGGTTTCAAGCCGCATCCTCAACGCCTCATAATCCACCAGTTGGGCACGGGAATAATTGACCAGACCGCTGCCGGGCCGCATCATTTCGATTTCCTTCGCACCGATCAGATGCTGTGTATCAACCGTCGATGGCGCGGTCACGATGATGTAGTCGACCTGCGGTATGAGATCCGGGATCGCCTCAGGCCCATGCATCTCATCGACTGAAGGGTGGGTTCCCTCGGTACGCCTGATCCCGATCACCTTCATGCCGAACAGTTTGGCCTTTTCCGCAACCCCGCCGCCCACATGCCCGACACCGACAACCATAAGCGTCTTGCCGGCAATGCCCGTATTGAACGCCTTCCGCCAGACGCCCTCGCGCTGGCTGGTGACCATTTCCGGAATGCGGTTGTTGAGCATCAGCACCGCCATGATGGTGTATTCATTGGCGCGTTCGCCATGCACGCCACGATTATTGGTGAAGGTCACGCCGTCAGGCAGCCAGTCGAAGGGCGTGAAATAATCGATGCCGGCACCGGTCACATGGATCCATTTGAGGTTCGGCGCACGTTCCTCGAGATTACTCAGATCGATCTTCCAGCACACCAGGGCCTCGGCGGTGGCGGCATGTGCATCGAAGTTCTCGCAGTCATAGTCGATCGTGCAGTGCAGACGGTCCGCCACGTCCGGATAATGGTCCAGGGCTGCATCGAGCCTCTCCTGGCTCACTTCGAACACCGGCCCGAGATCGGTGCTGTTGTCGATATGCAGATGGATTTTGCCCTCGGGCACAGAGGTGGCGGTCATGGTGATCCTTGTAATCAGACGAGGCGCCCCGTTCGGGACCCCTGTTTTTAGAAGCTTTGGCCTATGCGGGAACGGTGCGTTCGATCCACCATTGGGCAAGATCGGGGATCAGCGGCTCAAGATGCGACAAACGCCCGGGTTTCACGAAGGGTGAATGCAGTCCCATCTGCTGGATTGCCGCAATGTCATTGTCCTCGGCCAGCGATTTGTCCCAGCGCTTGTAGTAATATTGCGCCTTTTCTTCGAAATCCGGCAGCGCGATCGTCTCTTCCGGGAAGCAGGAGCCTGCGATCACCCGCGTGTGGTTCGGCCCGTTGGGCTGCAATTCCAGATACCACACACAATCGAGCGTCATGCCCAGCATGGTCGACGGGTTGAGGCTGACATAATTGGTGCCGCCGGCAGCCCGCCCTTCAAGCCCCTTGATATGCGGCAGTTCATGGGCGAGATCCTCGTTCAGCAGCGCACGGGTGTGCTCGTCATGATGCTCACGAATGTCCGTCCAGTTTTCCGACGTCGGTGCTGAGGAATGGTCCATAGCCTTGAGATCGAGTGTCGCCTTGTGCACGGTCGGCAGATGATACTCCTCCATGGCGTTTTCGATATGGACTTTCCAGTTGCACTCGACCTCGTGAACCACTTTGCGGGTCAGCCGCAGACTGTCCAGGTTGTACGACCCCATAAGCTCGGGGAAATCGCCCAGATAATCCATCAGCGGTTCGGCGTCATGGTCGAAATTGATGAAGATGAAATTGCCGTAGACTTCCAGCCGAAGCTCGATCAGGCCGTTGTCTTCCTTGTTGAAGCCTTCTGTTTTCTCCATGCCCGGACAGCCGCGCAAGGCACCGTCGAGCCCATAGGTCCAGCTGTGATAGGGACAGACGAAAGTGCTGCAATTGCCCTCCCCCTGGGCGACCGGTGCTCCACGGTGGCGGCAGGTATTGGCAAAGGCGCGGATGACATCATCGCCGCCGCGCGCAATGATCAGGGGAACGCCAACATAGGTTACGGTGATATAGTCGCCGCGGTTGGGAACCTGATCGACATGGCCGAAAAAGTTCCAGACCTTCATGAACATGTTGCTGATTTCGGCCCGGTAAAATTCCTCCGAGGTGTAACACCATGCAGGCAGCGTCTCGGCCTGCTCCACCGGCTTGAACACATTGGCATACTGCCCACGGTCGAACATCACTGACGCATTCATGGCTTGACCCTTTTTGTCTGTCGGCACGGTCTGCATCTAAGCGTATTAAGTCGGTCAGTTAAAGCCTGCATTCGCCCGATGCCGGGTTAACGGACCCCGCAATCAAAGTCTCGGTAGGCGACAAGATTTTTCAACTGGCTTGCCCCAACGACCTGTGGCAACGTCCGTGGTCATGACACATAGCTTCGAAACACTGCTTGTTGAACGGCACGGCCCGGTCGCGGTCATCACCATGAACCGGCCCGATAAGCTCAACGCCATCTCGATCAAGATGATCGAGGAAATTCACCTCGCCCTCGATGAACTCGAGGCCTCCGGTGACGTGCGCGCCCTGGTGCTGACCGGCGCGGGCCGGGCCTTTTCCGCCGGCTTCGACCTCAAGGAAGGCTCGACCCAGAAGCGCGACGGCACCAAGGACTGGCAGCGCGTCCTTAAATTCGACATCGACTTCATCATGCGCTTCTGGCATTCGCCTCTGCCGACTATCGCAGCGGTTCACGGGTCATGCCTGGCCGGCGGTTGCGAGCTGTCCATGGCCTGCGACATCACCATTGCGGACGAGACCGCGCGGCTGGGCGAACCCGAACTCCGCTTCGGCGCAGCGATCGTCGCCTTGATGCTGCCCTGGCTGACCAATCCGAAACGCGCCAAGGAAGTGCTGCTGACCGGCAATGACAAGGTCACCGCAGGCGAAGCCCTTGAGATTGGGATGATCAACAAAGTGGTGCCTGAAGGCGAGCATCTTACCGCCGCCCTCGACATGGCCCGCACTATGGCGGTCATGGACCCGGACGCAGTCCGCCTGACCAAGCAGGCGATCAACCGCACTTACGAAATCATGGGGCTCAATTCGGCGCTTGCCATGGGATTGGATTTGGGCGTTCAGATCGAAACCATCGAGACACCGGAGCGCCGTGAATTCGGGCGTATTCTCAAGGAACAAGGTCTGCAAGCCGCCCTCACCTGGCGCGAATCCCGTTTCGACGATTGAGGCCCAGAGCGCTTTTTAGCCATGCTGAACACCAATCCCGCTCACCGGCTCGATCCGTTGCTGGCCCCCCGGTCCCTGGCCCTTGTCGGCGCCTCTGTCCGGCCCAACAGCGCCGGCCATGATCTTCTGCGCATGGCGGTCGATGCGGGTTTCGAGGGCACCGTCTACCCGGTCAATCCGCGCTATGCCGAAATCGACGGTATTGCCTGCCTGCCCTCGCTCAAGGACCTGCCGCGCGCGCCGGATCATGTCGCCATCGCCCTTGCCGACAACCGCCTGGAGGCAGCCCTCAGAGAGGCCATTGAGGCTGGTGCCCGGGCGGTCACCATATTCGCCAGCGGGCTCGACGGCGGCGACAACCAATTGCCCGCACGTCTCACCGCCATGGCCCACGAAGCGGCAATCGAGATGTGCGGCATCAATTGCATGGGCTTCTACAATCTCGATGCCCGCTTGCGGGTCTGCGCGTTTTCCTCCGATCTGGACATGACCCCGGGCGGCATCGCCTTCATCGCCCAGTCAGGTTCCGTGTTCGGCGCACTTTCCAATAATGACCGGCGGCCCCGGTTCAATGTCTGCATCTCTTCAGGTGCTGAAACTGTCACCACGACGGCGGACTATCTGGACTGGTCGCTGCGCCAGCCCAGCACCAAAGTTGTGGCGCTGTTTGTGGAATCGATCCGCAAGCCCGAACTGTTCGAGACGGCTCTGGCTGAGGCTGCCAGGCGCGATATTCCGGTGGTTGTGCTCAAGGTCGGCCGCACCGAGGCGTCCGCTGCAATGGCTCTGACCCACACTGGTGCGCTGGCCGGCAATGACGGCGCCTATGAAGCCCTGTTCCGGCAATATGGCGTCATCCGGGTGCGCACAATCGACGAAATGGCAGCCGTCCTGCTGCTGCTCCAGGACGGGCTGCGTGCCGGCCCCGGCACACTGGCGACCATGCATGATTCCGGCGGCGAGCGTGAAATGATTGCCGACATCGCCGACGATCTGGGCGTGACCTTCGCACCGCTTGCAGATCATACAATGGTGACCTTGAGAGCGCATCTGGATCTCGGGCTCAAACCGGAAAACCCCCTTGATGCCTGGGGCACGGGCCACAACCAGGAAGAAAACTTCACGGCCTGTCTTACTGGCCTGGCATGCGATCCCAATGTCGGCGCCACCGGCTTTTTCGTGAACATTCGTGACGGCTATTACCTGTCGGAAAACAACAAGCGCGCAATTATTGCCGCAAAACAGCAGACCGGCCGACCCCTCTTCCTTGCAACCAATTATACCGGTGTCCGCCATACCGCCCTGGCAGCAGAACTGACCAACGCGGGCATCCCGGTGATCGACGGCAGCGAAGAAGCACTGCATGCGGTGCGCCACCTCTTCGCCTATCGCGATTTCCACGACCGGACCCCGCACGACATTGCGCCCGCCGACCCCACCATGGTGGAGCGTTGGCGCAACAGATTGTCGACGGGAACGGCGTTCGATGAAGCAGAAGCCTTGGAACTCCTGTCTAATTTCGGTGTGCCGGCCACTTCCTTTACCCGCGCCGAAACCAAGGACGCAGCCATCAAGGCGGCACAGGATATCGGCTATCCGGTGGTACTCAAGACCGCCATGCCGGAGATCCACCACAAGAGCGATGTCGGTGGCGTTCTGGTCGATCTCAAGACACCGCAAGACCTCGGCGCCGCCTATGACGATATGGCGTCACGTCTCGGCCCCCTTGTTCTGGTGTCCCAAATGGCTGAGAGGGGCGTTGAAATCGCGCTTGGTGCGGTGTTCGATCCACAGTTCGGCCCCTGCGTCATGATCTCCGCGGGCGGCACATTGATCGAACTCCTCGACGACAAGGTTTTTGCCCGCGCGCCAATTGCAGCACCCGAGGCGGCAGATCTCCTCGGCCATCTCAAAATCAGCCGGGTACTGGCTGGAGCACGCGGTGCGAAACCTGCCGATTCCGCAGCACTGGCCCATGCCATCGAACGGTTCTCAGTGATGATCGCAAGCCTCGGTGACGACCTGATCGAGGCGGACGTCAATCCCCTGATCGTGACACCCAGAGGTGCGGTGGCAGTCGATGCCCTGATCGTGCCGAAAACACAGGCAAACACATAGATCATGCTCTAACCATGGCCGTTTCCAGACCCGCCCTTCCCGTCGACGACAACGTCACCCTCGGCATCGTCTACATGCTGATGACGACGTTGTTTTTCGTCTCGCTCGATGCCAGCGCAAAATATCTCCTGCAGTCGCTGCCGGTCCCTCAGGTGGTCTGGGCCCGCTTTGTGTTTCACCTGGTCATCGTTTCCGCCCTGCTCGGGCCCCGGCTCGCGCGTTTTGTCCGCTCGGGCACGATCAGGCTGCAAATCGTGCGCGGAGTTTTGATGCTGGTGACCAACGGCATGTTTTTCTTAGGCCTTCAGTTCGCCTCGCTGACCACCGCCACCTCGATCACCTTTCTGGGTCCGATCATCGTTACCATCCTGTCGATCCCGCTCCTGGGCGAATCCGTGGGCCTGCGCCGTTGGGCCGGCGTGGTATGCGGGTTTCTCGGCGCCATGATCATCATCCGCCCCGGGTCCGGGCTCCTGGACATTGCCGGCATATTCTTTCTCGGCACCGCCTTCAGCCATGCCTGCTATCAGATCATCACACGCAAGATCCGCACCATCGACCATCCCTACACCACAGTGTTCTACACAGCCGTACCCGGCGCACTGATCATGAGTATGTGGATGCCGTTCGTCTGGGTTGAGCCGAGCCTGCAACAATGGGGTATCATGGCGCTGCTTGGCGCCTGTGGCGCGGTCGGTCATTTCTTCCTGATCAAGTCGCTGCAGGCAGCGCCGGCCGCCGCGGTCGTGCCGTTCTCCTATGCCTCCCTGATCTGGGCGACGCTGTACGGCTACACCCTGTTCGGCGACCTGCCCGACCTCTGGACCATCGTCGGCGCCGCCATCATCGCCAGTTCCGGCCTCTACATCTTCTACCGAGAACAGCAACTGAAACGCCGTGACGCAGCGCTCCAGAAAGCGTAGGTGCGGGGCCGCAGCTGTTTCGTCCCGATACCTGGATCGAATTACCAATAGACCCACCACGCCTTACCAATGGTATAGTGCGTCCAAGAGCGGTCCCAATTGAACTCTCGACCGCCATGTATCTCGGGAGGATAACAATGAAAATAATCAACAAAATCGCACTGGCCAGCATCGCCGCTGCAACCGGATTTGCATTTTCAGGGCTCGTGGCGCTGGCCCAGGACGTGACCTTGAAAGTTCATCACTTCCTGCCGCCAAAAGCCACCACCCATGCCAAGGTCCTGGTGCCCTGGAAGGCAGCGGTCGAAGCGCAATCAGGTGGGCGCATCAAGGTCGAGATCTATCCTGCCATGCAGCTTGGCGGCAAGCCGCCACAGCTGATGGACCAGGCGCGTGACGGCGTCGCCGACATCGTCTGGGCGCTGCCTGGATATTCGCCCGGACGGTTTCCCAAAGTCTCGGTCTTCGAGTTGCCTTTCATGGTGTCCAACGCGGAAGCGACTTCCCAGGCCATGCAGGAATTTTATGAAACCCATGCCCGCGACGAATTTGCCGATTACCACGTGCTGCAGTTTCACACCCATGCGCGCGGCCTGTTTCATACCATCAAGACGCCGATCAAATCGGTCGCCGATTTCAACGGCCTGAAAATCAGGGCGCCCAACCGGGGCATCGGCACAGCCCTTGCCGCCATGGGCGCATCGCCTATCTTCATGCCGGTACCGGCCCTGCCGGAAGCCCTGTCGAAAGGCGTCATTGACGGCGCCGTCATTCCCTGGGAAATCGTGCCCGCCCTGAAGATCCACGAATTGGCGCCGAACCACACCCGCACGCCGGGCCCGCGCGGCCTCTACACGGCGGTTTTCGTCTATGCCATGAACAAGGCTAAATATGACAGCCTGCCGGATGATCTCAAAAAGGTCATCGACGACAATTCCGGCATGGCCATGGCGCAGAAGATTGGCGCAGCCTGGGACGAGGCGGAAAATCCCGGTCTCAACCTTGCCACCAAGCGCGGCAACCCAATCATCGATCTGAGCGAGGCGGAGATCGCCAAGATGCGCGCCGCCACCCAATCCGTGACCGATGCGTGGATTGCCGACCGCGGTGCGGACGGTCAAAAGCTCTACGACGCGGCCAAGGCGCTGCTGGACAAATACTCCAAGTAACCCGCTAAAAGCGCCGGCCCGCCATGAGCCTGACCAGCAGCGAAGACGACGGCACGAGTAACGGCTTCGTGGTCAAGGCGATTGAATGGCTGGCCGGCGCACTCGCCCTTGCCGGCGGCATCGTACTGATTGGTGTTGCGGCAATCACCGTCACCAGTGTGCTTGGGCGCAAGCTCATGAACCACGCCATTGCCGGTGATTTTGAAATGGTCGAAATCGGCTGCGCGGTCGCCATCGCGCTTTTTCTGCCCTATTGCCAGTTGAAAAGCGGCAACGTCATCGTTGATTTCTTCACCTTGCGACTGTCGACCAGAGGCCGCCGGATACTGGATATGATCGGCTGCCTTCTGGTCAGCGCAGTTGCCGGCCTGATGGCCTGGCGCCTGGCCCTGGGCGGCTGGTCTCTCTACACCAGCAACGACCAGACCATGGTGCTGCAACTGGGCACCTGGTGGTCCTTCCTGGTCCTCGTGCCATGCATGTTTTTACTAAGCATTATCGGGCTCCTGACCGCATGGCGTGCCTGTCGCGGCAGCTGGACAGACAGCGCGACCCCCAGCGAAGAGCCGTTCAAGTGAGTGGACCGGCCATCGGCGCCCTGGTGATCGCCGGCATGCTCGCCCTGATGGTGGTGCGCGTGCCGATCGCGATCTCGATGTTTGTCGCCGGCATCGGGGGATACATAACCATATCCGGCCTTGTCCCTCTGCTCGGCTATCTCAAGACCAGCCCCTATTACCAGATGTCGTCCTATTCCCTGTCGGTGGTGCCCCTGTTCCTGCTGATGGGGCACCTGGCGACCCATTCCGGCACCTCGCGGGCGCTGTTCAATGCAGCAAATGCGGTGTTTGGCAGTTTGCGGGGCGGCCTGTCGATTGCCGCAATCGGCGGCTGCGCCATGTTCGGCGCGATCTGCGGCTCGTCGCTCGCAACGGCTGCCACCATGGGCCAGGTCGCCTTGCCTGAAATGAAGCGCCACAACTACTCCGACGCCCTGGCGACCGGCACGCTCGCTGCCGGCGGCACCTTGGGCATTCTGATCCCGCCCTCGGTCATTCTTGTCATCTATGCCATTCTCACCGAGCAGAACGTCGCCAAGATGTTCCTTGCAGCCTTCGTGCCCGGAATGTTGGCGGCAATCGGCTACATGCTGGCAATTACCGTTTATGTGCGCATCAATCCCGAAGCGGGCCCGGCCGGTAAGAAACTGAGTCGTGCCGAAAAACGCGCCGCATTGACCGGCTCGGCGCCGGCGGCAGGCATATTCGTTATCGTGATCGGTGGCATCTACAGCGGTGTGTTCACGCCCACGGAGGCTGCCGCCTTCGGCGTGCTCGGTATCGGCATCATCGCCGTCGTCAACGGCATGCGGTGGCAGGGCTTCAAGGAAGCGGTGACCGGAACCGCGATGTCGGCCGGTATGATCTACATGATCCTGCTCGGTGCCGATATTTTCAACGCCTTCCTGACCCAGACCCAGCTGCCACAGACCTTGGCGTCGATTGTCGCTGCATCTGCATTTCCCCCAACCGCAATCCTGATCATGATCCTGCTACTCTATCTGGCCCTTGGCTGCGTCATGGATGCCCTGTCGATGATCCTGCTCACAATCCCGATCTTTTTCCCGGTCATCGGCGCGCTCGATTTCGGCATGAGCGAGGAACACACGGCGATCTGGTTCGGTATTATCATCCTGATCGTGGTCGAAGTCGGGTTGATCACGCCGCCGGTCGGCATGAATGTGTTCGTGATCAACAAACTGGCCGGCGATGTACCGATCAGCCAGACGTTCAGGGGCATACTGCCGTTCCTGGTCTCAGATGTGATCCGCGTCGTCCTGCTGGTCGCCTTCCCGGTCCTGACCCTGTTCCTGCTCGACCTTTTCTAGAGTTTTTACCGTCATGCGCGCGCATCTCGTCGCACACGCCGTGAATTCGCCGGCGACGATTGCTCTTGATAGTCACCACGGTCATACTGAACATCGATCAACACCAATGGCACGAGAAAACCCATGTCCTTGACCTACATGCCCGGTTTCGGCAACGACTTCGAAACCGAAGCCTTGCCCGGTGCCCTGCCGCAGGGTCAGAACTCGCCGCAGAAATGCGCCTATGGCCTTTATGCGGAACAATTGTCGGGCTCACCGTTCACCGCACCGCGCGGCGAGAACGAACGCTCCTGGCTCTACCGCATGCGCCCATCGGTCAAACATGCCGGACAGTTCCAGACGGCCGATTTCGCCAACTGGAAAACCGCCCCCTGCACCAATGATCACAACATGCCGGTCGCCCAGTTGCGCTGGGGCCCGGTGCCCGTGCCGGATGGTGAGCTGAACTTCATCGAGGGCGTCCGCACCATGACCACCGCGGGCGACGTCAACACCCAGACCGGCATGGCCACCCATATCTACCTGGTCACCCGCTCGATGCGGAACGAGTATTTCTGCAATGCCGATGCGGAGCTGTTGATCGTTCCCCAGGACGGGGATTTGAGGGTTTTCACCGAGATGGGCAAGATCGACGTGAGCCCCGGTGATATCTGCCTCGTACCGAGAGGCATGAAATTCATGGTCGAACTTCCAGGCGGGCCGGCGCGTGGCTATATCTGCGAAAATTACGGCGCCAAGTTCACCCTTCCCGACCGTGGCCCGATCGGTGCCAACTGTCTGGCCAACCCGCGCGATTTCAAAACCCCGGTCGCCGCCTACGAAGAAATCGAAGAGCCCTGCACACTGACCCTCAAATGGTGCGGCAAGTTCTTCAACACCGAAATCGGCCATTCACCGCTCGATGTGGTCGCCTGGCACGGCAACTACACACCATTCAAATACGACCTGCGCACATTCTCGCCGGTCGGCGCATTATTGTTCGATCATCCCGACCCGTCGATCTTCACGGTGCTGACCGCACCTTCGGAGACGCCGGGAACCGCGAATATCGATTTTGTGATTTTCCCGGAAAGATGGATGGTTGCCGAAAATACTTTCCGTCCGCCTTGGTATCACATGAACATCATGTCCGAGTTCATGGGGCTGATCTTTGGCGTCTATGACGCCAAACCCGATGGTTTCCTGCCCGGCGGCATGAGCCTGCACAACTGCATGCTGCCCCATGGGCCCGACACCAACGCGTTCGAAGCCGCAAGCAACACGGACCTTGTGCCCGAGAAGCAGGAAAACACCCTTGCCTTCATGTTCGAAACCCGTTTTCCCCAGCATCTGACCGCCTATGCCGCCGGTCTCGATACCCTGCAGAATGACTACATAGAGTGCTGGGCCGGCCTTGAGAAACGCTTCAACGGTAAAATATAGGACGACCTGAACGTGAAACTTGCCAGCCTCAACAACGGCACCCGCGACGGCGCTCTGGTGATGGTCTCGGAGGATCTCACCCGCTGCGCACCGGCGGACGCCATTGCCGGGACCCTGCAGACCGCCCTCGACAACTGGGCAGAGTGCCGGAGCCCCTTGAGCCGGCTTTACGAACAATTGAATGCCGGCGAACTGATCGGCACTGAGTTCCATCAGACCGATTGCCGTTCGCCCTTGCCGCGGGCCTATCAGTGGGCGGACGGATCAGCCTATGTCAATCATGTCGAACTGGTGCGCAAGGCGCGCGGCGCCGAACTCCCCGACAGTTTCTGGACCGATCCCCTGATGTATCAGGGCGGTTCCGACGCATTCCTCGATCCACGCGGGCCGATCGCCCTTCCGGATGAAAGTTGGGGCATCGATTTCGAAGCGGAGGTCGCCGTCATCACCGATGACGTGCCCATGGGCGTGTCGCCCGACAACGCGCACCGGCATATCCAGCTGGTGATGCTGGTCAACGATGTATCCCTGCGCAATCTGATCCCTGCGGAACTGGGCAAGGGCTTCGGTTTTTTCCAGGCCAAACCGTCATCGGCCTTTTCACCGGTCGCAGTCACAACCGAAAGCCTCGGGGATGCCTGGGACGGCGGCAAACTCAGCCTGCCGTTGCTGTCGAGCCTGAACGGCGACCTGTTCGGCAAACCCGATGCCGGGATCGACATGACATTCGACTTCGGCCAACTGATCGCCCATGCCGCCAAGAGCCGGCCACTATCGGCGGGCGCCATCATCGGCTCGGGCACAGTGTCCAACAAGGCAGCGGACGGCTCGCCCGGCAAACCGGTCGCCGAGGGCGGCCTTGGCTACAGCTGCATCGCCGAGCTGCGCATGATCGAAACTATCCGGGACGGCAAACCCGCAACGGAATTTCTCAAATTCGGTGATGTCGTCCGCATCGAGATGGACGACGCGAACGGCAGATCGATATTCGGGGTGATAGAACAACAGGTGGCACACAGCGATGGCTAAGCAATTCGCATCAGCGGGCGATATGGAAGCAAAGACGATCTCCTTTACCGAGGTCGGCGACAATCTCTACGCCTTCACGGCCGAAGGAGACCCGAACACCGGGGTCATCATCGGTGATGACGGGGTGATGGTGGTGGACGCCCAGGCCACACCAGTCATGGCGCAACTTGTCATCGACCGGATCCGCAGCGTCACCGACAAGCCGGTGAAATATGTCGTGCTCAGTCATTATCATGCAGTCCGCGTGCTTGGCGCCTCGGCCTATGATGCTGAACAGATCATTGCATCAGACACCTGCCGGGCAATGATCCATGAGCGCGGTCAGGAAGACTGGGACAGCGAGTTTGCCCGTTTCCCGCGGCTGTTTCAGGCCCATGAATCGATCCCCGGCTTGACTTGGCCATCCATGACCTTTGCCAGCTCTATGACCGTGCACCTGGGATCGCGCCGTGTCGACCTGATGCATCTGGGACGTGCCCATACCGCCGGCGACATCGTTGCCTGGGTGCCAGATGCGGGCGTTATGTTTTCCGGCGACATCGTCGAATACAAATCCGCATGTTATTGCGGCGACGGCCATTTCGGCGACTGGCCGAAAACCCTTAGCGCCATTGAAGCCTTCGACCCGCAGGCCATTGCGCCGGGCCGCGGGGACGCACTGGTCGGCGCCGACAAGGTGGCGGAGGCCTGTGAATTGACCCGCGACTTCATCGCCTCCACCTACCGCCCGGTGGCAGCGGTCGCGGCACGCGGCGGCACTCTCAAGGATGCCTGGGACGCCTGCCGGGCGGCCTGTGACACAAAATTTGCCGACTACGCCATTTACGAACACTGCCTGCCCTTCAACGTGGCGCGCGCCTATGACGAGGCGTTGGGTATCGATACGCCGCGCATCTGGACTGCCGAGCGTGACCGCGACATGTGGCAGGCGCTGCAGGGCTGAGCCATGGCACGTTACGACTACCAGCCGTTTGACTGCCAGCCACCGCCCGAACTCAAGGGCGGCGAACAGACCTGTCGGCCGGTGATCATCGTCGGCGCCGGTCCGATCGGGCTGGCCGCCGCGATTGACCTGGCACTCCATGGTGTCGCCTGCACCGTCCTTGACGACAACAATGTCGTCTCGATCGGCTCGCGGGCGATCTGCTGGTCGAAACGGACCCTTGAAATCTTCGACCGCCTGGGCGTCGCCGACCGGATGATCGACAAGGGCGTCACCTGGCAGGTCGGCCGGCTGTTCCACCGCGACAACGAAGTCTACAGTTTCGATCTCCTGCCGGAACCCGGCCACAAGATGCCGGCCTTCATCAACCTTCAGCAATATTACGTCGAACAGTATCTGGTCGAGCGCTGTGCCGATTTTCCCGAACTGATTGACCTGCGGTGGAAAAACAAGGTCACCGGCATCCAACAGACCGGCGATGGGGTCACAGTGAACGTGAACACGCCGGATGGTGAGTACGAACTCACAGGTGAGTTCGCGATGGCCTGCGATGGTGTGCGCTCTTCGGTGCGCACCATGCTGGGCCTTGGTTTCGAGGGCAAGGTCTTCGATGAGCGCTTTCTCATCGCCGATGTGGAGATGACCGCGGATTTTCCATCCGAACGCTGGTTCTGGTTTGAACCGCCCTTCCACAAGGGACAATCCGCTCTGTTGCATAAACAGCCGGACAACATCTACCGGATCGATCTGCAGCTGTCGCCCGATGCCGATCCGGAGGAAGAAAAGAAACCGGAAAATGTCATTCCGCGCATCAAGGCGATGGTCGGCGAGCGGCCCTTCGAACTCGACTGGGTATCTGTCTACACCTTCCAGTGCGCCCGCATGGAAAGGTTCGTCCATGGACGTGTTATTTTCGCCGGCGATTCAGCCCATATCGTTTCGCCATTCGGCGCCCGCGGCGGCAATGGCGGCATTCAGGACGTCGACAATCTGATCTGGAAACTGGCCGCAGTTCTTGATAAGCGCGCACCTGTTTCCCTGCTTGAAAGCTATAATGAGGAACGGCTGCGCGGGGCGGACGAAAACATCCTGAATTCCGCGCGCGCGACCAATTTCATGACGCCCAAATCCGATATGGAAAAACTGTTCCGCAACGAGGTGCTGTCCCTTGCCGCAACCATGCCGTTTGCCCGCAAGCTGGTGAATTCGGGCCGGCTGTCGCTGCCCTGCTCGCTCGAAGGCATGCCTCTGCAATCAGGCTCCAACGGCGCACCCCTGGCCGCCGGCAGCCCGTGCCCAGATGCACCGCTGACCGGCGGCGGCAAGAACTCCGGCTGGCTCCTGAACGAACTTGGCGGCAATTTTACATTGCTGCATATGGGTGCACAGCAACGGGTCGGGTTGGATGGTATGCGTGAGATCACCGTTGCCGACCAGCAAAGCGCTGATGCGTTCCATGACAGCCAGGGCATGGCCGCCCAGCGTTACGGCACCGGTTTCAGCTATCTGGTACGCCCGGACCAGCATATCGCCGCAGCCTTTACCCGGCCAGACGCGGACGCCGTCGCAGCCGCGCACGACCGTGCCATGGACCTTGGTTGAGGAGTGCACAATGGCGGATGATGGAATCGGTGCAGACAGGCTTGGACCAGCCGGTGACGCCTTTTACGAACAACTAATGGCCGCCCATGAGGGCCTGAGCCTTGATCAGAGCGCCCGGCTGAACGCCAGACTGGTACTCATTCTCGCCAATCAGGTGGCAGACCAGACGCTGCTTGCCGAGGCAATTTCTGCTGCCCGAGACCATGTTGCCAACCGAAACCAGATACAGGAACCATAAGAACAATGAGCTATCCTACTTGGGAGGAAATCCGTGACGGCCTGATGTGCCGCGGCCGAGATTTCCCGCTGATCGACCACGACATGCCGACCTTCATGTGCCGGCCCTATGTAACGAGGCCCGAGCAGCTCAAAGGTGCTGATGCAGTGATCATCGGCAGCCCTTATGTGACCAGTTGGACCAATGAATATGCCGGTATCGAGAAGTCCCACTGGCTGGCCGCCCCGAAACGCATCCGCCAGCAGTCAGCGCGCTATCACTCGGGCTACATCCAGGACTTCGATCTTGACGTGTTCGAGCATCTGAATGTTGTCGATTACGGTGACGCGGACATTCCCGAGGAGGCCAACCGTTCGCAGACCCCGGATGTCATTCTGGCGTCCCAGGCAGCGGTCGAGGAAAAGGTCAACCATGCGCTCGATGCCGGTGCCCTGCCCATCGTCATTGGACAGAACTCGCCCTGCAGCTCCTATGCAATTGCCAAATGCGTGTCGGAACACACCGACGGCAATGTCGGCGTGGTCAGTCTCGACACCCACTGGGATGCCGCCCGCATCGACACCGTGACCATGGACCCGCGCATCGCCGGCGGCGGCAGCTGGTTGCAGAAGATGCTTGAATTCCAGCCCAATATCTCGGCCAAACATCTGATCGAGATCGGCCCGCGCGGCATGCTCGAAGAACCGGAGATCATTCGCGAGCTGATGTCCGACGGCGCCCGCTTCATCTCCGGCTGGCAGTTGCGCCAGATGGGCATCGAGGCAGTCTGCCAGGCGCTTGACCACGCCTATACGGACACCAAGTCGGTCTATGCCCATTTCGACATGGATGTGATCGGCGGCGCCGGCCCGGCCCCGGGCGACATTCTGGGCGAACTGGCCGAGCCGATCGGCATGACCGATTATGAGGTCATCCGCATCGCCCATGAACTGGGCCTGCGCGGCGTCGACGGGTTTTCCTTCATCTGCATCCCGCCCGGCTCAGCCGTGGTCTACCGGCTGATCGTCTATATCATCATGTTCCTGCTGGCCGGCAGGGTGATGGCGAAGAAGTGACGGGGCACAGGGCAGGATAGCCCATGATTCCCTGGCGCCATTTGGGTTCGGCGGAAATGCCCGGCGGCGGCGGCGAGCTTCGCCTCATGCAGCGCGGCGCTGAATTCTCCATCATGCTGGGCACAACCGAGCTGATGAACAGCCGCCGCAGCGGATCAGAAGAAGCGCTCGCAGCGATAACCTGTGAAAGAATTCATGACCGCCGCCGGCCGAACATGCTGATCGGCGGACTGGGGATGGGCTTTACACTCCGCACAGCCCTTGCAGAGCTTGGCGACGATGCCACGGTTACAATCGCCGAACTGGTGCCCTCAGTGGTCGCGTGGGCGAAAGGGCCGATGGCAGGGATCTTCGGCGACTGTCTGAACGATCCTCGCCTCACCATCGTCGAGACCGGCGTGGAGCATCCGATAAGCACCGGCAATGCCAGCTACGACGCGATCCTGCTCGATGTCGACAATGGTCCCGAGGGGCTCACGCGCAAGGCCAATGATGATCTCTACAGCACGGCGGGGCTGAGGGCAGCGCACCGTGCATTGCGCCCCGGCGGCGTATTGGCAGTCTGGTCATCCAGCCCTAACCAGGCATTCACCCAACGCCTGAACCGGACCGGGTTTATAGTGGACGAGGTCAAGGCACGCGCCCGCGGCAAGCGTGGTGGCGCACGCCACGTCATCTGGCTTGCCGCCAAACCTGGTGCACGGTCTTAGCGCTTACGGGCTTTTCTGGCGGCATACCGACGGTCACGTTCGGCCTTGCGTTCTGCCTCGGTAGCAGCCGCCTCCTGTGCCTGCTTTTCCAACTCCGCCTCATGCGCTGCTTCTTCGGCAGCCTTACGTTCGGCGGCCTCGGCCTTCTCCCGCGCAGCGGCCTCGGCTTTCTCCCGAGCACGCTCAGCCTGCCGCGCTTCACGGGCCTTGGCGATTGCCTCCCGTTCCGCGCGCTTTGCCAGCATCTCGGGGTCATCCGGCTTCGGTGCTGCCTTGAACTTGTTCAGCAACTGCAGTTTGGCTTCAGCGGCAGCCTTGCGGCGCTCATCCAGACCGGTTCCCTTAGGTAGTTTCATATGGTGTCAGCTCGTATCAGTGCGATTTCACAACAGCCAACGATGCCCCGCAGGCTGACGATTGACCGTTGCATTGTGTTTGCGACAGGGTTGAGCGGTGTCTCTAACCCATCGGATGACAATAGACAATCAAAGGCTTGTCCAGCGATCTTCTTTTGATGACCGCGCTGATATCAACCCGTATTTCTCCAGGAAACAATCAAGCGTCCAGATCCGGCTGCTGACTGCGCGCGCTGTCCGGGATAAGCTCGCGCCCCAATGCCGAAGTGGGCGTTGACAGAGTGATCCTGAATGACAATTTTGGCACCAACCAGGCCGGGATGCTGGGGGGAAGCCAGCGCTTCGCTGAAGAGGTAATGCCCCATTTTCGCATGCGGCACTGGCGCTGCCGCATCGGCGGCGTAAAACGAGACAATTCTTCGATGAGGGAGACACAGGGATCATGCGCGATGTCATCGACTGCGACTACACAGTGGAAGGTTCAGGCCCGCCGCTGTTCCTGATCCACGGTATCGGTGCGGCACGCGACGTCTGGCGGTTTGTTACGCCCTTGTTCACCGACCATTTCACGGTGATCAGCTATGACCTGCGCGGCCATGGCACTTCACCCATGCCGAACGGTGAGTTCGGGCTCGATCAACTTGTCAACGATCTGGAACGGGTGCGCGAACGCACCGGCATCGAGCAGGCCCATTTCGCCGGCCATTCACTCGGCGGCATGATCGGCCCGGCCTATGCCCGCAAATATCCAGACCGGGTACTGTCTCTTGGGCTCCTGTCGACTGCCGCCGGACGCACCGAAGACGACAGCACCAAAGTCTGGGCGGTGGTCCACGCCATGGAGGACAAGGGCGTCCACCCGGTGCTCGATACCCTGATTGCGCGCTGGTACACCGATGCCTTCATCGAAGCCAGGTCCGATGTCGTCGAGCGGCGGCTCCGCCAGGTGGTCGACATGGATGTCGATGTGTTCCTGAACGTGTTCCGGATCTATGCCGGTACGGAAATGATGCCCTGGCTGCACGAAGTCACGGCCCCGTCACTGGTGCTGACCGGTGAGTTCGACGGCGGCTGCAACCCGCGACTCAACCAGCTGATCGCCGATGCCCTGCCCCATTCGGAACTGGTCATTCTGCCCAACTACAAGCATGCCATTCTGCTTGAAGCCGGCGATGACGTGGCATCGCACATGATCCGCTTTATCAACAGACCCTAGAGCATGATCTCTTTATGTCGGGTCATCCAAGAGCAGGGCTCGACCGGAGGCCGTGAACGATGTGATCGACCACAGCACGCACCCGTGCCGACGTTTGACCAGGCTCCTTATGGACGACATGCACCGGAACCGGTGGCGGTTCATAGTCCTCCAGCACGACCTCTAGTTCACCGGATCCCAACTCGGCAACAACCATATGAGAATAAACACGGGTAATACCGCGGCCGGCTATCGCCGCAGCTACGGCCGCATCAGCCTTGTTGACTTTCAACCGGGAGGCTGGCCGATAACTCTCCGTCGTGCCGGCCGTATGGAATGTCCAATCGATCCCGGACGACATGCTGACATTGTTGATGATCTCGTGACCCGACAAGTCGGATGGAGCGGAAGGACGGCCGCGTTCTGCCAGGTATTCCGCCGACGCGCAAAGCACCCGCCGCACGGTTCCGACACGAACCGCTGTCAGGGCGGAGTCGGGCATCTCGCCGATCCGTACGGCGACATCGATACCTTCGTCGAGCAGGTGCACGGTACGGTCAATAAGCATCAATGAAATCGATATGTCGGGATGACCATCCAAAAGATCGAATAATACCGGCATCAATACCCTGCGGCCAAAGGGCACTGATGCCGTAACCGAAACCTGCCCGCGCAATGTCGCGTGAATGCCCGCAGCATGCTGATCTGCTTCATCGATCTCGTACAAGAGACGCCGACAATCGCCAAGATAGCGCTCTCCAGCTTCAGTCAGTTTCACCGTGCGGGTGCTTCGGTGCAGCAACAGAGTGCCAAGTCGCGCCTCTAAATCAGACACGGCGCGCGTAACTGTGGGCGGCGACATGTTCAGTCGCCGGGCCGCCGCTGCGAAGCCGGCTTCGTCAGCGACCGCGACGAAAACGGCCATGGCCTGCAAGCGATCCATCAGCATTTCACAAGTTAGAATGGATAATTGCGAATTATGCGCATTCTGTTCCACAGGGGAAAGGCACAAATTCTCAGGCACTGAAACACGTCAGACAAAGGCGGCCACGTGACCGGCGCAAAACGGCCCTGGCGATTTGAGCCGGAAAAAGCCGGGATGCATTGGAGGATGAAGCCTATGAACGCAAATACACAGATCGAAAGAGCCCCGGCCACGGCCTGGCAGAAATTCTATCGTTGGGCCCGCGCATTGGATGAGGCGCTCCATTTCGACCCGCTCGGGCAAACTCAAACGTCAGTTCAACAACTCACTGAAAGAGTACGGCTGCTTGAAACGGCTGTGCGCCATCTTGAAACGTCGGCCATTTCTCACACCGAAGGCGGCACACGACCACATGGTTTGCTCACCGAATCCGGAGCGGACCGATGAGCGGTACACCAGCAAACGTCAGTGAATATGACCAGATCGTCAAAGTCCTCCAATGCTACATCGACGGTGCCAGGTCCGGCCGGGGCGACGACATGAAACCGGCATTCCACAAAGACGCGACGATTTTCGGCTATATGGGCACTGATCTGGTCGCCGGTTCCATTGAGCTGCTGTTTTCCTGGAATGACGAAAACGGCGCAGCGAACGGTCTCCAGGCACACGTCGCGAGTATCGACCTCATCGGCACTGTCGCCACTGTTCGCGTCGAACTCGAAGACTGGACAGGTTACCGGTTCACCGATCTGTTTTCTCTGCTCAAAGTCGATGGCGAATGGAAGATCATGAACAAGGTCTTCCATCTTCATGCCTTACCAACTGTCGAGCGGAAGGCAAATTAACGGCACCGGCAAATGGGCAAACCTCGCGCTACTTTTCCACCAAGACCAGACCGATTGCTCGGCGAATTGCCAAAGTCACGATAACCCAACCGAAAAGGAGATATCTCATGACAAGTTTCACCGTCCATACTCTCGAAACTGCATCAGCGGAAAGCAAAGAGCAGCTCAACTCCGCGCAGAAGCTACGCGGGCGTATCCCCAATCTTTTCGGCGTGCTTGCCGAAGCCCCGATTGCAGTCGAAGCCTACAAGACGCTTGGCAGCCTGCTGATGCGCTCAAGCTTCAGTCCCACCGAGCGTCATGTCGTGTGGTTCACGATCAATGCCTATCACGACTGCCACTACTGCATGGCGGCCCACACCTTACTGGCCAAAGGTGAGAAAGTGCCCGAGGACGTCATCGAGACCGCTCGTGCTGTCCGCCCCTATGACGATCCGAAGCTGGAGGCCTTGAGGATCTTCACGCTGAACCTGGTTGAAAACCGCGGCTGGGTATCGCCTGAAGACATTGACGCATTTATCGCCGCCGGATTCACCAAGCAGAACGTGTTCGAGATCATTGTCGTCATCTCGCACAAGGTCCTCTCGAACTATACCAACCACATTGTGGACACCCCTGTGGACGATGCGTTCAAGCAGTTTACCTGGACCAAACCCACCTCAAATGCCGCTTAAGAGCGGCGACCGCCCCGGAAACTTCAAACATGATCGGGCAGCCGACCGGTGTCTAATATGCCGGTCGGCCCTGTGTTCAACAAGAACGGCAAGCAGGACGCCTCCACATTTCAAGTGGGATGTTTTCACCAAAATAGGATTTTTGTCAGACAATATTTCCAGATAAATGCCCAAAAATAGGGGGTTATGGATTTCTTAAAATCATGATTGACAATATTGTATACAATAACTAAAACGCCTCGACATCGTGCCGGTGAACCGAAGCACGGCACAATCAGAGGCCGACCATGGCGAAAATTGCAGACAACAGCACTGTCGCAGCTCCTTCAGAGACCGACCCCCTCGACACCACTTTGCGGGCGCACGCCCAAAACGTTCTGCGCAACGCCATTCTCGATGGACGGTATCAGGCCGGTGAAAAGCTGGTGGAGCGCGAGCTCTGTGTGCTAACCGGCGCCAGCCGCTCGATCCTGCGTGAGGCGCTGGTTCATCTTGAGGCCGGTGGCCTGATCGAGCGCCAGTCCTATCGCGGCTACAGCGTCACCCGGCTGAGCGCCCAGAAGGTCTACGAGATCTTCGAGCTGCGCACGACGCTTGAAACCATGGCCGCCGAGCTGTTCACCGAACGGGCCAGCGCCGAAGAAATCACAGCCCTGGAAGAAGCACTCTTAGCGCTTGAGCAATGCCTGGTGAGTTTCGATCTCGGCCAGATGCGGGCTGTCAAGGAACGCTATTACGAGGTGCTGTTCACTGGCTGCCGCAATGTGGAAATCCGGCGCGCTCTGGAAAATGTCATCGACCGTATCTACTACCTGCGCAGCCAGCTGATGCAGGATCCAGCCCGGCGCCAGGCTTCGCTGGCCGAAATGCGCCGCCTGACCTCAGCTCTGATCGAACGGGACCGGCTGGCCGCACGCGCCGCAAGCCTGGCCCATCTGGAGGCTGCCCGCAATGCGGTGCTCACCCGCATGGCACAGGACGAACCGGGCCACGACGCAACGGCTGCGAGACGCCGGGCATGAGCGAAAAGCCAATGCCAGGGCGTACTGATGCTGGAACGGTCTATGAGTTGACCGGACCCGAACAGGCACCGGCCGTTGTCCTGATCCACGGACTGGGGTTGAACCGGCATGTCTGGCAAGCGCATGAGCCCGCGCTGGCGGACCGATATCGCTTGCTGAACTATGATCTCTTCGGCCATGGCGACAGTGCCCCGCCACCTGCAACCCCATCATTGTCACTGTTTGCGGAACAGTTGCGTGACCTGCTGGATGATCTCGCCATCAAGCGCTGCGCAATCGTGGGGTTTTCACTGGGTGGCATGATCAACCGCCGTTTCGCCATGGACAATCCCGGCCGCGTCTCAGCCCTTGCAATCCTCAATTCGCCCCATGAACGAGGGCCCGAGGCGCAGAAACTGGTTGAGGAGCGCGCCGCCCAATCAGCTAAAGGCGGCCCCGCGGCAACCCTGGACGCAACGATTGAACGTTGGTTCACGCCCGGCTTCCGGGCAGCACAGCCCAATGTCATTGCGCAGATAGGTGAATGGGTGTTGGCCAATGACCCGGTGATCTTTGCGCAATGCCGGCAGGTGCTGGCCACGGGCGTTCTCGAACTTATCCACCCCGATCCGCCCATTGCGTTGCCCACGCAGGTGATCACATGTGAAAACGACAGCGGCAGCACGCCGGCCATGTCGCACGCAATCACCGCTGAGATATCCGGCGCGCAGACGGTCATCATACCGCACCTGCAGCATATGGGGCTGGTCGAGGAACCATCACGGTTCACCGAGCCCGTGCTGCGGTTCCTGGATGAGGCGCTGGATGTCGAGGCCCCTGAGGGAAAAAGTGCTTCGCCTGAATAATCGACAAGCCTTGAGTTATAGGGAGAACGGACATGCAGAAATTATCGGGCGGACAGGCCGCCGTCGAAGCCCTCAAGGTCGAGAAGGTCGAGCATGTGTTCGGCCTGATCGGCTCGGCCACCATGGAGATGTTCGATGCGCTTTATGACGCCAAGGAAATCTCATTTATCGGCGTTCACGACGAGCGCACCGGCACCCATATGGCGGACGGTTATGCCCGCGCATCGGGCCGTCCGGGCGTCATCCTCGCCGGCCAGAACGGTCCAGGTGCAACCAATCTCGTGACCGGCCTGGGGCAGGCTGCAGCTGCCTTTTCGCCGGTTGTCTCAATCGCCGGCTCGCTGTCATCCGCCCATGTCTACCGCGACGCATTTCAGGAAGTGGATCAACAGGCGCTTTTCCAGCCGATCACCAAAAAGACCTGGACAGTCACCCATACGGACCGCGTGCCGGAGATGTTTCGCGAAGCCTTCCGCGTGGCCATGACGCCCAGGCGCGGCCCGGTTCAACTCAACCTGCCGCGTGACATACTATCGGCAACAGCGGAGTTCCCGGACTTTCAGGAACCACGCAGCTACCGCTGCCAGAACGTACCCGCGGGAGCTGCGGACGCCATTGAAGCAGCGGCACAGCTCCTGCGCGGGGCTGCGCGGCCGGTCATCGTTGCCGGCGGCGGCATCAAAAACACCGGCGGGCACACACAGGCCCTGGCGCTGGCTGACGCGCTGAATGCGCCGATCGTCACCGCTCCGGGCCATGGCGATGCCATCCCGTTTGGTCATCCCCTGAATGCCGGGCAGATGGGCCCGCGCGGAAACGTGGTTGCCTCACGTCTTGTCAAGGAAGCCGATGTGATCCTGGCGCTTGGCACACGGCTTGGCTTCAATTCCACCTTCTATACCTATGACAACATCAACAAGGATGCAGCGATCATCCAGGTCGAACTGGACCCAACCGCGATCGGCCGCCACTTCCCGGTTGCGGTCGGCATATGGGCGGATGCACCCACCGCCGCACAGCAGTTGTGCGCTGCCCTGGCTGATCTTGAGGCGCGTTCCCAAGTCGATGCCTGGACGCAGGCCTACAAGGCCGAGCGCGCAGCCTATCTGGAACAGCGCGATGCGGATGCTGCGACCGATGTTCACCCGATTCAACCCTCCGGCCTGTTCAAGGAGCTGCGCGATGTGCTGCCCCGCAACGCAACCGTCACCATGGACGCCGGCACCTTGTGTCTTCAGGCAACGGACGCGCTCAACTACTGGGAGCCGCCCTGTCTGTTCACGCCGCTGGATTTCGGCCTGGTCGGTTTCTCCTTTGCCTGCGGCCTGGGCGTCAAGATCGCCCGGCCCGATCGCGCCGTCGTCAGCCTGATGGGCGATGGCGGTTTTGGCATGACCTTGTCGGAATTGAGCACAGCGGTCGATCACGGCATCAACACGGTAACGGTTGTCATGAACAACCAGTGCTGGGGTGCTGAAAAGGCCTATCAGCGCGACTTCTTCGGCGAGCGTTACATTGGCGCCGATATTTCCAGCCCGCCCTTCGACAAGGTCGCTGAACTTTATGGTGCCGCCGGCTTCCGCGTCGAGCGCATCGCCGACATCGGAAACGCAGTCACTGCCGCACTTGCTTGCGGAAAACCGGCTGTCGTGGATGTCGCGGTCGACCCGGCAGCGCTTTACAGCTTCCGCCGCGATTCCTTCAAACACAGAGGGGGCTGAACATCCCATGGATGAGACCAAGAAAACCTATCCCCACACCGACGACCATCTGGCCAAGGGAGACTGGAACCCGATCTGGTATCAGCTCCAGGAAATGGACCCGGAGTTTCTTGAAGCCTATCTCGCCTTTCGCAGCGTACCGCACCGCGAAGGCCCGCTACCGGCGAAATTCAAGGAACTCATTCTGATCGCCATCAATGCGGCTACCACCCATCTCTATGCACCGGGTGTGCGCCGGCACATGCAGAACGCCCTCAAGGCCGGCGCGACCCAGGAAGAGATACTGGAAACCATACAGCTCACAACCGTCATGGGCATTCATTCCTGCAATCTGGCGGTCCCGATCCTGCTGGAAGAAGTAGCAAAGCTCGAGGAATGAGCAGCGCCGGTCGAACGGCACAACCGAACTTGTACCCGTTGAATGTGGAGGATGCTCGAAATGGCTGACATTCAGAACTACCAGATGTTGATCGATGGTGCGTGGGTGGACGCATCCGATGGCGGCATCTTCGACAGCATCAATCCGGCCACCGGCGAGGTCTGGTCCCGTGTGCCCGAGGCAACCTATGACGACGTGGACCGCGCGGTGCGCGCCGCCGATCGTGCGTTCAATGAGGGCCCCTGGGCACGCATGTCAGCGACCCAGCGCGGCCATAGCCTGCGGCGCCTTGCCGATATTCTGGCGGAAAAATCGGAGGAGCTGGGCCGCATCGAGGCGATCGATACCGGCAAGATGCTCAAGGAAACCCGTTGGCAGGCGAAATACATCGCCGAGTTCTTCCATTTCTACGCCGGATGCGCCGACAAGATCGGCGGCGAAACCCTGCCGATCGACAAGCCGGATCTGTTCGTCTTCACCAGCCGCGAACCGCTCGGGGTTGTGGCAGCGGTCGTGCCGTGGAACTCGCAGCTGTTTTTGAGCGCGGTCAAGATCGGTCCGGCACTTGCCGCCGGCAACACCATTGTCCTCAAGGCCTCGGAGCACGCCTCCGCCGCGATGCTGGAATTCGGGCGCCTGGTCGAACAGGCCGGTATACCGCCCGGCGTCATCAACATCGTCACCGGCCATGGCGATCCCTGCGGCAAGGCGCTTACCTCGCACCCGCTGGTGGCGCGCATATCCTTTACCGGCGGACCGGTTGCAGCACAGCATGTGCTGCACAACTCGGCCAACAACTTTGCAGAGGTGTCTCTCGAATTGGGCGGTAAATCGCCGTTCATCGTATTTGGCGACGCCAATATCGAAAGCGCCGTGAACGGTGCGATCTCCGGGATATTCGGCGCCGCCGGGCAGAGCTGCGTGGCCGGCTCAAGATTGTATCTGCATGACGGCATCGCCGATGCCTTTCTTGAGCAGATGACAAGCCTGGCCGGTAAAATCAAAATCGGCGACCCGCTGGCCGAAGAAACCGAGATGGGGCCGATCTGCACCACGGGCCAGTTGGACAACATCGAGCGCGAAGTCGCCCACGCTCAAACCGAGGGTGGAACCGTCCTGTGCGGCGGCAGACGGCCGCACGGCCTGAACGGCCTCTACTATGAACCGACCATCGTCGCCTGCCCGCGCCAGGATCTGCGGATTGTCGATACGGAGTTGTTCGGGCCAGTTGTGGCCGTGTTGCGGTTCAAGGACGAGAGCGAAGTCGTCCGGCTGGCCAACGACACCAAACACGGGCTGGCGGCAGGCATATTCACCCGTGACAGCGCCCGCTCCCTGCGCATGGCAAAGGCTGTCAAAGCCGGCATCGTTTGGGTGAACACCTACCGCGCGGTGTCACCGATCGCCGAGTTCGGCGGCATGAAGGGTTCCGGTTATGGCCGTGAAAGCGGCTTTCAGGCGATGTACGACTACACCCGGCCGAAAACAGTCTGGATGAACACATCCGATGAGCCACTCGGCAGCCAGTTTGTCGCCCGGTGAAGATTTAACCGAAGCAGGCTTGCATCTTAGCAGCTAACTGGCCTCGATCCGTTCCATATCGTCGTCAGACAGGCCGAAATGATGTCCGATCTCATGCACCAGCACATGGGAGACGACCTCCTTGAGACTTTCCGGACGGGGCCGCCAGTAATTCAGGATCGGCTCGCGGTAGAGCCAGATCATATTGGGCATCTGTCCGCTCTGCGGCGTGGCCTGCAACTGCGTGCGGCCGACGCCCTGAAACAACCCGAGGATCGCATAGGGCGATTGTGCATCAAGCGCTGCAAGCACCTCGTCCGTGGCAAAGTCGGCAACCTGGATGATTACATCGCCGGTGAGCGCACGGAAGTCTTCAGGCAGCGCATCATAGGCCTCGCGCGCAAGCGCTTCGATATCGTCGTGAAAGGCATCCTGCAGGCCGGGTACCGGCAAGGGCATGGCTGTGTCCTCATCTGGTTCGCTGTTACCCGTAAAATGGGGTGTTAACCCCGCAAGATCAATAATCCTTGCAGCAAGCAATCACTGTTCCGGTGCCGAATCGATCGCGATGATCTCGATTTCGTTGTTCGCCACCGTCGCAATGTCGCCCACTGCACGGCCCGAAAGCGCTTTCGCCATGGGAGAAAACCAGGAAATCCGACCCTCTGCCGGATCAGCTTCGTCTTCCCCGACAATCCGGAAGGCCTGGCGCCGGCCATCCTCGCGTTCAAGGGTCACCAAACATCCAAACGCCGCCGTTTCATTGCTGTCCGGCGGCGCGATAAGCTGGGCCGACGCCCGGCGTGCTGTCCAATAACGCAGATCCCGTGCATGGCGTGCCTGATGCGCGCGGTCGCTTGCAGCCTGCGCTGCCGCCAATTCCTTACGCAACCGTTCCATCTCCTGATCGATCAGCTGCAAACCCCGGGCGGTGACGAAATTCGGCTGACTGCTGACCGGGCGTTCCGGCAGGTCTTCGGCAAAATCGTCGCCATCAGCTTCTTTGACAAATGCACGGCTCATAGGCCTCGCTCCACTGCAACCAAGGGCCATCATAACACTTTTACGGGTAATCGCCGAACAAGCTCTAGCCTCCGGGCGGGCCGAGATCTTCGATCGTGTAGCCTGACGGATAGGTCGGTCGGGTCAAATCGCTGCGCAGGCGGGGCGCGCCGCGCGTCGGAAACCAGCCAGCGACCCGCCCGCGTGCCTTGAGCGCCCAAGGCACGAGCCGGCGCAGGACAGGCGAGGCCTCGGGAAATCCAAAAGCGCTTCGCACAGGTTCATCCAGCAGGGCATATATCGATCGGCGCACCAGCGGCGCAACAATGCGCGGATACCAGCTTGCGAACAGTTCGACCGTTGCGGTACCGATCCGACGGTTGGTTTCTTTGTAACTGAACCGGGCACGTTCATAGGCCCGGTTAAACCCCTCAAACTCCTGATAGTCTTCCGGCAGGTCTGCGATCTTCATCCGCATGCCCACTTCGCGCCAGAACCGGAACATTGCTAACCGTTCCGTTTCGCTCAATCGGCGCCAACCGAATCGGTCGATCCAGCGGATCGGCTCGAAGACAAAAGTCGACAGCACATACTTGAAATCATCATTGGCAATCTTGAAGCGACCATGCAGCTGGTTCATCCGCATAATGGCTCTGGTCCCACGCTCACTGGAATAGCCGTGTTCGAGCAGTTCCGAAACGATAATGTCAGTATCGTCGTAGCGTTTCTGCGGCCGCGCCTCAAACTCCCCCGTATGTGCCAGAAGTGCTGAAATGGAGGGCACGCAGTAGGTCCTGAACAGGGCGAATTCCAACGCCCGTGTCATATCGAATGGGAATTCGAAACAGCTCGTCAGATAGACGATCCGCTCGTGATCCAAAACCGCATCAAGCTGTTCGATTTCATTGAGGATATGCGATCGCACGACCGGTTCCTCTTGGGAATGACCAGGGTTCTAACCCACCATAGCGGCATGCGCCGGTGCGACCAAGCATGCGACAATTTATGCCCCCTGCATTGCCATGATTTAGCCTTTTTTGGGTTTATGTTGCACCGCAACAATTAACCCTCCCAATTTCGATTCACAGGACACATCAGCATGAACATCGTGCACCGCGCGGCCCTGGCCGCCGTCTTAAGCTTGGCTGCTTTATCACTCAGTCCCATCCAGAGCGCAGACGCTGCAACCCAATGCGGCAAAGCCTCCTGGTACTCCCTGACCTCGATCACCGCCAGTGGCGTGCGCCACAATCCGGCTGCTATGACCGCCGCCCACCGGTCCTTGCCGTTTGGCACCAAACTTCAGGTCAAGAACCTGTCAAATGGCCGCTCGATCGTGGTCCGCATCATCGATCGCGGCCCCTTCATCGCCGGCCGCATCATCGATCTTTCCCGGGGTGCTGCAACAAAGCTCGGCTTCAAGAACAAGGGCGTGACCAAAGTCTGCTTCTCCAAACTGTCCGGGTAAGGGCGGAAGGGGGGAGTATCCATCCGCGAAATTTAGGGACCGGCGCCGAATTCATCTATAGATGACCGCGCTATGATCACCGACCCCTGGTTCTACCTCATTGCCGTGCCGGCCATCGCCATTGTCGGCCTAGCCAAGGGAGGCTTCTTGAGTGGCATGGCGGTGCTGGGCGTGCCGATGTTGTCGCTGATCATTTCTCCGGTCCAGGCAGCCGGTATCATGCTGCCGATCCTGATTTCCATGGACGCGATCGGTGTATGGGCCTATCGCCGATCGTTCGACATGGCAAACCTCAAAATCATGGCGCCGGCCACCGTGGTCGGTATCGCCATCGGCTGGGCAACAGCAGCCCATGTCTCCGAAGCCCATGTGCGCTTGATCGTCGGGCTCGTCGCCTTCACCTTCACCCTTGATTATTGGCTGGCCCTGCGGCCGCACAAGACCGGCCAGGCCCCGGGCAAATTGACAGGCTCGTTCTGGGCAACGCTTGCCGGCTTCACCAGTTTCGTCAGCCATGCCGGCAGCCCGCCTGCCCAGATGTTCCTGCTGCCCCAACGCCTGCCCAATTTGATCTATGCCGGCACCATGGCGGTACTGTTCGCCTGGATCAATCTGGTCAAGGTCGTGCCCTACTACCTGCTCGGCCAGTTCTCGCCGGGAAACCTTGCCACCACCGCAGTGCTCCTGCCCCTGGCACCGCTCGCCATGATCGCGGGCATCAGGCTGGTGCGCCGCGTCCGCCAGGAGCCATTCTACCGCATTGCCTATGGCTGCCTGTTCGTTGTTTCGGTGAAGCTCATCTGGGATGGCGGGCGCGAAATATTCGGGGTTTAGGCAATCGGTTCACTGGTAGATTGCACAGTCAATTTCGTTATTCCCACGAAAGTGGGAATCCAGAATGGCGCTCAAGATTTTGTCTAAGGCGAAGTAGCTGGATACCCGCTTTCGCGGGCATGACGATTTCATTTCGGTGCTGCTTCACCCCTCAAGCGCTTCCAGCGTCCAATGCTTGAGGGCGCGGATCGAGTGCTCTGAATTGACGCCAAAATCACGGTCGATCACCAGCGGCCCCGGCCTGTAGCCAAGGCTGCTAAGGCCCCGCTGCACCGATTCCACCAGAACGATGTCTTCCGCCACGGTTGTGTCGAGATCCTGCTGTGCCAGTTGCGCGATCGCTTCTGAAGGAACGCCGTCTTTGGTGTGCCAGCCACGGTACATGCTGGTTGCGCCAACGCCCTGCGGCCGCCACCAATAAGTGTTGAGCACATTTCCGGGATAGACCTGAAACGAGAACATCGGCCACAGAAACCATGATGAGTAATCGGTGGCATGTTCATTGGCGTCCGGATCGACCGGATAGGTCAAGCGGTCGAGATTGGCCGCCACCGTGGTGTGGCGCAGGCAATGGCCCTGGGGCATGATATTGTAATTCTTCGGATCCACCACGCCCTTTGAGAATGTCGGATGACACAGCGCGCAGTGGTAACATTCCGAATAGTTCTCGACTGCGACCTTCCAGTTGCACCGTTCCTCGACCTCGTTGACCTTGATCGTCTTGAGCCGGTCAATATCGGGCACATAGGCCCTGAGTTGATCCTCCACGTCGGGAAACCACTCAGCCATTGGCGCAGCGTCGGGATCGAGATTGACGAAGATGAAGCCGCAGAAGATCTCCGTTTTGACCTCAGTCAGGCAGATAGTGGTGGCATCGAACCCGTCGACCTGCGACTGGTTCGGCGCGCGCCGTAGACGGCCATCCAGTTCATAGGTCCAGGCGTGATAGGGACACACGATCACTTTGGCCGAACCTGTGCCACGAACCAGCTCATGGGCCCGGTGCATGCAGACATTGTAGAAACAGCGCACATCACCATCAGATCCGCACAGGACAAACAGATTTTGCCCGCAGATTTCGAAGGTGAAGTAATCGCCGGGCTTTTCAAGCTGCGAGATGTGCCCGGCAAATTGCCAGGTGCGATAGAATATCCTGGATTTCTCGCGCTCAAACAGGTCGGGATCGGTGTAATAGCGCGCCTCGAGCGCCCGCTCCAGACCGTTTGCGCTATTGCTGTGCATCGTGGTCATCGGTTCATCCTCGCACAATAGCTTGACTGCGCCCTAACCCAGATCATCCTGATAGACGCCGGATTCGTACCGCAGCCGGTGAAACTCCTCAATATTTGCAATGATCGAGCGGTCGGCATCAGCAACCATGAACGCGATCAGGGCTTCAAGATATGCCTGGGCCGCCACCAGGGAGGTAAAAAACTGCGGCGATGCGGTCGGGGTAATGAAAGCGTGGTCGGCTGACGTGACGATCGGCGAGGTGCGGCTGTCCGACAGGGCAATCAACCTGGCGCCGGCATCCTTTGCGCGTTCAAAAGCCTCGATCACATCCGTGCGGAACGGTTGAAACGTCATGGCGAGCAGCACGTCCTTGGGCCCGATCCGCGAAATGTCGTCGATCGCCAGAGTACCGGTCCGCGGCACTTGGATGATGTGGTCGAACGCCATGCGCGTCACGTACCAGAAATTATGGGCGAGCGCGAAACCGGTGCCGACACCCAGCACATAGACCCGCCGCGCATCGACGATCAGATCGGCTGCCGCCTTCAACTCATCAGCCGTAGTTTCGGAAAACATCTGCTGGACATTATCGAGCGCACTTGAGGCGATCTCGCTATAGAGCGCGCCGTGACTGCCACCTTCGGCAATGGTCTGCAGCCAGCGCGCCCGGTCCTGGAAACTGTCCCCGCCCTGGCGCAGAAACTCGCTGAACGGCCGGCGGAAAGTACGGTAGCCATCAAATCCGACAGCGTTCGCCATGCGCACAAGCGTGTTTGGGTGGACATCTGCCTCGCTCGCCACCTCATGGATCGACTTCACCGCGACATCGTTTGGATGCTCCAGCACGAACTGCGCCGCTTTCCGCAATTGCGGGCTCATCTCGTCATAGGCCGCGGTCAGCCGGTCGAGGACATCGTCTTTGGTGCCGAGCGTATCCACTTGCGCAATCATCTCCGAAGTTTCAGGCTTCAGATTAGCACATCTATATTATAATACCAAAATGAATTGACATTGGTATATAAATACCATTTCTTTGGTCAACTGATAATGGAGTGCTGCGCTCGCCTTACTGGAGCGCCTGTTTCGGGAGCACGGTCGCCACATGCAATCACATGCGAAAATCGTCATTGTCGGCGGCGGCATCATGGGCACCAGCCTGGCCTATCACCTGGCCCGGGAAGGCTGGTCGGACTGCGTTCTGATCGAAAAGGCGGAGCTGACGTCAGGCTCCACCTGGCACGCCGCCGGCCAGATTTCCCACTCGGTTTCTCATTTCGGCCTCGCCAAGATGAACGGCTACGGCATCGACCTCTACCGCACCATCGAAGACGAGACCGGACAATCGGTCACCTTTCACGGCTGCGGCAGCCTCAGGCTGGCCTATCTGGAGGATGAACTCGACTGGCTGCGCTACACCATGAGCGTCGGCAAGGGTCTGGGTTTCAACATGGAGATCATCGGTCCAGACGAAATTGCCAGGCTCCATCCGTTCTACAATCTCGACGGTGTGATTGCCGCCCTGCACACCCCCGATGATGGTCATCTCGATCCAGCCGGTGCCGCATTCGCCCTCGCCAAGGGCGCGCGGATGGCGGGCGCCACCGTGATCCGCCACAACCGGGTGACCGGCATTGAGGCCCTGCCGTCAGGTGAATGGAAGGTTCAAACCGAACAGGGCGACATCGTCTGCGAACATGTGGTCAATGCCGGTGGTACTTATGCCCGCCAGATCGGCCAATGGGTTGGTCTCGACCTGCCGATCACCAACATGACCCATCACTATGTCATCACCGACACGGTTCCGGAGTTTCTTGAACTCGATCAGGAACTGCCGGTGGTGCGTGATGACCGTCTGGTCTCGGGCTATGTCCGCATGGAACAGAAGTCAGGCCTGATCGGCATCTATGAAAAGGCCAATCCCAACACTGTGTGGGATGACGGCACACCATGGGAGGCGGAAAACGAGCTGTTCGAACCGGACTATGACCGCATCGCGCCATCGCTTGAAAACGCCTTCGAACGCATGCCGATCCTGAGCCAACTCGGCATCAAGCGCACCGTCCATGGCGCCATCACCCACCCGCCTGATGGCAATATGCTGCTTGGACCCGCACCGGGCATGCGCAATTTCTGGTGCTGTTGCGGCGCTCAGGTGGGCATCGCCTGGGGGCCTGGCGCCGGCAAATATCTCGCCCAGTGGATGGTGCACGGCACAGCCGAAATCAACATGCGCGACTTCGATCCGCGCCGTTATGGCAGGTTTGCCGCCCGCGACTACCAGATCACCAAGGCATGCGAAGACTATCTCCTGCGCCATGAGATCCCCTATCCGGGCCTCAACCGGATGGACGGCCGTCCGGTCAAGACCAGCCCGATTTATGACCGGCTCAAGAATGCCGGCGCCATCCACGAAGAGATCTTCGGCTGGGAGCGCCCGCGCTGGTTTGCACTTGATGGCATGGCGCGTGAAGACATCCATTCATTCCGCCGCGCGCCCTGGTTCGACGCAGTGCGCGCCGAAACCCGCACGGTGCGCAAACATGTCGGCATTATGGATCTGTCCGGCTTCGGCAAGATTGATGTGTCGGGGCCGGACGCACACACGTTCCTTGATCGCATGGTTGCCAACCGTGTGCCGCGCAAACCGGGCGGCATTGTTCTGACCCATATCCTGAACCGGGCCGGCACCATCGAAGCGGAGATCACTGTTGCCCGGATCGCCGACGACCGGTTTTATCTGGCCTTCGCGGCCTTCTCCGAACTGAAAGTGTTCGACTGGCTGACCAGCCACCGGCGGGACGGTGAAGATGTGATAATCGAGAATGTTTCGGAAGATTTCGGCTGCCTGGTACTGTCCGGCCCCAAATCACGCGACGTGCTCCGCCAGGTGACCCAGGCGGCCCTCGACAATGACAATTTCCGATGGCTGAGCGCCCAGACGATTGAGATTGCCGGTGCGGCAGTGCGCGCCCTGCGGGTTTCCTATGTCGGTGAACTTGGCTGGGAGCTGCACGTGCCCATGGCGCATATGGCCGATGTCTATGACGCCCTGTGGTCGGCGGGCGAAGCGCATGATATCGGCAATTTCGGCTCTTTCGCCCTCAATGCCATGCGCCTCGAGAAGGGTTTCAAGGGCGCCTCCGAACTGACCACCGAAGTCACCCTGCCGGAAGCCGACGTGATGCGCTTCTGCAAGCTCGACAAGGGCGACTTCATAGGTCGTGACGCGACAGTCAAAAGCCTTGAGGGCGAGCGCCCCTGGATCTGCGTCTATCTGGAAGTCGATGCGGACGACGCCGATTGCCTCGGATCGGAAACTATTTATGTCGATGGCGCCCGGGTCGGTGCGGTGAGTTCCGGCGGCTATGGTCACTGGGTGGGCAAGAGCCTGGCGTTTGCCTATGTGACGCCGGAACATTCAATGCCTGGCACGGAGCTGACCATCGCCGTGTTGAACGAGCATCGCTCCGCCCGCATACTGGCTGAGCCAGTCTACGACCCAGCAAGCGAAAAGCCGCGAACCTGAACGCCTGAACAGAGGAATGCCCCCATGTCGACCATAGACATCGCGCACAACACCGAGGCCGGACCGGATCAGGACGCACTTTATCAGGCTGCCGAAGCCAATCTGCCGGGTGCCGGTCTTGGCGGCTACTCCCTGCCCGAAGACGTCCGTTTCGTCATCAAACGCGGTTTTGGCGCTCATCTCGAAGCAGTCGATGGCCGTATCTATATCGACTATGTCGGCGGCGCCGGTGCGAATATCCTGGGCCATTGCCATCCGGCAGTCGTCGCGGCGGTTCAGAAACAGGCCGAACAGGGCCTCCATTACTTTGGCACCCTCAACGGCACCGCCATTTCTCTGTCGGAAAAACTCGTCGACCTGATTCCCTGCGCCGAAAAGCTCGCCTTCGCCACCACCGGCTCTGAAGCGACATTTTATGCCCTGCGCATGGCCCGCGCCTTCACCGGCAAGGACAAGGTGCTCAAATTCGAAGGCGCCTATCATGGCAATCACGACTATTCGTCCTTCAGCCTGTTCCCAACCAAGCCGGCCAATTACCCGGTCGGAACATCGGATTCAGGCGGCGTGCCCCAGGCGCTCCAGTCAACCGTCCTGATTTCACCCTACAATTCCCTCGACGTGGTCGAAGACATCGTGCGCGAACATAAAAACGACCTGGCAGCAATCATCGTCGAACCAGTCCAGCGCATCATCTTCGCCAAACCGGAATTCCTCGCCGGCCTGCGGTGCATCTGCGACGAACATGGCATCGTTTTGATATTCGATGAAGTGGTCACCGGCTTCCGTCTGGCGCTCGGCGGCGCTCAGGAGTATTTCGGCGTTACGCCCGATCTTGCCAGCTACGGCAAGATTGTCGGTGGCGGTGGGCCGCTGTCCTGCATCGCCGGCCGCGCCGACATTATCGAAGGCGCCAATCCGTCCCGGAAAGGCAGTTCCGACTACGCCTATATCAACGGCACCCTGCACGGTAATCCAATTGCCGCAGCCGCAGGTCTCGCCACCATCGCAGAGCTGGAAAAGCCCGGTATTTACGACGACCTGGCCACCAAGTCCGATGCCCTCAAGGCCCAATTGCAAGAAGTGCTCGACCGCCGCGGCATTCCCGCCATCATGGCCGGCCGCAATACATTCTGGCAGCTTTTGTTCATGGATAAGGAACCGACCGCCCAGACCGACATGATGGCCTCCGACTTGGCGGCCATGCGCGCACTCGACATGGAACTCCTGCGCCGTGGCATCTACGTCCTGCCCGGCGTCCGCCGCTTTATTGCAACGGTCAACACGGAGGACGACTTCGCCCGGACAGCGGAAGCACTGGATGAGGCTTGTGCATCTGTTTAAGGAGCCCGAGACCGAAAGTTTCAAAGCACTAGGACGGTCACCCTATCCAACACAGATTTTGGCAGTAATCGTGGCACACTTGTCATTGCTGCCAAAACAGCAATCCACTAGCCTCACAGATGCCGCTGTTGGAGGTTCGTCAGCCAATGTCACCGAAAAACTCACCGATCAAGCGCATCGCCGTATTTGCATATCCAGATGTCAACGGTTTGGACGTTGTTGGACCGCTCCAGGCATTCGCATCCGCCGACCGCTACATGCAGCGCTTTGCGGGCCCTGAAGATCATGCGCCCAACATCTCATACATTACCGAAATCATTGGCTATCGTGCCGGACCGGTCACCACGTCCGGTGGCTTTGGCCTGGTCGCCACACACGGCATCGATGAGCTGCCAGATGACATAGATACGCTGCTGATCGCCGGTGGCGACGGGCACGAAGCCATCCTTGGCGACGAACTGGTTCTTGCCTGGCTGCGCAAAATAGCGCCGCAGGTGCGTCGGATCGGCTCCATCTGCACCGGCGCCTTCATCCTCGCCGAGACCGGGCTTCTCGACGGCAGGCGGGCAACGACCCACTGGCGCTATTGTTCAAGACTGGCGGAGGATTATCCAGCCGTCACCGTCGAACCGGATGCCCTCCACATTCGCGACGGATCCACTTACACCTCTGCCGGCGTGACTGCCGGCATGGACCTCGCCCTGGCGCTCGTTGAAGAAGATTGCGGGCGCCAAATTGCACTCGCCACGGCACGCGAGATGGTTGCCTTTCTCAAGCGCCCTGGCGGCCAGTCGCAATTCAGTTCTCATCTGGAGGCCCAGGCCACCGCGCAATCGCCACTTGGCAATTCTCAGGCCTGGATGCTGGACAATCTGGATGCTGATCTTTCCGTCGAGGCTCTGGCGGAACATGCGGGTATGAGTGCGCGCACTTTCGCACGCGTCTTCGTCCGTGAAACCGGTACGACACCCGCCAAGTTCGTTGAACGCGCCAGAGTGGACGCTGCGCGCCGTGCGCTTGAAGAAACCTCTGATCCAGTGGCGACCATCTCGCACCGTTTTGGACTGGGTCATCCCGAAACCATGCGGCGGATTTTCCTGCGTCAATTGGGTGTCGGGCCCAAGGATTACCGACGAAGGTTTCAGACATCCCCTGCAGCACTGGCATCATAAGAAGGGACAACGAACTCATGTGGTTGTTTCGGGAAGGGCGCAACGTCCTGCTGCTTGCAGCATGCCAGGCCTTGTTTTGGGGCGCATTAATGATCGGCATCACCATGTCCGGCCTGGTCGGCCAAATCCTGGCCGACAACAAGGCCCTTGCAACCCTGCCCGCCGGCCTGATCGCCCTGGTGACGATCTTCGTCGCGGGTCCTGCGTCCACATTGATGCAACGGCTTGGCCGTCGCACCGGTTTTCTGATTGGTGCCGCAGCCGGATTGATCGGCGGTGGCGTCAGCGCGGCGGGAATCTTCGCCGGCGATTTCGTGATATTCTGCCTCGGCAATGCCATTCTCGGCATCTATCAGGCCATTGGCCAGTTCTACCGCCTGGCCGCCACCGACGCTATACCGGCAAAGCACCACGGCCGCGCCGTATCAACAGTCATGGCCGGCGCCATAGCCGCAGCCCTTCTCGCACCCTCGCTCGCGATCTGGTCGAAGGACCTGTTTTCACCGGTGCTGTTCGCCGGCTCTTTCTTCGCCGTATCGGCTCTGAGCTTGTTGGCCGTCATATTCATCGTCGCCTTGCAGGAACCGGCTCGTACGGAAACACCGGTATCCGTTGGAGGCAGGCCGCTTAGTGAAATCATGCGTCAGCCGATATTCGTAATCGCAGTTGCAAATGCCGGCATAGCCCATGGGGTCATGATCCTGCTCATGCTCGCCACACCACTCGCCATGGTGGCCTGCAGTTTTCCGGTTTCCGATGCGGCCCTGGTGATCCAGTGGCACGTGCTTGGCATGTTTTTGCCATCGTTTTTTTCAGGCCGACTGGTCGATCGCTTCGGTGCGCCAAACATCGCAATTCTAGGCGCGGTGATCCTGGCCGCGAGCGCGACGGTCGCTGCATCCGGAATCCAGTTCCTGAATTTCGGCATTGCGCTTGCCCTTCTCGGGCTCGGATGGAACTTCATGTATGTCGCAGGCACAATAATGATTACAGCGTCACACCGGCCGGAGGAACGCGGCCGGGTTCAGGGCGCCGCTGAAATCTCCATCGCAGTCATTGCAACCCTGGCCTCCTTCACCTCGGGGGCCCTGTTGCACGGACTTGGCTGGACCGCCGTCAGCCTCGGCACCGCTCCGTTGCTGGCGATCGCTCTTGGTCTGACACTGTGGCATGCCGTGCGGACGAGAAAACGCCCCGCGCTCAGCATTTGATGAAAGGGTCTAGATGTTGCGCAAATAGGCCACCACATCATCGATGACACCAACATTGGCCGTCCGGCGATTGATGATCGCCCTGAAGCCTCCGCCGGTCTTCAGGCTGTCGGAACATGGTCGAACCAACCGTCCCTGCTCAAGATAGCGATCCACGAGGCCGGACCAGCCGAGCGCAACACCTGCGCCGTCCGCCGCCGCTTCGAGGAGATAGACATAGCTTGAGAACCGGCGTTCATTTCCCGGCTCCGATAGGACAGTTTCATAGGTTGCAAGCCAGCTCTGCCAGCTTGCCCAACCGAAATTTTGTTTACTGAGGTGAAGCAGCGGCGCTTTGGGTAATGCGGATCGCCCCTGCATCCCAATCGACCGTGCAACATCGGGACTACAGACAGGAAACACCTCTTCCTCCAGCAAAAGAGCAGCTTCCAGCCCTTGCGGCAGCGGGTTCAGATAGGTCAGAGCTATATCGGTAGTATCATCCTGTACGACCGCCTGATGTTCGTACTCCGATGTCACGATGCGGATGTCGGTGTCGGCTCCTACGATTTCCTGCAACCCGCCATGGCGTGGCATCAGCCAGAGATGGGCAACATCGTAGCTGCACGCAATGGTCAGAACTTTTCTGCGCGGATGACGCTGCAGTTCTTCGACCGCCCGGCCGATTTCCTGGAAGCCGGCAACAACCGCGTGATAAAGCCGCCGTCCGTCAGCGGTCAAGTCGACCTTATTACGCCTGCGTTCGAACAGTTTCGTGCCGAGATCGCCTTCAAGACCCGAGATATGCCGGCTGACGGCGGGCTGAGAAGTTCGGAGTTCCTCTGCCGCCCGGGAGAAATTGCAGTGTCGGGCCGCACTCTCGAATGCCGAAAGCACACTCATCGACGGCAGCTGGAAACGCGGATTAGCCATATCATTTTTGATATCACATCAGGCATTACTTGGCAGTAGAGATTTGATGGTTTCGCATCGATACTCGCGCTAAGAAGAAGGCAGTGAGCAACCAACGGAACGAAGGATCAGCCCATGCCGTCGATCGGTGCCCCCACGAAGCGTTACCTTGCCCATGCCGGATTTGTCACCACGCCGCGTTATTTCGACGATTCGCCCCAGCAATTCCTGAGCGTCGCCCCCAAGGGTACGGGCGTAATCCAGCGCGTGTTGCATATTCCAAACTACGAATATGAACTTAGCCAGCGCGCCAGGAACTTCGACCTTCTGGAGGAAGCAGCAATCTGCCTGGGCCTCAGCCACGCAGAAGTGGTCGGACAGGTAGGCACCAACTGGGTGCACTGCAATGACACCACACCGGACGACATAAGGCGTCTGTGCGACAAGATTTCCCGCAAGGCCGGCACGCGGTTCCTGATGGCCGGCATGTGCATTGTCGAAGGCCTCCAGGCAATCGGCGCCAAGCGCATCGCGGTGGCCAACAGCTATTACCGGCGTGACTGGATGGACGGCATCAACCGGTTTCTGGAACAGGCCGGTTTTGAAATTCTGTGGTCGGGCAACGTCATCGACCAGGGGCTATATGACAGCCTTGACCAGCAGCTCGACGTCGAGGAAAAGACCCTGTGGGATTATCCTGCAAAGGACGTGATCCAGGCCTGCTACCTGGCGCAAAAGGCCGCCCCCGATGCCCAGGCCGTGGTCCAGACCGGGGCCGGTTTCCGCACCCTGCCCCATATTCAGGCGATCGAGGGCATGATGGGCATACCACTCATCTCTTCCGACGTGGCGCTCTACTGGGCGATGCTGCGCGATCTCAATATCGATGTCGAAATTCACGATCACGGTCAGCTTATGGCGACCCTTGGATGAAGGAGGGACAGCCCATGAACCCGATACTCGCTTTGTGGGCGACACCGCGTTCGACCTCAACACCGTTTGAATGGATGATGCGCCAACGTGGTGATTTCCGCTGCTATCACGAGCCCTTCAACGAAGCCTACTATTACGGCACCGACCGGCGCAGCACGCGGGATGCGGACATTCCAGCACCACCGGATTTGAGCTTTGACGCCGTCTGGAACCGTCTGAAACGGGAAGCGCAGACCGACAATCTGTTCGTCAAGGAGTTCGCATATTCCATCGAGCACATCGCGGGCGATCACTTCCTGTCGCACTTTCGGCATTCATTCCTGATCCGTGATCCAGCAAAAATGCTGCCGTCTCTGTACAACCACTGGCCGGACTTCACCGCGGACGAAGCTGGATATGTCCCCCTGCGGGCCTTGTTCGACCGCATCTGCGATCGCGATGGAACGGCCCCGCCGGTTATCACATCGGACGATCTGCTGGACCGGCCAGATGAAACAATAAAAGCCTATTGCCTGGCCGCCGGTGTTCCGTTCATTGCAGACGCTCTGACCTGGGAGAGCGGTGGCCGCGACGAGATCAGCTGGTACGACAGCGGCAGCTGGCACGACAATCTGCGTACAAGCACGGGCATTTCCCGGCAGAAGCGCACCTATGTGGCAATTGATCATGACGACCGTCTCAAGCGCGCCTATGACGCCTGCCTGCCCGACTACCAGGCATTGCTCGCCCACAAATTGACACTTCCCCCCATCATGGCCGCCACCGATGCATCACAGGCAACGGGTGCTGCCCGATGAACAGGATACTGGCCCTTTGGGCGATCCCCCGATCCACATCCACCGCATTTGAATGGATGATGCGCCAACGCGGCGATTTCATCTGCCATCACGAACCGTTCGGTGAGGCCTGGTATTTCGGCGAAGACGCACGCACCCCCCGCCCCAACAAGGTGGGTGTAAAACCTGGACTGAACTACGCCTCGGTCTGGGCAGCACTGCGCAGCGATGCTGAAAACTCCCAGCTGTTCATGAAGGAGTTCCCGCACTACATCCTGCATATGGCGGATGACCGGTTTCTCGACCACTTTCATCACAGTTTTCTGATCCGCGACCCCGCGAGAATGCTGCCATCCATGTATGACAAATGGCCGGATTTCGAGGTCGAGGAAACTGGATACGCCGAACAACATACCTTGTTCGACATCATCACCGAACGTTCCGGTATCGCACCCGCAGTCATTGACGCCGGCGATCTTCTAAACGACCCGTATGGTACTGTGCGCGCCTATTGTGAAGCCATGCACATACCGTATAAAGAAGACGCGCTGTCCTGGGGTGCCGGCGAGCGTTCGGAAGTGAGCTGGTACGACAAGGGCAGTTGGCACGACAACCTGAAATCGAGCACCGGGTTGGCGCCGCAGAAAACCAACTATGTCGACATCACCCATAATCAACATCTGATGAGTGCATATGACGCCTGTCGCCCACACTATGAGGCATTGTACCAACATCGCCTGAGGGCAATGCAGTCCGTCTGACTGCTTTGCACCCGCATCGGCCACCTCGCCAGACCGGAACCAGTTTGTGACTGAAACGACAGAACGATCCCACATCGTCGAGGTAATTCGCACCCTGGCCTTGGACGCGGGCGCTGACATCATGCGGTTTTACGCAACCGATTTTGCCGTCGATCGCAAAGCCGACGAAAGTCCGGTGACCGATGCCGACCGGGCCGCCGATGCGATTATCGTTGCCGGACTGGAACAGCACTTTCCACACATCCCGGTGGTCACCGAAGAACGTGTGCAAAGTCACGAAGTTGCGCGCGAAACAACACGGTTCTTTCTGGTCGATCCCCTGGACGGTACCCGGGAATTCATCAGCCGAAACGGCGAGTTTACCGTCAATATAGCCCTGATCGAAAACCGCACTCCGACCCTGGGTGTGGTCTTTGCACCCGCCGCAGACCGGTTGTTCTACACAACAGCCGACGGCTGTGCTGTTGAAGAAGTTCCACCTTATGATGGCCGGTCACGCCGCACCGTAAATGTCGCCACCGCCGACAATGCAGCCCTGCGCGTGGTCGCCTCGCGATCCCATCGCGACCAGGCGACTGACGATTACATCCATAATTATGCGGTCAGCGGCTTTCGCAGTGCTGGGTCATCACTCAAATTCTGCTTGATCGCGAACGGCGAAGCTGATCTTTATCCACGCCTTGGACGAACCATGGAATGGGACACGGCCGCCGGTCACGCAGTGCTCGCCGCCGCCGGCGGCAGGGTTGACCGGCTTTCCGGCGGCCCGCTCGATTACGGCAAGCAAGAGTTGGACAACCCTCATTTCATTGCCTACGCGCCGACCGTGCGGCTGCATGCACTCTGAACCCGGTATAAGGCCAAACCCATGCTGACCCATTTGCAGGCGCTTGAAGCAGAGAGCATTCACATCATGCGCGAGGTTGCGGCTGAAGCCCGTAAACCGGTGATGTTGTATTCGATCGGCAAGGATTCGTCCGTCATGCTGCATCTGGCATTGAAGGCGTTTTACCCATCAAAACCGCCCTTCCCGCTGCTGCATGTGGATACCACCTGGAAGTTCCGCGATATGATCGCGTTTCGGGACCGTGTGGTCGCTGAGCATGGGCTCGATCTTCTGGTCCACATCAATCCGGCCGGCATCGAGCAGGGCATCGGGCCGTTCAGCCACGGCTCGACCGTGCACACCGACGTTATGAAGACGCAAGGCTTGAAGCAGGCGCTCGAACAACACGGATTTGATGCAGCCTTTGGCGGTGCCCGTCGCGATGAGGAAAAGTCGCGTGCCAAGGAACGGGTCTTTTCGTTCCGATCAAAGGCCCACCGCTGGGACCCGAAGAACCAGCGGCCAGAACTGTGGCGCATCTATAACTGCCGCATCAACAAGAGAGAAAGCATTCGTGTCTTTCCGCTGTCCAACTGGACCGAACTCGACATCTGGCAATATATCCATCTCGAGAACATTCCCATCGTGCCGCTTTATTTCGCCGCCGAACGGCCCGTGGTCATGCGCGACGGCGCACTGATCATGGTCGATGACGACCGCATGCCGCTGGAACCCGATGAGGTGCCTGAGAACAAGATGGTGCGTTTTCGCACCCTGGGCTGTTATCCGCTTACCGGCGCCCTTGAATCACAGGCTCAGAGCCTGCCGGATATCATCCAGGAAATGCTGATCGCCAAGACTTCCGAGCGCGAGGGCCGGGTCATCGACCACGACCAGTCGGCCTCCATGGAGAAAAAGAAGCAAGAGGGCTATTTTTGATGCCGTCGGTACCGGAAAAGCGGAACGAGGATGTTACGGATTACCTCAAAGCCCAGGAGAACAAGACCCTCCTGCGCTTTCTCACCTGCGGCAGCGTGGATGACGGCAAGAGCACCCTGATCGGCCGGCTGCTCTATGATTCCAAGCTGTTGTTCGAAGATCAGTTGGCAGCACTCGCAACGGCAAGCGGAGGCGCAAACGCAAAGGAAGACGACCTCGACCTTGCCTCCCTGGTCGACGGCCTGCAGGCAGAACGCGAGCAGGGCATCACCATCGATGTCGCCTACCGTTTCTTCGCCACCGAAAAGCGCAAATTCATCGTTGCCGATACGCCCGGCCATGAACAATACACCCGCAATATGGCAACCGGCGCATCGTCGTCGGAACTTGCGATCATCCTGATCGATGCGCGCAAGGGTGTGCTGACCCAGACCCGCCGGCACAGCTACATTGCCAGCCTGCTCGGCATCCGCCAGGTGGTTCTGGCAGTCAACAAAATGGATCTGGTCGACTATGCGCAAGATCGGTTTGACGAGATTGTCGCTGAGTACCAGGCTTTCGCTGAGGACATCGGCCTGACCGGCATCGTCGCCATCCCGCTCTCAGCCCTCAAGGGCGACAATGTCATTTCGGCCAGCAAGACCATGAAGTGGTACACCGGGCCGGCATTGCTGGATCACCTGGAAACCGTCGACCTGTCTTCGGATGCGGCCGATACACCATTCCGCTTTCCCGTCCAGTGGGTCAACCGGCCAAACCTGGATTTTCGCGGCTATAGCGGCACGATCAGTTCAGGTGCCGTACAGCAAGGCGACAAGATTGTCGTTCTGCCGTCTGGCAAACAAAGCCACATCGAACGCATCGTTGCCTTCGATGGCGACCGTGAGGCCGCAGGCACCGGCGAGACGGTAACCCTTGTCCTGGCCGATCAGATTGATGTCAGCCGCGGCGATGTCATCGCCTGCCCCGATCAACCGCCCGACGTGACCGACCAGTTCGCCGCCCACATTATCTGGATGCATGACGAGCCTCTCCTGCCGGAACGGTCCTACCACCTGAAGATGGCCAACCAGATCATTCCCGCTGTCGTCACCGAGCTCAAGCACACCATCAATGTCAACACCATGGAGCATCTTGCCGGCAAGACACTCGAGCTGAACGAGATCGGCTTCTGCAATCTGGCGCTGGACCGCGCGGTTACCTATGCGCCCTATGCGGAAAGTCATGATCTTGGCGGCTTTATTCTGATCGACCGGATCAGCAATCAAACTGTCGGTGCCGGCATGATCTCGTTCGGTCTCCGGCGGGCGACCAATCTGGTCTGGCAGGAACTTCATGTGGATAAGACCGCCCGTTCGGCCATGAACAAGCAGCGCCCCTGCGTGTTGTGGTTCACCGGATTGTCGGGTTCGGGCAAGTCGACCGTCGCCAACCTGGTGGAGCGCCGGCTCCATGCGCTCAGCCATCGCACCTATGTCCTGGATGGCGACAATGTCCGCCACGGGCTCAACAAGGATCTGGGGTTCACAGACGCCGACCGGGTCGAAAACATACGCCGTGTGGCGGAAGTCTCCTCGCTCATGGTCGATGCCGGTCTTATCGTACTGGTATCCTTCATATCGCCGTTCCGCAATGAGCGGCGCATGGCCCGCGATTTGTTGGGCGACAATGAGTTTCTGGAAGTGTTCGTGGACGCGCCCCTGGCGGTGTGCGAACAACGCGACCCCAAGGGCCTCTACGAGAAAGCCCGCTCCGGCGACATCAAGAATTTCACCGGCATCGACTCGCCTTACGAAGTTCCAGAGCAGGCCGATCTGATCATCGACACCACCGCAATGACCGCTGACAAGGCCGCAGAACACGTCGTCGCCATGCTTGGAGAGCGCGGACTGATCGATTAAAAGTATTTCGATGCTCAAGGTAATCCTGTTCGCCGCAATTGCAGCGTTATCCGCATACGCGGCACACGCCGACACCTTCCGTTTCGTCGCGTTGGGCGACATGGCCTATGGTGATCCAGCGGTTGACTATCCCCGTCTTGAAGCGCTGATCGACGCGATCAACGAGCGCAACCCGACCTTCACGATCCATTTGGGCGATACCAAGTCCGGTAACGCACCTTGTTCTGACGAGGTTTTGCTTAAGCAGCGCGATTTCATGAACCGCTTCACCGGTGCCCTGATCTACACACCTGGCGACAATGAATGGACCGACTGCCACAAGGCGGGCGCCTTTGATCCAAGAGAACGTCTGAGTTTCATACGGCAGAACTATTTCCCGTCACCCAACAGCCTCGGCAAGAAACCGTTGAAGCTTATCCGGCAGGCCGACCTCATGCCGGAATTTGCGTCATTCGTTGAAAATGCCCGCTTCTCACATGGCGGCATCGCCTTCGCGACGGTCCATGTGGTCGGCTCAAACAACGGATTTGAAACCCACGACCCTGCAGCCGCCACCGAATTCTTCGCCCGTAACAAAGCAAATATCGCCTGGCTCAACGCCGCATTCGGCGCAGCAGTGCGGGACAACGCCAAGGGCCTGGTTCTGGCGCTCCACGCAAACATGTTCGAATTCGACTTCAACGAACTCGGCAGAAAGCGCCATTTGCGCCATTCCGGTTTCAAAAGCTTCGCCGAAGCACTGGTGAAACGGGCCGAGGCCTTCACCAGACCGGTACTGCTGGTCTATGGCGACAGTCATATCTTCCGCATCTACCGGCCCTATCGCCGAAAGCCCGCTAATCTGGTGGCGCTCGAGGTTTTCGGCGCCCCGGACATGCATGCGGTTGAGATCACGGTCGACCCCGACGATCCGGCGATCTGGAGTTTCCGCCCGATATACAACCCGGCGCCCTAACGGGGGACCTGGCTGCGTTCGCGGTAGATGATGTAGAGACCGCTTGCGACGATCACCGCAGCACCCGTGATTGTCCATAGATCCGGGAAATTACCGAACACGATGTATCCGCTTACCATCGCCCAGACCAGCATCAGGTAATTGAACGGCTGCAGCACGGACGCAGGCACCGCCTCGAGCGCCTTGATCAGCAGCAAATGCCCAATGGTGCCCGCAAACCCAAGTCCCGCCATCATTGCAACTGTCTCACCATTTGGTGTAGTCCAGAAGAACGGCCCGACAGCCGTAAGCGCCACCGCACCGACCACCGCCATATAGAGAAGAGACGTTTCACTGTCGTCGTCTCTGCTCACAATGCGGGTCATTATGCTGTAAACCGCATAGAGGAAAGCGCCACAAATGACGAGCAGGGATGCAGGCTGCAGCACCGTCAATCCCGGACGAAGTATCAGGAGCACACCGATGAACCCGATACATACGGCGGACCAACGGCGTATCCCGACGCGTTCGGCAAGCACCACTGCCGACAGCACGGTCACCATCAGGGGCGCGCTTGCCACCAGCGCATGCGCATCGGCCAGCGGCAGCACCCGAACGGCAAGCGCAAACAGCCCCATCGTAGTCGCGATCAGCAATGAGCGTATGATCTGAAATAGTGGTCGTGCCGAACGAAAGGCCACACGCAGAGGCCTCTTGCGCGCCGATATCATGAGAGCGAAGGCGGCAAAAAACAGATAACGGACCCACAGGACCTGTTGCGCCGCGTGGGTCTGCACCAACTGCTTGGTCAGCACGTCCTGCACGGAGAACACCATCGTCGCCGCGATTATCAGCGCGATACCGCGTGTTGCGGTACCCTCGAAAGTGACCGTCGCGCTCACAGAGCCGCTGCGATTGACGTCTTGAGAGCAAGGGATGCCGAATTGGTTTTCATACGCCTAACCGGCATATTCCAGGAGCAGATCCTTGGCATCCACCTGGGCGCCGGCAGAAACCACGACCTGGGCCACCGTGCCGTCCCGTTCGGCATGGATCGCCGTCTCCATCTTCATCGCCTCGATGGTGAACAGGAGGTCACCGGCACCGATCTCCTGGCCGTCCTGGATTGCGACGGTGGCGATCACGCCCGGCATCGGCGCTGCCACATGATTGGGGTTTGCCGGATCGGCCTGGGGATGTTTTTCCACTTGGGAGGAGGCCACCCGGTCTGCGAGTTTCACCACGCGCGGCTGACCGTTCAGTTCGAAGAACACCTTAACGTTGCCCTCGACATCGGTTTCGCCGATCGCCTGGCAGCGGATCTGCAGGGTCTTGCCCGGCTCCAGATCAATGGCGATCTCCTGGCCCGGCTGCATGCCGTAGAAGAACACCGGTGTCGGCAGGATTGAGACCGGGCCGAATTCGGTTTTGCGCTTGGCATAATCGACAAACACCTTGGGATACATGAGGTAAGAATTGAATTCCTCGTCCGTAATCTTGCGGTGCACCGCCTTCTCCGCTTCCTGCCTGAGCGCATCGAGATCGGCCGGTGGCACACTGGCACCGGGGCGCTCCGTTATCGGTTGCTCGCCTTTCAGGATCTTGGCCTGCAGGCCCACAGGAAACCCACCCGGCGGCTGTCCCAATTCACCGCGAAACAGAGCGATCACGGACTCGGGGAAAGAGAACTCTTTCGCCGGGTCTTCGATATCCGCCCGGGTCAGGCCCGCAGACACCATGACCAGCGCCATGTCCCCCACCACCTTGGAGGATGGCGTCACCTTGACGATATCGCCGAACATCTGATTGACGTCCGCATAGGTGCGCGCAACCTCATGCCAGCGTTCCGCCAGACCGAGCGCACGTGCCTGCTCCTTGAGATTGGTGAACTGCCCGCCCGGCATCTCGTGCAGATAGACCTCCGAGGCACCGGCGCGCATATCCGTTTCAAAGGCTGCATATTGCTGACGCACGGCTTCCCAGTAGTCGGACAATTCACGGATCGCATTGATGTCGAGACCAGTGTCGCGCGCGCTGTGGCGCAGGGCCTCGACGATCGATCCGAGATTTGGCTGGGATGTCATGCCGGACATGGAATCCATGGCCACATCGACCGCATCGACACCGGCTTCCGACGCCATCAGTACGGAGGCAGCCGATATCCCGCTGGTGTCATGGGTGTGAAAATGGACCGGCAGCCCGGTTTCTTCCTTGAGCGCCTTGACCAGCAGCCGCGCAGCCTCCGGCTTGACCAGACCGCCCATGTCCTTGAGGCCCAGCACATGGGTGCCGGCATCCGCCAGTTCGCGCGCCACACCGACATAATATTTCAGATCGTATTTCGACCGCGCCGGGTCGAGCACGTCGCCGGTATAGCAGACCGATGCTTCCAGGATCTTGCCGCTTTCCAGCACCGCATCCATGGCGACACGCATGTTCTCGACCCAGTTCAGGCTGTCGAACACCCGGAACAGATCGATACCGCTTGATGCTGCCTGGGCAACGAAGGTCTGCACCACATTATCTGGATAATTGGCATAGCCAACGCCATTGGCACCGCGCAGCAGCATTTGCAGCAAAATGTTGGGCGCCCGCTGGCGGATGCCCTGCAAACGCTCCCACGGGCATTCCTGCAGGAACCGCATGGCGACATCGAAGGTTGCCCCACCCCAGCATTCCAGACTGAACAGCTGGGGCAGATTGGCGGCATAGGCATCGGCGCTCCTGACGATGTCGTCGCTGCGCACCCGGGTTGCCAGCAGGGACTGAGGTGCATCGCGCATGGTCGTGTCGGTAATCAGCAACCCCGGCTGTTCGAGCATCCAGTCGGCCACTGCCTTGGGACCCTGGCCATCGAGCAGGGCTTTTGCGCCGCGATACTCCGCAATGTCTCCATGCTCGGGCAGCCTTGCCACCATCGCATGGGCGCGCGGTGTCGGCCGGTTCTCCACCTCCGGGTTGCCGTTGACCGACACATCGGCAATGAAACGCAACAGCCGCGTCGCCCGGTCGCGCCGCTTGGGGAAGGCAAACAGTTCCGGCGTCTGATCGATGAAACGGGTGGTGTAATCAGCCGCCCGAAAACTTGGATGATTGATCAGGTTTTCCAGAAACGTGATGTTGGTGGCAACGCCGCGAATGCGGAACTCGCGCAATGCCCGGTCCATGCGGGCAATGGCTTCATCGGCGCTCGGCGCCCAGGCGGTGACCTTTTCCAGAAGCGAGTCATAATACCGCGTGATGATGGCGCCGGAATAGGCGGTGCCACCATCAAGCCGGATGCCGAAACCGGTGGCGCCCCGATAGGCGGTGATCCGGCCGTAATCGGGAATGAAGTTTTCCTCCGGATCCTCCGTCGTCACCCGGCACTGGATGGCATGACCCCGCATCTCCAGATAGTCCTGGGCTGGAATGCCTGACCCTTCCGTGCCGATCTCAGCGCCCTGGGCGATACGGATCTGGGCTTTGACGATATCGACCCCGGTAATCTCTTCCGTTACCGTGTGCTCGACCTGGATACGCGGATTGACTTCAATGAAATAGAATTCACCGCTGTCGCTATCGAGCAGAAACTCTGCCGTTCCCGCATTGACGTAGCCTGCCTTGCGGGCCAGTTTCAGTGCCGCCTCGCAGACCTCAGCGCGCTGGGCAGCGGAAAGGTATGGTGCCGGCGCACGCTCGACCACCTTCTGATTGCGCCGCTGGATCGAGCAGTCCCGCTCAAACAGGTGGATGATATTGCCGTGGCTGTCACCGAGCAACTGCACCTCCACATGGCGTGCACGCTCGACCAGCTTTTCCAGATAAACCTCGCCATTGCCGAATGCCGCCTCAGCCTCGCGCCTGCCGGCCAGCACCTCCTGATCGAGTTCGGCTTCTGAGGCAATAATGCGCATGCCCCGGCCACCGCCGCCCCAACTCGCCTTGAGCATGACCGGAAAACCGACCTCCTGTGCCATGGCGCGGACCGCTTCGGGATCTTCCGGCAGCGGACCGGTGGCCGGCGTTACCGGCGTGCCGGCGGCAACCGCCATTTCACGGGCTGATACCTTGTTGCCAAGCGAGCGCATGATTTCCGGCGGCGGGCCGATCCAGGTCAGGCCATTGGCGATACAGGCATCGGCAAACTCCGGGTTCTCCGACAGAAATCCATAGCCTGGATGCACTGCGTCCACTTTTGCATCCCGCGCCACGCGGATCATTTCATCGATCGCAAGATAGGCCTTGACCGGTCCGATGCCTGCACCGATGCGGTAGGCCTCATCCGCCTTGAACCGGTGCAGCGAGAGTTTGTCTTCCTCCGCATAGACCGCGACCGTGCGGATGCCAAGTTCATTGGCTGCGCGCAACACCCGGATCGCGATCTCCCCGCGATTGGCCACCAGTATCTTTTTGAATGCAGTCATATCGTGGAGCCTTTTCCAGACCGGCGCATGATCTGCGCCGTCGCACAATCCTGCCCTGCTCTAAAGGCTGAGACATGGCAATTCAAGCGCAATGGGTAAGGCCAATATATTGACAAGTTACATGTCAACTCCTATATGACAAATTACTTGTCATATAGGAGAAAACCAATGCCTGCTCTGGAAAGTTTTGTCCGCGAGAACATGGACCCGCTCATCTATGGCTGTTTTTTTGGCAGCCTGCTGCTCCTCGGCCTGCTCGAATTGTGGATCACCCGGTCTGAACGCGCCGCACCGCGCAGACGGCGCTGGCCCGCCAACGGGGCAATCACCGTTCTCAATATCGTTCTGCTGGGCGCCTTGCCGTTGTCGGGCCTGGTGGTGGCCGAGCTTGCACAAGCCAACGGCTGGGGCCTTTTCAACCAGCTCGAGTTCTCGGTCGCGGTTGTCCTGATCGCCGGCTTCCTGATCCGCAGTTTTGCGTCCTATACAATCCATGTCGCCATGCACAAGGTGCCGATCCTGTGGCGCCTGCACCGGGTGCATCACACCGACACCGCAATGGATGTCTCCACAACCGTCCGGTTCCACCCTTTGGAGTTCATCGTCTCCGTGCCGATCATAGTCGGCCTGATTGCCATGACCGGCATCCCGCCCCTGGTGATCATGCTCTACGAGCTGTTCGACGCGGTCATGGCGGTGTTCTCCCATGCCAACATACGTCTGCCCCGCCCTATCGAGCGTATCCTGCAATGGCTGCTGGTCACCCCCGACATGCACCGGGTGCACCATTCCAGCACCCAGGCGGAAACCGACAGCAACTATGGCGCGACCCTTTCGATCTGGAACCGCCTGTTCCGCACCTACCAGGTCAAGTCTGACGCCGGCCTGACCGCCATGGAATTGGGCTTGTCCGAATGCCGGGACAAGCGCACGTCGTCCTTCTGGTGGCTCATGGCCCTGCCGTTCTTCGGCGCGAAGATCTCACGCCTTGAAAAAACGGCCTCAACATCGATCGAAAACCGCCCGGCGGTGGATTAGATCGCATATAATTTTTGCATGACAGGATTTGACCGAAGCGCAGCGATTTAGTGTCGCTGGAAAAAGCAGGCTTTAGACATGAAGCTGGTCTGTCAGAATCCACTACCAGCGTACCCGCGCAACAATCTGTTCTGGAGCACGGATTTTCAAGGCTATGAAAAACGAGCCAACCAGCCCACTTCCACTTGACTCACCTCGTTGGTCTGCACTCAGTCACGCCTATGGCAGCGCCAAGAATGTACCTGGCATGCTGCGCCGGTTCAGGATGGACGGCTATGGAGAAGCGTCCGACGACGACCTTTTATGGGGCCACTTGTGTCATCAGGGCACAATCTACACAGCAACCTTTGCCGCGGCACCTCACGTCATGTGTCGGGTCGACGAACAGCCTATCGAGGGTCAAGTAATGCTTGTGGTTTTCATGGCAAGCGTCTGTGCTTCTGCGGACACGGTTCACTTGATGGAAGATCTGAGACCTGCTTTTGAACAGTCGCTTGCCGATGCCGGTCGAAAGGCAATGGAGCTATTGCAACAGCACAGATTAAGTGACTCCGACTTTGCATATCTGCTCGGCGCAGCAGCTGCATTACATGGCAACTCTGACGACCTTCACACCCTGGAATTCGCACTTTCAAACGGAGAACTGAATGCAGCCTGTCCGGAATGCGGCAGCCAAATTCTTTTTGAGACCGAGTCGGTGCCGTTTGAAGCTCGCCTTCTTGAACACGATGATCAAAAGCCTTTGATGACTTCTCCAACCAAACCCGTTGATCCGCCTACCGTTGTGACGCCCAGAGAACCTCCTGTGCAGCCCTGGCCCTTAAAACCGGAAGCGTCACAGATATATGATTGGTTATATGGTGCTGCGCGACGAAGTGGCCACATTGAGATTGCAGAAAAGATGCGCTCTCTGTTCGGTAATGCAACCTGCCCGAAATGCCACGCCGAAATCGACCTGCGTGCCGCCTCTAAACTGATTTAGGACCTGTTGAGTATCAACTCAGCTATTGCCCGTTACTGACCTACCTGCCGGGCACCGGCCGGCGGTTGAATGACTGTTGTGGCACGCCATTTCTCACGGCTTGTGACTCGCACTTCAAAGAGATCGGACTATTTAATGCTAGGGAGTGGTGACAACCCCCAATGAAGGAGACCCGTTGTGACCCGCCCTCCCTTGCCGCCATTTACCGAAGCCACCGCCATCGAGAAAATCCGGCTCGCCGAAGATGGCTGGAACTCACGCGATCCGCAACGCGTCGCCCAGGCCTATACCGCCGACAGCCAATGGCGGAACCGTTCTGAATTTCTGCAGGGCCGCGATCAGATAGAGGAATTCCTCACGGCCAAATGGACCCGCGAACTGGACTATCGCCTGATCAAGGAATTATGGGCCTACCGGGAGAACCGGATCGGTGTACGCTTTGCCTATGAATGGCATGATGGCGAGGGCCAATGGTACCGGTCCTATGGCAACGAGAACTGGGAATTCGACGAACACGGACTGATGCGCCGCCGCATCGCCAGCATCAATGACTTGGCAATCGCTGATAGCGACCGCAAATATCACTGGCCGCAGGGGCGCAGGCCCGATGACCATCCGGGCCTGTCCGAGCTTGGCCTGTAGAAGTACTGTCGGCAATATCGCGTGTAGCCACCTGTCGCCACCACGAAACAAACTGAAAAAGGATCGGCCATGACCAACCATTTCGATGTCGTCATTATCGGCGGCGGCAATGCCGGGTTCGGTGTCTCCGCTGTCGCGCACGAAGCCGGCAAATCGATTGCCTTTGTCGAAGCACGGGACTTCGGTGGCACCTGCCCCAACCGCGGCTGCACGCCGAAGAAAGTGCTGGTTGCCGCAGCGCATGCCCTGCACGAAATCGAGCTGGCCCCAGTCCACGGCATCGAGGTCGGCGAACCGAAACTCGACTGGGCCAAGTTGATCGACCGGGAGAAGGACATGATCGGGTTCATCCCCGGTGCCATGCGCGAGACTGCGGAAAAACGCGGCACAGTATTTCTTGGTCATGCGAAGTTTGTTGGACCTAACACAATTGATGTCGACGGCACGATCATCGAAGGCGGCGATATCGTCATCGCCACCGGCTCCAGGCACAGGCCACTGCCGATCCCTGGTGCCGAACTTATGATCACCTCCGATGATGTGCTGTCTGAACGCAGCCTGCCCGATGAACTGATCTTCATTGGCGGCGGTGTCATTGCCATGGAGTTCAGCCATGTTTATGCCCGCGCCGGCACCAGGGTAACGATCCTGGAAGCCCTGCCCCAACTCCTGCCGCGCATGGACGCCGATGCGGTTGCAGCGATCAGGGCCGAGACGGAACGCCTCGGCGTCACTGTCAAGACGGGCGTGAAAGTCACCGGGATCGCACAGTCGAACGGCAGGCTGGAAGTGTCTTACGAACATGACGGTGGCGAACATAGTCTTGAGGCGGACCGGGTGGTCAACGGCGCCGGCCGGATCGCCAATGTCGACAGCCTTGATCTGGACGCCGGCAATGTGAAACATGACGGCATCCGGATCGATGTTGACGATTATCTTCGCTCCACATCCAATCCATCCGTTTGGGTCGCCGGCGACGCCCTGGTTCACTCCGCACAATTGTCGCCCGTTGCAACCCAGGAAGGCCGCATCGTCGGCCATAACATCGTCAATGGGCCGACTGAAAAACCGGACTATTTCGCAGCCCCAAGCGCGGTCTACACGGTGCCGGCTCTAAGCACCGTCGGCCTGACCGAGAAAGAAGCGCACGACCAGGGCTTGAACGTGCGGGTCACCACTTCCGACATGTCAGGCTGGTTCTCCACCCGAACCTATGCGGAGACCGTTGCCTGGTCGAAGGTGCTGGTTGACGAGGCGAGCGATCAGATTGTCGGCGCCCACATGGTCGGCCATCAGGGTGAGGAGTTGATCCACCTGTTTGCGCTCGCCATGCGCCACGGCATATCGGCAAGCGACCTGAAGTCAGCGCCCTACGCTTTCCCGACCTTCTCCGCCGATATGAAAAGTCTAGTATAGAAAGGGCGATGTGGCGTTAATCGGACGGCCGGTCTTGCTCATCTGGCGCAAGGCCTGCCGGCGTTTCAGCAAAAAGAGACTTACGGATCCGGTCCATCCCCAGAGCGGTGTAATCGCGTTGCGTGCCGCCAACCGCGTCATGCATATGCGGCGCCTGATCCTCAAATACAGGGAAACAGTCGAGTGCGGATCTTCGCCTGTTGCGGAGAATGGGTCGTGACGGTTCATGCAAGCCGCAAACTCTTCCAGCGGACTTGCGTTCAATACCGTCTCAGGAGATCACCCAGCCCATCCAAATGATCCCCGATGCCGGCGAGCCGGAGACAATCCCACAGCATTGCCTGATTGCTGCAGATGACAGGCTTACCAAGGCTTTGTTCGATTTCATCTACCACCTCTATGCTGCGCAACGCACCGCAACTCAAGACCAAGGCATCCGCGTCCGGCCGGTCGATGGCTTCCGCGAACTTGCGTAGAAAGTGAGGCGCAACACGTATCATGTCGGTGTCATAGTTGAGGTTAAGGCCCTGGATGTCGGCGATTTCAAACCCCGCCTCGCGAAAAAACTGCGCAACATTGGCATTGAGTTCGTCGACATATGGTGTCCCGATGACCAGCCGTTTCGCACCGACCGCTGAAAGCGCCTTGCGAACGGCGCCGGCCAGGGTCGTTGCCTTGGCGCCCGGTGCACCACGTTCGAGTTCGGCAATCGATGCAGCCTCGCCAACCGCGACCGTTCCCGACGTACAGGCGAAACAGACCACGTCGAGACGATCATCGGGCAGTATCCGTGCCGCCGTCTCCTCGAGACTTGATTTCAGCTGGGCCAGGCTCTCCGTTGAAATCTCCCGCGGCATGGTCGCGCGCGAGAAATAGGCGCCAACGCCCTCAGGCATGTGGCGGATCATCTCATCCTCGATTGTCTGTTCGTGGGGAATCAGCACAAAACCGATCTTGGCCCGGGCGTTGCGTCCCGCATCGAACTCCACATCCCAGCGGCGGGAAACGGTCTGCGGTGCAGGATTGATTGCTTCAATCATCTGGTCCATGGCACGTAGCCTCCGTTCGGTAGTGCATCCCACGCCCGGTTACTGGTCTCGGGCGGGTCGTGCACCCAATTATCTGTCGAGCAAACACACACCTGAATGTATACATCTAAGTCAGCACAAGGTAACTACCAATGGACGAAACAACCGCTTCCCGCATTGTCGAGCTGCAGGCCAGAATGGTGGATGACACCATACTGACGATCGTGTGATTGCGGAGTTCAAAATGAACATCCGGTCGATCGAGGCAACCGCCGTCAGAGTGCAATTGAAATAAATCCGATCACAGGATGAAGAAAGTGAGCATGAAGCGTCTTACCAAACCTACTCTTGACGGGATTTGCTCGGAACTCGCTTCTCACCACTGGCGTGATGACGAGCTGTCGGAATTAGTCAATCCTAAACTTGGCATTATCACGGGGTTCCAGGAGCTGCTTGACGAACTGGAGGTACTGCGGCGCACGGATCTTGGCACACTACCGCCGGCACAAGGGGTTCAGCGCTGGGAGCCCAGGTAAATGGGAGAAGAACTCGCCTTCGCACCGGTTGCCGAGCTGGCACGCATGATTGCGTCGCGCGAAATTTCACCCCTTGAGCTTACAGACCATTTTCTTGCACGGGCCGATAGGCTGAACTCGAAATGTTCCGCATTCATCGAAGTCACGTCGGACGACGCAAGAGGTGCCGCAGCCGCGGCTGATGCAACCCCGCCGCAAGGTCCGTTGCACGGCATTCCCTTTGCTTCCAAGGATCTGATCGATGTCGCTGGGGTGAAGACCACTGCGGGATCGCAGGTGCTCGCCGACAATTGCGCCGAAGCTGACGCCCACGTCATTGCCCGCCTGCGGGCGGCTGGAGCGATCAGCCTGGGAAAACTGAACCTCCATGAGTTTGCCTATGGTGCAACCGGTGAGAACCGCTGCTACGGAACACCGGTCAATGCCTATGACCGGACCTGCCTTGCCGGAGGCTCTTCCAGCGGCTCAGCGGCGGCGGTTGCCTTCGGTCTGGTTCCCGCAGCGCTTGGCACTGACACCGGAGGCTCCGTGCGGGCGCCGGCATCACTGTGCGGCCTGGTTGGACTGAAACCAACCTTTGGCCGAATTTCGACGCGTGGCGTGGTTCCCTATAGCTGGACGCTGGATCATGTGGGTATCATATCGCGAACGGTCGAGGATGCTGCACTTCTGCTGGGTGTGATCGCCGGTCATGATCCGCTGGACCCCAACACGGCCCGCGAACCAGTGCCGGACTATGTCGCAGAAATTGCCGCAGACAAACGACTTGATGGTCTGACAATCGGTGTTCCCCGGCGGTTTTTCTTCGACCATGCGGATGAGGAAATCCTCACATCAACCGAACATGTCCTGCGCCATCTCGAGAGAATGGGCGCCATCGTGAGGGACGTTGAACTGCCCAGCATGGAGCACGCCAGGACCGTTTCTCTGACCATCCAGATGCCGGAAGCGCTCAGCTTTCACAGCCGGTATCTGGAAGACCGCGGCCATCTTTATAGTGATGATTTCCGTGCCGGCCTCGCGCTCGGACAGTGCATTCTGGCCGAACACTACATACGCGCCAAGCGCATGGTAACGCGGTACCGCCAGGAGGTGGATGAAACGATGTCGAGCGTCGATCTGCTGATCACCCCCACCACGCCGGTCACGGCTCCCAAAATCGGTGAAGTAAATGTGGCCATAGACGGTGGGCAGGAAGCTGTCGGCAATGCGATTACCCGCTTCACCACATTTTTCAACATGTCCGGACAACCCGCGATTACCGTGCCGAGCGGCATGCATTCAAGCGGCTTGCCCATGGGTGTTCAGCTTGTCGCCCGTAATTTCGAAGAGAGCCTGCTGTTAAGAGCGGCATCAGCGGTCAATCGCGAGGAGAAGTTTCATGTGGCGCCTCCAAACATTGGATGACGTTGCGCGCCGCTCAAACTCGGCCCTTGGCAACGCACAGCTCAGTCGCCAAAGTGCCGACATGCATGATTCGTACAAGCGAACCCATATTAGTGCGACACGCTAGGTAAAACGCCACAGCCGGTCACATGAAAAAAGCGTTCCTCGCATTCCTCTTCGTCTTCCTACTGGCATGCTCTGCCTTCTTTCTGCTTCTGGCGCTGATCTATGCAAAGGAGGGGGCATCGTGGAGCGAAGTTCCAACTTTTGCGGGCGTTGTTTTAGCCGGGCTGGTACTCGCCTTCGTGTGGTGGTTGTGCGTCGGCCGCACCTTCAAATGGGCGCTGCTGGGCTGGGCCGTTCTCTTGCCAACCGTCTTCGCCCATAGCTGGATGGCAGTCGCGCTGATGTATGCCCGGTACGAGGGTGATCGGCTTGCCAGAACCGCGCGCATTGAAAATTATAGCGAAAAACCGATTACCTGGCCAGGCTTTGACGGTCCCGTCGGCATAGAGATTACCCTGGAACTGCACCATGCGGCTGGCCTCGATGCAGCGATCCTGCCGCCCGAAATCCGCATGGGTGCGGATATCGACATCCCGAGAGACCGTTTGTCGGCGACCCGGACCAATGGCAGCGGCTATTTCAAGGATACCTATCTGGAACGCAAGGTCGGTGATCTCACAATTTTGAAAACCGTGCTGTTTCAAAAGATTTTCGAAAACCCTTCGGCAAAAAACCAGCACTACAAATGGAACGCGTTTACCGCCTTTGACACCTCCGGCACGACCCGGCTGGTTTATCATCTGTTACCGGGCGCTGTGGACTATGTGCCCGACAGAAACCGCATTTGCATCGACAGCCGCAGCCATGGCGTACCGCTTTGCACCGCAGGCGAGAAGCCTGCGAACGGTTGTGCGTCGCCCAATGTCCGCCGCATCACTCAGCCCATTTACACAGATGGCCAGCACCTCTCGTCGATATGGCTTGGCGTCGGCGCCTATGACATGACGGCTGATATGAGCGGTCAGTTGACAACGGCCTTGCGGCGGCACGGTTCCCTGCAATCCAACCCTGATGCCTGGACCTCGATGCAAAAGCGGCTCGAGCCAGCCGGGTTAGCGCGGGCTGGATACGAACTGTGCCCGGTCGGTGACAATTCCCACACAAGCACCCGCACCTGCTACTGCAAGCCCGAATAGACCACATCATACCCCGTAGGATTGATCCGACCCGCTCCGGGTGATCACACCGCTGCGCACAAGACGCGCCACGTCAACCAGGTCTCCGACGAACTCATCGATAATCTCGCCATGGCGGTAGTTGAGCAGCACCTGCAGGCCGGGCGGATCAATCAGCGCCGCTGTGTGCCAGCCGCGTTCGCTCATACCGTCGCGCACCGCAACCATATCGATATCGGTCCGCGCGCAGATCCCCAATACGCTGCCTTGCGGCCGGCCACAGGGGGCAAACTCTTCCGTGGTATCCAGGGCGGCGATGAGCCTTTCCCGTGCGTTGACGATTTTGGCGACCCGGTCGGAATACCCGTTAACGCCCATGTAATTCATCACCGCCCAGGCGGAGACCACCGCTCCAGCTGGCCGCGAGCCGGCTATGGTCGGTGTATTGAAAGTGCCTGTCGGCCAATCACCAAATTCGAAACCCTGAAAACGGCTCAGCTCCTGGTCCCTCAGAGTGAGGGTCGATGCGCCGCGCGCCGAATAGGCATATTTATGCAGATCAGCGGATATCGACCTGACGCCTGGCAAAGAGAAATCGAACGCTGGAACCGGATGCCCCAATTGGGCGGCAAAGGGGAGAAAGAAACCACCGATACAGGAATCCACATGCAGCCACAGATCGTGCTCCTGGGCAAGATCCGACAATTGTTCGATCGGATCCACAAAGCCGAATGGATAGGCGAATGCAGAACCGACCAGCATGATCGTATTTTCACCGATCTCCGCTGCCATGGCATTTGGGTCTGCGCGGTAGTCGCGGATCGGCACGCGCACCACTTTCGCCCCCATGAGTTCAGCCGCCTTGGTAAAGGCTGCGTGCGCGGTATGGGGTGCAACAATTTCCGGCACACCGGGCACCGGACGGTTTTCGCGCGACCAGTTCAGCGCTGCCCGCACCGCCAAAATAATGCTCTCCGTACCCCCGATGGTGACTGTGCCAGTGGCGTCGTCCGGCGCGTTCAAAAGCCCCCTGACCATGCCCGTCACATCATCTGCAATGCTCGCCAGGCTTGGATAGAGCGATGTCCCATAGAGGAAGTTATCACCCTGATAGAGCGTGTAAGCCTCCCAGGCGACTGAGGCGACGTCTTTTCCGCCATTATACGAAGCCTTCAGGTTCCGCAAATCGTTCCACGCCAGGTCATCATACTCGTTCCGGCGCAGTGAGAGTTGCACGGCGAGGTCGTCCCACGACTGCCCCTGGGCATCAAGGCGGCGCGTCTGGTTGTCTGTCTTGCGGGTGGTCATCGGTATGCGCCTCGTTTCCTGGTCATCAAGCCTATGCCAGATGCCTCACCGCCCGCAAGCCGATGAAATCACTCTAACGCATGTCGCTCGGCCACCCCGACTGGAATGCCTACACCAATGCGCCGGTCTCAAAACGCGAGCCGGTCGGTGTGTTCACCAGATTATTGAAGGATTGAATCTCAATTCGACAACAGCAACCTGACATCGCGCCCAAACAAAAAAAAGCGACCCCAAAGGGCCGCTTTTCCAACTCTCATTGACCGGCTCAGGCAACCCCGGCAGCTTTCCGCCTTCTCCGCCATCCGACAAAACCCATCACGGCAAGGCCGGCGCCATAAAGCGGTAGTGCGGCCGGGAGGGGTACAACAGACGTAGCTTCATTGAACCTTATGTCGTCGAAACGAAGGGACGCTGCAAATGCCGGCGGGGCAATCCGAATTTCGTCAAAAAGAATGCCGGTAAATCCGAAGGCCACGGATCTGTTCGAGAACAGGAATTCACCGAAATTAACTGAAGCAGATTCAACGAGCGAGCCATTGTTGTAAGCATCGACGATGGTAAGGACGCCGTTGGAAAAGCCTGCCATGCTGAACTCGTCCACGGTGTTTTCGAACAAGAAGGTGAATGGTGTAACATGGTTGAAAAACGAGAACCCAAACCTCTGAAAATTGCCCGCCGATGCACCAGAGAAACCATCTATCAAATTAGAAGCTGGCTGACCGTTACCATTGCGTGGGTCATAATACGGTCCGTTGAATGTTACGCCCTGAGCCTGAAATTGATTGGTCAAAGGTGTGTTTTCCGGCAGAACCACTTCGTTGAAGTTTACCTGACCGTCAAATGTAGCAAGCTGGGTACTAATTGTCGCTGCGGTCGCCCCACTTGAAAACAATGAACCGACTAATACCAGACCAAGCGCTATGCTCGCTCCCATTCTCTTGATTTTAAGCATGTGGCAATTGACACCCATGTTTGGTACCTCCAGATATCTTCTGCTTCTTTGCGCGATTTGAATCTCCACAGCATTCTCCCGCCATGGTCGTCTTCCACCCGTACGGCATATGTCTCGATGCCTGCCGCGTTTGCAGGTTTGTGCTATTGGGCCGTCCTATTGATGGCTTCGGCCACGATTCCAGCACGAAAGCTAGAGGGCTTCCTATCGAGGGAGATGCTTAGAAAAATACAATGAATTGCGTAGAGGGGAGAACCGATGCGTTGATGCCAAACATGGGGGTCACACGCTTTGTGGCGTGCGATCTTCGGCTACTGCTTCTGGCAACCGTCGATCATCACCCGGTTCTGAAGCGCGAACTGCAGCAGGCTGTTGGGGCCGTGCAGGTTCAACTTAACACAAATATTGTGGCGGTGGGTATCAACTGTCCGCACACTGATGTTCAACTCATCCGAAATATCCTGGCTGGTCATGGTCTGCGCCACCAGAGTGAGCACGTTCAATTCAGAGCGGGTCAGCCCCGAAAGCAACTTACGTAATTCCGAGTGGGCGTCCGGATCGAAAACTGCAAATGCCTCTTCCCGCCCGGCACTACTGCTCATGAAGAATGACGCCTCGCTTTCAGCAAGTGCCGCAACCAGTTCGGTGCCGGCATCCTCCTTGGCCACGAATGCCGCTGCGCCTACCTCTTTGGCCTTTTGTACGAATTCCTTGCTTGAATACATCGAGACGACAACCAGTCTGCAGTCCGGCAAATGACCCCTCGCCCACTCGGCAATCTCGAAACCCGTCTTATTGGGCATGCTGAGATCAGCGATGATGATGTCGGGATTAAGCAAAGCCGCCTGGCTGATACAGGTTTCGCCGTCGTTCGCCTCGCCGACGATGCGATAGCCCTTGGCATCTTCGATCGCCCGGCGCATGCCGGTCCGGAACATTGGATGATCATCCGCTAACAGAACCGATTTCATGTCATATCCCCTGCCCGCCTAAGACGGCTTTAGCGGAAACTCTATACCGACCGAGGTCCGCCCGTCCGTAAATGTTGTCTGCTGCGTGCCGCCCAGATCGCGGATCCTCTGTTCAACAATCGTGAGGCCCAGGCCGGTTTGCCGAGCATCGCCCTGTCGGCCACCGGTCACCCCCTGCCCTTGAGCAGACAGGTTGAGATACACAACACCGTCTTCATCATTCAAAGAAATCGTGCACAGTCCGGCGTCGGCATGCTTCGAAACATTTGTGACAAGCTCCTGAAGGATACGGAAAACATGAAGCTTCTGCCTGTCGGACAGCAGAGTTTCATCCAGAGTGCCGCCAAAGCGGATCTCCATCTCCAGAGAATTGTTCAGGTGCGCCACCATCGCCTCAATAGATTTGACCAGTCCCAACTGCCGCAAGGTTGAGGGGTGCAGGTCATGGGAGATACGCCGGATATCGCCGACAACCGTGCTCGAATACCCACCGATTTCGGTCAAATGTGCTTTGACCGGACCGGCAAGTTCAGGGTTTTGCGCAAGTCTCATGATGCCATTTGCGATGGTCAGCAACCCCTGCCCGGCGGAATCGTGAAGCTCGGATGCGATGCGCGCCCGGTCCCTATCCACCGCATTCAGCAGATTGCTTTGGGATTGCTGCTCAAGTTCTATGTAAGCAGTCTGGGCCTGCTGAGTTTCGTCGTTCGCCAGTCTGAGCCGGTAGGCAAGGGCGAGTGAAAACAGCAAGGCCTCCAACACCAGAGTGGATTCAAACAGAAAGCCTCCCACAAAGGGCACCTCTGCACCGAACACCCTTTGGGCGATGGTCAGAAACATTCCCGGCAGCATGGCAAGCACAAGCGGGAAGAGCATTATCTTGGCCCGGACATTACCTTTTGCCGCCCGATACACCGCAACACCGAGAACAAGCAACAATGTTACCGCCACCAGCAACAGGATCGCCAGGTGCACAATGTTGTTTGCGACAATCAAACTTGATGACAGCACACACACGGTAGTTGCCGGGATAACCAGAAACGCCCGTGTCCACTTTGCGCCGGAGTTGGCCGGGTCCCGTAAGAAAAAATAGAACAGGAGCCCGCCAAATATCACAGCACTTCCCATCGAGGAGACATTCACCACATTGGAAAGCCATGGATAGGCACCCCACACATAGGCTGCACCGATCCCCGTCAGATAAACGCCCAGCACAAGCAGGCTGAGCATGCACGCCGCGTTGGCTGCAAAGGCAATGTCTCTGGAGATGAACGACACAACGAAATTGTGAAGGACAATGACGAACACGCCGCCCAGCAACATGGCGCGAACAATGCTGGCGAGACCACTTTGGTGCTCAAAAGCTTTTTCGCTGACCAAACTGACACCCACGGAGATCGCCGTGCCTTGCACGATCTTCAGGTAAAGCTTCCGGTCTGTCATTTTGTCGGAAATCCGGAAGGCGATGGCCGCAGATCTAAATTCCCGCACCGCCACGGGCAGTGAATCTCCCGACCGGCTGATCCGCAACGTGCCGGTCTCCAGGTCAAAAAAACACAACTCAGCGACGTCCACCATAGCGCCCAGCACCAGGTAGCCGGATTGCCGGGGCGCATCGATGTGAAGCCATATGGGGTTGTGTCCGTAACGCGTACGAATCTTGTTTGACGGCAAATCCACAAACTGATTTGCCAGACCGCCACTGCAGACTTCGACCGGGGTCGCAGTAATTTCTCTCTCTGCCAGCTTTGAAAGAGATGCCGGTGTCGTGTGCCAGGTTGATTGAGGGTTCTCGCTATCCAGAGGCGCCGTTAAAACAGGTTCAGGGAGCAGCAGAGACGCCACCAGTATCCCGAGAACCGGCAGCCACAACCGGGCACCAAGTCTGCGCGTATGACACATAGCCTATATTACGGCGGCGGCAGGCGAAAAACATACTACATCCTGACGCCGGGCCGATCGAGGGTCAGGTGAACGTTTGCCGTGAGGGGCAACGCCCTGCAGCACAATGGCAGCGCGGGCCCTCGACCTCAATAAGTCTCCACGTGGTAACGGCCGCTCTCGCGCATGCGCGGCTTCAGCGCGGCCCAATCCAGGTTCGATTGCGCACATATCGTATCGAAGCTCTTATCGACCCCCTCCTCCATGCCTTTCAAACCGCAGATATAGACATGGGTTGCATCATCCTTGAGAAGGGCTGCGAGATCATCGGCGCAGGTGAGCATCCGGTCCTGGACATATTCCTTGGGCGCATCGGGCAGCCTTGAATAGACCAGATGCTGGGTCATGAGCCGCGGCGGTACTTTTTTGAGCGGCCCGAAATAGGGCAGCTCCTCGGGCCGGCGCGCGCCGAAGAACAGCGTAAGCCCGCCACTGACCGTCGGCATGGTCCGGCGGCGGCGTTCGGTGAAGGCGCGAAACGGGGCAGACCCGGTGCCTGTGCAGATCATCACCAGCTTGGCCTGCGGATCATCGGGAATCAGGAATGTCGCACCGAATGGACCGGTGATTTCCACCTTGTCGCCTCTGTTCAGATCGCACAGATAGTTGGAGCAGACACCACTTTTCTCGCGCTTCACGGTGAGCGCCAGATTGTTGGTATTGGGTCGCTCGCCATCGCGCGCACTGGCGACCGAATAGAGTCTCACTTCATGAGGCTTGCCATTGGCATCAACCCCCGGCGGCACAACACCGATACTCTGGCCTTCGAGCACCGGAAACACCGTGTCGCCCATGTCGATAACGATGTGGCGCACATCGTTGTCGGTGCCCTGTTCGGTCAGGCGCAGGTTGCCCTGTATCGTGGCGATCGCCGGCTTCGACCGGTTGTAGAGATTGACGCTTGGCTTGGACGCCGACCGCGGCGCCACGGGCCTGCCGCCGGTGCCGCTATGAGCGTCCGCGAGCAATGCCGCAATCTCGTCTTCGAGCGCCTCCATGGCACCGTCAGAGCCAACATCGCCAACATCTTCCTGTTCCGGCAGTTCTTCCCAGGAGAACTGCTCGTCCAGCGAATAGGCCGCCGGCACGACCCGCCAGTTGTCGATCGAACCGGTCGGACACGGCGCAATACAATCCATGCAATAGTTGCACTTCTCCGCATCGACCACATAATTGTCGTCATTATGGGTCACCGCATCGATCGGACAGGTCTCTTCACAGGTGCCGCACCGGATGCAGATTTCCGGATCGATCAGATGCTGCTTGATCAGGGCATTCATCGGCTCATGCACTTTCACTTCGAGCGTGCTTGACGCTCACGAGTGTTCAATTTTGACGTATTCGAACTCGCCCGGCTTGTTGTCGATACCGACTTTCGGCGGTGCAATCCAGCCGGCATATTTGCCCGCTTCCATGACCGGCTCCATCAAAGACCCGATAAAATCGCCGTCCGCCTTGGACGGCAGCCACTTATCCCGCTGCGCGGCCCACTCATCCGCGCTCAGCAACTCGCCGTCGGGCGTCGCCTCCACGTCGGCAAATTCGCCGATACCGCGATGAAACGCCCCATGGGGCAGCTTGAGCTGGAAATTGACACCGGTCTTTTCGATGATCTTGTTCCAGCGGCCGATGCCCTTCTCGCAATCGAAAGCGTAGTCATCGCGCAGGCGCATGTTGAGCGCCGACAGCGCCGGCTCGTCAACGGTTTCAATATGCCCATTGACCCTTTTCAAGACCGGATAGGTATCATTGGCCAACAGGTGGTCGTCATCGATCTTTGATTCGTGGAAGCGCCCCTTGATCCCTGCATTGAACGCGTTGGCCGCGTTGGTTGAGACTTCCGAGCCGAACAAGTCGAGCGACAGGGTGTAGTGCAGGTTAGCTTTCTTCTGCAGCGTCGGCAGGTCGATGACACCCAGCGCACGGATACGGTCGATGTCGTAAGGGTCCTCGATACCCGCATCGTTCATTGCCTCGCAGGTGCGCTGGATCGTCCGTCCGACACCAGTTTCACCGACGAACATATGGTGCGCTTCTTCGGTCAGCATGAACCGGCAGGTGCGCGACAACGGATCGAAGCCGGACTGCGCCAGTGACTCAAGCTGCATCTTGCCGTCACGGTCGGTGAAGAAGGTGAACATGAAGAACGACAGCCAGTCCGGCGTTTCTTCGTTGAACGCACCCAGCATGCGCGGTTTGTCCGGATCGCCGGAGTGGCGCTGCAGCAGAGCTTCGGATTCTTCGCGGCCATCTCGGCCGAAATATTTCTGCAACAGATAGACCATGGCCCACAGATGCCGGCCTTCCTCCACATTGACCTGGAACAGGTTGCGCAGGTCGTAAAGCGACGGCGCTGTCTTGCCCAGATGGCGCTGCTGTTCAACCGAAGCAGGCTCCGTGTCCCCCTGGATCACGATCAGCCGGCGCAGCAGGGCACGGTGTTCGCCCGGCACTTCCTGCCAGGCCGGCTCACCCTTGTGCACGCCGAACGGCACCGTGCGGCCTTCTTCCTTGGGCGCCAGAAGAATGCCCCAGCGGTAGTCGGGCATTTTGACATAATCGAATTTGGCCCAGCCCTTGGGGTCGACGCTCACCGCTGTGCGCAGATAGACCAGGGCTTCCTGGAAGCCTTCCGGCCCAAGGCCCATCCACCAGTCGATATAGCCTGGATGCCACTTTTCCAGCGCTTTCAATACCCGGCGGTCTTCCGATAACCCGACATTGTTTGGGATCTTGGTATCGTAGTCTACATGGATCGCATCATGCATGTTGCTTACTCCGTTGAATGGCTGTCCGGCAGGATCGGTTACACCCGCTTACGGTCAAAATCAGGCTTGGCGCCGGTGCCGTAGCGCTTGAGCGCGCCATCGCCGCCAACTGCGTTCGGCCGCTGGAAGATCCAGTTCTGCCATGCGGTCAGCCGGCCGAAAATCTTGGTTTCCATGGTCTCAGGGCCGGCGAATCGCAGATTGGCTTCCATGCCGGTCAGCGCATCGGCTGAGAAACTTGCCCGTTCTTCTAGGAATATCCGGATCTCATCCTCCCAGTCGATATCGTCAAATGCGAAAGTGACCAGCCCGGCGGCTTCGGCTGTATCGGCATCAAGCGACTCTCCAATTTGCCGGCGCGCGCCCTCAAGGCTGTCGGCATCACCAAGGAACCTTGTTTCGAGCCGCGACAAACCGTTGCTCATGGGATGGCGGCCGAAATTATTCTGGTTGAGATGCAGAGCCGCATCAGGCCGGTTGTCCTGCTCGAAGCCGCCGTCCAGCATGTAGGACCGGTCGGCAGCGAACACCAGTTCCGCCAGAGTGCCGGCAAAGCAGCTGCCCGGTTCGACCATGGCAATAAGCGTCCGTGATGTCAGATCGACCCGCTTGAGCACACGGGTCCAGTAGAGCGCGATCTCGCGCGCCAGCCAGTGGTCGCCTTGGGCATCGAGAAATGCATCGAACGCCAGGACTGCCTCGGGTTCACCCTGGGTCTTGAACGCGATCACCGCAGTCTCGGTTTCATTGGCGCGCAGATGCAGTATCGCATCATCCAGTTCGCGTACCAGCCTGAGTGGCCAGAACGCTGCACCCGCTTCAACCATCGCCTCCGCCGTGTCAGGAGGTGCATCATCCGGCCCGTTGACCGTGACCGTCGCCACATGGGCCGCCCGGTCGATCTCGATCGTCACACAGGAGTATTTGACGTAATCCTCGCCAAACTCCCGGTCAAGCGGGGTCATTGCAACGCCGGGTCCAGCATCGGGGCGATCCGACCGGGCGGCAAACTCAGCCGTCCGCTGTGCAACCACCTCTTCAATTTTCGAATTCGGTACGGTCTCGTCAACCAAACGCCAGTCGACCGCGCGCTGTCCCCTGACCCCTTCCTCAACGGTGCAGAACACATCTGCCAGATCGCGCCTGACTTTACGCTTGTCGATCACCCGGGTGAGACCGCCGGTACCGGGCAGAACCGCAAGCAGCGGCACTTCGGGAAGCGACACCGAGGATGAACCGTCGTCGGTCAGAATGATATGGTTGGCGGCAAGTGCCAGTTCATAGCCGCCACCGGCCGCCGTTCCATTGACGACACACATATAGGTCTGCCCGGAATGATCGCTCGCGTCCTCTATGGAATTGCGGGTTTCATTCGTAAATTTGCAGAAATTGACTTTGTGCGCATGGTCTGCCCCGGCAAGCATGCGGATATTGGCGCCGGCACAGAATGTGCGATCCTTGCCGGAGCGCATGACCACTGTCTTGACTTCGGGATGCTCGAACCGGAGCCGTTGGATCGCATCATTGAGCTCGATATCAACGCCCAGATCATAGGAATTGAGTTTCAGTTCATAGCCATCGAACAGGCCGCCCGCCTCATCGACATCCATCACCAAAGCAGCGCTATTGCCGTCCAGTTCAATTTTCCAGTGACGATAAAGCTCCGGGTGAGTCTGAAAATCAATACGCATGTGTCCTGAAGCCGCCTGTTCAATTCCATCGGTGAAGAAAGCTGTTATAGCATGTTCTTTACGCAATATACTGCACAATTATAGACATCAATCCAATAGTATGCAATATATTGCACAAATATCGAAAAACCTATGGAAATAGCGCCGAACACGATCCCGTCCCGGCGGTTGAAATCCAGCCAAGGCATTATTGTGCCGAATGAGCCGACACAAGATCGTGGCCGTTATCGAGGAATTGAAATGTCCGATCATTCCCGCAAGGCAACCACCACCCAGTCTGCCAAGCTTTTATCCTTCGAAGTCGGCCAACGGGTCCGGAAGCTGCGGCGCACACATGGCATCACCCGCCGTCAACTCGCCGACGCCACCGCCATTTCGGAGCGCTATCTCGGGCAGCTCGAAAACGGTCAGGCCAACGCGTCGATCCACATACTGCACAAGATCGCAAACCACTTTGGCGAAACCGTTGCCGCGCTGATCCCGGTAAACGGCACTGCCGCCCTGCCCCACCAGCCGCTCGCCGAGCTGCTTGGCACTCTTGGCGGGCACGAACTGGAAACAGCCTACCACATACTCACCAAGCAGTTCCGCAATGGGCATGCGGACCGCAAGGGTATTGCCATGGTCGGGTTGCGCGGTGCCGGCAAGACGACGTTGGGTCAGGAGCTTTCCGCGCTGACAGATGTGCCTTTTGTCAGGTTAAGCCAACTGGTTGCCGAGCGCGCCGGCCTTGAGACGTCCGAAATCATGGAGCTTTGGGGTCCGACCGCTTTCCGGCGGTTTGAATTTGAAGCTTTGCAGGATCTCATCGAAGCGCCCGGCAAGGTGATACTGGAAACCAGCGGCGGTATCGTTGCCGACGGCTCCAGCTATGACCTTCTGGTCAACCGTTTTTATACGGTCTGGCTGCGCGCGGAGCCGGACGAGCACATGCAGCGCGTCATCAACCAGAATGACCTGCGTCCGATGACCGGCCGAACCGCGGCAATGAAGGATCTGAGGGCATTGTTGCATGAGCGCGAACCCGACTATGCCCGCGCCGACCATACCTTGCAGACTTCAGGGCGCTCGATCAAGGACTGCCTGGCTGAGCTGATCGACATTGGCAAACCGGTGATCGGACACTGACTCAACGAGGCGTCATCAATAAGAACGGAAACTTCGCGACGTCCAGGGGCGCAAACCCCATCGCCACCTCCTGTCCCGCCTCAAGGCGATCGGCAAAGGCCCGGAAGGCGACTGCCCATTGATCAAGGGCGATGCCGGCCACGCAGGCATCTTGGAGTGTTGCATCGCGCACCAGTCGCTCGACTTCCCGGACCAGCTTCGAAAACGCATTGTTCCAGCCATAACGTAATTTGAGACAGGCATTGGCGCCCTGGATTAACGACCGGCAGGCTGTTCGTTCAGCACTGTTCGGCGGCAGCGCCATCCAGACCGGCTCCCACACTTCGTGGGCTTCCCAGAAAAACCCGGAGTTGAACAGATCGATACCAAACCGAAACGCCGCGCTGTCAGGCACCTCTTGCAGGCCCAGCCGCGCCGGCACACTTGCCACCACCGGTTTCAGCCGCGCCTGGTCGGCCGCAGCCACATGGGCGGGCAGGCAGCGCCAGTGGGGCAGTTCAATCTCCGTGTAGCGCGGCGGCAATTGCATGGTTTGGAGCCCTTTTAAGCAGTTCGGTGCTTAAACCCAACACACAGGCCTCACAACATCGCTGTACAGTGACTGACCCGCCTCAGGGCGGCGGCATCGACCACGTCCAGCTTACCACGGGCCAGCCGCACCCAGCCATTGCGTTCGAAAACCTTCAACCGCCGGCTGACCACCTCCCGCGCCGAACCCAGTTCGAGCGCCAGCGCCTCATGTGTGTCGCACACCACAGACCGCCCGTCACACCGTTCCAGAAGCAATTGAGCCAGCCGTCTGTTGATGCCTTCAAAGGCGGCATCCTGCAGCAGACGGACCACATCGTTCATACGGTGCGCAAGAGAACCCAGAACGAAGGACCGAAATTCCGGGTCAGCGGCCATGCGGCGCTCAAACGCCGCACGGCTTATGATCTGCATGCTGATGTCGGTCTCCGCAATGCCATCCGCCTTGTAGGTGGTTGCGCCCAGGAGCGCCAATGCAGTCATCATGCAGAGTTCATCGGGCCGAACCCTGTAAAGCACGATTTCACGGCCCGCCCGCGATACCGCCTGCACCCGGACCACTCCCTCGCTGAGCAGGAACAGCCGGTCACAAGTATCGCCGGTTCGAAACAGGGCGCTGCCGCGGCGCATCACAATTTCCGGCACGACAACCGGGGCACGGCGGTCGTTTTGCACGCCAAACGCCAGGTCCGGCCGATCCAGGATATTTTCCAGTAAATCCATCATCATGTCCCAATCCGTCCAGATTACGGGAATACGGTCACCATCTTTTGACGGTCAGAGGACCACAACCCGCGCGCCGATTCTGACCCTTTGATAGAGGTCGGTAACTTCCTCATTGAGCATGCGGATACAACCGCTCGAAACCGCTAGGCCGATGGTGTGTGGTTGCGACGTGCCGTGAATGCGGTAGAGCGTGTCTCGTCCGCCTTGATACAGATAGAGAGCGCGCGCGCCCAACGGGTTGTTCGGCCCGCCTTCCATGAAAACCGGTAGATGCGGCTCCCGCTTGCGCATTTCCGCCGGCGGCCGCCATGCCGGCCATTTCGCCTTACGTGCGATTTTGGCGGAACCGTTCCAGGAGAACCCCTGGCGGCCAACGCCGACGCCGTAGCGAATGGCCTTGCCGTCGCCCATGACAAAATAGAGCATGCGCTCCTTGGTATTGATGACAATCGTGCCTTTGGCATGTGTGGTCTCATAATCGACCACCCGCTTGCCCTTGTAGCTGACAGCAGCTGGTCCATTTTCCATAGTGAAATTGAACCGTCCGGCCTGCAGCTTATCGGTCAGGACTGACAGCGTTACCACCGCCAAAATTGCGGGAAAAATTACTTTCTTGATCATCTTGAACTCCGAACATCGCATCGAGACTGTCGGCGCACTGACGCGCCGGTTGTTTGAGGCACCGCGGTCACTCAACATTGAGCGCCGGCGCTGCCGTTAAACGGTCAGGGATGTCGGAGAGATCAACTCAGGAATCGGGAAGTCCTGGCAAAAAAATTCTGAAACGCGGTTCCAGCGAGACGTGGCGGACTGCGCGCCCTCAGTCCTGCCAGTATGGTGGCACTTTGCGACCTGGCCTCCAGGTAAGGCCAAACCACCATGACCAGCTTGCCCGCATGCACCTGGGTCGCCTTGGCGTCAAAGCGTGGCAACACTCCATGCCACTGTGTGCAGCGTTTGGTGCATCGCGGGTCCGCTCCCTGCTCCAGGGAGGATGCAGCCACCACAATGCCGGTTTCCGCGGGGGTGTTGATACCCGCATCAGAGGGTTCGCCGGTTGTGGCACCTGCTTGCGCCACGGACTTGGCATAGACAGCCGAAATCTTGGCACATGGCATTAACACCAGGGCCAACACGGTCGCGATTATGACAAACTTGTTTTTCACGTACACCGCCAATGGATTTCGCTGATCATCGATTAGTCGTTTCCTGGCTCCCGCGAAACCCTTAGGACTTCACAATGGCGTGATCGACAGATATCACGGCACCCAGCGGCACGACGCCCACGCGCACCGTAGAGGGGGTGAGAAATGCGGGTTAAGCCTGCGACAATATTCTGACGCACCGTTGTGCAAGCTTTAGTATATATTGTTCTCTGACAAGCGGTCGCAACAGAATATGGATGTCCAACCGCTATGACAACGCGTATCGATATCGCCCAACATGAGCGTTGCGAGCACTGTGCCATTCGGCACAAAGCGGTTTGCGGCGCGTTGAGCGATGACGAACTTGCAGCGCTCACCCGTATTGCCCGACAGCGCATGGTGTCCACCGGACAGACCATATTGTCGGACGAAGAGCACGCGGAATTCTTTGCTAACGTTGTTTCCGGCACCATCAAACTGACAAAGACCCTGGCCGACGGGCGCCAGCAGATCGTCGGCCTCCAATTTCCTCCCGATTTCTTGGGACGCGCCTACGGACCGGAAAACTCGTATTTCGCCGAAGCCGCAAGCGATGTTGAGCTGTGCTGCTTTCCAAAAGACGCCTTTGAGCGTCTGTTGCGGGATTTTCCCGGTCTTGAACACCGGCTGTTCGAGCACACTCTGAGCGAACTCGATGCGGCGCGCGAATGGATGCTTCTCCTCGGTCGCAAAACGGCTGAGGAAAAGGTTGCCAGCTTCCTGATGATGATTGCTCATCGGGTCCCGAACATCGGTTGCAAACACTCAGATGAGCTCAATTTCGTCAAGTTCGAACTTCCGCTGACACGGGCCGACATTGCCGACTATCTCGGCCTGACGATCGAAACCGTGAGCCGTCAGTTCACCCGTCTCAGGAGCCAGGGCGTCATCGAGATCGCCAATAAACGCGAAATCTCGGTACCCGATGTGGACGCGCTGGCGAACTGCGCAGACCAGGATTCCTCGCCACTAATCTGAACGCGTTTGAAACGCGAACAGAGAAAATTCGCTCCGTACCGTGCGCAGGCGCTTATCCTTGCGGTTGTCGAGCATCACCCGGCTGAGTTCACGCAAATCGTCCTGGGTCAAGCGGGCATAGGCCAGCGGCATGACCACAGCATTTTCCCACGCCACATGGCGTCTTTGGGTCTCGAAAAAACCGCGCAGCATATAACCGAGCATATCGGGATTGTCGGGGCGCTGGCTGTGGGACAGGTCTTCAAGATGGTCGACGATTTCGTCGGCAAAGCCTTCATCGGCGGCATGCTCAAGCGAAAGGACCATCAAGATCTGATCGAAATTGTCGTCAGGCAAAGTTCGTTTCTGCAAAAGCGGGAGCAGTCCTTCGTCCTCATCACGAATATGGACTATCAGATCGTCCCTCAGCATTGGCAACACCGCCGATACCAGGGTCCGGTCGACATTATCGGGCAAGTCATCGGCAATGCGTTCCAATGCGTCGCATAACTTCTCCTGCCACATATGTTCATGTGCGATTATGTCCAGTGGATTTGCCGCTTGCGTTCGCCCGCTTCCGTCGCTGGAACCCGATTTTCCGGATTGGGCCTTGGAGTTCATTGTGAATTCTTCCTCTTTCGTACGGACCCCTCACCAGATCCGCCCAGTCAGAACCACTAAAGGTGCGCGACATTTCGGGCCTTGATCTGCATCAATTCATCGTCTAGCGAATTGTCATAGCTTGCGCGCCTGAATCGCGGCGACATCGCCCCGGCATCCAAGCAATGCTACCGGGGGGTGTAATTGTGTCAGCCGTCCAAACTGTCGATGACAATCAATTCGTGAGGGGATCATGGGAATTGTCGCTTATTTTGTATCGTTGAGCTGCGCAGCGCTCCTGGCGCTCGTTCTGGCAGCAAAGGCACAAGACCAGGTGTTCGCGATTCACGCCTGGATTGCGTTCGCCGCCTGCCTCCTCGCCATGGTCTGGCGCGCCCGCTCCATCACCTACGGCACCGTGCCCGATACCAAGCCTGAAAAATATCTGGATGGCGTGGTACGGGCCGGCGTCATAGCGACGATATTCTGGGGAATGGCCGGATTTACGGTCGGTGTCATCATCGCTTTCCAATTGGCCTTTCCCGAACTCAACCTGGATCTGCCCTGGACGACCTTTGGCCGCCTGCGCCCGTTACACACATCCGCCGTGGTCTTCGCCTTTGGCGGCAACGCGCTCATTTGCACCAGTTTCTATGTGGTGCAACGCACGACCGGCGCACGCCTGGCACTTGGTAATGCCGGCTGGTTCGTGTTCTGGGGTTACCAGCTTTTCATCGTGCTGGCGGCCACCGGTTATCTGCTCGGCGCCACCCAGAGCCGTGAGTATGCCGAGCCCGAATGGTATGTCGATCTGTGGCTGACCATCGTTTGGGTGGTTTACCTGCTGGTTTTCCTCTTCACCTTGTTCAAGCGCAAGGAACCGCACATCTATGTCGCCAACTGGTTCTATCTGGCGTTCATCGTCACCGTTGCGATGCTGCACATCGTCAACAATCTGTCGATGCCCGTTTCCTTTACCGGCATCAAGAGCTATTCGCTGTTTTCCGGTGTCCAGGACGCCTTGACCCAATGGTGGTACGGCCATAACGCGGTGGGCTTTTTCCTCACCGCCGGTTTTCTCGGCATCATGTATTATTTCGTGCCGAAGCAGGCCGACCGTCCGGTCTATTCCTACCGCCTGTCGATCATCCACTTCTGGTCCCTGATCTTTCTCTACATCTGGGCCGGCCCGCATCACCTGCACTACACCGCGCTGCCCGATTGGGCACAGACCCTCGGCATGGCGTTTTCCATCATGCTGTGGATGCCGAGCTGGGGCGGCATGATCAACGGCCTCATGACCCTCTCGGGCGCCTGGGACAAGCTGCGCACCGACCCGGTCCTGCGCATGCTGGTTATATCCGTTGCGTTTTACGGCATGAGCACATTCGAAGGTCCGGTGATGTCGATCAAGGCGGTCAACTCGCTCAGCCACTACACCGACTGGACCATTGGGCACGTGCATTCCGGTGCCCTGGGCTGGGTCGGCATGGTCTCATTCGGCGCGATCTATTTCCTGGTGCCGAAGCTATGGTACCGCAGCGGGCTCTATAGCGGACGCCTGGTCAACTGGCACTTCTGGCTGGCGACCCTGGGGATCGTGCTCTACGCCTCCTCCATGTGGGTCTCGGGCATCATGCAGGGCCTGATGTGGCGCGCATATGACACGCTTGGTTTCCTCGAATACAGTTTTGCCGAAACCGTTGAAGCCATGCACCCGTTCTACGTCATTCGCGGCCTCGGCGGGGTTCTCTACCTCACCGGTGCGCTGATCATGGTCTATAATGTCTGGCGCACGATCCGCGGCGAGACAGAACACGTCGCGGCCCCCAGTGCCGCTGCGGCAACATCTTGAAGGGGGGCAACGTCATGAAATTCACCCATGCGACTGTGGAAAAAAACGCCACCCTGCTGATGGTCCTGAGCCTGCTCGTTGTCTCGATCGGCGGCATCGTGGAAATCGCACCCTTGTTCTATCTCGAAAACACCATCGAGAAAGTCGAGGGTGTCAGACCCTATTCACCGCTCGAACTGAAAGGCCGGAATATTTATGTCCGTGAGGGCTGCTATACCTGCCACAGCCAGATGATCCGGCCGTTCCGCGACGAAGTCGAGCGCTACGGCCATTACAGCCTGGCGGCCGAAAGCATGTACGATCATCCATTCCAGTGGGGCTCCAAGCGTACCGGGCCTGATCTGGCCCGGGTCGGCGGGCGTTATTCCGACGAATGGCATGTGCAGCACATGATCGACCCGCGCTCGGTGGTGCCTGAATCGGTCATGCCCGCCTATTCCTTCCTGGCGCGCCGTGAGATCCGTACCGACAATATTGCCGCCCATCTCAAAGCCAACCGCGCTGTTGGCGTGCCGTATACCGATGAGATGATCGAAAACGCGCAAACCGATCTGGAAGCCCAAATCGACCCTGATTCAGACGGCGCCGACGACCTGCTCGCCCGTTATCCCAAAGCCCAGGTCCGCGATTTCGACGGTAACCCGGGCAAATTGACCGAAATGGATGCACTTGTCGCCTATCTGCAAATGCTCGGAACCCTGGTCGACTTCAACGTCTACCAGGCCGAACAGAACCTGAGGTAACGTCATGGATTACGAAACCGCTCGCCATTTGGCCGACACCTGGGGGCTATTGAGCCTGGTCCTGCTGTTTGTCGGGATCGTTGCGTTTGTGTTCCGCCCAGGCACCAAAAAACAATATGAACATGACGCTCAAATTCCGCTTAAAGAGGACTGAGGCCCATGGCTGAGAAAGAAGTCGACGCCGTATCTGGAACCGAAACGACCGGTCACGAGTGGGACGGCATCAAGGAGCTGAACACGCCGCTGCCCCGGTGGTGGCTGTGGACCTTTTACGCCAGCTGCGCCTGGGCACTGGTTTACTGCATTCTGTATCCCGCATGGCCGCTGGTCACCAGCGCTACCTCAGGCGTGCTCGGCTATTCGAGCCGGGCCGAAGTGGCGGTTGAGATTGCCACCGCCAAAGCCGCACAGAGCGAGAACCTGGACCGGATCAACAGCCTTTCCCTGAGCGATATCCGCAGTGACACCAGCCTTGCGACATTTGCCATTGCCGGTGGCAAATCGGCCTTTGCGGTCAATTGCTCCCAATGCCATGGCGCCGGTGCTGCCGGTTCGCCGGGCTACCCCAACCTGAACGACGATGTCTGGCTGTGGGGTGGCACCCTTGACGACATCTACACCACCATCGCGCACGGCATCCGTTTTGACGAAGACGATGACACACGGGTGTCGGACATGCCCGCCTTCGGCAAGGATCAAATACTCGAAGCAGCGGTAATTTCTGATATTGTCGAGCATGTCCTGTCAGTCTCCGCCCAGGAACATGATGCAGCCGCAGCCGCACGCGGTGCGGAACCCTTTGCTGAAAACTGTGCGTCCTGCCACGGTGACAACGGTCAGGGCATCAGGGAACTTGGCGGGCCGGCACTCAATGACGCACTGTGGCACTATGGTGGTGACCGGACAGCGATCATGACGCAAATCAACAACCCCAAGCACGGCGTCATGCCGGCCTGGGCACACCGCCTCGATGACGTTACGATCAAGCAACTGGCACTCTATGTCCATGCACTGGGCGGCGGCGAATAGCGGATGAACCCTTGATGGTGGAGGTCCTGAACACCGTAGACCGGATTGATGTCGACGCCGTCAATGCCAAACACAAGCGCGTCGATTACAAGGCACGGGTCAAGATCTTCCCCAAGCGTGTCACGGGCACCTTCCGTTCGCTCAAATGGTGGATCATGGCGGCAACGCTTGGCATCTACTATGTGACGCCATGGCTGCGCTGGGACCGGGGAGCGGAAGCGCCCGACCAGGCAGTGCTCATCGATATGGCGCATGAGCGGTTCTACTTCTTCTTCATCGAGATCTGGCCGCAGGAGTTTTACTATGTCGCCGGCCTGTTGATCATGGCCGGCATCGGACTGTTCCTGGTAACCTCGACCGTCGGCCGGGCCTGGTGCGGATACACCTGTCCGCAAACCGTCTGGGTCGATCTGTTCCTGGTGGTCGAACGCTGGATCGAGGGTGACCGCAATGCGCGCATCAAACTCGACAAAGCGGCCTGGTCTTTCGACAAGATCAGAAAACGCGTTTCAAAGCACCTATTGTGGATCCTGATCGCCATCGCCACCGGCGGCGCCTGGATCTTTTACTTTGCCGATGCTCCCACCCTGTTGCAGGATCTGGTCCGGCTCGAGGCACCCTCGATCGCCTACAGCACGGTCGCCTTCCTGACCGCCACAACCTATGTGATGGCCGGTTTCATGCGCGAGCAGGTGTGCACCTATATGTGCCCGTGGCCGCGCATTCAGGCCGCCATGCTCGACGAGCAGTCGCTCACCGTCACCTATAATGACTGGCGCGGCGAACCGCGGGCGCGCCAGAAGCAACGGCACGACAATCCGGAAATCCAGCATGGTGATTGCATCGATTGCAATCTGTGCGTCGCGGTTTGCCCCCAGGGCATAGATATCCGCGACGGCCAGCAGCTGGAATGCATCACCTGCGCGCTGTGCATTGATGCCTGTGACAGCGTCATGACCAAGATCGGCAAGCCGAAGGGCCTGATATCCTATGCCACTTTGAAGGAATATGAAGGCAACATGTCCGGTGCGCGCACGCTCACCACATGGCGCTCGTTCATCCGGCCCCGCACACTGATATATTCCGCAGTATGGTCGCTGGCCGGACTTGCCATGGTCTATATGCTGCTCACTCGCGACCGGCTCGACATCACCGTCCTCCATGACCGCAATCCGGTCTTTGTCGCCCTGTCCGATGGCGGCATCCGCAACGGCTATACGGTCAAGATCCTCAATATGGAACCTCGCGAGCGCACTTTCCAGCTCGCAGTCGACGGCATTGCCGGTGCCACTCTGGCCGTTGCCGGTGCAACCGATAGCCCGGCACGCACGCTCAACATTACCGCTGCGGCGGACAAACAGCATACCCTCAAGGTGTATGTTACCGCCTACCCGGCCTATCTGGGTGGCGACGCCACCGCATTCAGACTGACCCTCAAGGACACCGGTGGCCCTGAAGCGGTCCACTATGACGCAACCTTTAACGCACCGAAAAAGTGACCCCGGTCCCGATGACAACACAACCACCCACCAAAACCGCAAAACCCTTCACCGGGTGGCACATGTTTGCCATCATCACCGGGTTCTTCGCGGTTGTCATCGGCGTCAATATCACCATGGCTGTACTTGCGACCGGCAGCTGGACCGGGCTGGTGGTGAAAAACAGCTATGTCGCAAGCCAGAACTACAATGCAGTCCTCGAAGATGCCCGCACCCAGCGGGCGCGCGGCTGGACCAGCGCGCTTGATTATACTGATGGCCGCTTGCATCTGGTCCTCAGGCATCAGGACAAAACCGCCGTTTCAGGTGCACGGGTGGATGTAAAGCTCAGCCGTCCGGTCGGAACAGAGCAGGATCGAAGCATCACCCTGGTTGAACACCTTCCCGGTGAATATGAGCTGCTCGAACCGCTCGAACCGGGCGCCTGGGATATGGAAGTCCAGGCATTCGATCTTCAGGCCACGTCCTATAAGCAGGTCTTCAGGCTGGTCATAAGGCAGAAAGGCGGGAGCTGAGGCATGGTCTGTCACGCCCGCAAGGGACCACCGCCAGACGGCCCGAACGCCGGGCCCGATAACACGGTGCGATGCAACGGCCTCGACTTTGCCTCATGGGTAAGACCAGGTGAACCAGGACAGGTCCGGCTCGACCTGTCCGTCCCGGATATCCACTGCGCTGGCTGCATCAGGCGTATCGAAGATGCCTTGCACCGCCATCCCGCGGTCACATCGGCGCGGGTTAACATGTCGAGCCGACGGGTGGCGGTGGCATGGCGGTCCATGGACGCCGCCGCCGGGGAAATCGCCGACATCGTCGCCTCACTCGGCTACCAGGTACGCCCGTTCGATGCCGAACAGGGGCGCGACGAAGCGGACGCTGCACGCGGGCGCGAATTGCTGCTGGCTCTGGCGGTTGCCGGGTTCGCTGCGGGCAATGTCATGTTGTTGTCCGTATCGGTCTGGTCCGGTGCCCCGGAGGCAACACGCATATTGTTTCACTGGCTATCGGCGCTCATCGCGATACCTGCGATCGGCTATGCCGGACGCCCGTTCTTCCGCTCCGCCTGGTCAGCACTGAGGGCGCGCTCACTCAACATGGATGTTCCCATATCGCTTGCAGTGATACTGGCTGCCGCCTTGAGCCTTTACGAAACCCTGCATCATGGCGAACAGACTTATTTCGATGCCGCGGTGATGCTGCTGTTCTTTCTGCTCGTTGGCCGTTATCTGGACCACTTGATGCGCACCAGGGCGCATTCCGCCCTGACCCATCTTCTGTCGCTTACTGCAAAATCCGCAACCGTTCAGTCCGCCGAAGGCACACACACTACTGTCGCCATCCGCGATATCGAGCCGGGTATGATCGTCGCGGCGGCCGCTGGCGAGCGGATACCGGTCGACGGCGTCATCATTGAGGGCACCAGCGATCTCGATGTCTCGACCATGACCGGAGAGAGCGCCCCCACAACAGTGTCACCCGGCGACAGCGTACATGAGGGCACCGTCAACCTGACCGGCGACCTGACGATCAGGGTTTCAGCCAGTGCTGAACAGACTTTGCTCGCCGGCATCATCACCATGATGGAAGCCGCCGAACACAGCAAGGCACGCTATGTGCGCCTGGCTGATGCCGCAGCAAAGGTCTATGCACCGCTGGTCCACGGCATCGCGGCATTGACATTCCTGGGCTGGCTTTGGGCGAGCGGTGGAGACTGGCATTTCGCCCTGTTTACAGCCATTGCGGTATTGATCATCACCTGCCCATGCGCGCTCGGCCTGGCAGTACCGGTCGTCCAGATCGTTGCCAGCGGCGTATTGTTCCGTCACGGCATCATGCTCAAGGATGGCGGTGCACTGGAGCGTCTGGCGCAAATCGACACGGTCGTGTTCGACAAGACCGGAACTTTGACCCTTGGCCGGCCCCGGCTTGTTTCGCCCGCCATCATCGAAGTCGGACAACTCGCAATTGCCGCCGGTCTGGCAGCACACAGCAACCACCCCTTGTCGAAGGCAATAACCGCGCTGGCCGCCAGCCGCAGCATCGAACCGGCCAGGGTTGAGCAGGTGACAGAAGAGCCCGGCCGCGGTCTCAGCGGTACCTGTAACGGCCAGCCGGTACGCCTTGGCCATGCCGCATGGTGCGAACCGGACCTATCGGTTGATAGCCGCACGCGCCCACCGCACCAATTGGAACTCTGCCTCAAGATAGGTGACAGCCGGGTGCGATCCTTCCGCTTCGAAGATGAGCTGCGCGACGACGCAGGAGCCGTCATCGACGAGCTCAAACAGCGTGATTTTCGCATTGAAATCTTGTCCGGTGACCGGCCCGATGCGGTTGCCCATGTGGCTGGCGAACTGGCAGTCGACAACTACCGCGCCCAATGGACACCCGCCGCCAAGGCCACCCATGTGGCCAGTCTCAATGCCAGCGGCAGGAAGACCCTGGTGGTCGGTGATGGTCTCAATGACGCACCGGCACTTGCCGCCGGCCACGCCTCGATCGCGCCCTCAAGCGCATCGGACGCTGGGCGGGTGGCGGCCGATTGCGTGTTCCTCGGTGATCACCTGCAGCCTGTGGTCTTCGCAATCGACACCGCACGCCGCGCCCGCCGCCTGGTGATGCAAAACTTTGCCCTGGCGGCGCTCTATAACATGGTCGCCGTACCGCTGGCGGTCTTGGGTTATGCCACTCCTCTGGTCGCTGCTATCGCCATGTCGACATCGTCCCTCGTGGTCACCGGCAACGCCTTGAGGCTTCGGCTCAACACCGCAGAACTCAGGCCTGCGGATCGCACCATGGCGTTTTCCGCGGACGGCCCGCCTCCTCCAGACCATGTCCGCCGGAACGTTGCATGACCAATCTCTTGATCCTGATCCCGGTTGCCCTGACGCTCGGCGCCATTGGTCTGGCGGCTTTTATATGGGCGTTGCGTTCCGGCCAGTTTGATGACCTCGACGGCGCCGCCATGCGCATATTAAACGATGATGAGGACGAATAACCCCATCTGACAGTGCCGATCGTCGCACCGCACGCCTTGATTTACATCAAGAGACCCTCACCCGTATCGAATTAGGATTTCGTCCACCCCGCAGCAACCGGAGTGGAGCGATGTCCTATGCCATAGAAATTCTGCAAAAAGAGCACACCAATATGGCGCGACTGCTCGCCCTGCTTGAACACCAGATAGTGCGTGTCGAACGCTCCGATGCTCCAGACTACATGCTGATCAAATCGGTGGCCGAATATTTCGCCGATTTTCCCGGCAGTTGCCATCACCCCAAGGAAGACATCATTTACCTCAAATTGCGGGAAAAAAGCCCGGATGCGGCCCGGGCCATGGGTGACCTGGAAGACGAACATGGTGCGGTCGCAGTCCGCCTGGCGGACTTGATGCTTGCCATTGACAACATCCTGCTCGAAGTCGAGGTATCCAGGGATAAATTCTGCACCGTGGCCCGCACATTCATCGAAGATGAGCGCAAACACATGATGATGGAAGAGCGTTATTTCTTTCCCGTAGCGCTTGAAGTTCTCGACGACGGCGACTGGTCGGAAATCGAATCCCGGTTCACACGCACCGCCGATCCCCTGTTCGATGCCATTGTAGAAGACAAGTTTCGCACGCTCAGACAGGAACTTCTGGACTGGGGTGGCCCCGTCGATTGACAATTTCCCGGTATACCTTAGAGCATGATTTGACCCCGTCATCTTTGTCAAACAAGCTTGATAGGGTGGCGCCCGCTGTCTTATAGGAACCCACGTCCTATCGGACGCAGACAAATTGCTGTAACAAATTGAAGACGATAAACTTTCTACCAATAATCGATTCTGATATTTGACGGATTGATCCAACGCGCTAAGTATCAGTGCCATCAGAGGCCGCAACGGGCTCGCCAACGGAGATCGAATATGCGTATGAACAAAAAGACTTTGGGTGTCGTCGCCGCTTTGGGCCTGTGCTTTAGTGTCAGCCAGGCAGGTGCCGCCGGCGACCTTGTAAAAGGCAAAAAGGGCTTCAAAAAATGCGCCGCCTGCCATTCACTCGAGGAAGGCAAGAAGAAGGTCGGCCCGAGCCTGTACCAGATCATAGACAGCAAGGCCGGCACCGTTCCCGGCTTCAAATATTCCAAATCCTATGTTCAGGCCGGCGAAAAGGGTCTGGCATGGACCGCAGAAAACCTCATCTCCTATCTGGAAAACCCGAAGAAATTCATGCGTGCCTATCTGGACGACAAGAAGGCCAAGACAAAGATGGTCATGAAGTTCAAGAAGCTCAAGCAGCGCGAAGACATCGTCGCCTATCTCGCAAGCCTGCAAAGCGAATAGGCATTGGCTGCGACATCAGATTGCCTATAATCGGCTCCCTCACAGGGAGCCGATTGTCATGACACCGCAGGATATTCTGTCCCACCCACCCCGCATCCTCTCTCAGAAGCAGCGGCAAGCCTATTTCGAACAAGGCTTCGTGCTGTGCAAGGGCCTGCTCGACGGGCAATGGCTCACACGCATGCAGGACGCCTACACCCGCGCCATCGAGCGCTCGCGCGGGGTTACCGGGTCGAACACCTGGTTCTCGCTGCAGCGCGACCACACGGCCGAATGCCCGCGCATCCAGCGCATCGAGAAGCTGCCGGATCAGGATCTAGAATTCTGGCAGGTCGTGGTGCAGTCCCGTGTGGCGGACGCAACGGCCGACGTGGTCGGCCCTGATGTCAAATACCGGGACTCGATGATCAACGTGAAAGCGCCGGGTGAAGGCGGCAAGGTCTCCTGGCATCAGGACCTGCTGTTCTATCCTCACACCAACTCCAGCACCATTCAGGTACTGACAGCGCTATTCGATGTTACCCCCGACCAGGGACCGCTAACCGTGATCAAAGGCAGTCATCTGGGTGAGATCTTCGAACATTATGACGACCACGATGAATGGACCGGTGAGATCAGCCCCCGTGACATGGACCGGGTCAACATGGACCACGCCGTCGACCTGCCCTGCGAAGCGGGCGATGCAATCCTGCTGCATCCGCTCACCGTCCACGGTTCCGGCCCCAACCGGTCGGAGCGTTCGCGCCCCTTGCTGATCCACGGCATGAGTGCTGCCGACGCCATGTCCTACACGCCGATGACCTGGGGCAATTCCCACACCAACGAAATCGTCCGCGGCCAACCTGCCCGCTGGGCGCATCACGAAGACCTTCGCCTGCGCCTGCCGCCCGACTGGTCTGAGGGCTACACCTCGATCTTCGAGCACCAGGCGGTGGATGCAGCGGAGTAGTCTATTCGTCCGCCAGATCTTCATATTGCGGCACCAGCCGCTTGTTCTTGGTGTGCGCCTCCTTGACGCAATTGGTGTCGGTCTGGTTGTTTGCCGGAAAGCCGCTGCCACCCTCCTCGCAGATCGCCCAGGTCTTGAGCGGCCCCATTGATCCGGTGATTTCAAGCTCCATGATATAGACATGGTTTGCCCAGCCGAACTTTCGGCCGGCCTTGTTCTGGCAATAGCCCACTTCGTCCGCAATAGTGGTTTTCTGAAGTGTCTTATAGGCAAGCTTGGTGCGTTTATCGCCCTCTACTTCATAAAGCGTCTCGCCATCGAACGTATAAATTGAACCGTTGATCATCCCGCATGCCTGCCAGTGATCGCCGGCAAGGGCTGAGGAGGGCGCAAGGCCAAAGGCAAAAAGGCTCATGGCGGCAAGGTGGTGTTTCATCGGTTTTCTCCTGCGGTGGTTGGCGGGCGGGGCTGAAAGGAAACTTCAACCGCTCTGATATTGGAGTTCTTCAACCATATCGGCCCATGTTGCTTCTCAGGCTCTCGGCGTCATAGTGCGGCGGGCCGGAACCGGAAACGTCATCAAGCAAACGGCCGAGCGATTCCATGGACAAGGCAAGCGGATCCAGCCCCTCCCGGATATGGATGGCGCTTATGAAGAACCACGGTGTCAGCAGGCGGAGAGACGGCAAGCGGCCCCAGAACAGTTCGGCGAGCAGCCATGCACCACTTTGATCAATATCGATGGCATCGAGAACACCGCCCACATTGTCCGCCATTTCTTCCACATAGTCAGTCCACGTCTCGGGGCCTTTAAAGGTACCGGGTTCCACAGCACCGACCGCGGTGGCCAGTTCGAAGTGAAGCGCGCTGATGCTGGCCTGATCGATCGTAATCATATTGTCTCGTGCCCTGGCCTCAAGCCTCTCCCAGATCGGGTTCACGGCCTCGCAGATTTCATGAGAGCCGGTAGTCTTGTTGTCGTCTGCCCAGTTCGCCGATTGAAGATGTTCAAACGTTCCAAGCGGAAGAAACCTCCATGTGTCCTCGGTTGCCATGCCCATTCTCCATCAGGATGGTTGTGAGAAGCGGGTTTACCGCTTTTCGGGTTTTTGCACCACCTCGTGCAACCAAAAGGCGTTCTTGCCTTGCGAAGTCACAAACACCTCAGCCTTGACTCTTTTGATCTCTGAAAATAGAACAAATAGAGAACAAATAGAGTCATCCCATGTCACACCGCACCCGTGCGGAGATCATTTCCGCCCTCAGGCAGGGCACAAAAGCGGTTGCCGCTGGCGCTAGGGACAGCGCTTTGCCCCTGGGGCTGGAGGCGATTGATCGCGTGATCCCGGGCGGCGGGCTTGGGCTTGGCAATCTGCATGAGGTTTCAGGCGATGCGGCGACCGGATTTGCCGCCGCAATACTGGGGCGGCTTGAGGGCCCGGTTCTGTGGTGTGCGGCAAGCCATCATGGCCGGCCGCTCTATCCACCGGGCCTGCAGCGTTTCGGCCTTGACCCGGGCTGTCTGGTGCTGGCGCGGGCGGCCCGCAAGCCCGATGCCCTGTGGGTTGCCGAAGAGGCGATGAAGAGCGGGGCGCTGCGCGCCGTGGTGCTGGAGGCGGATTTCACCGTACCCCTTGCCCAAAGCCGGCGGCTGCAGCTCGGACTGGAGGCAAGCCGCTGCCTGGGTCTCCTGCTTTACCAGGGCGGCGAGGCAAAGATTACCGGCACCACCGCGGCGCGGACCAGATGGCGTGTCTCATCATGCCCCTCGCCGAAGCACCGCGAGGGGCCCTGCTGGCGCCTTGAACTGACCCGCAACAAGGGCGGCCCGACAGGACAATGGGAGGTATCATGGCATGACACGGCGCATCGTCTCACTATGGTTTCGCAAACTGCCGGTCGACCGTCTGGCACGCGCGATGCGGCATGACTGGAATGGCTATCAGGAGCCGCTCGCCATCGTGGCCGAGACCGGCAACCGGGTCCTGGTTTCAGCGGTCAACGCGCAAGCCGAGCGCGAAGGCATCGCACCCGGCCTCACGCTCGCCGATGCCCGCACGCTTTATCCGGGCCTTGCCACCTGCCCGGTCGATGCCGCCGCTGATGCCGTCTTTTTGAACCAGCTTGCCCGGTGGTGCCGCCGCTTTACGCCCGTGGTGGCGCTGGCACCCCCTGACGGGGTCACCCTTGACGTCACCGGCTGTGCCCGCCTGTTCAAGGGCGAGGCCAATCTGATGACGGCGCTCAGGACCGGGATCACGGCATTGGGGATCGAAGCGCAAATTGCCCTTGCCGACACGCCCGGCGCTGCCTGGGCCATTGCGCGTTATGGCGAAAGCGGCACGATCGCCCCTAAAGGCAAGGCGCGCGAAGCCATCAGGGCCCTGCCGGTGGCAGCACTCAGGATCGATGCCGATACCGCTGCCACCTGCAAACGCTTAGGGCTCGACCGCATCGAAAGCCTGTTCCCCCTGGCGTCTGCCGCCATTGCCAGACGCTTCGGCGAAACAACCCTCACCCGGATGCGCCAGGCCCTGGGGATCGTACCCGAACCACTCGACCCCTTGCCCTTCAGGCCGCCCTTTCAGGCGGTCATGGGGTTTCCCGAGCCGATCGCCACAAGTAACGACGTCAAGGCAGCCCTCGACCTGTTGACCGCACGCCTGTGCCTCAGACTTAACCGCGAACAGCTTGGCTGCCGCCGCCTGGTGTTCACCATTTCGCGCGTCGACGGATCGACCCAGGCGATCACCGCGGGCACCTCCCGGGCGGTCGCCCAGCCGGAACATCTGACCTTCCTGATCGAGGAACATCTGGACGAATTGGACGCCGGCTTCGGCATCGAACAGGTGCAACTGCGCATGCCCGTGGTGGAACCGCGCGCCGAGGTATCCCTGCGTCTGTCGGATGTAGCCGAACCGGTGGCCCTGCCGGCCCTCATCGACCGGTTGGGCAACCGCATCGGTTTCGACAATGTTCAGCGCTTTGCCCCCGCCGAAAGCCATATCCCCGAACGCGCCTTCACCGCCAGGGCAGCCGCTTATTGCGCACAGGAAAGCCAAAGCTGGCCAAGACTCGCCCGCCCGCTGCGCCTGCTGGAGCGCCCGCAGCCACTTGACCACATGACCCCTGAGAGCTTTTCGCTCCATGGCCGCAGCCATGACATCCGCCACCGTGACGGTCCGGAACGGATCATGCCCGAATGGTGGTGGGACGATCCCGCCTGGCAGTCGGGCCCGCGCGATTATTGGCGCATCGAGGATGGTGACGGCCTGAACCTGTGGGTCTACCGCACCCCGAACACCCATGCCCGGCCGGGCGACCGCTGGTATCTGCACGGGGTCTTTGCATGACCCGTTATGCCGAGCTTCATGTGCGCACCGCGTTCTCTTTCCTCGAAGGCGCCTCCCTGCCGGAAGAATTCGTCACCCAGGCCGCCCTGATCGGTCATGACGCAGTCGCCGTCACCGATCGCAATTCCCTTGCCGGCGTGGTCCGCGCCCACTGCCAGGCCAAGGAGGTGGGCTTCCGCCTGATCGTCGGCGCCAGGCTCGATCTTGGCTGCGGCCAGAGCCTGCTCGCCTTTCCCTCGGACCGCACAGCCTATGGTCGCCTGTCGCGCCTGATTTCACTTGGACGGCGCGCGGCACCCAAGGGCGAATGCCTGATCACGCAGGAAAACCTGCTCGACCATGCCGAAGGCCTCGCATTGGTGGTGCTGCCGCCCGATGTGCCGGACGACACCTTTAGCCGCAGCCTTACCCGCTGGGTCCATGAACGCCCGGGCGATGTCTACCTTGCCGGCCAGAACCTCTATCAGGGCAATGACCGGACACGGCTCGATGCGTTGGCCGATCTGGCCACGGCCCATAAAATGCCGTTCGTCGCGGTCAACGATGCGCTCATGCATGTGCCGCGCCGCCGGGCGCTGGCCGACGTCATGACCTGCATCCGCGAGAAATGCACCATCGATCAGGCCGGCCGCCGGGTGCTCAAAAACGCCGAGCGGCACCTGAAGCCCGGCCCCGCCATGGCCCGCCTGTTCGAAGGCCATGAGGCAGCCCTTGCACACACCATCGAGATCATGGAGCGGTCCGCCTTCAATCTCGACGAACTGGCCTATGAATATCCCGACGAGATTACCCATGACGGCCGCACCCCCCAGGAGGAACTCGAACATCTGGTCAAAGCCGGGACCGCGGAACGTTACCCCTATGGCGCCCCGCAAAAGGTGTCCGACCTGATCGCCCACGAGCTGACACTGATCGGCCAGTTGAGCTATGCGCCTTACTTTCTCACCGTCCACGACATCGTCCGCTTCGCCCGCTCGCAGAACATCCTGTGCCAGGGCCGCGGCTCGGCGGCCAATTCAGCGGTCTGTTTCGTGCTCGGCATCACCTCTGTCGACCCGGCGCACATGGAAATCCTGTTTGAGCGTTTCATATCGGCTGAGCGCAACGAGCCGCCCGACATCGATGTGGATTTCGAGCATGAACGGCGCGAGGAGGTGATCCAGTATATCTATGCGAAATACGGCCGCGAGCGCTCAGGCCTTGCCGCCACCGTGATCCACTACCGCTCCCGCAGCGCCATCCGCCAGGTCGGCAAGGCGCTTGGCCTGAGCGAAGACACGGTCGCCGCTCTTGCCTCCCAGACCTGGGGCTGGTCGTCCGACGGTGTCCATGACGATCAGGTCCGCGAAATCGGCCTCGATCCGGCCGACAAGCGGCTCGGGCTCGCCCTCGACCTGACCCGCGAACTGATCGGTTTCCCGCGTCATCTGAGCCAGCATGTCGGCGGCTTCATCATCACCCGCGGCCGCCTCGATGAAATGGTGCCGATCGAGAATGCCGCCATGGAAGACCGCACCGTTGTCGAGTGGGACAAGGACGACCTCGACGCGCTCGGCATCCTCAAGATCGATGTGCTGGGCCTCGGCATGCTGACCTGCCTGCGCAAGGGTTTCGGGCTGCTGAAGAGCCATTACAGCGAGACCTATGATCTGGCGAGCCTGCCGCCGGAAGACGAAGAGGTCTATGACATGCTGTGCGATGCGGACAGTCTGGGCGTCTTCCAGGTCGAAAGCCGGGCCCAGATGTCGTTCCTGCCGCGCATGAAGCCGCGCTCCTTCTATGACCTGGTGATCGAAGTGGCGATCGTCCGCCCCGGCCCCATTCAGGGCGACATGGTCCACCCCTATATCCGCCGCCGCAATGGCGAGGAGCCGGTGAACTATGTCTCCAAGGAGTTGGAAGAGGTTCTGTGCCGCACCCTTGGCGTGCCTCTGTTCCAGGAACAGGCCATGAAGATCGCCGAAGTCGCCGCCGGCTTCACCCCGTCCGAGGCTGACCGCCTGCGGCGCGCCATGGCCACTTTCCGGCGCATGGGCACGATCAACTCGTTCCACGAGAAATTCGTGTCCGGCATGGTGTCGCGCGGCTATCAGCCCGACTTCGCCGAACGTTGCTTCCGCCAGATCGAGGGCTTCGGCGATTACGGTTTCCCGGAAAGCCATGCCGCCTCGTTTGCGCTCCTGGTCTACGCCTCGGCCTGGATGAAACGCCATTACCCGGATGTCTTTGCCTGTGCGCTGTTGAATTCCCAGCCCATGGGGTTTTATGCCCCGGCCCAGATCATCCGCGATGCGCGCGAACATCATGTCGAGGTGCGCCCGCCCGACATCAACCATTCCGATTGGGACTACACGCTTGAACCGGCCATCGGCCAGGATCATTACGCCCTCAGGATCGGCCTACGCCAGATCAAGGGATTATCTCAGGAAGATGCCGACTGGCTGGTGGCGGCCCGCGCCAATGGTTATGGCGACCTGCACAGCCTGTGGATGCGCGCCGGCATCGCTCCGCCGGTGCTGGAAAAACTCGCAAGAGCCGATGCCTTCCAGTCGCTTGAATTATCGCGGCGCCAGACCCTGTGGGACATCAAGGCGTTGGGCGGTAACCCGTTGCCCCTGTTCGTGGCGGCAAGCGAGCGTGATTACGGCGAAGAAGCCCCCGTTATTCTGCCCGATATGACACTGGGCGAGGAGGTCATTGAGGATTATTCTACCTTGAGACTTTCGCTCAAGGCGCATCCCATGAAACTGCTGCGCCCCTGCATGCCCGCCATCCTCCCCAGCAAGGCGCTCAAGACCGTTACGCCGGACACCCGCGCCACCGTCTGCGGCCTGGTCATCGCCCGCCAGCGCCCCGGCACCGCCAAGGGCGTGATCTTCGCCACCCTGGAAGATGAAACCGGGGTCGCCAACATCATCATCTGGGCCAAAACCTATGAGCGCTACCGTCGGGTGGTCCTGACCGCACGGCTGTTGCTGGTGCGCGGCCGCGTCCAGCGCGAAGGCCTGGTGATCCACCTGCTGGCCGATCACCTGGAAGACAAGTCCGCCCTGCTGGAAGCTTTGGGCGAGAAGGAATTCGAACCAGCACTCGCCCGCGCCGACGAAATCAAGCACCCGGTCTATATCGACAACCGCCTCCAGCCCAAACGCCCGATCCCCAGACCCCGCCACCCGCGCGAACAGGCCAAGGTGCTGTTCCCGTCACGGGATTTTCATTGAAGAGGAGAGTCGGGATGTAGCACCGACGGCAAGTTCAATTTTTCGAGCACAGGCAGCCGCTCCGCCAACCTTTGCAGAATCGCCGTTGGTGTTCCTGAACGGTCATTCAAACCGTCGTCAACCAATGTCTTATGGGTTGATCATCCCAGACCTGCACCTCGATAAATCGGTCGTATATCATTGCCGGATCGTTTTTCCATCTGGTGGCAGGCATGCCAAATTGCCCTACTACGGCTTTGATCTCGGCCAGAGTAAAAACTTGCCCGTGGTAAGCCTTACGGTGGGGCAGGTGACAATCTCTTGTGGCGATCGGGAGACTGGCCATACTGTCAGGATATGTGAATGTAAGTCTGTCTGAGCGAAAAGCTGACAGAGGCATTATCAGTGATGCTGGTCGCGACGGGTCCTCGCCATCTGCAAAGTTCCCAAGGAAGAAGTAGACAGGGCGATCTAAAGGAGTCTTGCCTAGTTTCTTTCGGCGTTCCGTGATCAACCAATCCTCAACTACAACTCGACGCTTGAGATAATCGGACTTGATGCGCCGTGTTCCGGAAGCGCGGATTTCATCCAGAACCTGTTCAGCTTCAACCTCCGGCAAATCGCAAATATTTCTGCCCACGCCGCGAACGGGATCATAATTATGGGTGACTATGTCAGGAATCAAAGACATCTGAAAATTTTATGCCATGCGTCTGGCTTCTGAAGATAGTACTGAATGTTCGTCCGCAACGGTGTTAACACGACCGAACCACTCACGATCCCACTTGCCGCCGGCGGCTAACCCGAATAGTCAGTCATTGGCGAGGTTTCACATAAACCCGGCATGGCGACGATGACGCAACTCACCATCGAACCCCTTCATGATGCGCTCGGCGCACGCGTGACGGGCGCAGCGCTCTCGGGCGATCTCCCAAACGCTGATCTCGAGCTGATCCGCGAGGCGATCGATACCTATTCGGTGCTGTGCTTTCCCGACCAGGACATGAGCGACGACAGGCAGCTTGCCTTCACCCGCCTGCTGGGCGAACCGGAAGCCGAGCATGTGACCTTCGGCAAGACTGGTGAGGTTACCTATTTCGGCACGGTTGGAAATGTCCGGGACGATGGCACCAAAAGCGGCAACACAGCGCCCGGCACCCGTTACCAGACCGGCAACCAGTTGTGGCATTCGGATTCATCCTTCCGCGAGGTGCCGTCCTTCGTCTCAATCCTGCACGCTTACGAAGTGCCCGGCGAAGGGGGTGCGACCGAATTTGCCAGCATGCGATCAGCCTATGCACATTTGCCCGGCAGCCTGCGTGAGACGATCGATCCACTTCACGTGGTCCATGACTATGTCTTTTCCAGAAGCCAGGTCGCCCCGGTCGATCCGAACCATGCGGCATCGCTGCCGCCGGTCATGCACCGGCTTGTGCGCGAAAACCCGGCGAACGGATCCAAGAATTACTATGTCGGATCGCACGCCCGCTCGATCCCGGGCTGGTCCGGCATCGACAGCCGCTGCCTGCTCGATGACCTGCTCGAACGGGCAACCCGGCCTCAGGATATTTACACCCACACCTGGCGCGCCGGAGACACGGTGATCTGGGACAACCGCTGCATATTGCACCGCGGCACGGATTACGACGCCGACAGATGGCGCCGCCGCCTGCGGCAGACCCGTGTCGTCGGCAGCGAAAAAGGCGTTGTCCCCAGTGCCGCCAGAAGTTGATCGGTCCGGCGTTTTCATGCGCACCAGGAGCGTTCAGGCAATTCCAAACGACCGAGATCTGCTCTAAGATCGCTCCGCACTCAACCGGGGCGGAACAGGACAGATCATGGCAGCAGGCACTTTCGATCACATCCCAACCATCGACGTGGCCCCGTCCTATGACGGATCGGATGCGGCACGCGACACCCTTGCCCGCGCACTTGGTGACACCCTTGAGCATGTCGGCTTTGCCTATATCACCGGCCATGCGGTGCCCGCCGCACTGGTCGAGGGCCTGCGCCAGGAGACAAAGGACTTTTTCGCCAGGCCCATGGAAGAAAAACGGGCGATCGATATCAATGCCTGGCATCGCGGCTACATGGCGCCCAACAGTTCGTTGATCGTCACCTCCTCGGTCGCCAAGGTGGCAAAGCCGAACCAGAGCGAATCCATCCTGATCATGCATGAGCTCGACGCAGATGATCCGGACCTGCGCGCCGGCAAGCCATTGCAGGGGCCGAACCAGTGGCCCTCAGGTCAGCCAGCCTTGCGTGAGGCAGCACTTGATTATATGGCAGCACTTGAGGACCTTGGCCGTCGGCTTGTCCACTTGATTGCCCGCAGCCTCGGCCTGCCAGAGGATCAATTCGATCCACATTTCGAACGCCCCACAGTGTTCCTGCGCCTGCTGCACTATCCGCCCCAGCCGCGCGAAGAGGGCCTGTTCGGTTCAGCACCCCATACAGATTACGGTTTCATCACCCTGCTCGCCCAGGACGACCGGGGCGGCCTTGAAGTCCGCAACAAGGACGGCGGCTGGATCCCCGCACCACCGATAGACGGCAGCTTTGTGCTCAATGTCGGCGATATTCTGTCGCGCTGGACCAATGGCCGCTTTGCCTCGACCCCGCACCGGGTGATCAACCTGTCCGGCAAGGACCGTTATTCCCAGCCGTTCTTCTTCGATCCGTCCATGGACTGCGTGGTCGAGCCCCTGGCGCAGTGCATAGAGCCGGGCAGTGTGGCCGCCCACCCGCCGGTGCGCTATGGCGATTACCTGATGGAGCGCATCGACAAGAACTATGACTATCGCAAGGACAAAACCGCTTGAGGCGGACAGGAGAGACAAGCATATGATCGTGAGAAGCATGGACGATATTCTCGACACCGACCGCGATGTGCGCGGGCCGGTTTGGGCGAGCAGGCGGTTTCTGCTGGCCCAGGACGGGGTTGGATTCACACTGACTGAAACCACCACCGAGGCGGGCAGCGACCAGATCCTGTGGTACAAGAACCACATCGAAGCCAATTACGTGATAGAGGGCGAGGGTGAGGTTGAAAACGTCGCAACCGGAGAAACCTATCCGCTCCGCCCGGGCACCATGTACACCCTGGACGGCCACGAAAAGCACCGTTTGCGGGCCTTTACCAAAATGCGCTTCGTCTGTGTCTTCACGCCGCCTCTTACCGGGCGCGAGAGCCACGACGAAGACGGTTCCTACAAGGCATCTGAAGACTGAGCGTCTGTTCAAGAATGCCGTGGTTGGGCCGGGGGAGAGAGCAGGCTTGGGAATAGAAATGCGCCTTTTGGCGCATTCCTGAGCGAACACTGAACACCCGACTTTAAAACAATATTGGTTCTTTCCGGTTACAAGGACACCCAACACTCAGCAAAACCTTGGCATTAGCGACCCTTGAGGAGGCACCGTGGCACACTCTCAATTCTGGCTCCTGCGCGTTCGCCGCTTTCTGCCGCTGTTCCTCACCCAGGCGCTTGGTGCGTTCAATGACAATGTCTTCAAGAATGCGCTCATCTTTCTGGTCACCTACCGTTTGGCGGACCGTGTCGGACTCGACCCGAAACTGTTCGCGTCCATCGCCGCCGGTGTATTCATTGCGCCATTCTTCCTGTTTTCGGCAACCGCCGGCAAGCTTGCCGACAGCACGGAAAAGTCAAAACTGATCCGCTGGATCAAGTTTGCCGAAATCGGCCTGATGGCACTCGCCACCGCCGGGTTCTATCTCGAAAGCATCTCCTTGATGCTGGTCGTGTTGTTCCTGATGGCCACCCAGTCGACGTTTTTCGGACCGATCAAGTATTCCATCCTGCCGCAGCACCTGAGTGAGGACGAACTGGTCGGCGGCAACGCCCTGGTCGGCGGCGCAACCTTTCTGGCCATCTTGCTCGGCACCTTGTTCGGCGGTCTGCTGATCCTGACCGACAATGGCACATTGCTGATCTGTGGCGCTCTCGTCGCAATTTCCGTGCTCGGCTTTGCCACCAGCTGGTTCATTCCCCCTGCGGAGGCGCGCTCAACCGACCTGCGCCTGAGCGCCAATATTTTCGCCGAGACCCTCGAGGTCATGCGCTTTACCACAAAGCGCCGCGACGTGTTCCTGGCGATCCTAGGGATTTCCTGGTTCTGGTTCGTCGGCATGGTGTTCCTGACCCAGTTTCCAACATTCGCCAAGGAGACCCTGAATGCGTCCGAACAGGTCGCCACCTTGTTCCTCGCCGCCTTCTCGATCGGCATCGCCCTCGGGTCCCTGCTGTGCAATCGCCTGCTCAAGGGCAGGATTTCAGCGCAATATGTGCCGATTGCATCGATCGCGATTACGCTGTTCAGCATCGATCTGGTGTTCGCCAGCGCCAATGCCGCAAACAATGCCGGCGAACTGATCGGCATCACCGCCTTTATGAGCCAGCCGGCCAGCTGGCGCCTGGTGTTCGATCTGGTGATGATCGCGGTCTGCGGCGGGCTCTATGCTGTGCCTCTGGTCTCGATCATTCAGAGCCGCACCACAATCGCCACCCGCTCGCGCACCATCGCCGGCTCCAACATCATCAATGCCATGTTCATGGTCGCCGCCACAATTGTCATGGTCACCATGGTCCAGGCATCGTTCACAATTCCGCAGATGTTCCTGGCGGTCGCCATCGCCAATGCCGGGGTTGCCGTCTATATCTGCAAGCTTTTGCCCGAAGACGTCATCAAATCGATCGGCCGCATGCTGTTCCGCCTGATCCACCGGGTCGAGATAACCGGGTGGGAAAATTACGAGAAAGCCGGCAAGCGCGTGGTTATCGTCGCCAACCACACATCGTTTCTCGACGCGCCGATCCTGGGCTCCTTCCTGCCCGATACACCGGTTTTCGGCATCAACACATATATTGCCCAACAATGGTGGGTAAAGCCGGCGTTCCTGATGTTCGATCTCATGCCGCTTGATCCGACCAACCCGCTGGCGATCCGTAAACTGGTGCACAGGGTCCGCGAAAACCGCAAATGCGTGATCTTTCCCGAAGGTCGGATCACCATGACCGGCGGCCTGATGAAGGTCTATGAAGGCCCCGGCACGATCGCCAATCTGGCCGGTGCGACCATCCTGCCGATCCGGATCGATGGCGCTCAATATTCCTATTTCTCGCGCCTGAAGAACATCTTCCGGCGCCGGTTCTTTCCCAAGATCACGATCTCCATTCTGGAGCCGCAGACGATTGATGTGGACGAGGAGATCAAGGGCCGCAAGCGCCGCCAGATGATCGGTGCGGAACTTTACGACGTCATGGCGGCCATGGTGTTCGAGACCAGCCAGACGCGCGAGACCCTGTTCTCGGGTCTGCTCGCAGCACGCGCCGTCCACGGCTCGAAAACCGTCGTGCTGGAAGATGTCGAGCGCAACCCCATGACCTATGGCCGGCTTGTCCTTTCAAGCTTCATTCTCGGCCGCAAGCTGGCGGCAAATACCACACCCGGCGAGCATGTCGGCGTCATGCTGCCCAACACCACCGGCACGGTGGCGACCTTCTTTGCGCTTCAGGCCTATGGCCGCGTGCCGGCCATGCTCAATTATTCAACCGGCCATGCCAATATGGTCTCCGCCTGCAAGACAGCCAAGGTCCGCACCGTGCTGACCTCACGCAAATTTGTCGAACTGGGCCGCCTCGACGAAGCAGTCGCCGAAATCGCCAAACAATGCAAGATCACCTATCTGGAAGACCTGGGCGCTGGGATCGGTCTCTGGGACAAGCTCACCGGATTGCTTGCACGGCGCTTCGCACAAACCACCTATAGGCGTGCGGCACCCGATGCCGGGCCGGACGACACCGCGGTGGTGATGTTCACCTCCGGTTCCGAAGGCACGCCCAAGGGTGTGGTGCTCAGCCATGCCAATGTCCAGGCCAACCGGTTTCAATTGTCCGCACGGGTCGATTTCAACCCCGCCGATCAGGTCTTCAACGCCCTGCCGATATTCCATTCCTTCGGCCTGACCGCGGGCCTGGTCCTGCCGTTGCTGTCCGGCATCAAGACCTTTCTTTATCCATCGCCGCTGCATTACCGGATCGTGCCTGAAATGGTTTACGGCACCAACTCCACCATCATGTTCGGCACCGACACGTTTCTTGCCGGCTACGCCCGCTCGTCGCACGCTTATGATTTCTACAGCGTGCGCTATGTTTTCGCCGGCGCTGAAAAGGTCAAGCCGGAAACCCGCGAAGCCTGGATCGACAAGTTCGGCCTGCGCATTTTCGAAGGCTATGGCACAACCGAGACCTCGCCGGTTTTGACCACCAACACACCGATGCAGTACCGCGCCGGAACGGTCGGGCGGTTCCTGCCCGGCATCACGCACCGGCTGGAGCCGGTACCCGGCATCGACACCGGCGGACGCCTGTCGGTCTCCGGTCCCAACATCATGAAGGGTTATCTTCTGGCCGATAATCCCGGCACACTCGTTCCGCCGCCTGATGGCTGGTACGACACCGGTGACATCGTCTCTCTCGATGCGGATGGCTATGTCTCCATCGAGGGTCGCGCCAAGCGGTTTGCCAAGATCGCCGGCGAGATGGTTTCGCTGACCGCGGTCGAGGCGCATGTCTCGGAAGTCTGGCCCGGCATCGGCCATGCGGTCGTCAGCCTGCCCGATAAGCGCAAGGGCGAGCAGCTGATTTTGATCACCGAAGCCGAAAAGGCCGACCGTAAGGCGCTGTCCGCACACGGCAAGACCAAGGGTCTGTCGGAGATCATGATCCCCAAGACCATTGTCAGCGTCAAAAAACTGCCGCTGCTCGGCACCGGCAAGATCGACTATGTCTCAGCACAGGCACTTGCCCACGAAAACGCCGGGTAGACGGAACCGCACCGCGCTTGCATCCTGAGGCGTTTGGTCATAAACCGCGCCGGTGTGCCTGCAGAGGGCTTTGAACGCCCGCACGGTTAGGGGTGATCCATGAAAATCTCTGAATTCAAGACCTATGTGGTCGGCAATCCGCCGCCGCATTTCGGTGGCCGTTACTTCGTTTTCCTCAAACTCACCACCGATACCGGCATTGAAGGCTTCGGTGAAGTTTACACAGCCACTTTCGGCCCCCATGTGGTCGCCGCCATGATCGAAGACGTCTGTGAACGCCATGTCATCGGCGCCGACCCGTTCAGGATCGAAACCATGTGGCGCAATGTTTACGCCCGTGGCTATTCCATGCGCCCCGACCTGTCTCTGGTGAGCGTACTGAGCGGCATCGAAACCGCCTGTTGGGACATCATCGGCAAGGCCCTCGACAAACCGGTCTATGAACTGTTGGGTGGCCTGGTCAACCAACGCCTGCGCACCTACACCTACCTCTATCCAAAGCCCGATGATGCGCAGATCAATGGCGTGCCGGCTGTGTACTGCGATCCAGACGTGGCAGCCGAGCGTGCGGCTGAATGCGTCAAGCAGGGCTTTACCGGCGTAAAATTCGATCCATCCGGCCCCTATTCCGCGTTCGATCCGCGCCAGCCGAGCCTCGAGCGCCTTGAGTTATGCGAAGCTTTCTGCCGCAAGATCCGCGAGGCCGTCGGCACCAAGGCCGATCTTCTGTTTGGCACCCACGGCCAATTCACCACATCGGGCGCAATCCGCCTGGCCAAACGGCTTGAGCCATATGATCCCCTGTGGTTTGAGGAACCGACACCGCCTGAAGTTCCCGAAGAGATGGCCCGGGTTGCGCGCCAGACCTCGATCCCGATTGCCACCGGCGAACGGCTTACCACCAAATACGAGTTTTCCCGTGTGTTGGAACTTCAGGCCGCCTCGATCCTGCAAATGGCGCTGGGCCGGGTCGGCGGAATTCTGGAAGCGAAAAAGATCGCCGGCATGGCCGAAGCGCACTACGCCCAGATCGCTCCGCATCTCTATTGCGGCCCGATCGAAGGCGCCGCCAATATCCAGCTTGCCGCCTGCATTCCCAACTTCCTGATACTGGAAAGCATCCAGACCTGGGGCGGATTCCATTCGGAAATTCTCAAAAGCCCGATCCAGTGGGAAGATGGTTACGTCATTCCGCCGCAAGCTCCCGGGATCGGCATCGAACTCGATGAAGAAGTCGCTGAAGCCAATCCTTTTACCGGCAAGGAATTGCACCTGGAAATGGCCGGGCATCCGATTTGAACCCACTGCGCGCCAGGCATTAACCACCCGATCAACCATCAGCCGGGTTCTCCACCCAGATCAGCTGTCACCGGTTGACCTCAATACCACTGCCGTGCATAGTTCGCACCCGGTGGTACATGTGGACACTGTGCATACAAAAAACCGCATGATTGCCGCCATTTTTTGGGAGGAAACGGTGAACCGGCGCGTTGTGGCATCCAAACAGCCACACCAGAACAGCATCGGATTCACAGGAAGGGAGCAACTCATGAAGTTGAATAAATTCCTCAAAGGTACAGTCGTTGTAACCGCCCTGGCGGCGACAACCTGGGCAATCGGCATTGCCCAGGCAGCGGAAACCAAGGGACCGGTTACCGATGATATAGGGGTCGTCATGATCCCCAAGGGTGCCCCGATATTTATCGGTGGTTACTGGACGATTTCCGGACCCGACACCGCACTTGGCCTTGACCAGCAACGCGGTGCTGAAATTGCCCTGGATGACTGGGACAACAAGGTTGCCGGTCACAAGGTGAAGTTCGTTGTCGAAGACAGCCAGTGCAACGCAGAAGGTGGCCAGACTGCCGCCACGAAGCTTGCATCCAACCAGAACATGGTTCTGGTGGTTGGACCGGACTGCTCGAGCGCCGGCACACCCGGTGGCCCGATCCTCTGGAAAGCCGGCATTCCAAGCGTTGCCACATCGACCACCGCACCGTCACTGACGGCAGCGGACCGGCCCGAAGGCCTGCATGGCTATCTGCGCACGATCTATAATGACCTCTCGGCTGGTGCTGCTGACGCGGAATATTTCCACGGCCAGATGAAATGCACCACCATGGCGACCGTCCACGACGGCAGCCCCTATGCCGAACAGTTGGTGCGTGTTGCTGAAAACCGGTTCAAGGAACTTGGTGGCAAGGTTGTGGCGTCTGAAGCCGTAACCCCGACAGATGTCGACATGCGTCCGCTTCTGACCGGCATCGCGACAACCAAACCCTGCGTCATCTACTTCCCGATCTTTGTTGCCGCTGGTGCGCAGATTGTGCGTCAGGCCGGTGAAATCAAAGGTCTGGAAGGGTCCACGATCATTGGTGGTTCCGCTTTGATGGCTCCTGGTTTCCTCGAAGCCGCCGGCGACTCAGCCGTTGGCTTCCGGTTCACCAACCCAGATGCATCCGACGATGCCTACGGCAAGCGCTATCCGGAAATGGTGGCGAAATACGAAGAAAAGTATGGTGAAAAGCCGATCCAGGCATTCCATGCCAACGCTTATGACGGCATGGCCGTTGCCCTGATGGCGATCGAAAAAGTCGCAAAGACCGATGCCGACGGCAACACCTATATCGGCCGTAAGGCGTTGCGCGACGCACTGTTCGCCACCAAGGACTATGACGGCATTGGCGGCAAGATCAGCTGCAATGAACATGGCGACTGCGCCGGGTTCAAGTTTGCCGTTTACGAGTTCACCAATGGCGACGCATCGACCTTCGAAATCGGCACCAACCCGAAGAAGATCTACCCGTGATTGAAGTGGAGCTTCGGCTCTATTGAATCCTGACAAACCGGGACCGGACCTATTGCAGCACGATAGGACCGGTCCCGGACTACATCTCTGGGGCGAGGGGATCACTTTAGATGACGGCAACGGCAACCAGCCAGGAGCCTAACGGCGTACTCGACCGGCTCCGGGACCTCAAGCGTCTCACATTTGTCGACATTATTCTTTGGGCACTCAGGATCAGCGTCCTGGTGGTTGTGGTAGGCGGCAGTATCGGCACCCTGATCAAGGGCCGGTATTCGATGGATCAGTGGTTCGACTTTTTCATGTTCGGACTGACCATCGGCAGCATTTACGCCCTGATCGCCCTTGGCTACACCATGGTCTACGGCATTTTGCGCCTGATCAATTTCGCCCATGGCGACATCACCATGACCGGCGCTTTCTCGGCTTATTTCCTGGCGCGCGGCCTCGACCGGTCCGGCTTCCTCGACGCCAATCCGGTCATCTCCATGGTCCTGATCATGGGGCTTGCCATGATAATTTGCTCCGCCGTAGCACTCGCCGTCGAGCGCATCTGTTATCGGCCGTTCCGGCATGTCGCGACACTGGCGCCGCTGATCTGCGCCATCGGCGCATCGTTCTTCCTGCAGCACTCGACCCGCGGTATGTATGGCTCCACCATCCGCGCCTATCCAGACCCTGAATGGATGAAGGGCCAGGTCGATTTCATCGGATTCGAGATTCCGCTCTATCAGTTGATCGTTATCGGCATTGCCCTGGCCGCCATGGCATTCCTCTATCTGGTGGTTCAGCGCACCAAGATGGGCACAGCAATGCGCGCCGTCTCCGAAGACCGCGACGCTGCCTCGATGATGGGCATCGACGTCAACAAGGTGATCCTGTTCACCTTCATTCTCGGCGGTTGCATGGCCGGCATCGGCGGCGTGCTCTACTGCATGGTCTACAAGCAGATTTACTTCTATATGGGCTTCCTGCCGGGCGTGAAGGCGTTCAGCGCCGCGGTGCTGGGCGGCATCGGCAATATCCCTGGCGCCATGCTTGGTGGATTGTTCCTCGGCGTGGTCGAATCGATCGGCCCTGCCCTGTTCCTCGACGGCATCGGCATTGCCGCACCATACCAATTGCGCGACCTGATCGCCTTTACCATGCTGGTCATGGTGCTGATTTTCCGACCGCAGGGAATATTGGGTGAAAGATTGGCAACTAAACGGGCGTGATCATGTGCACCTCGCGTGCATAACAAGTTTGGGGAAATGAGATGGCCTTTGACGTTGTAGCCTCCGCCCGTCAGGAACGGGAAAAGCACGTATCGCCGTGGCTTCGAACCCTGACCACGGGCCTGGTGTTCGGCGGATTTGCGTTCTATTTCGCTATGGTCGGCATCGTCACCATGTTTCATGGCCGCTGGATCATCGTCGATATTGTTTCGCTCGGCCATGCGCTCCTGATCATGATCGCCGGGGCATCCGGCCTCTACATCGCTTCAAAAACCAAAGCCCACAACTATTCCGGATTGTTGCTGCAGGGCCTCGGCTCGGGTGCCATAGTCGGCGCCGTCATGGCGCTCCTGATTTTCGTCATCGCGAATTTCAAACTCCGTTTTATTTTCGTGCAGCTCAAGACACCCCTGCTCAAACTACTGACCTTCGGCCAGGATCCATGGATCGGGGCCATGGGCCTGATCGCTGGAGGCGCCTTTTTCGGCGCCCTGGGAGTGGTGTTTTTCATCATGAACCCGGCACTCCGCAAGCCGATCGTAGCCGGCCTCACCGCAGCCGGCGTCGCGGGCCTGTTCCAGGAACTCATCCAGTTGATGATCCAGAAGTACAATGATTTTCGTGAATTGATCTTCACCTGGGACGGCATGACCCTGCAGGGCGCACTCATCCTGTTCATTGTGTTCGCGGCCGTCTACGGCGTATGGGGCTGGCAGCGCGAGCGGATGAATGTGATGGTCTCTCGTCTGCCCATGGCGCAGCAGAGGAATTTCAAAATCTCAGGCTACGTCCTGCTCGGATTGATGATCCTGATGTTCCCCTATTTCGCCGGCAATTTCATCGGCCAGGTGATGATGCTGGTCGGTCTGTTCACACTTATGGGCATGGGGCTGAACCTGGAAATCGGCCTCGCCGGGTTGCTCGATCTGGGCTTTGTCGCATTCTATGCGGTCGGCGCCTACACCACTGCCCTTTTGACCGCCGATTCACCGGCCGCATTCATGCAGTTGCCTTATTGGGCCGCCGTACCGATCGCGGTGTTCCTTTCGATCTGCGTAGGTGTGCTGTTCGGCGTGCCCGTGCTCAAGGTGCGCGGCGATTATCTGGCGGTCGCAACGCTTGGACTGGGTGAAATCGTCCGCGTCATCGTCCTCTCGGACGCGGCAGCCCCCCTGCTGGCCGGCGCCCAGGGTATCCTGGGCATTCCCAGGCCGTGGATCGGCAGTTTCGAGCTGGATAATCCGGTCGCACTTTTCTACCTCACTTTGGTGTTCTCGCTGGTCGCCGCCTACATCGCCTATTCGCTTGAGAATTCCCGGCTGGGCCGCGCCTGGACCGCCATACGCGACGACGAGGACGTGGCACAGGCGCTCGGCATCAATCTGATCAACGTCAAGCTCCTGGCCTATGGTCTGGGCGCCGCCTTCGCCGGCCTCGCTGGATCAATATTCGCGGTCATGCTGGGGTCGATCTTCCCGCATAGTTTCCAACTGATCATCTCGATCAACGTGCTCGCCCTGATTATCGTTGGCGGCATGGGATCACTGCCCGGCGTGGTGCTCGGCGCCGCCGCCCTGATCGGCCTGCCTGAGCTGTTGCGTGAATTCGGTGAATACCGGTTCCTGTTCTACGGCCTGGTCATCGTCATCATGATGCGTATCAAACCCGAAGGCCTGTGGCCGTCGGCATCCAGGCGCCGGGAAATGTTGGTCGGTGAAGAAGACCGCGCCGTGGTTGAGCAGGAACTGGCGGCACGCAAATCGTCAGCTGCAACGCAGGGCGGGTAAAAGGGTGAGCATGAGCAACATGAACGGCGACGCCCTCCTCGTCACCAAGGATCTGACCAAACGTTTCGGCGGCCTCGTGGCCGTCGACGCGCTTAATCTCAATGTTACAAACGGCCATATCCATTCGATCATCGGCCCTAATGGCGCTGGCAAGACCACGGTGTTCAACTGCATCATGGAGTTCTACCAGCCCGATGGCGGCGAAGTCTGGTTTAGCGGTGCGCGCATCGACGGCCTGACCCCTGACAAGGTGGCGGTCGCGGGCATCAGCCGGACCTATCAGAACATCCGCCTGTTCAAGAATATAACGGCGGTCGAAAACATCCTGGTCGGCATGCATATACATCTGAAATCGACCTGGTGGGGCGCCGTCCTGAGAACCAGACACAACAAGGACGACGAGCAACACGCGGAACAGGAAGCCTTCAAGATTCTTGACTTCATCGGCCTGACCGGCAGCGGCGACGTGCTCGCCCGCAACCTGTCATACGGTGATCAGCGCCGGCTGGAAATCGGCCGGGCACTTGCCACCAAACCACAACTGCTGATGCTTGATGAGCCCATGGCCGGCATGAACCCGCGGGAAAGCAAGACAATGATGGACTTCGTCCGCAAGGTGCGCGACGAACTCGGCATCTCGATCCTGCTGATCGAGCATTCCATGCGCGTCGTGATGGGCATATCGGACCGGGTCTGCGTGCTCGACCATGGTGTCAAGATCGCCGACGGCACGCCCGCCGAGGTTCAGAACGATCCCAAGGTAATCGAGGCCTATCTCGGCGCCGAGGGCATACAGGCCCTAAAGTAGGATGTTGTAGAAAATGGCGCTCCTGGAAATCAACAATCTGCACGTTTTCTACGGCCAGATTCACGCATTGCGCGGTGTCACGCTCAATGTCGAGAACGACAAGATCATCACCCTGATCGGCGCCAATGGTGCCGGCAAGAGCACTATGCTCAACGCGGTATCAAGCATCCTGGGGGCAGCGGAAGGTTCCATTCACTTCGCCGACGAAGACATTAACGACATGGCGCCCCATGACGTGGTGGCAAAGGGTGTCGTGCAGGTACCCGAGGGCCGGCGCATCTTCGGCCGCCTGACGGTTCATGAAAATCTCAGAATGGGTGCCTTCCTGCGCAATGACACAGCCGGCATCAAAGAATCCGAAGAAAAGATGCTGGATATGTTTCCGGTGCTGCGCGAGCGCCTGACCCAGACTGCCGGCACACTATCCGGCGGTGAACAGCAGATGCTCGCCATGGCGCGCGCCTTGATGTCGGAACCCCGCATGCTGCTGCTCGATGAGCCGAGCATGGGTTTGGCACCGATGCTGGTTCAGCAGATCTTCGAAACCGTCGAAGAAATCAGAAAGCAGGGGGTGTCCGTCCTGCTGGTCGAACAGAACGCCTTTATGGCACTGCAGATCGCCGACTATGGATATGTCATGGAGACCGGCGAAATCGTGCTTGAGGGAACCGGTGACAAGCTGCTCGCCGACGATTCCGTCAAGGAAGCCTATTTGGGGTAAGCCCCACAGCTAGAGCATGATCTCTTTATATCGGGTCATTTGATGGTGCCAAATCAGCCCACCGGTCAGGCGCGGCGTGCAGCGCGATGTGGTGCATCGCACAAACGCTGCAACACAGCCGGTGGGCTGATTTGGCCCACCGAAGGCCTGGTTTTCGCGCCCGCTGGACTGCGTTACGGTCCACTTGTGGTCAACCAGACCACAGCCTGGAACGTGCCTTGCCAGCAGACGCGAAAACCAGGTCAAATCGATCCGATATAAAGAGATCATGCTCTAGCCGTCACAAATTCGGCCTGGAGCCGACATCCCCATACCATGGCTTGACCGCCTCATAGGCGCTGGCTGCACGAAACACGTCCTGATCGCGATAGGTCCTGCCGACAATCTGGATACCGGTCGGAACGCCGTTTGACGCGCGCCCGGACGGCACCGACAGTACCGGACAGCGGCTCATCATGTTGAACGGTGTGGTCATTACCCAGCCAAGCATCGGGTTCACGTTTCGGCCATTGATGGTGAGCTTGTCCCTGGAGTGATCGAATTCGGCCGGTACCGCCGGCAGGGCATTGGTCGGGCAAATCAGCAGGTGGTGCTTCTGCAAGATGGGCCCAAGTGTCTTGTACATATTGCCCGCGAATTCCAGCGACGCGACAAAATCCGTGGCTTTCGAATGGCGTCCCTTCTCCGCAAACTCGCGCGCATAAGGTGTCAGCAGGTCCGCGCTTTCATCCAGGACCGGCGCCAGTGAAGCACCGAACAAGTGTTCCAGATAAACCAGGGCGGCATCCAGCACTTCATGGGTCCAGCCAAGGTCAACCTCCTCCACGGTTGCGCCCAGCGATGCAAATACATCCAGCGCCGCCATCATGTTTCGCCGGACATCGTCATCCACTTCGAAGAAACCAAGATCGACCGAATAGGCGATTTTCCACCCCCTGATCGGTTCGTAGGTTTCCGGCAGGCGCAGCTTTGGACGCAAAGAAGCAACATCGCCCGGATGCGGACCCGCCATGACATTCTGGAACAGGGCGCAGTCGGAAACCGTGCGGGCCAGCGGTCCTCCATGACAATAAAAGTCGAAATTGAAGGGCGGCGCCTGCGGGTTGCGGCCATAAGGCGGTTTAAACCCGGCGACACCGCACACCCCTGCCGGATTGCGGATAGAACCGGCGATGTCGGATCCAGTGGCAAGCGTACTGGTGCCGGCCGCCAGCGATGCCGCCGTGCCACCCGACGAACCACCGGGCGTATAGTCCGGGTTCCACGGATTGCGCGTAACACCCCAGAGCTTCGAGTGGGTGTAGACCGCGCACGAAAACTCGGGCGTCGCCGTGCGCGCATGCACGATGGCGCCGGCCTTGAGCACCCGCTCATTCGGGATTGCGGTTGTCTCGCCCACATGATCCTTCAGGGTCAGGGAGCCACCGGATGTGGGCTTGCCGGCAATGTCGCTTTCATCCTTGATGCCGACCGGCAGGCCTTCAAGCGGACGGAGCCGGCCATCGGTTTTCAGGTAACGGGCTTCCGCCTTGCGGGCCAGGTCCAGCGCCTCGTCGAAATGGGTGAAGGTGAAAGCGTTGATCACCGGTTCGACGGCCTGCGCCCGCGCGATCACCGACTGCATAAGTTCGACCGGCGACAGCGTACGCGCCCTGAAACGCTGCAACGCTTCGCGGGCCGACATGTAACAAAGCTCAAGATCGCTCATAACGTCACCTCCTGACCGGGTCAGGTATTGGTAGTGAGTTCACGCGCAATTGCTGCAACCGCCGCAGCCGTATTCATGGCAAGTTCCACATTCAGAAAATCCGGCCAGGTGGAGAGCTTGACGGTCACCATCTCGTTATCAGGATCGATATGGATCAGCTGCCCGAACACACCGCGCGCCATATAGGCGCGGCTGTTCACATCCGCGATCCAGAACTGGTTCCTATAAGCCCCGTTGGGATAGATCTCCCTGTAATGCCCATGAAACACCGCGTTGTCGCCTTGAGAACATTCGCCAACCCAGTTGGCTGGGACGATCTGCCTGCCGTCGACCGCCCCATTGTCCATGTGCAATTGCCCAAACCGGCCATAATCACGCAAGGATCCACTCAACCCGCCGCTTGCCATAGCGTAGCCGGCAGGATCAAGGGTGAAATCCGCATCGCATTCAGCACCCATCACTGACCACAGTTCAGTGCTTACCAGGTCCGCCAGTCGGCTGTTGGTCGCCCGTTCCATGCAATGCGCCATGACATCTGTTTCGATCGAACGATACTCGAAATTGCCGCCATGTTCGCGCTCCTGGTGAAGCCCCAATATAACGTCGAACACATTCTCCGGATCTAGATTATCGCGTTTCGGCTTCCAGCCCGAACCGACATCGAGCCTTCCGACATCCGATGTGGGATCCGTATAGACCTCTGAAAACTTCACCCCGCTGCGCATATCCATGATCTGCCGAAGCGTTGCCGTGCCGTAGCCGCAAGCGGCAAACTCCGGCACATAGGTCGAGACCGGCGCATCCAGCTCAAGCACTCCCCGCCCAATCAGAATGCCGGCAACCGTCGCGCATACTGACTTGGCCATGGATTGCGACAGATGCAGGGTCTTGTCGTTCATGCCATTGTAGTATCGCTCGAAGATGATCGAACCACGGTGAATGATGAGAAACCCGTCCGTATAGGTTTCATCGAGAATGCCGTCGAGAGACACCCGGCGGCCATCCGGAAGGTCGATATCGAGATCGCCTAAATTCTGTTCGGATCTCGGAAAATGCCGGACCGGCTCGTCACCTCTGGCAACAGGTGCCGTTGGCAGAACCTCCCGCACATGCTGGAAACTCCAGCGGTTATAGGGCGGGGAATCCCAGTTTTTCAGGGTGACCCGGTGCTCGGGCGAAGGCGGCGAGCCTTGCATGACCGGAATGGTGGGTTCGGAGTTCTTATACGTAAGCATAACAGCCGTTACCGTCTTGCCGCCGATTGCGGCTCGAGCGGCATGTTCAGTTTTGCGGAACCCCCGGGAGCCAGGAGGCTCCCGGGGGTCACAACCAGACTACTTCTGCAGTTCGGTCCAGATTGCCGTGTAGAGTTTCTGGACTTCCGGCGAACACGTCGGAACGAAATGTCCCGCGGCCACGAACTCTTCAGGAATAATCACCTCCGGCGCCGTCAGCATGTCTTTCGGCATGAATTTCTCTGAACCTTCGATGCCGTTAGCGTATCTCGCAAACGCGGAGATCAGCGCGGCATTTTCCGGATCCATGATGAAGTTCAGGAAGATCTTGGCGTTCTCGACATTCTTGGCGTCGCTCAAAATCGCCGCACTGTCCATCCACAACGAGTACCCTTCCTTGGGATAGCCATAATGCACATTCGGGTTTTTTACGCGAGCCCGGAAGGCCGCACCATTCCAGTACAGGGAGGCGGCAAGATCACCGGCGGCAATTTTTTCGATGACGCCGTATTCCATTGACAGCCATTTCGGCTTGGCGGCGAGCAGCACGTCACGTGCCTTCTTCAGTGCCGCCTTGTCGCTGGTGCACGGTTCGCTGCCGATATAGCGCAGCACTGTGCCCATGACATCGCCCATCTCAGGGGCAACATTGATCTTGCCGACCAGTTCGGCCGGCGGATCGAAAATGATCGCCGATGTGTTGATATCGCCCTTATAGACGGCTGTGTCGACCATCACGCCCACGCTACCCCACTGCCAGTTCACCGTGTAGTGGCGGCCGGGATCCCAGTCCACGTCCCTCCAGCGCTTCTTCATGTTCTTGAAGTTCGGCATCTGGTCTGGACGGGACTCAAGCAGGAGGCCCTCATTGATCCAGATCGGAACGTAGCTCGACGACGGCACGACCATGTCGAAGCCATGTCCGCCGGCCTTGATCTTGGCGAGTGCCGTATCGTTGGAATCGTAGCCGGTAACAGTGACCTTGATGCCGTGTTCCGCTTCAAACTTCTTGAGGAGTTCCGGGTTCGTATAGTTGCCCCAGTTGTAGAGGTTCAACTCACCCGCTGCGTTGGCAGGGCCGACGGCCAGTGCCATGGCGAGGCCTATCGCCGTTGCTGTTAATTTCCACTTCATTTGACGTCTCCTTATTTTGTTATGGGCAAAAATTTAGCGCATTCTTCGATTGAGAAAGAAGAATATTGTCACCATCACCACCGATACGGCCAGCAGCACCGACGAAATGGCATTGACTTCAGGCGTGATTGCACGGCGCAACTGGCCGAGCATGTAAGTCGGCAGCGTGTCCTGGCCTGCCGATTTGACGAATTCGGTGATGACCACATCGTCCAGCGAAATAACGAAGGCGAGCATTGCGCCAGCCAGGATCCCCGGCCAGAGCAAGGGCAGTGTCACCCGGCGAAAGGTCCGCCAGGGTGTTGCATAAAGATCTGCCGCAGCAGTTTCGAGCGACAGGTCCATGCCCTCCAACCGCGCCCGTATTGGAAGGTAGGCGAACGGAATACAAAACGCCGTATGCGCGGCGATCAGATAGGCCAAACCATGATAGTTGGTCGCAGCCTTGATGGAGGCAAACAGAATGAGCAAGGCAACTGCCGTGACGATCTCCGGCACCATCAGCGGCTGGTTGATTATGGCATAGATGGCGGTCAGACCCTTGTAGGGTTTCTTGCGCGTCGTGCCGAGCGCTGCCATGGTGGCCAGAATGGTTGCGGTCACTGCCGCCGACACCGCAATGACAAGTGAGCGTATTGTTGCATCCTGGACAGAATCGTTTTCCCAGGCCGCCACATACCAGCGCAACGAAAACCCTTCCCAGAACGCCAGCGAGGCTCCAGCATTAAAGGAATAGAAGACAAGCGGCATAAGCGGGGCGTAGAGCAACACGAAGCACAAAATGGCGATCGCGGTGAAGCCCGGCAGCGAACGAATGGAAAACCGCCGGCGCGGCCATGCACTCTGCTGCAGTTTGGCAACATCAACCATGTTGGCCATCCGATTTGCCGACGCCGCGCACGTAGATGATCAATGCAGCCATCACTATCAGCAACAGCGTGAATGAAAGCGCTGCACCCAGCGGCCAGTTCCGCCCCTGGCCGAACTGGAGTTCGATCAGATTGCCGAGCATCATGTTCTTGCCACCGCCCAGCAGTCTCGGGGTCACGTAGGCGCCAAGCGAAGGGATAAACACCAGGATCGAGCCGGCGACAATGCCGGGTTTTGCCAGAGGCAAGATGATCCGCCACAGCACCTTCATCTTGGTCGCATAAAGATCATAACCCGCCTCGACGAGCCGGAAATCGAACTTCTCCATCGATGCATAGATCGGCAATACCATCAGTGGCAGGTAAACATAGGTCATGCCCACCATGATGGCGAAGTCGGTGAACAGAATTTGGTAAGGCTCATCGATCACGCCGAATGACATGAGTGCTGTGTTGATAAGTCCCTGATTGCGGATGACCTCGACGATGGCAAATGTGCGGATCAGAAGGTTGGTCCAGAACGGGATGGTGATCAGGAACAGCCAGAGATTGCGGGTCTTGAGCGGCCGGGTGGCAATGAAATAGGCGGTCGGGAAACCTAAAATCAGCGCTACGACCGTGGTCAGAATCGATAGCTTGAGAGATCGCCAGAAGATCGTGACATGGGCATCTGCGATCGACAACGTACCGTCGAAGATATCGCGCTGCATGAAGACATTGGACCAGCCATCACCTGAAATCCCCCAAATTATCCCGCCATAATCGCCGGCCGTCAGAAACGAGTAGACCAGCATGATCAACAATGGACCGGAAGCGCAACAGAACAGAACGATCAGCGCCGGCGTCGTCAGGAGCACATTGCCGCGCACCTCGGCCCGGCGGGCAGATTCAGCAACGGCGCCCGCCTGATCCTCTTTCCCGGTCATATCCAGCGCCGGTGCCTGATTGAGCCCGCTCATATCAATCTCTCAGCACCTGAACTGCGTTGGCGCCAATCTCGATGCCCAGTTCGTCACCCTGGTTGTAGCTCTCCAGGGCATCTCGCTGATTCTGCGACCTGACGATAAACGGTGTGTCGCCGGGAAGTTGCAGGTGATAGTGGGTATCGGTGCCGATATAAACGATGTTGCGCAGTGTTCCAGTCAGGGTGGCCTGGGATTTTGCCTTCGTCAGTTGGGCATGTTCTGGCCGGATAACCACTGAGACCTGGCCCTCGGAAAACTCCTCATCCGCCAAAGTGACAGCGACCGATTTTCCGGACGGCAACTTAACCTGCCCCCCCGATTTGTTCAGTGACGTCAGTTCTGCGGTCAGGAAGTTTGTCTCGCCGATAAAGTTTGCGACGAACCTGTCGGCTGGATGATCGTAGATTTCCCGCGGCGGCCCCACCTGCAGTATCTTGCCATTGTCCATCACCGCCACCCGGTCCGACATGGTCAGCGCTTCTTCCTGATCATGGGTCACAAAAATGAAAGTGATGCCGGTTTCGCCCTGCAGTTGCTTGAGTTCAATCTGCATTTCCTTGCGCAACTTCAGATCAAGCGCTGAAAGCGGTTCGTCGAGCAGCAGGACCTTCGGGTGTGGCGCCAGCGCGCGCGCCAGGGCGACACGTTGCTGCTGTCCGCCTGAGAGCTGGTCAACCCGGCGCTTGGCGAGGGCCTCCATCCTGACGAGCACCAGCATGCGCTCGACTTCCGCCATAACTTCCGCCTGCGGCTTTCCCAGCATCTGCAGACCAAACCCGATGTTCTCGGACACCGTCATGTGTGGGAACAATGCGTAACTCTGGAAGACCGTGTTCACCGGCCGCTGATAGGGTGGGAGATGACCGATCGGCTCGCCTTCGAGGAGAATGTCGCCCTTGGTCGGGAGTTCAAATCCAGCAATCAGGCGCAACAATGTGGTCTTGCCGCACCCGGATGGTCCAAGCAGCGTGAAGAACTCGTTCTGCTGAATATCAACGGAGACATTATCGAGCGCCACAACCTGATCTTCGCCACTGCCGAATATCTTGGTGACATTCTCGGCCCGGACCGCTGTACCCGCCGCCGATTGCCTGAGGCCGGCTTTGCCAGCCGTCACAGCATTGCCCTCACCTGCAACATCCATACTCCCTGTACGCTCGATTATTTTATTGGCGTCCAGCATAACGCAAACACCGGCACTTTCGACAATATTGTCAGTATGGAACCCCAGCCCCGCGCACAATTCCTGTGGCGCCCCACCGGCGGAGAACTCCATGGCTCTGCAGCCAAAATCATGCCATTAGCGGCACCCGCGCAACATACCCCGAAAGGGGTATGCCGGGCGCTGGAGGGTTTCAGGCGTCTGCCTGCTCACTCAGCATCGGCAGCAGCTTTACAAACAGCTCCGCCTGGGAACTGACCTTGAGTTTCGCGTAGATATGCTTTCTGTGCACCTTGACCGTCTCCACGCTGATCCCGAGATTGAGACCGATCGAACCTGAGGAATGACCCCGCAGGATCAGGGATGTCACATCGGCCTCGCGCCCGGTGAGTGAACAGGGCGCACCACCCGGATCGGTCAATTCCCGGAGCTCGGACACAACACTGGACGGCGCCACCATAGCCGGTTCGCGGCTCAGCGCCTTGAGCCGGTCCCGGGCATAAATCTGCAACAGTGCACTCACCGTCGGTTCCAGCATTCTGAGCGCACGGATCTCACTTTGCCGAAACCGCCCATTTCCCCGTTTCCGCCCAAGCGACAGATGAAGCGTATAGCCGCCTTCAGCCGGACACAGGATGCCAAGCTCGTCTATCATGCGCGCCCGGTGATAATAGCTTCTGTAATATTCGCTCTGAAAGAACCGGTCCGGCGCCACATCCTTGAGCGAATACACCCCCGGTTCCACACCTCTGAGGGCTGCGTGGTAGAACGGGTCGAGTTTGTAAGCCTTGCTGAAATAAAGCTCCTGATAGTTTTTCAACGCGGCTTTGGGAATCCAGTGGTGGAGATCGACCGGAATCCGGTCTTTCGAAAACGCCAGAACGAGAAAGTTCACAAACTCAAGGTCACGGCCCAGAAAGGCTCGCAATAAATCCGGCAATTCCGGGCTGCTCGCAGCCGCGATCATGCGACCGAGCGCGCCGAAAAGCGCCTGGCCTTTTGCTCTTCCCGGCTGGTTCATGACATCCCGTTCACGGTAGCTCCTCACCTGCACCCAAGTCTACTGCCAAGTAGCGCCAGCACCAACGATTGCAATCTCGAACAATTAACGCCATCCGATGGGGAGATTGATCGCATGGCCGGTACAAGGTATTGATTTCCCCGCAGTGACCCGATGTGAGAGCGTCGGCAGCTCTGGTACATTCCACGCAGGACCCTGGAGAATGCTCATGTCGAACAACAAGACCGGCCGGATCACCGGCATCACGGCCCTCACCTTGTTCGGCCTGCTCGCAGCAACCACGGCAGTGGGTTTCTATCTGTGGACCAGCCTTGAAGGTGTCGAAATGAGCGGCCACGGTTGGGCTGCCATGATACTTGGTATCGTGTTCTCGCTCGTCCTCGGTGTCGGTCTGATGGCTTTGGTTTTCATTTCGAGCCGCCGCGGCTATGACGATGAAGTTTCCTGACAAACGATCATATCCAGGGTGATCACCATGACATCGCGCTTAATTCTTCGACCGGCCGGGCCGGACGACATCGCCTTCATCTGCGCGGCACAAAATGATCCCGATATCGAAAGATTTGTCGGGAGCGCGACGGCGGCCGAACATCTTGAAAACCTGCGTGATGCAAACTGCGCTTATTATGTTTGCGACGACGCAGACGGCCAACCCGTCGGCTACGCGATATTCTTCGGCTTGCAGGGCCCTCACAAGAGCATCGAACTGCAACGGCTGGCTGTCACCCGGCGCGGCGTGGGCATTGGCGGCGCCATGCTGTCCCTGATCAAACGCCAGGTTTTCGAAGAATTTGGCGCCAACCGGCTCTGGCTTGATGTCTTTCCCGACAACACACCGGCCCGTAAAGCCTATCAGCGCGCGGGTTTTGCCGAAGAAGGCACATTGCGCGAGCACTATTTCTGGCAAGGGGCCTACCGGTCAGCGATCATCATGTCGATTCTGTGCGGTGAATATGCGGCCGGCTCCATCGGCGATTGAATGAAGTCGCCAAATGCCGTGGTTGCCATATAGCTGCGAACCCGGCAAAAGACTGGGGCGTTTTCCAGGGAACCATAATGCCGAACAACCAGTACGCTTTTAATGACGACCTGCGCCGGAGCATCGCGCACAACCTCACCCGCTTCGAGCACCGCACGATCGAAGACGAGACCCTGCGGCGGGCCGCGGTCGTCGTCGTCGTCGCGAAGGGCGAAACGAACGACAGCGCCACCATGATCCTGACCTATCGTCCAGGCGGCATGCGGCGCCACGCCCATCAATATGCACTGCCCGGCGGACGGTCAGACGAAGGCGAAACCACTATCCAGACCGCCCTGCGCGAACTCCATGAAGAGCTGCGCGTCGAGCTTGATCCAGCAGACGTACTTGGATTTCTGGACGACTATCCGACCATGTCGGGATTTGCCATTACTCCCATTGTTGCCTGGGCCAATGCCGACCTTGAGATCGATCCGGATCCGGTGGAAGTGGAAAAGGTTTTCCGCATCCCATTTTCCGAACTGGACAGCACCGCCATCCCCCATCTGACCGAGGAAAAAAATGGCGAACCGCCGGTGCTATTTTCCAGGTTCCCAACCCTTGGCCACCGCATGTATGCTCCAACCGCTGCAATGGTCTACCAGTTTCGCGAGGTAGCCATTCGCGGCCTCGACACACGGGTCGCCCATTACGGTCAGCCCGAATTTGCCTGGAAGTAGGTGGGTTACACAACCGAGCAGAAGATACAGCCATGACCGATCTATTCACCCAGGATTTCAAGGAACAACCCTATTGGTGGGAAGGCGCGCCTCGGCCGGATCTGGGGTCACCCGCCGTGCCGGACAAAGCCGATGTGGTGGTCGTCGGTTCCGGCTATACCGGCCTGTGTGCGGCCCTGCAAACCGCCCGGGATGGACGCAGCACCGTGGTGCTCGATGCCGAAGACGCCGGCCACGGCTGCAGCACACGCAATGGCGGACAGATCGGCTGGAGCATCAAGCCGTCATACGACGAACTGAACGCCAGGCATGGCGCGGAAAAGGCCCGTGCGATCCTTGGTGAAGGCGACAACGCACTGGTCTGGATCGAAGACTTCGTTGCCACCGAACGGATCGAGTGCAACTTCAATGTCGGTGGCCGGTTTCATGCCGCACACAATCCGGCGCAATATGAATTTCTCGCGAAGAGTGCCCAAAACCAGTTGCCCGGCCTTGAGCGTGAAGCCCATATGGTGCCGCGTGCCGAGATGCGCTCCGAGTTGGGCACGGATGCCTATTTCGGCGGTGCTGTTTATCCAAAACACGCCTCGCTCGACCCCGGCCGCTATCACCAGGGATTGCTTGAGCGGGTGATGGAAGCAGGCGCATCGGTTGTTCCCCATTGCCGGGTAGACACCATCGAGCGCGATGGCGCGGGCTATGCCGTCACCACCACCCGGGGCCGCATACAGGCCCGCGACGTTATCGTTGCAAGCAATGGTTACACAGCCACCGTGACCCCATGGCAGCGCCGCCGTGTCATTCCCATCGGCAGCTACATCATCGCCACCGAACCTGTGCCGAAGGACCTCATGGACCAGCTGATGCCGAAAAGCCGCGCCATCAGCGACACCCGCAAGGTGGTCTATTATTACCGGGCATCGCCGGACCGAAGCCGGATCCTGTTCGGCGGCCGCGTGTCGCACAATGAAACCGATCCGAAGATCAGTGCACCTCTGCTCCATGCCGATCTTGTGCGCCTGTTCCCCGAATTGAAAACCACCAAAGTCAGCCACTCCTGGGTCGGCTTTGTTGCCTACACATTCGACCACCTGCCCCATATCGGCACCCATGATGGCATCCGTTATGCCATGGGCTATTGCGGTGTCGGCGTCTCCATGGCGAGCTATCTGGGCATGCGCCTTGGCCAGCAACTGCTCGGCAAGGCGGAAGGCGCCACGGCCTTCGACGGTCTCACCTTCCAGACCCGGCCGTTTTATTCCGGCAATCCGTGGTTTCTTGGCGCCACCGTTGCCTATTACCGCTGGCGCGACCAGACGGGCAGAACCTGACCCGGTATCGGAATTCTCCTTCCCCTTGTCAAAAACATGAAATTTCATATACTTTCACCCAGGCGCCTCCTGATCCCAACAAAGAGACGGCGCCTGACGGGGAAAGCTTATGGAGCGTTCATTCGCAAAAGAAGTTGAAAGCCTCAAACTCGGCGACGGAGACGAGTTCCACGGCGAAGGCATTCTGGCCATTACCAAGGCCCTTCTCCAGGCCGGCGTATCCTATGTCGGCGGCTATCAGGGCGCGCCCGTCTCGCATCTCATGGATGTGCTGGCCGATGCCCGCGACATCCTCGACGACCTCGGCGTTCACTTCGAAGGCTGCGCCAATGAAGCAGCAGCGGCCGCCCTGTGTGGCGCCTCGATCAATTACCCCATGCGCGGTGCTGCGGTGTGGAAATCGACGGTTGGCACCAATGTTGCCTCCGACGCACTCTCCAATCTCGCCTCCGCCGGGGTCAAGGGCGGCGTCCTGATCATTCTTGGTGAGGATTACGGTGAAGGCGCCAGCATCATTCAGGAGCGCAGCCACGCCTTTGCCATGAAGTCGCAGATGTGGCTGTTGGACCCGCGCCCGAACCTGCCGCTTGTGGTCGATCTGGTGGAAAAGGGTTTTCAACTCTCCGAAGTGTCCAACACCCCGGTCATGATGGAGTTCCGCATTCGCGCCTGCCACATGCACGGGCGGTTCAAGACGAAGACCAACAAGGCGCCCGAATTCTCCCGCAACACACTGATCGAGGACCCGGACTTCGACTATGAGCGCGTCTGTCTGCCGCCGTCGACCTACGCCCAGGAAAAGCACAAGATCGAACAGCGTTTTCCCGCGGCATTGAAATTCATCCACGATAACAAGCTCAACGAAGTGTTCGATGGCGACCGCGACGACGTCGGCATCATTCTACAGGGCGGCCTCTACAATTCCGTGGTCCGGGCCCTGCAGCAGCTGGGCTTGGCGGATGTTTACGGCACATCGCAAATCCCGCTTTCCGTGCTCAATGTCACCTATCCCCTGGTGCCCGAGGAAATCAGCGGCTTCTGTGCGGGCAAGCGTGCGGTCCTGGTGGTCGAAGAAGGCCAGCCGGCGTTTCTCGAACAGGCGATCGAAAGCATCCTGCGCAGGGCTGATCTGCAGACCACCATCGTCGGTAAGGATGTCCTGCCGATGGCCGGCGAATATGTCGCCGAAGTCCTGTTGGATGGTATTGCCAAATTTCTCGAAGGCTCGGTGCCCAAGGGCGTGGATCTTGCAGCGGTCAGCGCCGTGCCGGCTCAGATCACCGCAATAAAACAGCAGGCCGCCGAAACTCTTGGCGCCCCCATGCCGAAACGGCCGCCGACCTTCTGCACCGGTTGCCCCGAACGCCCGGTGTTCACAGCGCTCAAACTGGTCGAACGGGAACTTGGCCGCATTCATGTGGCAGCCGATATCGGTTGCCATACCTTCTCCACCCTGCCGCCCTTCAATATCGGCAACTCGGTGCTCGGTTATGGTTTGGGGCTATCAAGTGCTGCCGCCGTATCGCCCGCCATGAAACGCCGGGTGGTGTCGATCATGGGCGATGGCGGGTTCTGGCACAATGGGCTGACCTCCGGCATCAGCGGTGCCGTGTTCAACGAGACCAACAGCGTACTGGTCATCATGAATAACGGTTACACCTCGGCCACCGGCCAGCAGTTCATTCCCTCAAGCGGCAAGAATTTCCGCAAGGAACCGACCGGCATGACCATCCGCGCAGCCCTTGAAGGGTTGGGCGTGAGTTGGCTCAAGACCGTGACCACCTATCATGTCGGCACCATGGTCAAGACACTGCGCGATGCCCTCACCACCGGGCAGAAAGGCCTCAAAGTCATCATTGCCGAAAGCGAATGCCAGCTTGCCCGCCAGCGGCGGATCAAACCGGAAAACCGCGCCAGGCTTGCCCGCGGCGAACGGGTTGTGAGAACCAAATATGGTGTCGACGAAGACACCTGCACCGGCGACCATTCCTGCATTCGCCTGTCCGGCTGCCCCTCACTGACTGTAAAACCCAACCCCGACCCCCTGCGCCGGGACCCGGTCGCCCACGTCAATGACGGCTGCGTGGGCTGCGGCCTGTGCGGTGAAGTGGCGGATGCAGCAGTCCTGTGCCCGTCTTTCTACCGCGCTGATATCGTGCAGAATCCGCGCGCCTGGGACAGGTTTATCGGACGGCTGCGCAGGCGCGTCACAATGGGCTCCGGCAATAAGGAGGCACGCGCTTCATGACCGCTGAACGCCCCTTCACTATGCTGATCGCAGCCCTTGGCGGTGAAGGCGGCGGCCTGCTGACCGACTGGATCGTCGAGGCCTGCCGCACCGACGGTCTCCTGATCCAGACCACCTCCATCCCCGGTGTTGCCCAGCGCACCGGGGCAACGACCTATTACCTCGAAATGATGCACCCCCTGTCGGGGCACGGGCTGGAACCCCTGTTCGCACTGTTCCCGGCGCCGGGCTTTATCGATATGGCGGTGGCGTCAGAGATCGTCGAAGCCGGCCGCCTGATCGAAATGGGCTTTGTGACACCGGACCGCACCACCCTCATCGCCTCGACCCACCGGGTCTACGCCATGGCCGAGCGCACCGCCATGGCGGATGGCGCTTATGATGCCCCGCGCATTGCGGACGCCGCCAATGCCCTTGCCGCATCCGCCATTCTCAAGGATTTTGCCTCCCTGGCGCAGGCCGAAGCGACCGCAATCAATGCAGTGTTGCTTGGCGCCATCTCAGCGACAGCCGGTTGCCCGATATCCATTGAGGCTTTCGAGACCGCCATCAGGCAGCGCGGTGTTGCAGCGGACGCCAACCTTCGCGGCTTTGCCGCCGGCCGCGCGCTGGTTCTGGGCGAAATCGAAAGCCCATCAACGACCAGCACAGACCAGCAGGGCAGTGCGCAAACACCCGATGCACTTCATGCCAAAGCGGATGCATTTCCCGATGAAGCCCGCGATGTGATCCATGCCGGCATTGACCGGCTGCTCGATTATCAGGACACCGCATATGCCGAACTCTATCTGGAACGCCTTGGACCCATTACGTCGATAGATAAGGATCCCGCGCAAAACCATCACCTGACCCGCGAAACCGCGCGTTACCTGGCGCTGTGGATGGCCTATGAGGACGTCATCCGTGTCGCCGACCTCAAGACCCGGCGCACGCGCTTCGAACGCCTGCGCGACGAAGTCGGCGCCAAACCGGATGAACCGGTGCGCATTACCGAGTTTCTCAAGCCCGGCATCGAAGAGCTTGCCACCCTCCTGCCGCCCGGCATTGCCCGGCGGCTAACCGCCTGGGCTGACAGGCGCGGACTGACCGCAAAGCTGCGTCTGCCACTTCATGTCCGGACCGACAGCATATGGGGCTACACGGTCATGCGGATCATCGCCCGGCTCAGAACACGCCGCCGCAAGGGGTTGCGCTACGTCAATGAACAAAAGATGATCGAACGCTGGCTGAAGGCGATCGAACGCGCTGCCGCCAGATCACCCGGCCTGGCGTGCGAGACCGCGGAGTGTGGGCGCCTGATCAAGGGTTATGGCGACACAAGAGCGCGTGCGAACATGAATTTCGATCTGATCTTAACCGCCATCCTGGAGCCCGCACTTGATGGTAACATTGATCCCGATCACGCAGCACGCTGGATGCACACCGCACGGGACACAGCTCTTGCAGACGAAGACGGTGTCGGCCTGGCGGATACTGTTAGCGGCTTCCGGCGGGAAACCGGCATCATCGCAGACACGGAGGAAAAACCCCACGCGGTTCAGGCCGCAGAATAAGCCAACCAACTAAAACAAAAGGAAAAGGGAGGAAAACAATGAAACGCCTTTTGAAGGGTATTCTTTACTCGGGGCTCATCGCAGGAGCATTTGCATGGGCCCTGCCCGCGCAAGCTGAAGAAGCCCGTATCTCCGCGGTCAGCGCCTTTGCCGACGGCACCACATTCACGAAGAATTTCCAGCGGTTCGTCGAAAAGGTCAATGAAACCGGCAAGGGCGTCGTCCAGATCGACTACAAGGGCGGCGGCGGCAAGGTCATGAACCCGTTTCAACTGGGCGACGCCATCCGCACCGGTGTGGTCGGCATCGGCAACCTGCCCGGCGCCTTCTACACCAAGCTGATGCCGGAAGCCGATGTCTTCAAGCTGTCCGCCTATACCATCACCGAAGAACGCGCCAACGGTGCCTGGGAATATACCAACAACCTGCATCAAAAGCGCATGAACGTCTATCACCTGGCGCGTCAGAAGGACTGCGTGCCGTTCCATCTTTATCTCTCGAAAAAAGCCAAGCCCATCGCCTCGGCAGACCTGTCGGACGCCGGCAACGGTTCGCCCTACAAGATCCGGGTGACTCCCATCTACCGGGCGTTCTTCTCGTCCATGGGTGCCAGCATGATCCGCACCAAACCCGGCGATGTCTATACAGCACTCGAGCGCGGCACGGTTGACGGCTATGGCTGGCCGACCCAGGGCGTTCTCGATCTCGGGTGGCACGAAGTGACCAAATACCGGATCGATCCGCCGTTCTACCGCGCTTCGGTCGAAGTGATCATCAATCTCGACCAGTGGAACAAACTGACCGACGCCCAGAAAAAAGTGCTCCAGGGTGCGGCCGGTTTCATGGAGGGCCTGTGCTCTGAAGACCAGGCCATAAACACCCAGGAACTCAAGCGTCAAACAGACACCGGCATCGAAGCGATCACCTTTTCCGGTGCCGACGGTGATGCCTATGTCACCAAGGCCTACGAAACCGGCTGGGCGGAGTTTATCAAGGCAAATCCCGAAGAGGGCCCGAAGCTCAAGAAACTGCTGAGCAAGTAACCGTCAAGCCTGTCCGCGGACCGCATTGGGGAAACGCACGTGTCTAGAGCATTGTCCGGCCATACTGAACCATCTGATGGCGCTAAATCGGCCCATCTGGCCAGGAGCAAAGTGCTGCGCGATGTGGGACATCGGGCAAGCTTTGCGACGCCGCCAATGGGCCGATTTAGCCCACCGAAGGCCAGCTTTTCGCGCCCGCTGGGCATCGTTAAGGTTCATTTGTGGTCACCCAGACCACCGCATGATCCTTGCCTTGCCAGCAAACGTGAAAAGCTGGTCAGATGATTCAGTATGGCCGGAAAATGCTCTAGTCTCACGGCATCGGCATACCGGTCGCTGCTTCACTTTTGCGGTCTGTCGGCAGGCATTGCCATTGCGGGGCTTGCGGTCTTCATTACCCTCGACGTTATCTTGAGAAACCTGGGCATCACGAATTTCCCTTGGCTTCTTGAAGTGTCCGAGTATGTCATCTTCATCGCCACTTTCATGGCGGCACCCTGGGTGCTTCATCTGGGCAGCCATGTGCGGGTCGATCTTGTCACCACTGCCCTGCCGAGGCGCATGGCGCGGACCGTCGATATCGTCGCCAATATGCTGGGTCTGGCCATGGCCGCGACTCTGGCCTGGTATGGCCTGCGGGTCACACTCGACACCCTGACCCGCGGCGACCTGCTCTACAAGGAACTGGTGATCCCGGAATGGCCGTTGCTCGCGGTCATTCCGGCCTCCGGCACCTTGTTGGCAATCGAGTTTGCCCGGCGCATCTGGACCATGACGCGCGACCCCGAGCCGACCGGCAAGGCACCCCTTATGACGGATGGGATCTGAACCATGGACTGGGCGACCGCTCTGGCTTTGATGCTCGGCCTCCTGGTCGTCTTTATGGCCTTCGGCCTGCCCGTGGCCTTTGCGTTTCTCGGCGTCAATATCGCCGGTGCATTCATATTTCTCGGTGGCGAAATCGGCCTCGACCAGATGGCCCGCAACACCATGGCGGCGGTCAGCAATTTCGCCCTCGCCCCGATCCCCCTGTTTCTGCTGATGGGCGAGATCCTGTTCCATACCGGTGTCGCCTTTCTGGCGATCGACGCCATCGACCGGTTGATTGCCCGCGTTCCCGGCCGCCTGTCGATCGTGTCGGTAGCCGGCGGCACGGTGTTTTCCTCCCTGTCCGGATCGACCATCGCCAATACCGCCGTACTTGGCAGTGCATTGCTGCCGGAGATGCTCAAACGCGGCTACCATCCAACCCTTGCCATGGGACCGATCATGGCAACCGGCAGCATCGCCATGCTGATACCACCCTCAGCCCTTGCCGTATTGCTCGGCAGCCTGGCCGGCATCTCGATCTCCAAGCTGTTGATCGCCGGTATCGTGCCCGGGCTCATGATGGCCGCGTCCTTCCTGTGTTACATCATCGGGCGCTGTGCCCTGAACCCGGCGCTGGCGCCCGCCTACGACGTTTCCGCAATGAGCCTTCGTGAACGGTTTCTGCCGTTTTTCATCTATGTCGTCCCCTTGCTCGGCATTTTTATCGTGGTGGTCGGAAGCATCCTTGCCGGCTGGGCAACCCCGACCGAATCCGCAGCACTGGGCAGCGTGGCATCGGTGATTGCGGCGGTGGCCTACCGCAAGTTTACTATTCCCAAGCTGGTCACCGCCCTGCTCGAGACCGCCAAAATATCGGTCATGATCTTGTTCATTATCGCAGCGTCTGTAACTTTTTCGCAGATACTCGCCTTTTCCGGTGCGACCAGCGGCCTTCTTCAGATGATCGAGACAGTCGGCGCATCGCCATTCGCCATACTGCTCGCCATGCTGGCGGTGCTCCTGTTTCTCGGCGCCTTCATGGATCAGGTGAGCATGATCATGATCACCCTGCCATTCTTCATACCACTCGCCCAGTCGCTGGGTCTCGATCTTCTGTGGTTCGGTGTCCTGATGCTGGTGGTCATGGAGATCAGCTTCACCACGCCGCCTTTCGGGCTCCTGATCTACGTCATGAAAGGTGTCGCCCCGCCATCAATCAGCTTGAGAAACGTTTACGCAGCAGCCCTGCCATTCATCGTTCTTGAACTGATCGTGCTCGGCATTCTGATCGTTTTCCCGCAGACCGCCACATGGCTTGCGACGGTGGCACAACCATGACGGCCCCACCGAAAGACGGTGGTAGTGGCGAAATGGCGCCGGGCATTCCGCTTGACGATTTTCCGCCCTATCTGCTCAACCGCATCGTCAGCCGGATTAATACCAACCTTGGCGAAGCATTGAAATCGACCGGCATTACGGTGCCGATCTACCGGGTGCTGGCAGTCCTGATCGCCGGTGACGGCCGCAGCGTCAACGAATTGGCAGTCTATACGGTCACCGAGCAATCGACCCTGAGCAAGATCCTGGTGCGCATGGAAGCACAGGGGCTGATCTCACGCCGGCCAGGCGCAAATGATGGACGCGTCGTTCAGATCTTCATCACCGATTCCGGCCGCACAGCCTATGACCAGGTCCTGCCCATCGCTCTTGCCCATTACGAACAGGCGATGACCGGATTAAGCACGAACGAACGCGACAGCCTCGTCGAAATGCTGCACCGCATGCTCGACAATGTCCGCATATCGCCGTTCCCGTAGTTCACAAAGTGTAGAAAAGAAGGAGGAAATGATGACTGAGCAGAGACCTAGGAAACCGATCCGCTATTTGGCGCTGATGTTCTCGGCACTCACCGCCGCCGCCATGCTTGGTGCATTTTCCGATCAGGTATCGGCTGCGGATGACGCACAAATGAAAACCGTCGAAATGTCCAAGGCCGGCACTCCGCAACCGCCCTGGCCCGCCGGTGATGAACGGGGCATGGCCAACACGCTCGGTGCCGGCACCTGGGCCCGCTGCGCCTACCACCTGACGGCTGCAAACAGCCAGACTTTCGAACTGAGCCATGAACGCTCCAACACCATGCCCCTGTCGCCCTTCGGCGTACCCTTGCAATACGCCTTCAACCCGTCGGTTTCGATCCCCGGCACCAAGCATGTGTTCAATGGCGAAAAAGTATTGAGCGGCGAACCCGGCGCCCAGGGCACCCAGATGGATGCGCTTGGCCATTTCGCTTATTACGACGAAGTGTGGAAGGGCGAAGGCCAGCCCCCGGTCAAGGGCGCCAAATATTATGGCGGCTACACCCAGGCCGACGTCAAGCCCGGCCCCGATGCACCCCTGGCGAAGTTGGGCATCGAAAAGGTTCCGCCGATCATCACCTCCGCGGTGTTGCTCGACGCCAAAACCCATCTCGGCAAGGGCAAGGCTCTCGAGCCCGGCCAGATGGTCACCGCCAAGGACATTGGCGACATGCTCAAGGCACAGGGTCTTGAATGGCGCGGCATCCTGCCCGGCGACGTGGTCTATATCTACACCGGCTGGGGCGACAACTGGACCGATCCCGACGACAACAAGAAATACTATTCCATGGGACCGGGTCTGTCCGAGGACGGCGCAAAACTGCTCGAGGAAAAACACGTCGTATTGATTGCCCTGGACAATCCGTTCACAGATCCTGTGGCCGATGGTCAGCTGCAGCAGAAGACCATGCCGCCCCAGGGCATGGAGCGGGGACTGCCCTTCCTCATCCATCACCAGAACCTGACCCAGGCCGGCATTCACAATATCCAGAATGCCAAGCTTGATGATCTGGCAAAGGCCAAGGTGTGGACCTCATGCACGATCATCCTGCCCCTGCGCTCGCGCGGCCATTCCGGCTCGCCGATACGGCCGGTGGCGGTCGGCGCGGCCGATCAGTAAAAAAAACGGCTGGCGTTCTTCAGAACGCCAGCCATCTGCTTGTAATTGATCGACTTAGTTCAGCCGGTATAGCCATTGCGGCGCGCATTGTCTTTGCACGCTTTCGGGCTGGAATAGCCTTCGCTTGACGATCCGACGATTTCCTTATTCTTGGCCCGCCGGCGCCACCGGCGCTCACCCTTCTTGTCCGAATAGAATTCCCATTCGTCATCCGCGCCGCGACCTTTGGGATTTCCTTTGTAACCATGCCGCTCGGCGTTCGAGGTACAGGAGCTACGCCCCGAATAACCTTCCGAAGAAGAGCCTACTATATTGCCGTTGGATGCCCGCCTGCGCCAACGGAACTCTTCCTTCTTGTCCTTGTAGAATTCCCACTTGTCGTCTTCACCAGCCATAAGACCTTCCTTCACCTGAGATAATGTGCATGCGAATATGATCCGCCGGGGCCGGAGGATAATCGATTCTTTCCAGCAAGCCTAGCACCGGTTGTTTCACGCCGCTGGAATCATATTTCCAAACCAATTCGATGCGATAACATGACACCTTTGTCAGAACCATAGCGACAGGAATTCGGTAGTGCGAAAATTATTGCGAAGAACAACATGGCTGTCGGCTGCCTTGTTGGCATTACTTTGGGCCTGCCCCTCGATCGCCTATGAAAGCTATCAGGACTACGCGCTTCGGTTGATCCGGAACCTGCCGGATGGCGCAAAGTTCCGGCCCGATCTTGAATCCTATCTAAACCAGCTTGCCTCGACCGCACGCAAACGGCGGGACCGGAACCCGTTCGAAGCCCATACCCTGCTGCAGCCTGCGGCCCGCGCCCAGGCGATTGAGATGTTGCGCGGCAATTTCGTCGGCCACGAATCCAAAAGTGGTTACCGGTTTGCCGCACGCTTCGAGGCGTTCGCTGGAGAGGGCCATGGCCGTCACGGTGAAAACGCCGCCCGGGACCGCCAGTCTGGCCCGGTGGAAAAGGCAAAGGCCCGTGCCCTGTTTCAGCAGTGGCTCGACAGCACCGGGCACCGTCGCAATCTTTTGCACCGCGATTACCGGTATGTCAGCACCGGCGTTGTGCAAAAGGGCCACCATCTCTACGCCGTCCAGATTTTCTGGGAGCAATAGCTGCCACCCGAGCCCGGCAGATTGAGATCGGCGCCTGTCTCAACCAGCCCCGCAAAAACAGAATATTAACGATCTTTGTACACGCGGCCAAACATCTCAGCACGGAGTACTAGACGGCTCACCGTGTCATGTGCACAATACAACGTGGAGAGACTAAGGGAGCGGGCAACATAGATCCATGCTGAAGCGAGGACTAAATGTTATCACGCCTCCAGGCCATTTCGGCCACCCTGGTGCTGTGCGCCGCAACGTTCGCGGCGACCGATGTTTACGCCCAAGACAAAACCGCAGTCGACCGTCGGGTCATCGTCTCTGAAGGTGCCGACTATTTCGGCTTCGACTACCGCATTCTCAAAAAAACCACGCTTGCCAACTGCAAGAAGGTCTGTCTGCGCGACAGCGGGTGCCGTGCTTTCACCTACAACACGTCGTCCAACTGGTGTTTCCTGAAGAGCGATTTCGGCGAACTGGGCAGTTCAGAGGGATCTATCGCCGGACGGGTTGTGGCAACCGCTGCGGCTGAACCCACCAGTGACACACCGCCGGCGTTGACATTTTTGTCGCCTTACTACCAGGACGAGGCGGACCGCTACGGCCGGCGGCTGCGTGAACAAGACGCCGTGCCAGGTCAGGGTGCGCATTCCCTGTGGCAGACCGCCAATTCGGCGATGACTTCCGGCAACGCCCGCCTTGCTGCGCAGAACTACCGCGCCGCCCTGCGGCTCGAACCGGACGTGCACGCCCTATGGATCGATCTTGCCCGCGCCGTGTTGACTATTCAGGGCGAAAATTTCAACGAAACAGCACGGCTCTTTGAAGAGGCAACCTCGGCATCGCTCAACGCCTATGCGATTTCGTCTTCTTCCGGCGAGCGTGCCCGCGCCCTTGCCATGCTGGCCACCGCACTGCAAAGCCGGCAGCTGTTCCGCCCGGCGCTTGAAGCCTTCAAGGCGAGCCTGTTGCTTAAGGATTCGGTCCTTGTCCGTCAGGCTTATGACAAACTGCATGAGACACATGGCTTCCGTCTGGTCGACTATTCGGTCGATTCGGAAAGCGCCTCGCCGCGCGTTTGCCTGCGGTTCTCCGAAAACCTGCGCACCCGCGGCACCGACTACACAAACTTCGTCACCATTGACGACCGCACACCGGAAGTAGCCGAAGGCAAGGGCCAGCAGATCTGTCTCGACGGGGTCAGGCATGGAGAACGTTACCGGATCGGCATACGCTCGGGCATTCCCTCGCAGATTGGTGAAGTCCTGGAGCGCGCCACGGAACTGAGTGTCTATGTGCGCGACCGCAATCCGACCGTACGATTCACCGGACGAAACTTCGTTCTGCCGCGCTTTCCCGGCCACGGCATTCCGGTCGTCTCGGTTAACACCTCCACCATCAAGGTCAGCCTGATGAGGATCGGCGAGCGTGCTCTGGTCGATGTGATCGGCGGCGAACAACTGTTCACCCAGCTCAATGCCTATTCAGCCAAAGATCTCAGCAACATGAAGGGCGAACAGGTCTGGCAAGGCGAACTCGACGTGGAAACCATCCTCAACAAGGAGGTAACCACCAAATTCCCGATCGACGAGGCCCTGCCCGAACGCAAGCCCGGCGTCTATGTCATGATGGCGGAGCCGAAAGGTGCGCGCACCAAACAATGGCGGGACCGGGCGACCCAGTGGTTTGTCGTCTCCGATCTCGGCCTGTCGACTTTGGCCGGCAGCGACGGCCTGCATGTATTCGCCCGCTCGCTTTCCACCGCAGCCGGCCTGGAGGGTGCCGAGCTTCAGCTTATTGCCCGCAACAATCAGATCCTCGCCACCGCCCGCACCGATGCAGGCGGACATGCGGTTTTCGACGCCGGTTTGATCCGCGGCAAGGGCGGCAAGGCGGCAGCACTGGTCACCGCGAGTTTGGCGGGTTCCGACTACGCTTTCCTTGACATAGCCAAGCCCGGTTTCGACCTGTCCGACCGCGGTGTCGAGGGGCGCCCGGCCCCGGGTCCCCTGGACGTCTATATGTACACCGAACGGGGTATCTACCGCCCCGGCGCGACGGTTCATGTCTCCGCATTGGTGCGTGACCGCACCGCCCGTGCAGCACCTGGCCTGCCGATAACTTTTATCTTCTCGCGCCCTGACGGCGTCGAGCATCGCCGGGTACTGAGCCAGGATCGGGGGCTTGGAGGACACTCTATAGACCTGGCCCTGCAGACCACCGTCATGCAGGGCACCTGGCGGGTCGCAGCCTATACCGATCCCAAGGCGGAACCCCTGTCGGAAAAGCGGTTCCTGGTGGAAGATTTCGTGCCCGACCGGATCGAATTTGACCTCGAAACCGATGCCGCCAAACTGCCCGCCAAGGGTGCGTTCGAAGCACAGGTCGCTGGCCGGTTTCTCTATGGAGCGCCCGCCTCGAACCTTCATCTGGAAGGCGAACTCGCAATACGCGCGAGCTCAAGCATCGCAACGTTTCCCAATTACCGTTTTGGTATGGCGGGCGAACAGGTGCTGCCGGTCCGCAATACCCTCTCGAGCTTGCCGGTAACCGACGCCGAGGGCAAGGCAACAATCCAGGTCGAGGCCGAACAGTTGCCGGAAACAGCGCGTCCGATGACCGCACGAGTGACCCTGCGCATGCGCGAGGGGTCTGGACGGGCAGTCGAGCGCACACTATCGGTCCCCGTCGAACGGGCCGCAACCGTGATCGGCGTGCGTTCCGAATTCAAGAACGGCCAGATTGCCAGAGGAGAAACTGCCCGTTTTTCCATCATTGCCGTATCCCCTGATGGCGATAAAGTTGACCTGGCCGGCCTGAAATGGGAACTCGTGAAGATTGAGCGAAACTTCCAGTGGTATCAGGTTGGCGGATCCTGGAACTATGAAGCGGTCAAGTATACCAAGCGCGTAGCCGATGGACGTTTCGATATCTCAGCCGGTCTGTCAGCAGAGATCGGTTCCAAAGTCGGCTGGGGACGGTACCGGCTCGAAGTCTCGAGCGAAGATCCAACCGGTCCTGCAACCAGCATCGAATTCACCGCCGGGTGGTATGTCGAAGTCGCGGCTTCCGACACACCCGACATGCTGCAGGTTACGCTTGATAAGCCGCGCTACACGCCCGGCGAAACAGCCCATGTCAATCTCACCCCCCGCTTTTCCGGCACCGCTTTGATCATGGTGGTCGGCGACCGGCTGATCGACATGAAAGCGGTCGAGGTTGAGGCAGGCGGCACGACGGTCGATCTTAAGGTCGACGAAAGCTGGGGTGCGGGCGCCTATGTCACCGCAACCGTGTTCCGGCCGATGGATGTCGCCGCCTCGCGCATGCCGGGCCGGGCCATCGGCCTGCAATGGCTCAATCTCGATATGACCGCACGCACCACATCGGTTGAGCTCGACGTGCCGGACATCGTGCGGCCAGAACAACCGCTCGACGTGCTGGTAAAACTGCCGACCGTGGCACCGGGCGAACGCGCCCTGGTCACCTTGGCCGCGGTTGATGTCGGCATTCTCAATCTTACCGGATACAAACCACCAGCGCCGCAAGACTGGTATTTCGGCCAGCGCGCACTCGGCGTCGAATTCCGCGACCTCTATGGTCAGTTGATCGATGGCATGCAGGGTACCGCCGGGCAAATCCGCTCAGGCGGCGGCGAAGTCGGCATGGGCACAAAAGGCAGTCCACCGGCACAAAAGCCGGTTGCCCTGTTCAGCGGCATTGTCGAAGCCGATGGCGATGGCCGCGCGACCATCACCTTCGATGTTCCAGCATTCAATGGCACACTCCGGCTGATGACCGTTGCCTGGACCAAAGACGGGGTTGGCAGTGGCACCACCGATGTGATCGTGCGCGACCCTGTTGTGGTCACCGCAAGCATGCCGCGGTTCCTGGCACCGGGCGACACCTCCCGGATCAGGCTCGACATTGACAATACAGAAGGCCCGGATGGCGCCTATGAGCTGTCTTTCGAAGCCGACCCCCTGGTTGAAATTGCAGGGGCCGCACAAACCCTTGAGCTGACCGCCGGCCAGCGCTCGGCAATCGACGTTGCACTCATCGGCAAAACCACCGGCACCGGCACATTGTCGTTCACTCTAAGCCATGCGGATGGTCTGTCTGTGAGCCAAACCCACAGTCTCGTGGTGCGCGCCGCACAGCCACCGGTCAGCCAGCGCCAGGTCATCACCCTGAATGAGGGCGCAACTCTGACCATCGGCGCCGACCGGCTGGCCGACAAGCTTGCCGGCACCGGTGCCGTCACGCTCGCCATTACCCGGGCCGGTGCGATCGATGTCCCGTCCCTGCTCCACTCGCTCGACCGCTATCCTTACGGTTGTGCCGAGCAGACCACCAGCCGGGCATTGCCTTTGTTGTATCTGTCGGAGCTTGCGACGCAGACCGGATTGGGCTCCGAGCCAGAGATCAAGGAGCGTATCCAGAAGGCAATCTTCAATGTGCTGGCAGACCAGTCCTCGATCGGCAGTTTTGGGCTGTGGCGCCCGGGGTCGGGTGATCTCTGGCTTGACGCCTATGTTTCCGATTTCCTGACCCGCGCTCGTGAGCTGGAATACCAGGTGCCGGAACTGGCCATGACCCAGGCACTCGACAATCTCCAGAACCTGCTTGGCCTGACGCCGAACGTCAAATCCGATGGCGCGGCCATTGCCTATGCACTCTATGTTCTTGCCCGCAACAAGCGCGCATCGCTTGGCGATCTGCGCTATTACGCGGACACCAAGCTCGACCAGTTCGGCTCCGCCCTGGCCAAGGCGCAGATCGGTGCAGCTCTCGCGCTCTATGGCGAAACCGGACGGGCGACAACCGCCTTCAAATCCGCAACCAACGACCTGTTGCGTACAGGGAGCACCGACAAACAGACTAGATCCGATTACGGATCGAACCTGCGCGATGCAGCCGCCACTCTGGCATTTGCGGCTGAAAGCAAACCAGCGCCCACGCCAATAGCGGAGTTGGTCAAGTTCGTCTCAGCGGTCAGGTCCGCCCAGACCTATACCAGCACCCAGGAAAAGGCCTGGTTGCTGCTCGCCGCGCGGGCATTGCTGACCGAGACGTCGGCCATTGAGCTGGATGTCAATGGTGCCGCCCACAGCGGCAATCTGTTGCGCCGCCTCACCGGTGACGATCTGGATGCCGGCGCATTTTCAGTGCTCAACCGCTCCAGCCAGCCCCTTCAGGCTATCCTCACCGTCACCGGTGTGCCCGATGGCCCAAGACCCACGAGCGGGATCGGTTTTCATATCGAGCGCAGCTACTACACCCTGGAAGGCCAGAAGGTCACCACCGCCGAGGTCGGTCAGAACGAACGCTTCGTGGTCGTTCTCAATATCCGCGAGACCAACAAATGGCGGTCAAGGCTGTTGGTGGCCGACCTGCTGCCGGCGGGACTTGAGATCGACAATCCCCGGCTCATGGGCAGTGCCGACCTGCAGACGTTCCCCTGGCTGCAACCCTCGTCACCCACTGCTCACCTGGAGTTCAGGGACGACCGCTTCGTGGCCGCCCTCGATCGCCGCGCCTCAGACAGCCGCGATTTCGTGCTGGCCTATGTGGTGCGTGCGGTGACACCCGGCACCTATGCCCTGCCTCCGGCCATGGTCGAGGATATGTACCGGCCGCATTTTAACGCGCGCACCGATATGGGCCGCATCGAAGTGATCGGACCGAAACCGTGACCAGGCTTGTGGCGGCTGGGTTCCTGCTTCATGCGGCCAAGGCGCTGTTTAGTGCGCGCAGGCGACGATGGATGGCGCAGTTCACCTGGTCAGCGGCAAGTGCTGGACTGCTGACCGCATCCGCCATCCTGACACTGGCTGCACTGGACAAAAATTATCCACCGCCCCTTGAGCAGGCGGCGGAGACATCGACTGTGGTGGTCGACCGCAATGGCGCCTTGCTGCGGGCCTTCACCATATCGGACGGGCGATGGCGACTGCCCGTCCAATTGGATCGGGTCGACCCGCAGCTTGTAGCAATGCTGATTGCCTACGAAGACAAACGGTTCCTGAAACACAATGGTATCGATCCGCTGGCCATGGCCCGGGCCGCGGTGCAACTGGCAACTCATGGCCGCATCGTTTCCGGTGGCTCCACCATTACCATGCAGCTGGCCCGGCTTCTGGAGCCACGCAAAAGCCGCTCCCTGGGCGCCAAGCTCCGTCAGGCTTTACGTGCATTGCAGATAGAACGACGCCTGACCAAACACCAGATCCTTGAACATTATCTGACGCTGGCACCTTATGGCGGCAATCTCGAAGGCGTCCGGGCCGCATCTCTTGCCTATTTCGGCAAGGAGCCGCTTAAACTGACTGTGGCCGAGGCGGCCCTTCTGGTCGCTCTGCCTCAACTGCCGGAAGCACGCCGACCCGACCGCAACGCAAATGCCGCCAGCCGGGCCCGCAACCGCGTCCTCAAGCGCATGGTCGCAGATGACGTTGTCCTCAAGCTCGATGCGGAAATGGCAACTCAGCGCCCGGTCCGCAAAAAGCGCTATCCCCTGCCCGCTCTTGCAGCACATCTTTCCGAACGATTGCGCATTCAAGACCCTGGGTCGAACCGTCACGATGTGACGATAGCCAAGGCAATGCAGGTCCGCCTGGAAGTGCTTGCCCGTGAGCGCATCAAGGCCCTTGGGCCCAAGCTCTCCATTGCCATGCTGGTTGCCGACGCTCGGACCGGTGAGATACTTGCACGGGTCGGATCGGCCGACTACTTCAGCCGGACCGACGGGCGCGCCATTGACATGACGCTTGCCACGCGGTCACCGGGCTCGACATTGAAACCCTTCATATACGGCCTCGCCTTCGATGCCGGCATCGCCCGTCCCGAAACCCTGATCGAAGACAGTCCCACCGATTTCAGCGGCTATACGCCACGCAATTTCGACAACAGTTACAAGGGCACGGTCAGCTTGCGCGAAGCATTGCAGCTTTCCCTGAATATCCCCGCTGTGACATTGCTTGAAGCGGTCGGACCCTTGCGGCTTATGTCGTTGTTCAAGCGGGCCGGCGTTCGACCGCGCCTGCCCCGCAATACCCCTCCGAGCCTCGCCATTGCCCTTGGCGGCGTCGGCATGAACCTGCAGGATCTGGTATCGCTCTATACCGCGTTTCCGGGCCTCGGGATTGCGGTCCAACTGCACGACGTGCCACGGCCAACCGGTCACCGGCATTCCGATCAACAGGCGGTCCGATTGCTGAGCAACCAGGCCGGCTGGCATGTCAATTCGATTTTGGCCGGCACGCCGCCACCGGATCACGCTTCATCTGCCGGCATCGCCTTCAAGACCGGAACCTCCTATGGCTATCGGGATGCCTGGGCGGTTGGGTTCGACGGTGCACATGTCATGGGCATCTGGATCGGCCGGCCAGACGGTGCCTCCGTGCCGGGACTGTCAGGGCGCACCGCGGCGGCACCCGTCCTGTTTGAAGGGTTTCGCCGGATCGCCCCAAACCGTACGGCTCTGCCGGATGCACCATCCGATGCGGTTCACATATCATCCACCGACCTGCCGCGAGGGTTACGCCGGGTTCAGCGCGCCGCACATCTGACGCCCACGAACATCGCCGCTCAACCAGCACCCTCCATCAGCTATCCGCCTGACGGCGCACAGGTTGAGCTTCCGGACGCGTCCACGGACCAGCCCAGACCGCTTGTGCTCAAGGTTCATGGCGGTGCTGCACCATTCAGCTGGTTTGCCAACGGAACACCGGTGATTGCCCAGCACCGCCGCCGCCAAGCCGCATGGGCGCCGGACGGCAGAGGTTTTTCCACCCTTACGGTAATCGACGCCGAGGGCCGCTCGGATCGGGTCACAATCTTCGTCAAGTAAAGTGCGGGTTAAGCCACCGAAAGCTCGCTTCGGATCACATAGCTGAGGATTTCGACAATCTGTTCGGGTGTTTCCGCAACCGCCAGTGCCGCCGCATCGACCTCTTTCAAAGGATGCGTGAGCGATTGATCGTGCATGATGACCAGGGGTTTGGCCAGTGCCGCTGCATAGCCAGCATCGAACGCTGCGTTCCATTGCTTGTATTGGTCGCCAAACCGCACGATCACGATATCGGCCCGCTCAATCAGTGTGCGGGTTCTGATCGCATTGAGTTTGGCGCCCTTGTGATCTTTCCAGAACGGATTGTCCTCGTCGCCCAGTATCGTGACACCGCAATCATCGCTATAGGCGTGATTGGTGACCGGGGCGGCAAAATCGACAGGCAGCCCGGCATCCCGCGTGCCCGCCTCGATACGTTCGCGCCAATCGGTATGAATTTCGCCAGACAGATAAACCAGCCAGTTGTCCATTAAAGTGCTCCAGATTTTAAGTCTAAGATTCCGCCCGTCATTTACGATGATCAGCGGCCAGATTGCCAGTGCATTGGGTGTTATTTGGTCGGATCAGGAGTATCTTGCAGCACGGCCGGCCAGGTAAAACAGACCTTGGTGCCCCCTTCGTAAGTGACATCTATCCAGATGCGTCCGCCATTTCGCTCGACTATTTTCTTACAGATCGCCAATCCAATTCCGGTGCCCGAATATTCGTCGCGGGAGTGCAGCCGCTTGAACACGTCGAATATCTGCTCGGCATTCTCGTCAGAGATACCAATACCATTGTCGCAAACAGATATACACCAGTGGGCGCGCCCATAATCGGCCGAAACGGTCACTTCCGGTCGCACATCTTTGCAATATTTGAGGCTATTGCCGATCAGGTTTTGAAATAGCTGCCCAAGCTCATTCCGGTCAGCGCACAGGGTCGGAAGCTCCCGAACATCAATCTTGGCGCTCAGCCGTTCGATCTCAAAGCCAAGATCTGACAAGACCGTCGTCAAGACCTCATGGCAATCGACCTGCTCAATAATCTGCTCACGGTGCCCGGCCCGGGAAAACTCCAGGAGGTCCTGTATCAGTTGGCGCATGCGGGCCGCCCCCTCGAGCGCCGATTGAAGGTATCCTTGTGCCGTGTGGTCAAGAGAGCCTGCATATTCCTCCTGCAGGGCCAAACAATATCCTTTAACCGCTCTCAAGGGCGCCTTCAGATCGTGCGATGCAATCAGGGCAAACTGCTCCAGTTCGGCATTCGTTCGCACCACCTCCATTTCCGCCATCCTCCGGTCTGTGATATCGACGACCGAGGCAATGAACAGTGGCTTCTGCCGGTCATCGGATCCCTGCGGCATGGCCGTTTCCAACAGCCAGATTTCCTTTCCGTTTGGCTGATTAAATCGGTACTCGATGCTGAACGGCATGTTCTTCCTCAACAGATCATCCCAGGCCGGGTTGGTGATTGCCCGATCATCGGGGTGGATCATCTTTCTGTAAGCATCGTTATCATAGTGCGATCCGCTGACCCCTGTGATCCGGCGCCATTGTTCGTTCACAAAGACCAACTCATGGTCTCCCACCAGTTGATAGATGCCTACCGGTGCGACAGTCGCCAGCGTCTTGTAGCGCTCTTCGCTCAGCCGCAGCGCCCGCGTCGCCTGATCGACACGACGTTCCAGTATCAACGGCCGGCGGACCAGGGCATGGATCAAAAGGCCGGCAACGAGAGCCAGAGCGCTGCCGATCATCGACAGCCAATGCCGCCCGGGCCATCCTCTGGGCCAATTCACGTTCGGTACCGCAGCTATCTGCCAGGAACCGCTGGGAACAGCGATATTTTCCATCGCCGACGCTTGTTCGAATATGGACGCGTCACCTGAAAATACGGTTCTGGGCGCATCCACGCTGTCAGCACTGCTGAACGCATAATCCAAGCCATGTTCTTCGATCCCGATACCAGCTTCCAAGAGCAGCGGCTCCAGGTCCAGAAGAACCGTCGCAAAACCCCAAAACCGGGCGGCACTTTGTGGATCCGGTTTATAGATCGGCAACCGGCCAATAATCGCCACACCGCCCTGAATGAGTTCACTCGGGCCAACGACGATTAGGTGACGGCGATTAATCGCCATTTGGACGGTGTCACGGTTCCTGAGGTCGGCCAGGATATCATGGCCTCGGGCAACTTCATTCAATTCCGGCTTGGTGAAATAGGTGACAACACCTCCAGGCGCTAATTGAAGGCTACGAATTCCTTTTTGTTTGCTCTCCAGTGCCTGGGCAAATTCGAGAAATTCGTTTTCTGTAAAACTGTTGCGGGATTTTGCAAAGGCCGCCAGGCCGCGCGCCAGTTGAAGTCTGTCCTGTAGGGCTTCTTCAAATCGTGCGCGGGTCATATCCATTTGAGCAAGGACGCCAGCACGGCGATAACTCTCAGCTTCACGCTGGTCGATCAAAAAGACCCCGACGAGGACAAGTACAGCGGCCAGAACCCCCAACAGTAAGGGCAGCCATTGCCGGGCCCTTTTTACTATTTCAATTCCAGATGCCATGGATCATCGCTTCTGCACCCGGCTGTCAACCGTCATCCAGGCCAAGCACCTGCTCGCGCCGTAATATGACCAGCAAACTCGCAACGATCAGCACCGCACCGAACAGCGCCGACACGCTAGGGACGTCTCCCCATATCACATAGCCGAGAACAGCGGCCATAAGGACACCGGAATATTTGATCGGCGAGACCAGACTGGCATCCGCAAAACGGAATGCTTCGGTTAACAGATAAAGCGAAAAGCCGAAGGCAAGACCGGAAAAAGCCAGCAATGCCAGGTCCCACATGGAGAGGGGCGTCCAGTCGATTACCGCCGGTGGCAAAGCGGCAATGATGATCGCCACCGACGAAACAACCAGGATCGACAGGGAAGTTTCGCCGTCTACGATCTTGCGCGTGGCGACATCGCGCAGAGCCAGCGTGAACGCTGCAACGACTGGAACCAGAATTCCCCAGGAAAATGAATCGCCAGTTGGTTCGATGACCAGCACCGCACCGCCAAACCCCAGCAGGACCGCCCCCCAGCGGCGCCAGCCAACCCGCTCGCCGAGCATCGGCGCAAGGGCTGTTACGAACAATGGGCTCAAATAGAAGATGATCGTGGCAATCGCGATCGGAATGAACGACAGCGAGTAGATGAACAAAAACAGCGACCCCACCAGCGGCACCGCGCACAGAAGTTGCGACCACAGACTGTTCCATTTTGCCGCCTGCCACCCTCCAGCCCGGTAAACCAGATAAAGAACCGGCAGCAAGGTGAAAATGCCGCGAATGAAGATCGCCTGGGAAACCGAGTGATCGGTTACCACAATCTTGGTGCTGGCATCGTTGAAGGTGATCAGAACCGAGCCCGCGATCATCAGAAACACGCCTTTAAGGGGCCGGTCACTCCGCCGATGGAGATGTGCACCGGCTCCGTTGGGGCTTTCGTCTTGTGAAACTTCCTCGGCCACCCCTGTTTCCCTCATTCCACTCTATGTGTGCATATCATGGACGAGACATCTGCGACACTCACGCGTTCATTGACACGGCTGCAACAATGCTAAACATCTTTGCAGTGATATGAGCGAAACCTACGACATCATTTTCGTTGGCGGCGGACTGGCCAACACCCTGCTGGCCTGCGCCATTGCCAGGCGGCAGCCCCAACTCAGACTATGCGTCATCGAAAAGGGCAGCCGTCTCGGTGCGGAACATACCTGGTCGTTTCACTCGAGCGATCTCACACCGGATCAGATGGCGTGGCTGCAACCGTTCATAAAACACCGGTGGAGCAGTCAGGAGGTTCGGTTTCCAGGCTACACGCGAATTCTCGACGCCGGATATAACTCACTGACCTCACAAAGCCTGCATCACGCAGCCTCTGATGTGCTCGGCAGTGCACTCAAACTCAATACCCGGGTCAAAACCGTGAACCAGACATCGGTTTTCACCACTGCCAGTGATCGGCTGGAAGCGCCATGCGTGATCGATGGCCGGGGCGTCCTGTCGTCTGATGATCTGGCGCTCGGTTTTCAGACTTTTCTGGGGCTTGAAGTGCGACTTGAAGCATCCCACGACCAGGAAAGGCCGATCATCATGGATGCAACCGTCGATCAGTTGGACGGTTACCGGTTTGTCTACACACTTCCACTCGCCCATGACCGCATTCTGATCGAAGACACCTATTACAACGACACCACCGGTTTCGACGAAGCACGGATCGAGGCCCGCATCCAAGACTATGCCGCCGGGCGCGGCTGGACGATTGCAGAAATCGAACGGCGCGAGCACGGTATTTTACCGATCGTGCTGGCCGGCCATATCGACACATTCTGGAACGAAATTCATGCGTCGATCCCGCGCACCGGTTTGTCGGCTGCCCTGTTTCACCCGGTAACCGGCTACTCACTGCCCGATGCAGTGCGCCTGGCCGACAAGCTGAGTACACAGACTATTTTTGAGACCCCGGCGATTGCCGCTCTCATCCGTGACCATTCAACCGCATTGTGGAATAATCGAGGTTTCTACCGCCTGCTCAACCGCATGCTGTTCATCGCCGCCTCGCCGCAACAGCGCATTGATGTACTGGCGCGCTTCTACCGGCTGTCCCAACCTTTGATCGAACGGTTTTACGCCGGCCGGACCACACGGGCCGACCAGTTGCGGATACTGGTTGGCAGACCACCGGTTCCAATTGCCCGTGCAGTGCCTTGCCTCAACCCAAAGGCAGCATGGGACTTCGTGGCTCAAAACGCACCGGAAGCAGCAGAATAATACCAAAGGTTGCCGGAAACGGTGCGTTCTACCGATGTCGATCAGACAAGACACAATGCGCCAAAAGCTATAGATCATCGGCCATGGATGAAATTGTACGCCACAGCAAGGATCTGATTGAGCGAGGCTCGAAGAGCTTCGCCGGCGCAGCCCGGCTGTTTTCACCCAGCGTGCGCGACGATGCCTACATGCTCTATGCCTGGTGCCGCCATTGTGACGATCAGATCGACGGGCAGGATCTGGGATTTGCAAGCGCGCAAATGCCCACCAGTTCCATCGACGACCGCCTGGCCGACCTCAAGGCCCAGACCCTTGACGCAATCACCGGCAAGGCCGAGCACCCGGTTTTTATTGCCCTGTCGCGCGTGGTCGCCAAGCACGATATGGACCCCCGCTATCCACTCGACCTGCTCGATGGGTTCGCCATGGACGCGCGCGGCCACGACTATGCGACTTTGAACGACACGATCCTCTATTCTTACCATGTCGCAGGCGTAGTCGGGGTCATGATGGCAATCATCATGGGGGCAAAGGATGCCGCCACCCTCAATCGCGCCTGCGACCTGGGCATTGCGTTCCAGCTAACCAACATCTCGCGCGATGTCATCGACGACGCCAAGGAAGGCAGGATCTATCTGCCGGCGGACTGGCTGGCGGCGGAAGGCATCACATCCGAAGATATTTCCAGCCCGCAACAGCGCGAGGCGCTCTATCGGGTCGTTGCCCGGGTCCTGGGAATAGCAGATGACTACTACGCATCCGCACGCCACGGTCTGACAGCACTTCCGTTCCGGTCCGCCTGGGCAATCGCTGCGGCGCGGCGGGTGTACCGTGAAATCGGATCAGTGATCCAGCAACACGGTCCCCGCGCCTGGGATCACCGTGTGGTCGTTGCAAGACGGCAAAAGCTTGCAAGCGTGGCCCTTGCCCTGACCGACGCCGCAGGCGCCCGTTCACTGGGCCGGCTGCGTACCCCTCCACCCCGCACCGGATTGTGGACCAAAGTCGGGCTGGAAGCTTAGGCGTCGTTTCAGAATGCCCCGAAAGGCGCATTTCTTTTCCCAGGCCAGCCCTCTCCCCCGGCCCAACCACCCAGTAATGATACCCTTGTGGGTGGCTGGGCCGGGGGAGAGGGCCGGCTACGGCACTCTTAAACAGACCCTAAGGCAGCTTTGCCTCACTGCCCGACCTTACCGCCGGCAATCGCCACCATGGCGCAAATGGGTGGGCGTGATGTTCGTGGTGATAGCCAAAGTGAAAACAGGTGATCAGCGACACGATCCAGGAATATTCGTTACTCCGCGCCCGGTGCCGGTCGGCGAACGGTTTGCCGGTGTCGCGGTGCGGCAGAAAGGTGCCGAAGTAAAACAGCTGCAGTGACGATAAAAGTGCCGGCAGCGCCCAGAACAACAGGACATTAGGGATGGTTGCCCCCAGCACCCAGATATAGACAATCAGAATGACCGTCAGAACGGCGAACTCGCGCAGGGAAAAATACTCAACGAAGAACGACAAATACCAGGGTAGGAAATGTCTTGGGTCGGCTTCGTTGAAGTCTGGATCGCGGGCCGTGCCGGCATAGCGGTGATGATCGTGATGCTTGGCATATAGTCGGCTATAGCTGAATGCCGCATAAAGCGCGACAAACAGTGTTCCCACGAACCGGTTGATACCAGGAAATCCCGGCGCAAGTGATCCATGCATGCAGTCATGGGCGACGATAAATAGCCCCACATTCAACCAGCACAGAAGCCCGATCACCATGGCACCGGTCAGTGCGGTATCGAGGCCGGGAACCAGGAAAAACACCGCATAGATATGCAGAAAGCCCCATGCGCTGCCGATCATCGCCGCCAGCGCCAATCCAATCCAGGCCTGTTTCGTATCCGGGGTCATTGCCAACTAGGGCGCATTTCTCGCACCCTCCACGGCCTGCGTCCGTCAGCGTGTCCGTCGTTCAATGCCATCCCCCTCAAGCGCCTTGGCCGCAACACTGGCTCCCAGTTCGGCTTTCAACTTTTCCGGTGGCGGCGCATAGACAAAGCCAAAAGACACCGCGCCGTGTTTTGTTTCAAGCGCATGGTGCATGCGGTGAGCCTGATAAATGCGCCGCAGGTAGCCGCTGCGCGGCACGAACACATGACGCACCCGCCGGTGGACCAGCACATCATGCACCAGAAAATAAATCACGCCGTAGCCGACCATGCCCAGGCCGATACCCAGCATTAGGGGATGTCCGCGCAGGCCGAAATAAATCAACGCAATCGAGACCGTGGAGAAGAACAGGCCGAAAGTATCATTCAGCTCGAACCAGCCGCTGCGTGGCCGGTGATGGGACTTGTGCAGGAACCACAGCGGTCCATGCATGAGGTATTTGTGCACAACCCACGCCACATATTCCATCACGCCGATTGTCATCAGGCAGGTAACCAGTATCAGAACCCAATCTGACATGGACAAGCTCCCTTATCGCTGGCGCATCGCATCATGCAAAACGCCGGATTGTAAATCGCGCCAAAACCAGGCCGGCAGCGCCGGTACCAACCAGAGCCAGCAGCGGCACTATCATTTCAGACAATCCCTCACCGCGCCAGAAAATCGAGGCATAGGCCTCCAGCGCCCAGGTGTTCGGCGTCAGCCAGCCCAGATCCTGAACAAAGGGCGGCATCAGAAACCGCGGAACCATGCTGCCCCCCAACGCGGAAATCACCAGAATGAGGATATTGCCGAGCACCTGCGCCTGATGCTTGGTGCGGCACAAAGAAACGAACAACAGGGCGATACCGGCAGCGGCAAAGGCTGCAGCGAGCGTGGTAACCGCCCACATCGGCAAGTGGCCCGGCAGATTGACGCCGAAGCCGATCCACGCCACCAGATAGATCACCAGCACCTGGCAGAAACCCTGCAGGACCAGAAATGCAAACTTGCCGTCGAGGATCACTCCAGTGCCTCCAGGGCCGGTGGCCAGGCGGTCGAACACGCCGCTTTCCTTTTCCTCCAGCAGGGTCATAGCCCCGTTGGCCGCGGAAAACAGAAGAAACAGCATTGCCACAGCGCCTGCGTAATAGGCGATGCTGGTCGGCACCGTTGAGGCGCCGACCAGATCGATGCGCTCATAGAACTTGTCGAAATTCAACTCCACCGGCTCACTGTCTGCCGTTGGCGTGTTCATCGCTTCAAGTCCGCGCTCAAGGGCGATCACCTGCCTTGCATCGAACCGCATGAACCGCTGGTCGAGGATCTTTGCAGTGCCCTTGAGCACGGCACCGGGAAAAGTGGCAAAATAGACCTGCTGCAAGGCGCCCTGAAGGACGGACACAGAGATTTCCCGCGACGGATCGGTGACCACCAAAATCGGCGGCACCCTGGTTCTGCCGATATCGTTGAACGCGGTACCATTGTTGAGGATCACCAGGCCGACATCCGCACTTCCGCCTTTGACGAAGCTGCGTACGCCGGCAGCGGTCATGTTCGTGGTCTGCAACACCATTATGCCGGCTTCTTTCGACAGGTTATCAAGAAACCGCTGTGACAGAGCCGTTCCGCGCTCGTCCGCTACCGCCAACTTGACGGTCAGATCGCCACCCGCCGCACCGGAAAAGATCACCGCGAATATCACAAACACGACGCCTGGCAGGATGAAACCCATGGCAAGCGCACCCCGGTCACGCACCAGGCTCAGCAGCATTACTTTGAACAGCGCATATCTCATGGCGACGGCTCGGTGAACCAGTCCAGCAGGGTCCGCAGACCGGGCCGCCTGATCCTGACTTCCACAACCCCTTCGTTAGGCCTGAACACATGCTTGGCCAGGGCACTGAAATGGCCGGTTTGATTATCCACAATACCGTCCCAAACACTGTGTTCCTCGGACGGCCTCAACCCCAGCTGTTCGAGCATGGAACAAAAAGTTTCGTGCTCATGGCGGGTCTGCGCGGCGACATTCAGCACAATGCGGACTTCCTGTTTCGTACCGAACACCGCCCTGACAATTTGGTTCGGAGCACCGTCCGCCATGATCTCGCCGCGGACAATGATCGATATTCGGTCGGCAAGCGCTTCGGCTTCCTCCATATCATGGGTCGTGAGCAGGATCGCAAGGCCGTGGTCCCTGAGTTGCCGCATGACATCCCTCAGCCGCCCGCGTGACCGGTTGTCGACGCCAACGGTTGGTTCATCAAGCACCAGAAGGCGCGGTCCATGCATCATCGCCGCGCCGATGTTCACCAGGCGCTGCATACCGCCCGACAGAACCGGTATGCGGTCATTTGCCCGTTTGCCCAGTCCAATCAGGCGCAGAATGCGATCGGCGCGTTGAACGGTGTCAGCCCTGGCGACGCCCATGACCTCTCCGAACACACAAAGATTCTCGCGCACGGTGAGTTTGTCGAATATAGCGATACGCTGTGGCACGAAACCCACCGAACGGCGTGCCAGCACATCGCTTCCAGGCTCTTTTCCATTGATCGTTACGGTACCGCCAGAGGGGCGCACCTGGCCGGTTATGGTTTTCACCAGAGTGGACTTGCCGGCACCGTTAGGCCCAAGCAACACAACAATCTCGCCGGGATGGGCCGACAATGTCACATCATGTAAAACGTCGCGTTCGGGGTAGGAATAACTGACGCCGCGAATCCGCAGCATGGCGGCGTCATCGACATCGGGCGCAGGCAATTCGCTCTCGTCCCGCCAATCATGGTTTGGCAGCTTGTCGGCCGACCAACGCGCGCTGGACATAGTATCTATCGCTTTACGTCTATTCGCTTCTTCAAAGCGTCGGTCAGGTAGTGAACAAACGCCACCAGCGGCACCGTCGGTTCGTGTTCGCGGCCGAACATTCCCAGCGCCCGCTCGATATGCCGGTCAGCGGCAAGTTCAGCCTCCTGCCGCCCCAGTATCGACACCACCGTGCGTTTGTTGCCGTCGCTATTGACATCTTTGCCGGCGGTTTCCTCGTCGCTATGAACATCAGCCAGATCGTCATAGGTCTGGAAGGCAAGTCCGAGACACATGCCGAATTCCGCCATATCGTTCAGCTTGTCGTCTTCCAGGCCGGCGACACGGGCGCCTATCTTGGTGCAGGCCGCAAACAGCGCACCGGTCTTGCGCGCATGGATCAGTTCCACCTCATCCTGCGTCGAGGCTTGGGTGGCGCTGTGCAGATCCATCTCCTGACCGGCAACCAGGCCGTTAAGTCCAATGGCGTCGGACAGATAGTCGATGACGTCGAGCCGGCAGTCTTTTTGAAGGTCCTCGCATCGGGCAATTTCACCAAAAGCGCCGTTCATCAGCGCAATCGCCGCCAGAATTACTGTATCTTCCCCGAAAATACGATGATTGGTCGGCCTGCCGCGCCGCAGGTTCGCATCATCCATGACCGGCAGATCGTCGAGTGCGAGAGATGCGGCATGAACCATTTCAACCGCGCAGGCCGGCACCAGCACGCGATCCGCATCACCGCCCCAATATTGGGTTGTCAGCACCGTAAGCAGGGCGCGGGTTCGCTTGCCCGGAGACAGCAGGCTATACCGGATCGACTTGCTCAACCGTTCCGGCAAACGGGTTTCCGCCGGCGAGAGCTCGGACAAACAATGTTCGATCTTCCGCAGGTAACCTTCTATATATTGGTCCGGCGAACATCCATGAGCCGGTTGAGCGACCGCTTCATCCAGTCGTTCCGCTATTTGTCTCACTCGCTCCTCGCTGCCCGTTTCACAAAAGCATACAGCAACATTCAACCAAATGAACCAATCAGGCAGGCCGCCCGCAAACAACTGCGACGAAATATTGGCGACATCTCAATGGCCAACCGGTGCAGGCACGTATCCTAGCAGATTCCGTACCATATTGCTGTTGGTTCTGCGGATCTGCACAGCTTCAGGCTTGCGATGTTTTGTCCCTGTACCGATTATGCTGCCACCCTTTGAACAGGATGCATGAATGTAAGACATCGTACAAGGCAAAGGCGAAACGATCGATATGGTTTTAGCCACGTGGCAACAGCAAAAACGCATTCGGACCGGACCTGATAAATGACCATCCACACAGACAATCCGGCGCAGTTGGAACCATCTCATGCGCTTGTCATCGGTGCCGGCTTCGGCGGAATTGCAGCCGCCCTTCGGTTGCGCGCCAAGGGCTACCGCGTAACCTTGATTGAGCGCGGCGACAAGTTAGGCGGCCGCGCTCAGATATTTGAGCATGACGGTTTTCGCCACGATGCCGGGCCAACAGTGGTTACCGCGCCATTTTTGTTCGAAGAGCTGTTTTCCCTGTTCGACCGCAAATTGAAAGATTATCTGACCCTGGTTCCACTCGATCCCTGGTACAGGTTTCAGTTTCCAGACGGCGACACCTTCGATTACGGCGGCACGCCTGAAGCCACCCGACGTGAAATCGCACGTCACGACGAGCGTGACGTCCAAGGCTACGAGAACCTGCTCGAACATTCCCGCAAACTGTTTGAAACCGGTTTTACCGAGCTCGCCGACCAACCGTTCCACAACCCCCTGACAATGCTCAAGCAGGGACCCCGGCTGTTATGGCTGCGTGCCGACCGTACGGTCTGGCAACTCATCGCAAAACATTTCCACAGCCCGAAGCTGCGCCAGGCCTTCACCATCCAGCCACTGCTGGTCGGCGGCAGCCCGTTCGACACAACAAGCATTTATGGCCTCATCCATTATCTTGAACATAAATGGGGCGTCTATTTCGCCATGGGCGGCACCGGAGCGATCGTATCAGCCCTTGCCAAACTGATGGACGAGACCGGCATTGAGCTGCGTTTGAACACCACGGCATCGTCATTGATCATCGAAAACGGATCAGCCCGCGGGGCGGTTCTCGACGATGATACGCGGCTTGAAAGCGACATTGTGGTGTCCAACGCAGATCCCATGCACCTCTATGGCGACATGATACCCAAGGCGGCACAAGGATTGTCAGCCCGCTTGAAACACAAACACGCCCGGCTCTCCATGGGCCTGTTCGTTCTCTATTTCGGCAGCCGCAAGCAATATCCTGATGTCGCGCATCACACCATCTGGATGGGCAAGCGTTACAAGGATCTTCTGGACGACATCTTCAAGCGCAAGGTCCTGTGCGAGGACTTTTCGCTCTATATCCACCGACCGACCGCAACGGATCCAAGTTTCGCGCCCGCTGGATGTGACGCATTCTACGCCCTTGCCCCGGTACCCAATCTGCAAGGCGATGTCGACTGGGAGGTTGAGGGACCAAAACTCAGGGACCGTATCGTTACAGCCCTTGGACAATCTCTTCTGCCCGGCATTGAACAACATATCACTGCCGAATTCTTCATGACGCCGGAAGATTTCAAGTCGCGTTATCTTTCGCACGCAGGAGCCGGGTTCTCCATTGCACCCTATTTTACCCAGTCCGCATGGTTTCGGTTTCACAACCGGGCGGAAGGTATCAAAGATCTGTATCTGACCGGTGCTGGAACCCATCCAGGTGCCGGCATGCCGGGGGTATTGTGCTCCGCCAAGGCGATGGAAAAGCTCGTCCCGGATCCACAGCACCCCATGGGCCTGCCGTCATAGATCGGTCACAGCCGGTTTGCTTCCAGGTAATACCTGCTCGGTGTGGCGGACACTTCCTGCTTGAGCCAGGCGAGGTCAGCCACCTTGTCGCCGAACCTGTCAGGCGCATAGGACGACGGGTCGAACCGGGGCGCCACCCCTTCGATCATATCCGCGATTATGTGGCCGGAAGCGCCTGAAAGCGTGACACCGCGCGAATTCATGGCGCTGCAGGCGAACAGTCCTGACACTTCAGCCACCGGACCGATCAGCGGGTTGCCGTCGGGACTGAATGATTCTGGACCATTCACGAAACGTTTGATGGGTGCGTCGGCCAATACCGGAAACAATTCGGCGGCACGTTCGAAATAGGGCGCGAACTGGTCCCAGTTGGGCTCAAGCAATGTAAACACGAAAGGTTCGGGAAGCTGTCCCGGCTCAAGGCACAAAGCGCGTTCGTCGAAACACCCGACCAGAAAATCGCCGACTTCCTCACGGCCATAGACAAGGTCACCGGGTGACGCAAATGACGGGGTCTCGCGCGGCAGCCGCACATCGACTGCTGCAATGACGTAAAAATGCTGACAGCCCCATTGCGCCAGATGAACATCAAGCGGCAACACGAGGTCGCGCGACCACAGTCCACCACATATGACTGCCGCATCAACGTCAATCGAGCCCTGTGTGGTGTCCACCGCACGCACCCGCCCTCCATTGACCGTAAGGCCTAAGACACCGCACTGCTCGCGCACCTCGGCACCCGCTGCACGTGCTGCGCGGGCATAGCACGCTGTCAGGTCGGCTGGATTGAGACGCCCCGACCACTCATTGAACCACGCACCATGAAACACATCAGGATTTAGCAGGGGGTGACGCCGGGCTGCCTCGGCGGCCGGGATCAACGGCGACCCATGGCCACGGGCCTCCGCCTCGGCCGCCAGCGGCTCGAATTGTTTCATGCCTTTGTCGGTGCGGGCAAGAAACAGCCGGCCGGTCTTGACCCATCCGGTGGTATGCTCGCCATCCGCCTCAAAGCGCTCGATCAGCTCGAACATGTAGTTCACCTGGGCATCATTGTCCTCGAGCGGTTTCCAGGTGATGTTACCGGCTGAGTGCCAGGTCGTGCCGGACCCGATCCGGTCCCGTTCCAGCAGAACCACATCGCCAAGTCCGCGTTCAGCCAAATGCCAGGCGACGCTACACCCTGTCACTCCGCCGCCGATCACTGCAATCCGCATGTCGCACCCTCCTGCAGGAACTCTACCAAGCCTTTATGTTGCGAACACCAGGGCCTGTTGAGTATCAATAGAAAAAGGCAGGCGAAAAACGCCTGCCTTGATCATAGCCTTGACTGTACTGAAAGCCGCTAGCGACCACGCGTCAATATGGTCGTGCGCCTGGCCGCGGCTCCGTCAATCAGTAGCAGTTGCGCCAGCAATTACGCCAGTGGTTGCGCCAGCAATTGCGCCACCAGCCCCAATAGGGCTGCACTTCGTCGTCATCGGAACCAGCGCCTGCACCAGGACCCTGGCCTTGGCCAAGATCGCCGCCGCCGCCATGGATCTGGATTACGACTTGCGCGCCGGCACCACCGCCGCCGCCGCCGCCCGGTCCAGCACCTGGTCCGCCCGGCTCTGCAACCGCTGCATCACCAAGTTTTTCTCTGACCTGGTCTGCCGGGATTTCAAATTTTGAAAGATCCTTGTCGGGAACTTCAAAAAATTTACCGTCAACACTTCTCAAAATCGCCATTACTTTCTCCCTTTCTTGTTAAAGCAACAATGGCACTTCGACAGTCCGTTCCCGACCACCAAAATTAAATAACTGGTGGAAACTCTCTCCAGTTAGACAACAGTCTATCCGTATCCGGACAACATTCAAGTAGGCTTGCGCGGCATAACCGCGAATTTTCCATCTCCCATGCAGGTTTACAGCACGTTGAAGTGGCAAACACTGAACCGCCACATCGCAGCGCGTCACTCCTTACCCAGTTGAAACAGCAGGGAGCGAACTTCGAACGGCTGCAGACCGGGATACACCGACAGCAGCTGCGCCACGAAGCCGGACATATGCGGGCACGCAAAACTGGTGCCGGTATAAGACCGCGTCCCGCCTCCCGGCTTGGGCGTTTCGACATAGACACCATGCGCTTCAAGTTCGACCTGTTCCTTGAGACGATACCTGAAGTCGCGGGCATTCTTGAAATTGTCGTAGGTGACCGTCAGCACTGACGACAGATTGGCAGGATAGGCCGCCAGGCCATGATTATGGGCCGCCGCCACCACGGTAACGCCTTCAACAAGCGCCCGGTCGGCTTCCGTGCTCAAAACTTCCCGGCTCCTTGGACCACGCACGCCGGCACTGATATTGACCACGTTCATACCGTTGTCGATGGCCCAGCGAAGCCCTTGCGCCAGTTCAGCACTGGTACCGCGCGCCTGTCCGCCGAGTATCTTGATACTGTGCAATTCGGCCTTGGGGGCGATCGAGTGGATGATCCAGGCACATGCGGTGCCGTGACCAAGTTCGTCCACGCCCTTGGTTTCGACGCACTCCATCCGTCCACCGACTGTCTCGATTTCATAGGATGTGAGGCTGCTATCCTGAAATTCATCAAGTTCGTCATCGACCCCGGAATCCAGGATCGCCACACGCACCCCGTCACCTTGTCCGACAACCAACGCATCGCGTAGCTTTTCAAGATCAAACAGCTGGCTCATGATGATCGCATCCTCACCATGGTGCCGTCAGTATTCATCACGGGAATCTGCTCCGGCAAGCCGGTCAGTCAGATCCCGTATGAGTTCCAGATCAGTGTCTGACAGGCCGCCCAGCCGCGCATCGATCTGCGCGCGGATGGCAACCGCCTCCGATCCGAGTTCTTCGCCTTCTATCAGCGCCTGCCTGGTGGCCTCGGTCTGGCGCTCGATCCGATCTATGTGATTGAGCATCACGCCGCACGCACGGCCCAGCCGGTCGGCCAGCATGATCTCGTCTTCGGTAAATTTGCCCAGCCCTGATTCTCGCTGGCGGTTCACCACGGTCAGCACGCCGAGCACCGTATCGCCACTGACGATCGGCGCCGCCATATATTCCCGGGTTTTGTACTTCATCGCCCGATCGACTTCACCATACTGGTCTTCGGATTCCGCTGCATCTTCCCGGGCGATGGTCTGCCCGGTGATGTAAACGAAACCCGCGATACTTCCACCGATGGGTATAGGCTTGATCTCGGGATTGGAAAGAAGCGCCGGGTTGGTGGAGGCAAAGAAATACAGATGATCATTGTCGTCGGCGCGGAATGCCGAGGATTCGGTCGCCTGGAATGCGTCAGCCGCGGTCTGCAGCAACGAGGTCAACGCAGACCTCGCCGCGTCTTCTCCTTGAGCAAGAACCTGCTCAAGGTTTTTTGTCAGGTCCGCGATACGATCATCTGCATCCATACTATCTGCCTATCACAGCATCGCGTCCGAGTATACTGGCCCAGTGGGACAATTCCGCCATCTGGTAATACCGGGCCGCTTCCTTGTCGTCCTCGATGATGTAGGCGAGCTTGTCTTTCAGCTTGATCATTGATTTCCAGTTCATCTGGCGCCACCGCGCCTTCCATTCATCGGAAATCTCGAAGCCGTCAATAATCTGATCGGCCGAGAGTCCTTCATGCTTTCCACTGGCCATTTCAAATGCACAGTCCACCAACGCACGCTGATAGCTTTGCATCGCTTTCAGTTCCGCAGGCGGACTATTAAGGCTCAAAGGCTCGATCACCGTCTGCACCTCAGGCGCGATCTTGATCAATTCCTCAAGGTTCGGCGCAGGCTCGGCCGGCCGGTGCTTCAGAAAAATCTCCTTGGCCTCAAGCACATCATCCAGGATGGGACCAAATTCACGCGGCGGCGCATCACGCTCAAGAATGACCGCGCGGGCCGAAGTGTGCTCGAGAGCGAAATCAAGCAGTTTGAAAACTTCTTTCGGAACCGGCTGGCTGTGGCTGTCTGCCCATTCTCCATCGGAGTAATGTCCACCCGCCATGTGGATATGCTGTATCCGGTCAGCCGGCAGGTCGAGAATATACTGGTAGGGATCGCCGCCGTGATTTTCCGCATTGATGAACACATTGCACACATCGAGCAGGAACCAGCAGTCGGTATATTCAGCCACCTTGTTTGCAAACTGGGCTTCGGAGAAATCGCATCCGGCAACCGGGAAGCCATAGGCCACGAGTTCCAGTCCGAACGGCTGTTTGATGATTTCTCTTGCCAGATTGTATTGGCTTGCCACCCAGCGCGCGGCGACCTCATCCCATGGCACACTGACAAAGACCGTCAGATCCCTGTCCTGCATGCGATGATATGTTAGATGGTCGCTCCATTCGTCAAACCCATACTGGTCCAGGAACGCGCGGGTTTCTGTGAGTATTCCCTCATCGAGCGGTTCAACCGACCCGATTGAAAGAGAGATGCCATGTGCGACGCTTGGGAAAGCATCCATCGCTTCCCGCAAGACTGCACCCGTCGGATCACACATGATCCGACGGGCCCGCACGATGTAATCTTCGGTGGGGATCTCCAGAAAGTCGATCGATTCCGAATGTTTGAGTAACTCGGAATGAAAGAAATTCCGATAAGCGAGACCACAACCGTATGCTGCATTACCAGGCACTTAGATCACCTCAGTTAATACGCCAGTCTTTTGGCGATTAGTTTCGTGCTTATTAGTAGCAGTTTCTCCAGCAGTTCCGCCAGTGATTGCGCCAGCAGTTCCTCCACCAGCCCCAATAGGGCTCGGCTTCGTCACCGCTTGCAGCACCGGCTGGTCCACCTTCGGCACCACCTTGGATTTGGATGACGACCTGGGAGGCGGATCCGCCACCAGGGCCACCGGAACCGGCTTGTCCACCAGGACCGGCCGCACCGATATCACCCAATTTTTCTCTGACTTGATCGGCAGGAACTTCGAACTTCTCGAGATCTTTATCGGGAACTTCGTAGAACTTACCGTCGACGCTTCTAAGTATCGCCATTACGTCCTCCTTTTCTGAATCAAGTTACAATGGCAGTTCACTTGGTCCGTTCCCGTCTCTCTAACCAACAGATATAACCTCGCCGCGATTTTCCCTATGATCCTGATCACACTGCTGTGAATTAGTGCAAAAAAATCAAAACATTTTTTGTGGTCAATCATCGCCCGACGAACAATGGACAATCACCCGGCAAAAACCATTTGCCGTTCGATATTTGTGCTGAAAACGAAAACGGGCGCCGCGTTTCCCGCGGCGCCCTGGAAAAGTCAGTAGCAGTTGCGCCAGCAGTTCCGCCAGCAATTGCGCCAGCAGTTCCGCCACCAGCCCGAATAGGGCTGCGCGTTGTCATCGTCACCTTCAGCCTGCGGCGCACCGCCGACCATCTCGGCTGACCCGTGAATTTGGATCACCACTTGAGCGGATCCGCTACCGCCACCGCCGCCTGGTTCAGCAGGGCTGCCCTGACCGCCGCCGCCTGCCGTCTCCATGTCGCCGAGTTTTTCTCTGACCTGTTCGGCGGGAACTTCGAATTTGTCGAGGTCCTTGTCCGGTACTTCGTAAAACTTACCGTCCACGCTTCTCAGTATCGCCATCGTGATCTCCCTTCTTTAGGGCGTGCCGCTATTCGGCGGCCGGTGCCTGACGCGCCATTTCGAAACGCTTTCTCAGAACCCGTTCATGAAACTTGCGCACACGGTTGTCGTTCTCGCAGAAATACTGCCACAGCAGTTTCGTCGAGCTGCAATCATGCTCCTTGAACTCATCTGAATTGGCGTCCGAGGTCGGGCAGCTGTGGTTGCAGACTTTACTCGCTTCGCAACCAAAGCACCGGATCACCCAATCACCCTTGTCGTGAAGCTTATCGAGGGTCTTGTCGTAGTGACTCTGTTTGAACGGCAGGTCGACATGGCCGATCTTGTGGTGCGCCAGGTCGGTGCCGCAGGCATGCACGGAACCGAACATATCGATTGCCACATAGTTCTTGCCCGCCTGGCAATGGAATTCGTGGCAGGCCGGCCTTGGCGGATTGTCGCGTCCGCGGGCATAGCGTTGCACACGGCCCATGACTTCAGCTTCATGCACACCCAGATCGTTCATTTCCATGTGCTCGAAAATGTCCTTCATGGCATGGAACATCTGTTCGCCGCTCAACAGCTCACTGTCCATGCCACGGCCCTGGGGCTGCATGAAATTGATGGTGAAATCGAACACGCCGACCTCACCGAACCAGTCCATCACTTCCTTCATGCGGTTCCAGTTGGACGGGCTGAGCACGGTGATCACGCTGAACGGCACGCGCTTGTCATCAAGCAGACGGAAGGTCCGCTCGACCCGCTCGCCACCGCCGCGCAATTCGTCATTGATGTGCGGAGGACCATCGCAGCTGAGACACAGGCGGATACCGAGAGACAAAAGCTTTTCAAGCCGCTTTTCGCTCAGCATCGTGCCATTGGTGACCAGCGGAAACTCGATGATTTTGTTATTGTCGCTGGCCAGTTTACGGGCATAGCCGACCGCTTCTTCATACCATTCATCCGGCAGAAGCATCGGTTCGCCACCGTGAAACTCAAGCCCGACAAAAGGGCTCTTGGAGTTTTTGACCAGAAGGTCTGCGATCTGTCGAAACCGGTCGATGCCCATTTTGGGCGTCTTCGGTGTAACTGCTTCGACGTTACAATAGGTGCATTTCAAATTACACCCGGGTGTCAGCTTCAACGTGACATAGTTGATCTGCTGAAAGAAATCTTCGTACGCTATGGACATAAAGCCGATCTCGCATCTACCTAGACCGCATACTGATTATTTGAAACTTCGCTATCACAAGTCACAACAAGTTGACTCGATGCCAAACATAGGACGCATTGCTCACATCGACAATACCCCCGGCCCAAATGATTTCGGTCCAGCTTTGGTTGCGGCGCGGCACAGATCCCTTGGGCGCATATTCAGTCGATCCCTAAATAATTGAAATATATAGATTATTTATGAAAGTGAACGGCCCATAACCTTACTGCCCGGAACCCGCGTCAATGCTCCGTGGACGTCACGCACGTTCACGCAAAACATACATCCGCATCTCGCCATAGTCCTTGGCAAGCGGCACCGGGCCGACATAATCACAGTCGATCGTAGTGTTCTCAGACAGCGCCAATGCCGCTGCCATCGCCTCGGTCACATAGAGTTCACCGGGCGGTGTGACCGGCTCGATGCGTGCCGCACGCGTAACATGCGAGCCGAAATAGGTCGGCTCTTTTCGGATGTAGTCCTTACCGCAAAACACCGGTCCGAAATGCCCGCCCAGGCGGAGCGCAAGATCGGTGTTGATGCCGTCGGCCCGGAAATCGGTACGGCGCACGACCTTCTGAATGGCCAGACCGCAGCTCGCCGCGGTCCACGCATCATCAAGCACCACATAAACCGCATCACCCCAGCTGTTGAGGTAAAGCACATGATCCTTATAGTCATCGAGCACCGCTGAGACCCGTGCCATGAAACAGTCATGGAACAACGGAACCATTTCCTCGTCCAATGCACTGAACCCAACCACATCGCCGAACAATATCGCCCGCGGCTGCCGTTCCGGCAGCTTCAGCGATCGCGGCATGACCGGCACACCGGAACCGGCATCGATGGTGACGCGCGGGCCATCGTCTTTTACGTTGATGATGTCGCAAGGCAGTCCCGCCTGGGTCCAGACATCAATGCTGCCATCGGTGCCCACGCCACTGCCGCCCTTGCCGTCATAGACGGCCAGCATACGAAGACCCGTATCCAGGTTGCGGGCGCGCAGCATCGCCAGCCCCATAGCGAAACGCGCGGCATACATAAACAGGCTTTCATCGCCCAAATAGGAACCATCGGTGGCATAAAGCACCGACCCGTGCCCGGACTTTTCGCCTTGCACACACCATTCAAAACAGCGCTCGAAACGTTCCACCCAGGGCGCACCGGACGATTGAACCGATTCCTGAACAAAATCCTTCTGGTTGAAAGGCAGCACCACATGGACGTCTATGCCGCGCCGGATGCAGGCTTCGGTGACCATGAGATCGGCACCAGACGCCAGAGAACCGAATGCGACACCGATGTCATGGTCTTCGAAATACTGCTCGATCTCCTCCTGCACATGGTCTTCCTGCTCCGCTGGAAACCGCCCACCCTTGCCGGGAGCGCCAATGATATGGCCGGCGAAGTACAGGACATCGGGCACACGGATGGCATCGAGTATGGCGCCATCGATCCCCTTCGCGCTGCAGATCAGCTTGAGCTGCCTGCGGGTGGTCGTGCGGGTCGCATAATCGACGGCTTCAATCGCCCCGGCGCGGCCAACGGCGGCTTCCGCCGCATCGAGATCACCGACCAGCAAAGAAGCTTCCGCAACGGTTGCAGCATGGAAGTAAGTGGCCCAATCGCCTTCAGGCGTCTCGCGCGCGCAATTCTCCAGTGTTGAGCGCGCCAGTGTGTCCGCCTCCCCGGCCATTCCAGAAAGTGAGTAGAGCGTTGCCGCATTGACCGCTGGATAACTGTCAGGCAGCTGTTCAAACACTTCCTGATATTTTTGCGCCGCCTCCCGCAGCCGTCCGACACGCTTGTCGCCGGCAGACTTAAGCGCCTTGTCCTTCAGAATTCGCGCATCGAGTGTCCGCGCATCCAGATTATCGGACTGCTCGCCAATGCCATATTGGTCATACAGTTTGCGTGCCTGTTGAGTGGCACCACTACGCGCCACGATGCGCACATGGAGATAGCGCAGCTGGAACCTGTCCTGTTCATCGACATCGCTGTCCAGACCGGCCAGGGCGCGGTCGGCCATATCGGCCGCTCGAAAAAACGCACCGCGCGATTCAAGGTCCTTCACTTGTTTGATGGTTGCGCGCAGTTCTTCTTGGTTCATTGCGTATGTGCCCGGGTTATGCGGCTTTCCGCTCAGATCTGATCCAGAACCGCTTCAGATTACGCGCGCTGTTCGACGTGATTGCGGCGCGACCATGCATGATGCGGTGATTGTCGACAAACACAAGCTCACCGGGCGACAGGTCGACTTCAATGACGCTGGTGGTCTTGGCCTCCGCGATGTGCCGCTCAAACACCTGCAGCGCCGTGCGCGCCTGGTCGTCCAGCGCATCTAGTTTCAGCCATGGTACATAATGAAACGAGCATTGGTCAGCGTTCTGGGTACACAGCGGAATATCGCCGCCTTCCGCCCACACTGCATTGTCGGGAACGCGCACCCTCGACAGGGCGGCCAGTTCGTCATCGCTCAGCCGGGCGGCCACGGGCGCCAGATCCAGAAACTGCATGGCGCCGCCGGAGCTGTCCTGTTCAACACAATACCACGCGGCAATCTCCGCGCTGACGTGATCGGTGTGAAAGTCGATCGCCGCGGGCAATTGATAATTGCGCGGCCGCTCCGCTCCCATCCGAACATCCGCCTCGTAAAACACCTCGCCCAGCTCATTGCTGACCTGGCGGAACTCGTCCAGCGTGGTGTCTGAGGCCAACCAATAATAGCCGGGGCCCTGCAGGGCTTCGGACACATCCTGCAGGCGCAGCGGTATGCTGCTATGAGGTTGTGGTGTCATCATTGTATCACCGCGATTTGCGTTCCAGAACCAGCAGGCGTTTAACCGTCCTGTCCAGGATAGATAGTGTCGCTTCTGGAAATGTCACAAGAAACGCTCGAAATCGGGTGTAGTCCAGGGCCAGAAGAGTGGTTTGGCTCAGGCTGGTCACGGTCGCCGAACGCGCCGTACCGTCGAACATGCCATATTCACCGACTAGGTCGCCGGGACCGATATGCCTGGTGGCACCGGTGGTGCCCGGCACTTCGATCAGAAGTTCGCCGGAAACGATGACATAGACCCGATCCGCGGGATCACCATACTCGAACACGGTCTCGCCATCGCCAAATTGCTCTTCATGCATGGTCTCCGCCAGGACCGCCAGGTCCGCTTCGGGTACGACACTGAAGAAGTCACAAGCGTGCAGTGTACGGATGCGGTCATCGAGGGTCATAAGCCTGCCTCTTCCCTCATATTGATCATCTTCCGGAATTCAAGAGTGCTGACCACCAGCGCATCGAACCGGTCCGATGCCCATAACCGCCCGTCCTTCATCATGATCACCTTGTCGGCCATTTTGGCCAGGTCCACATCATGGGTGATTGCAATAATGGTGTGATCCCTGGACGCCTCGCGCAACAAGGAGTTGATCGCGGCCCGGTTCTTCGGATCAAGTGCTGCCGTTGGCTCATCGACAATGATCACCGGATTACCCTGCAGGAAAGTGCGGCACAGACAAACCAGCTGGCGCTGTCCCCCCGACAGGCGCTTGCCCTGCCGGCCCACATGATAACGCAACCCGCTGCGCAGTATCGGCGCATCAACCGGCTTGCCCTCGATCTCGGTCAGGATAACCCGGTTGACCTCAGCGGCTGCCTTGGCGTTGGTGATCCGCGCCACGCCGAACAGCAGGTTGTCACGCCATTGCAGGTTCGCATTGAGCGCATCCTCGCTGAGGGGCGTCAGCGCCATTCCGAACTGCTCGGAAACCGCCTTTGAGAACGCCCCGCCACCGGCCTTGTTCAAGAACTGCATCAGCATTTCGACCGCCGTGCCATCGGCCTCCGGCGGTGACGCGGTCAAGCCGGCGAACAGCAATTCCTGCCGCACCCGCGGGTCGGGACTGTCCAGCGGCCCCATGCGCATCAAATTGGAGCGGTAGTCCCAGACCATCGGAGAAATCGGAAACGGCGCCAGCCCGCTATAGGCCTCGTAAGCCGGACAGCGCTGCAGCATCTGGCTTGTCTGAGCAAACACATTGCGCGCAAAGTCGATCACCGGTGCACTTTCGGGCATGCTCACCAGCCGGCTCATCGATTGGGCATGTTCACGGCTGCGCATGGACCGGAACAGCAACTCCATATCGGCAGCGCTTGAGGTCAGGTTCTCCAGAACCGTGAGCCGCGGCATCACGGATCCCGGATCCATGGGCATAACTGGGATGCCGGTTTCCATTTCGATACGTTCGCGCAAGCCTGCCCGCAATCCGGCAATGTCCTGATTATACGGCCCAAGATCCTGGTCGACCGGCGCCATTTCCAATGCCCGCTCGCGCGCCAGCACGCTGACCGACGTCTTGTTGATCCAGCCCATGGCATTTTCGTCAAGCGCGCCGCCCGCCCTGGGATCATTGCTCGGGATGCCGAACCGTATGTTCTCCTCCAGCGTGCCGTCTATCACGATGAGCGACTGCGGCATGTAGCTGAAAATGCCGGATCGTTCGCTTGGGCCCAGGCCGGTCAACTCGAGATCGCCAAGGCTGATGCGCCCGCTTGCCGGTTTCATTCGGCCCATGATCAGTTGTGCAAGGGTCGACTTACCCGACCCTGCCGGGCCGACGATCACATTCAGGGAATTAGGTTCGATCGACAGCGAGATGCCGTCTGGACCACCGCGCAACTGGTCGCCGGGCGAATAGGCGTACTTGACCTTGTCGAGCGAGATGCCCGCCGCCTGGTCGCGCGGCGGTGCGATTGCCAATTGCGCGGCCTGCGGTTCATCGCTTTCATACTCCTCGAGCCGGCGCTCACTCACCTTGGCCAGACGAAGCTCCATGACCAGCTTGGCCAGATCGGAGATATTGCCATAGAGCTGCGGAACCGCATAAAGAACCGCCGCCACCAGGCCGCTGGTACCGGCGCCGCCGCCGGTGAACAGGGCATAGCCGATCGCCCCCAAAATCGCGAGGAACGCAATCAACTGGTTGGTGGCATAGATCGACATCAGCCGCCCGTTCAGGATTGTCGTTCTCATGAACGCGTTTTGCCGGCGGTCCTGCACGCTGACCACGCGGCGCTCGACTTTGTCGTAGAGATTGCCCACCTGGATCTCGGGCGCCGCCCCCAAATAGTCCTCGAATGTCGCCTTGATACTGTCGTCGCTTTCGAAATGCTCGCGGCGCAAATGCTCCATTTCACCGAGCATAAAGTGCATGACCACAACACCGATTGCGCTGATACCAAGGGCAACCACCGCATAGATCCAGTTGTTCGAGGCGAAAAAGTAGAGAATTGCCGCCGCGTTCATCGCCGTTGTTACCAGTGAGATCACCGTTTTGCGGCGCTCGATGATGTCGCGGCTGTCGACATTGAGACGGTTGGCGATTTCAGCCGCTGAATGGGTCAGAAAAAACTTGTCATCCTTGCGCAACAGGTTGGCGAGAATTGACGTCTCGATATCGTTGCGGGAACGGATTTCCAGCCGCGCTTCCACCTTGATTGTGATGAATGACAAAACCACATTCACGAGCTGGACCAGCGCATAGGCCATGAGAACCGCGAACACCACTTTCGCGCCGGGTTCCAACAGACCATTATCGGCAATCCACTGCAGCACGAAGTGCGGCTCTTCATCCCGGGGCAGTCCTGTTTGCCCCCCAGACGACGTAAAACTCTGCACGATTGCCTGAAGCAGCTGCAGACTGGTATATGCCAGCCCGGCGATCGCCGCGCCGATAATCAGAAGGGCAAGCATCAGGCCCCGGTAGTCTGGATGCAGAATGCGTAGACGCTGTTTCAGGGTATCGGGTAGTTTACCGGGATGCGTCGCCATCTAGTCTCCTTCGTACTCTGCCGCACACGTCCGCTCAACATTCCGCAGGCGTATGATCTTGAAGCGGCCAGCCATGTAACCCTATATCAGGGGCACGTGACAAGTGCGATCTGGCGGTGGCGACGGCAAGCGTTTACCATCGCCCGATATCCAGCTTTACCGTAAAGCACCATCAGGTTTAGGAGAAATTCACACACGCGGGACAACATTATGCAAAGCTTGCCTGGTTCGGTGCGCCGGCGGCCGGTCAAAGCCCCGCTCCGAGAATGCCGCCATCATTACTGATATGTATTTCATGACTCATTTGACGTATATAAGGCTCCATGTGATTTGACCGCTAATGAAGAATTCGGTTGATTGCCAAAGGATGTGGCCGGAGGAACAATGTCCAATACCGCCGACAATGTAGTACCGATTACGCCTGCGGGCGCCGCCGAACCGGCGGCAGTGGCCCCGATCAAGGCCTCCATAACGGTGCTGACCTCGTTTGGATCGAATGATCCCGTACGCGAGCATTTGTTTCAGCTGGACTATCACCGCATCAAGCACATAATCGAGGAAAAGATCAGCGTCTATTCGCCTGGCCATTCCGAACAGATCGAGTACACGGTCGAAATCTGCAACATCCGCGCCGGTGGCATTTCCGAACGGGCGCTTGAGAAAATTACCACCGCCAACATCGTCATCGCGATCCTTGGCGAGCGCAATATCAACGTGATATTCGAAATCGCAATCCGCCTGTTCTACAACCCGGTAACGATCCTGTTTTATCGTGACTCGGAAGGTGAAGGCGACGATTCGGCGCGTAACTACTTCTTCCAGCACAAACCGATCTACCTCGACAATTTCGCCATCCACGCGCTGCCTCCAGCAGACGAAAATCTGAAAAAGGTCGCCACCGAAGTATCTTCCCAGTTCAACTGGTTCACCCCCGGCATCCCGGAAAAACTGAAAACCGCGATCGATGTGACCGACCAGTATATGATCACCTTGCTTGGTCAGTGCCTGCAGGAGATCGAAAGCGAGGCGATCAATGTTCCCAGGGACATGTCCGAGCTGACCGAGCGCCGCCGCCCTGAGGGTTTCATCAAAGGCTGGGACGTTATGATCCCGACCAGCGTCATTCAGATCAAATGGAAGAAACGCTCGGAACGCTTCAGATATCTGCCGACCGATATGGTCGACACCGAACAGCCGATCGTGCGTGACGCCAATGACGAATTCAAAAATATTTTCTGCATCAACCAGAACACCCAGTTCCCCTCACAGGGGCCGAACAAGGTGACATACGGCATGTTGATGGACTCCATCAGGCCGTTCATTGGAGATGACAATCTTGCAGCGTTCAACAAAGACCAGATGCAGCTGACCGAAAATCTCATATTCGGCTCCACCATGACCACCGCTCAAGTGCCGTTGCGCATGGAAGACAGCCATCCAAACGTCAATGTACGCGGTAAGGTTTATCTTCCCTGCCTGGTGGCGAAACACACCGTCGGCGACACTGACAAGGCCCATACGACTTATTTCATCATCAGCTTTGTCGAACGCTTCTGGCCGTATGATCATCCCAACAATCCGCACCAGGTGAGCTGACGCTCACGGTCGCCTTCCCACAACAAAGGTTAAAGAATTGTCGATGGCTGCAAAGCACGAACTCTCCGACTTTGGCAAACACGAGGACAGCGAAATTGTCCGCTGGAATCTGCTGCAGCGGCTACAGGCTGATTTCTGCATAGATCTCGAATGGCCGTATTTCTACAAGTCGCCCGCCTGGCACAACGCCAAGACGGTGCTCGATATCGGCTGCGGAAACGGCTATTACCTGGCGCAGATCTCGGATCGCTTCCCTGAAAAACAATGCACCGGCTACGACATTTCCGAGGATTTCATTCAGATCGCCCGAAGCGAGTTTGAACGCGATAATCTAAAATTCGGTGTCGGTGACGCCAACGCGGTTGACGGAAAATTTGATTTCATTATCGCCCGCCTGGTGTTCCAGCATTTATCTGATCCCGCGGCCGTCCTTCGCGACATTGCAAATGCCGTCACCCCCAAAGGACATCTGCTGATTATCGATGCCCGCGATGATGTCAGATATTACTATCCCGAACTGCCGCGTTTCATGGCCTTCTTTGAAGCTTTCATTGAAGCGCAAAAACACCGCAGCCTGAACCGCTCTTTTGCCCGGCACCTCTCCGATAATATTGAAAATTACCCGCAGTGGCGCGTCGAAGGCTCCTGGGAAGTGCTGATCCCCTCGGCAATGCCCGGAAACCTGGAACGGTTTCAGCGTATCTATGGAGAGGTTATCCAGTTTGTCGAAGAGTCCGAATCCATCGACATTGACTACGCGGCACTGCACCAAGAATGGGATGCCTGGTGCAAACGTAAAGATGCGTATACGCATGCAGGTCTTTCTATTGTCTTGCTTCAAAAGAATTGAATTAAACGTGATGTAAGACTTGAATTGCGCGAACAAATCACAAAATACCTGTGTGAAATCGCACCGGACCCGGCCCCTGGAAAAAACGCGTTGTTTTCAAAGCCTCCATTATAGTTTGCTGGTTCTTAAGACACGCCGTGTAAGTGTGAGTATAGGTGCGCCCGCCGCATATGTACGGCATTCGGCTCGGCTGTTATCGTGGGTCAAACCAAGGTATTCCAAAGCAGGTCGGACGACCGGACATGGTATGGCGTACTTGGCAGCCGGTGTTTGGCAGCATACCATCCCGGTATGGATGTAAGCTCTCGCACAACTTTGCCAAAAGCTGCTGTGTTTGACGAGGACCATTGAATGGGTAAGTTTCAGAAAAAGCCTGTCGTGATCGATGCCGTGCAATGGTTCCCCGGCAAAGCGGTTGACGGCGTTGAAGAACGGCCCTGTCCCAATCGCAAGTCCGATACCGTCGGCATCGTCAAGACACTGGAAGGCGACATGATCGCCCGCCCCGGTGACTGGATCATCACTGGAATCGCTGGCGAAAAATACCCGTGCAAAGACGACATTTTCAAAAAGACCTACGAACCGACGCGTTAAAGTTGGTTTTCACTCATCCTTCAATATCGCCCGTTCGGCCCGTGCCTTCGCACAGATCCCGTCAACCATTTCACCGGCCGAGCCGAGCCAGTTCGCCGGGTCAGCCACCACCTCCCAGTCGACCGGAGCATCGCTTGCCGTGCGCAGCCATGCGATCAGGGATTGACCATTGGTCTGGCATTCCCCGCAGCCACGCTTGACCAGATCCTGGGCCAGATGCCGCGGCATATGTTCGGCCAATGCGAAAGACGCTGCTTCTGCCAGGATCACGCCTCCCGAGGCTGAGAGATTGGCCCGCATCCGATCCTCATCAACATACATCGTGGTGGCGATTGCCTGTGCATGTCCAAGCGCTGCCCCCGCCGCCACCGCCATTTGCGGCAGGGTCAGCCATTCCAGGCTCCAGGCCGCCCCGTCACGCTCGTGGGTGTGAATGACCGCGTGCTGCATTGTGCCGGCCAATCCGGCATTATGGCGGCCAAGCGCCACCAGGGTTTCCGCCAGGACCGGGTTGGTTTTTTGCGGCATGGTCGAGGAACCGCCACCGGTAAAGCGGACTTCGCCGACTTCCGACTGGGTAAGCAGCACAAGGTCCGCCCCGGCCTTAGCCAGGTCCGACGTGATCAGCGCCAGCCAGCCGGCCAGTTCCGCCAATCCGTCGCGGCGCGCATGCCACGGCAAGCCGGGACGCGACAGACCGAGTTCGTCCGCAAAACCGTCGCTCATCTCGAGCCCGCGCGCACCAAACGGCGCCAGGGTGCCGGCAGCCCCTGCCAGTTGGGCCACCAGCAGCCGCGTCCGCAACTCATTGAGCCTCTGGCGCTGGCGCACCATCGAGGCAACCCAGCCGCACAGTTTCAGGCCAAAGGTCGTCGGCACCGCCTGCTGGGATCGGGTGCGCCCGGCCATGATCGAGTCGCGGTGATGTTCGGCGAGATCCGCATATTGTCTGATCACCGCCTCCAGTCGGGAACTGAGAATATCCAGCACCAGACGCCAGGTGAGCACAGATGCGGTATCCATAATATCCTGGCTGGTGGCGCCCCAGTGAACATACTGACCGGCTTCATCGCCCACCGCTTCACGCAACCGCGCCACGAGTTCAACAACCGGAACACCGGATCGGTAGGTCGGTTCCGTGAGGTCCGATGGCTCGATCACCAGCTCATGAACGGTACGGTCTATGGCGTCCGCAGCGTCGGGTGGAATGAACCCCAAACGTCCCTGCACCCGCGCCAGGGCGGCTTCCACTTCCAGCATTGCGCGGATCTGGACCGCGTCGGAAAAATGTCCGGCAATCTCACTGTCCGAAAACAGCTCCTGGTAGAGTGCTGACCCCTGTGCGCCGGGCATCATCCAGCCCCGGTCATACCGCCTCCAGGGCAACTGCGATGCCCTGGCCGACGCCGATGCACATGGTGGCGAGCGCACGTTTTGCCCCGCGCTCCTTGAGCTCCAGCACCGCTGAGCCCGCAAGCCGCGCCCCCGACATGCCGAGCGGATGGCCAAGCGCTATGGCGCCGCCATTGGCGTTGACATGTTCGGCATCGTCGGACAAGCCCATGGCGCGCAGGCAGGCAAGCGCCTGCGATGCAAAGGCCTCGTTCAGTTCGACGACATCGAAATCCGACGGCGATAGCCCGAGCCGGTCGCACAGCTTAGCGGTTGCGGGCGCTGGACCATAACCCATGATCCGTGGCGCAACCCCGGCACTTGCACCACCCACCACCCGGGCCAGTGGTGTCAGCTTATAGCGTTCGCATGCAGCTTCCGACGCAATGAGCAGGGCAGCTGCGCCATCATTGACGCCTGACGCATTGCCAGCGGTCACCGATCCGCCCTCGCGAAACGGCGTCGGCAGTTTGGCGAGTTTTTCCAGCGTGGTGTCGCTGCGGGGATGTTCGTCCATGTCGACCACAATCGGTTCGCCACGGCGCTGCGGTATGGTCACCGGCGTAATCTCCTTAGCCAGCCGCCCGGTCGCCTGCGCCTTGACCGCCCGCTCCTGACTGCGCGCAGCAAAGGCATCCTGGTCCGCGCGGGTGACCTGAAAATCCTCCGCTACGTTCTCCGCCGTCTCCGGCATGGAGTCGACGCCATATTGCGCCTTCATGAGTGGATTGATGAAGCGCCAGCCGATTGTCGTGTCATGCATATCCACGCTGCGGGAAAAAGCGCTTGGCGCCTTGGCCATGACGAAGGGTGCGCGTGACATGCTTTCAACCCCGCCCACCACCAACAGATCGGCCTCATCCGACTTGATCGCACGGGACGCGGTGAGCAGCGCCTCCAGCCCTGAGCCGCACAGCCGGTTCACCGTGGCGCCTGGAACATCTTCGGGAAAACCGGCAAGCAATGCTGCCATGCGGGCGACATTGCGATTGTCCTCACCCGCCTGATTGGCGCAGCCGAATATGACATCATCAACTTCGCGCCATTCGACCGAACGGTTCCGCTCCGTCAACGCCTTCAGCGGAATGGCTGCCAGATCATCGGTGCGCACCGATGACAATGCGCCGCCGAACCGTCCGATCGGCGTGCGCACATAATCGCAGATATAGGCGTCCTTCATTCTGCTGCCTCTCCTTTTTCCAGCACCCTGTGCGCCGCCGCCGTGCGCGCCTTCAGGTCGCGCAGGGCATCAAGTTCAACCTGCGTCGGCTCGGGCGTCTCCGCCACCTGAGGCGCAAAACGCACTGCCCAACCGGTGTTCTCCGCGATTTCTGCGCGGCTGACGCCTGGATGGATTGAGGTTACCACAAATTCCAGGCATTCCGGGTCGGGTTCCATGATGCACAGGTCGGTCATCAGACGGGTCGGTCCCTTGGTGGTAACTCCCAGGCGCGCACGATCACCGGGGCCGCGCCCGTGACCAAGCGATGTCACGAAGTCGATCTCCTCGACAAAGCCGCGTTTCGTCTGGCGCATGACGATAAAGATCTCACCGCAGGATGTGGCGATCTCGGGCGCCCCGCCACCGCCCGGCAGGCGCACCTTGGGATCTGCATAATCACCCACCACCGTGGTGTTGATGTTACCGAAACGATCCAGTTGGGCAGCGCCTAGAAAGCCTACCGTGATCCGGCCGCCCTGAAGCCAGTAGCGAAACATTTCCGGCACCGATACGGTGGTCAGAGCGGTCTCGCATAACTCGCCATCACCGATTGATAGCGGCAGCACCGTCGGCCTGGTCTCCAGGGTGCCGCTTTCATAGATCAGTGTCAGGTCGGGCGCATGGGTCAATCGCGCCAGATTGCATGCTTCAGACGGCATGCCAATGCCGACAAAACACACATCGTCATTCTTGACCGCCCGGGCCGCGGTCACGCTCATCATTTCAGCCAGCGTAAAATCAACCATATCGAACCATCCTCAGGCTGCCACATGGGCGGCGAAATCCTGCGGACCTCCGCCGATCACATGGGCCTTGATCCAGGCGGTAAAACTGTCGCGGTCGCGCGAGACCGTGTCCCACATTTTGTAAAACGCATTGTCCCGCATGTAATAGCCATGGGCATAGGACGGATGGGCACCACCCGGCACAACGGCGATGGCGCCGACCGTCCAGGCGGGTAAGATCACCGCATTCGGCCCGACGCCTTCGAACTCATCGACCACTTCTTCAACGGTCACCACCGAGCGCTTGGCCCCGAGCACTGCTTCCTTCTGCACCCCGACAATGCCTTCAAACAGGACATCGCCCCGGGCGTTCGCCTTTTGGGCATGGACCACGGCGACATCGGCGGCAATCGCCGGCACGGTAGCAAGCTCCTCGCCCGTATAGGGACAGGTGATCGACTTGATTGCCGGATTGACCCGCGCCAGTTCCGCCCCGCGATAACCGCGAAATACCGCAAACGGCAGACCGGCGGCACCGGCATCATAGGCATTGGCCATCGCCGCATGACTGTGCTCTTCATATTCGAGCGGCCCCGGCCAGCCGTTCTCCACCGCATCGCGAAACCGGTGCAGCGACCCGACCCCCGGATTGCCGCCCCAGGAGAACACCAGCCTGCTGGCACAGCCCATGCCGATCAGCTGGTCGTAGATGATATCCGGTGTCATGCGCACCAGGGTCAGGTCCGTGCGCCCCTGGCGTATGACCTCATGGCCGGCAGCGTGCGGGATCAGATGGGTAAACCCTTCCATGGCGACCGTATCGCCGTCGCGCATCTGCGCCTCGATCGCTTCTGCAAGAGATAAAAACTCAGACATCGAAGAACACCGTTTCCTGTGCCCCCTGCATGTGTATATCGAAACGGTAGATGGTTCCGCTTGGCGTTTCCCCGCGTGCGGCAGTCAGTGTCGCGCGGCGGGCTTCCGGCACTTCCGTCAACACCGGGTCGGCCGCATTGGCTTGCTCCTCATCGGCAAAATAGATCCGGGTGAAGCCGTGAACCAGAAGCCCGCGCATGAACACGGTGACATTGATATGCGGTGCGTGACCATCGCCGATCGATCCCGGCTTGATGGTGTCGAACACGAAACGTTTGTCGGGATCGGTGCCCGTGCCGCACCGGCCGAAACCGGCGAAGCCTGCATTTGAGCCGCGCGGGTCTCGCGGATGGGCATAACGGCCCTGAGCATCCGCCTGCCACAGCTCGATCATGGCGTCCGATATTACAGCCCCTTCGCCGTCCAGCACCCGGCCCTCGATGCGGATGCGCTCACCATCGATATCTCTACCGCACATGACCGCACCTGCGACATCATCGAGCGGATAGCCATATTGTTCCGGTGTCAGCCCGAACGCGAAATAGGGTCCAACCGTCTGCGACGGTGTCTGTTTCAGCGCCATCTGCTCAACTCTCCATCGGCGTTTCGCCGCGCCCGCGCAACACAATGTCGAACACGTAACCGAGCGCAAAATCGGGCTCGGTCACATCGATCGAAAACTTTGCGATCAGGCGCTCGCGGGCTGCTTCCGGCGTTGCCAGAAAGATCGGATCGAGGTCGAGCAGCGGGTCCCCTGGAAAATACATTTGCGTCACCAGCCTTGTGACAAAGGCCGGTCCGAACAGGGACAGGTGGATATGGTTGGGCCGCCAGGCATTTGCGTGATTGCCCCAGGGATAGGCGCCCGGCCGCACCGAATAGAACCGGTATGCACCCTCGCTATCGGTCACGCAGCGCCCGCCACCGAAGAAATTTGGATCGACCGGCGCATCATGCTGGTCGACCTCGTGGATATAACGGCCCGCAGCGTTGGCCTGCCAGATCTCGATCAGCGCGTTGGACACCGGCCGTGCATCTTCATCCAGCACCCGGCCGGTCACCACAATGCGCTCGCCTACAGGTTCGCCGTCGGTGACGCCGTTCTTGGTCAGATCGTGATCGAGCGGCCTGACACTGTCATGGCCATATACCGGACCGGTCAGCTCCGACAGGGACTGCCGGATCGGCACCAGCGGCCGTGTCGGCCCACGCAAGGCGGTCGACTTGTAGGCCGGCTCGATATAGCGCGGCTGGGTGCCCCAATCGCGCGGTCTGAAGCTCTCATTCGTGCTCATCACCTGGACCCTCCCGCCGCCATCAGCGGAATTTAAGTGCCTGCCGGTTCAAACACCGGATGCCGTGTCATATGCTGTGTCATAATAGGCAGGATCGACGACAAATGCAGCGGTCAGTTTGCATTTGTCAAACCGGATATATAGTTCGAATGCGAGGCGTTATGCGAACCCAGGTTGGAATCATCGGCGCCGGACCCGCCGGGCTCATGCTGTCGCAACTGCTGCATCTCAACGGCATCGAGAATGTGGTGCTGGAAAGACAGACCAGAGACTATTGCGAGGAGCGCATCCGCGCCGGCGTGCTCGAACAGGGCACGGTTGAACTGATCCGCGAGGCACAGATCGCCGACCGCATGGAACAGCTCAAGATGGTCCATGACGGCATCGCCCTGACCTTCGACGGCCAGTACCGGCACATCAGTTTTCAGGAACTCACCGGCAAGGGCGTCACCATCTGGGGCCAGACCCAGATCGTACGCGACCTGATCAAGGCGCGGACTGACGCCGGCGGCCCGGTGCTGTTCGAGGCGGAGAATGTCAGCATCCATGATTTCGATACCGATAGTCCGCGCATCCGGTTTCGCCACAATGACGAAGACCAGGAACTCCAGTGCGACTTCATCGCCGGCTGTGACGGCTTTCACGGCGTTTCCCGCGCCTCGATCCCGGCTGACCGGATCAAGACCTTCGAGCGGGTCTACCCGTTCGGCTGGCTTGGCATGTTGTGCGAAACGCCGCCGGTCTCGGAAGAAGTCGTCTACTCCCACTCAGAGCGCGGCTATGCACTGTTCTCAATGCGCTCACCGACCTTGAGCAGGCTCTATATACAATGCGCGCCTGATGAAAACCCGGACGACTGGCCCGACGACCGGCTCTGGGAAGAGCTGAAACTGCGCGGCGGCGAACAGGTCGCCTCCAGGCTGCAGACCGGACCGTCAATCGAGAAGTCGGTTGCACCCCTGCGCAGCTTCGTTGCCGAACCGCTGCGCCATGGCAGTCTGTTTCTGGCGGGTGATGCCTGCCACATCGTGCCGCCGACCGGCGCCAAGGGGCTCAATCTCGCCATGGCCGACATCCGCATCCTCTACCGCGCTTTTGTCGAACATTACAAATCCGCAAACAGCGATCCCCTGGCGTCTTACTCCGACACCTGTCTCAAGCGCATCTGGAACGCCCAGCGGTTCTCCTGGTGGATGACCTCCCTGCTCCATCTGTTCCCGGACGCCTCACCCTATGAACGCCGGGTGCAACTGTCCGAACTCAACTACGTCACAAGCTCGCAGGCTGCCATGACGGCTTTGGCTGAAAACTATGTCGGCCTGCCGTTCGACTGAGCAATGATTGGCGCACCCGACAGCTGCGCTTCCCGGTAGGCAAGATAGATCGAGCTGCCGAGCACGATCGCTGCGCCCAGCCAGACGAAGATGTCGATGGTTTCGGCAAACAGCAGATAACCCAGCGACGCAGTCCAGATCAGCTTAAGGAAATCGAACGGCAGCACCGTCGAAGCATCGGTTTCCCTGAACGCCTGAGCCAGCGCCATCTGCGCAAACGTACCCGAAATACCGATCACCACCAGCCAGAACCACACAACCGTGGACGGTGTGGTCCACACAAACAGGGTCGGCACAAAGGCAAACAGCGCCAGCAGCAGGTTCATATAGGCGGTGATGGTCAGGCTCGATTCGGTGCGCGCAAGTGTCTTGATGACAATCAGGGTGACCCCCCACATGAGCGACGAACCGAGCACCAGCATGGCACCCAGATCGATGGTCAGGATGCCCGGGCGCAGGATCATCAGCGTACCGGCAAAACCGCATAAAAGGGCAACCCAGCGCCTGATGCGGAATTTTTCACGCAGGATGACAATGCTCATCAGGGCGGCGAAGATCGGCGCGGTAAAGGCAAGGGCCGTTGCCCGCGCAACCGGCGTCAGCGACAGGGCGGTAAAAAACATGAACATGGCAACCACATTCAGCACCGAACGGAGCACATGCATGGGCAGGCGGTCTGTCCGAAACGCTGCCCGGCCATGGCTCAACAGCCACGGGGCGAACATCACAAGCCCGAACAGGTTGCGGAAGAACATCATCTGGATCGGATGCACGTCGTCCGACAAATAGCGGATCAGCACATGCAGGACCGCAAAGCTCATGGACGCTACCACCATGCAGGCAATCCCGCGCGAGCTCGGCGGCAATGCATCCCAGAACCGCCGCGCGGCACCCATGTTGTGGTCTCCGGAAAACCCAAGGAAACGGAACTTCGTCAAAAGAGCGCGGTGACGCAAGCCTGTTTGTACGGGTGGTCCTCATGAAACTTCATTGACACCGAACCAAGCGGCCCATGATTGCACGACTGGACAACCCCAACTGTCTGAGAGCAAAATTTGACGCATTGCCACAGCCGCGCAACTGCGCTTCAAATAGGCCGAACCGTCACCCGCCCGCAACAGCACCTAAGGACCGCCCACATGCCCAACGGAGAAATCGTCTGGACCTATTTCGACGGCCAATGGCATGACGGCGACACGGCCATACTCAAGGCCGGCGACCAGTCGACCTGGAACGGCTCACTGGTGTTTGACGGCGCGCGCCGCTTCGAGGGCGTGACGCCTGATCTTGATCTTCACTGCCAGCGCATCAACCGCTCGGCTGAGGTTATGACCATCACGCCGACCCACACGCCGGAAGAAATCCGCGACCTGGTGCTCGAAGGTCTCAAAAACTTCGCGCCCGATGCGCCGGTCTATATCCGGCCGATGTATTGGGCGATCGAGCCGGGACCCGGCTTCATCACAGTGAAAGAAGGCTCGACCGGATTTGCCATCGGCCTTGAGCAGATCCCCATGCCGCCCGAGGATATGACCGCGACCCTGACCACCACGCAGTTCTGCCGGCCGCTGCCGACCATGGCGACCGTCGAGGCAAAGGCTGCCTGTCTCTATGCCAACAACCAGCGCATGATGCGCGAGGCCATGTCAAAAGGCTTCACCAATGCACTGGTGGCGGACCCGCTTGGCAATGTGGCCGAGACCGCAACTTCAAACGTGTTCATGGTCAAGGACGGCGAGGTGTTCACGCCGGTGCCCAACGGCACGTTCTTGAACGGCATCACCCGCCAGCGCCACATCAAGCTTTTGCGCGCAGCAGGCAAGACCGTGCATGAAGTGACACTCTCCTTCGACGACTTCCGCGCGGCGGATGAAATCTTCATGTCCGGCAATCTCGCCAAAGTCACCCCGGTCACCCGCTTCGACGACGTGCACTATCAGGCCGGCCCCATCACCCGGCTCGCCAAGGAACTCTATTGGGACTGGGCTTTGTCGGCGTGAGGCGTGGATGGTGACCGCGGAAAAATATTCAATGTCGTCATTGCCCGGCTCGACCGGGTAATCCAGTAACCTCGGATTGGCAGGTCGGTCACTGCCGTGCTTCAGCCTTGAGCCCCGTGGATACTGGTTCCCCCGGTCAAGCCGTGGGAAGACAAATTCTAGATCGGTCCGGTTATCGGCGTGCATTCTCCTGACAGGAACTGTCAGGACGGGTACGGTACTATGAAAGTTGCATTGCCACCCAGGCAATAGAAACGCACGCCCTCCACTTTGATGGACACCCCGAACATGCGCCCGACAATTTCCGAAAAACGCAGCACCTTCCGCGCACTTCACGAGGCCGGCTGCTTTGTCATCCCAAATCCCTGGGATGCGGGATCCGCTGTGATCCTTGAAGATCTCGGCTTCAAGGCCCTGGCATCGACCAGTGCCGGGCTGGCCTGGTCACAGGCGAGACCCGACAACGGCCTTGTTGTGGAGACCGTACTTGACCACTTGTCGGTTCTGGTCGATGCGGTCGACATCCCAATCAATGCGGATTTTGAAAATGCCTTTGCGGAAGACCCGAGCGGCGTTGAGAACAATGTGTCACGCGCCATAGAGACCGGCATTGCCGGGCTGTCGGTGGAAGATTCCGCAGGCGGCAGGAATGCCGGGCTTTACGATTTCGACCTCAGCGTCGAGCGCATTGCAGCCGCCCGTACAGCCATCGACCAAAGCGGCCATGACGTGTTTCTGACCGCCCGCTCGGAAGGGTTCTTCATTGGACAGCCCGATCTCGACGAGACCCTGCGCCGCCTTGCCGCCTATTCAGACGCAGGCGCCGACTGTCTCTACGCTCCCGGCCTCAAGGACAAGGACCAGATCACGGCGGTGGTCCAGGCGGTGGCGCCCAAGCCGGTCAACGTCCTCACCCTTGGCCTGCCGCTGGAGACACTGGCAGAGTTTGGCGCACGCCGGGTCAGCGTCGGCGGGTCTCTGGCCCATGCGGCTTATGCCGAGTTGTGGCACTCAGCAAAGGACATCGCCGAAACGGGCAATTTCGAGACCTCGAAACCAAACCCCGGCCGCGGTGTTCCGTTCAACAAGATTTTCAGCAAGCGGTCCGTATAGACCGAACGATTTTCCGTGTGGGCAGTGCAGCTCCGCCTCACGCCTATCCGCGCGGCAGGTTGATCACCACAACGCCAAGAACAGCGGCGGTAAGCCCAAGACCGGCGACCGGCGTAATCTGTTCACCGAGAACGATCACCCCCAGAAGCACGCCGACACCGGCGCGCAGATAACTCTGGCTGGCGACACCCATGGAACCGAGCGTTCGCACCAGCCTGAAATAGATCAGAAGTGCTGCACCGGTGCACAAAACGCCAAGGACAAATGCCGCAAGCAGGGATAAGGCGGACGGCTGGAGTGTCCATGGCTGGTCGATGGCGAGGCTTAGCGGCACAAGACAGACCGTTGCCCATATCATCGTGCCGGCAGCGGTCACGGTTGGCGTCAGATGCGAAAACCGTTTTCCGTAAATTGCTGCCCCGGCATAGAGCAGCGCCCCAAGCACCACCGCCAATTGTGCGACAACCTGCTGGCCGAGACCACGGAGAACATCCGTGCCGACGATCAGCACAACGCCCGCCACACCCAGGCAGGCGCCCAGCAGCTTAAGACCGCCGGCCGGCTCGTGCCGGGTGAACAGGGCTGTTATTAGAAACACGAACACCGGTGAGGTGGAATTCAGCACACTGGCAAGGCCGCTGTCGACATATTGCTGCCCCCACGCCAGCACGGTCCACGCGCCAATGCTGTTGAGCACGGCCTGCATCAACAGCATCCGCCAGGTCCGCCGGTCTTTGGGCAGGCGCTCACCCGTCCCGATCATCACTGCCGTTAGAAATACCGCTGCAATGGCCACGCGCATAGCGATCAGCGTCACCGGCGGGATGGTAAGGACGGCAATCTTGATGAGCAGATAGGACGAGCCCCAAAGCAGGGCAAGCAGGGCGAGAAGCCCGATTTCCAAACCGCGATCGGATTTGTTGCCGGTCATGTTCCAGGCGCCTCATGGTTGCGTGATCCAAACCATAGACAATCGGCCGGAAGCAATGCTTCGACCATGGTCTAACTATGCAAGAAACCTGGATGTGTGGCGGTCGACCGAAAATTCTGTATTCTAGAGCGTGTCAGGGAGGATAATGACATGCGCTGTCTGATCCAGCGGGTATCCCAGGCCCGTGTCGAGATTGCCGGTAAAACCGTGGGTCAGATCGAACAGGGTCTCATGATCCTGGTCTGTGCCATGGGCGGCGATACGGAAGACAACGCCGCAACCCTTGCCCGCAATGTGGTCAACCTGCGCATCTTTGCCGACGATCAAGGCAAGATGAACCGGTCCCTACTCGATATCGGTGGTGCCGCCCTGGTGGTCAGCCAGTTCACCCTTGCCGCCGACACTTCGCGCGGCAACCGCCCGGGCTTTTCCAGCGCTGCCCCGCCCGATCAGGGCAACGCCCTTTACCAGCATTTCTGTGAATTGGTCACCGGCCATGGGGTTACGGTTCAGACCGGTGAGTTCGGCGGTGACATGAAAGTCACCCTCACCAATGACGGCCCGGTGACCATCTGGCTTGAAACCTGAATCCGCTCAGGTTGCCATGCGCGCAATCTCCTCGCCCCCACGCACAGCGATGGCGGTGCCTTCGGGCAACGGTTCCCATCCGTCTTCACCGAGCGGTACGGATGCAAACAACATTGTGCGCTGATCGGCCATGCCGACTTTGAGGCCATTACAGGCAAACTCGGGGCCAATCTGACAGGCAATACAATTGCGCACACTCAATCCCGGCGGGCGCGGCTCGCTGTAGCCTTCTCCCTCTTCATAAATGCGCTTGTCCGCATGGACGAATAACGCATCACTGTCGGAATAAAGGAAGTTTGCCGAACCGCGCTCCCGCATCTCTGCGGCGAAACCGGCAAATATCTCGAGCCGCTCACTGATGTCCGGCAGGGTGCCCGTATTGTGCCAGATCGATGCCAAGCGCTGGAGCAGAAGACAGAAGGCGAGTTCTGAATCTGTGTCCCCGATCGGCTGGTCGCGCAACGGCTCATGAGCGAAATCGTCATGCAGGTTTTTCAACGTACCGTTATGGGCAAAGATATGGGCACGCCCGCCCAGAGCGCGGCGGAAAGGATGGGTATTGTGCAGGGTTGGCTGCCCAACGGTGGCAAGGCGCACATGGGCGATGACGTAGCGGCTCTCAAGGTCCTGTTCGGCGATGAACCTGACCCATGGGCTGTCATGGGCAGGCTCAGGTTCCTTGACCAGAAACGCGTCGCGGTCATGGAAATAGGCGATGCCCCAGCCTGACCGATTGCGATAAGTCAGTCCGCCATGCCTGGCGAATTCATTGAGCGAGTAGTTGACCGACGATTGCTCGCGCGATGACATGGCGAACAGTTCACACATGATGCTTCTCCACTGGAGTCCCCGGCACCTGTCCAATCTAAGTATGATGATGCCGGCAGGCCATAGCGGGTTACGCATTCGTGATGTGGGTTTGAATTCATGGCCGATTGCTGTGCACATAGCACATGATCGGTGTTGTGGTTGCACCCAAGCTGTTTCCATCACGCACCAGCCGTTCTACGGTAGCTACCGAAAAAAGTTTTCACAGGAGACCGGCATGGACATCCGCGCAGCAGGCAGCACCGAAACACGCCGTGGTAACAGCGACTATTTCACCGGCACGGTTTGGCTCGATCCTTTTGTCGATGCGCCTAAGCCCGCCCGCATAAAAGGCGCACGCGTCAGTTTCGAACCGGGAGCGCGCACAGCCTGGCATACCCACCCGCTCGGCCAGACCCTGCATGTGCTCACCGGTGTCGGTCGGGTGCAGACCCTGGGCGAGCCGGTGCGTGAAATCAGGCCCGGCGACACGATCTGGATTCCGCCCGGCGAAAAGCACTGGCATGGTGCCGCTCCCGACACGGGCATGGTCCATCTGGCGCTGCAGGAGGCGCTCGACGGTGTGCAGGTCGACTGGCTGGAACATGTGACGGACGAGGACTATTCCGCCGAACCCACACCACTGTAGCTCAGTCATAATTCATTAACGACAGCGAGATGCGGCATAAGGCTTCTTACGCCATGTAACGGTGCCCATAACCCGCACCCTGCCGGGAGTTTGTGTATACCGGCGATCAAGGACGCATGGTGAATCCAGAATTTACCATTTCTTTCAATCATTTATTCGCAAATTAGTTCTAATTGTACCAATCTGTGAACGGAACGTTCATTCAGGTCACCTAAGGATTACGCATGTTTTTCAAATTTTGGGCAAACACGCGGGGCAACGTGGCGATCGTCTTTACGCTGGTCCTGCCAGTGCTTCTCACCGCCGCCGGCTTTAGCGTTGATTATGCCGTATGGGCCGGCCAGAAGAGCAAACTCCAGGGCATCGCGGATGCCACAGCAGTTGCCGCGGCACGCGAACTCTATATGGCCAACGCGGATGTCAGTCAGCTCACCGCAATTGCAACCAACTTCGCCAATGCCCAGCCCATAGATCATGAGGTTTACGGCTCCCTGACGGTTACGGCAAATGTCCTTGATTCGGTTCAAAGTCAAAACGACCCGGTCGCAGCCGTCGAAGTCGAAGTTACCCAGGCCCGTACCAGTTATTTCACGAGTATGCTTTCAGGCAGTTTTTCCCCGCTTGCTGCAACCGCTGTTGCGCGCGTTTTGGGCGGTGGCAGGCTGTGCGCTCTGGGGCTCAAAGAAAGCGGCACAACAATCATGCTGACCCAGCACGCGCTGGTCACCGCCACAACATGCTCGGTCTATTCAAATTCGACCAGCTCTTCCGGGATCGACGCCGGCATGAAATCGTCGATCGACGCGGAATTGATTTGCTCAGCCGGCGGCACCGATGGCGGTGCATCAAACTTCTCCCCCTCTCCGACCACCGACTGCCCGCAAATCGAAGACCCGCTCGCCGCGCGTCCAGCGCCGGTCGTCGGCGCTTGCGACTATGATGATACGGAGATCAAACACGAAACGACCACACTTTATCCCGGTGTTTATTGTGGTGGTCTGAGCATATCGTCAAACAGCGATGTCATCATGGAAGACGGCATCTACGTCATCAAGGATGGTCCGTTTTCTGTCACTTCCAACTCCACCGTCTTCGGCGAAGGTGTCGGGTTTTATCTGACCGGCGACGACGCGGTCTATAATTTCGGCAGCCAGTCCGACATCAATTTCAGTGCGCCAATCGATGGTCCCTTGGCTGGTATCCTGTTCTTTGAAGACCGCGATGCACCCCCGCTGCGCCGCCATGTCATCAGCAGCAAGAAGGCCGATAACCTGCTCGGCACGGTCTATCTGTCACGCGGCATTTTCGTAGTCGCCACCAATAACAAAGTGGCGCAGGATTCTGCCTACACCGCGATTATTGCAAACCGCTTCGAACTGTCGAAGAAACCAAATATTTATCTGAATTCAGACTACGGCAGTACTGATGTCCCAGTTCCAAGTGGCATCGGCCCGGTTGGCGGTAACATCGCTCTGATGAGATAGCCGGATCGCGCTTTAGGTCGGACCCATTCTCAGGTCCAGGCCGTCATACACATCCCTGGTATCCGCAACAAAGGTGTAGTCTGCGCGCACCTGCGCGATCTGACCGGTGTCGATGTGAATACGCTTCAGCGTTTCAGCCTTTGGAAACCGCTCCGGTTCTTGTGTCTCATCGACCCAGGGCGCACAGAACAGCGAGCCGCCATAGGTCTCGCCGGCCCGGTTGAGGCTAAGCATGAACACCTGGTTTTCGAGCGCCCGCGTCACCACGAAATGGTGCCAGCTCCAATAGGATTCATCCGTATAATATGCGCCGCAATGAAGCATCACCTGGGCGCCATGGGTCTGGCACAGGGTTTGGGAAAGTTCCGGAAAGCGAAGGTCGTAACAGATGATCGGCGCCAGTTTCACGCCGTTCACCTCGAACATGAATAACGCCTCGCCCGGCTCGAAATATTCCTTCTCCATGGATGCGCCATACTGCGCCAGATGCAGCTTGTCGAAACACCCAGCCTCCTCTCCATCGGATCCGATCAAGCCCAGGCTGATGCGATAGCGGTTTCCCGCAATGCGCGGAAATCCATAAAGAATTGACGCGCCATGCTTCCTGGCGATCGGGCTCAAGGCATGGAACGACGGCCCATCGAGCGGCTCTGCCAGCTGCGCCAACTGGTCGAAGCTTTCACGCGAATAATCGATCGAGGACAATTCCGGCAGCACCACCAGATCGGCCCGCTCCTCGGTCAGCGCGTCATCGATCAGGCTCGACAGACGGTCCAGATGAGCGTCACGGGCCGCAACATCCGGCGTTGGCGGCACATCGACCTGGCAGGCGAGAATTTTCAACGATGCAGACATCAGCTCACGCGTCCACTGAATGGTTGTGGTTGTGGTTCATGGGAAATCAGCGCTCCATTGATTTTCAGCGCCGATGATCGCCGATTGCCGCGTATCATTCCAGAGGATTCGTGGGTTTTGCGGCCGGAGGAATCACACTATTCTTTAGGCGTTGTATTGCAGCGCACTGCAAAACGTCAGATTATTCGCCGCGGCCCCTTGTTTGAGTCTCCCCCAATCAACCAAAGTCAGGACACGCTCATGACAACGATCTACATCATCCTCGGCCTGATGGCCGTTGTCGTGCTTTACGTGATCGTCACCTATAATGCGCTTGTCAGTCTCAGGGTTCGCGTCAACGAGGCATGGAGCGGCATCGAAGTGCACATGAAGGAGCGCTACAACCTGATCCCGAACCTGATCGAGACGGTCAAGGGCTACACCAAGCACGAAGCCGAGACGTTGGAGAGAGTGGTCCGCGCGCGCGCCGAGGCGTTTGAGAGCCACGGCAGCCCCAGCGAGCAGGCGGGTGCTGAGAACATGTTGAGCGGGGCCCTGAAATCCCTCTTTGCCCTATCCGAAAGCTATCCGGACCTGAAAGCCAATGAGAGCTTTCTGTCGCTCCAGGGCGAACTCACCAATATCGAGGAGAAGATCCAGTCGGCGCGGCGCTATTACAACGGCGTGGTGCGCGACAACAACACCAAGATCGATCAGTTTCCAAGCAACCTGGTTGCCGGCTGGATGAAATTTCTCAAGGCGGAGTTTTTCGAACTGGACGACGCCGACAGCGCCGCACGCCGGCCGGTCGACGTCAAATTCGATTAGGGCCTATCTCCCTGGAATGCATTGAGGAACACAGCGATGATCGCACAGGCTAATGCAGGACCAACCGAATTTCTGAACCGTTGCAAGCTGGCCTTCGCCACCATGCTGTCAGCCGTGGCCTGGATGCTATGGGCACAGCTGTCTCCCGCCGCGGCTCTCGAAAAGATCATCAGCTTCGATGCTGAAATCTGGATCCAGCAGAACGGCTCCCTCAATGTCCGCGAAACCATCACGGTCGAGGCCGAGGGCGACCAGATCAAGCGTGGCATCTACCGCGATTTTCCGACTATCTACACATCCGAACGCGGCGTGCGCACCACCACCACATTCGATGTGGAGTCCGTGCGCCGCGACGGCCAGCCGGACAACTATTTCACCGAAAACCAGTCGAACGGGGTCAGGCTCTATATCGGCAACAAGGACGTGTTTCTGTCACGCGGCCGCTATGTCTACGAGATTTCCTACAACACCAACCGCCAGCTCGGCCATTTCGACGGCTTCGACGAGCTCTACTGGAACGTCACCGGCAATGGCTGGGCGTTCGAGATCGATCGGGCAACCGCCAAGATCCACCTGCCTGACGGGGCAACCGTTCTGGAGCATGCGGGCTATACAGGCAAAACCGGTGAGCGCGGCAGGGATTTCACCTTTTCACCGACCTCGGGCACGCAAGTGTGGTTCGAGACCAACCGCATTCTGCGCCCTTACGAAGGACTGACGGTTGCCGTTTCCTGGCCGCCCGGCTTTGTCACCCGGCCGACCCAGGCCGAACAGGCGTTCAGCCATTTCAGGCAGTATGCGGTTGAATATGTCGGCGGCACCGGCGCCGTTCTGCTCATGATCTACTATCTCATCATCTGGTCGAGGGTCGGCCGCGATCCGGAGAGCGGCAGCATCTATCCGCGCTACCAGCCGCCAGACAAGGTTTCGCCGGCCGCCGCCCGTTTCGTCACGCGCATGGGCTTCGACAACAAGACCTTTACCACCGCCATCGTGAACCTTGCGGTCAAAGGCTATCTCACCATCACGCAGGACGACTACAAGGTCTACACCCTGCGCGAAACCGGCACCAAGGGCGTCAAGTTCTCACCCGGCGAGCGCGCCATGGCAACCAAGCTGTTCTCCGGGAAAAGCGGCAAGATCAAGCTTGTGCAGGGCAATCACGCCAAGCTCGGCGCTGCCAAAAAAGCATTGAAAAAATCACTCTCGGCCGACTATGAGAAAAAGTACTTCGTCAAGAATTTCGGGTATTTCCTGCCCGGCATCGTGTTGTCGGTCCTGTTCATCCTGGTCATGGCCGCCTTCGCGCCGGAACCGATCCCGGCGATTTTCCTGGGCGTCTGGCTGACCGGCTGGTCTGTCGGTGTCGGGTTCATGCTGGTCAAGGTCAAATCCGCCTGGGGCGCGGTATTCTCCGAAGGTGGCGTCGCCATGATCATGGCGGCGGTATTCCTGACCCTGTTTTCAATCCCCTTTGTCGGCGGCTGGTTCTTCGGCGCCGGGATGTTTGCCGCAACGACGTCGATCGGCGGTGCGCTGATGGTGCTCGTCATCATGGTGCTCAACATCCTGTTTCACAATCTTCTCAAGGCGCCGACCCGGCTCGGCCGCCAGTTGCTGGACCAGTTGGAGGGTTTCGAGCTGTTCATGAGCGTGGCTGAGAAGGACCGCATGAACATGCTCAACCCGCCCGAACGCACCCCTCAAATGTTCGAACGCTTCCTGCCCTACGCACTGGCGCTCGGTGTCGAACAGGCCTGGGCGGAAAACTTCGCCGGCGTGCTGGGTCGGATACAGGATCCGGCCACCGGCCGCCGGCGCGGCTATTCACCCACCTGGTATCACGGCTCGGATTTCGACGGCGATCTGGGCAACATGACCAACTCCCTGAGCAGCAGCCTGTCGAACGCCATTTCCAGCGCCTCCACAGCACCCGGCTCAAGCAGCGGCTCGTCCGGCGGCGGTTCATCTGGCGGCGGCGGCGGCGGTGGCGGAGGCGGCGGCTGGTAGCAGCCTCACGTAATCATCATACCGCCAGAACGTCACTCAAATGCTTGGCCAGGTCTTCATTGGGAACAGGCGTCAGATCCTTGGCCAGTTCTGCCGTGACCAGCGTGCGGACCGCGTCGGACAAGGCGGCGCGCAAATCACCCAGTGCCTGTGGCGGCGCCAGGATGATCAGCCGGTCAAAGCTTTTCTTCTGCGCCTGACGCTGCAGAAAACCGGCAATCTCTTTAACGAAAGCCTGTTTCGCAAGTCTGTGTGCATCTGAGGTTGGCTCCATGGCATGCCTGCCACTGCCCGATGATTCGAAAGACCGGCCGGGACGATCCGCCATTACGTCGCCCGATGAAGGATGTTCCGCCCTGAAATCCGCACCCTCCAGTTGCTTCACCCCCTTGCCCGGACCCTCATTGACCACGATCCGCGCCCGCGCACCATCGGCAACCAGTATCCACGTTTTTACAGGCTTCATCGACACCTCCACCAAGCTTGACTTGGCGCCATGATGCCGGCCCTGCCAGTACCGGGCTTTGATCGAAATCAAACCCCCTCGATCCTGACCGTATAGTGTCGCCACGAAAGGCCAAGACCATGAGTGAACCGTTGCCAGCCGAAATGCCTGGTCACGATAGCCAGGCCGAGGTGATCGCTCACTTGAGCGACCCTGCCAGCCATGGTGCATGCGTGGATCAGGTGGAGCGTATCGACACCCATGGTGCAATGGTCTTTCTTGCAGGTGAATGGGCTTACAAGATCAAACGTGCGGTCAAGTTCGCTTATATGGATTTCTCAACGCTCGAAAAACGTCATCGCATGTGCCTGCGCGAGCTTGAAATCAATTCCCGCACCGCACCTAAAATTTACAACGGCGTGGTCGCCATCACCCGTGAGCCGGACGGTCGCCTCAGGATCGACGGCATCGGAACCCCGGTCGAATGGGCCATACTCATGTGCCGCTTCGATCAGTATGCGCTGCTCGCCAGAATTGCTGACCGAGGTGGCGTCGACGACGAACTGATCAGGAAACTGGCCGAAGTCGTGTCACATTTTCACGCCCACGCCGAGCCCGTCTATACAGCGGACGGACAAGCCCGCATGGCAGCAATCGTCAATGAACTGGCCAGCGCCTTTGCCGGTGCACCAGATCTGGTCGCGCACCAAGCCGCTGAGGCCTTTGCACAACAGGCCATGATACATCTTCGCGATGTCGGTGAGTGCCTCTCCATGCGTACGCACCACGGTGATGTGCGGCGCTGCCACGGCGACCTTCATCTCAACAACATCGTTATGATTTCCGGCCAGCCGGTGCTGTTCGACGCGATCGAGTTCAGCGACGACATCGCCACGATCGACATACTCTATGACCTGGCATTTCTGATCATGGATCTTGACCAGCGCGGGCATCGCCCCCAGGCAAACCTGTTGCTCAACCGCTACCTCTATCATTCCGGATCTGAGTGGGATCTGTCGGGGCTTGCCGCACTACCGTTGTTTCTGAGCTGCCGGGCGGGCATTCGCGCCATGGTCACCATGCAACGGGCCCATCAGCTGGACCGCACCACCGCCGCCCCCCTGCTCGCGGACGCCAAGCGATATTTTGAGCATGCCCGCGCCTATCTGCAGCCTGAAGATCCACAGCTCGTTGCAATCGGCGGCTTTTCAGGCAGCGGAAAGTCGACCCTGGCGGCAGCACTTGCACCGCTTATGGGGACGGCGCCCGGCGCCATACACCTGCGCAGCGATCTGGAACGCAAAGCCATGTTCGCGGTCGCCGAAACCCATCGTCTGACCGCTGAGCATTATACCCCGGACGCCAGCCGGCAGGTCTATCAAAGGCTTCTGGACAAGGCCAAAATCCTTCTGGAATCAGGGCGGACCGTCATTGTCGACGCGGTGCATTCGACAGGCGACGAACGCAAGGCTGTGCACCAGGTGGCGCAAAATCTGGGGCTTACCTTTCGCGGCGTGTGGCTGACCACAGAGCCGGGAGAGCTGCGTCACCGCGTCGACGCCCGGATAGGCGATGCATCCGATGCCACCTCCCAGGTGGTCGACATGCAGATCGCGCGCGGCACTGGTCCGATGACATGGTCGGTCATCAATGCCGGTGGCAATGTGGAGCAGACCCTCGCTGCTGCGCGACGCGAACTGGCGCTTGATTGACGCAAATCAATGCCGTCCCGAACCGCCGGGCCTATCTGGAGCAAGAACACCTCGCACTTGGGAACCATAGTGGGAGGGTCCGGTACCAAGGAGTAAACACCATGGCACGCAACCAACATCACGCCACGCTCGGTGTGATCAGCTTGGGTCTTGCAATCGGTATAACCTGGGGCGCGGGCGTTTTCCTGCTTGCGATTGTCGCCGCACTATTTGGCTGGGGCGTTAATCTGGCAGCCGTGCTCTCAAGTCTGTATGTCGGTTATGGACCGACATTCATTGGCGCTATTTCTGGCGCCGTATGGGGCTTCGTTGACGGTTTCATCGGCGGTGTCGTTGTTGCCTGGCTCTACAACCGGCTCTTGCTGGTGCGGCAAAGACCGTTCCGGGCACAACCCGACGCAGACTGACGCCATCATGTGACCCGCCGCCCGAACATGAGAATGGCGGCCATGGGTACGATGAAACCGATTGCAATGACACCGACCACCAGCATCGGCAGGGCCTCGTAGCTGCCGCGCGTGACCTCGAACATCTGGTTGAAATACTTGGTCTGCAACTGGCCGGCCACCAGTGCCAGGTTCATGAAAGACGCCATCAGGGCAAACCAGGTGGCGCGGCGGCCTGCGGGCGCATGGATCGCAATCAAGGTGAGCAGGGGGATCATCGACAACTGGGCGAAAGGCGATTCGACCGTGGTGTCCAGCAATGCAATTGTTCGCGCACCGATGCCCAGTGTCTGGTCGGTCCAATGATGCAATTCATAGACCAGGGCAAGGTTCGGCAGCGACAGGACCGTGCCGATAATGGTCAGCCACAACAAGGTGACCGCCACCGGCTGGCGGGTGATCACATCGCTCAAAAGCCACATTCCAGCCATCGCCAGTCCGGCGCCGATCTGGGCGAGCGTGCCATAAAACGCTTCGTCAAATCCCAGTATGTCGATGGTGAACCAGCGGTAGCCCTCGCCGGTTCCCGGGCTGGCGCGAAACGCGAAAATGATGATCACCGCAAACAGGATCTTCATGCGTGTCTCGCGGTTGAGGTCCGCAGTGACCCGCACCAGCATGGCACCGACGATCGCCATCGACACGACAAACACGAGTTCCTGACCAAACGGCAGCTGCCCGACGCCGATCAGCACAACGGCGGCGCCGAACACCAGGCCACCACCGAGGATGCGCCAGTCGATCGGTTTTTGTTCAGAAGTTTCAAGCCTCACCAACGTCGCGCCGGTCACGGAAACCACCGGAATGGCAAGCCCTGCCAGGAACACGGTTTCGTAGGAATAGACCTGTGCCAGCCAGCCCGCGAGGCCGGCGGTCAGGAAGATGCCGAGAGACAGCGCCAGGCGGCCAAGGACCTGGACCAGACCGAGTTCGCGCTCAACTTCCGTCTGCAGCCGTGGTGTGCCGTCGTGCTCTAGCCGGTCGACCACCTCGGTGCTCATGGCATCTGCCACCACGTCCTGCAACACCACACCGGACGTGATCAGCAGCGAGGCGATGACGTAAAGCGCATCGGGCCCGGCAAAGCCGATCCAGCCGCCAGCGGCGCCCGCCAGAATGATCAAGCCGGTGGCAACCAGTGCAGCACCCATAAAGACATACATGCGACGCCGCGATCCGAAGATCGGGATGCAGTCGACGAACTGCCCGAACACCATTTTCACGGTCCAGGGGATGGTCAGCCAAACAGCAAGCGCTGCAAGTTCGGTTGGGCTGAACGTCAGTTCGCGCTTGACCCAGAAACTCTGTGCCACGGCCGTGATGCCGAGCGCCCCATAGGAAAAATAGACCATGAGCAGCGGCAGATAGCGCATCCGCATGGCCTTGACCGGAGTGACCAGCGCATCCTGCAGACGTTGCCCGATGGACCGTACAGGAGGCTGTTCGCCGGTCGAAGTCACAAGTTTTCCCTCATTTTTCGGGAGTACCGCACGGCATCGCTTCGCGCACCCGCTGCTTAGCAAGATTGCCTGCCGCCTTGTGCGGTGGAATGCCCTGGGACCGGGAGTTCTCAAGCACCGTGCGGGTGTTCCTGGTTATTTTTTCCTCGATCGCGGCAAACGCTGCCTCACGGCTTCCGCGCTGATGCTCCACCGATGCACAGATCACCCCACCGGCATTGGCGATAAAATCGGGAACCGACACCACACCGCGTCCATAAAGCATGCGTTCCGCCTCACGGGTGACCGGAATGTTCGCGCCCTGCACAACAAGTTTTGCCTTGAGCCGGCCGACCGTATCCCCTGTCAGTACGTCCGGCCGGGCAGCGGGGATCCAGATGTCACAGTCAACGCCGATGATGTCGTCACGTCCAAGCGTCTCACCTTTCGAGTGTTCGCACACAGCGCGACCCGACACCTTGGTTTCGATCAGCTCGTCGACAGCTATCCCGGATGGATCGTGCAGAGTGCCTCTGGAATCGCCGGCGGCCACCAGAACGCATCCCTTGTCGACCAGAAACCGCGCCGCATGCTGCCCGACCGCACCAAAGCCCTGAACCGCCAGCCGGGCGCCATCCAGCGAAATATCGCCAAATTCCTGTGCCACCTGTGCCGCTGCGGCAACACCGAACCCGGTCGCCCCGATTTCATCGAGCGGTATTCCGCCCTGCTCCGCCGGCAAACCGACGGCCCGGCCGATTTCGTCATGGACCCAGGACATCGACTGCTCGTCGGTGCCCATATCGGGACCTGGGATATAGTCCGGCAGAGCACCGATCAAACGGGCAAAGGCCCGGAGGAGCTGTTCTTTGTCCACATCCGGCACCCTGTGATCGCTGAGGATGACAGACTTGGCCCCGCCATGGGGCAGGTCCGCTGCCGCGTTCTTCAGCGTCATGCCACGGGCCAGTCTGGCGCATTCTTCCAGCGTTGCATTGACAGCCATGCGGGTGCCGCCGATCGCCGGTCCCCGGGCGGTGTTGTCGATCACGACGATTGCCCTGATCTTGGGCATCTCCGCGGCAAGATGGATGATCTTCTCAGGACCGAACTCATCGGTAAAGGCGAACGGATCGATACTCATCTGGGCTCCTTTGTGACCGCTTTACCACCTGGCTGCAATTGTCAGCGCAAAGACATTTCCTCTAAGTGCACGTAATGTTGATGTGAATCAATGTGACGCCCCACTTTCGCCAATAAGGTCCCGGCAACTCAATGAATGAACCGGGCGGCGGGGCTCGATTGAATTAGTGGAGGTTTGGATGAAATATCTGCAAACCATTGCCAAGGTATCAGCACTTCTGGTCGCACTGGTCATCGGCACCACCGGCAACGCTTCAGCCAACAGCCTGTTATCTCGCACACATATGGGCGGTGGTGAAAATCTTGATGCAATTTCCGATGCCGGGCACGACATCATTCTGGTGGACCGTGGAGAACGGCGCCAAAACAGAGTCCAGAAAAAAGCACGACGCCGCAACATATATGGCCGCAAAAACCGACGGCTTCGCCGGCATTCCCCACCGCGTGTGAAGCAACACCGACAAGCGAAACGGCGGAAATACAATCGCAAACGAAAACGCCACAGCCGCAGACGACATCGTAACAGTGGGGTCTATATCGGCGTGTATCCGTACTACGACCCGTTTTACAACCACGGCTACTATCGCTACCCGTCTTACGATTACGGCTACTACGGCTATCCGAACTATGATGCACCGACCTATTACAGCCCTCCGCCCGTCGACCGGAGGCTCAGCTGCACGAGGGTTCGGAACAAACTGCGCCGGAAAGGTTATCACCGGGTGCGGGTCTATGACTGCAAGGGCAAGGTGTATGTCTTCTATGGCCGCGCCGGAGGCAAGAACTACAGGATCCGGGTGAACGCTTACTCCGGTAGGATCAAGTCGCGGCGTCGTTTGTAAGACCGCCGCACCACAAGTGTCCCGGCCGGCAGTCCAGCGGCCGGGACTTTTCAAATCTGCACCATATCCAGGTTTGACAGAGATCAATCCCTCATCGAAGCCATCAAGATAAGGTTTCATGGAGACGCCAAATCCACTGGAGATTGAGATGACCTTCAAGACCATGTTGATCCACATCGCATCGCCTGAGCGGGTCACATCACTGCTGGATGCGGCAATCCCGCTGGCGCGCAAACACGATGCCCATCTGATCGGTCTGCATGTGATACCGCAGCCCCATGTCTATGTGGCGGCGGCTGCGGAAATGTCTGCTGCGGTCCTGAACGCCCAGGCGGATTACTATGGCGAACAGGCCGAGCTGATCGGCCAGGCCTTCGAAGCCCGCACGAAAGGCGAAGACCTTGTGTGCGAATGGCGCCAGGTGGATTCCAGCGGCTACCCGGTCGCCGACGTAATCAACGCCCAGGTAGCTTCCGCCGATCTGATCATTCTCGGCCAGACCCTGCTGGACGGTGACTGGGAATCCCGCTCCGACCTTCCCTCCCGTGTGATTATGGAGGGTGGCCGCCCGGTTCTGGTTGTGCCCCGTGACGGCGTTAGCGGAGACATCGGCAAGTTTGTCACCATCGCCTGGAACGGCAGCCGGGAGGCGGCACGCGCCACCGCCGACGCCCAGCCGATCCTGCTACAGGCATCGGAAGTAAAGGTTCTGTCCCTCGACCAGGAACAGCTGATGGGCCGCACCAACTTTACCCCGAGCGATGCCATTACAGTGAACCTGGTGCGCCACGGTATCAGGGCGGAAGCCGCTCACTACCCTTCCGATGGCGCCGGCGCCGGCGAAGCCCTCTTGTCCTACGCCGCCGAATTCGGCAGTGACCTGCTGGTCATGGGCTGTTACGGGCACACGCGCTTCCGCGAGTTCATATTCGGCGGCGCATCACGTCACATACTCCAGCACGCCACCATACCGGTGCTCATGTCGCATTAGGGCCGGCACCCGAGGCTCGCAAACGTGAATGACCGTGTTTGACTTCGAACGTTTTCCGCTTGTTCTCAACCTGGTGCTGTTCGCCATCTCCGCCATGGCAATCTGGCTGGCCGGTTCCCGCCTTTCGGTATATGCCGACGCAATCTCCGACCGCCGGAACATCGGCAAGGCGGTCATGGGTTTCGTGTTTCTCGCCGCCGCCACCGAGTTGCCCGAAATGGTCACAACCTTCACTGCAGCGATTGCGGGCAATGCAGCGCTTGCTCTCAACAACATGTTCGGCGGCATCACCATGCAGACGGCAATCCTTGCCGCAGCGGATGTGGTGGCCGTCGGCGCTGCACTCACCTATTACCCGCGCAAGCCGACACCGGCGCTCGAAGCAGCACTCATCATACTCCTGCTCACCTTGCTGATCGGCATCACCTCGGTCGGCGACATCGTGATATTCTGGAACATCGGCGCTGGTTCGGTTGGCCTCGCCCTAGCCTACGCCCTGTCGGTCTATCTGCTGCGCAATTATGACGACAACACCGACTGGATACCGGTCGACCTGCCTGACGAACAGGAGCATGACGGTGGATCGTCACCAGCCCTGTCGGATTTAGACCTGGCCCAGCTGGTGCGCCGGTTCGCCGTTGCAAGCCTCGTGATCCTGGTGTTCGGCGTGGTGCTCGTGCATTTGACTGAGACGATTGCCGCCCAGAGCGGTCTTGGCCAGAGCTTCCTAGGCGTTACGCTGCTGGCCGCGACCACATCCCTGCCCGAACTCAGCACCACAATCGCTGCGGTGCGGCTCGGCGCCTACACCATGGCGATATCCAACATATTCGGCAGCAATCTGATCATGCTGGCCCTGCTGCTGCCGGCCGATGTTCTCTATCGCGGTGGTGCCATTCTGAATGCAACTGACCGCACGGCTTCGTTTGCCCTGGTGTCCGGCATTATTGTGACCACCGTCTATCTGATCGGTCTCTTGATCCGGCGCAAGCGGCGCCTGTTCGGCATGGGGATCGACTCAGCACTCGTCGTTTGCCTCTATGCCGGCTCGCTGATTGTCTTTTACCTGCTTGATTGAGCCGGTCATTGCGCTTCGCGCTCGGTGACACGCACGCCGTCCTCGACCCGGTCGCTTGGATGGAGGACCACCCGGTCCCCCACATCGAGGCCTGTCTTAACCTCCGCAAAGCGCGTGTTGCGATGACCTATTTCAACCAGGGTCATGTGTGCTTCCCCATTATCCATGGTGAACACCGCCCAGTCTTCGCCCTGACGGAACAGGGCGCTGAGCGGCACCCGCAATACCTTGTCTGCCCGCCAAACCACAATGCGCACGAACACCCGGTAATCGTGGCCGAGATCGCGCCAGTTTTCGGCTGTGTCCAGAAAATCGAGAACCGTGTTGACCCGCTGTTCTTCGATACCGAGTGCGGAAACCTTCATGAACCCGGCCGGTTCAATCCGGTTGACCCGTGCACGCAGCTTGTGCGGGCCACCCCAGTTTTCGATATGGGCATCCGCGCCGGCAGCCACACCGACCGCATCGGATGACAGCAGTTCGACAACAATTTCAAGATCATGCGGATCGCCGATTTCCAGAAGCGGCTCTCCAGCCTGAACCCGCTGTTCGCTTTCATTGAGGATCTTCAGCACCCTGCCATTGACCGGCGCACGCACTTCGACACAACATTCGCTCGGATTCCCCTCAGGGACCTCGGGGGTTTCGGGACCAATAAGCCGTGCTTTCGCGCTTTCCAGTTCACGTTTGCGCAATTCAAGTGTTGCCTTCTCACTGGCCAGGGCCGCCTTTCCGGTTTCAACGTCAAGGCGCGCTTTTTCCAGCGCCTGCTCGGAAATTGTATTGGTCCGGAACAGGCGTTGCTTCCGGCTCATTTCAGCGACCACATATGCCAGTTCCGAACCGGCCCGGCGCACTTGTGCCTCAGCCAGCGCCACCGCCGCCTCGGCCGCTGCAACAGCGGCGCTCAGTTCCCGCCGGGTCCGCACATCGAGAAACGGCGGATCCCCCGGCAGCACCACTGCAACCACCGTCTCGTTGGCGGTCACGGGATCCCCAACTTCCCGGGGCGAACGAAGCACCTTGCCGGCAACCGGCGCCGACACGCGATAGACCTCACGGATACGGGTTACGCCCTCCTCGTCAATAGTCACTTCAAGCGCCCCCAAATCGAGCACGGCGGTATCGACAGGCACCGGCAGCGGCCGCAGGGCGTAGACCAGTCCGCCGATAATGATTGCAGCGGCAACCAGCACCAGACTTCGCTTTATCCATTTCGCCATCAACATCACTCCCGGGTCTTGAGAACTTCGATCAGGTCAAGCCGGTTCACCCGCCGGCGCACGATCAGTGCGGAAGCTATGACAGCACCGATCACGATCAGAGCCGCCTGAGCATAGGTTGAGCGCTCTATCACCATGGGTACCCGATAGAGTTCGCTTTCAAAGCCCTGGATCAATGTCCAGGCAAAGCCGTAACCAAGCACCCAGCCGATCGGAACGGCGGCGATGGTGACGATCGCCAGTTCTATGGTGAGAATGCGCGCCACCTCTGCCCGGGTAAAACCCAGCACCCGGAGGCTGGCCAGTTCGCGCGCCCGCTCGGAAAGCTGGATGCGGGCGCTGTTATAGGCAACACCGAAGGCAATGATGGTGCCAAGCATGGAATAGACCCCGGTCATGAACACGATGTTCTCGGCCATGGTCTCCCTGAACTTCACCAGCGACACTTTCTGCAGGGCGATGGCACTAAGAGCCGGCGTGTCCTTTACGGTATCGTAGAGGTCCTCTTCGAACCTTTCATCTATGGCAATGTGGACGCCGCTCACAACCCTGCCCTCATCGAGCAGGTCATTCAGGGCGCGGATATTCATAAACGCAGCCAGGCCGAAGAAGCTTTGAAAAATTTCCGTGACAGGCACCCCTGCGGTTCGGCGGCTGCTCTCCAGAAACTCGACTTCGACCATGTCGCCCCGCTTGACATCGAGAAGCTGCGCGAGCTTCTGCGTCAATACCAGCCCGGTTTCCGGCAGCGCCACCGGTTCCAATTTCACACTCAAGATCCGGCTGAGATCAGCGCCGGGCGTCAACTGCACCGGGTCCGGGTTGCCATCCAAAACCCGGCTCAACCTGGTGCCTGCCGGCCGCCCGATGATAGAAACGCGCCGTTCCTTTTGCACCCAGCGCATTTTTGTCGACACTGTCCTGAATGGTTCCACGGCCATCACACCCGGCAACCTGTCGACATTCTGGACCACCCGGTGAGGCGTTTCGTTGGCAAAGGTGATCGATGCATCCTGCCGGTCCGACTGGAAGAATGTGAACTCAATCATGTAATTGACGGAACCGACAGCAAACAGGGAGGTTATCAAAACAGCGACCGCAAGCGCCATGCCGAAGGTTGTCGTGGCAGCGCGCAGGGGCCAGCGCACAAGGTGCCGAAACACCATTATGGTGAGCTGGGAGACATGCTGCAGAACAAAGGCGCCTCCGGCCCAAAACCTCCGATAAACAGTCGGCGCGGGCGGTTGCATCGCCACCGCTGGCGGCAATCTCATCGCACTCCAAACCGCACGCGCAGCACCGAAGGCTGCGGATAAAATCGCTACCGCAGCGGAGATCACATAAATGTCGATGCTGCGCTGAAACACCAGGAACGGGAAATGAAATAAACTGCCATAGAGTTTGGTCAAGAGGTCACCCAGCCAGGTTCCCAGCCCAAACCCGATGACGATGCCGATCACAGCGATGGCTATGACCAGTTTGAGATAATGTGCGGCAATGGCAAGCTGCCCGTAGCCGAGCGCCTTGAGCAGCCCGATCTCCTCGCGCTCGAGCGCGATCAGACGCGTCAGGATCATGTTGATCAGGAACGCCGTGACGACCAGGAATATTGGCGGCACCACCCGCGCCATAGCGGAAAGCTGGGATAATTCACCATCGAGGAAAGAATGGGAAAACTGATCCTCGCGGTCATAGGCGCCACGCCCGCCATAACGTTCAAGCAGCGCGTCGAGCTGCTCTGTGACGTCTTCCAGCGATGCATCCCGACGCAACAGCAGTGACACCGAGTTGAATGCGTTTTCCAGATCGTAACTCGCCTCAACCGCCTTTTCCTCCATCCACAAGATGCCGAAACGGCTGTCATCCGGCACGAAATCGCCGGGCCCCACAGCATAGATGAACTCCGGCGACAACACGGTCCCAACGATTGTCAGCGTGCGCTTTCGGCCGCCGAGCAAAGCCTCGAAACGGGAACCGGGACGGAAGCCATGAGCCTTGGCGAAATCCTCACTGACAGCGACCGATGTGGTTTCTCCCGGTTGCGGCAGGCGGCCTGAGCGAATGTAAACCCGGTTCAGGACCGGCGCACCGCTCGCTGGCAGGGAGATCACCAGGCCGGTTGCCGGCTCCGTGAAACCCTCGATATCAAGCAACGCGGTTTTGGTGATGCGGGCTTCTGCAGACGAAACACCGGGCAATTCTATGATTTGCTTCATCAGCCCGCGCGGCGCACGGGTTGCCGTGGCGAACACATGGGCGAACCGGTAGCGTTCATAATAGGCAGCCCGCGTCTCATCGAGCGAGCGATAGGCGCCGACCGCCAGGATCAGGGTTGCCACTCCAGCAGCGATCACCAGTGAGATGGCAATCGCCTGGGTCCACATGCCCAAGAGATCACGCAGGAGTTTTCTATCGAGCGCGCCCATCATACGTCACCAGCTCACTTCACTGGGCGCCACGCGCGTTTCGTTGGCATAGGTCGAGGCGATCCGGCCGTCGGCAAAATAGAACACCCGATGGGCGATTTCCTTGATCGCTGCATTATGCGTGATGATCGCCGTCGTGGTGCCGAGCTCTTCATTAACCGCGGTCAACGCTTCCAGCACGATAATACCGATCTTGCTGTCGAGTGCGCCGGTCGGCTCATCGCACAGCAGGACTTCCGGACGCTTGGCGATGGCACGCGCAATGGCGACACGCTGTTGTTCGCCGCCGGATAGCTGGGCGGGAAAATGATCCATGCGATTGGAAAGATTGACCAATCCAAGGGCTTCTTCCGGCGTCATGGGATCATCGGCAATCTCGGTCACGAGCGAAACATTTTCCCGCGCCGTCAGGCTTGAGATCAAGTTGTAGAACTGGAACACAAAACCGACATTCTGGCGCCGGTAACGCGTGAGCGAACGGTCATCGAACGTCGTCAGTTCTTCACCACGGAACACCACATGTCCCTCGGTCGCGGAATCGAGCCCTCCCAGAATATTGAGCAAGGTCGACTTGCCACTGCCAGACGGCCCGAGAAACACCGCCAGTTCACCGGCATAAAGCGTCATATCGAGGCCCCGCAAAGCGTGCACCTCAACGTCTCCGGTCCGGTAGACCTTGGTCAGGCCGGTCGCCTCGAACACCTTTTCAGGCTCGCTCGTTTGTGCCGTGTTTGTTTCCGGTTTCGACATTCAAATACCCGGCACCAATACCAATGCGCCTGAAACATCACCCTGGCGCAGTCGGCGCAAGGCGGTATTGGCCTCGACAAGCGGTAAGGTTTCAACCTCGGTTCGCACCGGTACCTTGGGCGCCAGAGCCAAAAATTCCCGCGCATCGTCGCGGGTCAGATTTGCAACCGACTTGATCATTCTTTCACCCCACAGGATATCATAGGGAAAGGCCGGTATATCACTCATATGGATGCCACCGCAGATCACAATGCCACCCTTGCGCACTGCGCGCAGGGCTTGCGGGACGAGCGCACCAACCGGCGCAAAGATGATCGCTGCATCGAGTGCAACAGGCGGTGATTTGTCTGAATCGCCTGCCCATTCCGCACCCTGGTTCAGGGCAAACTCCTGTGCCTGGCGGTCACCGGCGCGGGTGAAGGCGTAAACCCGCCAGCCCTGGAATCGGGCGACCTGGGCGACGATATGTGCCGCTGCCCCGAAACCATATATTCCAAGCCGTTCACCAGTGCCGGCCATCTTGAGCGAACGATGGCCAATCAACCCAGCACACAGAAGCGGTGCAGCCTCGGCGTCCGAATAGTCGCCATAAACCGGAAAACAATAATTCGCGTCCGCCACGACGTAATCCGCATATCCACCATTTATCTGATAACCGGTAAAGACCGGCCTATCGCATAGATTTTCAGAACCCATCAGACAGTAGGAACAGCACCCGCAGGTGTGACCCAACCAGGGAATCCCGACCCGTGCTCCGATATCGTATCCTTCAACCCCGGCGCCGGTCTCGGCCACACGCCCGACAATTTCATGACCGGGGACAATCGGTAGTTTTGCCTCGCTCAGATCTCCATCAACGATATGCAGATCTGTGCGGCACACGCCGCAAGCGGAAACCTCGACCAGCACCTGGCCGGACGAGACCGTCGGCTTCGCGCATTCGACGAGTTCCAGGTCCAGGCCCGGCTTTTGCAGAACCATTGCTTTCATAACGCACCGGCAACAGTGATCGGTCGGCAGACTTTACACCACAGCACCGGCAGAATATTGACATCGGTCAATCGCACGCGACACCTCAGCGCACCGATTGGCAATCCGCACCGATCGGATATGATGACCATATCCGGCAGGTCATTACGGCTGGCCGGAAGGGGAGGCAAAAATGCGCATGGTGGCCCTTGGTGGTGAACGCGTGCCCGCGCTGGGATTGGGCACCTGGCACATGGGCGAACATGCGAGCGCACGGGCGCGCGAAGTCGAGGCTCTGAAGCTTGGCATTGATCTGGGGCTCACCCTTGTCGATACCGCTGAAATGTACGGCGAGGGCAGCGCCGAGGAAGTTGTCGCCGATGCCATCGAAGGGCGCCGTGACGGTCTGTTCCTGGTCAGCAAGGTCTACCCCCACAACGCATCGCGACAGGGTGCGATTGCGGCTTGTGAACGCAGCCTATCGCGGCTTAGGACCGACCGTATAGATCTTTATCTTCTGCACTGGCGCGGCCACCATCCACTGTCCGAAACGATCGATGCCTTCGAGCAATTGAAGAGCGAAGGCAAGATCAGGCATTGGGGCGTCAGCAATTTCGACGGCCGGGATCTTGATGATATATTGGCAATCGCGCCTCCGGGTGCATGCACAGCCAATCAGGTGCTCTATCACATGGGCGAGCGGGGCATTGAATGGGACCTGATCGCCAGGTGCCAGGCAGAGGGCATGGTGGTCATGGCCTATACGCCGCTGGGCGAAGGCATGATTATTCACGATCCAGCGGTCATCGAAGTGGCGGCTCGCCACGATGTCGCCCCGGCCGCTGTGGCGCTCGCCTGGATCCTGCGCCATAACGGCATGATCGCCATTCCCAAGGCGAGCACCCTTGACCATGTCCACATTAATGCAACCGCGGCTGACCTGACGCTGGAGGATAGCGACCTGCAGGTGCTGGATGCAGCTTTCCCCCCGCCACGCGGCCCCTCGCCCCTGTCGATGATATAGGGTTTGCTGACAAGCAGGCCATTAGGGGGTATTCAGTCGGCCATGAGTATCGACGCCACAACAGCGGAAAACGCGAGACGGCCAGGTCTGTTCATATTGATTGCCATGTCGGCCATCGGGCCGATCGCGTTGAACATTTTCATCCCCTCGATGCCCGGACTTCAGGCCGCCTTCAACACCGACTACGCCACCGTCCAACTGACCCTGACATGCTATCTTGCAGCACTTGCGGTGGCGCAGCTGGTTCTCGGACCGATCTCGGACCGGTTCGGCCGACGTCCGGTGTTCCTTGCCGGCATGGTGATCTACATCGCTGCCAGCATCGCCTGCGTGTTCGCCAACACCATTGAGCAGCTGATCATCGGACGCATCCTGCAGGCATTTGGCGGCTGCGCGGGCATAGTGCTTGCCCGCGCGATCATTCGCGATCTCTATGAACGCGACCGGGCGGCAAGCCTGATCGGCTATGTCACCATGGCCATGGTTGTGGCGCCGATGCTGGCACCGGCCATCGGCGGCGTGCTCGATGCGTGGGGCGGCTGGCGTTCCGGTTTCTATCTGGTCACCGTCCTGGGCGCATTGTTGCTCATGCTGGCATGGAACCAGCTTCATGAAACCAACCACACGCGGACCGTATCCGCCCGGTTTATGCGCCTTGCGCGTAATTGCGGCGCCTTGTTGCGGGCACCGGCATTCATGGGCTATGCGCTCAACTCGGCGTTCGGGTCATGCATTTTCTTTGCCTTTCTGGCAGCCGCGCCCTTCCTCATGACCGACGTCATGGGCCGTACCCCGGCTGAGTACGGCGTCTATTTCATCATCGTGTCGATTGGCTACATGTTTGGAAACTTCCTGTCCGGGCGGTTCGCACAGCGCGCCGGCGTGATCCGCATGATCGCCACCGGCAGCATCGTCGCACTGGCCGGCCTTGGGCTTTTGGTCGCCTTCACCTATCTGGATTTACAGGAGCCCTATGCCATATTCGGGCCCATGGCGGTCATTGCAACGTCCAACGGTCTGACCATCCCAAGCGCCACGGCCGGCGCCATCAGTGTGCGGCCAGACATCGCCGGGGCAAGTGCTGGACTGTCCGGTTTCTTCCAGATCGGCCTGGGCGCCCTCGCAACCCTTGTGGTTGGTGCATTTCATGACGGCACGCGCTTTCCCATGGTCACCGTGATGGTAGCTTCGGGGCTGATTTCCATCGCATTCCTCGGTCTGATTTTGCGGACGGCTAGAGCATGATCTAGAAAGGTAAACTCATGAAAGTCGTAATCACCGGCGGGCTCGGCTTCCTCGGCCAGAGACTTGCCCACCGCATCCTCGAAGACGGCCACCTGACCGCACCTTCAGGCGCCAGGGCCGCCGTCGACGAACTCGTGCTGTTCGACCACGCCGTTCCCGACAACGCGCCCGATGACCGGGATGAACGGATCAGGGTCGTTTTGGGCGACATTTCCGACCGCCAGACGGTTGACGGGCTGATCGACCGGGACGATATATCGGTGTTTCACCTGGCCTCCGTCGTCTCGGGCGGCGGCGAGAAGGATTTCGATCTTGCCATGCGCGTCAATCTCGACGGCGGCCGCCATGTCATGGAAGCTCTGAGGGCACGCACCGGCCTGCCGCGGCTGGTGTTCGCCAGCTCGATTGCGGTATTCGGTGGCGACACCATGCCGTCCAGTGTTGGCGACACGACAAAACAGACACCGCAGACCACCTACGGCGTCACCAAATCGATCTGCGAACAACTGATCAACGACTATTCCCGCAAAGACTTCCTGGACGGGCGCAGTGCCCGGCTGCCCACGGTCATCATCCGGCCAGGCAAGCCGAATGCCGCTGCGTCAAGTTTCGCAAGTGCCGTCTTTCGCGAACCCCTCGACGGTGTCGACTATGTCCTGCCAGTCGGGCCGGAAACCGTCATGCCGGTTTTGGGGTACCGCTCGATCGTCGATGGTATTCTGAAATTGCACGAAGTCTCGTCAAACGCTCTTGGCCATGACCGCGCGGTTAGTCTGCCCGCCCTTACCATCACGGTTGCGGACATGATGGCGGCCCTCCACCGTGTCGCTGGAGACAGAAACCTCGGCGCAATCACCATTGCCGTCGATCCTTTCATCGAAGCCATCTGCCGGGGCTGGCCGCTTGACACCAATTTCCAACGCGCCCTCGACCTTGGTCTGCCCGTTGACGGCAGCCTTGACGATATCGTGCGTCACTATATCGGAGACTATGTCGATGGCCGGTGACACGTTCTAGTTGATGCCAAAAAACCGTATGCCGGACATCCAGGGCAGCTGAATCAGGGGGTGGTTGACCCAGGCCAGCCAATCGTGATTGAGGAACTGGGCGATATAGATCTCGGCGACAAACACAAACCACAGCGGCAACACCACGATCGCGGTACTGAACCGCAGAATTCCGCGGCCGGATGTGGTTACCGCACGAACAAAAGCGCCGCTCTCGTCCTTGCCCTGCGGCTCGAGGAGATGCAGGTCCGCCAAAAATCCGCGTTCCACCTCACCCAACCGGTCGGCTCTCAGCTTGCCAGTGCGCACCGCATTAAGCAGCACCCGGGCATAGGTTTTCGCCGCCATCAGGCGCAGGCCGACAAACAAACCGAATACCAGCACCGTACCGCCAAGGTGATAACCGAATTTGAGTGCGGTCACGTCGCGCTGCGGCCACTGGTCGATGCCTTCGACCAGATTGCCGAGCGCAAGCGGCCCGACCCGCATACCGGCGATCAACAGGCCGGCCACTGCGAAACCGATAGCGATTTTCAGCATCGCCATGGGATTGCCGGTCGCCAGGCTGCGCAACAGCCGGTAATCGAAGAACGAACGCCACGTGCCCTCGGTCGCCTGCCGCGCCTGTGCGAGTGGCACATAGGTCATGGCCAGGATGATAAAGACCGTCGCCCCCAGCCCGATCACCGGGCCGACCCAGGCCTGCTCATAGCCTTTGTTGAACGAGTTTTCCCAACCGCCCCACCATGACAGAAGCCACAACACCATAAGCGGCAGGGTTACCGCCCAGGTTGACAGAACAGCCAGTGTCCCGGCTTTGGCATTGGCCCAAAATGCAGACCCCAGCGAACTTAAGAAAATTCCAGCCACATGAAAGAAGCCGGCCCCCGCCTGACGGCTGTCACGCACCCGTGCACCCACATCCTCGGCGACAAACCAGTTGGGCCAGTGCACCAACATGCGTGTCTCGGGCGAGGATGCGACCAGTCTGCCGAAAGCCCTGTTGCCAGGGTTTCCATTGCTGTCCGCATGCCATGTCCTGAACGTCTTGCGCCGCATGGCACGTGATATCCATCCGATAACCAGTATGGCGGTCAGCGGCGTCAGGCACAGCACGATGCCGACCAGTGTTTTCCAAAAGAACGCAATCACCCGCATCATGCCAGCACCCCGGCCACGTTGCCGGCGAGCGGCACTCTATAAAAACGCATCGGCCAGCACCTCGCCTTCGGACATTTCGGCTTTGAACCCCATGATCTCGCCGATCGTGGCCGCCAGGCTGATCTGATTGACCGGCTTGTCCACGATATTGCCCTGAGCGATGCGCGGGCCGAAAATCATCGCCCAGATTTCATGAGCGGATCTGGAATTGAAGTGATGCTGACACGAGATCGGCATCAATGGATTGTTATCGCGCCCGCAGTCGGGAACCACGACAAACACCGTGTTGTCGCGATATTCAGGATCCGCTTCGACCGTCTGCACCAGTTCCTTGATGCCCTGGTCGATGATTGCGATCGCCCGTGTGTAATGGCTCAGATTGCCCCAGTGGACAAAATCGGGGTCCTGGTAGTTGACCATCAGGAGCTTGGGCCTGAGCTCACGTAATGCACGCACGGCAAGTTCCGTCAGCAACCGGTCACCGCGCGGATTTTTCAAACCGCTGTCGCCGTAATGCAACCGCCAACGCTTCCAGAACTCCTGCAGTTCACGGACCTGATACGCAGTCGCCTCACCGCGATAGTTGCGCGCTTCGAGCTCTTCAAGTTGTTCCCGGAGCTTATAGAGCACGTCGTCGTCAAACTTGTCGCTGTTGATCTGCCGGCGCAGCACATGGATCTTGAACCAGTGCAGGCTGAGCACGCTTGACCGGTATTCGACGCCATAGGAATGGTTCTCGCTGAACGACAGATAGTCCTCGCTGACCCGGTCCTCGCCATTGACGATAAGCGCCTGATGAGAGGGAATATCGTAAGCCTTGCGCAGATATTCGAAAATCGTCGGCGCCTTGGGTTCGAACCGTTCACTGAGAAACTTTTCGCCGATATCGCGATAGGTGTCGTAACGGCCGGTCAGGATATACAGCGTTCCCTGTGCGTGGCTCGTCACCACCCCCTCCTGGGCGGAAATCTGCATATTGGTGAACAAGGTGCCGCGCTTGCTCAAAACATGGCGAAGATAAGGACTGTAGGTGAACCCCGGGTCGATCGTCTCACGCCGTCTAACCCCGCCGCCGAACCTGACGATCACCACATTGGGACCGCTATAGCCGGTCCTGTCCTGGGCACGAATTGCTGCCCCACCGAGCGGGGCCAGAGCGCCAGCAGCGCCAGCTGTTACCAGACCACGATTGAACTTCCGGCGGTCAATAAGGTGGGTCATTGCCTCTTTCACTCCCAAACACGCCCCATTGTCGCAACGATTTTGTCATCGTGAAGGCCGTATCTGCAGGCCCCGCGCAATTGAAACAATTGCAACACGATATTGCCCGTTTCGACACGCGATTGAAACGGCAAATCCCCAGATGTTGCTGCGCCGTACACGTACGAACATACCGCGGCACGAGCACCGATTGAGAAAAAGGAAATACGAAAATGTCCAGTTCGAGCGATTTTGTCCGACACCGCAACAACCGTGCGTCCGTTCCATTGTCTGACGCCCTTGGCGCCCTGGCATTCTTTGTCGATGCAGTTTCCGCCACCGGAACAGCGATTCACCGCGGCATCGTCCGTGCACTCAACGCGCTTCATCGCGGCATCGCCTTCCGGCGCACGGTCAGCACCCTGTCCAGCCTCGATGATCGCACCTTGCGGGATATCGGCATCACCCGAGCCGACATCACCCGCGTAGCGGAAGAGGCATGCGAGTGCTGGAAATGAAACCGCTGTCAGCGGTCGGCCTTGAGCGCCCTTCCGAAATAGGCGGTCACCAGTCCCCAGGGAATGTTGACAAGATAGATGTAGAGTGGTGTCAGTGTGCCCCGCTCAAGGCCCATCATGCCCAGTCCACCCTTTGGAAAGAATATCGTCAGGGCAACGATCACCGGGGCCAGGGTCAACACCAGTGCCTTGAGCCACAGAGGTTTGATGGCAAGGGGGAGGAGAAATATCAGACCCCAAATACCTCCCCAGACCATCTGCTTGTAGATGAAGCCTTTAGCCAGCTGTGGTTTGATCGCCACACCGAACAGGTCGGCAACGCCATACTGGCCGCCTGCCCATACGGTGAGCACCACCGCCAGACCGCCGAGAGCGGCTGAGGTGAAGTAAAGCGCCGCTTTTTGCAACAAGGTCATTTCGCACTCCCCGATTCTTGCAAGGCTGCTACTATAGCAAGGATCGAGCCTTGGAGTTATGACGATTTCTGCACCCGACACCCATGACGATCGCCTGGACGCACCGACCGTCCATCGTAATCAAGGAGCAATAGTAGCGCTCCTAAGCCGATATCTGAATGACGCCTCCGGCCACGCCATCGAGATTGGCAGCGGTACCGGACAGCATGTCATTGGCTTTGCCCGCGCCTTTGCCGGTTTGACCTGGTGGCCCACCGATCCACAACCGGTCAATCTCAAGAGCATCGATGCATGGCGCCGTCACAGCGAGCTGAAAAATATAGCCGAGCCGATGGCCATCGATGCCGCCGATGAGAACTGGCGGCTTGGCACACCCGGCATGCCGCCCGACCGGGACGTTGAGGTCATCATCGCCACCAATGTGGTGCACATAACCCCCTGGCAGGTCTCGCAAGGCCTGTTTTCCGCCGCCGGCCGGTATCTCACACCGCATGGACACTTGTTCCTCTATGGACCTTTCGCCCGCGATGGCGCGCACACTGCGGTAAGCAACGCGCAATTCGACAACTCGCTGCGCATGGAGAACCCGGAATGGGGCGTGCGCGACATGGTCGACCTTGAAGCGCTAGCCGCCGGCTGTGGACTACAATTGACGCAAGTCGCCGACATGCCCAGAGACAATTTCGTTCTGGTGTTTTCGCGCAGCAATCAGGCTTGACGGACATTGCGCAACCCGGGTCCGGATGGCATATCCACTACGGCAGAAACCCGACAACCAACCTCCGGACATTGATGCAATGAGCGAATTCAGTCTTGACGGCAAAACCGCAATCATTACCGGCGGCTCACGCGGCATCGGCAAGGCAATAGCCCGATCGATGGCCAGGGCAGGCGCACAGGTGGTGATATCGAGCCGCAAGGCGGAGCCTTGCGAGGAGGTGGCGTCGGAGATCAACGCGGACGGCGGCTCCGCCATCGCCCTGCCCTGCAACATTTCCCGTCTCGATGACCTGCCCGGCCTGATCGAGGGCGCCGAACAGGCATTCGGCAAGATCGACATCCTGGTCGGCAATGCCGCCGCCAATCCGCATTACGGGCCGATGACCACCATCGACGAGGCCGCCTTCGACAAAATCATCGACACCAATCTGAAAGCCAATCTCTGGCTTGCCAAACTGGTGTTGCCGAAAATGGCCGAACGCCGGGACGGCGTGATCATTTTTGTATCCAGCATCGGCGGCCGGCGCGGCAATGACGATATTGGCACCTATGGTATTTCCAAGGCTGCTGAAGAGGCCATGGCGCGCAATCTGGCGGTCGGCTGGGGGCGCCACAACATACGCGTCAACTGCATCGCTCCAGGCCTCGTGCGCACCGAATTCGCCCGCGCCCTGTGGGATGATGCAGACAAACTCAAACACGCGGAATCAGCCTATCCGCTCGGCCGCATCGGCGAGCCGGAAGACATCGGCGGGGTCGCGACCTTTCTGGCATCGGACGCTGCACGCTTCATCACCGGCCAGGCGATCGTGGTCGATGGCGGCATCACCATATCCGGCACCGGCCGCGGGTAAAGCTACCTCACCTCACCACTCCACCGCCCGCCCGCCACCGTCCAAAACCCGGTGCGACCGCGAAAATCAACGCCAGCACAATGAGCACGCCGCCAATCAGCGTGGTCAAAGTCGGCACCTCGCCAACCCCAAGCCAGACCCAGAACGGGGTGAGGACGATCTCGATCTGCGTCAGGAGCGAGAGTTCCGCCACCGACCGCAGACGGCTGGCCAGCGTAAACAGAACCAGACCGGCACCCAGAGACCCCGCCCCCATCAACTGGATCAGAGCGAAATCATGCGCGGCTACGCCAATTCCACCGCCAGTAGAGATCAGCATGACGAACGCCACTCCAGCCGTCATCAGGCATGAATAGGCGACCGACGGCAGCATTTCCACGTCCCGGTTTGCCCGCAGCACCAAATTATAAACGACAATCGACACCATTGCCGTCAGCGCCAGTGCCAGCCCCCAAATCCGGCCCTGTGCGATACCGCTGCCGGCAACAAACGTGACCCCGATAAGGGCCACCGCCATACCCGCGATCACCCGCTTTTCGATGCGCTCTTTAAGAAACAATCGGGCGCACAGAGCTGTACCGAATGGCACCAGGGCGGTGACGAACAGGACCGATGCAACCGTGGTTTCAGCGAATGCCAGATTGATCAGGATCTGCGCTGCCGCCAACGGCACGGCTGCGATCAATCCGGCACGCCAGCCTGTGGCCGCCACCGTCCACAGCTTGCGCCCATGCACCAGATAAAGCGCCAGCACCACCAGTGGCACGATGCCCAGCGTGCGGAACAGAATAATGTGCCAGACACCCGCTTCGTTCAGCAGCCGGAACAGCAGGCCGTAAAAGCTGAACGTAAGTCCCGCGCCAGCCGCAAGAAACGCCCCTTTCGCGCTGTGCGACAGACCGGTTGTAACAGCATCCGTCATGATGCCGGACATTCAGCGATATCGATCGCCATCCACAATTGGACCGCCATGGCGATCATTCGTTCTTGAGGAACTGGGCGCCGCCCATGACTTGGCGCGTGGGCATGATTTCAAGATGGGTGATATCCACATGGCGTGGTGCGGACAGCACATAGCGCACCGCATGGGCGATATCGGGCGGTGTCAGGCAGTCATAACCGTCATAGAACTGGCGTTGGCCGCGTGCGGTGTCTCCCCCGACCATCTGCGCATGCATGCCGCTGGCGACGCGGCCGGGGAGGATCTCAGAAACCCTGACATCGGTTCCATAAAGATCCATGCGCAGGTTCTGCGAAAACAGATGCACGCCGGCCTTGGTCGCTGCATAGAATGGTTCGCCGCTGAACGGGTAAAGCCCGGCGACCGAGCCGAAGTTGATGATGTGACCCCGGTTCCGGGCAATCATGCCCGGTGTGACCGCGCGCACGAAATTAAGCATACCGACCAGATTGACACCGACCAGGTTTACCGCCACATCGGCCGGTGTTTCATGCAACTTGGACAGCGGGCCCAATACACCCGCGCAATTGATGACGATGTCAATTTCACGGTCTCCGAAAGCCGAAGAAACCAATTCCGCATCGGTGATATCCATACAGTGGGTTTCGATACCCAGTTCGCCGGCAAGCGCATCGAGCTTTTCGCCTTCGGAAGAGACCGCAATCACAGCGATACCATCACCGTGCAGCAGGTGGACGATCTCCGACCCGATGCCGCCGCTGCCGCCGGTCACCAAGGCGCTCTTCAGTTCCGTTCCCAGCATTGCCTCTCCCCTTGCACGTCAGCACGATCGACAGCCCATCAATCGCCCGCAATAAACGCGGTCATCAACCAGAGACCGGCCTTCTTCTCGAAGATCGCGCGATAATCGATCGGGCTTCTCAAATTGTCCTTGTGAACAAATCCGCGCCGGCCGTCGACCAGTTGGATCTCCAGAAATTCCGTACCCCTACCGCCTTCGAGAACCTGCACGATGTCTTCGTCCAGCAAAGTGATCACATCGCCAAATTTGCTTGGACGTCCGCGCAGCGGCACCGACGTGCCGACCACGAAGCTGGTTGAAAACGGCTCCTCGCTTTCGGTCAGTTCCACCGACCAGGTGTAAGGCGCCTCGAACCGGGTAGGTTGTGTGAACACGCCACCCAGGCGCAGAACTTCCTCCAATGCTTCCCAATACTGCTCGCGCTGTTCGTCGGCAAGGTGGCCGTATTCTTCGGCGAGGTCTTCTTCGGTCAGGGTCAAGCGCTGACGGAATTCGGCACGGCCGGCGCCACCGCCAAAATCGAGATGGACATCCGGCGCTGCGGCCAGCACCACTTCATCCACATCTCGCCGGACAATGGCGTCAAGCATCTTGTCACGATAGGAAACGAAAGTTGCGTCCTTGGCCCCCTGATCGACAAACGCAGCCTTGCGCTCCCCCGCCCATGCCTGCGGCACAAGGAGTAAAATCAACAGCACCGGCACACACAACAAGAGCCGTGCAAAGGGCATAGATCCGCCTCCAAGAATATTGAAGCCGCCACAACCGGCAAGCCTGATCACAAATTACAGCAATTTAACGGCTGCGGCCACGGGCTACCCGCAACCCGCGCAATCGGCTAAGCTTTACGATACCACCAAGTGCTCCAGGACAATCGCGACATGACAATCTTTCCCGACCAGACTTCCCAGTCGGCCACCCTATTTCGGCGTGCACAGGACGTGTTTCCAGGCGGCAGCACCCGAAACCAGACCTATTTCCCACCCCACATGATCTATGCCGCAGAGGCTTCCGGCTGCCGCATGCGCGATGTCGACGGCAATGAGCTGATCGATTTTCACAATGACTACACGGTGACCATCCTAGGCCACGGCAATCCGGAGGTCGAACGCGCAGTCATTGCCCAGACCAAGCGGCTGATGTGCTCCGGACTGGCGGTACCAGCGGAAATCGAACTGGCCGAAGCGGTCTGCTCACGTAATCCGGGTTTCGAACGGATCCGTTTTGTCGTCACCGGCTCGGAAGCCGTGATGAACGCCATGAAGGCTGCCCGCGCCTTTACCGGCCGGCCGAAGATCGCCAAATGCGAAGGCACTTACCACGGTTCCAACGATTTTGCTGAAGTCAGCCTTGACCCGACGCCGCAGAACTGGGGCCAGAACGCACCGTTGAGCGTCGGTTTCAGCGATGGTGTGCCCCAGGGCGTGATGGACAATATTGTCGTCATCCCGTTCAACGACACAGAAGCCGCGCGCACCATCCTCGATGCCCATTCAGCCGATCTCGCGGGCGTCTTGATCGATCTCGTACCGGCCCGCTGCGGTGGCCATGCGGCAAGTCCGGAGTTCATCGCCATGCTGGAGGATTTCAGGTCGACCACCGGCTCGTTGCTGATTATCGACGAGGTAATCTCATTCAGAATGGCGCTTGGCGGCATGCAGCAAACGCTTGGGTGCACACCGGACCTCACCACCTTCGGCAAGATCATCGGCGGCGGCATGCCGATTGGCGCGCTCGCCGGCCGGGCAGACGTCATGGCGGTGTTCGACGCCACCTTGGGCAAGCCATCGGTGCCCCAGTCCGGCACCTTCACCGCCCACCCGCTGTCCATGGTGGCGGGTGCTGCAACCCTTGCCGTCTATGATGCAGAGGCCATCGACCGCCTCAATCAACTGGGCGAAACCGCACGCGGCCAGCTGCGTGAAGCGCTTGCGCAATCCGGCATCGGCGGCCAGGTGACCGGACAAGGCTCACTGTTTCTCATGAGTTTCACCGATGAACCTCTCAACGATTACCGCGCAGTCTATCGCGCCACCGCCGAGCGCCATCACCGGATCATGGCAAGCCTGTTCCCGAAACTGATCAACCGCGGCGTCTTCATGAGCGCTTGGGGTTTCGGCTGTCTGTCCACACCCATGGAACAAGCTGAAATCGACCACCTGTCGGAGGGGGTACTGGACGGCCTGCGCGAGGTTGGCAACGAACTGGCGACCGCTGCGGAGTAGAGTACTCAGTAGGTCGCCCGGCCACCGGACACATCAAACACCGAGCCCGTGGTGAACGAGCATTCGCGCGAGGCGGCAAACGCCACGATAGTGGCGATCTCCTCGACCAGCGCAAACCGCCCGCGCGGTATCTTGGACAGCATATAGGCGATATGCTCCTCCGACATCTGGTCGAAAATCGCGGTCTTGGCGGCTGCCGGCGTGACGCAGTTGACCGCGATATCCTGGTCCGCCATTTCCTTGCCCAGAACCTTGGTCAGGCCGATCAGCCCCGCTTTGGATGCCGAATAGGCGGGCGCGCCCGGATTGCCTTCCTTACCGGCGATCGAGGCGATGTTGACGATGCGGCCATAGCCCTGCTCGATCATATGCGGCGCGATCGCCCGACAGCAGTAAAACGGGCCGGTCAGGTTGAGCGCCATGACCTTGTGCCAGTCATCAGGCGCATAGTCCCAGGTCTTGGCATTGGGGCCGGAAATGCCGGCATTGTTGACCAGTATTTCAATCGAGCCGAAGTGTTGAAGGGTCTCGCCGCGCGCCGCCTCCACGGATGCCAGATCCGTGACATCGGCGGCCACTGCCCTGATCGTGCCGCGATCGGCAAGTTCGCCCGCCGTGCGGCCGGCCAGATCCACGTCGAGGTCCCAGATCGCCACCTTGGCGCCACCGGCCAGAAGCCGCTCGCATATCGCCCTGCCGATGCCCTGGGCACCGCCGGTGATAACCGCACAGTGGTCCGAAAATCCTGTTGTCGCTGTCATTGTCTCTGATCCTAATGAGTTGGAATGCGCCGTATCCGGCCTCAGGTGGCCCAGCCACCGTCGATCAGGTGCACCGATCCGGTGGTGAAACCCGCCTCGTCCGACGCCAGATAGACCGCAAGGGCTGCCAGTTCCTCAAGCCTGCCAAGCCGTCCCATGGGCTGGCGGCCAATGAAAGCGGCGCGCGCCGTATCGTAGTCGCCCGTAGCGTGGAGCCGTGCCTCGAGCGAGGGCGACTGCACGGTTCCCGGACAGATCGCATTGCATCTGATGCCCTGCTGAATGAAATCAGCAGAGATCGATTTGGTCAGGCCGACCACAGCCGCCTTGGTCGCACCATAGACAAAACGGTTAGGCGCCCCCTTCACCGAGCTTACCACCGACGACATGTTGATGATCGAGCCCCCGCCCGCCTCCAGCATCGCCGGCAGGAAGGCACGGATCGTGCGGTACATGGATTTGATGTTCACATCGAACGAGAAATCCCAATCGTCCTCGCTGCAGTCAAGGATCGTACCGTCATGGACATAACCGGCACAATTGAACAGTATATCGATCGCACCCAGTTCCTGGGCGATCCGCGCGATTGCTGCTCCGTCGGTGACATCGAGCATCGCCGTCTCGCATCCCGTGACCGATGCCAGAAGCTCTTCATTGACGTCGGTCGCCAGCACTTGTGCGCCTTCGACGGCGAATGCCTCGGCCGCCGCCTTGCCGATCCCCTGGCCCGCCGCCGTCACAAACGCCCGCTTGCCTTCCAACCGTCCCGCCATAACACCCTCCAACCCGACATAGCACCGGGCAGCGAGACTACTCATTGCGCAGCGTAAAAACCAGAGCGCGTGTACCAGTTGAGCTTTTTGGGGCACTGCATACTGCTCGGGCACCCCAGCAGCGAATGCGATGCCCGAATTCTGCGGGCAAAAAGTGACGCGATATTAAGGTTGCCCTGATAGTTTTCCGGCCAGCGTCCGGCGCCGATTGCCGTGCTGTTCCCACTGACAATCGAGAGTTCGCATGATCAGGGTGAAAAATTTTCGTAAGTCCTACGACGAATTCGTGGCTGTGCATGATTTGAGTTTCGAGGTTCGTCCCGGAGACATTCTCGGGCTGGTCGGATCCAATGGCGCCGGCAAATCGACAACTTTGCGGACCCTTTCGGGTATCATCACGCCGACCTCCGGAAGCCTCACGATCGCTGGCCACGACATCGTCGCGGATCCGATCGAGGCCAAGCAGTGTTTGGGCTACATTCCCGACGACCCGCGCCTGTTCGACACTCTGACAGTTTGGGAGCACCTCGCTTTCTCGGCCGCATCCTATGCCGTCGATGGATTTGAAGATAAGGCCTGCGCCCTGTTGCAGTCGTTCGACCTGACCAAAAAGCGCGACGCCCTGGCCCACGACCTCTCCCGCGGTATGCGGCAGAAGGTGGCGATCGCCTGTGCCTTTCTGCACGATCCCCAGGTGCTTTTGTTCGATGAACCATTGACCGGGCTGGACCCTCTTGGAATCCGTAACATCCAGCAGGCCATGCGCGTACGGGCGCAGGCAGGTGCAGCGATCATCATCAGCTCGCATCTCCTGAGCCTGGTTGAAAACCTCTGCACCCATGTGCTGGTGCTTGATCAGGGCGTGTGCCGGCGTTTCGGCACTATGGACGAACTGCTGAGCGACGTCAGCCAGGCCCATGGAGACAACGCCCTGGAAGCAGCCTTCTTCGCGATCACCGCGGACACCCAGGCGGCAGCGGAATAGGCCATGGACGCTGCACTCGGCCACCTCCTGCTGCTGCGGTTTCGCGGCGGCATCCGCTATCGCCTGAAGCAGTTTGCAAACCTGCGCGGCGCGCTCTTTCTTCTTGTCGTCCTTGGCATCGTCTGGATGCACTTCGGCGCCAGCATCTCTGGTCCAGGCGGCGATGCTAACCTCATGCCGCTTCAGGCCGCTGAAAAACTGCGCGCCCATATGAACGATTTCATGCCGCTTGCATTGCTCGGCGCCTGTCTCTTCACACTGTTTGCCTCAACCGGTCCGGCCCTCCATTTCTCGCAGAACGAAATCAACTTTCTGTTCGCTGGGCCTTTCAGCCGCCGCAGCCTGGTTGTCTACAAAATCTGCGCCTATTTCGCCGGCGCCATATTGAGCGCGGCGATCTTTGCGGTGCTTATACCGGGTCGGGCAAGCAGCGGCTTTGCCGCCTTCACCGGATCGCTACTCACATTGCTGTTCATTCAGTTGAGCACAGCCGCCTTCAGCACCTTCGTACAAGCTTTTGAAGACCGCCCGTTCATGCGCGCGCGGCAGCCGGCCATGATGGCCTTGTTGGCAATCATGGCCGCAGCGACACTTTACGCGACCGCAACAACGGACAAATCCATATTCGACGTGCTCACCGGGTTCCGCCATTCCTGGTTCGGCGCCATCATGCTGTCGCCGTTTGTCGTCTTTACCGAACTCTTCCTGGCGCAGCACCTGTTCCCGGACCTGGCTTTGTGGGCAGCCGGCGCCATTGCAATCAACACCGCCTTGTTGCTGGTCATCCTTGGGCTTGACGGGCGTGCCGCCGACCATGCCCTGTCCGCAAGCCGGCGTTTGAGCAATCGCTGGGCGCGCATGCGCCAGGGCGCATCCTTCTGGGCAAGTGAAAAGACCACTAGCAACTCGCTTGAACGCGCACCGGTGCTCGGCGGGCTTGGGCCGGTCGCCTGGCGTCAGGCAATCAACGCGGTGCGCAATTCCGGCAGGGTGATCCTGGTCTTCTTCATTATTGCCGCACTGACCGGGCCGCTGCTCGCCAATGCCGGCAGTGCGTCTGCAATCAGCGGTTTCGCCGGGCTCGGATATTTTTTCATCGCCTTCATCATGCCGCGCTCGCTGGTATGCGACTTCCGCGGTGAACTCGGCTCAATCGAACTCTATAAGGCCCTGCCCATTGCGCCATGGCGGATCTGCGCTGCACAGCTTGTCGTTCCAGTACTTCTGTCGACCACCATCCAATTGGTGATGATTGCCAGCACATTGCTGTTCGTCGACAACATCTCGGTATTTGTTGTCGTCGCCCTGGCAGCACTGACTCTGCCGGCAAGCCTGCTCCTCTACGGTCTTGAAAATCTGGTATTCCTGCTGTTTCCCACAAAACTGCTGCCGGTCGGCCGGGTCGATTTCGAATTTCTAGGCCGCACGCTGGTGGATTTCATCGCCAAGACGATCATCATCGTGGCGGTCGCCATCGCCGCGGGTTTTGCAGGATATGCCGTCCTGCTGGCGACCGGCCCTTCCTGGGCCTGGTTTTCCATCACGGGCTGGGTCGTGTTCTCTGCCTTCGCAGTGCTGACGCTTCCCCTGATGGCCTGTGCGTTCGGGCATTTCAAGGTGAGCGAGACGATCGAGTAAACTCAGGCCCCTTTGAGCAGCTTCCCCGCCGCTTGATCAGGTGTCGCACTACCGCTCAATATCTTATCGCACAGGGCGTCGATCTCACCGTCCGCACGATCGCGGATGCGCCGCTCGATCAGGTCCGCCGCGGCCCAGGCGAGAAGCCTGCGGGCGCGCTTGCGGCGACGGTCGCGGGGGCTATCCGTGCAGGCTGAGGCGACCGTGCCAACCTGGTCAACCAGCTCACTCACGCCCTCGCCGGTGGTCGCCACGGTGGTGAGAACGCCGATTGCGGATTTGCTTGCCGACAGCGACAGCGCAGATCTTAGTTGGCTGCAGGTTTTTTCAGCACCCGGCAGATCGGCCTTGTTGACCACCAGGATGTCGGCGATTTCCAGAATGCCGGATTTCATTGCCTGGATGTCATCGCCGAGCCCCGGCGCGGACAGCACGATCCTGATATCGGCCACCTCCGCGACGTCGATTTCGGATTGCCCGGCGCCCACCGTCTCCAGGATCACCACATCCTTGCCGGCGGCATCGAACACATCGATCATACGCACGGCAGCCGGCGTAAGCCCGCCTACATGGCCGCGCGAGGCGAGCGAGCGGATGAACACGCCGTCATCGCCGGTGTGCTCGTTCATGCGCACCCGGTCGCCCAGCAGCGCACCGCCTGAGACCGGGCTTGACGGATCAACCGCAATGACGCCGACGGTTTTGCCATCTGAACGGAGCTGCCGGACATAGGCGTTGACCAACGTCGATTTGCCGGTCCCGGGCGGACCGGTGAAGCCAACCACCTGGGCATGCCCGAGAAAAGGCGCCATATCGGCAATCAGTTTCGGAGCGGACGGCGACAGGCGTTCAAGCTCGGTCAGCGTGCGGGCAAGCGCCACAAGCTCGCCGGCACGCATCCGCGCGACCAGGCTGGACGCTTCAGGCGATGGTTTTTCGCGCTCAGCCGTCATGGCACGATCAGCGGGTCGCCAAAGCCGTATACGTCCCTTAGCCGGGTGCAGATCTCGCCATGGGTGACGCCGGCACAGGCGGCATCGACGATGCTTTCGAACACGTTTTCGTCCTGGCTGTCCGCAGCGCGGGCAAGGTCATCATTCGCCCGTTGCGCAGCCGTTTGATCCCGGTCGGCCTTGTATCGCTTCAAGCGCTCCACCTGCGCCTCGATCGCCTGTGCCGGTGGCGGCCGCAGCGGCACGCGCGGCAATTCGGATTCCTCTGACACCCGGTGTTTGTTCACACCAACGATGGTCTGCTCTCCGGCATCGACCTTGTTCTGGAACGCCAATGCGGATTCTCCAATCATCTTTTGCACCAGCCCCGCTTCGACCGCCTGATACATGCCCCCGGCATCATCGATCCGTGCAATCACATCGAGGATCTTGTCCTCCATCTCATTGGTCAGGCTTTCCATGTAATAGGATCCGCCAAGAGGATCGATGACATCGGTGAGGCCGGCTTCCTGCTTGAGGATCTCCTGGGTCGAGATGGCAATCCGCGCGGCCGCCTCCGTCGGAACACTCAACACCTCGTCATAAGCGTCCGTGTGGAGCGACTGCAGACCGCCGAAGATGCCGGCAACGGCCTGTGCGGTAACCCGGGCAATATTGTTGAGCGGCTGCTCGCGGGTCAGGTCAACGCCTGACGTCTGGCCGTGGAACTTGAACCGCCAGGCCTTGGGGTTTTGCGCACCGAACCGCTCCCGCACAATGCGCTGCCAGATCCGCCGCCCTGCGCGGAACTTGGCGATCTCTTCGAAGAAGCTGATGGAAATGTCGAAAAAGAACGTGAAGCTTGGCAGAAACTCGTCCGGGTCGAGGCCGCGCGCCACACAGTCATTGGCGTACTGGATGGCGGTCGACAGCGTCAGCCCCATGGCCTCCGCCGGCGTGGCGCCGCCCTGCTGCATATGCTGACCGACCACAGACAATGGATTCCACCCGGGCAGGTACTTGTTGGCGAACACGATATGGTCGACCAGCACCCGGCGCGCACCGGGCAGGGCCAGCCTGAAGAACATGTGGTTGCAGACAAAATGCGAGATGTAATCGCTCTGGTTGGAGGTGCCCGAGATCCGGCTCCACGGCACCTGCCGGCGTTTTGCCACCGCCAGCAGAAGCGCCAAAAGGGTGAATGGCGAGGGATCGTTGAGGGCCGTTGAAAACTCGCCGATCGGAATGTCCCGGTAGCAGGCCTCCATGTCGTCCACCGTGTTGACCACCGCCCCGCAGGTGCCAAGCAAAAGCGGATCCACCTCATCGGCGTCATAGCCCCGATAGACCGAATTGCACGGAATGAGGCTGCCGGCGGTGGCGCCATGGGCAATGATGGTCTTGAGCCGGGCGTTATAATCCTCGGGCGTGCCCTGGCCGATCAACTGCCGCTGTGTCCATGTGCGGCCCCTGTGCATGCTTGGATAGATCCCCCGGGTCATCGGCAGTTGGCCTGGAAAACCCAGATCATCCATATAGTTGTCAGGATCCCAGTCCTGGGCGGTGTAGAGCGGTTTGACGGCGATGCCGGACCGGTTTTCCGGATTGGCCTGTTCGCCAAGCTGGGCGGCATAGTTTCCGCGCCATTCGGCATGGGCGGTTTCAAATCCCGGCAACGGCAATTGGACGGCTTGCTCGGTCATGACACTGTCTCCTGGTCTCGGTGTCTTCGCGCTTCAGCGGCAAATTTCGCCGTGTCGCCGACAATTTCCTCACGTGTTGCGCCCGGATGAAAAACTTTGGCCACGCCAATCTCCAGCAAAGCTGCCTCATCCTCATCGGGGATGATACCGCCGACCACCACCTGGATATGACCAAGCCCCGCCTCGGCCAGGGCAGTCATCAATTTCGGCATCAGGAGATGGTCGGTCGACAGCGAGCTGACGCCGATGACGTCGACATCTTCCTCAAGAGCCAGACGGACGACCTGGGAGATTTCCTGCCATGGCGGCGTGTAGATCACTTCCATGCCCGCATCGCGCAGGAAGGATGCAACAATGCGGCTGCCACGGTCATGCCCGTCGAAGCCGATTTTGGTGACCAGCACCCTGGGCGGGAAACCTAGAGCGTGTCGCTCTGGCTGTTCGGCAGTACTCATTGGCCTGTCTCCTTAGTCGCCACACCCTGGCGCAACGTGCGCACCAGTTCGCCGGCAATCCGCTCAGGCCCGGCCAAACCTTGTCGATACCAGACCTGGCTCCAGTTCAAGGCGCCGAGCACTGTGAACCGCAGCAGAGTTCTATCGGTGCCCGGCGCCAGATCGAGCGCATCGATCAGGCGCCGAAACCGCGCCTCATACTCCGACCTGAGCAGGCCAAGCTCTGCTGCCACCTCTTCGACATCGCCGGGCAGAACCCTGACCACCACACGAGCATAGCCGCTGTCAGCAAGAACCGCTTCCAGATGCCGGTGGCACGCCCGTTCAAGGGTCAGCCACGGCGCCTCGCCGGTATCGGTAACCGCGTCCACCGCCGCACCGATCTGTCGCACCCCGGTCTCATAAACCGCCAGAAGGATCCGGGCTTTGGAGGGAAAATGCGCATAAACCGCGCCAGGCGTCACCCCCAAGGCACGTGCGATATCGCGTATCGATGTGGCGTGATAACCGTTTCTGGCAAATAGATCGGCGGCGACATCGAGGAATCGCTGCTGGGACGAGATATCCGTGCGTTTCTGGACTGCTTCCATGGCTCCGTTCGAGATTACTAAGTGAACGTTCGTTTATTTTTTTTGAAAACATCGATGATGTCAAGTCGTATGCCGGCCTGATCCTGCTCAAATTGCGTTCATGAAAAACCCGCTGGACTTGACGTGTATTATCGGCGAACCATCGCGGACGCACCTCCACCTGACAGATAGGGTCACAGCCCTTCAGCAATCAACCGGGCAGACTTTCCTCCCATGACCGCACCCTCTGCCCGCCAATCGCTTCCCACCGCGGGCTTTGTCCTGTTGGCAAGCCTGTCTTTGTTCTGGGGGCTCAACTGGCCGGGCATGAAAATTATTCTCACCGAACTACCGGTCTGGTGGTTTCGCTCCTCCTGCGTAATTTTCGGTGGAACCGCCTTGTTGATCATTTCAGCAAGTTCCGGCAATCGCGTGCGCATGCGCCGAGGCGAACTCGGGCCCATTGCCTTTTGCGCCATATTCAATTTCTTCGGCTGGCACATGTTGTCGGCCCACGGTGTGTCGCTCATGCCGGCCGGCCGGGCGGCCATCATTGCCTTCACCATGCCGGTCTGGGCCGCGGTGTTTTCAAGCCTCCTGCTTGGCGAGCGGTTTACCGCGGCAAAAATCGTAGGTCTCGCACTGGGCCTTGCCGGCCTGGCGGTTCTCATCGGCGAGGACCTGGCGCTGCTGCAGCGCGCGCCTCTCGGGGCACTTTTCATGGTCGGCGCAGCGCTCTCCTGGGGTTTTGGAACCGCCTGGTTCAAGCGTGGCAACTGGGCCATGCCGGTCGCTAGTAATGTCGGCTGGCAACTGCTGTTGAGCGCGGTTCCCATCACCCTGATCGCCACCCTCACCGAGCCATTTCCCGATGTTATGGCCATCAGCCGTGAAGCGGGTCTGGCACTGATCTATATTTACGGCTTCCCCATGACCTTCTGCCAATGGGCTTACTTCAAAACCGTGCACTTGTTTCCCGCCTCAATAGCCGCCATCGGCACTTTGATGGTGCCGGTGGTCGGCGTCTATTCGAGCCACTTTATTCTTGCCGAACCGGTAGGCTTCCGTGAACTCACCGCCCTGGTCCTGATCGTTGCCGCCTTGGTCAGCGTGCTTGTCGTGCCAGGCATGCGCAAGGGTACGGCCTGAGCACCCGTTCAAAATGAGTGCACGATGATGTGATGGCGGTCTCGCATTGCCGCGCGGTGACGTGAGGCGAGTTGATTGTAATGTTCACCATGGCCACCCCATATTTGTGTCAGAACCGATTCCACGCGAGACAGGAATGCCCCAAAGATCTGACACCGGGGATCCGCGCTCGCAGAAACGCTTGCGCGCACGAAACCCTGGCACGACTTCTAATGTAACGTTGGCCATGCTCATATTCATGCTTGCCTTGTCCCCCGACGCCCGGGGCGACGAGGAAGAGCGGGACTTCAACGCAAACTCCCACCGGACAGGCCCGGTCGCACCGGCCGAGGATCTCGACACCCTGCGCCGCCACTTCCGTGCCAGCAACAAGACCAACCTTGGTGCAGCGGAACTCGAGCGGATCTACGCCCGTATCAAAGCGGATCTGGGCCGGCGCTATGCGGTATCGGAAATCACCTCAATCAAGAATTACCAGCGATGGACGCGTCATAATCGCGTGCCCTATCTGAGCGCTGCCCATGGCAACCGCTATGTCAACAATTATACCAATCCGGCAGGCAAGGCCTATGGCCGGTTTGAGCAGGCCGGCACCATGCCGGTCGGAACCGTAATCGCCAAGGACACCTTTACCGTGGCCGATGACGGCACGGTCAGACCCGGACCCAACCTGGTCATGGAAAAGATGCCAGAAGGCTTTAACTATGTGTCCGGCGACTGGCGCTATTCCGCCGTCATGCCCGACGGCAGCGTGCTCGGCGTCACCAATGGCGGTGCTTCGGAGAGCGTTGAATTTTGCATTTCCTGCCATCTGGTCATGGAGCATCAGGACCACCTGCATTTCATGCCCGAGGAATATCGGAAGAAACCAGAATAACCTCAGGCCTTGGTCGCAACCGCCGGCGGTGTCACCTGGCGGTGCGCCGCCTTGGCTTCGCGGTGTGAAATGTAAGTTGCCGCCGCGACGATGACGCCGCCGCCCAAAAACACGTATGGGTCGAGCCCCTCGTTGAACAGCACCATGCCCAGGAGCGCTGCCCATACCAGTTGCAGATAGCCCACCGGTTGGGTGACCGTGATCGGCGCCGCCTCAAAGGCTTTGGTCAAGGTGTAGTGCCCGGCAGTGGCGAAACAGGCGGTCAATGCCAGCCACATGAGCTCCTCGCTGGTTGGTGTGCGCCACTGGAGGATTGCCGCCGGCAACAAGGCGAGCGTACAGAACAGCGACAGCATGGCGACAATGGCTGAAGGCTCTGCCCGCTGTGTGAGTTTCTTGGCCAGGATGAAGGATGTGGCAAAGAACGGCGCTGCCGCCAACTGTGCCAGCTGTCCGATGTTGATTGTCTCAAATCCAGGGCGCAGGATGATCAGCGTGCCCAGGAATCCGATGATGACCGCGGCAATCCGTCGAAAGTAGAGTTTTTCGCCCAGGAATACTGCCGCACCGATGGTTACGAAGATCGGCGCCGTATACCCGATTGCGACAACTTCAGAAATCGGTATCCGCGCCATGGCGTAAAACCACAGAAAGACCGCCCCGGCGTGGATCAGACCACGGCTCACAAACAGCACCACGACGTCATTGGACGGCAATCGGCGGAACATCCGCAGCAAGGCCGGGGAAATCAGTACCAGGCCGATGGCATAGCGCAGGAAGGCTGCCTCGACCGCTGGAAGATCGGTACCCAGATAGCGCACGATACAGGTGACGAAAACGAACAGAAGTCCAGTCAGCACCATCCATCCGATCCCGCGGATCGTTCCCAGATGTGCGTCCGAGCTATCGGTTTGCGCCATTTCCCCCCGCGCTTTAGTCATGCGCCCGCACTATGAAGAGTGTCGGAACCAAGAGCAATGCACTGGGTGCATGGCTGCCATGCGAGTGTACCCATACTGTCAGATTATGTCAGGACAGTTGACCGGCCCCGCAGCTGGCTGGTCAAGATTGTATATAAATACAGTGACCACAGACATCCATTTGGACGGAGCCCAATATGATCGGACCTGAACACACGCGCCTGATGGCAGCTTATAACCGGTGGCAGAATGACAACATATTTGCCGCAGCTGACGGCCTTTCAGCCGATGATCGCACCGCCGATCAGGGGGCATTCTTCGGATCCATCGAGGCCACGCTCAACCATCTCCTGTGGGCCGATAAGATTTGGATGAGCCGTTTCACAGACCGTCCGGCACCAGCTTCCCCGGACATCAAATCATCGGTCTTGGAGACCGAGAGCTGGGACCGATTGAAGACCGAACGCATGGCCATGGACCAGGAGATTATCGACTGGACAGCAGCCATGTCTGCTGATCGGCTCCATGGCGATCTGTCTTGGTTTTCCGGTGCCACCGGCCGCAACATCACAAAACCCTTTTGGTTGCTGGTCACGCATTTTTTCAACCACCAGACCCATCACCGCGGCCAGATCCATGCAATGCTCACGGCCAAGGGGGCAAGACCAGGTGACACGGATCTGCCCTTTATGCCCGATACACTGTAATGCCGGGCCTGGTCCGCTAACCATATCCCCGGTCGCCGGCTTTACTCCGCAGGCAAATACCGCCACACTCTGGACAAACAGAGGCCCTCCATTGTGAGTGCCGGGCGCCCATACCGGTCCCGGTCAATGTACAGTTCTTCGGGAGGGCCGAATGACTTTATTGAAATCGTGCCTTTTGGTTGCAGTCACGGCGGTTCTGATCCTCGTGATGCATCAGTCCGACCGCGCGTCCGCCGGTGGTCCAATATTGTCGCCACATCTTGGATTGACCGCTGACATAAATACAGTCGATACGGCAATGCCAGGTATCACCAGGGTGGCGGCAGGACGGCGTGCCAGCAGAGTTGCCGGTCCCGGTATTCGCGGGACACGACGAGGCGTCGGTCCCGGCATTCACCAGACGCGACGTGGGGTCCGCCCAGGCACGCGCCGGGCGCGCCGACTCCGCAGATCCCGCGTCTTTCGCGGCTTTTTTCCATACTCCTCTAATGGCGGATACCACCGCTCCGGCTTGAGCTGCCGTTATCTGGCAGACTGCCCCTGCCGGTTTCTGGCCGGCTGCTGAACCTATCGGTTAAGCGGGCCGCTTAGCCTGGCTGGCACACCGGCTGGCAGGAACTGGACTCACCCATTCGCCGGGTTTGGTGCTTGGCTCCCCGAATATGCTAGGATCTAGTATCGTTGATGCAAACAGCCTCGCGAGCGGATGGGGTTGTTTGCGTGATGACAACAGATCAATTTGAAAGGGGGAATAGATGTCAAACACCTTTCTGGTGGCAGTAGACGGCAGCGCGGGAAGTATCAGAGCGGCGGAGTTCGCCACCGAACGCGCACTGGCCGGCAAAGCCAAGCTTATCCTTGCCTATGTTATCGAATGGTCGCCCTACAGCTTTCACACACCCGACGAACTGGCGGAGCGCCACAAGCGCCGGGAGGAGGAAATCGCCCGGGCGCGCTCGAAGGTGCTGGAACCGATTGCAAAAACGGTGAGCGATACAGGCGCCGACGTCGAAATTGTCGTGAATCACGGGCACCCGTCGCAAACCCTGGTGGAACTCGCCGAGGAACGCAACGCGACCCAGATTTTTATCGGCCGCAAAGGTGAGTCGCGTATGGCGTCTCTGCTGTTCGGCAGTGTTGCTGGTACGCTTGTGCAAACCTCACCGATACCGGTTACCGTCGTTCCGTAACGGCTGACCGATAACAGACGCACCAGAGGGGAGTGTCATGATACGTCTTATTGCTTCTGCATTCATATTTCTGCTGGCCAGCGCTACCGCGCATGCCGCCGGCATTGACGAAACCATCAACACCGCAACCGCACCAATTGCGGAAATGTTCGGCAAGATCGTTTTCTTCAAGATACCGGTGTTCGGTGCCCAACTGCCACTGGTTGTCCTGTGGCTTGTCGCCGGTGCCGTGTTTTTCACCTTTTACATGCGGTTCATCAATATCCGCGGCTTTATGCACGCCATTCAACTGGTCCGCGGAGACTATGCCAACCCGAATGATGCCGGTGAGGTGTCTCACTTCCAGGCGCTTGCGACCGCGGTCTCGGGCACCGTCGGCATCGGCAATATCGGTGGCGTCGCCGTTGCTGTTACGGTGGGGGGGCCGGGCGCGACATTCTGGCTGATCATGGCCGGGTTCCTTGGCATGTCGACCAAATTTGTCGAATGTACGCTTGGCGTCAAATACCGCACCGAAAACCCGGACGGCTCCGTTTCAGGCGGCCCGATGTATTACATGCGCAAGGGCTTTACCGAACGCGGCATGGAAGGTTTCGGCAAATTTGTCGGGATGTTTTACGCGGTCGGCATCTTTCTAGGCGCCCTTGGCATCGGCAACATGTTCCAGTCCAATCAGGCTTATGTGCAGCTCAACCATGTCGCCGGCGGCGGCCTGGATGGCCTCGGCTGGCTGGTCGGCCTGATCATGGCAGGCGTGGTGTTTTCCGTCATCATCGGCGGCATCAAGTCAATCGCCAAGGTGACCGAAAAGATCGTGCCGTTCATGGCGGTGTTCTATTGCGTGTTCGCATTGATCGTCATCTTCATGAACGCACCGGCAATCCCGCAGGCTGTTGCCAACATCTTTTCCGGCGCCATGACCGGTGAAGGTGTCGCCGGTGGCGCACTTGGAGCTCTGATCATCGGTTTCCAGCGCGCCGTGTTCTCCAACGAAGCAGGCATCGGCTCGGCCTCAATCGCCCACTCGGCGGTGCGGACCAACGAACCGATTACCGAAGGCATGGTGTCGCTGCTTGAGCCGTTTATCGATACCATCGTGATCTGCACGATCACTGCCCTGGTGATCGGCACGTCGGCTGTCGCCGATCCGAACTTCGCCGGTGAAGCCAAAGGCATCGCCATGACCTCGGCAGCGTTCGAACACCAGATCTCCTGGTTCCCGATCCCGCTCGCCTTTGCTGGTGTCCTGTTCGCCTTCTCGACCATGATCTCATGGTCCTATTACGGGCTGAAGGGCTGGACCTATATGTTTGGCGAAAGCGATAGGGGTCAGACCATCTACAAGCTCATCTTCTGCGCCTTCGTCGCACTTGGATGCATCGTTCAGCTTGGCCCGATCCTGGATATCTCGGACGCCTTTGTGTTCCTGATCTGCGTTCCGAATATTCTCGGGCTCTACTTCCTGTCGCCGATCGTGAAGAGGGAACTCGATTCCTATCTTGCCCGGGTGGCAAGCGGCGAGATCAAGAAATACAAGAACGCCTGACGTTCGTTAAGTGTGTGTCTCCCATGGCCCGGCCCCGATCGGGGGCCGGGCCTTATCTGTTGGCGGCACACGACAAGGCCGGTCAGTGTAGTTTCAACTCAGGCTGCGTACCGCGCATGAAAAGTCGCGCCACCACATTCATGATCACCCAGCGCAGGCCATGCAATGACAGTTGATGCTTGCGGTAGAGCGAGAGATAGGTGAGCCGTGCGAGCAGACCCTCGATCATGACAGTGCCAAACAAATTGCCCATGAGATTGCCGACGGCGCTGTAGCTGAGCGAGATCAGGGATCCATAGTCCTTGTAGACGAAACGTTTCGGCGGCTGTCCGCCAAGCCGGCGCTGAAGGGTTGAGGCAAGCGTATGTGCCTGCTGATAGGCAGCCTGCGCGCGGGGTGGAACCTGACTGTCACTGCCGGGCAGAACACAGGCGGCGCAGTCGCCAATGGCAAAAACATCCGCCTCTCCGACCACCTGCAGCGTCTGGTCGACTTCGAGTTGATGGGCACGGTTTATCTTGAGGCCCTTGAACTGTTTAAAAAATTCCGGGCCGCGCACGCCGGCACACCAGACTTTGATCTCGGCATCGATCACCGCGCCGCTTTCAGTGCGGATCTGGTTCCCGGTGACCTCGACCACCTGCTCATTGGTGAGGAGCTTGATGCCCAGCCGTTCGAGCTGTTTCTCTGTCGCCTCCTGAAGGCGCGAGGCCAGTGCTGGAAGCACCGTGGGTGCGGCCTCGATCAGAGCGATGCCGATGTCATGTTCCGGGTCGATGCGGTCCAGCCCATAGGCGACCAGACTGCGCGCAGACCGATGCAGCTCGGCAGCAAGTTCCACACCGGTGGCGCCGGCACCGACAATGGCGATTTGAAGTTGTCCGGGTCCAAGCTGTTCCGGCTGTATCTGGGCGCGCAGAAAATCTCGCAAGAGCCGCTGCTGCATGCGGTCGGCCTGCTGGTGATCGTCAAGAAAGATGCAATGTTCCTTGACGCCCGGAATGCCGAAATCATTTGCGGTACTGCCGACCGCTACAACCAGCGTGTCATAGTCAAACGACCTCCGGGGCACTGCTTCCTCGCCGTTCTCATCCAGAACCGGCGCCAGCCAGATAAGTCTCTCAGTCCTGTCCAATCCATCCATCTTGCCCTGCACGAAGCGGAAATGATGGCTCTTGGCGTGGCTCAGGAAATTTACGCTGTCGCTGTCCGTGTTGAGTGTGCCGGCGGCAATCTCATGCAGGAGTGGCTTCCAGACATGGGTTAGCGCATGATCGATCAGGGTGATCTTCGCAGTGCCATGCCTGCCCAGGCGCCGACCGAGCAGCGTCGCCAGGACCAGACCCCCCGCACCGCCGCCGACGATCACAATATGCGGGCATGGCTTGGACATGGCGCATCGCTTCCCTTTGTGGTCCATGGACAGTTGAAAGTTGCACGGCACCCAGTTGCATATCAATGAAATTGCGCGATGCCGCCAATGCGCCGATAACAGGCACCATGATTATGCCGACATCACACGATAGCGGCGCACTTTATCGTTTTGCCTTCTGAGAGACCCAGCCATGCGCCGCCGAAGAATTGCAACGCTTGTTGCCGTGGCCATCGCCACGTCCTTTTCTGTCCTGACCATCGCCTATCCGTGGCTGGAACCAGCCCTACTGCTCCATGATGTTCACGGAATTGACATATCCCATCACCAGGGCGCTATTGATTGGCAAACGGTTGCTGGAGACGGTGTGGGGTTTGCGTTTATCAAGGCCTCCGAGGGAGGCGATTTTGTCGATCCCCGATTTGCCGAAAACTGGCAGGCCGCAGCGGAGGCAGGCATACCGCGCGGCGCATACCACTTCTTCACACAATGCCGCCCCGGTGCGGTGCAGGCGCAAAACTTCATCCGCACCGTGCCGATGGATGAAAGCGCGCTTCCACATGTCGTTGATGCAGAGCATATGGGCCCTTGCCGCACCTCTGCGCGGGTTCACGATATGGCTGGAGAAATTAAGGCGTTTTTGGACCGGCTTGAGGCCCACTATGGGCGCCGTCCGCTGATCTACACCACCTGGCAGTTCCATGATGCCTATCTGACTGGGCGGTTTTCCAAAGAACGCTTCTGGATCCGCAGCCTCGTTGTTCCACCCCGCTTTCGGCATGAACAATGGGCCGTCTGGCAATACCACAACCGCGGACGGCGTGCCGGTATCACTGGTCCGGTCGACCTCAACGTGCTTCGGGACGGCTTGGCCAGATCATTGGGAATGCCGAAATAGGCCCGACACGGGCAGCGGTGGCGTCACCCACCGCGATTGCCGACAGCGACATTACTCAGCCTGTCAATCGGAATTCGGAGAGGTTTGCTTAGCGGAATACAATTTCGCATAATGAAATTCACAAAGCACCGTAAAGGTGTAAAAAACGCGGCTGGGAGCAACCTTGGAGAGGGTCGAACAGGTGGCAATTGTCGATGCAGATGATCCCGGTCTGATCGTCGGTGTGGTGGGGGCTGGAGCCATGGGTCAGGGCATCGCCCAGGTATCCGCCATGGGCGGCATGCATGTGCTGTTGCATGATGCCAGTGAACAAGGCGCTGAAGCCGGCCGCAAGGCAATTTGCGGGCGCATCGAAAGGCTCGCTGAAAAAGGCCGTATCGACGCATCGGAAGCCGCCGAAATGTGCGGCCGATTGCAAGTTGTTGCAGCACTCACCGACTTTGCCGAATGTCACGCCGTCGTGGAAGCGATCTTTGAAGACCTGGAGATCAAGCAGAACCTGTTTGCCGAACTCGAACAGGTGGTTTCCGACGATTGCGTGATCGCCTCCAACACGTCCTCCCTTCTGATCGCCTCGATTGCCCGGAATTGCCGCCTCAAACACCGCATCGGCGGCATGCATTTCTTCAACCCTGTGCCACTGATGCGGCTGGTGGAGATTGTCCGCGGTCCAGACACGGACGAGACGACCATCGGCTTCCTGACCGGGCTTGGGACACGCATGGGCCGCACACCGGTGACGGTCAAGGACGCACCGGGCTTCCTGGTCAATCTCGGCGGCCGCGCCTACACCACCGAGGCCATGCGCCTGCTCCATGAACGGGTCGCCACACCTGCCCAGATCGATGCGGTCATGCGCGATTGCGGTGGCTTTCGCATGGGCCCCTGCGAGTTGATGGATCTGACCGGCGTCGATGTGAATTTCCCGGTCAGCCAGATCATCTATGACGGCTATATGCATGACCCGCGCCTCAAGACCTCCTTTCCGCACCGCTACCTGATGGAAGCCGGACGGTTCGGCCGCAAGACCGGACAAGGCAATTACCTCTATGGCGACGATGGCGCCATGACCGGTTTCGACAGCCCGGACCACACCACGGATGCCGCTCCAGCCACCACCATAATACTGGTTGAGGCCGAAGATCAGTTGATTGACTTCTCCCAGTCCTTAGGCTGCAGGGTTTTGCAGCAGGATGACGGCGCAAGCCCGTTGCTTGCCGCACCGCTGGGCGAAGACTGCACAAGTTTTGCCGCGCGCACCGGCTGCGACCACCAGCGCCTGGTCGGCGTCGATCTGCAGTGCAATACCCAGGCCCGCGTGACCGTCATGACCGCACCCGGCGCCGACCTTGTGATCCGAGACAGCGTTGCCACAACAATCGCTGAGAGCGGCCCGGCGGTTACCGTAATCGCTGATTCCACCGGCTTCATCGCCCAGCGCATGCAGGCCATGGTCGCCAATCTCGGCTGCGAGATGGCGCAGATCGGCATTGCCGAACCTGAACAGATCGACCTCGCCATGAAACTCGGCCTCAACTATCCGCGCGGTCCCCTGGAGCTTGCCGAACATCTTGGTCTTGATGTGACGCTTGCCATTCTGGAGCGCATGCACTGGATCACCGGTGACGACCGCTACCGCCCAAGCCTCTGGCTGAAGCGCCGCGCGCTACTCGACCTGCCCTGCCACACACCCAACTAGAACTCTTAATTCCGGAGACCCGCGATGTCCTACGACTACAGTCACTACAAGGTGCTCAAGTTCAATCGTCCAGCGCCCCGCATCCTTGAAATCATTCTGTCCAATCCCGGCAAGCTCAACGCTCTCGACGAGAATGGCCATCGCGAACTGGCGGAGGTCTGGCGAGACGTGGACAAGGATCGCGAGACATCGGTTGTTCTGTTGCGCGGCGATGGCGGCGTCTATTCCGCCGGTGGCGATCTCAAACTGGTCGAAGCCATGGCCAATGACTGGGACACCAGGCTCAAGGCCTGGAAGGAAGCCCATGACATCGTCTACAACATCATCAACTGTACCAAGCCGATCGTCTCCGCCATCGAGGGCCCAGCCGTCGGCGCCGGCCTTGCGGCAGCCGTTATGGCTGACATTTCAGTGGCCGGACGGACCGCACGCATCATAGACGGCCACACCCGACTGGGGGTTGCCGCCGGCGATCACGCAGCCATCATCTGGCCCCTGCTCTGTGGCATGGCGAAGGCCAAATATTACCTGCTGCTGTGCGAGACGGTCACCGGCGAAGAAGCCGAGCGCATCGGTTTGGTGTCACTATGTTCGGACGACGACAAGGTGATTGAAACCGCCATGGAGGTTTGTGAAAAGCTTGCCGCCGGCGCCCAGGTCTCAATCCGCTGGACCAAGCACGCCATGAACAACTGGCTGCGTCTGGCAGGCCCGACTTTCGATGCATCGCTCGCTTTGGAGTTTGTAGGCTTTTCCGGCCCGGAAGTGCGCGAGGGATATGCTGCCCTCAAGGAAAAGCGCAAACCCGAATTCGACCCCGATTGCCCGTTCTGAGCGGGGCAAGCCGATGTCGGGATCGCTTGACGGCATGGTCGCCATGGTTGTCGGTGCAGGGGCTGAAGGCGACGGCACCAGCATCGGCCGTGCCACCGCGATCACCTTCGCGCGCAAGGGGGCGTCCGTCTTTGCCATCGACCTGGACGGTGCCTCGGCGCAGGAGACCGCACGCCTGATCGAGACCGAGGGCGGCACGGCACACGGACACGGTGCCGACGCCTCGGACCCGCAAGCCATGCACCACGCGGTCGATGCCTGTATTTCAGCCTTCGGGCAGATCGACATCGTCGACAACAATGTCGGCATCATGGCCTTTGGAAACCCGGTTGATCTCGATGTCGAGGACTGGGACCGGGTGACGCTGGTCAACAGCCGCGCGCATTTTCTCGCCTGCAAATACACCCTGCCCCACATGCTGCGCCGTGGCACCGGTGTGTTCGTCAATATTTCCTCGATCGCCGCCCTGCGTTGGACCGGCGCGCCCTATCATGTCTATAACGCCAGCAAGGCCGCCGTGATCGGCTTCACCAAATCGCTTGCGCTGGATTATGCGGACGAGGGAATTCGGGCAAACTGCGTGATCCCGGGCTTTATTGAGTCACCTATGATGCGCGGCGGTGTCGCCCACCGCTTCGGTGCAGACGCGGTTGATGATGTGGTCGCCACCCGTGCACAAAATTGCCCAATGGGGCGGCTTGGCAGTCCGTGGGACGTCGCCAATGCCTGCGCGTTTCTGGCGTCATCCGAGGCAGCCTATATCACCGGAACCACCTTGATCGTGGATGGCGGCGTCACCGCAAGCTGCGCGGTGTAACCCTAAACCGCATTTGCCTGATCCAAGGCAATTTCGCACTGCGAAACACAGTTTTGCAATATTGACCGTCCGAATACCCCATGCGATAGTTTTCATAGCCGCAAGGAACAACCATCCCATAAGCGGCACCACGCAATGAAGGGAAGCGTACCATGAGCGATTTTGCTGGCAAGGCAGCGCTCGTGACAGGGGGCAGCAGGGGTGTTGGCCACGCCATGGCCATGGAGTTCGCGCGCCGCGGCGCAAATGTCGGCCTCATTTACCGCTCCTCAAGCGACCTTGCCAGTCAAGCAGCAAGCGACATCGAAAGCATGGGCGTCAAGGCCCTGGATCTGCAGACCGACCTCAATGATGCCACTGCTTCGGCTGCAGCTGTTGCGCATATGATCGAGACGTTCGGATCGATAGACATTCTCGCCCACTCCGCCGGCGCCCAGGTCGACTGGAAGTCGGTGCGCGACCACGACCCGGTCGAATGGGGCGCCTTCGTCCACAACGACCTGGTCGGCGCCTTTAACATCATCCAGCCGGCAGTTCGCCAGATGCACGAACAGCGCTCAGGCGTTATTGTCGCGATATCGTCAATCGCTGCCCAGATGTGCCAGGCGCGCAATTCTGAAGGCGCCGCAGCCAAGGCGGGACTTGAAGCCCTGATCCGGGTGGTGGCGCGCGAAGAAGGCCGTTACGGCATCCGCGCCAACGCCATCTCGATCGGCCTTACCGACACTGACCAGGCGCGTCAGGCGCTTGAGCAATGGGGCGAGGAGGCAACCCAGAAGATCATTGCGGGAATTCCCCTGGGCCGGATGGGCCGGCCTGAGGAAATCGCCGGCATGGCGGCCTATCTCGCCAGCGACGCCGGCTCATACATCACCGGTAAGGTACTGCAGGTGGATGGAGGCCAGATTATCAGTGGTTAGATAACGAACCAGAAAAACCAACCAGACGGGAGGACTTAATGACCAAGAAAAGCAAAATGATTTTACCGGGCATGACCCGCCGCCAGATCGTCAAGGCCGGCCTTGCTGCATCTGTCGTGGCCGCAGCGCCTGGATATATGAGGACCGCAGGTGCCGCGACCCCGATCAAGATCGGCATTCCCACGGTAATCACCGGCGGCTATGCAGTGCTCGGCTCCCATGTCATGCGCACCGCCAAGCTGGTCAAAAAGATGAAAGACGCCTCCGGCGGTGTGCTCGGCCGCCCCATCGAGTTCCTGTTCAAGGACACCCAGGGCAAGCCGGCTGACTGCGTGCGCAAATGCCAGGAACTTGTCGAGCGCGACGACTGCCGCATCTTCACCGGTGTGGTGGTATCGTCCGAAGCCCGCGCCATCATGCCCAAGCTTGATGAATGGAACTCGTTCTTCATCTCTCACGGCAATGGCGATGGCCGCCTGACCGCCGAACTTCTGGTGCCGAATTTCTTCCGCGCCAATACCTCTGCCCCAATGGGTGCGCGCACCCTGGCGCTGTTCCTCAAAAACGCCGAGCAGAACGACTTCTACGCCATTGGCTCCGACTATGCCTGGGGCCACTCCAGCGTCGGCGCGTTTGAAACCCAGATCCAGAATGTCGGCAAGAACTTCGCCGGCAAGGTCTTCGCCCCGGTCGGCAACAAGGACTACTCGACCTACATCACCAAGATCATGCAGTCGAACGCGCAAGGCTGCTATGTGGCGCTGCAGGGCGATGAAGGCCGCGCCTTCTATTCCCAGGCACAACAATATGGTCTTGCCAGCCGTGTCACCATGGTCACCGAGATCGTCGCCCAGGCCAATATCAGGGCGCTTGGCAAGGACTCGGTCGGTCTGACCGGTTCGTCACGTTATCCGTTCACCTATGACATCCCGGAAAACAAGGCCTTCGTGCAGCGCTTCACTGAAGAGTATCCAGGTGAACTGCCGGATTGGTCCGATGGCGAAATTATGCAGGCACTCGACATCCTGTTCACCGCCATGGAAAAGGCCGACAGCACCGATGCCAAGAAGATCGTGGCTGCCATGGAAGACCTGGAAGTCACCAGTGTGAAGGGTGCCACTTTGATGCGCAAATGCGACCATCAGGGGCAAAATCAGGGTTTCGTCGTACGGGTCAGCGAGTCGCCGGATTATTCCGAGCCGATTCCAAAAATCCTCGAGATCTACAAACGCGAGGACGTTACACCGAAATGCAACAGCACTGAATACGACACCTGATACCATAGCGGGCGGTCGCTGAACCGGCGGCCGCCCGGATTCTCTTTATTTCCTTTGGGGGGAGCGGCATGGATTTTGTCGGCTTTTTGCTGACGCAGAGTCTCAACGCATTCTCGCAGGCGGCGATTCTGTTCTTCATTGCCTGTGGCTTGACGCTGATCTTCGGCATCATGCGCATCATCAATTTTGCCCATGGTTCCCTGTTCATGCTTGGCGCCTATGTCGGTTTTTCCACCGCGGCTGCGACTGGTTCCTTCTGGCTCGCCCTGATCGTTGCGCCGATTGTCGTCGGCGCCGTCGGAATGGCCTTTGAAAAACTGTTCCTGAGCCGGCTCTATATACGTGGCGACGGCGGCGCCTATCTCATGGTGACCTTCGGCCTGGCGGTCATCATGGGCGAGACGATACGGCTCATTTGGGGGCCGCATCCCCACGGCATCAGCACACCGGACATGTTGCGCGGCGTCGTCATCCTGCTCGACCAGCCATTTCCCAAATACCGCCTGTTCCTGATTGTCTTCGGCCTGCTCGCAGCGCTTGGCACATGGCAGTTTCTTGAGCGCACACGGGCAGGCCTCTTGATCCGGGCAGTGTCGCAAAACGCTGAAATGGTGCAGGCCCTGGGCACCGATGTCCAGATGGTCCGCACCTGTGTGTTCGGCTTCGGCTGCGCCATGGCAGCTCTTGGCGGGGTGCTGGCTGCTCCCATGGTGACCGCATTCCTCGGCATGAGCGCCTCGGTCATCATCGATGCGTTCGTCATTGTCATCATCGGCGGCATGGGCAGTTTTCTCGGCTCCATCATTGGCAGCCTGCTGGTCGCCTTTGCCCAGGTGTTTGGCGCCTATTACTTTCCCAACATGGCGCTCGCCATCATGTATCTCCTGATGCTGGTGATTCTGGTGGTCAGGCCCGGTGGCCTCCTGGGCAAGGAGGAATGACGATGAACTGGAAAACTGGCTTTGTCATCACCGCGTTTGTCGCCTGCCTGGTGCCGCTGGTGTCGCCGAATTACATGATGACGGTGATCATCGAGGCTTTAATCTTCGGCCTGTTCGCCATGAGCCTCGATCTCCTGGTTGGTTATACAAGGCTCTATTCCTTTGGCCATGTGGCGGCCTATGGCCTTGGCGCTTACACCTCAGCGCTTCTCCTGCTCCACTTCAACCTTCCCCTGCCGATTGCCATCATCCTGGCAGTCGCCATTTCAATGGCTATCGCAACCCCCATCGCCTGGGTCTGCACGCGCACCCACGGGGTGTCCTTTGCCATGCTGACCTTGGCCTTTGCCCAGCTTGGCTATGCCATACTCTATGGCTTCAAGGATTTCACCGGCGGGTCCAACGGGCTGGCGGGAATTCCAAGACCCGAAGGGCCCTTCGGCCTGGACTTCTTCCAGAGCAAGATCGGCTATTTCTACATGGTGCTGTTCTGCCTTCTGGGCTCCTATCTGCTGTGCCGCGCACTGGTCAACTCGCCCTTTGGCGCAGTGCTTGCCGGCATCCGCGAAAACGAACCCAAGACCGCAGCCCTTGGTTACAACACAAGGGCCTACAAGCGCATCGTCGCCATCGCCGCCTACGGTTTCGGCGCCCTTGCGGGTGCGCTCTATGCACCCTTTGCGGGCTTTGCCTCGCCGGAGCTTTTCTTCTGGCTGATTTCCGGCACCGTGCTGATCATGGTGATCGTTGGCGGATCCGGAACTTTGATCGGCCCGATCATCGGTGGCGTGTTCTTTCTCATGCTGGAGAACCAGCTCAGCGAGGTCACCAGTCTCTGGCCCCTGATCTTCGGTTCCATATTTATCGCCTTCGTGATGTTCGCACCGCAAGGCATATGGGGTTTGCTCACCGCACGGTTCACCAAGCCGCCGGTCCAACCCGGCAGCGACCGGGACGGGGAGGCAGCCCGTGCCCATTCTTGAGTGCACTGGCCTGACCCGCCGCTTTGGTGCTCTGGTTGCCGTCGACGCTGTCGATATGGCGGTCGAACCGGGCGAGATCCGCGCTGTCATCGGACCCAACGGCGCGGGCAAGTCGACGCTGTTCAACGTCATCACCGGCGTACTTGCACCGAGCGCCGGCCGGGCGCGCTTTATGGACGAAACCATAACCGGCCTGCCGGTCGAACAGGTGGCCCAGAAAGGCATCGCCCGGACCTTTCAGCTGACCCATCTGTTCCCAGAGCTGTCGGCCAGGGACAATGCCCGGATCGCGGCACAAGCCCGCCTGCCGGGCCGTATGAAACTTATCGGCGGGGCCAGTGTGATCGCCCAATCGGTCGAGCGCGCCGAGCAAGCACTCGACCGGCTTCATCTGTCACGTTTCGCCGATGTCCCTGCCAACATGCTGTCTCATGGTGACCAGCGTCTGCTCGAGATAGCCATGGCGGTCGCCCAGGCACCGCGCCTCCTCATGCTGGATGAACCGACCCAGGGGCTGTCCATCGAAGAGACCGACCGGGCGGTCGAGATCCTGCGCGAAATGCTGGCTGATGGCGATCTCACCGTGATCCTTGTAGAACACGATATGGAAGTGGTGTTTAAACTCGCCCACCGAATCACCGTCCTCCACCAGGGCCGGGTGATCGCCGACGATGTACCGGAGAAGGTCAAGGCAAACGACGAAGTCCAGCGTGCCTATCTCGGAGGATTCGAGTGATGCTGCAGGTCACCGGTCTTCACACCTATTACGGACCCGGACACATCCTGCAGGGTGTCGACCTTGCGGTTGAAGAGGGCAAGGTGGCAGCGATCCTTGGACGCAACGGGGTCGGCAAGACCACTACCATCAGGTCAATCATGGGGCTGGCGCCCCCCAAACAGGGTCAGGTTGTGCTTGGCGGCCAGGATATCGCCGGCTGGCCATCTCATAAGATCGCCCGCGCCGGCGTCGCCTATGTGCCCGAGGGGCGCATGATCTTTGCCGATCTGACAGTGGTCGAGAACATCCAGGTCGCGCAACGGGTGCCGGCCCAAAAATGGACCATCGAACGCCTGTTCGAACTGTTTCCGGCATTGTCGGAGCGTCAGACCAACAAAGGCTCACAGCTGTCGGGCGGCGAACAGCAGATGCTTGCCGTTGCCCGCGCCCTGGTCACCGACCCTAAGGTCATGCTGCTCGATGAGCCGTCCCAGGGACTGGCGCCGCTGGTTGTCCGCGAATTGTCGAATGTCATCACCCGCCTGCGCGACGAAGGCGTCACCCTGCTGCTGGTCGAACAGAACCTCAAGCTTGCCGAAGCGGTCTCCGACAAGGTCTACATCATGGTCAAGGGCCGCATGGTCTATGATGCAACACTTGCCAAATTCGTGGAGGAACAGGACCAGGTGAAGTCCAAATACCTGACGCTTTAGGGAATGGCGGTATCCCGCCGGCATGGACAGCAATACCGTTCGAGCTCCCAAATCACTACGCAGATAGCCTCATGCTGAGGAGGCCCGCCAGGGGGCCGTCTCGAAGTATGAGGCGGGCACCGCGTGCACGGACCCCATACTTCGAGACGGCGCTGCGCGCCTCCTCAGCATGAGGTCCTAAAGAAACCCTGAGTAGCAGCCGGCCATGACAAACCAACATCAGTCAAAAATCAATCTAAGCCCCCTCCGCCTCGATCCTCTTCAACACCTGATCCGCCAGCACGAAGCGTTGCAGCTTGCCGGTTGGCGTAAACGGCAGTTCGTCAAAAATCTCAAGCCGCTCCGGCAGCTTGTAGGTGGCAACCTCACCGCTCAGGAAATCGACAAATTCATCCAGACTTGCCTCAGCACCATCCTTCGGTATCAGGCACAGGCAATTGCGTTCGCCAAGCCGTGGATCCGGCACACCGACCATGGCAGCATGCAGGACCTTGGGGTGAGTGTAGAGGATCTCCTCGACTTCGCGCGGGAAGAACTTCTTGCCACCTCGATTGATGATCTCCTTCGACCGCCCGACGATCCGCACATTGCCCTTGCCGTCGGCAAACTCGCCAAGATCGCCGGTCCGGAACCAGCCGTCATCGGTAAAAGCTTCCGCATTGGCGCCGGGGTTCTTGTTGTAACCCAGATGCACCGACGGGCCGAAGGCTGCAATCTCGCCCTGTTCTCCTGGCGCCACATCATTACCGTCCGGGTCGAGCAGCCTGAGCCCCATGCCGTCCACACAACGGCCAATGGTGCCGTTCACCTCCTCCGGATCGTCTTCAAAGCGGGTATAGGTGTGGTAGGCGTCCTCAAGCATGCCATAGAGTTCGATCAGCCGGCCCGACATGCGCCGCCCGAACTCCCGCAGGGTTTCCACCGGACAGGACGCACCTCCTGTGATCACCACCCGAAGTGATGAAACGTCGAAGCTTTCAAGCTCCGGCTCATTGAGCATGGCGATGATCGACGCCGGTGCAGTGGCAATGAAGGTCACTTTTTCGCGCTGGATCAATTCAAGGGCCGTCTTGCCGGAAAACTTATCCTGCAGCACCACCCGCGCCCCCAGCATCAAGGCCTGGGTCAGGATCAGATAGCCCCAATTGAGACCGATCGGCAGATAGATCAGGAAAACCTCGTTCTCGGTCACTTCCATGTCGCGGGTCAGATAGCGCAGACCCGGCACCGTCGTGTTGAAGCTGTGCAGTACGTTTTTCGGATTGCCGGTCGTGCCCGAGGTAAACGCCATGCGGAAGATTTCATTAGCGTCCATATGCACCCGCTCGGCTTGTGCGATCGGTGCGGTGGCCGAAAGTCCCTCGACCAGCGACACCGTATCGTCCACCGCCCCGTCGACGACGCAGATGAATTTGAGCTCCGGCAGCTTGGGCCTGAGCGCCTTGACCATGGCCGGATAATCGAAATTCTTGAATGATTTGGAACAGACATAGGCGCGAGAGTTGGAAAATTGCAGGATGAACTCCACCTCCCTGCCGCGAAAGTCGGGGCTGATCTTGTTGGCCACGGCGCCGATCAGTTCAAGCGAGAAAAAGACATAGAGAAACTCAACCCAGTTGGGCAGCTGGATGGTAACCACATCGCCCGCCTCGATGCCCTGGGCGCGCAGGAATGCGGCCGTGCGGTCGATCTTGTCTTTCAACTCGCCATAGGTGATCCGTGTATGGGCATCGACCACCGCTTCGCGGTCTGGATGCTGTGCAACCCGTTCGCAGAGCAGGTCGTAGAAGGTCTCCGTGCCCCAATCGCCCGATGCGGTAAAGCGGTCGATCATCTCCTGTGTGAGGTGGGTTTCAAACGGCATGGGCGCGCTCCCTGTTTGGCGCAATTTCGCTGTGCAAAATTCAATTTTGCAGATTTTCCAGCCTAGCGTAGGATTTGCCCTCAAGCGTTTCAATACTTATCCGCAGCCAATGTCACGAGATGAAACATCAAGCGCCAATCCGGCGCGGCACCTGCCCCTGAAGCCGCCCGGCGGTGGCATTTCACTGCTCGACGGCATCCGCATTCTCGACCTCACCACGTCGATCGCCGGCCCCTATGCCACCATGCTGTTGTCCGACATGGGGGCGGAAATCATCAAGATCGAACGGCCGGGCCGGGGCGACGACTCGCGCCACTGGGGCCCGCCCTTCCTGGACGGAAAATCCCTGTGGCATGCCAGCGTCAACCGCAACAAGCTGTCGGTCGAACTGGACTACCGCACGCCTCAGGGCCGCGCTGTTCTCGAAGACCTGGTCCAGGTCTGCGACGCGGTTGTCACCAATCAGCTTCCCGATCTGAGGGTCAAGCTCAAAACCGATCATGAAACCCTCAAACGCCTCAAACCTTCTCTCGTCTATGTATCCCTCACCGGTTTTGGTACGACCGGGGAACGCAGTGCCCGCCCCTGCTATGACATTATCGCCGAGGGTTATAGCGGCGTTATGGAAGTGACCGGCGAGGCCGAGAACGATCCCCAGAAAATCGGCACGCCGGCCGCCGACCTGCTGGCCGGCCATGATGCCGCCATGTCCTGTATCGCTGCCCTGTTTCATGCCCAAAAGACCGGGCACGGCCATTATGTCGATGTCTCCATGGTCGACAGCATGACCCGCTTCATGATCCCCCGTGCCACTGTCTATCTGGGCTCGGGCGAGGTGCCGAAGCGAACCGGTGCCAAGGACAGTGTCATCGCCGTATACCAGGCATTTCATACCAGCGATGAAATGCTTACCCTGGCGCTTCCCAATGACGCCATCTGGCAGCGCTTCTGGGATGTTGTGGGTGATCCCGATTATGCAAAGGCACAGCGCTTTGCCACCAATGCCGATCGGCACGCAGCCCGGCCGGAAATCGTACCCAGGGTCCAGGAAATCCTGCTCGGCCGCAGCCGCGACGAATGGCTTGGTCTGTTTGCGGAAAAAGCCATCCCGGCGGGGCCGATCAACATGGTGGACAAGGTCACACAGGATCAAGAGCTGATCCGCCGGGGCGTATTCTTCTCAGTCGGGACCAACGGCGAACCGGTGCCCCAGGTCGGATTCGGCATCCAGGTCGACGGCCAGGACGCAAGCTACCGCTCCGCACCGCCGGAACTTGGAGAACACACCGAACATGTGCTCGACCGGATCCTCGGTTATGACGCGGACCGCATTGCAGCCTTGCTGGAAAGCAGCCGATGACAGAGCTTAAATCAATTGATTACGACGATGTTTGCCGGACCTTTGCGTGTGAAATACCCGCCACTTTCAATTTCGGCCGCGACGTTGTCGACCACTGGGCCGAAGACCCGGACAAGGTCGCCATCCTCTGGAGCGATGCATCCGGCGCCACCAGAAGTCTGACCTTTGACGACGTCATGCGCGCCTCCAACCGCCTCGCGAACATGCTGGTCTCCCAGGGCCTGCAACCCGGCGACCGGGTCATCGTACAACTGCCGCGCCTGCCGGAATGGCAGATTGCCCTGACCGCCTGCCTCAAGGTCGGCGCCGTCCCGATCCCATGCATTACCATGCTGACCGGGAAAGATGTCGCCTACAGGATCAACCATTCCAGCGCGCGGGCAGCAATCACCCTCTCAGAAGAGACCGGCAAATTTCAGGGCCTGGACGGGGTCGATGTCAGGATCGCCATTGGAACACCGGTGGACGGGTGGGTGCCTTATGCCCGGTGCGACGACTGTCTAGAAACATTCACGGCTTACGACACACCCGTCGATGATCCAGCGATCATCTACTACACCTCGGGCTCGACCGGCAATCCGAAGGGCGTGTGCCATGCCGCACGCGCGCTGTTCATCTGGAAGGTTTCAGCCGACTACTGGCTCAACCTGACGCCTGACGACGTCATGTGGTGCACCGCCGACACCGGCTGGTCGAAAGCTGGAACAAGCATCCTGTTTGGCCCATGGGGAGTGGGGGCGGCAGCGGTCTTTCACGAAGGACCGTTTGATCCGAAACATCGGTTCGAAATCCTGGAGCGGGAAAGGGTCACCGTGTTCTGCGCAGCACCGACCGAACTGCGCCGCCTCATCCAGGAAGATGTCAAAGAATTTGATCTCTCGGCCCTGAAGCTCACTGTGTCCGCTGGCGAATCCGTCAATCCGGAGATTGTCGATGCCTGGGCCCGGCTGACCGGCGTGCCCCTGCTTGACGGCTATGGCCAGACCGAAACTCTGATGACCGTGTTGAACTATCACGGAATGCCGGTCAAACCCGGCTCCATGGGCCGGCCCCTGCCCGGCGTGACGGTCGCTGTATATGGCGAAGACGGCCAGATCGCAGGTGCCGGCGCCGAAGGCCAGCTTGCCATCGCCCTGCCCAACCCGCAGGTCATGCTGCACTATTGGAATGATCCCGAACGGACCGCGTCGCAACGGGTCTCGGTCGGCGGCCAGGAATGGTTCCTCACCGGCGACAATGTCCGCCAGGACGAAGACGGTTACATCTTTTTCGAAGGCCGCGCCGACGACATCATCACCTCATCCGGTTACCGCATCGGCCCGCAGGAGGTTGAGAACGCCCTGATCGAACATCCAGCCGTCCAGGAAAGTGCAGCAGTCGGTATGCCCGACCCCGACCGCGGCGAGATCGTCAAGGCATTCATCGTCCTGACCGACCCGGCCCTGGCGTCAGAAGCGCTGTGCACCGAACTGCAAGACCACGTCAAACGCACAACCGCGCCTTACAAATATCCTCGCGCCATAGAATTCATCACCGAGCTGCCGAAAACCGTGAGCGGAAAGATCAGGCGAAACGTGTTGCGGAGCCGAGATAAAGGGTCTTCATAAGGCCACTGAAGTAGAGAAAACTTTCCCCAATCGGAATCATCTAAGCACCCGGACACTCCACCAGTTTCCTTTATCTTCCATAACACAATACTCACCGACATCCGTAATTCCATGGATGCCACATTTAGCACGGGTCATTACAGTTCTGTTACGCAGGCACATGGTCTTCCCCTGATGTCGCTGCCAGACATTGTCGTAGCCTACGGGGCATTTGTCGTCCGGTCGATTGACGAAATCGGCCAGCCGATCCAACCCGGTCGGCTCAATCATTTCGCCAACTTGACTTAGGAAATCGGTTCGAGCTTTCTGGCTGCCGCGTCTCAAGATGTTTTTAATGTTATCGATTCCACTGACTGACAACTCTATCGTTTCTAATTTTTCCCGTTTCAACTCCTCCCGGATAGTATTTGTCAGCCATTCAGCGACGCTACCCAAGCTATAGTAGTACGCATTACGGTCCAGCAGATCAGAAATTCTTTTAATTTCATTCTCAATACCCGTCACTGGATACGGCGTTACCTCGTTTGTTACCATTTGACCCTTGAGCTCCGAGATAATGTCGTGGAGCTCAAACCATGCCCCCCTTCCCTTGAAGTGATTGCGGTCTCCAATCTCCCATCTGGCGATTAGTACGTCATCTCCTTTACGATTCACGTAGATGTCGGCAGCTCGACAGCAAGGTCCATAGGGCCGAACAAAATCCCTCCCGATATCTATCCTTACATCGTGGGCCGAGTTTTCTTCTTGATGAACTGTAATACACTGATCGAAGTGCCCCTGGGACGAAAGGCTACGAACAACCGACCTTGGCCTTTTTAGCGACGCTGCAAATGCTGGATCGACTCTTTTCTTGTCTTCAGGTTCAAGTCTTTTTTCCCGCACTCGAAAAATGAGATCATCTAGAATTCGTCTGTTTTCGTTCAACAACTCGTTATGTTGCCAGTAGTTACTCTGCGCCTCCTGACAGAGACGCCCCCTCGCATGACGGTACACCCTGTAACCCAGGCTCGGAAACGGCGCCGGGCGAATCAAGGCGTCCAATACGCCCGTTCGAAGAGCCTCGACACAAACACCGCGACAATCTCCGTCTCTGTAAGAAAGGAAGTCCGAACGACCCGTCTCCACGAGTAAGATGCTGCGCACCTCGTCAGCCGGCGGCCCATCTATAGTTCTGCTTGAGTAGTCATGTTGTTTCGCCAGATTAATTCGGTAGCTCGTGTACATCGAAGAAACTGCATAGGATGAGAATGCGATCGGATAGATGAGCCAGATACCCAGTACCGTCCAGCCACTGGAGCGCTTCATCTTAGAGCTGACAGTGGCCTGCACGATCAATACGAACGCCATTACGAAAAAAAGAATAAACGGCACGGCCATCGCTATAGCGATGCCGTCACCAGCACTAATTCTGCCCTTCGGCGCTATCGCTATCAGCAGGAGAGTCGGAACCGCAAAAATCAGAAGGCTGAGGAGCAATCCTTTAATGGTTTGAATGAACGCCCTCATGGAGCACTCCTGCGTATTGCGTCGATTTTCCAATCAAGCAGTCTGATCTGTACTTGGAGTAGCACACATGATAGCCGCAAGTGGCCACCAGATATCACACAACACATAGTAGTAAAATTCTACAAACAAATCCTTTTCTCATCATCATAGAATTAATTTTGTTCGGTCATTTTTCGCGTTCCAGACCCTGCCTAATCAACGGTTATGGAGACACCACGGAACTGACTTCCGACCGTCTATCCAACCTGCGCCGCCGCACCTTGGAGACAATGAAACTCGAAGGCCCAGAGGTCTTTCGTCGGACTGTTTCCAAGTCGGAACCAACCAATGCGGGCCAGGGGATATTGGCAATCGAAGTGCGGGCCGGCATCGATCGCGGCAACATCGGCGGGAGAGTGGTCTACGCGATGGACGGGTTCGTACTGGACGTGGTGACACCCTGATGCATCGCCAATGGCTTGTTAAAATCCAGCTACTGGACGACAGTATAAGGAGACAGACCGTTCATAAGTGAGATTTTCTCGGATTGAGCATCTTTCTTAGTGGAAAGTGACAGTAGTGAAAAACGTTGCAGCGCAGCGCCACAGGATGAATCGTGCGGTCAACCATGCGCGGTCAAATGTGTCAGAGTCGCTCAACCTTGATGCAATGGCGGACGTCGCCTGTTTGTCGAAATATCATTTCTCCCGGGTTTTTTCTGCGCATTTCAAAGAATCCCCGAGCCAGTTCCTGGCGCGGATACGCCTCGAAATCGCAGCAAGAAAACTGGTTTACGTGCCAGATCATAGTGTGACGCAGGTCGCCATGGACTGTGGATTTTCCGGCCCGGACACTTTCGCCCGCTCTTTTCGCGCACGGTTTGGCAATCCACCCAGAACATTCAGGACATCCAACAGATGGAGCCTTGAGGCCCTCGACGGTGCCCATCCTTTCGGCGAGGAAATTTACAAACCGGAAGCCGAACTCCATCATCTCGCGTTCTCAAAACCACGGGTTCGGATCGAACGTCGTCCCGCCTACCGGGTCGCCTATATCCGGCACATCGGTCCCTATGGTGATGTCGACAACAGCATCAGCAAAACATTTGCAACTCTTCAACTCTGGGCCAGGCAGCGTGGGCTTTTACGCCCAGACAGCTCTTACATTGGCCTGCCATATGATAACTGCAGCACCACACCAGCCCGCCACTGCCTCTATGACGCGTGCATTTCGCTTGCCGACGAGGTTTTGGAGGATGACGTGGTAAGCGTTCAGACCATCCCTGCCGCGACCTATGCGGTGCTCAATGTTGCATGCAGGACCGAACAGTTGAGCAGAACGTGGGACTGGCTGAAGGCCAATTGGCTGCCAAACAGTCGAAGAAGACTTTCTTTCCAGCCGAGTTATGAGTTTTTTGCCGGGTTGGGAGACTGGCCTGTAACCTCACAACATGGTGTGGAACTGTGCCTGAACATCGGGCATTGACGTGACTTCCCAAGCCACATCGAGCATTCGCGGTGGCGTCCCAACCTCTTACTGCCTCTTCCGGGGACGCCGCCTTGCAAAGACACCTTAGCGGTAATTCCACTACCGCAAGATATGTCAAGTTTGCCATGTAGGCCGGTCGTAATCTGATCCTGCAAATGTCGCGTGAAACAAACCACTCACGGGCAAAGGACCGGGAGCAGTTCATGGAGGACCAGTTATGAACCGTACCATCAAATCTATCACGGCAGCATTGGCCGTAGCCGCGTTCACCTATGTTTCTGTCGGCGCTGTCGAAGCCGGAGATTGCAAAACGGGGCATGGTGTAAAAGCCGCTTCAACAAATTTCAACCAACCCGCCAAGGTTAAAATCTACACTTTGAGTGCGCAGACGAAGCGGACCTCGAAGAAGCCGAAAAAGTGACGGGAAGCATTCGGTCGTTCGGCACCAGATCTGACATCTGAGAGTACCAGGTTGGACGACGAGCCCGACGACCACCATAGCAACATCACAATGCCTTCCTCGGGACCTGCTTCGAGGAAGGCACAATTTGTGGTAGTCTGACAACGCCGAAAAATGGTCAACGCTTGGGAGAAGTGATGTCATCCCGACCTGGAATTTTACGTCTGTTGCCGGTCATCGGCCTGATACTCGCCAATCTTCCCATGGCCGCAATGGCACAGAACACAAGCTCAACCTCACCGGCCAGCGCCAGCCAAAACCTGGATCAGCCGCCTCAGAGCCTCGATGATGGCTGGGCCACAATCAAACCTTCAGAAGCCGGATTTGATCCAGCAGCCCTCGCATCGCTCACCCAGGCTGCGGAAAGCGGTGCCATCCACAATGTCCATGCGGTGCTGGTCGAGCACGCCGGACGGCTTGTCTACGAGCGTTACTTCAAGGGATCAGATGAACGCTGGGGAGAACCCGTTGGAACGGTGAGCTTCAACCGTGACAGTCTTCATGATCTGAGATCCGTTTCCAAAAGCGTCACCACCGCATTGCTGGGGATTGCCCTTGCCGGCAATTATCACGAAGCCCTGGCGCGGCCGATCACCTCCTATTTTGACGATTTGAAGGGATCGTTCGGCTCCGGCGTGGAGAAAATCTCGCTTCAACACGTGTTGACGATGACTGCCGGTCTTGAATGGAACGAGATGACAGTTCCCTATACCAACTCCGATAATGATGAAATCCGCCTCTATTACACGTCCGACCCTGTTGCCATGGTGCTTGGCCGCACCGCGCAGGATCCAGCCGGCAGCAAATGGTACTATAATGGCGGTCTCACCCAGGTCGTTGCAGGCCTCATTCGGCGCAAGACCGGACTGCCGTTGCACAAATTTGCGGAAAAAGCGCTGTTTGAACCACTTGGCATCACCACTTACGAATGGCTAGGCTCATCTGCCTGGAAAACCGGAACCTCACCGAGTGCTGCATCAGGCCTGCGCATGCGCGCGCGCGATCTGGCAAAAATCGGTTCGGTTTACCTGCATAACGGCGTCTGGAAGGGCCGCCAGATCATTCCTGCCGACTGGATCGAGCTGTCAACCCAACCACATGTTGAGACAATTCCCTGGGGGCGCAGCACCGGCACCTATGGATATGGTTTCATGTGGTATCCCGGCCGAACCAAAGGCGCGGAAAGCTATCGCCTCGTTCGCGCTGCCGGCAACGGCAACCAGCGCATTTTCATCCTGCCCGATCTGCACCTCTCCATCACCGTCTATGCCGGCAACTACAATAATTACAGTCACGCCAGTGACGCAAAGGTGCTCGACCACGTGCTTGCTGCACGAATTCAATAGTGGCTGACCGGCCCCTAGCCGCTGCGCCAGTCCAGAAGGTCAAACAGTATGGTAACGTCCGGCAGGCGATCCAATGTCCATACGGTTTCGAACAGTTGAGCGATGCGGTCCCCTGCAAGCAACCCATCGGCGCAGTCTGAGAACTTGGCCTCCACTTCACCGTCTGACAGCGGATTGTGCGGACCGCCGCGATAGTTTTCATCGGCCCATTTTATGATTTCGCGCCCATCGGTGGTTTTCACCTCGACACGTGACCTGATGCGGTCAAATCCCATATCCTCGATGGTCTGGTCGAACCGGGCGCTGACCTTTCTCTGCATCGCCTGCACGGGCTCTGAGCCAACGAACCCATCGGTAAATTCCGCTTTGCCGGCCCGGCCGGCAATGATGATCGCCGCCAACAGGAACGCCATGCAGAACTTGCCCTCCAGCTCGTTGGAGGCCAGTTCGTAGCGGATCGGTTTCAAGATGTTGCTGCCGGCATAGAACGTCACCTGTTCAACATCATCGGGCGCCAATCCCTCCTCGCTCATGATGAGCGCCATCGCGTCCATGCTCGGATGAGTCAGCACGCCGCAGGGATAGGGTTTGATGCTGACGCCTGGGTTTGAAATCGACAAGGGGTCGCCAAACCGGCCGATGGCATTTTCCGGCTCCCCGCCTCTTCCCGCAACACCGAGATAGCCCCAGGGCCCATCAAGCGCGTGTTCGTCTCCGGTGAAGCCTTCCGCCGCCAGCAATGCTGCGGTAACACCGTTTTCCGATGCCCGCCCCACATGCATCGGCTTGCCCATTGTGCCGAAATTGGCGCGGATGCCTGAAGCCATGGAGGCCGCAAGACCGATTGTCCGGGCCATTGCGGTTTCATCGAGGCCCATCAGCTTGCCAGCACACACCGCTGCCCCGAATGTGCCGATGGTGCCGCTGGTGTGAAAACCGCAATTATAGTGATCCGGATTGATCGCCTCGGCGATCTTGCATTCCGCTTCAAAGCCCGCCGAAAACGCAGTCATGAAGGTCTCACCATCAACCCCGCCAAGCATATCGGCAACCGCCAGGCCCGCACTCAGCGGCGGCATGGTTGGATGGGTAAGCAACCCGTAAGGCCGGTTGGGTCCTTCCGCCAACTGGGTGTCGTCCCAGTCCATGGCATGACCTGCAAGTCCGTTCCAGAAGGCTGACAGATGGGCTGGAACTCTGAGCGAGGCATCCCCGATCACCCGCGACTGTGACGCACCGCCGATCTTGCGCAAGTGCCGCTCGGCAACCGAGATCGCCTCCTGTTCGGTGCCGGCAAGCGCCACAGCCAGTCCGTCCAGCACGCAGCGCTTGACCAGATGCCGCGCCTCATCGGGAATATCGGCAAAGCCGTGGGCACAGGCAAACTCCACCACCGCTGCCGTAAGACCGGGCTTATCCATATCCGCCGTCATGATTGTCTTTCCCATATCGCCTTAAGTTCCGCCAGTGAGGACAAAAGACCGAACCGCGCATCGATGGTCTTGAGCGTCGCCTCATGCAGGCTCATGTCCCAGGAGGCCACGCAGTCGCACGGCACACAGGTATAGTAGTTGTTCTCGAACGCAGCCCGCGTGGTGCTTTCCACGCAGACATTGGTTGAAACGCCGGTCGCCACGGTGGTTTCGATACCGCGCGCCCGCAGGATCATGTCAAGGTCGGTTCCCTTGAACGCACTGTAGCGGTGCTTGCGGATCACCACCTCTCCCTCACCTGGAGAAAGTTCGGGAATGAACTCGGCACCTTCCGTATTAGCCAAGCAGATTTTGTCGGACGCATAGGTCGCCCGCCTGCGCTGCGCCAGCCAGGGTGCGGAATCCGACCCATGGTCCGGCAGCGTCCAGAACCCGATATGGCAGACCAGCACGCCTGCCGAGCGGGCCGCTGCCAGTAGTTGCGCGATGTTGGGGATCACCGATTTCGCCGCATCCAGCGGCCGGCCGGCGCGCGACGTGGCAAAGCCGTCGAGGCAGAAGTCTTTCTGCATGTCGATGATGAAGAGTGCCGTGCGGTGTGGCGCCACCCGCTCTTCCAGGCTTTCCAGAATGCCCGGTTCCATCAGCCAGGCTCCGGTCGATGACCGATAAACCAGTCGGCAATCTGAGATCCGGTCATGAACACAACATCGGAACGGGCTTCCAGTTCATCGAGGATTTTCGCCAGATATCCGATCCGGTGGGCAACCCCGATCAGATGCGGATGAAGCCCGATGGTGAACACCCGTGCGCCATGTTCCAACTCGGGCGTCAGTGCTTCAAGCGCATCATGGGCACGGGTATAGATTTCAGACGATGTGTGTTTCTCGACCGCATAAAGAATGCTGTCATTGATCTCCAGGCTGTAGGGCATGGCAATCATGGGCCCGTTCCTGGTGGTCATCCACACCGGTACATCGTCAAGCACCCAGTCGCAGACATAATCGACACCGCCTGCCTTCAGGAGGTCGGGCGTGTCGGCAGTTTCACGCAAGCCCGGCCCGAGCCAGCCCCGGGTTGCGGTGCCGGTAAAGGCCTTGAGCTTGTCCAGCGCCGCTGTGATCAAGGCACCCTCATCGGCCTCCGCCTGGATCGACTTCTGGTGCATACCATGACCGATAAATTCCCAACCGGCATCGTGCATGGCGCGCACGCAATCGGGATAAAGATCGACAACGCTTGCATTTATGCTGGTGCTTGCCGGCAGGCTGCGGTCTGCCAACATATCGAGGATGCGCGGCATACCGCAACGCATGCCGTATTCCGCCCAGGAGAAATTGGGGATGTCGGGCACCTGCTCATGGCCATGGGGGCCGGGCAGGATTTTGCGCGGCATTGCTGCGTCAAACACCCAGGCCTCCACATTGACCACCAGATGGATGATCAGGTTCTTACCCCCAGGTCCGGGCAGGCCGGCGGTTCGTTGCGCCATTTCATAGGGGATGCGGGGGTTGGAGGACATCGATCTCAAGCCGGAAACTTTATCCAGCCGCCGTCGGCTGTGACCGATGTACCGGTCATGTAGCCCGCAGCATCGGACGCCAGAAAACACACATGGCGGGCGATCTCGTCCGGCTCGCCGAACCGGCCCATGGGGATATCTGTGGTGAAATCCGCCTCAGCTTCCGCGACCGGGCGCCCGGTGTCGCGCGCCAGGTTTTCCATCAGCCGGTTCCAGCGCTCGGTCCGTGATGGGCCGGGATTGACCGCATTGATGATAACCCCCTCGCCTGCAACCTCGTCCGCCAGCCCCTTGAGGGCGGCGAGCAGGGCGGCATTGGCCGTGGCGCTGGGTAAAATGCGCGGATGGGGCTGCTTGCCCAGCTGTCCCACAATCACCACCATCCGCCCGCTCTTCTGCGCCCGCATGGGCGCCACGGCTGCGCGCATCATGCGCACATTGGCCATGAATTTGAGGCCAAAACTGTCCATCCACACCTGGTCTGGAATTTCCCAAAAGACGCCGCCGCCCGACGCCCCCACGCTCGACACCATGATGTCGAGTGCGCCGAAGCGCTCGATCGCTGCTGCCACGACCTTATCACCACCATCCGTCTCGAGCAGGTCTTGAGACAGTGTCGCCACATCGACCCCGTGGGCATCGCGGATCCCGACAGCAACATTTTCCAGATCATCCGCATTTCGGCCGGTCAGGAACAACCGCGTGCCCTCGGCGCCGAGACGATGGGCGCAGGCCGCACCGAACCCTTTGTTGCCGCCGGCAACGATCGCCACTTTGTCTTTGAGACCCAGGTCCATCTATCGCCCGCCCCCAATGTCGACCAGCGCATTGACCACATAAGAGGCCTCATCCGACAACAGCCACAAGACTGTCTGCGCCACTTCTTCCGAGGAGCCCGCCCGTCCCATGGGCAAGGACGGGCCGATATTCTTGGGCCGGTCCGGATCGCCGCCAAGACCATGGATTTCCGTATCGATGACCCCCGGGCGCACCGCGTTGACCCTGATCCCCTGGTCCACCACTTCAAGCGCCAAACCTTGCGTAAAGGTGTCTATGGCGCCCTTGCTGGCGGCATAAGAAACAAAGGCACCCGGTGCACCAATGCGTGCATGCACGGATGACATATTGACGATCGCACCACCCTTGCCGCCATGTTTGGTAGACATGCGCTTCACCGCCTCGCGGGCACAGAGAAACTGGCTGGTGATATTAGTTCCCCACAGGCGTGTGAGTTCTTCCGCCGTGCAGTCACTCACCAGGCCCTGGTGCAAGATGGTGCCCGCATTGTTGACCAGTGCTGTAACCGGGCCGAGTTCAGCATCCGCGGCCGCAAACAGGCCGACCGCCCCCTCTTCCGTTGACACATCGCCCTGCACGGCAAGGGCCGTCCCGCCGGCATCGGTGATATCCCTGACCACCTCTTCTGCACGATCGGCCCGTGTGTTGTAATTAACACAGACCTTGTAGCCGCGCGCACCACCGAGCCTGGCGCAGGCCGCACCGATACCCCGGCTGCCGCCGGTGACCACCAGAACACCCGTCATAGATTTCCCCTTGAGAGCATAGCGCTAGCGGTCCAGTCCGCGGCGCATTTCCCGCGCAATAATGAGTTGTTGAATTTGTGTGGTGCCTTCATAGAGGCGGAACAGACGGACATCGCGGTAGAACCGCTCAATGCCATATTCGGTCATGTAGCCGGCGCCACCAAAGATCTGCACCGCCCGGTCCGCGACCCGTCCGACCATTTCGGAGCAGTACATCTTGCAGCATGACGCCTCAAGCGTGATCGCCTCGCCCCGGTCGAACCTGCCGGCTGCATCCTCGACCATGCATTTCGCCGCATAACACTCCGCCTGACTGTCAGCCAGCATCGCCTGCACAAGCTGGAATTCGCCGATCGCCTGTCCGAACTGCTTGCGGTCGCCCGAATAGACCAACGCTTCATGAATCAGCCTTTGCGCTGTGCCTATGCACAGGGCGGAGATGTGAATGCGGCCCCGGTCGAGCACCTTCATGGCGGTCTTGAAGCCCCGGCCCGGTTCACCACCGATCACAGCATCCGCCGGCACCCGTACATTTTCAAACACCACGTCCGATGTATAAGCGCCACGCTGGCCCATCTTTCTGTCGGTCTTGCCGGTGGAGATGCCGGGGCTATTTGCATCGACGATAAAGGCTGAGACACCCGCGCTTCCCGGCGCATCGGGATCACTGCGTGCCATGACCGTGAATACGCCTGCATGGGGGGCGTTGGTGATGTAACGCTTGGTGCCGTTCATAACATAGGCGTCACCGTCCCAAAGTGCCGTGGTCCTGAGGGAGGCCGCATCAGAACCGGCCTCGGGTTCGGTCAGGCAGAACGATCCGACCAGTTCGCCGCTTGCCAGTCTCGGCAGGTAGTGGGCGCGCTGCTCCTCGGTACCGTCCATCACCAGACCCTGCGACCCGATACCGATATTGCTGCCGATCACCGAGCGGAAGGCTGGCGACGTCCAACCCAGTTCCATGACCACCGCGACCTCTTCTGACGAGGTCAGTCCCAGGCCGCCATAGGCTTGCGGGATCGAAACGCCGAACAGGCCAAGTTCCCGCATTTGCGAGATGATCTCGTCGGGCACCTTGTCGTCCCGGTCGACCTGGTCTTCCAGCGGCACAAGTTCATCGCGGACAAAGCGCCTGACCGTGTCACGCAGCAGCCCGAAGGTCTCGTCGTCCATCGAGTGTTGCGGCGCGGTGTCGGTGCGTGCGTCCATCGGGAGAACTCAGGCTCAAGGTGTCGCGATCATGGTTTCCACGTTGCGCGCCAGGTGGACAAGCCGCGGACCCATATCGGTTTCAAGTTGTTCAAGCGTCAGCTTCATGGTTGGCCCCGCGCAGTTGAGCGCCATGACCCCTGCTCCATTGGGCAGGATCAGCGGCACCGCCACGGCGCGCACATGCTGACGCCATTCGCCGTCCACCAGACAGAAGCCCCGAGCGCCGACCTGATCGACGCAGTCCTCGATGCTTTTGCGCAGTTTGCGCCAATTGCCGTCATATCGCTTTTTGATGTGGTCCATCAGATACTGGCGCTCATTCTCAGGAACTGCAGCCAACATGGCGCGGCCGAGAGAGGTAAATGCCATTGGCACTCGCGTGCCCACGTCTATGCGCAAGGCAAGCGTGCTCTGGCCGACACAGTTCTGAATATAGAGCATGCTCAGGCGGTCGCGATCCGCCAGCGCCACCGAAGCGTCCGCATAGGTCGCCAGTTCCTGCATTTCCGCGCGCGCCACATTGCGCACCTGCATATTGGAAAGCGCCACATAACCGAGCGACAGAACCGGTGTGCCCAGCTCATATTTGCCCAATCGCGCAAGGTGGTTGAGATAACCGAGCTTGGTGAGCGTGTGGGTGAGCCGTGACACGGTCGGTTTCGGCAGGCCGGTAAAATCCGCAATTTCCTGATTGCCCAAAGCCCCGGAACCGGGCCTGAAGGCGCGCAGAACCTCAAGACCGCGGGCGAGCGCTGTCACAAACTGACGATCGTCTTTACCAGAGGCCACCCGGTCTTCGTCGAGTTCCCGCACATCCAGCGATTGCGATTGTTGCCGTTCCACGGAGCCTCTCTCGATTGCCAAACCCGGTTTCGAATAGTAGATTTCGCCCGGAAAGTTGCAAAATTCATTTTCGCTGTGCGAAACTGGCACGTCAAGCGCCGGCACACCACTATTGAGTATTCTTGCATGACAGGCATCACGGCATTTGGCGCTTACGTCCCGAAACTGCGGCTTTCAAGGAAAGCTGCGGTCGAGGCCAATGGCTGGTTCAACCCCTCCCTCAAGGGGCTTGCCAAGGGCGAACGCTCGATCTGTTACTGGGACGAAGACGCCCTCACCATGGCGGTTGAGGCGGCCCGCGACTGCCTTGCCGACCGCGACCGTGCAACCATCGGCCGGGTCACACTGGCGTCAACCACGCTGCCCTTCAAGGACCGCCAGAATGCCGTCATTCTCGCCGAAGCGCTCAACCTCGACGACAATATTGCCTCCCTCGACATTGCATCGTCGCTGCGCTGCGGTACCAGCGCGCTGCTCACCGCATTCGACACCGTAAAAGCCAATGACGGCGGACATGTGCTCGTTGCAAGCGGTGAACACCGCAGCGCCAAGGCGGCAAGCCCGCAGGAGATGCAGTATGGCGATGCCGCTGCAGCCCTGCTGGTCGGCGCGCAAGACGTCATTGCCGAACTGGTCGGCCACCATCAGGTGGCCGTGGACTTTGTCGACCACTATCGCGGCGAAACCGAACGGTTTGATTATTACTGGGAAGAACGCTGGGCGCGTGACGAAGGTCTCCTGAAAATCGTGCCCGCGGCCATCCAGGAGCTTCTTGCCAAGACTGGAACCGCTGCCGACCAGATCGCTCATTTCATCGCGCCGGTCGCAGCCGCAAGTGCTGGCAAGATCTGCAAAATGACCGGCATTCCAGACAGTGCCCTAGCCGATAATCTTGCCGCCGTCATGGGCGAGAGTGGTGCCGCCCACCCACTGGTCATGCTGGCCAACTGTCTTCACAACGCCGGGCCCGGTGAAACCATACTCGTGATCGGCTACGGCCAGGGCTGTGACGCCGTTTTGCTGCGCACCACGGATCTTATTGCCCGGGCTGCCAAACCAACCGGTGTGCCGGGCGCTCTTGCGCGCCGGCGCGAAGAGACCAACTACAACCGCTACCTTGCCTTCAACGACCTGATCATTCAGGAAAAGGGCATCCGCAGCGAACTCGACAAGCAGACCGCGGTTTCAGCACTCTACCGCAACCGCGACATGGTACTGGGCCTCATCGGTGGGCGCTGCGAGGCCTGCGGCACCGTCCAGTTTCCCAGGACCAAAGCCTGCGTCAATCCGAACTGCGGCAAGTTCCATACACAGGAGCCTTATCCGCTCAGCGATGTTTCAGCCCATGTCCAGAGTTGGACCGCCGACAATCTCACTTACTCGCCCGACCCGCCCCATCATTTCGGCATGATCGTGTTCGACGATGGCGGCCGCCTGATGATGGATCTCACAGATGTCGAGGCCGGAACGGTCGATGTCAACATGTCGGTCCGCATGATGTTCCGGGTCAAGGATTATGACGAGCGGCGCGGCTTCAGGCGCTACTTCTGGAAAGCGGCACCCGCGCTCACTTGAGCGGCGGCAAAACGCAATCGATATGAAAGGTGCACGACCAATGGCACAGGGTATCAAGGACAAGGTGGCAATCCTCGGCATGGGCTGTTCCAAGTTCGGCGAACACTGGGACAAGAACGCCGAAGACCTGATTGTCGATGCCTATGAGGAATGCCTGACCGATGCCGGCATCGAAACCAGCCAGATCGATGCCGCCTGGTTTTCCACCGCCTTCGAGGAACAACATGTCGGCAAGTCGGGCATTCCGCTGGCCATGGCGCTCCGGTTGCCCTACATCCCGGTCACCCGGGTCGAGAATTACTGCGCAAGCGGCACCGAAGCCTTTCGCGGCGCGGTCTATGCGGTGGCGTCAGGTGCCGCTGATATTGCGCTCGCCACAGGCGTCGAAAAGCTCAAGGATACCGGTTATGGCGGCCTGCCCCAGCGCAGTCGCGGTGTGGTCAATGATATGGTCATCGCCAATGCGTCCGCCCCCGGCAGCTTCGCCCAATTGGCCAGCGCCTACCGCACCAAACACGGCGTCGATGCCCAGGACCTCAAACGCTCCATGGCGCAGGTCTCGGTCAAGAGCCACGCCAACGGCGCCAAGAACCCGCGTGCCCATCTGCGCAGGGAGATCACCATCGACACCGTGCTCAACGCACCGATGGTCGCCGAGCCTCTGGGGCTTTACGATTGCTGCGGCGTTTCCGATGGTGCTGCCTGCGCAATCGTCACCACGCCGGAGATTGCCCGGAGCCTTGGCAAGAAGGACCTCATTTCAGTGAAGGCCCTGCAGCTTTCGGTCTCCAACGGTGTCGAAGCAGGCCATAATTCCTGGGACGGCAGCTATCTGATGACCACGCGCAAAGCCGCCGAGAAGGCCTATCGCGAAGCCGGCGTGGAAAAGCCGCGCGACGAGATCTCCATGCTTGAGGTGCATGACTGCTTCTCGATCACCGAACTGGTCACCATGGAAGATCTCTATCTGTCGCAGGAAGGAGAAGCCTGGCGCGATATTCTCGATGGCGTCTACGATGCCGACGGCGCCGTCCCCTGCCAGATCGACGGCGGGCTCAAATGTTTCGGTCATCCGATCGGCGCATCCGGCCTGCGCATGCTCTATGAGATGTACGCCCAACTGCTCGGCCGCGCCGGCGACCGTCAGCTTGAAGACCCGCGCCTCGGCCTGACCCACAATCTCGGCGGCTTCCCGCATCAGAATGTGGCCAGTGTGTCAATCATCGGTGCCTGTGACACCTGACGGGCTGAGCTTGGGCACCGGTGCGCCGTGAGGGTTGGGATCCGTCCGTTGTCAGCCGCTCCCGAAACCACCACCACCTGGCGTCACCATAAGCACTTCGTCATCAGGCTGCATTTCCAGTTTCCGGCCATCTGTCACCGGCGTGCCATTGATTTCGAATCGTCCCGACATTCCAGGGCCGCCACCATCCAGCCCTTCCGGCGCTTCGTGAAGGCGGCTGGGTATCGTATTGAGCTGCCAGGGCCTGGTGGTGCGCAAACGGTATCCGATCCGCTGGCCAAGGCCACCGGGCTGCCGGCCGCTCCCGCCGGTTCCCGGTTCAAGTTCCTTGCATTTGAAGACGATCGGATAACTTGCCTCGAGAACTTCCACGGGCACGGCGGCCACCCCGGTTGGATAGCAGATTGCGGACAGGCCGGGTTTGGTGGCGCGTGCGCCCATACCGCCGGAGTAGTTGAACATCGAGCTGGTAAACGCACGGCCCTCGGCATCCCTGCCATGGATCTGGACCGTCCATACAGCGCCCGACCCTTCTGCCACAACCCGGTCCGGCACAACCTGGGCCAGCGCCTTCAAGATGGGGAACGGCACATACATTCCAACCACATGACGCGCATTAACCGGCGAGGGGTAGCGGGCATTGATAATACTGTCTTCCGGCAGCTTCAGCTTGATCGGCGCCAGGCTGCCGGCATTGTTTGGAAGGTCGGGATTGAGCGTGGAGCGCACCGCGAAGGTTGCATAGGCATGGGTATAGGCCGGCACGACATTAATGCCCATACGGCTCGCAATGGAAGAGCCGGTAAAGTCGATCAATATCTCTCCCGCAACTTCGTCAATGGTCACTGCCGTCTTGAGTTCGACCACTTCGCCACCGGGCACATCGAACCTTGAGGCCCCGTGATAGGTGCCGCCGGGCAGCTTGCGAATGCTTTCCCGCGTGGCGGCTTCCGAGCGGTTGATGATTTCATCGGAGAGAGCTTCAATGTCATCAAGACCGTACCGGTCGCATAAAGCGTTTAAACGATCGGCGGCGATCATGCCGCTTGACACCTGTGCCCCCAGATCACCCATCAACGCGTCCGGAGTGCGGACATTGCGCTTGATGATCGAGAACAATGTCTCGTTCCGGCAACCTGCTTCATAGAGCTTCAGAACCGGAATCCACAAACCCTCTTCATGAATGTCGCGTGCGCCTGCACCAATGCCGTATCCGCCGATATCGGTATGGTGAATGGTCGATCCGGCAAAGCCGATCAATCGGTCGTTACGAAAGATCGGCGACAGCACGGTGATGTCGAAAAAGTGCCCGGCAGACATCCAGGGGTCATTGGTGATCAGCACATCGCCTGGCGCAAGGGAATCTACATCGGTTTCACCGAGCAGGTTGCGTGCGGCGGCTGCGAGTGAATTGATATGGCCAGGCGTTCCCGTAACCGCCTGGGCCACCATGCGGGCACGGGCGTCAAAAATGCCATTGGCGAGATCGCCCGCCTCGCGCACGATCGGACTGAAAGCGATGCGCTGCAAAGCCCGCGCCTGTTCGCTGACGATGCCGACCAAATTACTCCAAAGGATCTGCAGCTCGACACCGTCCATCATCTGATCTCCCGTTTCCTGTTTGCAAACAGGCTTCCGTTCTCATGAAGCTCCAATGTCCATCCCGGCAGCACGAAAACCGTGGTTTCACGTTCCTCGACAATCACCGGACCCTCCATCGGTTGTTCAGGTGTCAGGCCTGCACGACTGTAGACCTGTACCTCGACCGGTTCCCCGCGCAGATAAACTATACGCGTCACAGGTGCCCGACCTTCCGTTGCAGCCTCGGCCACCGAGGCGCTGCGTTCGGGCGTTGCGCCACTGGCAGCAACCCGCCAGTTCACGATCTCAAGCGCCATGCCGTCCAGTTTCAGACCATATTGCGCAACATACTCCGCCTCGAAGAGATCACGGATGCCGTCAACATCGCGTTCGATGCGTGGATCGAACGGCAGGTCGATCCGCAGTTCCGACTGTTGCCCCAGATAGCGGATATCAACGCCATAGCGGAAGCTGATATCATCAAGCGACAGTCCGGCTTCGCTCAGGGCCTGCGTGCCGTCAGCAACCATCTCATCAATCGTCCTGGTGACCGAATTCCAGTCCACTGCGTCCAGCAGCACCACATTGCTGCGCACCAGGTCGATTTGGACGGGTGTCACGAGCGTGCCAAACGCGGACAGGACACTGGCCAGCGGTGGGTAGATCACGCAGGTGCTGTCAACCAGTTCCGCGACCATGCACGCATGCACCGGCCCCGCGCCTCCGAAAGCCAGTATCGGCAGGCCGCGGTAATCTATGGCGCGATCCGTTGCGTGGGTGCGCGCAGCAGACGCCATCTGTTCACAGACAACCTCGAAAACCCCCCAGGCCGCCTTTTCCCGTGTCAGGCCTAATTGACCGCCAAGCGCCTCGAGTGCAGCACCTGCGGCCGCGGCATCGAGTTTCATGTCGCCGCCCAGAAACCGGTCTGGATCCAGAATGCCCAGGACGACATCAGCGTCGGTCACACATGGCCTTGTGCCGCCACGGCCATAGCAGACCGGCCCGGGGTCCGATCCGGCACTTTCAGGACCGGTGTTGAGCAAACCGAGATCATCGACCCAGGCAATTGATCCGCCGCCGGCACCAATCTCGATCATGTCGATCGAGGGGACCGTGATCGGCATTCCACTGCCCGGCTTGAACCGGTAACGACGATCGACCTCGAAGGTGCCGGTCACCAACGGCACATGGTTCTGGATCATGCAGGCCTTGGCGGTGGTGCCGCCCATGTCGAACGAAATAAGGTCCGGTATATCGAACTGGCGGGAGAAATAGCACGCCACCAGCGCACCCGCAGCAGGGCCTGATTCAATCATGCGCACCGGAAAACGCCCGGCGCGCTCGGCACCAATCACGCCGCCGTTGGAAAGCATGATGAGCGGGCTCTGAGCAAAACCGCGGGTTCCAAGCTCATCGATGAACGCCGACAGATAGGGCCGTGTAATAGGCGCTGTATAAGCGTTGATCGCAACCGTCGAGGCTCGCAAATATTCGCGCATCTGGGGTGCGACTTCACTTGAGACGGAGACGTAGATTTCCGGCGCCAACTCACCGAAGATCGTGCGAACATGCTCCTCGTTGTCGCCATTTCTATAAGCGTTTAACAGGCAAACCCCGACCGAGACGATGCCTGCGTCCTTGCACGCTTTGACAATTCCAGCGATTTCAGCGTCTTTCACCTGCGTCTCGACGGTTCCATCCGCAAAGGTGCGCTCGTCGAGAACAAAGGTGCGTTCCCGTGGTATCAGCGGTTCGGCAAATTCGATCTGCGGGTCGTACATGTCGTAGCGATGCTCATCACGGATATAAAGAATATCGCTGAAGCCTTTGGTGAGGATCAGTGCGACGGGCGGCCCCTTGCGTTCGATCAGCGCGTTGGTGACCACCGTTGTCGCATGCACGACGACATCGTCGACATGCGACGGTGTTATGCCTGCACGATCGAGAACCATTTCGACGCCGATGAACAGACCGTCGAGGAGGTTGCCGTGGGTGGTGAGCGTCTTGTCGACGAAACTCCGGCCGTCATCGGCCAGCAGCACTGCATCGGTAAACGTTCCCCCGATATCAATCGCCAGGGAATAGCGGGTCATGAGGCACTCTCCGTATAACCGAGATTGTTGGAAATGGTCATGGCGGCCCGACGCACCGCCTTAACCTGTTCCGGCTTGGGCGGTGACGGAATTGCCGCCATCGGCCCGGCGATAGTGATCGTTGCGGCCAGTGTCTTGGTAGCATCGAACACGGGAGCGGACAGGGCATTGACGCCTGATAACGTTTCTTCGGGCGCCTCTGCCCAGCCCTGCGCGCGTACGCCGTCAACCTGCGCCACCAGATCGGATAGCTTTGTGTTGGTGAGGGGTGTCCATTGCTTCAATGGCCCTGCATGAACAACATTCCAGGCATCCGCAGGCCCGAATGCAAGGGCCAGCTTGCCTTGCGCCGAAGAGTGAAAATCAAGCAGTGCACCCGGGCGGGTGACGATCTGCACAGGTGAGTCCGCACGCACTATATCGAGAACACGCATGCCGACCGCCTCGATGATCGACAGGGTGGTGGTCTGGTTGGTGGCATCGCGAAGCTGCACCATCAACGGCCGTGCTTCGGTCAGGAGTACGGTCTGGTCCGCGACCGCCTGGCCGAGGTGAAATAGTTTAAGCGACAGACGATAGCGCTCGCTGACCGGATCCTGAAGCACATAACCGACCGACAACAGGGTCCTCAGAAAGCGGTGGACCCGAGGCTTCGGCATGCCCAGACGGCGCGCCAGGGCAGACAACTCCACGGGCTCGCCGACCGCGGCCATCTCCTCGATAATCAGGAACGCAACCTGGGTCGATTGATTGACTGATTTGTTCAGTGTCTTCATGCGCTCGCCCTCTAGTTCCCGATGAGAGCTGGAAGAGCGAGCGACAGCGGCGAGATAAATGCCACAAGCGCCAGCACCAGGATACAGATGCCGATCAATGGCAGCATGGCCCTGCTGACAGCCTCGAGCGGCGTACGCGCAATCGATCCGACAATGAACAGCACCAATCCCACCGGCGGGGTAATCATGCCGATCATCAGGTTGAGGACGATCATCACCCCGAACTGCACCGGATCGATGCCGATATGCGGTGCAACCACGCTCAGGATCGGCATTGCCAGGATCAGTGCCGCCAGCGGCTCCAGGAAAAGTCCAAGCACGAGCAGAACGATGTTCAATAGGATCAACAGCAGGACAGGTGAATCGGTCGTATCGAGAAGCGCCTTGGCGATTGTACCGGGTATATTCTCGATCCCCAGAACGAACGCGGTCATGCTCGCCGTTGCGACAATCAGCATGACCCCGGCAGACATTGTGGCGGTTTCCTGGAAACAACGAAACACCGCCTCCAGTCGAAGGCTGCGATAGACCAGAACTCCCACGCACAGTGCATAAAGTGACGCAACGGCTGCCGCCTCAGTCGGGGTAAATATGCCGCTACGGATGCCGACGACAATGATCACCGGCAACAACAGCGCCGGCACGGCACCGGCAAATGCGCCCTTGCGTTCTTCTGGAGGCAAGACCGGCGGCAGCGGATGCGCCTCCCGTTTGGCCTTCCACAAGGCATAGGTGACCAGGAGGCCACACAGCACGAAGGCTGGCACAATGCCCGCCAGAAACAGGTCGGCGATCGATGTGCCGGTTAGAATGCCATACAGAATGAGCGCCAGAGACGGCGGCACAAGCGGCCCCAGCAGAGAACCTGCCGCCGTAAGGGCCGCCGCATAGGCCGGGTCATATCCATCGCGCCGCATCGCAGGTATCATGACACTGCCAAGCGCCGAAGCTTCAGCAGTCGCTGCACCGCTGACACCGGAAAACAACATGCTTGCAATGATATTGATGACCGCCAGCCCACCGCGGATCTGCCCAACGACGATCTGCGCGAAACGGACGATCCGCTGGGTCAGATTGGCGGCGTTCATGACGTTTCCCGCAAGAATAAAAAACGGGATGGTCAGCAGCACGAAATTGTCGACGCCTGCGAGCATGCGCTGGGGAAATGCCAGCAACAAATGCAGATTGTCGGTCGCGACAAGATAGACCAGCGAGGCAACTCCGAGGCTGAGTGCGACCGGCACACCGATCATAAGGGGGATCAGAAAGGCGGCAAGATAGAGTATCACGCCCCCACATCCCCTTCATGACCTGCGCGGTCGGCACGGAGACCCGCCGCATGGCCGCCGGACCCGAGCATAACCACATAATGTACCATGTCTGCCAGGAGCCGAACCGCCAGCAGCGCCATGCCGACCGGCAGTGCCAGATAGACCCAGAACATCGAAGGCACGGCAGCCTGCCCGCCAAACAGGTCATCGAGAAGAAAACCCAGCGCTGGAATTGGTTGTGATCCGATGCGCTGCGCATAACTCATGCCGTAAACCGTCAGGACGCCCAGAAGTGCCAGGCCGATCGCATTGCACATAAGCGCCACAGCCAGCCCGGCCCTTCTGGGAAGCATGTCCCTCAACATGGTCACTGACGCAACCTCACCGCGCTCATAGGCGGAAAACGCGGCAAGGAAGGAAACCCAGATCAGCAGATAGCGGCAAATCTCCTCTGCCCATATGAGCGAGGAATTGAACCCATAGCGAAACACGATCTGCAAAACCATGATCGCCAGAAGTGCAGCGATGATCACTCCGATGACCGTGCTGAGAACATACCGGCTCAGCCCGGCAATACGTCTCAACTGTGCCATATGTCTATCTCCCGCCAGGTTTCGGACAAAGCGAGGAAGTGTGCGGGCGCGCAAGCGTCCGCAGCTTCGCTACATCAGATGCACCGGGACCTAGAAATCGGCTTCCTGATACTCTGTCAGGTGTCGGTAGTCGTCGCGCACGGGTGCAAAGACATCCAGGTTTACAGCGGTTTCGTCGCCGACCGGTTCGCCGCAATGAACGACGTCGGGAGGAATGCGCAGGACTTCCCCCGCGCCAACCTCGACGACTTCATCCCCGACCGTGAACCGCACCCTGCCAACCAGGATGTAAGCCAGTTGTTCGAACGGATGAGAATGCGGCCGCACTTCCATTCCCGGCTCAAGCCAGTTCATCACCATTATCGCATTGTCGCCCCGAAATGCGGTCCTGGTGACACCGGGACGCACCGCTTCCCGGGGAAGTTCGCTCCACTGGTATTTCCGTGCACGCCCCGTCATGACTTACCGCCCCTTTGCGATCTGATCGACAAAGGCCTGGATCAGCGGGTCTTTTTTCAACCAGGCATCGACAACCGGCCGGGTGCGCGCCCGCATTTCGTCGAGGTTGCCCAACTCGCCGATGGTGACACCATTTTCTTTCAGAAAAGCAGCCGTTTCGGATTCCTGAGCCCCGGCAAGTGCATATTGTTCCGTGATCACCTCCTGACCGGCTTCGATCATGGCTGCCTGGACGGTGTCCGGCAGGGCTTTGAACTTGTCGGCACTGATCATCAGAACGCCCGGCCAGAAATAATGTCCGGTCCGTGTCACGTGCTTTGCGTTTTGATAGAGGCTTTCGGAGCGGACTGAGGACAGGTTGATTTCCACCGCATCAATCGTCCCGGTCTGCAGGGCGGAATAAACCTCCCCATAGGCAAGGCCGATCGGATTGACGCCAACCGCTTCCCATGTCGCCTTGTGCAACGGGATCGGTACGATGCGGGTCTTCAGGCCTTTAAAATCGGCAACCGTACCGACCTGCACGCCCGAGGCGAGAAAATGACGCTGGCCGGCTTCGATATAGCCGAGGCCCTTAATTTTCTTGGCATCGAGCGTCGCCAGCAGCTTCTGGCCCACTTCCGATGACAGGGCGGCGCTCATTTCCTCATATGTGTTGACCACGAAGGGGAGCTGAAGCGCATCGAACGCGGCAGCGCCAATCACCAGAGGCAGCACCGGTGCCGATACCAGAGCGCCATCGATGGTGCCAAGCTGCAACCCTTCAAGCAGCTGGCGGTCATCGCCGAGTTGCCTATCGCCGAACACCTGGATCTCCACAGCTCCGCCGGTTTTGGCAGCAACCTTCTTGGCAAACATCTCCAGGCCGGTGTGGAACAGGTGCGAGGAAGATGCGGCATGGCCGAACTTCAACATGTGGTCAGCCGCCTGCGCCCCGGTGGCCAGCAGACATGAGAACGCGAACGCGAAAGCGTAGAGAATTTGTTTCACAGTTTCCTCCCTGGATCATTTGTTGTTTTGATATGCGAAACGCTATATCGATATTAGATACACAGGCTGGCCGCTTGTCAATCACGCTGGACCAAGCGTGCGGTTAGGCCGTCACCATGCCGCCGTCGGCCAGCAACACATGGCCGGTGACGTAAGAGGCATCTTCTGACAACAGGAAGGCGACCGGGCCGGCCATTTCTTCCGGCTGGCCCATGCGCGCCATGGGCACCTGGGTTACCAGCCATTTGATCGCGTCCTCGTCATTGTCGGCACCCGATATAAAACGCATGGACGGGCTCATGGGCAGGACCTCGATAAAGCCCGGCGCCAGCGCGTTGACACGGATGCCGCGCGGTGCGAATTCGGTCGCCAGGTAGCGGGTGAACGCTTCAAGTGCTGCCTTCGAGGCCCCATAGAGGGACGCCCCCGGCATGCGCCCGATCCACGCCGTTACGGATGAAATATTGACGATGCTGGCGCCCTTTTTCAGATGCGGGCTTGCCGCCTTGCAGACCCGCGCGGCACCGCCCAGATTGGTCTGCCATACCGTGTTGATCGCTTCCTCGGTGAGGTCCTCGACAAAGCCGTGACGCAGGATACCCGCACAGTTGACGATGCCCTGAAGCTCGCCAAGGGAGGCGCAGGTCTCGATACAGCTATCGACGCTTGCCTGCTCCATGACATCGATCTGGTGCAGGACAACACCGTTCGGCTGGTCACCGGCCGGTTTGCCATTATCGTCTGCATCCACCGCCATATCGGCGGCAACCACGATATAGCCGTCGCGCACCAGGCGCTTGTTAATTTGCCGACCAATGCCCCCGGTGCCGCCGGTGACCAATGCAACTTTCGTCATGTCCCACTCCCTAGATCCGCTCGAAATAGCGGAAAAATTCCCAGTCGGTTACGCATTCCTTCTCATAGGACTCAAGCTCACGCTCATAGAATCGGATCAGATGGGCATGAACATCTTCGCCCAGGCTGGCGGCCACGGCGGAACTGCTCCGGAACCTGTCAATTGCCTGCCCCATGCGCAACGGCACCGATGCAAGGCTCTCATCGAGATAGGCGTTGCCGTCATAGGGCTCGGGCGCTGTTACCTTGTTTTCAATGCCATGCAGGCCTGATGCAGCCATCGCTGCCAGCGCCAGATAGGGATTGACGTCAGCACCCGGCACCCGGTTTTCGACCCGGAAACTTGCCTCATGCCCGACCAGCCGGAAGGCTGCGGTGCGGTTGTCCAGCCCGATGGCGATGGCGGTCGGTGCGAAAGATTCCGGCTGCAGGCGTTTATAGGAATTGACGGTCGGCAGATAGAGCAGGGCATATTCCGGCGTGACCGAAGTCAGCCCGCCGAGAAAATGATTGAACGGCTTGGAAATATTGTTGTTCGAAGACTTCTGGTCCCAACCGAGCGGCTTCTTGCCTCGGGCATCCCACAGGCTTGCGTGGATATGACAGGACGATCCGACTTCTTCGATGCCGATCTTGGCCATGAAACTTGCCGACATGCCGTCGAGCGCCGCCAGTTCCTTGACCCAGGTCTTGTACAGAATATGACGGTCGGCCATTTCCAGCGCTTCGGCATATTTGAGATTGATTTCCTGCTGGCCCAGTCCCCATTCGGATTTCGAAAATTCGATCTCAACGCCGGTCGCATTGATCTGGTCGCGCACCCGTCCGATGAAATGCTCGTCCACCGACGACTGGAGAATATGGTAATCCGCCCGGTAGCGGGACGTCGGCGCAAGATCCTGATAACGCTTGTCCCAGGCTTCCTGATAGCTGTCGCGGTAAAGAAAGAACTCAAGCTCGGTTGCGCATTTGAGCGAGAAACCGACCTTGCGCAGCTTTTCCAGCTGCTGTTTCAGGATGACCCGCGGCGCTATGGGCATCATTTCGCCGGTCTGCTCGTCATAGGGATCACACAGCACGATCGCCGTACGGTCCATCCATGGCACAAGCCGGAAGGTGGAAAGGTCGGGCACGAAACGGCAGTCCTGAAACCCGCGGCTCCAATCGGTCAACGCATAGCCGTCCTGCGGGTCCATATCCATGTCGACACAGAACAGATAGACCGAGGCATGCAGACCTTCCGAGCCAAGCCCTGCCTCCTGGAACGCCTTGGTCAGAACCCGCTTGCCGACCAGCCTGCCCCACAGGTCGGGCATGGCGCATATGACGGTTTGGATATCATGGTCGCGCAACAATTTGGCGACCCGTTCCCGGCCTGCCTTGGACACCAGTTCTGACACTCTCATTCCCTCCCGTGATCGGCCGACACCCGGTCAGACCGTATCGAAATAACGCTTGAGCTCCCATGGCGTGATGTTTTCGGCCAGTTGGCGTGTCCAACCATCCCACTCCTGACGCCGCGACAGGGCGTAATGGGCAACAAAGTCTTCACCGAACCGGGCTTTGGCATGGGCCGAGGCCTCGAATGCCTTGATTGCGTCCGGCAGGCTCCGGGGCAATGGCTTGAAGCGCTTCTCCGTTGACGCATTGGCACCGGCTGGATCACCCAGAACGAGTTTTTCCGAAACCCCCATGGCGCCGCCTGACAGCATGGCCGCGATCGCCAGGTAAGGATTGGTATCAGCGCCCGGTGCGCGGTGTTCCGCGCGGACTGCTTTTATGGTCGGCTGGGTGATAACGCGCACGGCAGCGGTCCGGTTGTCAGTACCCCAGGAGGCGTTTTCCGGCGACCAGGCGCCTGCGTCCATGCGCCGGTAGGAATTCACATTCGGGTAGAACACCGGCGAAAATTCAACCAGCGTTCCAACCAGGCCCGCCACATAGGACCGGCCAACATCAGACAGACCGTCCGACTTGCCTGCAAACGCCGGCTTGCCGCCACGCCAAAGACTTTGATGCACATGCCCGCCGCTGCCGGATTCGCCCTGACGCCACTTGGCCATGAACGTGGCGGTCAGTCCGCGTTCCCGGCATAGCTGCTTGAAGTAGAGTTTCGCCCGCGTCGCCTTATCGGCTGCTTCCAGCGGCGGCGCGTGGCCCAGCGCCATTTCCAGCATACCGAAGCCAAGCTCCGTATGAACCGCATCGACCGACATGCCGGCCCCGCCCATGCGGTCCATGAACTCCTGGGCAAGACCGCGGGTCTCGGCCATGCGTACCAGCGAATAGGCATTCCACATGGGACTTAGCGGGGTCAGTTCATGATGGTGACCGGCAGCGGTAAGGTCATTGTTCTTTTCAAACACGAAGGCTTCATATTCGACCCCGAACCGCACATCGTAGCCAAGGCCGGCGGTCTCCGCGATCACCTTGCGCAAGACCGAACGCGGCGACAGCGGATAGAGATCGCCATTGGGGAACCGGCCGTCGCAGATCACAGCAGCGGTCGCGTCTGCGCCGGGCAGCTTTATCACCGTGTCCGGATCGGGTACCGCAAACATGTCCGGAAAGCCGTTCTCAAATGAACTGTGCACGGATTCAAAGACATCATCAGCCACAGTCAGACCATAGAGGATAGTGCAGAACGCACTGCCGGTATCGGACAGGCCCTTCTCCAGGCTAACAAGCTTGCCGCGCAGTGTGCCATCCATGTCGGGCACTTCGATCTGGACGTATTTTATGCCCTCCTTGGCGAGGCTCTTGTGCAATTCGCCAAGTTGTTTTGCCCGCGCCTTGTGCTCGCTCATGCCGTGTCCTTTTTCGCAGCCCGCATGGCCGAGCCGCCAATGTGTTCAGGTTTTTTCCGGCCGACCCTTTGATAGACTTCCCCCGGCACATCAGCGGGATCCTTGTAGACCCACCATGTACAATGCGCACCAGTACGGGCGTCCGGCCAGGTCGGCGGATCAACGACACGCGCCGGGTAGCCGAACATGCGCATGGGCTCCAGTTCCATGGCGGCACAGCAGTGGGCGCAGTAGTAGCAGATACCGGTTTTGTTCCACGCCCAGTCGTGTTTCTCCCGGGTCACGCCAAAATGATAGGGCGCCTCCATACGCGGTCCAACGCCATCATCCGGATCCGCCTGATAGGTCCGCCCGCCACTGCCGCACGGCGCGAAGCGAAAACCGACCCGATGGCCCTCGTCGATGAATTCAATGTCGCCACGCCGCCCCGGTCCACTCAGATGGCCGCGCAGGGCTTCAGCCATGATCTGGATCAGCAGCTCGGCTGATTGGCGCCACGGGTTCTTCTCCACATCGTAGCGCTGATAGAGATCGTAAGACGGCGCCAGCAGCACATCCCACAAGGGTCCCACTTCCGCCTCTCCGAGCCTGGCGGCGGCAAAGGTAATGAGAAAGCAGAGCCAGTCATGCTTGCGGTCATGGGTCAGACGCCAGGTCTTGCGCGCCTGCTCGAGCAACAACAGCGCAGCACCGCCATCGCCTGACGCGCAGGCGCCGGCAAATTGTTCGATCAGATCCTGATAGTCCTGCCAGCCACGATCGGCGTCGAAGGGCGAGCCATCGGGAAGCTTCAGGATGCCGGCAATGCGGTCCTGTTCCACCGCCACATCGTCCGGACTCACCCCTTTATCGATCAGGAATTGCCGGGTTTGTGCCAGCCAGTCACGATAAAGCTCATGGGCTTCGAGCGCTTCACGCACCGTGTAACGGCCGAGTTCTTCAGCATCCGAAAATCTGTCCTCGGCGATTGCCTGTTCAACAAGCGTGTAGGTCGACGTCTGCTGGTCCGACCAGCCGCCCTTGCGGATCGCATAGCCAAGGCCCTCATGGAATTCCAGCGGTGAATTCGATGCTTTTACCATTTCAGGACATTTATCACCTCGCGGAATCGGCCCCGGACCACCACAAGTCCGCGCTGCTAAACACCCGCTTTGACGCAACTATTTTACCCAATGGTCAATTTATTAGTCCTTTAGGCCTTGGCGTCAATAGGTCACTGGCTTTAGATTGCAGTGTGAAGTTCAGCGCGGAACGGAAATCACAATGGTGACCATCACGCCGGCAAAGCAAGTGCCTGTTGCGCCCAAGACCTCGTCGATCCGCAAAATCGAACATGCGGCCGCCCATGAGCTTGTCGTCGATCAGATCAGGCGGGCAATCCAGCTTGGCCGCTTCCTGCCGGGGGACAAACTTCCGGCCGAACGGGACCTCGCCGAACTGCTCGGCGTATCGCGGGCAACTGTCAGGGAAGCGATCCGGGTGCTCGAGACGGACGGCATTCTCTCGATCCGGCGCGGCGCTTATGGCGGGTTGGTTGTCAACCGTGTCCACGCCATGGACACACGAACTCTGCGCGCACGGCTCAAGAAGCAGACCCGGGAATTGAACGATATTTTCGACTATCGTCTTGCCATTGAATGCATGTCGGCACGCCTTGCAGCGGAACGCCGGACCAGGGACAATCTGAACGACCTGCGCACCACACTTGAGCGTATGGGCACCCTTGCAGCAAGCCCCCGTGGTGAGCATGGCGCCCATACCACTGCCCTGTTCAACGCCGCCGACACGGAGTTTCATCTGGGCATTTCGGCCGCCACTGGCAACCGCTATCTGACCGAGGGTGCCGAGAAGGTCCGCCGCGCCATGTTCCTGCCCGTGGGCGCTGTGTTCAACGAGTTGCGCGAAGACGCCAACGATATCCATGCCGCCATTTTCGAGGCGATCGAACACCGTGATGGCGACGCAGCGGAACGCCACATGCGCCAGCACATCGAAGCCACCCGCAATGCCATGGCCGATTTGCTCCGGCCCCGCGATGACGCTTAGGGGCGGCATGCAAGACAGCTGATACTCATGGTCTTGATAGCGCCAACCAAAAGATAGAAGCGACCCGACATGTTGGACAAACTTGAAAACACCAACCCGCAACAGACCGCGATGCTGGACGTTGTCGTGGTCGGTGCCGGCTTCTCCGGCCTCTATTTGCTGCACCGTCTGCGCGCATTGGGGCTTTCCGCGAAAGTCCTGGAAGCCGGCGGCGACGTCGGCGGCACCTGGTACTGGAACCGCTATCCCGGCGCCAGGTGCGACGTGGAAAGTATGTCCTATTCCATGTCGTTCGACGAGGATCTCCAGCAGGAATGGGAATGGCAGGAGCGTTATTCACCGCAGCCCGAAATACTGGACTACGCCGGCCACATTGCCGACCGGTTCGACCTGAGGCGCGATATCCAGTTTAGCACCCGCGTAACTGAAGCCGTCTATGACGATGACACCGGCCGCTGGACCATCGCAACCGATACAGGTGATCGCTTTTCAGCCACCTTCTGCGTCATGGCGACCGGCTGCCTGTCGGTTCCACGCAAGCCTGACATACCCGGCCTCGACGAGTTCGAAGGCGACTGGTACCACACCGGGCTCTGGCCCCATGAGCATATCGATCTGACGGGCAAACGCGTCGGCGTCATCGGCACCGGGTCTTCCGCCATACAATCGATCCCGGTCATCGCCGATGTGGCCGCCCACCTCACCGTCTTCCAGCGCACCGCCCATTACAGCGTTCCGGCCTGGAACCACCCGCTCGATCGCGACGCACAGAACGCCTACAAGGCGAAATATCACGAGTATCGCGAGCGCGAACGGACCTCGCCGTCGGGCATTCTCTACGATACCCAGGAAATCAACCAGAAGTCGGCCGCCGAGGTTCCAGCGGATATCCGTGAGCAGGAATTCGAAAAGCGCTGGCAACAGGGCGGGTTCAACTTCCAGAACACCTTCTGCGACGTGACCAGCAATCAGGAAAGCAACGACCTCTATGCGGAATTCGTGCGCACCAAGATCCGCGGCATGGTCGATGATCCAAAGGTCGCGGAACAACTCTGCCCGACCGACTTTCCGATCAGCTCGAAACGGCTCTGTGTCGATATCAATTATTACGCGACCTACAATCGCGACAACGTCACCCTTGTGGACTTGAAGACCTCACCCATTACGCGGATCACGGCCAATGGCCTCCAGGCCGGCGACACACAATACGATCTCGACGTCATTGTTTTCGCCACTGGTTTCGACGCCATGACCGGCGCCCTTCTCAATATCGATGTAAGAGGCCGGCAGGGGCAGTCCTTGAGGGATAAATGGGCAGACGGCCCGCGCACTTTTCTCGGGCTCGCTGTGGCCGGCTACCCGAACCTGTTTACCGTCACCGGGCCCGGTAGCCCTTCGGTGTTCACCAATATGATTGTCGCGATCGAACAGCATGTCGAGTGGATCACAGACTGTATCGGCTATCTGCGCGATCACGATCTCGACATGATCGAGGCGGACACGCGCGCGGAAGACGACTGGGTCGACCATGTCCGGGAACTTGGCGAGAAGACGCTCTATCCGAAAACTGCCTCCTGGTATATGGGCGCAAACATCCCGGGCAAGCCGCGTGTCTTTCTGCCCTATGTGGACAGTCAATACACCTACACCCAGATCTGCGACCGCATTGCCGGCAACGGCTATGAAGGCTTCACCACGGGCAAGGTTGCAAAAACACCTGAAGCTGTCTGATACAGACTGTATTGGCAGTACAGGCTTAATGGCCTAAACTTTGTACCATTGAACCAGCCGCATCAAGGAGGCGCAAATGGCGGACATCGACTTTGGCTTTGTGATCACCGCTGTTGGTGCGCCCGGCGCCAGCGACCAGGACATGTATCGCGAGATATTCAACGATGTCGAGCATGGCATCTCTCTTGGTTATTCCACCGCCTGGATGATCGAGCATCACTTCTCCGATTATTTCCCGACCGCCAATCCTCTGCAGCTGCTGGCCTTCATTGCCGGACGGTATCCAGATATTGCACTTGGAACCTGCGTGCTGGTTCTGCCGTGGTATCAACCCCTGCGGCTGGCTGAAGACATCGCCCAGCTTCGCATTCTGACCGACAAGCCGATACATCTGGGCATCGGCCGCGGCACGGCGATCCTCGAGTTCGAGCGCTTCGGCATTCCCAATATGGATGAAACCCGCGACCGTTTCCGTGAAACCTACGAGATCGTCCACAAGGCCCTGCATGAAGACACCTTCACCTATGAGGGCAAGCATCTGAATGTGCCGCTGCCGACCCGGCTGCGGCCGAAAGTCGACCCCAAGGGCATCCATTTCTACGGCGCGGTCGGCGCCAGCCCGGAGAGCGGCGACATCATGGCGGATCTCGGCATTCCGGTCATGTGCACCTCGATCGGCGATCTGGAGAAGCAAAAGGCAACCGTTGACAGCTGGCGGGAACGCGGCCGGGCAAACGGCGTCGATGTCGACAACTGCATGTTGCCGATCATGGTGAACTGCATTATCGGCGACACCGACAAAGCAGCCATTGAAGAAGCGAAAACCTATATTCCCCGCTTCATGCAGGCGCAGGTCGATCACTACGAAACCGAAGACAACCACATCAGGATCCTCGAGACCTACAAGGCATGGGGCAACGTGTTCAACAACTGGAAAGCGCGCTGCGACCCGGAAAACATTCCGCCTTGGTGCCGTTTTCAACTTGTCGGCTCGCCCGAAACAGTGCGCCAGCGCACCCAGGAATTCATTGATGCCGGCTTCAATCACATATTCCTTCAGACCGCGACGCCCGGCGTGCCCGAAGAACCGCGCCGGCGCTGGATGAAACGCTTTGCCGAAGAGGTTGCGCCGCACTTCTCAAAACGGTTTAGCAAGGCGGCATGAACCTAGCAGTTCCGCCGGATTCTGAAGGGGATATCACGTCATGAGTGAGCTGGACCCGATCTTAAAGGACATCCTGGCACAGCCGGGCGATCCGAACGCCACACCGGTCGAGGAGCAGGACCCGGACGAGGCCCGGGCCGAGTTCGAAGGCGACATGAGGGCGGTGGATGCAGCCCCCCCTGAGATCGCGTTGGTGGAAGAAGTCAGTGTTGCCGGCGCAGGCGGCGACCTGGGCGCCCGCATCTATACGCCGGATGGTTTCGAGCCGGGCGACGGCGCCCTCCTGATCTATTATCACGGTGGCGGCAACATTCGTGGCAGCCTCGACACTCATGATTCCACCTGCCGCGTGCTCGCCAATGCCTCAAAGGCCAAAGTGCTGTCGGTCGAATACCGGCTCGCCCCGGAAAATCCGTTTCCAGCCGCCGCCGATGATGCATGGGCGTCCTTCAACTGGGCACATGCTCATGTGAGAGACCTCGGCGTGTCCAGCAACAGGGTCGCGGTCGGCGGCGATTCAGCCGGCGGCAATCTCGCGGCAGTCGTGAGCCTCGATGCACGTGACCGTTCAGGTCCGCCGATCGCCTTCCAGATGCTGATCTATCCGGTCACCGACCATGCCTCCAATACCGAATCCAAGCGGCTTTATTCGAACGGCTATATGCTGAACTCCATGCCGTTCTATACAGCGTCTTATATTCCCGCCGAGGCCGACCGGACCGATCCACGCGCCTCTCCAGCCTATGCGGCATCATTCGCCAACCTGCCCCCGGCAGTGGTCATGACAGCAGGCTTCGACCCCCTGCTCGATGATGGCAAGGCCTATGCGGACAAGCTCAAAGATGCCGGCTGCGACGTCGACTATGTCTGCTTCGACAGCATGATCCACGGTTTCATATCACTGCGCGGCATTTTCCCGACCGCCGAAGAAGGCCTGCGCCGCTGTGCTGAATCCATGCGGCGGGTCGTTGGGTAGGCCGAGTTCAGTCCCGCGGGCACAGATAGGCGCTGGTCAACCCGCCATCAACGCTGACGATCTGTCCGGTCACATAGCTGGCTTCATCGGACACCAGATAGGCCGCCATGTCGGCGATTTCCTCCGGCGTGCCCATGCGCCCCATCGGCAGATGCACCCTATGACTTTCCGCCAGGCCCTTGCCGCCCATCACCTGTTGTGTCATCTCGGTTGCGATCGGGCCCGGACAGATTGCATTGGCGCGGATGCCCCGCCTGGCGTAGCACACCGCGATTTCGCGGGTCATCGCCACCACCGCACCTTTGGAGGCGGTATAGGCGATCTGCGATGGCGACGAACCGACCAGGGCGACGATCGAGGCGGTGTTGAGGATCGCCCCGCCGTTCTGGCGCAGCAAGGCCGGGATGCCGATCCTGCAGCCCAGGAACACGCTCTTGAGATTGACGTCCATGGTCCGGTCCCAGGCGGCATCCGGCGTGTCGGCTATGTCGCCGTCTTCCGGATGCACGATACCGGCATTGTTCATCAGGATGTCGATGCCGCCGAATGCACCTTCAATCGCAGCAACTGCGGCTGCAAAACCGCCCGCGTTCGAAACATCCGCCACGATCCCCAGCGCCTCTCCGCCGGTGGCGGCGATTTTCCCCGCAACGGACTTGGCCCGATCCTCGTCCACATCTACAATCGCCACAGCGCAGCCTTCGGCGGCAAATTTGCGGGCGCAGGCGGCGCCGATGCCGGAGCTGGCGCCGGTTATCACTGCACGTTTGTTCGACAACCTCATAGCGTGCTTCTCCCACCGAACGTATGATCGAATTCAGGAACGCGGATATGCTGACATTCACCGGGCGCAACGCCATTGTCACAGGGGCCGGCGGCGGCATCGGACTTGCCTGCACGATGATGCTCGCCGGAAACGGCGTCCACGTCATCGCCACAGACCTTAAGGAAATACCCGCCGAGATCGAAGCACTCAGCGACCGGGTCGATTATGTGCGCGGCAACATCACTGACACAGCAGTCATTGCGGACTGCGCCAGCCGCACCGAACGCGCCGGGGGCGTCGATTACCTGATCAGTTCGGCCGGCATCTTTCCACCCAATGACGGATCCATGCTGGGGCTCGACGCAGACCTTCTGGAGCGGGTGTTCAGGATCAATCTGCACAGCGCCATCGACCTGGTGCGCCAGACCCTTCCCCAGCTCAAGCAAAGCTCCTCGCCAGCCATGGTGCATGTGGCCTCGATGGTGGGCCTGCGTAACATGGAGAACATTTTCGAGGGCGGCCCGAGCGATGCTTACCAGTTGTCCAAGGCGGCTATGGTGTCTGCAAGCCGGTCGCTTGCCGTCCAGCTCGCTCGGGACGGCATTCGCTGCAACACCGTATGTCCAGGCTCGGTGGTGTCGCCGATGACCGCTGAAATCTATGCCGACCCGGAACGGGCCCGCGCCATGGAGACGCGCACACCCCTTGGCAGGATCGGACGACCGGAAGACATGGCGGGCGCCTGCCTTTTCCTTCTGTCCGACCAGGCATCCTTTATCACCGGCATAGATCTCCTGGTGGACGGTGGCCAGATGGCAAAGCTCTGAGGCCGCATCCAGGTGAACGAACATTACTGCGAGGGAGAAAGCGGCAGCAGTTCATAGTCCCGCGTGCCGGATATGGTCAGTCCGTAGCCTTCCAAAGCGACGATATGCTTTGGCGAGTTGGTCAAAAGCTCGAATGAACGGATGCCAAGGTCGCGCAGGATCTGCGCGCCGATGCCGATTTCGCGCAGCTCCGTGAGAGGCGCTTCGGATTTGCCCGCCCGTGCCATCAGCCGTTCCGAGGGAAATGGGCTGTGCTCGTAGATCAAAACGAACACACCGCGCCCCGCCTCCGATATCGCCTTGAGACCGCTCTGCAGATCGCCCGCCTTGCCGTCGCCGGTGTCGAACAGCATGTCATTCAGAAGATGGTGTGCATGGACCCGCACGAGCACCGGTTCGGGGCCTGAAATGTCACCCTTGACCAGGGCATAGTGTTCGGTCTCGTCCAGGTTGGACTTGTAGACCACCAGATGGAAGTCGCCTGCGACACTGGTTGCAAACGCTGTTTCGTAATGCCGCCGGATGATCTGGTCGTGCTGGGCGCGATAGGCAATCAGATCAGCGATGCTGCCCAGCTTGAGGTTGTGTTTTTGACAGAACGGGATGAGATCTGGCAACCGCGCCATCTCCCCGTCATCGCGCATGATCTCACAAATCACGCCGGCTGGCTGCAGATTGGCGAGGCGGGCAAAATCCACCGCCGCTTCCGTATGACCCGCCCGCGCCAACACCCCGCCCTCGACCGCGACCAGGGGAAAAATATGGCCAGGCGTGCGGATATCGTCCGCGCCCTTGGCCGGATCGATTGCCACCTGCACCGTGCGGGCCCGGTCGTTTGCAGATATACCGGTGGTCACCCCGTCGCGCGCTTCGATCGAGACGGTGAAGGCGGTTTCCAGATCCGACAGGTTACGCCGCGCCTGAAGCTGGAGGCCGAGATAACCGGCCCGCTCAGCTGACAGGGTCAGACAGATCAGTCCACGCCCGTGAATCGCCATGAAACTGATGACTTCCGGCGTTACGAACTGTGCCGGCACCACCAGATCGCCCTCGTTCTCGCGATCCTCATCATCGATCAGGACGACCATGCGGCCATTGCGCATGTCCTCGATGATCTCCTCCGTGGGGGAGAGGATACCGTCCGACGTTACATTTTCCGGTTGCACATTCATTGGTCTACATTTCAGACCATTAAAATGACCATGTCAACACAACTTCGCGTCAGGCGATCTCGGCCACCAGTGCCGCGGTTGTGACCTGCCGGCAATAGCCCTTGATTTCATCAATCGAGCGATCGTGCCGTTCCTGGCTGTAGGTGGCGCAGGCGTCTGTAACAAGGGTCACCAGATAGCCCAGATCGCAGGCATCGCGCAGGGCGGATTCGACGCACTGGTCGGTCACCAGGCCACTGATCACAAGCTGGCGAACTCCCAGATTGCGCAGCACATAGTCGATATGGGTGGACACGAAAACGCTCGACGACGACTTCGGAAACACCATTTCGTCGTCGCCCGGCGCGATCTCGTCGATCACCTTGCCGTCCCACGAACCCTTGGCCACGTTGAAGCCGGTGATCTTGTAATCGAGGCTGCGGTCCCGGCCGTCCTTGGTCAGGCTCTCAATGGTGGTGTAGACCACTTCGATTTGAGCGGCGCGGAACGCGGATTGCAGCGTCTGCATATTGGCGACCACGCCGTTTTCCAGTTGACCAAAGAAATAGCCGAACTGCTCATCCATCTCCCGATCCGACAGGCCGTCGAATTCACCACCCTTGCGGTGCGCACAGAAATTCTGAACATCGACAAAGAGCAGGGCCGATTGTTCAGGCACCAGCGGAACTTCGCGCGTGGCTGGAAAATCCTTGGTCATGGCTGCAGTCCTATAAAGCGGCGGCTTTCGCCCTCACCCGCGCGCGGTAGACCAGGTAGCCGACCACCAGTATCACAATCGAACCGTAGACCGACAAGGCGCCCAGGGCTGGAACCAGCGGCGTATATCCGACAATCATCTTGGCGTAGAGCCATTCGGTAACCGTGTTGTCTGCACCTGTGGTGTAGGTCGACAGCGAGAAATTCACCCAGGACAGAAGGAACGCGAACAGGGCGCCGGAAAACAGGCCGGGCGCCAGCGCGGGCAAGGTCACCTCGCGCAGCACCTGGAACCGGTTGGCGCCGAGATCGAACGCAGCTTCTTCCTGGGCGGTATCATAGCCATAGACCTGGATCGATATGACCAGCGTGACAATCGGAGCGATCCACACCAGATGTGCGATGATCGCGGTATGCCAGGTCGGAATGATGCCGAGAAACGAGAACCACAACAGCAGCGCCAGGCCAAGCACCGCCTGCGGAAAGAAGATCGGCACCATCAGGAGTTTTTGAAAGAGGTGCCGCCCCTTCCAGTCGTAGCGGGCAAAGGCCAGCGCTCCGAAGAAGCCCAGAAACACCGAGAGGATGGCGACCGAGCTGGCGATAAAGAACGACGTCAGATGCAGTTGGTGCATCAGATTGGCGGTCAGCGCTTCTTCGTACCACTTGGTCTCCCACGCCTTTACCGGCAGACGGAAAAAGCGGGATTTGACGAAAGACGCCATGATGATGACGACGATCGGGATATAGATGAACACGACCACCGCCGCCGTCCACGCATAGATCATGTTGCGCATCCAGCGTTTTGTCTCACTGAACATCTCAACGCCCTCCAAGCAGCCGGTCGAGGTCGATGCGCGACAGCACAAAGAACACCATGATGCCGACAACCGCGATCGCCAGGACCGAGATCGCCGACCCCAGCGGCCAATTCTGCGCATAGGTGAATTCATGCTGGATGGCGTGGGCGATGGGCACGATCGACTGGCCACCGAGAATCTTGGCTTCGGCAATGGCGCCAACCGCCAGAACGAACGTCAGAAGGACACCGATAAGAATACCCGGCATGGCGATGGGAAGCTCCACTTCACGCCAGATCTGCAGCCGGTTGGCGCCCAGGTCGCTGGCCGCCTCGACCTGCTCCTTCGGCACCATGGAAATCCCCAGCGTCATCGGAAAGATCATGAACGGCAGGTAGACGTATGTCAGCCCCAGCAGGATCGAACCGGGTCCATAGAGCAACGTGCCGGTTTCATAGCCGGTCAGCATCCTCACCGTGTAGGCGAACACGCCGCCGCCCTTCTGCAGGACAAGCGTCCAGCCGACCAGGCGTAGGTTTTCTGAAACGAAGATTGGGAACACGAATATCAGCGTGATGATCGCCGCCCATGCACCGAACACCCGCGCCAATCCATAGGCCACCGGATATCCGATCACCAGGCAGCAGCAGGTTGCCGCAAAGGCGAGGCCAAAGGTCCACAGGAATGTCCCGTAATAGCCCTCGGTGAAGAAATGCTGGTAATTCTCCAAAGTCAGTTCACCGGTAAAGCCGAAGGTCCGCTCAGGGAAGAAGCTGAACCCGAACACGATCGACAACGGGGCAACGAATGCTACCAGAAACAGGACACCGATCGGGATGGCACATTTGAGACCGGCGCTCAGGGGAAAGATTTTCGCGTTCTTTGTCACCATGTCAGATCCTAGTCCGTCACCAGGATACCGTCAGCCGCGTCCCATCCGATTGTCACCTCATCCTCAAGGCTCCCCTGATAGGCGTCCTCGCGCAGGCGCTCGACAATGAACATCGTCTCACCGGAGTTCACATGATACTGGACCCGCGAGCCAAGCGCATATTCGTTGAACAAAACACCCTTGGCGTGATTTTCCGCATCGGCCTCAGCTTTCAGGAAGCGGACCGATTCCGGTCTGATGATGAGATACCCCTCGTTGAAGTCTTCCGGCACATTCGCGACTTTCACGTCCTGTCCGATCTGCGGGCAGTGGAAGCTGCCTGCCGCCGTCCGTGCCACTTGCAGGGTGTTGATCTCCCCCATGAACTCGGAGACGAATTTCGAGTTTGGTCGGGTATAGATTTCATCAGGCGTTCCGACCTGGACAATCTCACCGGCCCGCAGGATCGCGATCCGGTCGCTCATGATCATGGCTTCCTCGAGCGAGTGGGTAATGTAGACGAAGGTCTTCTTGGCACGCCGGTGCAGGTCCTTGAATTCGACCTCGAGCAGCTTGCGCAGGCGAAAGTCCATGGCGGACAGCGGCTCGTCGAAGAACAGGATGTCCGGGTCCGACGCAAGCGCCCGCGCCAGGGCGACCCGTTGCCGTTCGCCGCCGGAACACTGGGTGATCGGTTTGTTCATGAAATCTTCCGGCAGATGAACAAGGCCCATCATCTCAATACAGCGCTGACGGCGGGCGGCCGGGGCCACCCCTTTCATCTTCTGGGAAAACTCGATGTTCTGCCCAACCGTCTTGTGATTGAACAGGGCAAGTGACTGGAACACCATGGAGGTCGGCCGGTGGTTGGCCGGCACATCGTTCATCACTTCGTCGCGTATGTAGATGTCGCCGCCGGTCGGGCGTTCAAGGCCGGCGAGGATGCGCAGCATGGTGGATTTGCCGCTGCCGGACGGACCGACAATAGTAAAGAATTCGCCATCGACGATATCGAGCGAGACATCGTTGATCGCAGTAAAGTTGCCGAACTTTTTCGTCAGGCTTTCGATGCGCAATATCACCTTGCGCCCGTCCGTAGCCATCATGCCTTAATCCGTCCCACCGCGAATTGATCCGCGACCCCTGAAAGGCCACCTGGGCCTCATTGTTGTCCGTTTCGGGATTTGATCAAGAGATAGCTGTTTGTTTCACCATTTGAAACGGGCTGCGCGAACACTCAAATCCCAAGGACGTCACGCAGCCCGAAACAGGCGATTGGGAGGCGCATTACAACAAACGCGCCTCCATCCGGTATCAGCTCTTGTCGCGCAGGGCTGCGGTGTAGATGTCGTAGAGCCTGTTGTAGTCAGGCACGACATCATATTCGACCGCCCTGTCGATGCGATAATCGAACTCATCCCACTGGAATGCGTTCAGTTCTTCCTTCGAAAACTTGGCGAGCACATCCGGGTCCGACAGTTGACCGATCGGCAGCAGGAAGCCGCCGGCGGTGCCGACATAATAGCAGATGTCCGGCTGCAGGATGAACTCGAGCCAGTCAAACACGCCCGGATGGAAATCGGGATTGTTGACCGCCGAGTTGAGCTCGATCCAGTTGATAGCGCCCTTGCCATCGGCCGGCCCGGATTTCGGAGCGACGTGATAAAGCTGGTTCTCGCCTTCCATACGAGCGGCTGAAACCGAATAGGTGCCGCCCGAGAAATAGGCATCGATTTCGCCGTTGAGCACCGCCAGGTTCAGGGCATTGAAGTCATCGGAAATCAGCTTCGCGCCGTTGATCCATGCGCGGGCGACTTCCTCGAACTTGGCCACCTGGTCATCGGTCTTTTCCTTGAACGGATGCAGGCCGGCGCCCATGCACATATGCATGATGTTCCAGTTGTCATAGGCGAGGATGCCGTATTTGCCCTTCATCTTCGGATCGTGGAACAGATCCCAGCCCTGATCCTTGCCCATGTCGGCGGAGATCTTGTCGGTATTGACCACGAAGTCGAACGTATCGACGCGCTGGCAGACACCAAGCAGATGGGCTTCGTCCTGGCTCATGGCCCATTTGTAGGGCGGTTTGAACATCGGCAGCATCTTGTCGAAATAGGGATCGAACCGGTCGCGCGGCAACTCGACAATCAGCTTTTCGGGCCACATGATTTCGCGTGCCCAGGGATTGTTCAGATTGATGATGTCCCAGATTTTGGTCTGACCGGCGCGCAACTTGTTGACCGAGTCGGGATCAGAGGTGTGTAGTTCGTATTTCACCTGATGTTTGTGACGCTCGGTAAAGGTGTCGAGCACGCGGGTGTCGACATAACCATCCCAGGTCAGCATTGTCAGTTCACGGGCAGCCTGCGCGCTGGGCGGCATCATTGACGCCATGCCGGCCGCGGCAGCCGTGGCGCCGATACCTTTCAGCGCTGTCCGCCGGTTCATCGGCGATGACCTCAGCGGGTTCGAATGTGCAAGTTGTTTGACGAGACGCGAATAATCCATTTTTTCCTCCGTCGGCTTTTCTTTTATCGTCGTTTTTTCAATCCAGTGCAGCGTGCCAGCCTGCCAAGATTATGAGCCTTCGACGCACCGCACTTGACACGCGACCGCCAACTCTTGACAAACCATCGCCTCGCCCACAGGCAATATCACAGCTTCAATGGATCAAAGATTAGTCCATTAGAATTGCTTTGCCAAACACAACATGATCGGTCCAGCAGCAAGCCGTTCTGCTCCATCTGTTTGAAATTCAAACCAAATTCAACTCCTTCATTGCATCATAGAGAACATCCGCCCATTTGTGCGCCCCCTGCTGGTCATCGATCAGATCCTGGCGCACCTCAACCAGTACATGCCTCAGCCCCCTGTCCAGCCCATGCGCAACGACCGTATAGTCGGTCTCGTCCACAGCGTAGGGCTCGTTGTCGCCCACTTCAAACCCGCCGATACTCTCCAATGCGCCAATGAGTGGACGCGAAACCGTTTCGTCCGGGCTGTGCGCGATACCTATCGCCCATGGGCGTTGAAAGTTGTTCATGACAGCCGTGCAGCTGTGAACCGACAGGACAAAAGGCGCCACGCCCCTGGCGGAAAATTTTGTCAGTTCTTCGGCAACCGCAAAATGATAGGGCAGGAATATTTTCTCAATCCGCTCACCGGCCTGTTCCCTGGTCAGTCCCACATTGCCGGGTATTCCCACACCATCGCTCACCTCCGGAATGAGGCCTGGATGAGACAGCGGGCGGTTACAGTCGAGCACCAGTCGGGAATAGCTGGAAAACACGCCCGGTGCATCCGCGCGCTCGGCAATCCGTTCCGCCATGGCCAATGCACCGATGTCCCAGCCGATATGTGAGTCAAGTGCGTCATCCGAAACGCCCAGGCCGCCGGTCCAAGACGGCACCGCATTGCTGGCGTGATCGCAAAGCACGAGGACCGGCGCACGACCGGTCCCATTGAACCGGGTGTAGGGCGCAGGATCACCACCCATCGTCAACTCCTCAGCACGCATGCAACGTTGCCAGCCCCCGGCAAAACCTATTTGCGAACGAAACCTACTCGCATCACGGTCCCGTTTCAATGTGGATCGGACAGCGTCCGCAACCCGCACTGTTCGAGATCAATCGATGCGTAAACGACATTGATGCTGGACTGCCGCGAAATTTTTTTTCACCCTATGCGATCGGTCGCACATATTGAACCTGTCAAACCTGGAGATTGGTCCCATGGCAAAACAAAAAAAAGACACCGCAAAATTTGATTCCACGGCACCGGCCTCCCAGCAGGGCACACCTCTGGTGGCGCTTGGATGGCAAGACCTGTGCGGTGTCACACGGGTACGCGCCATCCCGCTCAACCGGCTTGACGGCAAGCTGGACTACGGTCTGGGCTTCCCGTCCTGCATGCACGGGCTCAGTAGCACCGGGGGTATTGTTGCCAACCAGTGGGGCCCGGTCGACGAAGTGCGGCAGGTGCCGGCTCCTGAGTCTCTGGTACAGATCCCCCGCACCTCCGATTATCCCGGCTTCAATCTGGTGATGGCCAACTCGATCGACCCCAATGGCGAGCCGTTCGAATGCTGCATTCGGCACATGTACCAATCAGCCCTCGATGATCTGAAGAGCGAAACCGGACTGGAGTTCTGCGCAGCATTTGAGCATGAGTTCATGATCTCGGGCGACGGCTTCGTGCCGGAATTGTGCATGGCGCTTGGTGCACTGAGAGCCAGCGAACCCATGGCCGGCTTTTTGACCGCAGCCCTTGAACAGGCCGGCTTCGAAGTCGAAGCCTTCGAACCCGAATTCGGCCGCGGTCAGTATGAACTGAGCCTGAAACCGCAATGGGGGATGGCTGCAGCGGACGGTACGGTCGCTGTACGCGAAATCATCCGCGACGTGGCGCGCCACTTCAAACTGAAAGCCACATTCACGCCCAAGCTGGCGCTGGACCAGGTTGGCAATGGCGCCCACATTCATTTTTCCATGCGCGATGCCAAGGGCAATCCCGCCCTGTTCGATGCCAGTCAGCCTCATGGCCTGAGCAAACTTGGCGGCCAGTTCGCTGCCGGCATCATTCGGCACGTCAAGGCGCTCATGCCCTTTGCCGCTTCATCGCCGGTATCCTACGCCCGGATCGGACCGTCGAGCTGGAGTGCCGGTTTCACCGCTTTCGGCATTATGAACCGTGAAGCTGCGCTCAGGGTCTGCGATCTGCCGGGCAAGACGACCAGGGATCGCGCGCGCGGCTACAATCTCGAATTCCGCGCCGCCGACAATCTGTGCAATCCCTATCTCGTGTTGATGATGCTGGTGCGCGCCGGGTTGCAGGGCATCAGGGAAGAACTGCCAACCCCGCCTGCCCTGACCGTTGACCCGGCCACCCTCAAGGCGGCGGAACGCAAGAAGCTTGGCATCGAGCCCCTGCCGGGCTCTCTCGGCGCAGCGCTCAAATGCCTCGAAAAGGATCAGATGGTGCGGTCATGGATGCCGGAATCGCTCTATCAAACCCTGCTCTCCGTGAAGCATGACGAAATTGCCGGTTCGCCGCTGGACGATCCGGCAACCTATGCCCGCTATGCGGAGACCTATTGACCGGGGCACTGTCAAATCTGATTGGAAAACATTGCCATGAACAAACGCCTCAGCAACCGCGCGATGATCGATCATCACTGTCACGCGGTGGTAACAAGGGATCTTGCCCGCGACGAATTCGAGGACATGATCTCCGAAAGCTTCGCACCGGCACCGCTCGGCACCAGCCATTGGGACAAGCCGGTCGGCCTTGCCATCAGGCGGTGGTGCGCGCCGGTGCTCGATCTGCCCAAATTTGCCAGCGGCGAGGAGTATATCGCCCGCCGGCTCGAACTGGGCGCGGGCGAAGTCAATGAAAGGTTCCTCAAACAGTCCGGCATCACCGCCTATGTGGTCGATACCGGCAACCGGCCGGGCCTGTTATGCAGCTATGAAGAACTCGGTAACGCCGCCGATGTGCCATCCTACGAAGTTGTCCGCATGGAATCGGTTGCCGAGGAGGTGATGCGCGCCGGCTGCGATGCGAAGGGTTATGCGGATGCTTTCGAAGCAGCGGTCGAGGCCTCGCTTCATGACCGCGTCGTCGGCCTCAAGACCATCGTCGCTTACCGGTCCACCCTGCGCATCGACCAGACCGCACCGAACCGAAATGAGATTGAAGCCGCCGCATCGGGATGGCTTACGGAAATCGAAGAAACCGGCACTATACGCATCGGCGATGAAGTGCTCGAACGGCACATCCTGTGGACCGGCGCCGATATCGCCCGCCAGAAGGGGCTGCCGATCCAGTTCCACATTGGGCTTGGCGATCCGGATGTCGAAGTGCACGCCTGCGATCCCTCCCACCTGACCGGCTATTTCCGGGCAGTGGAACCCTGGGGCGTGCCCATGACCCTGTTGCACTGCTATCCATTCCACCGGGAGGCCGGATTGCTCGCGGAGAATTTTCCCAACATCTATTTCGATGTCGGCTTCGTGCAGAACTGGGCCGGTCCGAGTTACCGAAAGATGATGGAAGAAGCGCTCGAACTGGCGCCCTTCACAAAGCAGCTGTTTTCAACCGATGCCTTTGGCCTGTCGGAACTGTTTTATCTGGGCACCATGCGGTTCCGTGACAGCCTGGATGCGGTGCTCGACCACTGGATCGAACTCGACGAGTGCACCCCGGACTACGCCGAACAGATCAAGACTTGGATCAGCGGCCAGAACGCCGAACGTATCTACGGGTTATCCGGCTAACGGTCGGCCCGCAGACTGGTCATCCATCCAAGGCCCTCTTCGGTGGTGCCGGCAGGCCTGTATTCTGCACCGATTGGAATGTCATACCCGAGCGCATTCAATTCCAAGAGAATATGCCGGTAGTTAACCTCGCCCTGGTCCGGTTCGCAGCGGTCGGGAACACCGGCAATCTGCACATGACCGATCATCGGCATCAAGGCGCGCAGCCGCCGCGTCAGATCGCCCTCCATGATCTGTACATGGTAACAGTCAAACATCAGCTTGATGTTTTTAGCTCCTGTCGCCTCTATGAGTGACATGGCCTGGTCCGATGTCTGCAGGAAATAACCCGGCGCATCGTAACGGTTTAATGGCTCGATCAGTATCGTAATCCCGTGCACCGCTGCCTGTTCGGCTGCATAACGCACATTCGCCACGAATGTATCCTGCGCCGCAGCACCTTGGGCAATTCCAGCCATGACGTGAATGTTGCGCGCATTGATGCTGTGGGCATAAGCAACTGCCTCATCGATGGCGGCGCGGGCCTCTGCCTCGCGGCCCGGCACTGCGGACAGACCAATTTCGCCGGCGGCAACATCGCCCCGCACCGTATTGATCCCGAGCATTTCAAGCCCGCTGTCCTGTAAAGCGGCATTCACCTCGTCTAGCGGCGTGTCATAGGGCCAGTGGCACTCAACCGCGTCGAATTTCGCCCGCGCCGCAGCACGGATCGCATCAGGCAATGACAGCTCACGCCACAAGAAACCAAGATTGGCGGAAAACCTGGTCATCAATCCCAATCCACATCAAACCTGTCGACCACATCGCAGCTTACTCAGGCCTGACAAACCGGAAGAAGAAGTTTTCCGCAAGACCTGTGTCGGTGGCCTCTTCCACAAAGCGAAAACCAGCGGCTTCTATTTCCCGGCGGAAGGTGTGTTTGTCCGCGCGGATACGCTCCAGAACCCAGTCGCGCGATACGCCTTCGATACGATCGAAATCGACGATGACCAGCGTTCCCCCGGGCTTCAGCGCATCGAACATCGACGCCAGCATGGGCTTCACCGGATCGAAGTGGTGATAGGTGTCGACCACAAGGATCATATCGACCGACTGCACCGGCAGCGTTGCATGATCGGTCCGGCTCACCACCAGGGTCACGTTTTCAAGGCCTGCCTTCACGGCGCGGTCGCGCATGAAGCCGACCAGGGCGGGCGCTATATCGACACCGTAATACCTGCCGGTTGCCCCAACGATGCGGGCAATGTCCGTCATATAGGCACCGGTGCCGGCACCGATATCGGCAATATGCTGGCCGCGCTCAAGTCCAAGCGCTGCGATCACCGCCTCGCGATGCACAATCACATCGCGGTCGGGATTCTCCAGCCGTCCCAGCCACATCTCCACATCGAGATCGGCCTTTTGGAACTGCGCATTATGATCATGGGTTGTGCCGTGCGAGTGATCGGTCTGTGCCTGAGCCACCGACGCCCAAAGCACGGCTATGAACAAAGCTGCAACAGGTTTCATAAATCGCCTTTCCGGGTGTAACGATAACGGTCGTTTTCGCTGCGTCGCACAACCCAGCTCAAAACCTCAGGTTACTTTGCGCGACTTTGTATCCATACGCGCAAGGTGTGCAGATCGAACTTCCTTTGTTTCCCACATTTTTGCCGCCACGTACCCGGCGTCGAGAAGGGCTTTCTTCTGCCGTCCGAATACCCCTGCGACATTGACAGTCAAACTTTGCAAGGCATATGATTTCTGATCTGGGGACTGTCGGCCACCAAGGTCTTGAGGCGTTACAACAGGGAGACCACACATGCGCAATTTGGTAGATAGACTTCAGATTCCAAGAGGCACTTTGGCAATCATGTTCGGCGTGTTGCTCTTGGTGTCAGCTTTTTGGTCAAGCGAAGCCCGGAGCGAATACCTCAGGGTTTCTGACGACCTTACGATCTTTTACAAGGAAGTCGGCAACAAAGACGGCATTCCGGTGGTTTTCACCCCCGGTTGGACACTGACTTCGGAAACGTTCGTACGTCAGCTGTCGCATTACGCTAAATCCGACAGGTACCGTTTTATTGCATACGATCCCCGCGGCCATGGCCTAAGCACTAAGACCGCCGAAGGCCATACTTACGAGCAGCAGGGCCGTGACCTGAAGGCGTTCATGGACAAACTCGGCCTCAAGAATGCCGTCATCGGCGGCCATTCCTATGGCTTTCTCACCGTTATGACCTACATCGACCAGTTCGGCACGGACAACGTGCGCGGAGTGGTCGTTCTTGACAGCACGCCTAAGAGTGTCGGCGCGGATAATTCCACGGAATGGGTTTGGTTCCGCCACGACGACTCAGATGGTTTCCGTAAATTCTTCACTATGGGTCCACTGGAGGATCGAGCAGCTTTCAACATTGAGTTTGCCAAGTGGATGATCGAGGATCAATCTCCGGAAAATCTTGCGTGGATCGACGCAATTTCCAACGGGACGTCTAATACGGTTGCAGCGCTTCTCAATGAAACCGGCGCCTATATCGATCTGACCAAGACACTCATAGCGCTCGAAGGAAAAGTGCCCTTGTTTTATGTGATCCGCGAGGAGTGGAAAGATATTGTGCCGCCGTGGGTGGCAAAGAATACGCCAAGTGCCGATATCACTGTGTTTGGAAAGCACATGATGTTTTGGGAGCGTGCTTCGGAGTTTAATGCCGCCTTGGACAAATTTCTTGCCAAGCTGAAGTAGTAGGTACCGAACGCGGCGCGAGACGTCAGGTCAACGAAATCGTCATTGCACACCCGGCTGGGCACGCACAATTGGTGGTTCTTGATGCGGTTCGCTGCGCTATGAATTTCTGCGCCCACTCAAGCCGCAAGAACCCTACGCAAACCTCTGCGGTTCTGAAACGCTTTTGCGCTTGCGAAGGTCCGTTGTGGGTCATTTTTTCCCGTAAGCGAGTGGGTCTGAGGACTTCCGCTCTGCTCTCTTTAGCAGACATTCTGGCTCGGAATATCCGTTCACTGATCAAAAGCGTACTTGGCGGGCTTGGCTTCGATGGTGTTGACTGTGATGCTCCTCACTTAGCATCGAAGCCGTCGTCTCTATCTTTCTTGGAACGGTTACCTTGGAGACCGCATAATGAAGACCATCTATCTCGTGGTCACCCTGTTCGTCAACGGTGTGCCCACCCCCGGCGACACCGTTGATGGATGGCACCGGCTATCCATGCCTGACATGGCGACGTGTCTGCGTGCTGCGAACCGGGGGAACAACCGACCGCCCGTGATGGGTGACATCAATGACATTATGTTCACCTGCGAGGAAGCGTGAAGATGGGAGCCTACCAATCCTTGCACCGGATGTGACACGCCGCTCAGCCACCGATTGCGATACATCGCCAATCAATGGCTTTCATGGCGAAAATGCAGTCGCAAATGTCTTAACTGAAAACTCAAACCCGATGGGTGGCGTCATATGAATAGAAACCAAACCGCTTCGAGCATCAGATTTATCAACCGTGCCGCTTTGGGCGCAGCATCGGCTGCCGCACTCGTGATCATGGCGAGCAGCGTAGAAATTGGTACGGCACGTGATAGCACGGTCTGGGCGCTGAGCACGTCGATCGACACACGCGACACCTCGCCCTATCCCGCGGCCACGGACAATGCCGTGCCGGAACAGGAAAGCGAAGGTCCGACCGGCACAGCCACAGCAGCCGCGGAGCAAGAGAACGGGGAACCGGCCAACACCGATGGTGCCGCACCCGAACAGAAAGGCGAAGACGAGGCCATCGAGATCGAGCGCCTGAAGCAGCTCGCGAGCGAAGGCGACAGAGACGCCGCGCTGGCACTTGCAAAGCGTTACGTCTTGGGCGATGAGCCCGATTACGACGCAGCCGCCAACTACGCCATAATCGCACTTGCGGACGGCGGAGAGACATACGCCGCCGAATTTATCCCGAACACAAATGCATGGCCGCGAAAATTCTGGCGGGCGTTGCAAACGAAGTTGCAGGAGCAAGGCGCCTATCGCGGCGCCATCGACGGGCTGCCCGGGAACGGCACCCGACGCGCCGTAAAGACCTATGCCGATGTTAAGGCGCCTGTCGTGAAGTCGGTCAGGAAAAAACCCGCGCGTAGGAAGAAGATACGCCGCGGTTCGCACACAGACTAAGCAGGTTCACACGACCCAGCCGCGCGGCTCCTTACCGCTGACATTAGCATCTCCGGACGTTATCAGGATCGACGCGACAGGGCGATTCAGCGCCATTAGGCGACATCAGACTTTCCCCCGACCCCCTTTAAATCATGTCATTGGGTTTGGTCCTGGGCCCAGAGGGTTCGACCCCATATCCAGGAAAGGGGTTTGTCATTCCCCGATCCGCCATTTTCGCCTATAATTCGGGACCGCTCGAGGGGCATCTGGGGAATGACGGATTAGGAGGTAGGGTTACAACCGACTATCGATGAGCAGCGGTTTTCACAGTTTGAAGGACATACTCGATGTGGTTGTGATACCGCTTACAGTGATAGGCTTAGGGTTACTTTGGCCGTGGATACAGGCACGATACCGATGCGGGCGATTTAAGCTTCTCGCGCGAAGAGAGTTGGAAGAAATAGGTCCGTATCCCGAACAAAAACTGACGGAGAAATCTTGGAAAGATCATCTGTCGAAAACATTTGTCCACCAGCAAATAATCGAAGGTGCCAGCGAAAACCGAGATTTTCTTCTCGGGCTCGACCCAGAATTCCTCTATTGGCTTGCGCAGCTGTGGTCCTCTTACGAGCATGACGATCCCGATCAATGGGTCCGTAATCTCAAAAAACTTTCTACTCATCGTTACACCAGCAGTAGTCAGCTAAAGGACGCGGTGCTGAAGTGGGAGGAAATCACTGACACCGTCCACAAACCTTAGGTCGCGAAGTCGTACGCGATCTTCGCAATTCAGTTGCAATCTGATTCAAACTCCCAAACGATCCGGGAGCCAAAGTGAATTGACGGTGGGGGCGAGGGACGATCAGTGTACGCTCCGGCGGCCGTCGCAATGCGTGCACGGCACTCCTCAACTTATCGGCTATTCTGTCCTGATCTCCGCGCTTGCTTTGAATGACCGGTTAGGGTCATTTTCTACCGTAGGCGACCCCTGCTGACAAAGCCCAATAAGCACCCCAAAGCGGTCGTCAGTGTGCAAGACGGTTGATCAACGCTCAAGAGTGGATGGGCGTTGGGTTGAAAGTGGATGGTGATTAACCAAGGAACCAAGAGCTTGAACACCTCTACGCTGACCAAAAAACACCAATAGGGACAGACGCTACAAAGGTTAGCCACCCCGTGTCGTGGGATTGGACCACACACACGGGGAAAGCAAAGCGTTCTTAGTCATTGAGTGCGGCGGGACCGCCTAGGCAGGTGTTAGGGGCGTCTCGCTTGAGATAGGCGCTCCGGACTTCTTAGGTCTTGCTTCGGCCAGTTGGGCGGCCTGAGCTCTCCGTTTTTCTTTGGTGAGTGGACTGCAACTCTGCCCGTCAACAGCCTATGCAAAATGCACACCGTAAGGGATGCATAGCCATGGGTTAAAAATCCTCGTCCTCGGATTTCGTTCTCCATAAATCACACGCTGTCTTCGGGCTTAGAATAATCACTACAAGAAAGTAATTTTCGTACTCCAAAGTTTTGATTGATCACATCTCTCGTAAATTTAACATACCAATCTTTCCAAACATCAATCCCCTCCCGCCTTCCATAAAACAAAACTTTTGCCAGGTCTCAGGTAACTTCTTCTACGCGAGGTGGGTATAGGAAAGCATCGAAGAAATCTAAACTCTCATCTGAAATCCAGTTGACTTCCCAAGGGGATGATTGTTTCACCCATTCCTCGATCCATTTTACGAACCTATCCTTTTGTAAATTTGAATCTCGATCCAGTTGAAATGTGCACTCGATACAGAATGACCCATTTTCTAAGATTCTGGGAAATTTTCTACCCGTGTTCACTTGACCGAACCCTTTGTTCACCTGACCGAGCCCTTGGAAAACTCCGCAACATTGTTCAAGATTTCCCAAAGTTCATCGGTAAACTGATAAACACCGTCTTCAAATGTAGGCGCTTTTTCACTGCACCATTTGAACAGATCGTTACCGGTATAGGCACTGACCACCTGGGGGCTCGACACAAGTCCCATCGCAACAACCATGGCTGCCAAGAGGCTTCGCGGCATCATCTAACCCTTGAATGTTCCGCCCCAGGCAATCGAGGCAGTTAGTCCTTGGTAGCGAGCGAGAAGGCCTCTTCGGTCTTAGGATAGGTGGACTTGATGTCAACCGGTATGGCGGCACGGTGATAGTAGGTCGCATCACGGCGATAAAGTCGAGGGTGTCCTGTCATCTTCTCCATAGCTCCACTGTAACACTTCAATGGAACAGCGGGAAGAAGAAGCCCTTATAGATCAACATGTTATTGACAACATTGACCTTGCGAAAGGGATGGCGGTGGAGGCAGTCCAGAGCGAACCCGTCTCTGCGCCAAATTCCCTGTTATACGGGAAAATACAGGGAATTTTTGCAAATTCGGCTGTTTTTCGTGGAAAGACACCTGTAATATATCCACTAAATCAGTGACTTAGCCAACAAATTCCCTAAAGAACGGAACAGGGAATTTTTTCGACCGAACAGGGAATATTCATCACCTAACAGGGAAATGACTTCTCTTATCAGGGAAACCAACTTTTCACGCCAAAACCTATTCAAACGTCCGGTTCACACCGCTTAACTGCCGTGGCATTTGATCGCTCTACGCGAGGATTCTGTGCCGAAATCCTTCTCAATGTGTTTATTCGACATCTGGAACTGCTACTGAGCGCGGACTTGGTTTCGGTGGCTTTGCCACAAACTCCACACGGCAGGCCGCATTGACTGGGTTATGCACGACTACCTTCCCAAAACGATTGAGTCGGACGGATTTGTCAGATTAGTTTGACAACATGACAACCTCATCAACCAACATATCGTTCACGTGACAACATTTGAATATTTGTTTGCAGCCGAGGCCTCGAGCGTGGACGATAGGCCATGGGGTTTTTCTTAGGGATTGCCATAGGGTATGTTGTCGTTTCAGTGTGCGAGGCATTTTTTCATCGTACGATCCAGCATGCCGCAGCGGCGCTACGCGCTGTCTACGGTAAATTCGGTTGGCTCGGCCGCGCGCTGCTTCGTGCCTGGTATGCCCATCACGTTGTCCACCATCACCTGACATTTCGCTCAAACCACGTGACACAATTCTCACGCCACGATGAGAGACCAAGATTGGACACATTCCTGGTTTCAAGAGGAAAACAGCACATCATTGCCAAAGAGTACGGTTCGCGAATTGGGCCAAGTCTGAGAGACTACTTGCTCTACATGACACCAACGCTGTCCATATTCATACCAGTCTGCTGGGTCGGAGGCACGGATTTCACCTGTGGCGCCCTAATCCCTCTCATCATCTGGCTGGTGCTAGCCCAGTTCGTTCATCCCTACATTCATATGGAGTATTCGCAAATCTCGTCCACAGCGCCGCTTATTCTCAGGGCGTTCTCCACAACGCTATATTTCCGCTATCTGGCCAGCCATCACTGGCTTCATCATCGCTACGAGGATTGTAACTACAACCTATTGCTCGGCGGTGACATCGTTTTGGGTTTTCATCGGTCGCCTACTGCTTCCGATTTTGCTGAGATGCAGGCCATTGGCATGTGGACACCGCAACATCGCTTGCAATCGCCCGACGATTAAAGTTCAAGAGAGCTCTGTCACGTTGTGAAATCGCAGGCGGCTGAATTCGTATGCAGATTCCGCTCACGCCGCGACCGTCGCGATTTGCCCTACGGTCATCGGTAGTGTTAGAGAAATGCGAACGGGCCCACACAACCCTAAAATCGACAGTGTTTATGCCGCAAATTGAATCCACTCTGACAAGGCGCCCCCCCTTTCTAAGGACGGCTCAATTTTATCTGACAATGCCCTAGCTCATTACCGACGCCGCAAATTCGACAGCCCCCTAAGTCAGTGCTATACTACGCATCTTCCATGCAATGGAGGGGGCAATGAAACGGCTAATCGTCACCTGCGACGGGACATGGAAGGACGACGAAGACCCGGGTCGCCGCAGCAACGTCGCCAAGATCCATCGACTGATCGCCCGCGAAGACGCGGCTGGAACGCGCCAGGTCAAGACCTATCTTCCCGGCGTTGGCACCGGGACCAGGATTGAAAAGATACTTGCCGGCATCACCGGTGCTGGGGTCACGAGCAACGTGCTGACGGGCTACAACTATTTGGCACAGAACTATGAGCCCGGCGACCAAATCTATTTGTTTGGTTTCTCCCGCGGCGCCTACACCGCACGCGCCATAGCTGGCCTGATCGGCGACCACGGCCTTCTGCGCCAGCACAGTGGATTTATGCAACGGCTCGCTGGCCTGGTTTCCCTGTGGCAGACCTTCAAGCACCACCACCGCCGCCACGCCCGGGACGAACGGGCGCGCGCAGAAACCGTAGAGGACGCGCGCGATGATGTTTCCGTCGAGTGCATCGGTGTCTGGGACACTGTCGGCGCTCTTGGTGTACCGCTACGAATTGACGACCTTGATGACGTCCGCGAGGACATTTTCCAGTTCCACAACACTCGCCTTGGGCCTCATGTGCGAAATGCCTATCACGCCGTCGCCATCGATGAGAAGCGCATGCATTTCGACGTCGCGCTATGGACCGGTGACCAGCCGGCTGGGACGCGCAACGTCGAACAGACGTGGTTCACTGGTGTCCATTCTGATGTCGGTGGCGGCTATGAGGATGCCGGACTTTCAGACTTGACACTCAGCTGGATGATCGACCGGGTCCAGCGCGCGAGCGGGCTCGCATTCGACGATCGGGCGGTTGCGCGCCTGGTTGGGCGCCATGACGGTCTTTTGCACGAATCCCGCCAGGGCCCGCACTATGTGATCGACAGAGCTTCGCCCAGCCATCGAGAGATTGGCAAGAGCGACCACGACGAACCGCCGCTTAATGAACACATCCACCGCTCGGCCGTACAGCGTTTCGACACTGTGGCACCGGAGGAAGACGAGGAGGGTGGCGTCCGCAACGCGGGCTACAGACCCTCGACCCTCGCCGCCGCGCTGAACCGCCTGCCTGTCGCCGAGTGAGCGCCAGCCCGCGCCTGCCACAGGCGCGGGCTGAGCGAAGGGCACGCCCATGATAGATCAAGACACGAGTCCCAAGTTGCACGAGCCCTTCTTCATAGGCAAGGTCGAGATTAAAAACCGCATTTTGCGCTCGAGCCTCTCCGGCCGCATCGATAATTTCGACGGGTCGGGAACCCCGTGGCGCAAGGACTTCGAAAAGACCTTCGCCCGCGGCGGCGTCGGCGCGATCATATCGTCGCACGTGCCGATCCACTATTCTGGCCGCGTCCTGCCCAACTACGCGTTCATTGATGATGACGACAAGATCCCGTTCTGGCGCGAATTGAAAGACGAACTCTCCGACCACGCCAAGCGGCATTCACCGGACAAAAAGGACTGCCCCTACTTCATGCAACTGTCCTACTCCGGCCGGCAGCGTGACCTGGGCGGCATCGAGAATCTCGATCGCGTACCCTTCGAATATCGCGACGCCCGCCCGCTCAGCCCCACCGACCAGCGTGACTCGTTTCATGGTCTCAAGGGCAAGCGCATGACGGTCGAGGACATCGATTGGATGGTTGAGCAGTTCGCAGCCGCGGCGCGGCGGGCGGCGCGCGCCGGGATCGACGGGCTGGAGCTGCATTCGAGTAACGGTTACTTGTTCACTCAGTTCATCAGTTCGGCCATCAACAACAGAACCGACGAATATGGTGGCTCGCTGGAGAACCGATTCCGCTTCTGGCGCCGGGTTATCGATGCCATAAAGTCGGATCCGGAGACCAGAGAACTGCCCCTTATCGCAAAACTCAGCGTGGTCGAACGGAACAACGCAATCCGCCCCTTCCAGCCGAAAGGAAACACGGTTGAGGAGAGCATCGACGTCGCACGCATGTGCGAGAAGGCGGGCGCCGACGCGATCCACGTGTCGGCCGGCACGCTCTTTCCACACCCATGGAATCCGGCCGGCTATCTGCCGGAGGATTTCGTGCCGCGCACCTACAAGACCCTGATCGACAGCGGCGCACCACTTTTTTGGTGGGGCTGGCTGCCCCAGACTTGGGCAATCTATCTCGTGTTCCGTTACCGTCCATCACGCTGGGCGGCGCGCATGGTGTGGGAGAGAACCTTGCGGCGCAGGCTCTATCCGAGCTTTATGGACTACCTGCGCGGCAACAAACCCAGCCCATCGAGCGCCGATGCGGGCTGGAAGAAGCTCGAGGGTCTGAGCGTCGACGCGGCGGCCGGGGTTAAATCCGCTGTCGGGATTCCCGTCATCTGCACAGGTGCTTTTCAGACGATGGAGGGCATCCAAGAGGCACTCAATGGCAAGTGTGACTTTGTTTCCATCGCTCGGCCGCTGCTGGCCAATCCCAACCTGCCCGCCCAGCTTGTCGCACAATCAGCGGGGCTGGCAGCTAACCCCTCCTGGCACGAAGCCCCTTGCACGCTTTGTAACCGTTGCCTGCTTGCAGCACCTGAGTTCCCACTTGGCTGTCTCGACGAAAGCCGCCTCGCGGAGAAATTCCCGAACGATCGGGAAGCTCGCTTTCAGGCCATGATCCAACGTATATTCGCCCTTTACAAGTTACCTGTGGATCTGTGATGAGAAAGTAAATTGAGTCGTCAGGCCCGCACATTTCCGAATATCCGGCACACATTGACGCGCGATTTGCAAACCCAACGAAACAAACGTAATTATTTGGCAACGCTAACTGTCACATTGGCCGTGCCGTGGTTGCTGTTGTAATAGGCCTTCCACGCGTCTTCCATGTCACTACTAGGACCAAACATTGGAACACTGATTGCATCATTTACATATAGGTAAAGCATTCCCGATGCCTTGGCTTTGAACCTGAATTCAGGCCTGTTCAGCGGGAACACATTGCCCGAATCCCGGCCGATCTCGCCGGTGAGCGTGTACCATGGTATCGATAGGTTCCGCCTCGCGGGGAGCCGAGCCAGATAGAGCGGGTTGAAGCGCTGCCAGAAGCAAATTAACCCTTTGAATGTTGCTGGAACCGTGCCGTCAGTCCAGGCGGAATTATCGTGATCACCCCAGCAAAACGGATCAAGCGCGCGTGACCAGAGCGTGCTCTTAGGCCAGTCCGGCGTCTTGCTCACTTTGACATCGTAAATCGTGCCGGCGACAATTTTTATCCCGGTGTCGAAACATGGATATTTGCTGTCGAAAGTTTCAGGGCTGGAAAGCGCAACCTTGTTTGTGGTCACCTCTCCAGGCAAAGCACAAACGCCGTCTTTGACATAGGGATTGTGCACTAGAAGACGATACCCTCCCGCTAGAGCGAGATACAGGCAGATCAGGGTAAATCCGACAGGCAGGACTAGCGTGACAAAGAAGCGGCGCAGACCCTTGCCGATCGCGTTGCGTCTTGCCTTGTTGGCAAGCGCTTCAAAGAACATAGGGTCAGCCCTGTAGTTATTTTCTTCCGGATGACGTTTCAGATGCCACCAGCCAGCCTCGGCGATCCGTTGGGTGTTTGACTTGATCCAACCCATCCAGACGAAGAACCCAACGAGACCGGCAAGCAGAATGGAGAACCAAATGGCAGACTGAGTCCACGCCTCCGTCCAATACGCAGCAAAGCCGGGGATGAAGCTTGAAAACTGACGGAAAGCCCAGTCGTAAATTGTATAGGGCAGCTTATCGATCACCAAACCCGGAATTGCGGGCAGGTAGTGTGGCAGCAGCACCAAACCGAGTGTTATGAACAGCAGGACGAAATACACGAAATGGCGCCAGAAAATATGATCCTTGGCGCGTTCGTGCATGGTCGCACGCGTGTCGAGTGCCCTGCTGCTCTCGAAGTAACCGCAACCCTCTATGATGTTTGCAGGTTTGCCATCTTCACCGATAACATCAAACACCTTGGGAAGGCCGGTTGGGGCGTAACCCACTTTGGAATCGATAATGCGGTCCAGAACGCTGTGGTGGACCTTTGGCCGTTCGACATAGACTTGAAGGTTTCGTGCATTTTTCCTGTCGGCGCCCGATTCGCCATGTCCACTGAGATCCGCAATGTTGCGCGGCTTGTAGCGATAATAGACCGCGGCGCCCCGACGCGAATCATACATCTTGCCGAGGGGTTGTGCCTTCTGCTTGATGGCTGTCAGGTCTTCCGCGTTGAAGCTCAGCCCCTGTCCGCCGTTCGAGGCCTTTGCCTCATCGATCATCCAGTCCAGCGCAATGTAAGCCAAATTATCTTCCGGATAGGAGCCTCCGACATTTGAGTGCATTCCGGTGAACCACACCTGCTTAATGCGGCTCGGATTGCCGACGCCGGGTTCGTCAGATACGCGTTCATCCCACAACAGCGGATGAAAGGTTTGCCGCTCATCATCGATGGCGAGCGCATGGCAGCCCAAGGCGACATCGCCTGAAAATTTCTGGTCGGGGAATTTGTAGGGATAGAGGCCCTTGTCGAGCAGAATCGACAGTTCGTCTATCGGCATGCCGACCGCATCGACAGTGTCCCAGACGCCGATAAACTCTATCAGCTTTTCACCGGTCCCCGGTTTCGCGTGGCTGAATTTCTCGCGGAACTGATCGCGCGGCAGAACTGTACCCCAAACAGTGTCGCGGATCGGCCTGAATATCTTGGACCACAGCTTTAGTAAAGCGGAGGCCTTGTCCCAATAACCGCGGCGATAGCTTTTGTAGGCCTGCTTGACACCCTTCTTGAGCCCCCTGTCGGCGTCCATTCCAAGATCGCCGCCGTTCGGCGCAGGTTTGCTGCGATCAAGGATGCCGCAGGTTGAAATAAAATGGGCCAGAACGCGCGCGGTGAATGCACCGCGACTGAAGCCGAAAATGTAGATCCTGTCACCGCACTGATAGTGGCGGCACAGATTCTCATAGAGTTGGCGGACGTTGCGCGACAGACCCCAGCCAAACGCCCCGCCAAGCAGCATAAGCGGCCTGAAACCGGACGTGCCGACGCCATCATCATAGAAGGCGATTTGCTTATAGTCTCCGTCCGCATGAGGACCGAGATCGAGCGCCTGATAAACTCTCCAAACATTGCTTTTTGTTGGTGAAACCGAGCTGTTGCCGGTTCCGTCTGACAACAGAACAATGTTCCTACTGTTGGATCTGCCCATTTCACACCGCCTCCGGTCTACGCGCCAATGGTGTACCAGTCGTTTTAGTATCCTAATCGGATTACACTATTTGGCGAACCACATGCTTCAGAGTCGATACCATCTTATTGAAGTTGCCTTGGAAACCTCGGGTTTGTATCGATTCAATAATACTTTTTCCGTCGCTCCCTGCGGCAATTCTCTTGCCCAGACTCGCGCTACATGGCGGCTATCAACCGGCTTAGATCGCAGTCATCATTCGCAACATTTCGATCGATGATGCCCTGACTGGTGATCCGCGCATCGACAAAACGCATTGTGAATGCATCGCGACCAAATTCATGCACTTCTTCGCCGGCCTCATCTGATTGGCACGGAGGCCTACAGATTTCCTTTACATACCGGGCGACGCCTCAACCGAGCGTAAGTCCCCAAACGATGATCGCAGTAATTGGGGAGGCGCCGTCTGCTCGTCATAAGAAACAGCAAGGTCAACCGACTATTTTCTTCAAGTTTTTGCACAGTTCAGTTTGGACTACGCCGGTTGAGCTCACGCACTGCTGATCGTACAAATTCTGCAGGTCCTTCAACACGCCTGCTCTTTCGATGACAGCCATGCGTTCCGTATGTCTGAGCTTCGCCTTAAACATATCGACCAACGCGCCACCACCGTGTTTGGGATGGAACAGGTGCTTGCAGACATGGGTGAGTTCGGTCCCGTATTGATTGCTGTTCGGGAACGGCTGTACCGAACCGTCCGTAGCCACCATTTGTGTCGTCTGTACATGGCGGTTGGTTTCCGGATGACGCCCGCTGTTGTTGGGACTGCGGTCGAGAGCCGCAACACAGGCGGCAACAAGAGAGCCCATACTGTCGCGCTGAGAGAAGCTCTTATAGATTTGTGCAATCGCCTTGACGCCCTCTGCGTTGGGTTTATTCGTGATACCCCCGCCTGGCTGAACCAGGGCGGCCACGTACGTTTTCGCGAAAGCCTGCTCGGCAACGTTTTTTGCCTTTTGAAGATCAGCCAGGCTCTTTACAAGGCCAGGTCGTGCGGCTGTCAATGCGATGAGATTTTTTTCCTCTGCCTCATTTCGCGTTTCCTTCGCTAATAAGCCAGATATTAACGCGTCATTGTTGGTCAGCGTATTCTGGGTTGTTGCAATGTTGTCAATGATCCCATTCAACGCCGTCTGATCTGCCGCCATCTGCCCTGCGGTAGCGCTGGCGCGACCACCGATACCGGCAAGCTGCCGGCCAAACGCTCCGGCGGCCATCTCCGATGTCAGAAGCGCAACCATAACATCGTCGATATTGCCGACGATCAGGCTGTACATGGTGTCCGAAATGGCGCCGTTTGCGTAGGATTCGCAGGCGCGGTAGAACCCGTCCCGCAGCAGTTGAATGGTGGCGAGGCGTTCGCCGAGCTGGACGACGCCTTCCGTCATGCTAGCCGCGATCGCAGCCGACCCGGATGCGTTCTGAGTCCGGCTGGCTTCGGCAGTACCGGATTCTCTGATATTGCTGGTGCGCGCCGCATCGGCTTCGATCGCACCGGAAAGTGCGGTGGAAATGGCCTGGGCCACGTCGGGGCTGGGCTCCGCACAGATAATGCGTTGGGGATTGTTGCGCCCGTTTGCCACATTCCCCCTGGTGTTCACCACAACCCGCTGTTTGGCGTCTGTTATGAACGAATCAGAGCGATCAAGGCTGTGTTTGCGAAACACAGTGTTCATGTTTTCGCAGGCAACCACCCCTAATGATACCGCAACTACGGCAACGATCGTGTTGGTTTTTTTTTGCATACCACCCTCCCAAGCTACTACCAGTTCGATCGCACCTGCGATGGAGCCCGGATCGGCCAAACGGCCTGACCTTGAAAGCGGGTTGTTCTTTTATTCTGGTGCGAACCTCAGCTGCGCGTAAGGGATGTTGCGTCCGGCGACGCCGGAACCGCAAACAAGCAAATGGGCTTAGGAATGGTAATTTTGTGCGGTTGCCGTTGAAATTCCGCAAGGGCCGAAAAAATGCACAGCCCCACAGAATGGCAAAACCACTGTTTTCAACTGATGAGTTCGCCCCCATCACTACCCCACACAACGCAACAACTCACTACAGTACCAAAAGTATCACCAATTTAGGTCCATTTGTAAACACACAACCTCTGATCGCATTTGCCGCGGCACATGCCAGCTTTGTCCTGGATGCACTGGAGCAGGCGTTGTCACATTAACAAGCGGCGGCCGCGCGAAAATCCAATGAGTTCGCCGGTCAGGCGGGAGAGGTTACCAATTGCCATGTCGTCATCGCCTCGCTTCGGAACTGGCGGAGGGTCTTTCTTGAGATGAGATGGCGCTGAATGTTGAAGGTATTGTAGATAGCGGCGTGGGTGGAGAGAAATCTCTGTGCTGATCTGGACGACTTGAACCGTTGCATTCGTCGTTCGCGTTGTCGAACCGGAAGATGCGAGTTCTCGGCTCTGTTGTTACTTCGCCCGCCGGTGACGTGTTTGCCGTGCATGCCGAGATCTCTCAATGCAGCTCCGTAGGACGGGAGTTTGTCAGTCACCACCTCGTCGGGTGCATAGCCCTGCTTCTTCAGCAGTTTGCGCATCAATTTGAGCGCGGCTTTCTTGTTTCGGCGGGATTGAACCAGGATATCGAGCACCTCGCCCTCGCTATCCACAGCTCGCCACAAATACATCCGTTTGCCGTTGATAGAGGTAAACACTTCGTCGAGGTGCCAGCGCCCATCCGGTCGGGGACGCAATCGCCTCAGCTTCCGCGCATAGCCCAACCCGAATTTCAACGCCCAACGCCGGACGGTTTCATAAGAAACATCGATCCCTCGTTCAGCAAGCAAATCTTCCACGTTGCGAAAGCTGAGAGGAAATCGGAAATACAACCAGACCGCATGCTGGATAATTTCCGATGGGAAGCGATGACGGCAATATGAGATGGTGCGCATCAGTGGCTGATAGCACACCATGGATTCATGGCGAGGTTACCGTGACAATGCCAACCAGCCTCCGGCATCCCCGGGGCGGTTCAATGGCTCACTTTGTTGCCTCGCCTCTTATCGCGTTCTTAGTTCGTTCAATGTCGTTGTTCAGCATGTCGCGAAATTCAATAAGTTGCTCGTTTTCTGGGTCAGCCTCCAAGCCCGCATCTACAATTTCCGAAGCTCTCCGAAAAGCCGCAAGCGCCTCATTCAATTGTCCTTGTTGTCGCAATGTAACAGCAACATTTCCGAGGGTCCGCACTTCGGACCTAGCCACAACGGCGCTGTCCGCGCCGACCGACCGGAGCAACAAGAATCGCTTGAGTTGTTCCGCATAAGCTTCCAATTGCTTGTCAACGCGCCCCGCCTCTGAGTGATAGTCCGCAATCAAACCGTACGCGTTAGCGATCCACCCATTTGCTGTTATGTCTTTGGGCCAAAGATCATGAAGCAATTGCGCGTACTTCAGCACTTCGCTCATTTCGGCCAGCGCATTATCCCACTGCTTGCGTTTTTCAAACGCAGAGGCGAGCGCCTGATGGATCGAGACAAGTTCTGTGAGAACGTCGGGTGGTTCCGGTGTTGCCGAATGGGCGTTCAGCAAGGCCGTCACTTTGGTACGAAGTGTAGCATTGGCCGATTCCGATGTGTCGGCCCGAATTGTCATTTCTGCAATTTTCTTAATCAGGGTTCTCAATCGTTGAAGATGCAGTGAGTTCGTCGGATCGAGCTGGATAGCACGGTTCAGAACGGCGCGAGCGTTGTCAAAACTCGCTATCGCCAGAGCGAATTTCTCCTGCTTGGCCCAAGCAGCCGCTATGCCAAAGTTTGCCAAGTAAAGCGTACGGATCAAATCGAGATTTTCAGGTGACCATTTCAAATTTTGAGCCGCACCTTGACCAAATCGCCTGTAGGCTAACATCGCACCCATCACATCTCCACATTCAAGAAGGGACTCGGCGGCCTCGAACAGATCACGACTAGCGCTATCGGCGGTACCGATGTCATTCGGCAATCGCCATTTACTCGAAACTATTCCGCTCGTTGTCAGCAGGCTGTGAACGGTATTGTCGCGTTGCTGATTTTCGAGGGCCTCTGCTGCAAATAGACCCAAGACAATCATTGCTGCCGCCGGCCAAAACCAACTGCGGTGCCTTTCGGCAGCCGCAAGCACATATGGCGCAACCGTGCCATACATCCCAGAGGCCACGAGTTGGGTCGCACTCTCCGGCGTGGCGTTCACACCAGTGACGGGTCGTATGACTGGCCGCGGCGCGCCGCCCAGCTTCTCCCGCAGAAACCGGCGCGCAGCAATGTTGAACGCCAGCCGAGAAAAGGTCGAAGAAGTCAGCAGTTCGACTTTCTCTCCGCCGAAGTAGAGCCCGATTATGGGGCTTCCTTCGGCTGCGGCTCGTTGGAGTTCGGCTTCTGACTGAAAATCGTCATCCTCGATTTTCAGTTGGGCGAGTAACTGTCGGACTAATTCGAGATTTGCAGTGCACTCTGCATGGCGCGGGTGGACAAGAAATAGCGTCTTGTCCATGTGGCCGCTCTCTTTGATGTGATTCACTTCCCACCAGACGCCATCGGTGTTGTCCACACTGATGACGATCGCTGCGGCGTCTGCGGCCAGTGCAGCGACGCCGCGATGCCAATCGTCAACCTCAAAATAACCTCGCGCTGCACCATAAGGTGGCACGTCATCTTCAGGATTGCCCAAGGCCACAATCGGCCCGAAGGCAATGCCCTCGCGTAGCAACACCTGATCGAGATTGGAAGGCGGTTGCAGCACGTCCCAAAGCCACGCCGACGGCGAAACTTTAGAGCGCCCAAAAGTAACCTGATCATCGTGAAATGCGCGGAGGAAGAATATTGGAGGCCGCATATCGACAGCCTGCACTTGCTCGATCGAGGTAGTGGCGATGTTCTGAGCTATACGCAGCGAAGCACGCGAAAGTGGCAGCAATCCGGCGACCGGAATATAGTACAAGACCACAAGCCATCTGGGCGACTCTCCATCGAGCAGCTTGGCGCCGTATACCATGAGATTGCGGTCATCGGCCAGAAAAGCTGGCAGAAAAAGTGTGCTCGTTAAGTACCAAAACGCCGTCACTCCGATGGCGGCGAGCATAAAAAAGGCGACGATACTCCAGCGCTGCGGCAAGGACGCTCCGCTTGTCCGCGGTACGCCCAAAAAGTCAAGCAAACCAAAACCCATCACGCCTCGGGTCACAGTGTCCTTTGCAAGCCAGCGTTGCTGGCCGACGAGGACAAGTGCCCGAATTATTGCGCTCATGAGATACGCAAGCAGCAAACCATAGTAGACCAACAAGATTATGCCGGGAAGATCCCATTCTTGAAACGTCCGTGTAACGTCCAGGGAGTGACCGAACTGCAGTAGCCAAACTCCCTCTTCTGAACGTGTACTCATTTGACTATGGAAACTCGTGCTTTGGCCGGCGTTCAAATCCGATAGTGTCAGAGAAACGTCCCAGGTCGAAGCCAAACAGCTGGATCCGAGTGCCAGATCACGCTGGTAAAACTGTGTCAGATACTGGATCAGTCCGCTTGGAGGGTTGTTCGAAGATTGCGCGAACGTGGGAATCAGATAGGTCCCTTCAAAAAGCACGGAATCTAAGAGCACCATCAATATGTAGGTGATCAACACTAAAAACAAAGACATTGTGAGGCGATTTATCGCCAGAACGCCAGATGCTAGTGTAAATGAAAGCATAGAGAGAATAAGTGCGAACAATAACTCCCAAAATCCATAGCAATAAGACAACCCACAATCAATAATACTGAGTTTTGACGCCAAGCGGTGCATAAAAATAAAGCCGGCTGATCCCAGACAGAACAGCCCGCCAATGAACACTGGCATCCTGAAAAAGCTCTGCACCAACCGAATATGTGCCAGTTTGCGTTCAAAAGCGTCTATTTTCATGGAAGCCCCCGTGACCGGACGCAGTGATGGTTATCCGCCAATTCGGGAATTCCAGTCCAGCATCGCGTCTCCATCACAAAGATCGCACTTTTCCGGCAATGCGGCAACTCGGCGTGGGTATTCGCAAGGCCAAAGGGAGGGGGCTTTAGCAGCCCACCGAGAAAATCTGAGCCCGTCGGACGGTTTTGTCATATAAACTTTGTGGCTGGAGTTTGGTTGGCGCGTTAATGTCGTAGGATGCCAAAGATTTCTTGTTCCCGATACCGATTCCCGCCGGTGATCATCCGACACGCGGTCTGGCTGTATTTCCGGTTCCCCCTCAGCTACCGGGATGTCGAAGACCTACTCGCTGAGCATAGTATTGATGTTTCTTATGAAACGGTCCGGCGTTGGGCTTTGAAGTTTGGACAAGCTTATGCTCGAAAACTGAGGAAGGCGCGCCCGAGTCCAGATGTCCGTTGGCATCTCGATGAGATGTTCGTGTCCATCAACGGCAAACGCATGTACCTTTGGCGCGCGGTCGATTGTGAAGGCGAAGTGCTAGATATCCTGGTTCAATCCCGGCGAAATAAGAATGCGGCGCTAAGGCTGATGAAAAAATTGCTGAAGAAACAAGGCTTTGTTCCTGACGCATTCGTCACTGACAAGCTGCCGTCCTACGGCGCTGCTTTGAAGGAATTGCGACTTGCCAAGCAGCATGATTTTGGCGGCAGGAAGAATAACCGCGCAGAGAATTCTCACCTGCCAGTCCGGCAACGGGAACGACGAATGCAACGTCTCAAATCAGCTGGATCAGCCCAGCAATTTCTCTCTACTCACGCAGCCATCTACAACACATTCAACGTCCAGCGCCATCTGACCTCCCGAAAGACACTACGACAGTTTCGCAATCAAGCAATGGACGTATGGCAAACTGTAACCACTGCAGCTTGAGCGGAATCTCCCAACCAAACTTGCTTGATTGCCTTCCAACAACGTGACAATGCCCTGACAATGCCAAATGGCGAGATCTTCTACACCCTCAAGGAGGCTCAGATCGTGATCGAGCAATGGCGCAAACACTACAACACCGTGCGCCCGCACAGTGCACTTGGATACAGGCCACCGGCACCTGAGAGCATCATCCCGTAGCAGCACAGGCCGTCAATGCACTAACTTTGAAACTGGACCACTCGGTGGGGGCTGCTCAGGTTAATTTGGTGACTGAAACGCACGAAGTATGTATCATGTCATGCTGATCGGGTCCGGCTTTGAACCACTGACTTCAAACAAAAATCCGTTGCTGACAGTTTACAGAGGACAGTACTACTTCTGGCGTTTGTATTTAAGGGGGCGCGATGTCGCGGGAATGTTCTGAGCAGTCATTGGCGGTAGTCGTGTATTTATCATTTGGGGAGGAAGCGGGCCTCAACCGAAACTCTGACGCCAAATCAGTTGATACATTCTTAGATCTTGTGGGAAACTCGTGTGATCTCAGATCGGGCAGCAACAGTATTTGGCAGCCCGATGGGAACGGTGGAGCCATAACCTTTTTGGATCCATCACAGTGTGTAAACGCAATCCAATTCATCGCGACGGTTGTCGGATCGACGAACGCCCGAGTAGAGGCTGGCGCGACTAATGCACCGGGCCCAACTGTATCAGCTCACTTTGGTCCTATATTCAGAGCAGAGGGCCCCGATGGGCGCCCACAAGTTTCTGGCGAAGCATTCCATCTTGCTCGCCAGATATCGACATACGGAGCACCGAGATCTGCAGTAGTCACAGATGAGTTTCTCAAGTTGATATCGGAAGATGCTAGTTCCCCGGAGAATCATCTGAACCCACTGACTGTACTCGACAGAACAGACGTGTATGTTCAGAATGCCGGAGTCATCAGAATTCATTGTATATCGCTGCCTGACAGCTCCAGCGTCGAAAGCAGATTTTTGGAGTATTCGGACTGTGGCTTCCTCGAAGCAGCTGTTTCGAGCAAAGACCCATGGGCGACCATTTACTATGCGAAGCGCATTCTTCAAATAGACACCTCAAATTCACTTGCCAAAAGCGCACTTGAGGGGATCAATCCAGCGAAGCTGGGGCTATCAACCGACAGCGACGACAGTTATGAAGCCCATCCACTATTCTCGCAAATGGACCGCCAATCGCTTCGCCTCTTAATCGACGCTTCGGATTTAATCGAACGCGGCGACGGGGAGATAGTTTGCAGGCACGATGACACCGGCGACGCTATGTTCATCGTACTTCAAGGCGAGGTCGGCGTGGTGTTGAACGGCGAGGAGCCAGAGGACATACGATTCGGCCCTGGCCGCATAGTAGGCGAACTGGCACTAGCATTGAAAAGGAGGCGTACAGCTACCCTGCGTACAATTGGACAAACATCTCTCTTGTCCATCAATTATGACGTGCTCAGCAAATTTCTACGAGAAGAAAGACCGGAGACCAAAAAGATTGCCCGTGCGTTCGACGAGTTTCTTCTAAACCGTTCACTTGAGCACATTTCCCGCCACGCTCGATATCTTGCGAAGGAGAAACATTCGCCTCTCTCCGATATCCAACATTCGTGGGACAGATTGACGGGAGGTGCGGAGCGCATCCAATTCGATTGGACCGACAGTACGGAAATTTCTGCCTTTGATTCTTCATTCCAAGAACCCGGAGTGTACATTTTGTCGAGCGGCCAACTGGTTTCCACGACGCAAGCGGAAAATCGGTCCAAACAACTTCAAGAACAGGACTTTCCGCTTTTGTATGTCGATTTGCCAAACGCGGTAGTTAATACAAATCACAAATACAGAATTGACACGAAATCTGGATGTAAAAATTTCACTATAATAAAACTTTCTGAAGGTATTTTGAAATCTTTTGGACCTGTATATTTTGAAAACATAGTAACATCGATTAAGTCTCAGCTAAAATCGCAATTTATGTTTGATGTGTTCATTAGTTATACAAGCAATGACGCGCACATCGCTGGTCACTGGAAAAAAGAACTCGAAAATGCAAATCTACGTGTTTTCATGAGCGAGTTGGATCCGATGAACAGATTCAAATCGGCAATCGAAATGGCGTTGGCGGACTCTCTGGTAATGATGCCTTTCGTTTCTGAAAAGGCGAAACGATCTTCTGGTCGGCCTAATTGGGTTCAGCGAGAGATAACATACCGTCGAGATCTATTTGGTGAACAGCAGGCAAACATTCTGCCAATTGAACTAAACCGCGGGATCGCCGAAGACTTTGCAGATGGTTTTTCCGCCATTAGCATTTCAGGAAGTGACGGCGACGCAATTAAGGAATCGATTGAAACAATCATGGAAGTTCGAGAGGGAACCAGACCACCTCCCTTTGCGGCAAAGCGATCGGAAGAGCCATTCAAAATTTAGCCCTGCGCTTGCCCAAATGGATGACCTGCTTCCGACAAAAATCGATGTATTTTACGCCCAAATGTTGTCGATGAGTGGGTGCCGTTCTCTTTCAGAGCAGAACAAAGTTTTGTCAACTGTGGTGCGATTTGGTTGATCAATTCCGAATTGGGGCCAATCTCGACCTCGATTTGCCTGAGGCCACTCCAATGGTCACCATTCAGCCGCGCGAATTCAGGGCTGGCTGCTAACGACGAGGTCAAGGTAATGTTGTCAAGCGCGACATAGGCCCAATGAGAATTCATAATACCACTGATGGGATTTTGCTTCCACGGAGCGATATCAAATTTGGTGCTTGTTTTGGTGGACTTGGCGACCGGATGAACATCGGGAGCAGAAGCTATCTGCTCCAAATTGCGTAGTAGGAACCGAACTTGGTCCCGATCCGTTAGATAGGCAACGAAACATTCCACTACAGACGGAATAAGCGTTGATCGGGATGCATTAGTTAAGTGTCTCAAAGCCTTTCGAAATGCTGGATAGCTTGATTTGTTCAACCCGCTCCAATAGCCATTTGCATCTAGCGGACTCAGAAACTTTGCGTCGACTGGGTAGTGAGTTAGCAACATGAGTATGCGTGACGGATAATTATCGAGATCGCCTGAGCTAGTTGTAACCCGCACTCGAAAACTCTTGCCAACGCTGTTCAGCAAGAAGTCCTGGCCGCGCGGGCTCACTTCAAAGTACATTTCGTCGTGCACGGATCGCCCTTCTGGCACACCGCTCAATTCGACAGACTTTGGAAATTTTTCAGTATGAGACTGTTGCAAATTCATTTGGATTTGTTGACACCACGAACCAATCGTGGTGTCGAGCGTACAGCACTGATTTTCCGCAGGTTCCAAAACTATTGTATGCACAACGTGCGGATTAAAGTAGTACGCAAATTTGGCATCCGAACTCTGAATGAGATTCAATGTACTACTCGCAATGGGGAACAGCCCATACTGACCAAGACGATCTTCGCAACGATATAGGAACGCCTCAACGTCGAGTGTGTCTACCATCATTCACCACTTGAAAGTGTATCAGCTTTCTCGCCACATGTGACCTTAGGCTTTTTTGTTTTGTAGCGCCTGAACCAAAAACTGGCATAGTCTTGGATCAATAGTAACCGCTTCCTTCCGTGAACGTAAGCTGGCCCGCCCGCAGTTGGCAATCCTCCGCCATGAAGGGAAGGTTTCGAGTGCGGTATTCTCGAAGGCGAGACCCATTAGGATGAGGTGTGAGGTGCGGTGTTTTCGAGATACGGGAGCGGCGGCATGCCGGGGCCGTCTGAATAGACCTCGCCGAAGCACTCCTCCAGATGCGGCCAATCGATGGCATCAGCATGTGAGAACGCCGGCCTCCGCCTCGCGCAAAATGGCGATGATCTGCTCTGATGATCTGCTCTTCGGTACAATGCTTGTGCTGGCTCTGTCAGTCTAACGCGAGCCAGTCTCAAAAGCGCCAGACAGCGGCAGTTCTTATGCAGCCAGTTGACGCCACTCGGCCAAGGCGGCGGAGCGGTTCTGTTTGAAAATATCGCGGCGGTTTAGGTGGCGGTCTTGGTTGAAATGATTGTGAATCGAAGCGTGAGCGGAAGCGAACTTCTGCAGGCTCTTGATGTCCCTGAACCTGGCCATCGCGCCTTCTCGTCGCCGGAACGGCTGGTGGGAATTCTCGGCCCGATTGTTAAGTCAACGCCCACACTCCTGACGTTCCAAATTTCCGAGCACTTTCATCGCCGCGCCATATGAGCGAAGACGGTCCGTTACAATGGACCAAGGCCGGCCGTAGCGTTTCATCGTCCGCTTCAGAAACTTCAGCGCAGCCCTGCGATCCCGGCGCTTTGTCGCAAATACTTCGAGCACATCACCTTCGTGATCGACGGCACGCCAGAGGTAGTGGGTTTCACCATTGATCCGCACGAACACTTCATCCAGGTGCCATCGCCACTGCGAATACGAGCGGTGTTGAACGCGCCGCTTCCGGATCTCCGCGGCGAACATCGGGCCGAACCGGTTCCACCAGAAACGCACAGTTTCGTGGCAGATATCGATGCCGCGCTCGAACAGCAGATCCTCAACTTGTCGCAACGAAAGCGGATACCGGATGTACATCATCACCGTGAGGCGAATTACCTCCGGCGAACTGTTGAAATAACGGAAGGGATTTGCCATCGCCGGAGACTATGGAAGTCCCCTTCCCGGCTCAAGCTGATTTGGTCTGACAGTGCGCTGAAAGCCTTTTCGGAAATTAATTTTGCGTGTGTGTGTCGTTCAAGCCACAATTTATACCTCATCTGACGATGAGCGATACGAAATTCGATTTCGTCCCATGAGCGCTGACGCCGGACAACGGTATGCCTGCGAACGGCAAATGTCCTTCACTTTTTCCGACATTAATTTCCTTATTGTCAGCCGAGCGGAGGCAACGCCACCGTGGGATCGCCAAGAATCACGAGGCTCTGCCGATCTAACGCAGCTAGGTGCGTTCTGGTCGCTGCTTCTTTGGCGCCATCGACTGCTTTGACAATGTCGCGCCGAAGGCTATCCAACTGAGAGAACAGTTGCCCCGCGTGCTGATGGACCTTCTCGAACGCCATCCCGACCGTCTCCGGTTGCTTTCGATGCATACGGTTGTATAGCGCGTTGCAAAGGCTATTGGTGAGCACTTGCCCAGTTTCCGCACGCAGTGTCCAGTCGAACGTAGGTTCGACCTGGCCAATGAATGCGCGAAGCGGTTTCGGCGCGCCCAGAAGAGCTTTGGGCAGCGGCGCAACCGCGGCGCCAAGCGCAGCGACCGCGTCAAGGACGAGTTCGACCCTAGAGCCGGCAGCGACCAAACCTCTGTAACTCGTCGCCGAGTCACTCCCCGCTGAGCAACAGGCTTGGGAATACCAGATTGCGCCATCCGGCTGCCAATCGTGCAGCAGTGGCAAGGGTTCGAGCAACGCATGTTGATCATCGACCAGCAGACCCAAGTTTTGCCGCATCTTCGCGACGTCGTTGGTGGGCCCAGTCATGCCATGGCTAGTCGTCACTACAAACGCGGGAGAACGTGCTTTGAGCTCCAAGCGCAACGCTGCAATCGTCGCTGCCGCACCGGTGATACAGCGCGCCTTGTTGCCGATGTCGTTGTCCTGCTGCAGCTTGTGCGCCAGAGGCTTGGCGATTGCGCCATGCATGAGCCACGTGATATCCGGATGACCATGATTGACAGACCAGACCACAGGCTGATCGACATTACATTTGGCTGACGCCCAATTGTCGATCAAAGCAGAAACGTAATTCTCCAGCCCATCGCCCTCCAGATCGAGCCGGCCCACGAAAGTGGACTGGCCGAGGACGTACTGAAATGACCACGGGATCACGGTCGGCGGTGCGAAGATCAACAGGTATCTTGGCAGTTTCAGATCGCCGATCCCGCGCTTCGAATCGGTGACATCGAGATCGCGAGCGCGGCCGTCGGCAGTGTAACGGCGGACTTTGATTTTGAGCAGGTCGTTACGGTAACGAAATACCGGGGCATTGCCTCTGGCCGCTACCAACGATTGGATAGGCTCGGGTGCATCATCTGCCGTCGCTCGCGCGGCAGCGGGTATCGCTTCGTTCTCCGCCAGAACTAAACCCCAACCGACCTCGGCATTCTGCCAAACGCGAAGGTCCGGTGGCTCGGCGGCGGCTAGGAGTTGAGGTGGCGTCTCTCGCTGCTTCTTGACACCCCACTTGGCGGCGGCGTCGCCAAGCGCCCCTGAGACCGGCGTGCCGCACCAGGCATTGACAGATAATGTCTTCGGAAAGCTCATTGCGGAGATGAGATCGGCTTGAGTTGTTCGTTCCCAACAGCCACTGCAATTTCTTGAAGTTGCCCCGGTTGGTCAAACTCGCCGAACAGATCAGGCTTTAACCAGACAGGCACGTCGGTGAGGATGCCGAGCACGGCCTCGCGCACTACAGGATCGGTGTCCGGTGGCAATGCTCTCAATTGACCCGCCACGACCTCGGCCCGTTGCTGCCAAATTTGGACCTGCTCTGGTGGGACCCCTGCGTCGCCTTCTATTCTCAGGAAAAAAGATTCTTTCCGAGTGTAAAGGACTGGCATAGCCCACTCCCGATTGTTGCTTGGGTCATTCTTGTGCTTTTCGCTCAAGCCACGCCGCGCCCCGCGCAGCGCGGTTGCACACTCAAGCTCCACCACGCTGCCATTCGAGCATGCCGCCAGTATCTCGGCCAAATTCTGAAACAAGAGAGGGAAGAAACCAAGAGAAAGCTCATGCGCATCGGACGCGTCGAAGGGCTCGAGTGTGCCGATGGCTGCGGGCACAACATTCGATACCAGCATGTGGGCCATCGAGTGTGAGTTCTCATCGGCCCGGCCGCTCTCGCAGCAATTCAATACAACCAGCCATACCTTACGCAGGGCAGGCATCGCCTGCAGATTTTCGACACTGAGTTTGAGCGACCCCGTGGTGTTCCCCTGCATCCAGTCGAGTATGGTCGCAATTTCGAGACGCGGGACGCCGTGACTCGCTGAGCCGTGACAGAAAAAGTGCAGTATGTGCGGTTCGAAACCACCCAGCAGTCCTTCTAGTTCTTGCGTTCGATCAGGTACCGCGGCCACGTGCACCCACTCCATGCCGCCAGCAACCTCGCCCTGGATGGCATCTAACAGCGCCTCTTCGCCGACGAGCAGCAAAACTTCCACCTCTAATCCGTCGGCTCTTGCGGCGTCAACGGCGTCTCGCAAGGACTTCCACTGTTCCGCCGCCGGTCGGTTCAATGCAGAAAGTACTGCAGCAATTTTCAATGGTGGGGAGAACTCTTGCGGGGTGAGCTGACGATCAACGACGGAATCGGCAATGCGACCAATTGGCCAGCGCGCATCTAGGCCGAGAAAAGCCGTGTTGTCGGAATACAGTGTCTCCCAACACAACTGTTCTGCGGCGCGCTCAGTCAACTGAAAATAAACCGGACTTATTTCACCGGGAGGCACCATCAATGCTTGATCGATCGCTTGCTTAACGGCAGGGTGGTTCTCCAGCTCCTTGAGCAGTTTGAGGCCGTGCTTCTTCACAGCCTCCGGGTCGTCCCAGGAAGGCATCGCTTGCGGGATGCAGTTGAAAGGACAGGGACGCCGGGCGTCTGGAATGTCTACTGGTGCCTTTTCGAGACGCATCATCCAGGTGTTGCCCTGGCCGAAATCGATGGCAACGATTGTGCGCGGCATCACTTCTCACCCAGACTTTTGCTCACCAATACGTTGCCGAGCGTCTTTTCAATTTGCCGCAAAGTGTCTTCAATCACCTGGGCATTGTCGATGGGAGTCGGGGCACTGCGGTCGCTGCTCGTTTCCTCCTGCTGTTTCATCTGCTTGACATCGCTGCGCCGCTGTTCGAGATAACGCTGCGATGAACCCAGCCACGACGGCACGGACTCGGCCTGTTGATACACGTCACTGATCATGTCCTCAGGCTGTAGTGGCGGCAGCGGGCCCCCGCGAATTGCGCGGCGTTTGCGCCGAACCACTCGCTTCGGCTGCTCAAGCAGTGACGGATGGCAATATGTGAAAAGTGCTTGCGAGTTTGGCGGCTGGGCGCCGCCTCTGCCGAAGAGAAAACGATACGCGCCGACGAGGGCCACACTATCTTCATCAAGGCGCATTTCATGATGCAGCACCGGGCCGGGCCGCATTTGGGCAATCGAATCGGCGAGCAGGCGCAAACCCATCTCCGAATAATTGTATTCCGGCGAGCTGAATGCGGCGCACCAGGCGCCGACCTGAGTGAAAAACGCCAGGAGTTCCGAGGCGCCTACGAAGCGTGCGATACGATTATCCTGATTCTCAAGTGGGGACTCGGCGAACGCGAGCGCACCGGAGTCTCTGGAGATGTAGCCGTGGGTAAGAAAATGAACCATGTCGACGCTGCGACCGCTCAGGGCCTCGCGCATCCACAGCAACCAGGGATTCCGCACTCGGTTGGAACGGTCAGTTAAAGCGTATTGACGCTCCGCCGGCGCGAAAGATTCGGCTTCGGCCGGATCATGAACATGGACATCGTGCAAACCCATGGACGCAACGCGTTGGCTCACACCCGAGAACAAATCGGCGTCGCAGAAGATATGGACAGTTGTGCGCCGAGGGACTGTGTTCAGAAGATGTTGTGCCATGCCGGCCAGATGATCGACCGCGGTGAACGCAGCTTTTGCGGTCGGCACGCTTCCGCACAGCGCTACCTCCAGGCTCTGCATGCTTTCTCGTGGCGGATTTGCGACGAAGTCCGGAAGCCGCAGAATCGGCGTGTTAAGCGCGGGTTGCAGAAGCTGTTCCCATGGCACCAGGTTCAGGTAGCCAATCGGTTTGGCCAAATGCAACCACAGCGGTCGGTCGCTGTACTCGCTATCTGCCATGACGGCCTTGAGACTGTCGAGTATTTCGCTGGGGAACTCGAAGGAAACCCCCTGGTAGGTTGTACAGGATCTTTCAAGCCGTTCCGGCAAACCGATAGCCGCCGCTTCGATCGCCCAGACGGCGACCAAGCCGAGCTGTCCGTCGCTACGACCCTGCAGTTTGATGCCGACCTGCGGCACGTCACCCGACAGGTCCATTGCAACCCGGAGGGCGAGCAGGTCGTACTGGCGTTTGAGCTTCTCAGCCATAGTGCCTGCCGGTCAGTGGGAAGCTAAAGTATACAGTGCCCACCAGGTAGCCTCATTGCTGATATCGCCGTGACCGTTGATCGCTTCATCGCCCCGGAGTCCGTAGATCTGCACCTCAGGGTCCAGATCATAAGCGCCGTTGACCGACTGGATATCGATCAGTTTCTCGTTACAACGACGCGGTCCAAAGCCACCGAGCGCGGCATAGCGGCTCGGCGGCTCACCGGCAGCGATCTGCGCCTCGCCAAGGTCTGTCTTACGGCGAAGAGCGAGGTGAAAGATCTTGGTGAGTGGAAAATCGTGGCGACTGAACGTTGAAAGTATGGGTTTCTTGACGCGCTCCAGAACAGGCTGATAGCCTCCCGAACGATTAGTGCCGGGAACCTTGCTGGCGAAGCAAAGATGTGAGACCGCAGGCTGCAACAGCAGCATTGAATCGACCTCCCTAGGTAGAGGAGCGATCGCGGTGGCTGACAACATAACTTTGCCGCCGTAAGAGTGGCCGATTTGGTGCAGTCTCGCGTCGCTCGCTGCCAGCAGATCATGGAGCAAGGGGCCGACGCCGCGAGCACCTACTTTACCGGCTCTGTCCTTCATCTTGTAGACGGTTACTGAGCGAATTGCCGGGCGCGGATCGAGTTTCTTGATTAGACCTCCGATAAACGCTGCTTGCGGACCATCATCAGCAGCCGAGTCGACGGTGCCGAAATCGTCAAGGTCATCTGGCTCCGCTTGCGCCTGAGCCCAAAACTCGACGAGATCCTCTGCTGAAACGGGCTCATCTTCGCCCAGTTCGTCATCCGAGCCGATATACACCTGTTTAAGAATTTCGGCGAGTTCCACAGCCTCGTCCGAATCCAGCGCGTCTCTTTGAGCAAGCTCATACAGCCGTGCCGCCGCCATGGCATCCAAATCCTCAGCGAGCGCCGAGATCTCTTCAAGCTCCTCTGCGACCGCCGTATCCATTGCCGCCGGATCGCCAGCCGCGATGGCAGGCCCCTTCTCCGATTCTCCGAAAACCAGCGCCGTACTTGGCCAAAATACTCCAACCAACAGGGGCTTGTAGCCACCTGGCATGGCGAGGTCGTGCGCAGCGCGCATGTCCATATAACCTTTGAGAAAGTCTTCATACCGGCCTGTCGCCACAGACCAGTCGTTGTTCCAGCCGTGCGAAAAGAGGAATATGTCGGAAAAGCCGCCATCGCGGGCCGCATCAATCAAATGGGCACGCGTCTTGGGACCAACGCACGCGCCACGCTTGTCAAAAGGAATGATGTAATAGGGAACGGCTTGGCCGTCTTCGAGCTGGATGGTCCGATACGGACCAGCACGGAGCATATGAGGCATTTATTATGGTCTCCGCGGACAATTACTTGCTGATGATGGGGAATGCTGCGGTTACGCGATCAAATATAGGCTAGTTTTCCTATACTTGCGTTCACGCATCGATTCTCAATGCGAGCGCCCCATGGCGAAGTAATTCTACCACCGTTCCGACAAACTGCAACTCAAACTTGTGCCTGTCAAACGTCTACCAGATACTGACGAACCTGTCTTGCGCCCAGTCGGGTCGTTCGTGAATGCGTAATCGAGGGCATCCGGGTTCCTGTCTGCGAGTAATGAGCTGATCGTCAGACAGGTCGATTCTGGCATCAGATCACGTCCGCGCGGTTCGTCCCAATGGGATTGCTGCTCCCAGTAATACCAAGCTGCGTTGATTAGCATGCATATGCCCATTGCCTGAGGCCGAGGGACATTATTCTCCAGGGTTGCTCGACGAGGCTATTCCAGGCGAAGCAGCAGTGGTCGACGATGTCGGCGTGGTTTTTGAAAACGCGGTTGGAGAGCCAGTTCTGGCGCATGAACTGCCAGACATTTTCGACCGGATTGAGCTCGGGTGATTTGGACGGCAGCAGCACCAGCGTAATGTTCCTGGGCACGACGAGTTCGTGCGCAATGTGCCAGCCGGCCCGGTCGACCAAGAGCACCGCATGAGCACCGAGGGCGACGGCTGTCGATATCTCTTGCAAGTGCAAGTTCATGGCTTGGGTGTTGCAATTGGGCAGAACGAGCCCTGCGCCGACGCCGCGCTCGGGACAGATGGCGCCAAACAGATAGATATATTTGAAGCGCTGATCCTTTGCCGCTCTCGGACGTGTTCTGCGGCGAGCCCATCGGCGGGTGAGCTTGTTTTTCTGACCGATCCGCGCCTCGTCCTGAAACCACACCTCTATAGGCGTGCCCTCTGGGAGCTTGGCCTTAATCTCTTCCAGGCGCTCGGGGAAGTTTTTTTAAATGCCTCCATGAGGCGAGGGTCCTGGGCGTGGTGTCGTGGCCGGGCGGAGATGTGGCGGAAGCCGAGCCTCTCAAGCAGGCGGCCCATGGTCGTCTCATCCATCGTGACGCCGAACTCCTCCCATACCCATTGCACCAGATCTTTAAGCCGCCACCGCACCACGCCGTGCACCGCTGGGATCGGTCCCGCTTCGACGATCTCAACCAAAGCCGCTTGCTCGGCCGCACCGAGCTTTGGCGATTTGCCGGGTGCCTTACGGTCGATCAAAGCCGCCGGCCCCTCCGCGTTGAAACGCAGCACCCAGTCCCGCACCGTCTGAAGCCCGACACCGCCGATCTTTGCCGCTTCAGACCGAGAGCCGCCGTCCAGGATTGCCGCAATCGCAAGCAAGCGACGGCACTGTCCCGCATCAAACGATGCCTTCGCAGCCGCGCGAACCCGATCTGCTGAAAAGTCCTCTCGAAGCTCAACTGCTGCTGTCATGGCAAACCTCCTATCCTGTTTGCCATGGTGAATCACATCAAAACCGATTCGTGAATCCACCTCGTGAGTCACGTACTACGCAGCTTGGTATAAGTCATACCTCCAAGCCAGCGCTGCACCTTGACATCGAACACCCGGTTCACCCGCTCCATCGTGATGATCTCGCGCACCCTGCGCAGCGCCTGATGCGCCCTGTGTCCGGGTCTGAAGTCAAAGGAGCAGCCGAGGGAGTCGCCTTCGCAGACGGCACTAACCCGCACTTCTCACATTAGCGGGTGCATAGGCCCCAAGAAACTGAGAAAATTCTTTTGTGACAAAGAGTTATCAGGTTCTGAAACGGGGTTCGGTGCAAACACACTGTACTTGGGATTAGCCTGAATTTGAAGGCTTCGATGTCCGTCGTGTGATTGCCGCATTCGATGGCGGCGAGATGACGTCGGATGCCGGCACGCTTTTACTGCGCCACACCGATAGGGCGATCGGTCTGTTCGACAGGCTTGCGGCGTGTTTTGCCGATCTTCGCGATCCTTACCTGACGGTCCACTCGGTGCGCTCCATGATAGGCCAGCGCATCTGTGCGATCGCGCTGGGGTATGAAGACATAGACGACCACAACAACCTGCTCCACGATCCGCTACTCGGGCTTGTGTTAGAGGGCCTGGGGTGCAAGCGCTCAGATTGTGCACCGCTTTGCCGGCAGGTCGACCTTGAACCGGCTGAAGCATGGCTCGCAAGGTGAACCTGGGCGCGATCACAAGATCAGCCATGACAGCGCGGCGATCGAGCGGCTGTTCGTCGAGCTGTTCTTCGAAGCCCACGCCACGCGCCCACGCGAGATCGTCATCGATCTCGACGCCAACGACGATTTCTGCACGGCCGCCAAGAGGGGCGCTTCTTCCACAGTTACTATGATTGCTACCGCTATCAACCGCTCTACATCTTCTGTGGCCGCAACCTGCACCGCGTCAAGATAGCAATGGCGTCTGCCTGTCCCTATGCCCACGAGTTCGCCCTGACGCACGCTGGGGTACGCATCGCGGCCCACTGAGCCGCCGGGCACCGAACCCTCCCGTCAACTGTAAACAACAAAGCGCAATTTGTACCACCCGGCAACCGCCGGACAAGCCAGCACGACCAGACCTCTCCACCTGACTGGCCCGGATCAAGAGGCTGGGGCAAACCCTACGTGAAGTCCAACAAGAACGACGAGCGTGATAGTTCGGCAATCGTCTCTTCACCGCGCAGCCCATCCAGGACTATGCGGATCTTCTCTTCGGCCGAATAGTGCTCGCGCGTCGCCCGTCGGATGTCTTTAACAAGTTTCTCTGAAGCTGTGCCTCGTGGCCCGGTTTTGGGTCTCATCTTCACTCCCAATGGTTACGATGAGCCAAAATCCTCCTCTATGCCATCTCACCAATCTGTACCATAGGCGCTAATGTCAGACACGCAAAGCGGACGTACAGCGCCCCTGTCAACCGGCTACGCCCCGAGCGAGGCCTTAATGAGTGGAAGATACTTCTGTACTTGTTCCCGGTCGCTGTCCTTCTCCTGTTCGGACAACTGTTCAAATGGCGTTTCAATCTGCCGCTCCCACTGCCCGACCAGTTCAGCTGGAACTAGGAGCGAGCCGTCCGACCGCTGTATGGCTTTGCTGTGCATGTAGCGCTGCCAATGGGACCAACGCTCGTGCTCAATAGCTGCCAAGGTGTCGAGTAGGTCATCAAGTGTCTGGGCGATTTGGTCGTTATTCATGCGGCGATCATATCATTTCGTTGACGACAAGCCGGCGATAATGCTCCCCAAGCTCCGTGAGTTTGCAGGACTTGCTTTGCATCGCCGCATGCCACATGTGCGGAACTCCTTCGGGGCGGACTAAGTTGACCTTCACGAGACGTTGAAGGGTGGCGAAAATAGCAGTTTTCTGCGGATCTGGTGGCGGAATGTCCGGATTGCTTCTCTCTTCCTTTGTACGCTCTGGCTCATAAGACGGATCGAGCTCGAAGTCATAGCCTGCACGTGGGAACAGCGTCGACAGAATCTGCAGATCAGCCAAAGGAACCGGTGCCTCTGCCCTCCTGAGCGAAACAAAGGATTCTACGTTTGTCTTGAACACTGGCCTTTGACCAGCCCAAGGGCCCAGTGATTGATCAATGTGAGCGTAGACGCTGCCCGGAGTGACATCGCCGATTAGATTGGCTGCAGCCCCCATGAGCGCGTCAATCATCAGCCCAGTGAATACGCCTCCAAGCCTTCCAGAATCCCCCTCCATTGCGTACTGGTCTTTCGTCGAGGCCGTCAATACGGTCATACCGCTCACGATTTCTGCGAGGTCTCTCACCATTGGCCTATCTCCGGCAACTCCGCTGTGGCAACTGTCCAATATTATGACCTTGTTGGTGACGGGTGATTGCGATGCGATTGTCATGAGCTCAGAAAGCGGGAAGCCATCGTCGCCAGTTTCGGAGTCACTCGCGCAGAGAAAACCACCCGTGTCCTCTATGTAGCCGTGTCCTGCAAAGTATAAGAGCGCAATTTCGGACTGGTCTCTGAAGAGTTCGCGCACTGCGTCCTTGAGTTCGTGCTTCCCGACCGCTTCAGTGGGTCCGGTGCCCAGCATTAGTCGGGGTTTGGTAAAATTCACCGTTTTATCCGCGTTGCGCTCAAGCGCCGCGTTGACGTCACAAGCATCTTTCACGCAACCGTGGAGCGGCTTGACGCGCTCGTAGTAGTCAATGCCGACGATCAAAGCTTTGCGCATCAAAGGTCATCAATCCAATTGGCAATGTTGTCCCAGGTCCAAACCATGGTGTTGGCGCCGACGAGATCGGTCCGATCGTCCTTGTAGGCCCAGATGCCGCGCAGCGGCTTCTTCTCCTCCTTGGCGCAACTAATTTCCCACTTCTGGCCGCTCGAGTTGAGCGAATTCTTGGAAACTATCGCGAGCACGCCGTCAGCACGCAGAATGCGGGTCCGGACACGCTTCTTCCACTCCTTATCGTAGGCCTGCTTTACTGACATGTCTATGTACTCAAACGGGGTGTCTGTATTCAAAGACTGCCCCTTAATCAGGTCGCGGCTGCGCTCATCTTCAATCGCAAACGCTACGAATACAACTTTCTTGTCAGCCATAGTTGATACTTCTCGTTGAGGTTATAGACTATCGTAGCATTGAAATGGTACAATAACGTGTAATCTCGGAGACACACTAAATTTTACGATTCTGCTATTGTTGCTGGACTTCAGTTAAGCGGTCTAGAAAAAATCCGCAGAAACGCCTGCTTTGTGACGCTGAATCGGCGTATCGTGGTCGGAATCTTTGAGCTATATAAAGCAACGGCAAATAAACTACATTCGATACAGCTAACGTATCGATTTAAGGGGGATATCTAATGCAGCTTTCGCAACGCTCGTTTTCCGCTACGAAATACGGACTAAATCGCCTCATATTTACAATTTTACTTCTGCTTAGTTTGTCAACTTCTACCTCTGCACAAATGGACAAGCGATCGTTACAATCTGCACTTGTTGGTCTCCAAGTCGATGCAGAGTGTAACTTTATGGGCGCCGAACGACGAGAGGCTGCCATTAAAATAGTAGAACTAAATTTACAAATGATCGGAATCGATCCCGAATCTGCAAAGGGCGAGAAAATCAAAAGGTTAGCAAACAAACCTGCCAGCGATTTCCCATGTGATGGCTCCTCAGCACCCACATTCTTTAAGAATGTAACTGACCCGATTGATTGTTTAACATGGGGCAGAAACTGCCGATAGACACCAGAGAATTCCACGCCCATTTATCCACGTAACTTCCTGTCACAGCGAGCTTAGTGCCTCCTTCCATAAAGAAAGTCCCGCCAATAACTGAGTGAAAGTGGTCCACCCCGAGTGCACGGATCACGCGTATCGTATCTATGTTTCACTACTGGATCGCTTGATTCTTCTTTGGTAAACCTCCGCATGAGAGGCGTCGGTAGCAACGTCTGGCAGATTTCGTTGACGAGTAGAGGTCCCGAAAATTTTGTAGCCCACGTCAAATCAAATTTTAATAGACTGCCATCATTATGGAGTGCAATTACATGAGTGCCGCCTGGTATAAACGATCCGGAGAGAAGAATTCTTGGATTTGCATCAATTCGTAATATTTCATCTGTTGACGGCACATCCCAAACTCTTATTGAGCTTTTAGTAACTGTCAAAATCTTGTTACCTTTATCGCTGTATGCAGCACTTATTACTCGGTCCTTGTGGCGCAATATCGCCAATAATTTCTTGGTCGAAACATCCCAAATCCGTGCGGTTGTATCCCAACTGCTGGTAATTATTTTGTCGCCATCTGGACTAAACTTCACGCTTGTAGGCCAGCCTGTGTGTCCGGCGAGTTCAAACAACTCTACACCAGTCGTTACGTCCCAGATCTTTGCGGTGTAATCAAATGAAATTGAGACAACTTTGTTTCCATTCGGACTAAAACTAGCAGATTTAACGCCATCTTTGTGCCCTTGTAGTCGGATTTTTTCTTCCCCAGTCACTGGATTCCAAATTCTAACCGTCTTGTCACGAGACGTTGTCAACAACCATTCTCCGGATGGACTAAATTCCATATGAAGAATTTCGGAAAAATACCCTGACAACTCAGAAACTATTTTTCCAGTTCTCACATCGTGGATTCGAACTGGCCAATCGTTTGCGAATATAGCAAGTATCCCCTTATTCTCATTTAGTGCTAAGACTTTCACGTTTCGAACAAAATAGATCTTGCTCTCAAGTTTTTGCTTTGTAAGCAAATCCCAAAATGAAATTCCGTCGTTTTTATCGATTGCGACGATCGTGTTACCAATTCGGCCTTGTTGAACCGATCTGACAACTCGACCGTCACCAAAGTCGAAACTTGTAGGTATTTCTAATCCTGGTCGAGCATTCCAGATTCTGGCTGATCCATCTCTTGATCCAGAAACAATAATCTCTGAGCGAGGATGATATGCTACGCTGTGTATCTGGTGCTCATGTCCTTTAAAGGTCACCAATTCGATTCCCGAATTGACATCCCAAATCTTAATGGTCTGATCCGCTGATCCTGTCGCAATTCGATTTCCGCTAGGGCTAAAGCTTGCCGAAGTCACCTCAGCTTTGTGACCCCGCAAAGTAGAAATTAAGCGTCCGGTTTCAACGTGCCAAACACGAGCCGTATTGTCGTGCGATGCAGAAACAATGCGCGTACCGTCATGATTAAAACTAGCGCTCTTCACCAGACCACTGTGACCTTTGAGTTCTTGGATCTTTTTTTCAGCTACAATGTCCCAAAGATGAATGGATCCATCCAATCTTGAAATTGCCAAAACCGCACTGGTTGGGTTGAATTTGGCATGCACCCCTTTACCTACTTGAAATTTGCGCATCTCTTTTCCGGTCCGCGCATCCCAAATGTGAGCCCAACCCTTTATTGATAAAGTCACGACAAAATGATCCGTGGGATCAAATTCTGCACTCATCACAACTCCTTTGTGAGGCTCAAGGACTATCAATTGGTTACCTGTTGCCACGTCCCAAATTCGTGCCGTGCCGTCTTCAGAAGCTGTAACAGCGTACGTTTCTGACACGCTAAATCCTGCAGTAGAAATGGTTTCCCGGTGGCCTTTTAGCACGACAACGGTTTTTCCCGTTGCAGCATTCCAGATGCGAGAAGTCCGATCGCCGGAAGCCGTTATTATGTAGCGACCAGACGAACTGAATTGTACGCTCGTTACAACGTCGCTATGTTGCTCAACTGCGCTGCCCAGATACAATCTGCTAAATCGATTGTGGAACGCGGCCCCTGCAAGCCGAGCTTCAAGTAAGTTCGACCATGGCTGTATGAAGGGAAGTGCGCCTTCTCGGTCGGGTAGACCAGACAGTGCTAGCCGGAGTGCTTTGTCCGGTTGACCATCCTGTATGGAGTCTGCGGAGATATTAGCAAACACCGTTGCTTCGCGTTTGAAAGTACTGCGAGCTGAAATCGCGGCGACGACAACGGCAGCAACCACAAGTAGTGCTATCAATGACAGGGCCCAAGCACTTCGGCGCTGTAGTAGCCGTGTCCGATCAAGCTGACGGCGCTGTTCTTCCAAAAAAGCGATATGAGATTTTCTGCTTGACTGTATGAACGCTATTTGGAGCACGGTTGGCTCGGGGGCTGTGGGCGGTCTAGAGGATAACCACAATTCGGCCGTCTCCAGCACAGTTCCTCTTAGAAGAAGGGCTTCTGCATCACGAATCGAGGCAACTTTTCGCGCAAGATCCCAGCGACGAGCCAAATCGCCTGTTCGTGTGTGCTCCCGGATCCAAGTGATGTCAGTTTCAAGCGCGCGTGCAAGTTCATCGACTGCGGTATCAAAGTCGCCCGATGCGCCTACGAGCTGGTCGGGAATGAAAAAAATGTAGTTAAAGCGTGAGAGCTGGTGGGGAACATCGTAGCCAGTGATATCTCTCGCGACAATCGGTATGAACCGCTTATTGAGGCTCTCCCCAAATTCAATTTCGTCTTGGCAGATTGAAGAACTGATCGACCCAGGACTAAGCACAAATACGATAGTATCAGCCTCTGTGATAAGCTGCTTGGTACGTGGCCACCATTCCTCCCCCTTCTCAACATGTGAGCGGTCCATATAGGCGGTAATGCCCAGCACACTAAGGGCTGATTGCAGACGATCTACAAATGCCATGTCCTGACGGGAGTAGGAAAGAAACACCCGTAGTTTTTCAGGGGCCGACTTATCGCGATCAGTAACTTCTTCATTTTTATGCCATTCACTTTTTAGTTCTCCCAGAGCTGAAGCTTTTGAATTGTCCAACGGTTCTTCATTTTGTTTTCTGTCGACTTCTGGCGCAAGTACAGCTTTGGGTCCATTGAAACGGGTTTTATTCTGATCCATTTTTCGATTATAGCCCGTATATTAACCAGATAATGCGCGAACCGCATAGGTTGCACAAGGTCAAATTCCATCTTGCTTATCTTCGGCCATTTTCCACCATTTTCAACGAATGTGCCTTTAGAATACTAGAGGTCCTTACCAAGAAATCTATTACCCTCGACGGTCGCAATTCGGGTATGCTTCCGACTTACACACAAAGTATTGTCGGAAACTACAATGTCTACGCTATTTTCGCGTGTCCCAATAATCACGATATTCATTTGGCTCGAACCCTTAATTCTAGCATCGATACCAAAACAAGGACCGCCTGAAGGTGGTGTGCGTAGGTCGCGCCGGCTCATCGCTCTGATGAAAAAGTTCAATCAAATTGTGCTCATTGCTGTCTAGCGTCAGCGCCCATGGGGGTGGACACTTGGGTTTGAGCGGGATTTAGTGGGATTGCGGTGTTCGCATTCGGGAAGCCGTAGATTTTTTTCGGTACCGGTGACGGGCCCCCAAAACGGCCATCAGAGAAAATGGGCTCCGTTTGGGGGAGAAACCGGACAAGCCGCGTTCTCCGGTTCACGCTCACCCGGTGGGCATTGTCAGACAAAAGTGAGCTGGCCTGAAAAGGGCGCTCTACAATGAACATCAGATCGCAAGTTGACGCCACTCTTCCAAAGCAACGGTGCGGTTGAGTTTGAACTCTTGGCGATTGTAGAGATGACGTTCCTGATTGAAATGGTTGTGAATTGAAGAGTGGACCGAGGCAAATTTCTGAAGTGACTCTGCGCTTCTGAATTTCGCCATCGCTCGCTCTCGTCGTCGAAACGGTTGATGTGAATTCTCAGCACGGTTGTTGAGCCAGCGACCAGTCACTTGGCGCCCAGCATTTCCGATGATGTTCATCGCGGCTCGATATGAGCGAAGACGGTCGGTGACCACCACCTCGGGACTGCCATACCGCCTCATCGCTCTCTTCAAGAACTTCAGCGCAGCTCCGCGATTTCGCTTCTTTGTGACGAATGCTTCAAGGATTTCACCTTCGTGATCAACCGCTCGCCACAGGTAACGGACTTCACCGTTGATACGAACGAAAACCTCATCCAGATGCCACCTCCATTGCGGCAGACCCCGCACCGACGATGACCGCTTCTTTTTGATTTCCGCCGCAAACATCGGTCCGAACCGGTTCCACCAGGCACGTACTGTCTCATAGCTGATGTCGATCCCTCGCTCGTGCAGCAGGTCCTCGACCTGCCGCAGCGATAGTGGAAACCGAACGTATATCATGACCGCGAGGCGGATGATCTCCGGCGAAGTCTTGAAATAGCGGAATGGGCTTCTCATCCGGTCAAGGTACGAAACCAGCGACAGCGGCTCAAGTCAGTTTGCTCTGACACCGCCCAATTCCCAACTGTGGAACTCGGCCACATAAGGGAACCCGGTCCGTTGCTTGATCAGACACAAGCTGGTTTGCCACTAGATATCTGACCGCGAATGCGATAGTATCAGACATAAACTAAAGGGGCACCAATAATGAACAGTAGACGAAGGAAGCGGATCTTAACCATTGGCCTTGCTTTGGTGATTTTCTCGCAAGTGATCTGGATTACTGTCCTTTCAGATTACGCAGCTAACGCATGTGACCCAAGGTGTACTGATCAAGCCGGGCCAAAATGGCCTTAATCACTATTTTTGGAGTTGATGTGGCACGAAGAAGTTTGTTGGAGACTCGGGTTGCATCCATATTGAATAGCACGGCGTAGCGACGGTGAATTCATACTGAACGAGTCGGTGCCAAGAATGCACACTGAACCATCGGAATTTACTACTGATTTCTTCATCAGTCGTTCCGGTGATTACGGCGAAACAGCCCAAGAGGTAGCCAGAGTCCTAAGGTCCGCAGGATACACAGCAGAGTACCAGGACGAAGACATACCCGTCGGAGCAAACTTCATCGACATCATGCATTCGCTTCTAAAGCGGTGCCGCCATATGGTTGCTCTTATTTCTCAATCCTACGAGAAATCTCCTTACTGCAATGCAGAATGGACGAATTTTTATGCAAGGTCCGATCAAACGGGCCGCCGGCTAATTCCTATTCGCGTGGATGGTGTGGAGCCGGACGGACTCTTTCGTTCCATTGTATATGCAGACTTAGTGGGTGTTTCTGATCCAACGGAGCGAGAACGAACAATATTAGACGCTGCCGTAGGTCGAGGGAAAGGACCAGCCCCTCGCTACTATGTTTTTGCGAACGTACCCGATAGAAATCGCCTTTTCACGGGTCGAAACAAACGTGTTGAAACTATTCGTGAGATATTTTTTGGTGGGAATGATGACACCAAAGTACATGGAAATATCTGTGCTTTAGCAGGGATTGGCGGAGTTGGAAAATCATCGTTGGCCTGCGAGTACGCACACAGAACGCAACCACAGTACGCAGGGGTATGGTGGGCATACGCAGAGAGTAGGGAAACACTACTATCAAGCCTTGCCGACTTAGCAAGTGCTATGGGCACCGCAACGAGAAGCTTCTCGGACATGAAAGAAGCAGCAAACCATGCATTTTCACAACTTCAGCGTTCAAGTCTTCCGTGGCTGTTAATATTTGATAACGTGCAATCGCCAGATGACGTACGGGGGCTGATTCCGAGAACAGGTGCGCATGTACTCATTACGTCAAAATGGCCGGAGTGGAGAAACACCGCGCATGAGATTTTACTCGATGTTTTCAGTAACAGAATCGCTTCTTTGTTCCTTTTGGACCAGACAGGTCAGACTGACAAGAAGGCTGCCGAACAGCTTGCGAATTCATTAGGGTGTTTGCCGCTGGCACTTGACCATGCTGCTAGTGTTTGTCGTCGTACGGGAATGGATTTTCGAACTTACTCAAATAAGCTTGAGGACTTGGTCGCACACGTGCCCCGAGGAGCCGCGTACCCCAAAAGCGTCGGGGCGTCAGTTGAGCTTTCTCTCAATGAAGCTATTGGTCGCTGTTCCTATTCGGAAGAAGCTATTGAAATTATCTCCTTTTTTGGATCAGAGGGAATACCCACCCGTATTTTGGACACGGATCAGCTAGATATCTTGAATAAAGCTGATGCAATAGCTGCGCTCGCCGAGGTTTCTCTCGTAAAGATTGAGAATCGATTAGGAAAGTCAACGATTTCTGTACATCGTTTAGTGCAGTTGGTAGTGCGTAAACGCCTACAGAACAAAGGTCAATTTGACCGGATGGCATCGATTGCCATCAGTTTGATGCTCAAATATTTTCCTGACAGCACGAAACAAATCGACCCCAATTGCTGGTCAGAAGCGTCAGAGCTTCTTCCGCACGTCCTCACTGTTCTAGATGTCGCGCCAGAAAGTATCAGATCTCAGATCGAAACGGTGCAACTGATGGATGACACAGGCAGATATCTTGTATCCAGAGCCTCTTTTAGCGAAGCGGAGCAGCTTTTCCAAAGTGCGCTTCATGCATTTGAAGCACTGGAACTGCGCCAAAGCCCCAAAGCGTCAAAAATGCTTGTCAGCTTGGCTCTCGTGATGAACGAAACTGGACAGTTTGAAGAGGCGGAGACGTTTGCCCGAGAAGCAATAGATGTAATTCCAACTGATGAGAATAGTCCTGAAGAGAATCTAGCTGACGCATTAACCGTACTGGGTAGAGTACTGCGCAGCCGCAAACAAACTATAGAAGCCGAATCTTGCTACCGTAAGGCCTTATCAATGTACGAACGTAAAAGAGGGTCCGATCACCATCAGTACGCATCCGGACTCAACAATTTAGCTTTGCTGTTCTCGGAGACGGGGCGTTTGATAGAAGCAGAACCCTTGTTCATGCAAGCGCTTAAACTATTCAGAAGTAACCTGGGTTTGGAGCATCCCGATGTTGCGAGAGCAACACACAACCTCGCTGATCTGATGGCGGAGCTCGGTGAACACGAAAAGGCGGAACAGCTATTTCTCGATGCCCTCGCCGTCAGCGAGAGAACGCTGGGACGCGACCATCCCGACGTTGCAACAACCTTGCACAATCTCGCCAGATCACACCACGCACTGGGCAAGACTGAATCTGCCGAGTTAGGATTCCGTAGAGCACTTGACATTTATGAGTCGAACTACGACGCAAATCATCCTTTCGTTGCAACTGCGAAAGCCAGTTTAATGCGCGTTTCCACGTCGAGTTGACAGTAAGAGAAACTTGAAGTTCCGTGTTGAATTGCGGAACTGCAAAATTACTTACGACCGCAAAGATTTGTGCCGTCGCCTCAGCAATATCTCAGGGGGCGTCGGTGGCAACCGAGTTGTCGTAGCTCTCCTCGTTGCGTGGTCTTCTGTTTCCCCTGAGGTGTCCGAACCGATCTCATCAGACCTTGAGCACAGGGAAATTCAAAATTCTTAGCCTCATGGATGCGCGCTTACCGGCTTCGCCATTGTGGTCCGGCGAATGGAACCGGACTTCCGAAGCAAACGAAGCATTGCTTGGGCGACCCTGCATGATCGTCTCCGACAACGGCACGGAGCTTACGTCGAATGCAATCCTGAAGTGGCAACACGACCGTGATGTGGAATGGCACTACATTGCGCCAGGCAAACCAATGCAGAACGGCTTCGTTGAATCATTCAACGGTAGGCTGCGGGCAGAATGTTTGAACGTTCATTGGTTCTTGAGCCTTGCCGATGCGGCTGAAAAGTTGGAGACTTGGCGTAGAGACTACAATGAGCAACGGCCACATAGCGCGATCGGGAACAACGTCCCCGCAGCGCTCATGAAATCAGCACACGCAGCCAGCCCGTGTTGCTGATGAAGCCGGAAAACTCTGACCGCCACTGAGGGCGCGTTGGGAGGCACTTCAAACAAGAACAGAGCTAACTTTTAACCGAGGACAACTTGGGGAGCAGGTCACACAACATGCACGAGAAAACGAACAATGCTTGTGTGAACTCCAATCACGGGTACCGACATAAATCTTGCGTAGCCGCCGATTGCAGTGACCAGGGGCCCTTTGGTGGTCCAGTTCCAGCGGTGGGTTGGCCGGTCATCGTATCTCTAATGTATGTCGCAGCACAATCCGGACCGAGCCGCCTGGAAAGTGGGACAGATCTGCGTTAGACTAATCCTGCCACTTGGAACACGTTGGGCTATTTTCGCCTCATTTGGCCACAACGCCTGTTGGGCGTCAAACGGATCGGGGGCATCCGGGGCAGTGCGGGTATTCTTAAGCTACCATTCTGCAGATGAGGCCGAAGCGCGCGGCTTGCGCGATGCCCTCGTGTCGGCCCGCGGCAGCCTTAAACCCTACTTTGCGCCGGATGAGCTGGGGCTCGGCACCATCTGGACAGAAAAGCTCGGGCGGGCGCTGGAGGAAGCTGAAGGCTTCGTATTTCTGTTCGGCCGCACCATCGGGCGCTGGCAGAAGCTTGAATATTACGATGCCCTGCAGCGCAAGGCGGACAACCCTGCCCTGCCCCTCGTTTCCGTTGTGCTGGAACCGGCACAGGCCCCCAGCCTGTTGTTCTTTCAGTCACTGCAATGGACCACGGCCTCCAACCTGAAGGACAAGGAACTGATCGGGCGCATCCTGGCCGGTCTCGATGATGAGGGTGATGCCCCGTCCGCTCCCTGGCGCCATGTCAATCCATTTCGCGGCCTGCATACATTGCGCGAAGAGGATGCCGCGTTCTTCTATGGCCGCGAAGGCCTCACGGCAGACCTCCTGGGTGCATTGCGGACCAATGCGCCGCAGCTTCTGGCGCTGGTGGGCAATTCGGGCGTCGGCAAGTCCTCATTGCTCGAGGCGGGCCTGTTCGGCGCACTGCACAGCCAGCGCCACCCGGGCAAGGGCAAATGGCCGGGCGATCTCAAGGACAGCCGGGCGTGGCTGCGGTTGACCTTCACACCTGGCGAACAACCGCTCTACAACCTGGCGCGCTGCCTACTCTATGACCACATCGCTTCAGGCGCCGACCGCGCCAGGGAAGCAGCCAAGTGGGCAAAGAACTTCCACGACGGTCTCGGCCTCGCCACGCTCATAGACGACATCTTCGATATCTACGAAAAGAAGCACTTCACTCCGCCATCAAGGATCGTGTTGAACATCGACCAGGGCGAGGAACTCTATACCCGCGCAACCACGCTGGGACCGAAGGATGTCGCCCGCTTCTCGGAGCTTATCGCCGCAGCATCGCAGGATGACCGTCTGAGCATCCTCATGTCGCTGCGCTCGGATTATTACGGACACCTGCAGAACGATGTCCCCCTGTTCGAGGCCTCCAACAGGATCGACGTGCCGCCCATCGGGCTGGCGGGGCTGCGCGATGTTGTCCGCGAACCGGTGAAGACACTGGGCGCGCGCTATGAAGACGACGTCCTGCCGGAAAAGATTGCCACCGCCGCAGCCGAGGCTCCGGGCGGCCTGCCCCTCCTGTCCTACATGCTGGAAGACATGTGGACCAGGATGCAGGGCGAGGATGGCGGCCAGGGGGTGCTTGAATGGGCGCCGCAAGTGATCGACCTGGGCGCGCCCCTGGTCAGCCGGGCGGAAGATTTCCGAAACGTCCATAAAGCGCGCGAAGCCGACCTGAAGCGGTTGTTCTGCATGCGCCTTGCCCATGTTCCGCAGCAAGGCGAACCAGTGCGCCGCCGGGCGCTCCTCTCGGCGCTCAAGAAGAACGAAGCCAGGCTCGCCCAAGAATTGGCCGACCGGAATCACCGTCTCGTGCACATCGGGGAAGAAAAGGACGGAGAGCCTTTCGTCGAGGTCGCCCATGAAGCGCTGATCCGGGACTGGCCCCGGCTCAAGGGGTGGCTCGAGGAGCAGAAGGACTTCCTCATCTGGCGCGGCGAGCTTGAGAGTGCGCATTCGCAGTGGGTCGAGGCGAAAAAGACCGACGACGGATTGCTCAGGGCATTGCCGCTGAAACGCGCCCGCACTTGGTATGACGAGCGCAAGCGCGACATCGATCTCAAGGACCGCAGGTTCATCGAACAGAGCATCGCGCGGGACGAGCGGGAAGCGGAGGACCGGGTAGCCCAAGAAGCTGAGCGGGCAAAACTCAAGGCCGAAAGAGTCGAACAGGAAGCGAAACAGGCAAAGTTGCAGGCTGCCCTGGCTGAAAAGGAGGTAGACCGGGCAAGGCTAAAAGCATCCGAAGAGCGGGAGCGCGCGCAGAGGCTGGAAGCGGAAGCCAAGTCCCGAAATATTCGGCAGTGGGCACTGATCGGTTTGGTGCTGATCCTGTTTGTGGCATCAGGCGTGGTTGGGCGCATGTTTCTTGACGCTCGGGAGGCGAACTTGGAGCTTGGACATACGAAAGCCAGCCTTGAAAAGAGTAATGCGGAATTGACTTCAGCGGTTGCAGAAGCCAACGAGAACGAACGCAAGGCGGTCGATCAACTTAGAGAACGACAGAGATCACAATCGCGGTTCCTTGCCAGAATGTCCCAGGACGCATTGCCCAAGAAATATTTGGGGAATGCCCTTTCTTTTGCGCTCGTGGCCACACACCCTCAAGACGCTGAAGCCCCACGCGAGCAAGCGGCTTTTTCAGCTCTTTCAACCGCAGCGCTGGAATATGCAGGTGCTCCCGTTAAGCCCGAGGTGGGTTTCGTTGGACACACCGAACCCGTGACGGGCGCGGTGTTCTCGACGGACGAGACCCACGTGCTGACCTGGTCTGCGGACAAGACCGCACGGCTGTGGGATGCAAAGAGCGGCGATGAGCTTGCCATCCTGCGCCATGAGGATCAGGTGACGGGTGCGGCGTTCTCGACGGACGAGACCCGCGTGCTGACCTGGTCTCAGGACAGGACCGCACGGCTGTGGGATGCAAAGAGCGGCGATGAGCTTGCCACCCTGCGCCATGAGGGTCGGGTGTCGGGTGCGGTGTTCTCGACGGACGAGACCCGCGTGCTGACCTGGTCTCAGGACGCCACCGCACGGCTGTGGGATGCAAAGAGCGGCGATGAGCTTGCCACCCTGCGTCATGAGGATCTGGTGGAGGGTGCGGTGTTCTCGACGGACGAGACCCGCGTGCTGACTTGGTCTGAGGACAAGACCGCACGGCTGTGGGATGCAAAGAGCGGCGATGAGCTTGCCACCCTGCGCCATGAGGGTCGGGTGTCGGGTGCGGTGTTCTCGACGGACGAGACCCGCGTGCTGACCTGGTCTGCGGACAGGACCGCACGGCAGTGGGATGCAAAGAGCGGCGATGAGCTTGCCACCCTGCGCCATGAGAGTTGGGTGTCGGGTGCGGTGTTCTCGACGGACGAGACCCGCGTGCTGACCTGGTCTCTCGACGGAACCGTACGGCTGTGGGATGCAAAGACCGGCGATGAGCTTGCCACCCTGCGCCATGAGGGTCCGGTGGTCGGTGCGGTGTTCTCGACGGACGAGACCCGCGTGCTGACCTGGTCTGAGGACATGACCGCATGGCTGTGGGATGCAAAGAGCGGCGATGAGCTTGCCACCCTGCGCCATGAGGGTCCGGTGTCGGGTGCGGTGTTCTCGATGGACGAGACCCGCGTGCTGACCTGGTCTCTCGACGGAACCGTACGGCTGTGGGATGCAAAGAGCGGCGATGAGCTTGCCACCCTGCACCATGAGGGTTGGGTGTCGGGTGCGGCGTTCTCGACGGACGAGACCCACGTGCTGACCTGGTCTGCGGACAAGACCGCACGGCTGTGGGATGCAAGGAGCGGCGATGAGCTTGCCACCCTGCGCCATGAGGGTCCGGTGGTCGGTGCGGTGTTCTCGACGGACGAGACCCGCGTGCTGACCTGGTCTGCGGACAAAACCGCACGGCTGTGGGATGCAAAGAGCGGCGATGAGCTTGCCACCCTGCGCCATGAGAGTCGGGTGTTAGGTGCGGTGTTCTCGATGGACGAGACCCGCGTGCTGACCTGGTCTGCGGACAAAACCGCACGGCTGTGGGATGCAAAGAGCGGCGATGAGCTTGCCACCCTGCGCCATGAGGGTCCGGTGGTCGGTGCGGTGTTCTCGACGGACGAGACCCGCGTGCTGACCTGGTCTCTCGACGCAACCGCACGGCTGTGGGATGCAAAGAGCGGCGATGAGCTTGCCACCCTGCACCATGAGGGTCGGGTGACGGGTGCGGCGTTCTCGACGGACGAGACCCACGTGCTGACCTGGTCTGCGGACAAAACCGCACGGCTGTGGGATGCAAAGAGCGGCGATGAGCTTGCCACCCTGCGCCATGAGGATTGGGTGTCGGGTGCGGTGTTCTCGATGGACGAGACCCGCGTGCTGACCTGGTCTCTCGACGGAACCGTACGGCTGTGGGATGCAAAGAGCGGCGATGAGCTTGCCACCCTGCGCCATGAGGGTCGGGTGTCGGGTGCGGTGTTCTCGACGGACGAGACCCGCGTGCTGACCTGGTCTGCGGACAAGACCGCACGGCTGTGGGATGCAAAGAGCGGCGATGAGCTTGCCACCCTGCGCCATGAGAGTTGGGTATCGGGTGCGGTGTTCTCGACGGACGAGACCCACGTGCTGACCTGGTCTCTCGACGGAACCGTACGGCTGTGGGATGCAAAGACCGGCGATGAGCTTGCCACCCTGCGCCATGAGGATTGGGTGTCGGGTGCGGTGTTCTCGATGGACGAGACCCGCGTGCTGACCTGGTCTGCGGATAAGACCGCACGGCTGTGGGATGCAAAGAGCGGCGATGAGCTTGCCACCCTGCGCCATGAGGATCTGGTGGAGGGCGCGGTGTTCTCGACGGACGAGACCCGCGTGCTGACCTGGTCTGCGGACAAGACCGCACGACTGTGGGATGCAAAGAGCGGCGATGAGCTTGCCACCCTGCACCACGAGGGTCGGGTGTTAGGTGCGGTGTTCTCGATGGACGAGACCCGCGTGCTGACCTGGTCTCTCGACGGAACCGCACCGCTGTGGCCAAATTGGCGCACGCTGGACGAGTTGCAGGATTACGTATCGGCAATCGTCAAACGATTACCACTCTCAAAAGCCAACCGCTGCGACGCTTATCTGGATCTTGAGGGATGCGATTAGGCGACATTCGACCGCGCGCTATCCCTCCTCCTCCGGCGGACGGACGCGAACCAGGGCTTGTGAGCCGATAAGTCCTGCCCGGCGCACAAAGCGCTAACGGCATTACACAAGCTGCACATAACAAACAAACAACCACGTACGATGCGGGCCGGTGATGTCACCCACAGTCTGCTTGCCGGCAAGACACGGCAGGAAGCTCTTGCCGCGCATTTCCCCTTTCGGGTGGTTCTTGTTGATGCGGATCGGAGCTTCGGCGCGCCCGTCCTGGAAGCCGAATATGACACGGTCCCGCAAGGCGATCTGGTCTTTCGTGAATGCCTTGAGATCTTCTTCGTCTACAATTGCCTCCAGACTATCAAGCAAGAGTTGCAGCGTGATCGGTTCAATATCGTCACCCCACCCACCGAGTCCGGGGGCATCCCAGATGTCGGTAAATGTCTGGTTGTGCCACCATACGACGGGATCGCCGTCCAGGTCGTCTGGCTCCTATTTGAACTTCTTACTGCGTTTCTTCCATTTCACAAGAACAAGACCGATGGGAGCAAAATCCCTGAAGGTCTCATTCTTGACAATTTCGCTGAACTCGCTGACGGGATGCCCCCTGAGATCGCTCGGGACGAGTGAAAGATAGACCTTCCTCAGCAAATCGTTCTCCATGCCCTTGACGTCCGGCCGGCCGCGGAAACGCTGATAGCGGGAGATGACGGGAACGTATGTGCGCCCCTGCGCGCATTTGAACGGATCAAGCGCCTCAAGCGGCTGCTCGAACTTCGGATCATCGCGCAACCGCTGAATGATATGTCGCAGTTTGCCCAGCCACGCATCGAACTTGCCCTTCGCGAACAACGCCTCCAGGTTCTCGAAACGGCTGCCCTCAGCCAGTTGTAGGACGTCGAGAGCGAGGTCTCCCTCCAGGCGGGCGTTTTCGATCTCGAACTGTTCGATCCCGGCGGCCTTTTCCAGGGTACTTTCGCCGTCGTTCCCGGCTACCCTGATCGTCTCGCTCAGGTGAATGCCAAGCCTGGGCGCAAGAAACCTCGTGCGGATGAGCGGTGCGAACTTGGACGAAAGATCCGCAATCTCCTGTTTGATTTCACCCCATTGTTTCATCCTTTTCATGTTTTTGTGGAGGATGTTCGTGAAGTAGATGCCGCGGCAAACGAGGTCGCTGAACAGTTTCTCAAGCCCTTTGTAATCGCCGATGATCCACTGCAGATCCGCCAGCGGGTCAGGCGGGTTTTCAATGCCAGGTGATTTCAGCAGTATGATGGGTCGACCGGATCCTTTATGTACTCCTCTGAACATCCCGATTTCGTAAATGCACCACCGCCAACTCGCCTGCTCGTCCGTATAGATGAAGATGAGGGCGTGCGACTCGTCGATCTTCTTCTCAATCCAATCGCGCCATTTCTCTCCGCCGCGCATGCCGGTAAACTTGGCGAACTCGATCTTTTGTCCGCTTGCACTGGCGAGCGCCGCGGACAAGCCATTAGCAATGGCTTCGTCTTCGGACCTGAAACTCAAGAATATCTTGACGGTGTCCAAGTCTGAATTGTCGAATTTCTTGTTTGGTCTTCCGGCATGTGCCATGTGCGCTCCCCCGGTCTGCAACATGTCTTGTAACTTCCATGGAAAGGTACCACCCATGCGCGCGGATGCGAGTCATTATTTCTCTTGTGGCCGAGTGCACCGATTAAGCGGGGGCAACAGGCCTCGTCATGCCCGATCCGGTCTCAACCCGTTGTCCTAAAAGAGATTTGATGATCTTATAGACTTGAAACAAGGAAAGGTACGCTCCAGTGTCCGAGCTAGACGAAATCAGATCCGCCCTGTGGAACGACCCTGAAAAATATTCAGACTCGCCCTATCAGCGAGACCTGTTCGAACAGTATCGCCTGTGTCTGCAAATGGCTGACAAGGTGAGCGAGCGGCGGGGTCTTACCAACAATATTTTCCTGACCTTCAACAGTGCCGGCGCGGCGGCACTGGCCGTGAGCTATCAGTCGATCGGAGACGTACAAGCGGTGGTCATCCTGGCCATCGGCATGGTGCTCTGCTTCGCCTGGGGATTTCTGCTCCGCTCCTACCGTTCGTTAAACACCGCAAAATTCAAGGTCATTGGTGTCATGGAAGAGCGCCTGCCTGCTTCGCCATTCTGGGCCGCGGAATGGAATGCGCTTGGACAGGGCAAGGACTGGCGCAAACATTTGCCGCTGTCCCCGCTGGAAACCATTGTGCCAATCGGCTTTGGCGTTGCCTACGCGCTGCTCGCAATCGTCACCATTGTGTCCGCGACGTGATCCGCGCGCCATCAACAACATAAGCCTGCATCACGGCGCATCCTTAGTTTCCAACGGACGATCCGCTTAACATGGCGCGCAGATGTGTCCGCAACTGATCGCCCGCCAGATACTTTGTGATGTCGTGCCGCCATACTCCCCAGTTCGACTGGTGATCATCGAGTACGACTGAAGATCCGGATTTCTTGTAATCGTTCCTGATTTTCGGGTCGGCGGCCGCGACGACATCCAATTGGCCATAGACATTAACCCAACCTTCACCGACCTTGTCGGACGGAAACCCATCTTCACGCGACCACCCAGGTCGCAGCTTATCCTGAACCTCGTCAATGCCGAGCGGGCTCCCGATCGTGATCAGACCGTCCACGTGTGGACAATCGGCGACCCGTTTAAGACAGTCATAAGCAATGACAGTGCCCATGCTGTGGCTCACCACGATATGCGGCCCATCCGCTGCGCCGTCTGCTCTAAGCGCCGATACAAACCGTTGCCGGGTTTCATCCCGCACCTTGAAGGTTTCGCCCGGACGCGGGGTGTGTTCGACGTTGAAGAGATAGTGGTGAACATCGCGCAGGAAACGTTTCAGGAATCGCCTTTTCACGAGCCACGGCAAAGGGATGCGTTTGGCCTGTGGCCCGAAGTCTTCCAGATTTTCGGACGCCCAGTCCATTGCGTTTTTCTCGTCTTCCTCCGGACCTTCGAGGTCGATCAAGCCATCCCGCACGCTTTCAGGCGCCAGTTTTTTTGCAACCGAACGCATCCACTCCTCTTCAGCATTGCCGGCTCTTTCACCCGGCAGGATGATTGACTCCTGATGCGACGGGCCCGGATACGAGATGAGCGATCATAATCTTGTTACAAAAAGCTGGTCTGGAATGCTCACTGTTATTGGCCGGGCGGCCATTCTGTGTGTAGTCATGATGCTGGTAACCGCCGTGTTCATGTCCGCCTTGTCTGCATTGTTGAACCGGAGGGATGCGGCGCCTGAGATAGTGCTTACTCCTGGCATTTTCTTGCCGACGGCTGTCTGGTTACGCCCAAACATTGTGAAATTTGGCGACAGAACTCTGATCGGGGATGGCGAAACCCGGTTCATTTGCTCGCGTTATTCCGGACAAAGAGTATCCTACAAACTTGTTGACAGCGCCGGAGTGAATGCAGCGCAAGAACGGAGGTTCACAATCAATGGTATTAATCAAGCCCTTCGATCGATTTTGCGACCTGAGCAAGAAGGTTCACGTCTCCTTTACGTGAAAACACAGCATGGATTTGGCACGGCCCTCGTTCAGTACTGGTTTCACGATTTTCACAATATGTTGAAAAGCCCGGTCATTGCAGGGGCTGTGGTTTATCCAATGATGATCATCTTTGTTTTTTCGGTGATTGCATCTCGAAAAGTATTGGAGACAAATGTTGCGGATGGGTTCGTTTGTGCAGAAGCCACTTTGATTTTCCTAATTTACCTCAGCGTGTTAATCCTGGCTGGGTCATATTTTACGGACCATGCCGAAAAACCTTTGGAAATGCTGTTTGATCGTGAGAATATAAAAGTAACAGTAGTCAAGTCAGAGGTTTCAATCAGCTGGCAAAGGGTTTTACTACTAGATGTAGTTTTACCCGTTGTGGTGATCGGGTGCGGGATCCGGTTGTGGCGCAGGCCGTTTTCAAATTGCATCGCCCGGATTGGTACTTTTGCCACCACGGGAGTTGTGATGAACCTATCCCTCAACGCTCTGGCAGGGCTTGTGCTGTTGATGAGCGGCACAGCTGATTTTCACTCCCACTTCGTGGCCATCAAGGAGTATGCCGTCCCGCTTCAAGTGATTGGTATGGAGATTTCTATGGGCCACAAGCCCGATCTCACGGATAGTCCAGTGCGTCACCTGGCAAACTGGGATGAAGCGTGCCCGGCTTGGAGCCGCTTTGAACTGCGCGTGACCGACCCTCAAGACGGTGACCTGCATTCCAGATAGTGGTTTAGGTGTGGGCGGAGTTTGATTTGACCGAAGTCTTTGAAGGAAAATTGGATAAACCGAAAGACAGACGTCAGAACAGATTAGCCGAACACACGCCACTATGCGTGGCGCACCGCCTCAATGCTCTTACCAAAGCCGCGATGTGCGCAGGGCCAATGGCGGTCACAAGGTGCTCCTTCCCCCAGCGGCTGATGCGTCGTTCCTTGCCCGTGGTGCATTAGCTTTTGTGGGGGCAGTTGTCGGCACGACGAAATGGGTGAGTTGTGACCTGCTCCCCAGAAAGATCCTTGATTTAAAGTTAGTCTGTTCCTTGAAGAAGGAGACGGACGATGAGACGCAGCAGGTTTTCAGAAGAACAGATCATCGGGATCTTGAAGGAGCACCAAGCGGGGCTGTCAGCGGCTGATCTTTGCCACAATCACGGCATCAGAGATGCGACCTTCTACAAATGGCGATCCAAGTAGGGCGGTATGGAAGTGTCGGACGCCAAGAAGCTCAAAGGCCTTGAGGAGGAGAATCTGAAGCTGAAGAAGCTTCTGGCCGAGCAGATGCTGGACAACTCGACCTTGCGCGAGATGCTCGGCAAAAACTTCTGACGCCCGGTGTAAGGAGGAAGGCCGTGGACTGGGCTATCAGGGAAAAGGGGGTTGTCGCAGCGCCGAGCGTCTGACCTGGCGGGCATTGACCCTCGGGTTTATCGCTATCGATCAGGACGGCCGGACGATGAGGCTCTGCCCAATCGGTTGCGGGAGCTGGCCTCAAAACGCCGCCGGTTCCAGTATCGCCGTATGCACATCCTGCTGAAGCGTGAGGGCTTCCATGTCAATTGGAAGAAGCTCTACCATTTGTACAAGGAAGAGCGGTTGACGGAGAGGAAGCGTGGCAGTCGCAAACGAGCGCTAGGCACCAGAGCGCCCATGACCATCCCGTAAGGCACCAATCAGCGTTGGAGCCTGGACTTTGTGTCTGATGCACTCGTCGACGCTCGGCGGTTCCGCATTCTGTGTGTCGTCGACAACTTAACCCGTGAATGTCTGGCAACCGTTGTTGACAACTCTAATTCCGGTGTCCGTGTTGCTAGGGAGTTGGATCGGATCTGTGTGAGCCGTGGCCGGCCTTGCATAATTGTCTCTGACAACGGCACGGAGCTCACGTCGAACGCGATCTTGAAGTGGCAACTGGACGCGCAAGTCGAGTGGCACTACATCGCGCCCGGTAAACCGATGCAGAACGGCTTCGTTGAATCATTCAACGGCAGGCTGAGAGACGAGTGCCTGAATGAGCATCTGTTCTCCAGCTACACCCATGCCCGCACGGTCATCAACGTATGGAGGATCGACTACAACAACACCAGACCACACTCGAGCCTGGTGGGGCTCACACCAATGGAGTTTGCAACCCGGTTCAAACTGGACCAGAACATGAACAGGACTAACTTGTAAACGCGGACAATCTGGGGAGCTGGTCAGAGCACTTCGCCCAAACGGCACTGCGTTGAACTGATATAGGCCATCGGTACATGAGAGCACTATCCCGTTGCAGGAAAGGTCGTCAATGCACTATCTTTGAAACTGGACCACTTGGTGAGAGATGCTCCGTAAATTAAAAGTATAGGCTGCATGCGAAGAAACTTATGGATGGCTGCACCGGACCGCTTGATAACACCTCTATCGTGGTCCGGATGTCTTTTCTTCGCGGTGATTGGGTTGGTCTTTGCATTCGTCGCTAAACCCAATCTTGGTCTCGAATATAGTGCCCCACTCCTTATACTTTTCGCACTCACTGTTGGTCTGTGTAGTGTGTTTTTGTACGTCGGCTACGTTGTCTTATTTCACGATCTGCCATTTTTCATTGCAATGCGAAAATGGTACATCGTTGCGATTTATTTTTTGTTCTATGCGTGTCTCGCTTTCACAGCATGCTATATTATAGTTTTGAATGGAGCAATCGAAAAAGATTTCCGTGTAAAACAAATGGTTTCAAAATACTATTTAGAATTCATATTGTCCGAATACTCTACCGATTCTAAAAGCTCTGATGAATTACTTGAAAAACAATCTACGCACGCTGATGAAATGATTGAATATATTCGCGTAGATATTATGCGATTCAATCTAACCACCCCAGAACGAGAGGCTGTAATAGATCTCATAAGCAGAAAGATTGTTCCCACAGAAAGAGTACGACCCAATGATGGCAACTTCGTAGAGTTGTCAGCATTCCTAACTGGTGTCACTGGGCTAACTCTGCTCATATTTGTCTTACCGTATCGAATTAAGCATTGGCGTTTGAGACGTGGACGTCCAAAAGACTCTAAGCCAGTTCAAGTCTCACTAAAAAGCCAATTCTCAAAGAGAGACTGGGCTGCCTATATAATACAACGATTGAGCCATCTTGGAGTCATTTCTGTCTCCACAATTGTCTGTTTCATCTTGATAAGTTCATACATTATTACCCTTGAACGAGGTAAAGATGCCGTTGCGTTTTCCTTAAGTGCTCCTTTAGCGTATTCAGCGGTGTTAGCCGTGTGTTTGTTTTATAGCGTTTGGGTGCTAGCGGCCGGACGAAAACGATCAGTCTTGTTTCTTCGAAAATTTGGCGACAAAAATTCAAACAATTTACTAGCAAATGTAGTTAGGGACTCACTATCCGACAAGGTTAGATTGTTTGTGTTGGATGATGGGGAATTCTCAGCCGTAACACTTCAGTTGAAAGATCGCATTTCCGCTATCGGATTTGTTGCTCCATTTATTGTTATCTTGATTGCAATGATTTTTGGCACTTTCAATGTTACAATTGGCCCGTCTTACGGATCGAGTTCGATAACTGAAATAGTCCCCGACAATACTGTTGTTAATCCGAACGCTGTTAGAACAAGATTTCTTGATAGGAGAAGTCCACTTTTTGACATGCCGTACGGTCTGTTTTTATGGGCGGCGACCATATTATTGCTGTTGCCGATTTTTGTATCGGTTATCGGAATACTTCGACCCAGTTTGACAATTGTGAGTAGGCGAGACATCCACAAATTGGCGAGGAGGATTGCGTGGTCGACCAGTTGGTTCACTGCACCACGTATGCTCGCGCCAATGACCACCTTGGGAAAAACAGACACGAGGATCTGGAAGCATGTTGTCCGTGAGTTGGTGGTTATGTGTGATTTAGTCGTAATTGATCTGACACATAATTCAGAGTCGCTGAAGTGGGAACTTACCACATGCCTGAGAGAGGCCCCGAACAAATGCTTGGTCATTGAAACTCAGACTGATGCCGATAGTCCAGCTGATCGTCTGGTAGATGAATTCAATGTAACGCCCGTAGCTTATAAGTCGGCCGATGATATTTTAGACCTTTCCGATCATATTTCTCTGCACCCAAAACTGTCACCAGAAAAGATGTTTAGTTCCACATGAAACTGCGACCCACGCACTGTAATCTAGGCCTAGAATCTGCTCTTTTATATGCTGCTCTGACAAACTTAGCCCGAAATAGTGTGCTGCTTTTGGTTTTGACACTATTCTTTACCCAAGTGTTAGCAGTCGGTTTGAAACGATTTCCCGAGCATGAAAAGGTAATCATGCTGCCCGGGTTGGTCTTACCAAGCGTTATTGTCTCGAGTGGGGAGAGTAATGTACACAGATCTAGTGAGAACAGTGGACCCGGTTTTTTGTGCGGATACCCGCATGGTCAACGCACCGCGTTTCGAATGCTTGACGGTGGCGGAGCAAGGGCAGAACAACAAAATTCTTATTCGATTCTGGGCATAACTCGATTTCGCTCGAAAATGGTTCACTCCCAAATTGACAGCATGCGCCAATCCAATCCTTCGCTTCCGAGTTCAATAACGTACGTTCAAAAAAGCGATGGCATTGGAACTTTGCTGACTATGTTATGGTTTGAAGATGCCGGGAAACTTTTGCTTGACCCAATTTGGGCGTTTCTGTTTTTGTTTCCAATGCTATTAATATTTTCTGTATCAACTCAAGTAACCCGCCTTGTTTGCGATTCAAGGCCATCACGTATAATTGACGTGATTGAGTCGGGGGTGTGGTTTTTTGCCTACATGGGCACCATCATCACACTTAATTTCATTTTGCTTGGGCAAAGCGAGTTAACACAGGTAGTTCTATCGACGCATGAGGGAGCCAACACCTTAGAAAAGATTCGAATACCATCATTATACTATCATGTTACTGAGATCGTTCTGGGATTAGTTGTTTCCGGTTTCACCATACGTGCACTTAGACGACCGTTTTCTATGTTTTTGGTTCGATCTGGTGTTTTTGTGGTAGTTGCAATCGCTACAAATTTCTTTTTCAACATCGTACTTGGAGCTTCACTGTTGTTGAGTGGATACACAGACATGCGATCGAATTTCGTTGAGATCAACGAGTATAAACCGGCGGTTAGGGAGGCGAACGCATTAATACTACATGGCAAAATGCCCAACCTGGAGAGCAGTCCGATCCGCCACCTAAGAAACTTGGACGAAGTGTGCCCGCCGTGGGCGCGATATGAGCAGGACAAAGATAAATAGGTCCGTCGTTTTCTTGCCTAATGACTGCATTTACGTCAACTGTGACGGAAGCGGAAGTCCTGAACAGTATTGCGACCCGACTGATGGCGGGACTTGCGATCTTTAGGCACACGGTCGGGCGTTGCCACATTAACCGCACTGCACGAGCCTTTGGACGCAGGATACTATAGTTTGTCGTTCGTGAACAATTCGGTTTTCGGGTTGAGATTGGCCTTGGCGTCATGCTGGAGGCTATAGCGAGCAGGCGCAACAAATCCCTCAGCCACTTGAGCAAGAGAGAGAAGTTGTATCCGGTGGCGGCGAGGATAGCGTTGACTGCCTCGCCCTGGACGTGGGCGAGGTAGTTGCGGTCCATGCGGTGCTCATTCTTGATATGCCCGATGACCGGTTCGACCGCCGCCCGGAGCCTCAGCTCACGCTTGATCTGTGGCGTCATGCGGTGCTTCTGGCCTGTTGTGAAGACCCTGAACTTGTGGCTCAAGGGTGCGTTGTGGCCCTTGTATCCGGCATCCGCGAGGATGCGCTCGATCTTGGCCCCGATGGTGCGCTCCATATCGGGGATGATGGTTTCGAGCGTGTGGCCGTCATAGGGATTGCCAGGCAGCGGGATTGCCGGGCAGCGCCTTAGCGTGGAGGGCGAATTGGCCGCCCTTTGAGCGCTTGAGCGTGGTGGCGATGGAGACGTTCACGCCGAACTCGTAGGCCGCATGCGCCTTGCCTTTGCCGATGCACTCCACCTCCGGCGCATGCAGGGAGTAGATCTTGCGCCCGCGCTGGCGCTGCCTTTGCTCAAGCACGCGCCCGGCCAGATAGAGCGGTCGCTCGAAGATGGCCTCGAGGTCGTCCTCGCCGGCGATCTGGCGCGAGATATCGCGGATGGTACGGCCCAGATAGGTCCTGAGCGTGCGCAACGACCGGTTGACTCGCTTGAACTGTTTGGCGTGGGCGTAGCGCTGGTGTTTGATCAGCGCCCGCTTGCCGACCCGCACATAGGACCGGCGCAGGTCCAGCCCGACTCCTGGCCAGGCCAACAAGCCGTTCGCGGGCCCGGTTGAGCAGCTTGGCATCGGTCGGGAACATCACGTTCTTGGGCTGCACTGTGGTGTCGACGATGACCCGGCGTGTGTCCGGTGCCCATGTCGCCATATTGCTTACGCCAGCGATAATAGGTTTGCTCCGTGATACTCACCTGACGGATCGCATCAACCCGGACAATTCCTTGCCCAACCAGTACGTCGACCTGGCGCAGCTTCGTGACAATCTCTTCGGGTTTGTGGCGCTTGCTGGCCATAGTCAGTCCTCCTTTTGCTAAACAATAGGATGGACAATTCAAAGGGGGAGGATCAGGACCAACATCCAAAGCCGGACATGGAAAACATCAAACAAACGTTCGATCTGATGTGGCTCGCGTGGGGGCATCGCAGAGTGCCAAGCAACCTGATACTGGTAGGGCGTCTGTTTATCGCATCCTTTCGGGTTAACTCGACGAATTGCATTCCGACACCAAATACTATATATAGTTGCAAGGATAGATTCCTAACAGGTAATAAGAGAACATACATGGTGTTCAATTTGTTCATTAGCCATTCATGGTCTTATGGTGATGCGTATGATCGCCTTGTCAAAATGTTGGATAGCGCGCCGCGCTTTGAATACCGCGATTATTCGGTACCCAAAGATGATCCAATACACGATGCTGACAATGCAACACAGTTGCGGGCGGCAATTACAGCGCAGATGAAGCCTGCTAGCGTAATTTTGATTATGGCTGGGAAATACGCAACATATAGCAAGTGGATTAAGGAAGAAATTTCCATAGCCCAAAATGGTTTCACCATTAAAAAATCGATAATTGCTATCACCCCTTGGGGCGCACAACAAATATCATCCGTGGTTCAAGAAGCTGCAGATGAAATATCTGGATGGAATACAAATTCAATTGTGAATGCCATTCGAAATCAGGCATAGTCCAAGTGTCCACGCGTGGAAAATGTAAATACTCTCTGTTGATCCGAAATATTACTGAGGCCAACGCCGCGGTCCTTCTCTTGGAATCTATAAGTACCACGTCCAAAGCTTCATGGAAAAACTGCTCGTTTCTTGACCTACTCCCCAAGAAATGGACCGTTTTTGGTGGTAATTTTCTCGTTATGAGCCAGGCAGGCCTTTAAGCTTCTTGACATCCGATATTTCCAAGCCGCCATGCTTGGAACGCCATTTGTAGAATCTCGCATCGTTGATGCCGTGCTTGCGGCAGAGTTCCGCAGCGGAGAGACCCGCCTGATGCTCCTTCAGGATCCCGATGATCTGCTCTTCTGAAAATCTTCTCCGCTTCATAGTCCGTTATTCAAGAGCGTGCCGTGTCACGAGATCCGGGCGGTGCTGAACAGCAGGAACCAGTTGGTCAAGATCAAGCGTGATCTTGAGAACCAGATCCGTGGTTTGCTCAAGAACCTGGTTCTGGTCATCGGCAAAGCGGGAGATAACGTCTTCCGTCGCCGGGTCGAAGAGCTGCTTAGCCGGGATGGTCTTTTGTGGGAGGCCGTCCGACCCCTTTCTGGAGGTCCGCGAGAAGGTGGCCCGACGGTTCAAGAGCCAAAGTAACGTCAAATCGCTCCAAGATTTCAAATCCTGCTGACATAACCACAGGGTCACCGGGTTCACAAAAATCCAGTGTTACAATTGTGCCAGGTTCCGGAAGAGCAGCACCTTCGAACCAAGAGACGGCGAGACTCGGCACCTGGCAGTCCTCCGCCCATACTTGTTGTACTGCCATGGAAGAAGCGCTTCCTCGGATGATCACCGCCTACCTGCAACCAATTCCATGTCGCATCAATCAGCCTTGGGAAGTGCCTCCCACCAATCGGGCCACCGGACTTTTTTTGGCCTCCGGGTTGCTTTCAGGACTTTCTGCTGCTCATTCAGTGTCAGGCGCCGGCCACCGAGACGTTCAAGCGCCTTCTCGACGATCCAGGGCTCGAGCGCGATCCGTGCCGTTTCACGATAACGGTCGAGCTTTCTCGCCATCCGCAGCGGCTCGAGCGCGGGAGTGACACTCCCAGGGGCAACGAAGATGACAGTTCGGTTCCGGAGCTCATAGCCCGCAGCGATCGAGCGCTTAGCTCGGGCGGCCTCGATCGCGGATGCGGCATCTCGTGCCGCCGCGCCGTCGCCTGCAAGACCCTGCTTGGCGAGGTGGAGAACAAAGGCCTCGGCCGCGGTGACGCGCTTCTCGACGCCATCCTCCCGGATCGTCACCATCTGCCCCAGTACGGCTTCGTAGGGCGGCTCCTTCCTCTGGCCGGGTGGCCGACCTCTCGGGTTGCCGCTTTGACCCTTTTGAAATCGCTTGGCCCTTGGCGGCTTGCCGTGTCCGATCTCCTCCTCGGCGTTCATTCGTCGGTACCTCGTGGCCAGCGCAAAGTATCGGGGTCACGCGTGCAGCGGCGGATTTCCGAGATTTGTTGTTTTGTGAGCTTACTCCCACCTCGCCTCCGGCTGAGGGCCGCCTGCACGGCCCAGGGCTCTAGCAGAAGTTGCTCGCGATCCGCACCGATTTTCTGGCGCTCAGAATTGCGCTTCGCAATTTCGAGAATGAGCATCGCCTCGTCGGCATTGGACGGGTCGGGGCCCTCGAACTTGAGGCCGATCGTCGGCGTCCATTTCTTTCCCTGCTGAGCGGCGAGATACTCTTCGCGCTTGGTGATCATTTTCAGGACCTCCCGACGAGCAGCGTGAGTTCCTGCGATCGCACCTTGATATGTCTTATGCTGTAGCGCCTCTTCGACGGTCACCTCACGGGGAATGCCGTTCTGGGTGATCGTCAGTGTCTTGTCGATGATCACGTCGAAAGCAGAAACAGGATCTGAACGGCGCTCTTTCTTCGGCCTGCCGCTTCGATTGCCACTCTGTCCTTTCTTGAAGCGCGTCCCCTTCGGTGGGCGCCCCGGCCCGACGTCGTCACTCATGCCTTGCGCTCCCCGTCGAGTTCGGCCGTGCCGCCAGTCATCGCTACCCACCGGTCGATCGCAACGTCGACATAGGTCGGATCTATATCCACGCCGCGGAAGCGCCGCCCGGTTCGCTCAGCCGCGATGAGCGTCGTTCCCGAACCGAGGAAGATGTCCAGCACGAGATCTCCGCGCCTGCTCACGTCCTGGATCGCATCGGCCACAAGCGCCGCTGGTTTGACGGTTGGATGGAGCTTGAGATCTTCGCGCCGGCCGCCGGCCATCGTGTTGACGGACGCATAGTCCCAGACGTTCGTACGATTGCGCCCGTGCTTACCAAGTTCGACCGCGTTGAAGTGCGGCGCCTGTCCCACCCGATAAACGAAGATCAATTCATGCTTTGACCGGTAGAGCGAGCCCATGCCGGCATTCGATTTGTTCCAGATGCAGAGATTGAGAAGGTCGCCATAAATCTCTCCGCCAACCATAGACACGTCGTCCATGTGGCGCCAATCCATACATACGAAGTGGACCGCGCCATCGCGGGATACCGCAGCACAGGCTCCCAAGGTGTCGAGCAGAAACGCGCGGAATTCGTCCTCGCTCATCTCCCCGGACGCCATCGCGAACTCACGGTGACGCCCACGCGTATTCGCGTGCCCGCTGATCGCAACATTGTAGGGTGGATCCAGGAAAGCCGCGTCGATCTCCGCGTCCTTCCCGACAACGCGCCGCAGGAAATCGGGGTCGCGGCCGTCGCCGCATCCGATGCGATGGGCTCCGAGCATCCAGACATCGTCCAACCGGGTTCGCGGCGTCGACCGTGCCGACGGGATATGTTCGTCGTCCGGGTCATCGGCGTCTGAAAGGACGACATCGATTTCCCCTGCCGAGAAGCCTGTGAGGTCGAGATCGAAATCCATGTCCGCAAGATCGCCCAACTCCAACTTCAGGAGGTCGAGATCCCAACTCGCGCCGAGTGCGATCTTGTTGTCGGCCAGTCTAAGCGCGCGTTTCCGAGCATCGGTCAGACCCGCGAGCACAATTGTCGGGACGTCTTCGAGTCCCATTTCCTTTGCCGCCCGCAGACGCCCGTGCCCTGCTATCACGATGCTCTGTTCATCGATGAGGATCGGGTTCGTGAAGCCGAACTCCTCGATCGACGCCTTGATCTGCTCAAGCTGTCGCTTCGGATGAGTTCGCGCATTACGTGGATCGGGCTTCAATGTGCCGACTGGCCGGTAATCGACAGTGAGTACGTTTGAAGTTGCCGTGGCATCTGTCATGAGCTCAGCTCGATTTTCGTAAGATCATCCAAAAACACACAGTATCGCCCAGTATCAATTAAACATTCGCTAAAACCACTGGACTTCCTCGCGCAGAAGAGCGTCAGTGCGTCAACGCCCGGCCGACCCGGGCTTGTTTCGGTAGCGGCGCCGACCTGCGCCGTCGTTACACAGGAGACAACCATGACTACCAAAACGCAGAAGAAAAATTCAGGCCGGAGCACGGCGAAGACCACTGGCCGCAAGGATACAAGGACCAAGACGCCCGCATCATCGAAGACCACAAAACTCGATCTTCTTGTTGCCCATCTCAAGGCCCCGGGCGGGGCAACGCTCGCAGAACTTTCCGAAGCGACGGGCTGGCAACCGGATTCGGTTCGCGGTGCACTTGCCGGCGCCCTACGGCGCAAGGGCCATGTCATTCGATCCGAGAAAGAAAACGGTGTGCGCAGTTACGGCATCGACGGGCCAGCAACATGATCCGCACGACCCTTTGCGCAGACGAGATCAAGGCGCTGGAACGCATCGGTCTTGACGCACTCCGCGACGTTTGGCGCAGACACTATGGCGCGCCGCCAAAGCTGCGCTCGAGCGAGCTTTTGCGCCTCTGTCTCGCCTGGCGATTGCAGGCCGAGGCCCTTGGCGGGCTCAATCACGACGCGTGCCGGAAGCTCCGGCGCTGCGCGCGGCTCCAGGCTGAGGGTATCGAGCTTGGCGTCGGCGCTAAGCTGCGTCGAGAATGGCGGGGGTCGATCGTCGAGGTGACGGTCGAGGAAGACGGGTTTCGCTACGAGGGACGGGTCTTCAAGAGCCTCTCGGCAGCCGCCACCGCCATCGCGGGCTCACGCTGGAACGGCCCTCGGTTTTTCGGCCTCCGACCCGCTGCCAGATGAACCGTATGCGACGTCGCTGTGCGCTCTATACGAGAAAGAGCTCGGAGGAAGGACTGGAGCAGGAGTTCAACAGCCTCGACGCGCAGCGCGAAGCCTGCGAGGCCTTCGTGAAGAGCCAGGCCTGCGAAGGCTGGCGGGCCGTCAAGACCCGCTACGATGATGGCGGCTTCTCGGGCGGGTCGATGGAGCGGCCGGCGCTCGCAAGGCTTCTCGGCGACATTGGAGCCGGAATGATCGACGTGGTGGTCGTCTACAAGATCGATCGCCTCACCCGCTCCTTGCCCGATTTCGCCCGCATCATCGAGGTCTTCGATCGCCACACGGTGAGCTTCGTAAGCGTCACACAGGCCTTCAATACAACAACGAGCATGGGTCGGTTGACGCTCAACGTGCTTCTGTCCTTTGCACAATTCGAGCGCGAGGTCACCGGCGAGCGCATCCGCGACAAGATCGCGGCGTCGAAAGCCAAGGGCATGTGGATGGGCGGCACGGTGCCGCTCGGCTACGACGTCCCCACGAACGGCGCGCGCGCGCTGGTCGTCAACCAGGCTGAGACCGAGATCGTACGCACCATCTTCCGGACCTATCTTGTATTCGGTTCGGTCCACGCACTTCAGCGATGGCTTGATGAGAATGGCATCCGATCGAAGCAGCGTACGACGCGGGCCGGAGATATCGTCGATGGCCGCCCGATCAGCCGCGGAGCGCTCTATCACCTGCTTCGGAACAAGATCTATCTCGGAATGATTGTCCATAAGGCCAACGCGTATCCGGGCCAGCACTCCGCCATCATCGACGCTGATCTTTTCGAGGCCGTGCAGAGGCGTCTTGACGAGAACGTCCGCCGACGGCCGTCGCGACAAAACCGGATCGAGAACGCACCGTTGACCGGTCGCATCTTCGATGAGGATGGGCAGCCGATGTCACCCACCTTCTCGTACGGAAAGGGTGGCAAGCTCTATCGCTACTATGTTTCGGCGTCTCTTCAACAAGGCTCAAGGCGCGATCCAACCGACAGGGCAATCAGAAGAGTTTCCGCACGACCCCTCGAGGCCGGGCTCACGACCGTCCTTCGCCGTGTGATCGTGGGATCCACCAATAATCTCCTCTCGCTCGTCGCACGCCTCGAACTCCACGATCAAATGCTGCACTGCCTGCTGCCGATCGACCAACTCGTGACAATACGCGAGCGCATCGAGCCCCATGAACGGATCGAACCGGATCCAGGGCATGCGCACCTCGCCAGGCTCCATCTCCCCCTGATCCGGCGCCGTGGCCAGACCTGGGTTCTTAAGGGTCAAAGCCCGAAAAACAAACCGGACCCGACTTTGGTCAAGGCGCTTCGGACGGCGCATGCGATGCTCCGCCACGACGATGCCCGGCTGCCCTTCCTCGATGCCGCACCGGATACGCCGCATCGACGACGCCTCGCCCGGCTGGCCTTTCTGGCGCCACAGATCCAGGCCGCAATCCTGGACGGCCGCCAGCCCGCTGGCCTGACTCTCGCGCGACTTCTCAAGGACCCGATACCGCTCGATTGGCCGAGCCAAGCCGTTCAATTCGGGTTTGCTGGGGCGTTAGGATAGAAGCGCACGCTGCCGAGCTATTCGCTCTTTTGCGCCACTATCCCGAAAAACCCTGTGTTCTTGGCAAAATCTCCCCTGTTATCACGCCCACGTCCCCTGTTCTGCAGAAAAACAGGAAAGTGGAATCTTGGAGCGCAAGACATTGATATTGCGATAAAATTCAGAGAGCCATGGCGGTCATTGGCTGCAGCCTCCCTGTTTTGAAGCCAATATCGCACAAAATTCCCTGTTATCCGTGAAACTCACCTTGGCATCGCGCCCGCAGAGACCGTCTGCGAGTTGTCCTGGAAAGTCCCGGTAATTCGCCCGCGAACAAGCGATTCGAATTCGGATTGACGGTAAACAAGGCCCTGTTTCCGGGAGGTTAGAGACGTAACGTCCCTGAGAGACAGCTTGGTGGGGGTGACTGGCGGAGAGAGAGGGATTCGAACCCTCGGAACGCTTACGCGCTCAACGGTTTTCGAGACCGCCCCGTTCAACCACTCCGGCACCTCTCCGCACCGCCCTGATCGGCTGAGCGCTAGATACACGGCCCGGCCCGATCTGCCAAGCCTCAATCCTCCGCATCCGCCCTGAGATCCTCGGCCTCGGCGAGCAGGATCGGACGGGACGCCTCATCGACTGATTCCAGCACATGTTTGATCTGGCCGAGCCGGTCATACATGCGGAATGCCAGCAGGATCAACTCGAACAGCAAACGCAGCGCCAGGACGCCGAAAATGATCGCCACCCAGCCGACCAGCCGGTCTCCGCTCTCCAGTTCGCGCAGACCGAAGGCGACCACCCCGACCGCACCGACCCAGAACAGCACCTGCAGAACGAACGGGCCGATCATCCGCCGGAACGTCAGAAATTCACCGATCGCCCTGAACATTGCAGCCCGCTCCTGTTATCAGTGATCTCACCTGGCACGGTACGCCCGTAATAGGCAAAAATCTCTTGGGCTTTTGGACATACACGACCATACAGGTCGCCGCAATTGGCCGGAATTACACGCAATGTGCCGGCAATCCTGCCGGCCACCAGCCAAACCGGCTCTAATGGCCGGTTTACCGGCGCAAAACACCACCATGTTGTTGACAGTAGATGCGGCCTATGTATAGTGCGCGCCAACCCGCCGGGTGCCTCGAAGTGGCCGGCCCATTTTCTATGAAGTGAGCGAACAATCCGATGTACGCAGTCATCAAGACCGGCGGCAAACAGTACAGAGTTGCCCCCGACGATGTCATCAAGGTCGAAAAGCTGTCAGGCGCGGCTGGTGATAAGGTCAAGATCACCGATGTGCTGATGGTCGGCGGCGACGGCGAACCCATGATCGGCGCACCGATGGTGGACGGCGCCACGGTCACCGCCGAACTGGTCGAACAGGCGCGCGCACCCAAGATCGTGGTGTTCAAGAAAAAACGCCGCAAGAATTACCGCCGCACATCGGGACACCGCCAGGATCTGACCGTTCTGCGGATCACCGAGATTGCCGCAGGCGGCAAAAAGGCAAGCGCCAAGGCAGCCGAAAAGGCAGCGCCCAAAAAGGCCACGGACGATGCCGACAAGAAGGCCGGCGAAACCAAGGCTGAAACAGCGGCCGAGGTGAAAACCGCCAAAGCTGCGGCAGCGCCCGAGAAGAAGCCCGCCAAGGCCGAGAAAAAGACCAAACCCGCCGCACCGGAAGCTCTGTTCACAGCTCCCGAGGGCGAACCGGATGATCTGAAGAAGATTTCCGGTGTCGGTCCAGCGATCGAAAAGAAATTGAACGCGCTCGGCATCACCAAATATGAGCAGATCGCCAAATTCAAGAAGGCTGATATCGAACAGGTCGACGAGGTTTTGAACTTCAAGGGCCGGATCGAACGCGACGGTTGGCTGGACCAGGCCAAGGAACTCGCCAAAGAAGCCAAGAAGTAAGGATACCGCATCATGGCACATAAAAAGGCAGGTGGCTCCTCACGTAACGGCCGCGATACCGCTGGCCGGCGTCTGGGCATCAAGAAATCCGGCGGCCAGGCAGTCGTGCCCGGCAACATCATCGCCCGCCAGCGCGGCACCAAGTGGCACCCCGGCGACAATGTCGGCATGGGCAAGGACCACACGATTTTCGCCACCACCGAAGGTAAGGTCGAATTCCGCACCAGCCGCGGCGGACGGACCTATATCTCGGTGGCCCCGGCGGAGCCAGCGAACTAGAGCACTTTCTTTTCATACGGAATCGGTTTGACCGATTTTTCGCGTCTGCTGGCAAGGCAAGGTCCACGCCGTGGTCCGGGTGACCACAAGTGGAGCTTAACGCCGTCCAGCGGGCGCGAAAAACCGGCCTTCGGTGGGCCATGCAGGCTCATCGCCGGCGTTGCAAAGCTTGCCCGATGCCCCACATCGCGCGGCACTTTGCGCCTTGTCGAGTGAGCCTGTCTGGCACCATCAAACTGCTTCCGTATGAAAAGAAAGTGCTCTAGCAGCCGGTTGACATATCTGCCGGCGTCTCATCGACCCGGCACGGCAGACCGAAAGTCATTCAGGGGAGATGGGACACCATCTCCTCTTTTATTTTGGACTTCGGTCATGAGCGAAGAAAACCCACCGAACGTTAGAATCGAAACTGCAAGGCTGGTGCTCAGGCCGCATGCCCTGTCCGATGCACCAGCTCTGACCGCGCTCGCCAACAACTGGAACGTTGTGCAGCACCTGAGACCGCTTCCTTTTCCTTATGAGCTCCACGATGCTGAAGACTTTTTGAGCAATGTCAGCACGCAGCACCCGGTCACGACTTTTGCGGTGTGCACTAAAACGAATGGTGAGAACTTGATCGGCGTGGTCGGCTTTACTCTGCCGGATGAGACTGTCGTGAAGAGTTTCGGCTATTGGCTGGGCGAACCCTACTGGGGCTGCGGCTATGCTACTGAAGCTGCTCTCGCGGTCCTGCTCTATGCGCGAGAGCACCTCGACGCGCGTGAAATTCACGCCAGCTACCGGCCGGAGAATCCCGGCTCCGCCCGCGTCCTCGCCAAATGCGGCTTCAGTGTCTGCGGCAAGGGCCAAATGGAGAGCGCTGCGTTGAAAAGAACAGTCGATATCGATCTCGTTGTCCAGACCGAAGAGGCCTGGAATTCCCTTCGTCCAAAACTGCCAGCGGTTACCATCATAGCCGACGACAGTTGCACCACCCATCAAACCGTCTAAACAGTGTTCCCATGAAGTTCCTCGACACCGCAAAGATCTTTATTCGCTCAGGCATCGGCGGCGCCGGCTGCGTCAGCTTCCGGCGTGAAAAATACATCGAATTCGGCGGCCCCGATGGCGGTGATGGCGGCCGTGGCGGTGACGTCTGGGTGGAATGCGTCGAGGGCCTCAACACCCTGATCGACTATCGCTATCAGCAGCATTTCAAGGCAGCACGCGGCAACCACGGCATGGGCAAGAACCGCACTGGCGCCGGTGGCGATGATGTTGTCCTGAAAGTGCCTGTCGGCACCCAGATCCTGGATGAGGACAACGAGACCCTGATCACGGATATGGTCCAGATAGGCGAACGCAAGTGTATTGCCCGCGGCGGCAATGGCGGCTTCGGCAATGCCCATTTCAAATCATCAACCAACCAGGCCCCCCGCCACGCCAATCCCGGCGGCCCCGCCGAGGAAAGATGGATCTGGCTCAGGTTGAAACTGATTGCGGACGCCGGCATCATCGGCCTTCCCAATGCCGGCAAATCGACGTTCATATCGGCGGTTTCAGCGGCCAAACCCAAAATCGCCGATTATCCGTTCACCACCCTGGTGCCAAATCTCGGCGTGGCCCGTATCGACGCCCATGAATTCGTGCTCGCCGACATTCCAGGCCTGATCGAGGGCGCCCATGCCGGCATTGGCCTGGGCGACAAGTTCCTCGCTCATGTGGAACGGTGTGCGGTGCTGCTGCACCTGGTCGACGGCACACAAGACGATGTCGCCACCGCCTATCGCACCATACGCGGTGAAATTGCCGCCTATGGCCATGGCCTGGAAGGCAAGCCTGAGCTTGTCGCCCTCAGCAAATGCGATGCACTGAGCGAAGACGAGGCCGGGGAAAAGCTGGCGGCCCTTGCCGCAGAGGCAGGCACCGACCCGCTATTGCTGTCCGCCGTGGCCGGCACCGGCGTTAAAACGGCGTTGCGTCGCACCTATGAACTGATCGCCGCCCATCGCGCCAATGTCTCAAAAGCCGATGATGCGGAGGTCGTCTTAGAAGGCTGGCGGCCATGACCGCCCGCTTGAGCCGGGCAAAACGCGTGGTCATCAAGATCGGCTCGGCACTGCTGGTCGACCAGGCAACCGGCACACTGCGCCGCTCATGGCTCGATGCTCTGGCCGATGATATCGGAAGATTGAAGTCGCGTGGCCAGGACGTGATCATCGTATCGTCGGGCGCCATCGCGCTCGGCCGTAACATGATCAATCTGCCTGAGGGCCCGCTCAAACTTGAAGAAAGCCAGGCTGCTGCCGCGATCGGTCAGGTGGCGCTCGCCCATGCCTATGCCCAGGTCCTTGCCGACCGGGGTTTTGTCGGTGCACAGGTGCTCCTGACCCTGACCGACACGGAAGTGCGCCGGCGTTATCTCAATGCACGTAACACGCTTTTCGCCCTGCTCAGCCGCCAGGTGGTGCCGGTCATCAACGAAAACGATACCGTGGCCACATCGGAGATCCGTTATGGCGACAATGACCGCCTGGCGGCGCGTGTGGCCAGCATGATTGCCGCTGATTGCCTTGTTCTGCTGTCTGACGTGGACGGTCTTTACACTGCCGCACCCGACAAGGACCCTTCCGCCAAACTGATACCGGAGGTATCTGCGATCACAGCGGATATAGAAGCCATGGCGGGCGCCTCTGGATCAAATGTCGGCTCCGGCGGCATGATCACCAAGATTGAAGCCGCCAGGATCGCGGTCGCCGCGGGCGCCAGCCTGGTCATCGCCTCGGGGCGCATCGAACATCCATTGTCAGCCCTTGAAGCCGGGGCGAACTGCACCTGGTTCGCCGCTAGCGCCTCGCCCATTGCCGCCCGCAAAAAGTGGATAGCCGGCACTCTTGAGCCCTGCGGCGCACTGGTCGTTGACGACGGCGCGGTATCGGCGTTGCGCTCGGGCAAGAGCCTGCTGCCAGCCGGCATAACCAGGGTTGACGGCCGGTTCGGCCGTGGCGACGCAGTCCGTGTGATCGATCACGCCGGCTTGGAAATCGGACGCGGTCTGTGCGCTTACGATCACACGGACGCGCAGCAGATCATCGGCCACAAAAGCCGTGAAATTGAAAGAATTCTCGGCTACCGTGGCCGCGACGAGATGATCCACCGAGACGATCTGGTACTGGTGAAAGGATAGGCGCGTGAGTTTAGCCGCCATAGATAACGAGGCCGATGGACGAACTGTTGCCCAGGCCATGGCAGCAATTGCCGCCGCCGCCCGCACCGCTGCCCGTGACCTGGCGACTGCTCCAGGCAGCGCCAAGAACGCCGCCCTGCATGCAATGGCCACAAATATCCGCACTGCGCGTGACCGTATTCTGGCGGCCAACGAGAAAGACCTCGGCACCGCCCGGGCCGCCAATCGCCCCGACGCGTTCATCGACCGCCTGACCCTCACCAATGACCGTATCGACGCCATGGCGGGCGGTCTTGAGGCCATCGCCGACCTGCCCGATCCGGTCGGCCGGGTCGACACTTCCTGGGAACGCCCCAACGGCCTCCGGATCGAACGCGTGCAGGTTCCGATCGGTGTGATCGGCATTATTTACGAAAGCCGCCCCAATGTGACAGCGGATGCTGGAGCCTTATGCATGAAGTCCGGTAACGCGGCGATCCTGCGTGGCGGCAGTGACAGCCATGAGAGCAGCATGGCCATTCTGGAGTGTCTGCGCAAAGGCCTCAGTGAGGCAGGTCTTGATGCCAATGCTATCCAGATGGTTCCCACCACCGACAGAACCGCTGTTGGGATGATGCTCCAGGGACTGGACGGGGTAATCGATGTCATCGTGCCACGCGGCGGCAAGAGCCTGGTTGCCCGGGTTCAGGACGAAGCACGCGTGCCGGTCTTTGCCCATCTTGAAGGCCTGTGCCATGTCTATGTCGATCGTGCCGCCGACCTCGCCATGGCCCGTGAAATCGTGGTCAATGCTAAGATGCGGCGCACCGGCATCTGTGGTGCCGCCGAAACCCTGCTTATTGACCGCGCTGTCGCAGCCTCCCACCTGCCCCCCATTGCCGATGCGCTGATCACGGCAAAATGCACCCTGCGGGGCGATCCTGAGGCCTGCACCCTCGACAGCCGGATTGACGCTGCCACCGATGAGGATTGGACGACCGAATATCTCGATGCCGTCATAGCGGTCAAGATAGTCGACGGGACCGACGATGCGATTGCCCATATCGCAACCTATGGCTCCAACCACACCGATTGCATCGTGACCGATGACACCGAGACCGCCAATCGGTTCCTGGCCCGGGTCGACAGCGCCATTGTCCTGCACAATGCTTCGACCCAATTCGCCGACGGCGGTGAGTTCGGCATGGGCGCGGAAATCGGCATCGCAACCGGCAAACTGCATGCCCGCGGGCCGGTCGGTCTTGAGCAGTTGACGACATTCAAATATATCGTACGCGGCTCTGGCCAGGTCCGGCCCTGAGTGCCACGCCCCCGCGGATCCCGCTTTTCGGTCTGGCTGCCGCCAAAACCGCTGCACACTCCCAACGTCCAGCGATACCGCGGCCGGCGCATAGGCCTGCTTGGCGGTTCGTTCAATCCTGCTCATGACGGTCACCTGGCGATCACCAAGGAGGCCTTGAAGCGTCTCACACTGCATCAGGTCTGGTGGCTGGTGGCGCCACAAAATCCGCTCAAGGATCCAGGCCAGACCGCACCGTATGAAGATCGATTGGAGAGCGCCCGCAAGATCGCCGATCATCCGCGCATCGTCGTCTCCGATCTGGAGCATCGCTGGCACTGCCGCTACACCATCGAAACGGCCTGCCTCCTCAATGAACGATATGCCTGCCATGATTTTGTATGGATCATGGGAGCGGACAACTTCGCCAGCCTGCACTCCTGGCAAGACTGGACCGGCATCGTCGAACGAATGCCGATCGCGGTGATCAACCGGCCAGGCCATCTCCTGTCCGCTGCCGGTTCGAAAGCGGCACAGCGTTACGCCCGCGCGCGTCTGCCCAGCTTTAGCGCCGCCGCCCTGCCATGCATGGCGGCACCAGCCTGGAGCCTGATCGAAATTCCGCTCAATTCACAGAGCTCAACGGCACTAAGATCGAAAAACAGCTATTGAATTGCTCCCCCAAGGGGCATTAAATTGGAACTGGACCGTGAGACAGGGTATGGCTGGTCCGAATTGTTGGCTCAAATATGAACCCTATGGGAGTCAATTTGCGGTTGGACAGTCACCGCACACATAAAGTGAAAGAGGAATTCCGCTCTGACTACTTCAATGATCAGCGGGAGCGCCGACGCTGGCGCTTCTGGGAGTAAGGTTTTGCCGAAAGGAAAGTCACGCTCCAAATTGCTGAAAATCGTACTGACGTGCCTTGACGATGCAAAGGCCGAACAGATCGTCACCATCGACCTCAAGGGAAAGACCCAGATCGCCGACCACATGGTTGTCGCGTCCGGGAGATCGCACCGCCATGTCGGCGCGATCGCCAATCAGATCCTTGACGCGTTGAAGAATGGCGGTTTCGGTTCCGCGCGGGTCGAAGGATTACCGCATTGCGATTGGGTCCTGGTCGATGCCGGTGACCTTATCGTCCACATTTTCCGTCCCGAGGTCCGGGATTTTTACAACCTGGAAAAGCTTTGGTCGGAGAATGCACCAACGGAACAGTTGGTAATGTAACCCGATAGCGGGCCGGTTCGTCGGGCGGATTTCCCGTCTTGCGGTCACACCGGCCGAGCATGGTTTTGATGCGGATTTCAATTCTTGCGGTCGGCCAGGACAAGGTTGCACCGGAAACGACACTTTGTGACGAGTATCTGCGCCGTGTGCAACGCCAGGGCAGAGCGATCGGTGTGACCGCCATTCGCACCGAAAATTTTGCGGAATCACGGCGAAACACGAACACCGGGCGAAAATCGCAAGAGGCGGAACGCCTGATGGCGGCGGTACAGACCGGATCCAGGATCATCGTTTTGAGCGAACGCGGCAAGCAGCAGACAAGTGAGGACTTCGCAGCGTTCCTGCGCCGTTCGCTGGATGATGGCACGTCCGAGGCCAGCTTCCTGATCGGCGGGCCCGATGGCCATGACAGAGCACTGGAAGACCGTGCCGACCTGCTGCTGTCGCTCGGTAAGATGACCTGGCCACACCGTCTGGCCCGTGTCATGCTGGCTGAACAGATCTACCGCGCGGTCACAATATTGACCAATCACCCGTACCACCGGCCATGAAGGTTTGCAGAAAAGTGTCTTTGCACCATGGTGTCACTGCCGCATTCGGCGTTTTTCTGGTGTTCGCCACAACCGTCGCGCTGCGGGCCCAGGACCCCGCTGACGACAACACGACAGATGTGCCGAAACAACTGCAGGACATCGAGCAGCGCATAGATACTGTCAACAGCCGCAAGCAGGATCTTGAGCAAGCCGCACGCGCACTGGCTGCGGAAACCGAAGCTCTCAGCAAAAAGCTGATCTCCACCGCCTCGCAGATACAATCACGCGAAGCCCAGATCACCGCCGGTGAGGATCGGCTGGACAAATTGTACCTTGAAGAAATCGTCATGCGCGGCGAGTTGCGCGACCGCCGCGACAAACTGGCTGAATTGCTCGCAGGCTTGCAGCGGCTCGAACAGGATCCACCACCGCCACTGGCGGTCAATCCATCCGACGCCCTTGCTGCACTGCGCGGCGCCATGTTGCTTGGGTCGGTTGTGCCAGAATTGCGCACACAGGCCAACGCATTGGCGCAAAAGCTGACCCGCCTGGCTGAACTCCGCACGGCCATATTGCGCGAGCAAGGTGAAATAACGGAAAATTTAGGCAAACTTGATGGCAATCGACGTGAAATCGCCCATCTTTTACAGCAGAAGCAATTCTTAACACAAACCATCCGTGAGGAGTTGGAAACCGAACGAAAAAAGGCTAAGAACCTAGCTCGGAAGGCTCAATCGCTGAAAGATCTCATTGCCAGGCTGGCTCAGGCGCGTATTGAGGCAGAGCAGGCGCGGGTGGCGGCGGCACAGGCTGAGACGGAGGAACTGGAACGTCAGCGCAAACTTCGGCTTGCCAGGTTCAAGAAACCGGCGATCAAATTTTCCAAGGCGCGCGGGCGGCTTTATTTTCCGGCGCAGGGAACCCGGGTCCGCAGCTTTGGCAGCGAAGACGAACTGGCCGGCGAAGCCAAGGGTGTATCCATCGCAACCCGCCAGTTTGCGCAGGTGACGGCGCCCTCGGACGGTTGGGTTGCGTATGCCGGACATTTCCGTGGTTACGGTCAACTATTGATCATTAATGCCGGCGAGGGATATCATGTATTGTTGGCAGGTATGGAAAAGATCGCCGTCGATGTCGGACAGTTCGTACGCGCCGGCGAACCGGTTGGTACAATGGGTGCTCAGGCGACCCAAAGCACGATGATCGGCAATCCGTCAGAGAGCGCAAAGCCGATCTTGTATGTCGAATTTCGGAAGAATGGTGACGCGATAAATCCCCGGCCCTGGTGGGCTGGCAACGACGAAAAGGTACGTGGATAATGCGAAAAGGCATATTAGCCGGTGTTGGGTGCGTGGCGGCCGGTGCGATCGCTGCGACCCTTACTTTGTATGCTCTCGGTCCTCTTGGAGCGGCAAATGCGGCAAACTCAGAAACCTACCGGCAACTCAATCTATTCGGTGACGTGTTCGACAGGATCAGATCCGACTATGTCGAACTGCCCGAAGACTCGAAATTGATCGACGCGGCAATCTCAGGAATGTTGACGTCGCTCGATCCCCATTCGAGCTACATGAACGCCAAGGGCTACCAGGAGATGCAGGTTCAGACCAGCGGCGAGTTCGGTGGTCTCGGCATTGAAGTGACCACAGAAAACGGCGTGGTGAAAGTGGTGACACCGATTGATGACACGCCCGCTGCGGCCGCCGATATTCGCGGCGGCGATCTGATCACCCATCTAGATGGCGAACAGATCATCGGCCTTGACCTTGGCGAAGCCGTGCAAAAGATGCGTGGACCGGTCAACTCGCCGATCACGCTGACAATTGTCCGCAAGGGCGTTGAAGAACCGTTTGACGTTAAGATCGTCCGCGACGTCATCCGCATCCGGTCGGTGCGCTATCGCACGGAAGAAGATGTCGGATATGTCCGGATCACCACTTTCAATCAGCAAACCCAGGCAGGTCTCATCAATGCGATCAATAAGTTGAGTGAACAACTGGGTGACAATCTCAAAGGCTATGTCCTGGATCTCCGCAACAATCCGGGCGGACTACTGGACCAGGCGATTTCCGTATCCGACAGTTTCCTGGAGCGCGGAGAGATCGTTTCGACCCGGGGCCGCAGTGCTGACCAGACCCAGCGCTACAACGCGGATGCCGGCGATCTGATCAAGAACAAGCCGCTGGTGATTTTGATCAATGGCGGCTCGGCGTCAGCCTCGGAGATCGTCGCCGGTGCCCTGCAGGATCATCAGCGCGCGACCATCCTGGGAACCCGCTCATTCGGCAAGGGCTCGGTGCAGACGATCATTCCCCTGGGCAGCATGGGTGCCATTCGCCTGACCACCGCGCGGTATTACACGCCATCAGGCCGTTCAATCCAGGCCAAGGGAATCGACCCCGACATCAAGGTCCAACAGGACGTTCCGGAGGACCAGAAGAAAAACACCCAAACCAAGGGTGAAGCCAATCTGCCCGGACACCTGAAGGGCGAAGAAGAAACCGAAGCCTCGGGTTCTTCGACCTATATTCCCACCGACAAGGCGCAGGACAAACAGCTGACATACGCTTTGAACCTGTTGCGCGGCATAAAGGTCAACAGCACGGCCACAGATCAGGAAACAACCACAAAAGCAAATTGATCGTGGTTAACAGAGCATTAAGGGTGCTTGGATGATAGTAGGGCGCGGGACAATCCCGCGCCCTCTTGTTTTGGGCTGACGTCGTTCAACAGATAACGCTCAAACGGTCTGCTTCCAACACCATGTCAACAAACGATCTCAATACACCCGTACAGGGCCGCTCAGCCGGGCAGCGCCTTGTCGGCCTGATTTCCAGTCCCCTGGCGATCGTTTCCGGCCTGTTCGCCGGAGCGGTAACAGTGCTGTTTGCATGGCTGGTGGTCGCCGATCACCCGCTTGGGGGTGAACCGCTGGTCATCGTCGCCATCGAGCAGTCGCAAAACGCGGATGCCGCTGATTACACCGGCTCCGGTCTTGGCATCCGCAACACCGTCAATCCGGAAGACAACCCCGATATCGCGACCCAGGGAACGCCGGCCGACGACCAGGCGCGCCAGCCACTTGACGACCAGTTTGACGAATTAGCTGCCGGTCAGAACAGCTTTTCCAAAGTGCTGCCGACCGCTCCGGTAAAAGGCATGGCGGAACAGGGCGCGCACGGTTTGCTGCCTCAGATCAGTGCAACAGGTCAAACACCCGCCAAGGTTTATGCCCGCCCCGTCACCGCCCGTCAGGCGGACCCGAACACGGCGAAAATCGCAATCATGATCGGCGGCATGGGGCTCAGTGCATTCGGCACGTCGGTCGCCATCAATCGCCTGCCTGAAAACATAACATTGGCTTTTGCGCCTTATGCGAAGGGGCTCCAGAGCTGGGTCAACAAAGCCCGGCAAAACGGCCATGAAGTGATGCTTCAGTTACCCATGGAACCGTTCGACTATCCCGATAACGATCCCGGGCCGCACACCCTCCTGTCCTCCCTGCCGCCGCCGGACAATGTCCGCCGTCTGGAATGGCTGCTGAGCCGCTTTACCGGCTATTTTGGCGTCACCAACTACATGGGTGCGAAATTTACGTCATCCTCCGACGCACTCAGGCCGGTACTCCGGCAGCTCAACCGGCGAGGCCTGGTATTCATTGAAGACGGATCGTCGGCACGCAGCAGCACACAAAAGATTGCCCGCCAGGTGGGCCTCACCGCAACTTCTGCAGATCTGACCATCGATACCAATCCAAATAGCGCCAGTATCGATGAAGCGCTCAAGCAACTCGAGACGATTGCTCTTGAGCGCGGCATTGCGGTCGGTGTCGGGTCAGGGCTGCCGATTACCGTTGAGCGGATCATCAAATGGGCGGAACATCTCAAGAAACGCGGTGTACTTCTGGTACCCGTTAGCGCAACCATTTCGCTGCGGAAAAACGTGAGCTGAACCCAGAGTCCCTGCTTTTCATGTCGAAATCTGCATCTCTTCCCTACCGGCCCTGTGTCGGCATCGCGCTGTTCAACCGGAACAAACAGGTGTGGATCGGCCGGCGGATTCCGAAATGGGAAAAAGACGGCCGCGACGGCCAGCACCTATGGCAGATGCCGCAAGGCGGTATCGATGAAGGCGAAACGCCGGACGCCGCGGCTTTTCGTGAACTGGAAGAGGAAATCGGCACGCGCAATGCAAGCGTCATCGCCCGTACCAAGGGCTGGCTGACCTATGACCTGCCCGCCGAGGCTCTCGGCACCGCGCTGCGTGGACGCTATCGCGGTCAAAAGCAGAAATGGTTCGCCATGACATTCAACGGCAATGACAGCGAGATCAACATCGCCCCGGAGAAGGGCGAAAAGCCGGAGTTCGATGAATGGCGTTGGGAGACCTTGGAACACCTGCCGGATCTGGTCATCCCGTTCAAACGCGAGGTTTATGTCCAGGTCGTTGCCGCGTTCCAGCACTTGACCGAATAATCAAACAGCCGTTTTTGCCAACTGCCGTTGTTTGATGGCAAAAAAAGTCCAGGCAAACGAACAGGCCAGGCGCACCAGCCTGCCTTGTGGCTGCAGGCCGCCGGCCTTGGCAACCATCGAGATCAGCCGGTCGATATGCTGGCGCCGGTACAATGCCAGCGCCCGTTTCTGATAGGCGTTGGCAAACGTCTTGCGGTCATAGGCAACACCGCTTTTCTCGGTGTAGTTGGCACAGTAAAAGGCGCCTGAGAGCTCGTCGTCATCGGCTTCATTGACCCGGCCCACGGCGATCATGATGCGCTGGAATATTGACGGCAATTCGCCCTGATACTTCTTGAAGCTTTCATAAAACAGCCGGTAATGGGCAAATTCGTCAGCCGCCACATAAGTCGCAAGCTGCCGCAGACACGGCTCGTCAGTGGCGTCTTTGATGGCGGTATAAAATGACGAGGTGCCGCTTTCCACCACGCAGCGGGCAATCATTTCGCCAGCCCGGCTGCCGCGCACGGATTCGATCGCGCCGGTTTCTATGTTCTGGATTTCACGGAACCGTTCGAAGGCGGTATCGAAATCAAACGCCGGATCGGCAAGTTTGCACCATTTGGCCAGAGCGCGCCCATGTTGAGCTTCCTCCCGGCCCCATTGCCTGATGTCTTCCTGGATTTCGGCGCTGTCATGAAACACATTGCACAGATAACTGACATAGTCCGGTGCATTGGCCTCCACGAGAGACGCCGCCTTCACCGCTTCCAGGGTTTCCCGATCAACCTTCGAAGCATCGAAAACATCCCAATCGATCTTTTCGAGTGTCCACCTCACGGCGCATCATCCCAAAGATGTCAATTCAGACCCTGATCAAAGACTGCCACATCAAGACCGGTGCGATAACCATCATCACGCATTGTAGACCGCAAATGAGAAGCTTTACAGTGCGTCGCGCAAATGTTTCAGGTGGTCGAGGATTTCCTGCGCCCGGGCCCTGCGGTCTTCGTCCTTGGCGTCGGCGACGTCTTCTTCCGCGTTCTTTATCTGCTGCGCCAGGGCGGCGGTATCGAGATCGTCCATATGGACCGCCTCTTCGGCAAGAACCGTCAGTCCGTCCGGATTGACTTCCGCAAAGCCGCCGCGCACGTAAATTTTCTCTTCAGACCCGCCGTCCTGCACGACCGACAGAACCCCCGGCCGAACCGTCGACAGCACCGGTGCATGGCGCACCAATACCGTGAAGTCGCCTTCGCTGCCCGGCACCGTCACCTGTTGAACATCCGCGGACATCAACAGCCGCTCGGGTGACACCAGTTCGAATTTCAAAAGCTCGGCCATGCCTATCAGTGCTCTCTAATGCTGTCGCCGACCCGCTAGGCCGCTTCCGCGGCCATCTGCTCGGCCTTTTCGATCGCTTCTTCGATCGTTCCGACCATGTAAAACGCCGGTTCGGGCAGGTGATCATAGTCGCCGTTGCACAGTCCCTTGAAGCCCTTGATCGTATCCTGCAGGTCGACCAGAACGCCTGGAGATCCGGTGAACACTTCCGCCACATGGAACGGCTGTGACAGGAAGCGTTCGATCTTGCGCGCCCGCGCCACCGCCACTTTATCTTCCTCCGACAGCTCATCCATGCCCAGGATCGCGATGATATCCTGCAGTGCCTTGTAGCGCTGCAGGATCTGCTGAACCTGGCGGGCGATTTCGTAGTGTTCCTCACCGACAACCCGCGGATCGAGCATCCGTGAAGTGGAGTCCAGCGGGTCAACCGCCGGGTAAATGCCTTTTTCCGCGATCTGGCGCGACAACACCGTGGTTGCGTCAAGATGCGCAAAGGATGTTGCAGGTGCCGGGTCGGTCAGATCGTCCGCCGGCACATAAATCGCCTGCACCGATGTCACCGAGCCCTTTGTGGTGGTGGTGATCCGTTCCTGCAGGGTGCCCATGTCAGTGGCCAGGGTCGGCTGATATCCAACCGCGCTCGGGATACGTCCCAAAAGCGCCGACACTTCCGAACCCGCCTGGGTAAAGCGGAAAATATTGTCGACGAAAAACAACACGTCCTGACCCTGATCGCGGAAGTGCTCCGCAACCGTCAGTCCGGACAGGCCGACCCGGGAACGTGCACCGGGAGGCTCGTTCATCTGGCCATAAACCAGCGAGCATTTCGAACCCTCACCGCCGCCTTCCTTGTTGACGCCGCCTTCAATCATTTCCCAATAGAGATCGTTGCCTTCGCGCGTCCGCTCACCGACGCCGGCAAACACCGAATATCCACCATGGGATTTGGCGACATTGTTGATCAATTCCATGATCAGCACCGTCTTGCCCACGCCGGCGCCACCGAACAGGCCGATCTTGCCGCCCTTGGCATAGGGCGCCAGGAGGTCAACGACCTTGATGCCGGTAATCAGGATTTCTGCTTCCGTCGACTGCTCCACGAAGCTCGGTGCGGGCTGGTGGATTGCCCGGGTCAGGTTCGATTTGATCGGCCCGGCCTCATCGACCGGTTCGCCGATGACGTTCATGATACGACCAAGAGTTTCATCGCCGACCGGCACCGCGATCGGTTGGCCTGTATCGCGAACTTCCTGGCCGCGCACCAGACCTTCCGTGGAATCCATGGCGATCGTGCGCACGGTGTTTTCACCCAGGTGCTGGGCCACTTCGAGCACCAGCCGGTTACCGCGGTTATCGGTCTCCAGGGAGTTCAGGATTTCCGGCAGTTCGTCCTGGAACTGAACATCGACGACGGCGCCCATTACCTGCCGGACTTGACCGATCCTTGCTGCGTCTGCGTTGCCATTGGCCATTTATTCGAATCCTTACCTTAAATTCCTCAAAGCGCCTCGGCGCCTGAAATAATCTCGATCAGTTCCTTGGTGATCTGCGCCTGACGCGCCCGGTTGTAGCTCATCGTCAAGCTATCGATCATATCACCGGCATTTCGTGTCGCATTGTCCATCGCGCTCATGCGGGCGCCCTGCTCACCGGCGGCATTTTCCAGCAGCGCGCGAAAAATCTGCACACTCACATTGCGCGGCAGAAGTTCCTCGAGAAGCTCTTTTTCTTCCGGCTCATACTCATAGCAGGCCTGCGCACCGGTAACCGCTGCGGTATCGTCGGCCTCGGGGATACTCGCCGGTATCAGCTGAAGCACGGTGGGCACCTGGGTGATGACATTCTTGAACTGCGAGTAGAACAGGGTGCACACGTCGAACTCGCCCTGTTCGAACAGTTCAAGCACCTTCTGCCCGATCCCGTGCGCATTGACGAACCCGATATGGCGCACTTCCCTCAGCGTAACGGTATCGATGATCAACGGCCCGAACAGCCGTTTGAGAGCGTCCTGGCCTTTCCGGCCGACACACAGGATCTTGACCGTCTTGCCATCGGCAATCAGTTCGTTTGCATGATCGCGCGCCAGCCGGGCAATGCTTGAGTTGAAGCCACCGCACAGACCGCGTTCCGCAGTCGCCACCACCAGAAGATGGACATCGTCCTTGCCGGTTCCAGCCATCAAAGGCGGCGCGCCTGCCTGTCCTTCAAGGGCCCGCGACAGATTGGCCAGAACCGCATCCATGCGTTCTGCATAGGGCCGTGCCGCTTCCGCAGATTCCTGCGCCCGGCGAAGTTTCGCCGCAGCGACCATCTGCATCGCCTTGGTGATCTTCTGCGTCGCCTTAACGCTCGAGATCCGGTTTCTGAGGTCCTTCAAGCTGGGCATCGAGCCGCTTCCCTGTTTTTACCGTGTGCCTCAGAGGCCTTACGCAAAGTTCTTAGCAAACCCGTCGACGGCGGCTTTGAGCTTGTCGCCGGTGGCATCGGAAATAGCTTTCTCGGACCGGATTGCTTCCACGATATCGGCATGGGATTCGCGCATGTGGCGTAGCAACTCTTCCTCGAACCGCCCGACAGCTGGAACCTCGAGCTGATCCAGGTAGCCGTTCACGCCGGCATAGATCGAAATCACCTGTTCTTCCACCTTGAGGGGCGAATACTGGTCCTGCTTGAGCAATTCGGTCAGCCGCGCGCCACGGTTCAGCAGGCGCTGGGTGGCGGCATCCAGATCCGATCCGAACTGGGCAAACGCTGCCATTTCACGATACTGCGCAAGCTCACCCTTGATCTTGCCGGCAACCTGCTTCATCGCCTTGACCTGGGCAGCAGATCCCACCCGGGACACCGAGATACCGACATTCAACGCCGGGCGGATGCCCTGGTAGAACAGATCGGTCTCAAGGAAGATCTGGCCATCGGTAATCGAAATCACATTGGTTGGGATATAGGCGGACACGTCATTGGCCTGGGTTTCGATCACCGGCAGGGCGGTCAGCGAGCCAGAACCATTGTCTTCGTTCATCTTGGCGGCCCGCTCCAGCAGGCGGCTGTGCAGATAGAACACGTCGCCCGGATAGGCTTCGCGTCCCGGCGGCCGGCGCAGCAGCAACGACATCTGCCGATAGGCAACCGCCTGTTTTGACAGATCGTCATAAGCGATCAGCGCATGCATGCCGTTATCGCGGAAATATTCGCCCATGGTGCAGCCGGTAAACGCCGACAGGAACTGCATCGGCGCCGGTTCGGATGCGGTTGCCGCTACCACGATGGAATATTCCATCGCACCGTTTTCTTCCAGCGTCTTGACGAATTGCGCAACCGTCGAGCGCTTCTGGCCGATGGCGACATAAACGCAATAGAGCTTGGCCGCTTCGTCATCGCCCTGATTGATGGTCTTCTGATTGAGGATGGTATCGAGAATGACCGCCGTCTTGCCGGTCTGACGGTCACCAATGATCAGTTCACGCTGGCCACGGCCGACCGGGATCAGCGAGTCGATCGCCTTCAGGCCGGTCTGCATCGGTTCATGCACCGATTTGCGCGGAATGATACCCGGCGCCTTGACGTCGACCTGCCGCCGCTCCGTGGCATTGATCGGTCCCTTGCCGTCGATCGGATTTCCAAGCCCGTCGACCACCCGGCCAAGCAGCTCCTTGCCGACCGGAACCTCCACGATCGCGCCGGTCCGCTTGACCGTATCGCCCTCCTTAATCGAGCGGTCGTCACCGAAAATAACGATACCGACATTGTCGACCTCAAGATTGAGCGCCATCCCGCGGATACCGCCGGGAAATTCGACCATCTCACCGGCCTGGACATTGTCCAGACCGTAGACGCGCGCGATACCATCACCAACCGACAGCACCTGCCCGATTTCGGAGACCTCGGCCTCCTGTCCAAAATTCTTGATCTGGTCCTTGAGGATTGCGGAAATTTCCGCGGCCCGGATGTCCATCAGCCAACCTCTTTCATGGCAATTTTCAGATTATTCAATTTAGTCCGCAGCGATGAATCGATCATGCGGCTGCCGACCTTGACGATAATTCCGCCGAGCAGTTCGGGATCGATCTGGGTCTCGAGCTGGACATCGCGGCCGACCTGTTCTTTCAGTGCCGCCTTCAGGGCATCGACATGCGCATCGGAAAGAGCTTCCGCCGACGTCACCTGGGCGCTCACTTCGCCCCGGTGCGAAGCCAGCAGTTTACGGAAGTCCCGGATCATGTCCAAAACGACAAAGAGCCGGCGGTTTTGCGCCACCAGCCCGATGAAATTCGCACAAAGCCCGGTTATTTCCGCCTTTGCCAGCACCGCGTTGACCGCACGATTTTGATCGTCAGCCGAAAACACCGGCGATTTGACCACACGCATCAGATCTTCGCTGTCTTCGAGCATGGCCTGAAAAGTCGTCAGATCGGCGCCGACCTCATCCAGGGCGGCGGCGTCCAATGCGAGTTGGAACAATGCCGTTGCGTAACGGCCTGACACCCCCTCGACGGTTGAAACTTGACCCGTCAATTCCCTCTCTCCAGCATAGTGAAGGGATTGGCCCACAATCGGGACACGCCCGCCAACCCTTTGATATTTCGTTATTTTTTGCCTTGAAGAACAGGCTAGAACGGTTGCTCCCCTTCAGCGGGGTTCCCTCTATCATATGGTGTTCGCACTTGCAACCAAAACACAGCGGCCTGATTGTCGCGCCCACCTCCCCAATTATTGAAAACACGTTAACACGGTTCCCCCCTTCACATAAAGCTGTAAGGATCGATATCGATGTTAACCCGTACCGATGCCGGAACATCAATGTCCTTGAGCCAGGCGCGCATAAAACTCTGAATGTTGAAATCCTTGCCGGCCTTGATCAGGAACCGCACCCGGTGCCGGCCTCGAATGAGCGCCAGTGCCGCCGGCGCGGGGCCGAACACGGTGGCAAGCTCTGTCTTCGGCACCATGCGCGCAAGCCGCCGCACATAGTCCTGCAACACCCCCTGCTTGGGCCCCGATATGATCAGGGCTGCAAGCCGCCCGAACGGCGGCAGGTGTGCTGTTTCACGGGTTGCCAACTCATGGCGGTAAAACCCGTCCCGGTCGCCGGCCACCAGGGCCGCGATCAAAGGGTGGTCCGGCCGGTAGGTCTGGATCAGCGCCCGGCCCGCCCGGTCTGCCCGCCCGGCCCGGCCCGACACCTGGCTCAGCACCTGATAGGTGCGCTCAGCGGCGCGCAGATCGCCATTGTTGAGCCCGATATCGCCGTCGACCACGCCGACCAGGGTAAGTCCGGGAAAATGATGGCCCTTGGCGACCAACTGGGTACCGATCACGATGTCATGGCGTCCCTGGGCGATGTCATGTACCGCCTCGCGCATGGTCTGGCCTCGCACCAGATCGCTCGACAGAATGACCATGCGCGCATCGCTGAACCTGTCCTTCACCTCATCTGCCAGCCGCTCGACCCCTGGACCGCAGGCCACCAGCGTGTCTTCCGTACCGCAGTCCGGACATTCCGTCGGGATCGGCACCACATGCCCGCAATGGTGACACATCAACTGGCGGCGAAACCTGTGCTCCACCAGCCAGGCCTCGCAATCGGGACAGGAAATCCGATACCCGCAGGTGCGGCACAGGGTGAGCGGCGCATATCCGCGCCGGTTGAGGTAGAGCAGAACCTGGCCGTGGTCCGCCAAGGTCTCCTCCATCGCCTCCACCAGAGGTGCCGACAGCCACGAGCCGGTAGGAGGGTGATCCTTGCGCATATCGACCGGCACGATTTCCGGCAGAACAGCACTACCGTGCCGGTCCTGCAGAACGATATGTTCGTAGCGCCCGGCATTGGCATTGTGGATCGATTCCAAAGACGGTGTCGCCGATGCCAGCACCACCGGAAATCCGCCAAGCGAGCCATAAACAATGGCCATGTCCCGGGCGTGGTAGATCACCCCGTCTTCCTGCTTGAATGCCGGTTCGTGCTCCTCGTCGACCACGATCAGGCCCAATCTGGCAAACGGCAGAAACAAGGCGGAGCGGGCGCCGACCACGATCCGCGCATCGCCGGAGGCAACGCCGCGCCACACCCTTTCGCGCTCGCGCGGCCGGACCGCTGAATGCCATTCCGACGGTGCTGCGCCAAATCGTGTCTCGATGCGGCTCAAAAACTGTGCAGTGAGAGCTATTTCCGGCAACAGGATCAAGACCTGTTTGCCCGCCGCAAGCGCTGCCGCCACCGCCTCCATATAGACTTCGGTCTTGCCTGAACCGGTCACCCCGTCGAGCAGAGACACGGAAAATGCCCGTGCTGCCATCTTGGCGCGCAAGGTCTGTGCGGCGCACTGCTGTTCGCTGGACAGGCGCGGCGGCTGGGCGGCGGGATCGGGTCTGGCAAACCCCGCAAATGGCGGCAACTGTTCCGCCAGCAGGCATCCAGCCTCAACCAGTCCGCGCACCACCGCAGGTGTGACGCCGGCCATTTCGGCAAGATCGCGGGCGGTCCAGGCAAGCGTATCGTCCGCGCATTCCAGCACCCGCGCCCGCATCGGCGTCATCCGCTTGGGCTCGGGCCCGCCCCGGCGGTAACCGGTGACGGTCTTGGGCGGTCCCAATGCGTCGGGCACCCTCAGGCACATGCGCAGCACCGAGCCTGGCGCGCTCACGCAGTAGCCAGCGATCCAGTCAATGAACCGGCGGTGCAGATCAGACATTGGCGGTGCCGCAAGCCGTTCAAGCACCGGCCGCAATTTGGCGCGGTCGAACTCCAGCCCGGCCCCGTCTTGGTCAGCGTCCCAGACCACCCCGATCGCCTGGCGCGGTCCAAGCGGAACACGCACATAATCGCCCGGCGCCAGCGCCACCCCGTCTGGCTCCTCATAGGAATACGGTCCCGCCAGCGCATAAGGTAGGAGCACCGGAACCACACGGGGGAGATCAGATGTCTGAGAATCAACATTCATGCAGCCTTATACCAAGGCGCACGGCCCTTGGGGCATCTCCTGAATGCCCACAACCGCATTGATCGCAGGTTCGGCCCGTGACAATGTCGGCTGTAAACCTTGAAGAAACCGGCCGCTGTTAATCTGGGCCGCATATGGGACCGGAGTGACGCACATGAAGTTCTTCGTAGATACCGCCGACGTCGATGAAATTGCCGATCTGGCGTCCACCGGCCTTCTGGACGGGGTCACCACAAATCCAAGCCTGATCGCCAAATCGGGCCGCGATTTCAAACAGACGATCAAGGAAATCTGCGCCATCGTCGATGGGCCGGTGAGTGCCGAAGTGGCAGCAACCGATGTCGACACCATGGTCGAAGAAGGCCGCATCCTGGCGGCGATCGCCGACAATGTCACCATCAAGGTGCCACTCACCTGGGACGGGCTGAAGGCCTGCCGCACACTCACGCAAGGCGGCACCATGGTCAATGTCACCTTATGCTTCAACGCCAATCAGGCGCTGCTCGCGGCCAAGGCCGGCGCCACCTTCATCTCACCCTTTATCGGCCGGCTGGACGATATCGGCCTCGATGGCATGGAGCTGATTTCGGAAATCCGCATCATCTATGACAATTACGACGATCTGAACACACAGGTGCTGGCAGCTTCAATCCGCAGCCAGAACCACGTCAAGATGTCCGCAATGGCCGGTGCCGACGTTGCCACCGTGCCACCCGGCGTACTGCGCGGCTTGGTCAAACACCCCCTGACCGACAAAGGCCTGGATGCCTTTATCGCCGACTGGAAATCAACCGGCCAGACCATTTCATGACAACCCGCGCCACCCAAGACGATGACCTGACCGCGCAAGCCATTGCCCTGGCGGCCGCCGACGAGGTGACCCGGGAAATCGTCTCCTGGCTGCAATATCTGATCTCCGAGCGCCGCGCTGCCGACAAGACGGTTGAAGCCTATCTGCGCGACATTCATCAATTCATGAACTTCCTGCGCGATCACCTGGGCGGCGAGCCGACCCTTGCCGACCTATCGGACCTGAGGGCGGCCGACTTCCGTGCCTTTTTCGCTTCCCGCCGCCGTGACGGCATGACCAGCCGCACCCTGGCCCGTGCGCTTTCGGCGATCCGCTCCCTGTTCCGTTTCCTGGAAAAACAGGGCGTCGTCGAGAATGCTTCCCTTGGCGCTCTGCGAAGTCCCAAGATTCCCCATGCAGTGCCCAAGGCGCTGGGGGTTGCAGCGGCGCAGAAGCTGGTCACGGTTGCGCCATCTGCAGGCGCCAGCGAAACCGAAACCTGGGTCGAGATGCGCGATACAGCCGTTCTGCTGTTGCTCTATGGCTGCGGCCTGCGCATATCGGAAGCGCTCGGGCTCAACCGCAAACAAGCGCCCCTGACCGCATCGGACGATGCCATGACCATCACCGGCAAGGGCAACAAGACCCGCATCGTGCCGGTATTGCCGGTTACCCGCGAGGCGATCGCCACCTATCTTGATCTGTGCCCCATGGCACTTGAGCCGAACGGCCCCCTGTTTGTCGGCGTCAAGGGCGGCAGGCTTAATGCCCGCAACATTCAACTGCTGATCCAGCGCATGCGCGGCGCACTCGGCCTGCCCGACACCGCCACCCCGCACGCCCTGCGCCACAGTTTCGCAACCCACCTCCTGTCCGCCGGCGGCGACCTGCGCGCCATCCAGGAACTGCTCGGCCACGCCAGCCTGTCCTCGACCCAGATCTACACCGAAGTCGACCGCGCCCACCTGCTGCGGCAATATATGGGCGCCCATCCAAGGGCGTGAGCATATGCACCGGTGGGCAGCGTGCATTGCGTCGGCCCCCCGACTGCCGCCGCCATATTGACGCTCATTCAGGTACTGGATCTCGGCCTACCCCCACGACGACAGTCAACAATCATGAAGTCCTCGCCATACCGGTCGGCCATGGTTTACTGTGAGTGCGCTCGACCATGTCGAGTGACGGACCTCAATGGATGATTTGAATGAATCAATTAACAAGGAGGGTAAGATGTCTCACAAATACACCGGAGGATGCGACCACATAGACACTCACTCGGATGCGGATCCGATCGACAACCACACCTGTCATTGCTCCGTCTGCAAACGGGTGACCGGGCAGGACACAACACATGTGGTCTTTTTTGGCCATGGCGATCTGGCGGTCGACAAACCTGAAAGTCTTAACCGCCAGCCATTCAACGAGCAAAACCCGGATGGACCGTTGGAACTGTGCACCTGCGCCACCTGCGGCACACCGATCATGCTCGATGACAAGGAAAGCCGTATCAGGGCGATCGTGCCAAACCTTATGGGCTACGACCCAGACAGCCTGCCGGCGACCTATCATGCCTTTTATGATCCAGCTACCGGTGCCCCGGCACCTGCTGATGGCCGTCCTGTACATGCGGGGCTGCGCCCCGATTTTGTCTGGCCGTCGTCAGGCTGACTAGATCAAACTGCGCTCAATCGGAATCGATTGAGTGCAGATAATTTGATCTATTTCATATAGATAGAGCAGCCTGCGTTCTTTTGAACGCAGGCTGCTCTAGCGTCGCGATAAGTGACACGGGCCAGCACATGAACGGCCCTTTCATTTTCTGCAGCCATGAAACCCGACCGGCCCTTGGACGCCGGCTCTCAACGGCAGCGGCCATATTGGCGCATGATCTCCACCAGCCGGCCGTGATCGATCGCCCGGCACACATGTCCTGCCGGGCGCACGGTGGTCATGTCGTCGGCCGCCACCATGGCATTCAACACGGCTTCTTCGACCGCTTCGACCGCGGCCAGGTAGATATCGTCGAACGCTTCGTCATTGAGCGCATCCAGCGTAAAACGGGCCGGTCCGACCTGCATCATGGGCAGTGCGTTGGCGACCGAAAAGGCGAGGAAGATATCGCCTGAATTATTGCCGCCGGGCGAACCGCCACGGCCGACCCCGATGGCTGCCCGGCGCGCCACCCGTTGCAGCTGATGCGGCTGGATCGGCGCATCGGTGCCAAGAATGACAATGATCGAGCCCTGCTCGGCATGGACGAACAGCCGGTTCTCCATCATGTGCCGGCCGACCGGCACGCCGAGCGGTGAAAACCACGGCCGCACACCGTGATTGGCCTGCACCAGAGCGCCCATGGTAAAGCGCTCGCCGTCCACCTCGAACACCCGCGACGCGGTCCCGGTGCCGCCCTTGAACTCGTAGCACACCATGCCCGTGCCACCGCCGGTGTTGCCCTCGGCAACCGGGCCTGCCGAGGCCTTGTCAAGCGCTGCGCGCGCATCCTCCTCGCGCACATGCTGGCCGTTGATGTCGTTCAGCAGGCCATCATAGGTTTCCGCCACCACCGGCATTGCCCACAGATGTTCCTCGCCCCAAAGCTCGCGGTAGGTCTCGATGATCCACTTCGTCGCGGCGTGATGCACCACACCGACATTATGCGTGTTGGTGATGCAGACCGGGCCGATGAAGTAGCCGCCATCCTTGACCCAGTGCGAGCCGGTCATTTCACCATTGCCGTTGAGCGCAAAGATGCCGGCCCACACCGGCTGCGGCTCGGGGTTTACGCCGCGCGGCATGAGTGCCGTAACCCCGGTGCGCACCGGACCCTTACCCGGCACCACCGGGCCTTCACCCTCGATCCGCGTACACGCCCCGACCAGAACACCGGGCACGTCGGTGATGGCGTTGAGGGTGCCCGGCACACCGGAAAAGTCCAGTCCGAGATCGCGCGCCCGTGGTTTTGTCATAACAGTTTCCCCCTCAGCTCCGCCGGCGCAGGTAGAGCCCGAGCGTGGCGATGATGAACGATAATGTCAGCATGAGCGTGGCGATGGCGTTGATTTCCGGCTTCACGCCCCGCCGCAGCATGCCGTAGATAAAGACCGGCAGTGTTGTTGAGTCGACGCCTGCGATGAAATAGGTGATCACCAGATCGTCCATCGAGATGATGAAAGCCAGCAGCGCGCCGCCGATCACGCCGGGCAGGATCAGCGGCAGCGTGATCCGGCGAAACGTCACCCATTCGTTAGCGCCGAGATCGGCCGAGGCCTGCTCGAGGGTGTCGTCCATGCCGGCAAGCCGCGCACTCACCACCACGAATACATAGGAGATCAGGAACGTACAGTGCCCGATGATGATCGAAATCACCCCCAGAGACACACCGACACCGACGAAAAACACCAGAAGCGCTATGCCCAGGACGATATCCGGCATCACCATCGGCATATATAAAAGCCCCTGGTAGAAACGCTGCGCCCGGAAGCGGTAGCGGTAGAGCGCCAGCGCCGTCATGGTGCCAAGAACCGTCGAAATGGTGGTTGTGCTCACCGCAACGATCAGGCTGTTCTTCACTGCCGCCAGCAATTGGTCGGTCGATTCCACGTAAAGCGTCTGTTCGTTCAATTGTGTCGGATAGCCCAGGATCGACCAGTACCAGTCGACGGTAAATCCGGACCAGATCATCATGTTGATCGGGTTGGCGTTGAATGACAGCACCACGACCATGACGATCGGCGCATAGACGAAGATCAGGAACAACATGCCGTGCAGTCCCAAAAGCCGCCTCACCCAGGACCGTTTCATGGGCTCACCTCCTCCTGCCGGCCGATCGCTCGCAGATAAAGCACGATCGCTGCAAACATCACGATCATGATCATCACCGAAAGGGCTGCCCCGAACGGCCAGTTGCGCGCCGAGAGGAACTGCTGCTCCACCAGGTTGCCGATCATCAGCACTTTCGCCCCGCCGAGGATATCGGGCACAATGAAATTCCCAAGGCTGGGGATGAAGACCAGCACGGCACCGGCGGCAATGCCGGGCAGGGTCAGTCGCAGGGTCACGCGGAAGAAGGTCTGGAGCGGGCTGGCGCCAAGGTCTGCGGAAGCTTCAAGAAGCGACCGGTCGAGTTTTTCGACGCTGGCGTAGATCGGCAGAAACATGAACGGCAGAAGGATATAGGCCATGCCGATCAGCACCGCCGTCTCGGTGAAGATGATGTCAATCGGCTCGGAGATCAGACCAAGGCCGAGGAGACTGGAATTCAGGAAGCCGCTTGGACGCAGGATCAGCACCCAGGCGAACAGGCGCACAACCAGACTGACGAAAAACGGCAGCGTGATCAGGAACACCACCAATGTGCGCCAGCGCGCCGGCAATCCGCTGACCCAGAGTGCTGCTGGATAGCAGATGATCAACGTAATCGCCACATTGGTCAGCGCCAGCCGCGCCGAGCGCAAGAAGATCTGGACATAGACCGCATCGAATTCCTCCCACTCGCCATCGGCCCAGCCAAGGATGCGGCCGTAGTTCCAATGGTAGAAATTCCATTCGACACCGCCATAGAGTCCGGGCTCGAGGAAGCTGTAAAGCATCATTACCGCCAGTGGCCCGATGAAACAGGTGCCCAGAAACACCGACGCCGGCGCCAGCAGGAAGGCGAGCCTGCGCGTGTCACCCCTACGTGCCATCGCCGGCCTCCGGGATCAGGTGCGTCTGGTCGCGGCGGTAGGCAAGTCGGACGGTTTCACCATATGCGACCCCGCTGAGCTTCTCAGCACCGCCTCCGGTCGGCGCCGCGGTGATGATTGCCCCGTTTGCCATGCGGCAGACAAACTGATGCGACGCACCCAGAAAAACCGACTGTTCCAGCCGTGCTTCAACAACCCCGAGGGATCCATCGGGAGATTCCGGCGGCGCCCCCAACTGTTCTGGACGCAGCAACAGCGTCGCCGCCTCACCCACCGCCATCCCGGGTGCTACCGCAAATCGCAAACCATCGGCGGTCACCAGCATCGGCTCTTCGGCAGATCCCTCGATCCGGCCGGGGAACAAGGCGCCATCGCCGATGAACTCGGCAACGAAACGGGTCGCGGGACGGTAGTAATGCGTCTCCGGTGCGGCCACGTGCTCGATCCGGCCGCCGTTCAGCACGGCGACCCGGTCAGACATGGTTAGCGCCTCCTCCTGATCATGTGTGACGAACACAAAGCAGATACCAAGATCATGCTGCAGAGCCTTCAGTTCCAGTTGCATTGCCTTGCGCAGATTTCGATCAAGTGCGGAGAGCGGCTCGTCAAGAAGCAGAAGCTTTGGTTGGTTGATGATTGCACGCGCCAGAGCCACCCGCTGGCGCTGGCCGCCCGAGAGCTGGTCCGGGCGGCGGCGTTCGTAACCGCCAAGGTCCAGCCGTTCCAGTGTTTCGCCGACACGCGTGTTGCGCTCAGTCCGCGCCACGCCGGCCACATCGAGCCCGTAACCGACATTGTCGCCAACGCTCAGATGCGGGAACAGCGCATAATTCTGGAACACCGTGTTGACCGGGCGCAGGTGCGGCGGTACTCCGCCCATCGGCTCGCCGGCAATTCGCACTTCGCCCGCATCAAGCTCCTCGAAGCCGCTGATGGCGCGCAGCAATGTCGTCTTTCCGCAGCCGGACGGACCAAGCAGGGTCACGAATTCGCGTTCGCGGACTTTTAACGAAACCCCGTTCAGCGCTGTAACCACCCCGCCCTCGGGGGCCGCGAAGCGTTTCACCGCTTCGCGCACCTCTGCGATCGAGGTTTCCTGGTCCAGCGCCTCTTCGTCCACCCTCATCGCAGATGTCCCGCCCTGCCGGTTCGGCACTATGCGATGAGTGCCGCCAGACCCGTTACTGCGCCGTTCGTACCTTGGTCCACACCCGGTTATATTTCCGCAGATCGTTACCGAGATCTTCGAAAATCTGCAGTTTCTTCACCACTTCCGGCGGCGGGTTGGTGTTCGGGTTGGCCTTCAGCTCAGGCGGCAGCAATTCACGAGCCGGCATATTGGCGGTGCCGTTGACCTGCTGCTTTGTGTTGAGGGCGGCGATCTCGGGCTGCATATAGAATTCGAAGAACTTTATCGCGCTGTCCTTGTTTGGTGCGGATTTGAGCACGCAGATATCCTCCTGGTACATGGTCGCGCCTTCCTCCGGGATCACGAAGCCGACCTTGTCCGGTTCCTGAATCGTATAAATGGTTGCGCCGACATACCAGTGCGCCGCAGCGATATCACCGGACTGGACCAGGGACACGATGTCGTAGGAAAACGCCGAGATCTTATCCTTGCGCTCGAGCAGCCAGGCTTCGGCCTGCTTTAGCGCATCGCCGTCGCCGGTGTTCACCGAGTGTCCGTTCTTGATCAGGGCGACCCCGATGGTCTCGCGCAGATCATCAAGCATGGTGATCTTCTTGCCTTTATCCGCCAGCGCGAAAAAGTCATCCCAGGTCTTGATCTCACCTGCTTCGGCCTTGTTGTAGAACACCCCGACCGCACCCCAGGCATAGGGCAGACAATAAGAGCTTTCCGGGTCGACCTTGGAACGCTTGGAAATCGGGTCGATATTCTCAAAGCCCTTCAGGGTGTTCACCTTTGCGTCGTGCAGCAGTCCCAGTTTCTGCATAATGTCGCGCATATGCACGGACGGAAAAACGATATCGTAGCCGGTCGCTCCCGCCTGGATTTTGGCCAGCATTTCCTCATTGGTGCCATAGGTGTCGAGGGTAACCTCGATGCCGGTGTCCTTGGTGAAACGGGTCAGGACTTCCGGGTTAATGTAGTCGCCCCAGTTGTAGATGTTCAGTTTGCCTTCGGCCCTTAACGGAGTTCCGCCGAGTTCCAAAACTGCGCTCAACACAGCGGCAACCGCCATGGTCATCGCGAATTTCACCGGGACCCGCAACCGCGCCCGTAGTGATTTTGCCATTGTCCTCTCCCTGTTTCAGGCTTTGCCTGCCTCACAGTCTGGATGCAGATCTTACCTTTTATGCGCAATGCAAGCATTGCATCGGTCGAAACGCTATGACAGGGTTTTTCTAAAGTCAACGGATGAAAGATTTCTGCCATGAGAAACAGCTTCTCGTCCCATCCGGTGGTGGATTCCCTGCCCTTCGTCAGCAAGATTGAGGAACTGATGTCCGAGCTGCCCAAGCAGGAAGCCCGGATCGCACAATATCTCTTGCTCAACCGGGTCGACCTGGGATTTGAGACCGGATCGTCGATTGCCAAAAAGACCGGTACCAGCGAAGTCACAGTGAGCCGGCTGCTGCACCGCCTCGGCTATCGGGGCATGCGTGGCCTGAAGCGTGAAATTGAAGTCGAGGGGCGTTCCAGCCAGGTTGGCATGGGTCCGAAGGAGCGCGCAGCCCTTGACGGCCATCCCCTGAAGGAAGTGTTCAGCACCGAAGTGCGCGCCCTGATGAACGTCTACGAACAGTTTGACGGCCCCACATGGCAAAAACTGGTCGAGGTCGTAAGCAAGGCCAGCTGTATTTACGTCACCGGCTTCCAGACCGTGCGCGGCACTGCTGAGGACTTTGCCCGGCGCCTCGCTCTGGCCCGGGACGATGTCCGCTTTTTTTCAGCCCATGACGGCATGCTGGCGGAATGGATGGGCACCCGGAGCGCCGGCAACAGCGACTGTCTTATCATCGTCGATGTCGTGCCTTATGCCCGCGAGGCACCGCTGCTGGCGGAAATGTCGAAGGCCGCTGGCCGCGCGGTGGTGGTGGTCACCGACGAGCTGTGTCACTGGGCGCACGACTACACCGATCTGGTCATCCATGCCCCCTCGCGCAACGGCCTGTTTCTGGAATCGACCAGTGCGCTTGTCGCCGTACTCAACATGATGGTCCATGCGGTATCGGAAAGCGATCCACAAGCCACCCATGCGCGCCTGGCGCAATGGAAAGCTGCGACCCGTCAATTGAAGGTGTTTTAGAAGCTCTTCAGGATGTCACTGAACCTGCGCAGCGGCGCCTGGTCGCGCAACATTGCCAGCGGCACGCTGAAATGCCCGCAGCGCCAGATAAATTGATTCTGCTCAGGGACCGACCAACCGTCGATCAGCGCCCTGCCGCTGTCGAAGGGTGTTACGTCATCATGAGCACCGAGCACTGAAACAATCGTCTCCGGCGGCATCACCGGCGGTCCGAAGGTATCGATCAATGGCGCATAACGCGCGATCTTTTCAGGTGTCCAGCCAACTGATTCAGTGCGCTTGGCAATGCCCCAGACCCGCGCCAGCGATCCATTGACCACGGCATCTTCGATACGGCCACAATGGGTGATGAGCAGCAGCGCGTCAGGGTGCAGATGCTGCGGCCAATGGCGCGATTTATCTGCCACCAGCTGCGCCGTCATCGCACCCAGGCTGGTGCCGCCAATGGCCACGGGACCATCGGTGACTTGCCGGCACCAATGCATCAGCACCGCCCATTCCTGAACCGCCGACGTAAACAGGTCGAGTGCGCCAAGCGGTGCTGTCGAAATGAACTGTTCACCACCGTAACGGCCGGGCGGCACCCTGCGCCCGTGCCACGGTGCCTCGGGCCGCACCACCCGGTTGCCCATGGCGGCCAGCGCCAGCGCTTCATCGGTCAACCCGCGCCAGTGATCGAACTCCACACAAATGCCATGGCCGAGAATGATGGTTGGCGGGTTCCGAACGCCTTTCGGCTCATAGACCCGAGCGATCACCTGGTCGTCCATACGCGCTGACGGCGACGAAAATCTGAGCCAGTACTCACGCCGTGTATCATGTTCGATGACCCGCGAGGTCACAATTTCCGGCATCGGATCAGGCGGCCGGAACGCCGCTTCGGGATTGTCCGCAAGTGGCCCGTAGAGCGCCTCGACCTGCGCAGGCGTCGGGGTATCCCACTGGACCGGTGTCACCAGACCGCCCAGCCTGACCGGAATGAACATCCTGCGCAGCGTATTGTAGCTGTTTCGGTGATAAAGCCGTTCTTTCTCGATTTCCAGCAACGCCTCGGCACTCAGCACGTTCTGGCCCCAAAAGGCATCTTCCCAAACCGCCTCCCGGTCGACGACATCGTGCCGCGCGATTTCAAACCGCCTGAGACGCGGCTCCAGCAATGACCGCAGCCGCGACCCCGGCTCCATCGGCGCTTCGGCGAAATATCGCTCGACCGACCCATCGGCCGCACGCGCGGCAGCCCACAAACGCGACAGCGGAAAGAACCATTTGGCCAGAAACCGCAGAGCCACCTGATCGAACCAGGGCCGCGCCACCAGTCCGCCGAATGGCGTCCGCAAACTGCCGACCATCAATTCCTGCACGGAGAGTTCCACGGGTTCCGGGTCCTTTTAAGCGGCGATCATCGTCCGGCAAGCTTGGACCGGAGCTGAATCATCGAATTCGCGTAAAATTGCAACAACGCTGTTTCTTCAGACGCCGGGGACAGCAAGCCTGCTTCGCTTTCCTGCAGCAGACCGCGTGCCGTCATCAACTGAAGCCCACTCTTAAGCGCTTTTTCAACGCCGTCCTTCTCAAACCCTATATGGGCGCCTTTATCACGAAGTTCACCAGCACTATTTTGCGCCTCGGCAATCAGTGTCGTTGCGTCGGCCGGCGTTTCACGCTCCAGAATAACCATCGAGAGCAACGGCACCGCAAGCACCGGGATCACATCGATGATGCGCTCGGCAAGTTCTTGTCCAAGGCTCTCAATTGCGGCAAAAAACTCCGGCTTCTTCAGTTCCGCAAAGTCGACCTTATGTTTGTCCGACCACGCTCTGAGCGAGACCGGATCCCCGAAATTTGCGCACGCCATGCCAAAGCCAAGCCACCGGCCGGTCAGCTTGCGCCATATTTCGCGGCCGATAACGCGCAGGGTCGAACCCAGGACGAACCGCATTCCGCGGCCGCGGAAGTCGGTATCGGCATTGGCGACCAGCGTGCGTTCTTCAAACAGCCGGTCGAAATTTGTGCCGACCGGAATGAACAGGATGTCACGGTCTCCACGGGGATCGAAAGTCCGGGCGATGTAGCCGATCAGACCGACTTTTGGCGTATTGACCTTACCGTCCCGTGACAGCTGGCCTTCGACGAATATGGCGTGCGGTACACCGCCCAGGGTTGCCATCTGCACATAGCGCTCAAGCATCTTCCGGTACAGCCTGTCGCCGTCGTTGCGCCGCACGATGTAGGCGCCGGCGGACCGCAAGACCACATGGAAAGGCCAGACCCGCGCCCATTCGCCCGCACCGTATGACATCGCCACATCGCGCGACGCCAGATAGGTGACCAGCAGGTAGTCCATATTGCTGCGGTGATTGATGACGAACACAACGGAAGCGGTGTCCGGAAATTTGGCCAGTGCGTTCTTGTGGGCAAAGCCCAGCCGCACCCAGTAGAACGCCCGTATGAACCACCGGGCCGCCCGGTAGCCCAGATGAAAATAAACCACAGGACTGAACGAGGGCACCATCTCACGGGCATAGGTGGCGACCTCGGCCATCACACCGTCATGGGTGACGCCACGTTCTGTGGCCACCGCCTGAACCACCTTCATGACTTCGGGATCATAGGTCAGCCGGTCGATCAAAACTTCCCGCTTGGTCAGTTGGAAAGTCGGCAGCTTCAGCCTCAGACGTTCATTGACTTCACGGAGAACCCGATTGGCGCGCCTGCGGAAGAACCACCTTATGCCAGGCAGGAAAAAATGGTTGATCAACACACTCACCGCCAAGGCGAGCACGATGAAAACAAACCACAAAGGGAGTTGCACGGTCGATGTCAAAACACTCCCCCTTCCGTTCGGCCAACGCCGTCACTTATGCTGCGCCAGGCCGGTGTTCATTCCATAACGCGTGTCAAACCTTAGCGCTCCTACGTGCGCTGCGCACCACCCTTGAAGGCCCGGCTGCGGACCCGGCAAAATTGTGTATAGACCAGTAGCCCGGTAATTTTGACGATTCCCCGCAAATGTGTTAACTTTTGCATGTGGCCTGATCGTTTATCCAGGCTCCCCTAAGAGCATAAGGGAGATTCCAATGGTGACGCGCTTGGTGGTCAGTTTAGCGTTTGTAGCGTTCTTGAGTGTGCCGGCAGCCTATGCTGGGGGCAATTGCCCGTTCGGCAGTCACTACACGACCGCTCAAACGGCAGATGCACAATCCAGCACACCGCAATCCTCGGCGCCCGCAACGGTGGTGGAAGCGCCGGTTGTAGCGCCCAATGTGACAGTTGCGGAGGCACCGGCAGTGACAAACGAGACCAAACAAGACTGAACGCGTCTCTTTGATCTTCTGCGCAGCAGCCCGGGCTTTGTGTCCGGGTTGTTGTTTTCCAGCGCACCTCGATCAAGCCGCCAATGATCAGGCGCGGTTTCTGGCGAAAAATGTTCCATGTAAACCATTGTGTCGTGATTTTCTTGACATTACCCCGTTGAGCTGACTGACTCCGTGTCACATTTGGACCGCGCGCCCATTCCGATGCAGGGATCATGACACGACACTCCGACAGCACTGACAGCGGGTCAGACAAAACTTCGCCATCTGGAACGGACGCATCCCTGTTGGCCGGGGAGTATCTGGCCTACCGGCTCAAGCAGCGCGGCCTGGATCAGTCGCAACTGGCCGAGATGACCGGTGTATCGCGGCAAACCATCAATGCGGTGGTGCGCGGACGCCAGCCGATTTCCCGTGCCATGTCGACCAAGCTCGGCATGTTGTTCGACGAACCGCCGGATTTCTGGCTGCGTGAGCAGTTCCGGCGCGCAACACACAAGATATCGCAGGACACGACGGTAGCCCACGGCATGATCGAGGCGCAGCCGGCAACCCCGTTTGCATATCCAGCACATGCAAGCCCATCCAAGATTCTGACCGATGCGGAAATCCATCAAGCGATTCAGGACGCCCTGATTTCGATCGCCCCCTACACCCAGGCAAACGTCAATGCGGCATCACTCGATCTCTGCCTCGGCAGTGTCGATGCGGTTGGACGGCAATCCGCCGACCAAGCAGACCCGGCAGGCGGTATTGAAATCGCACCGCTCGAATGCATACACGCCTGGACCCGGGAGACCGTTGCGCTGCCAGACAATATGACCGCCCGTGTCGGCCCCATGGCACGGTTGTCCCACCTTGGACTGTTCCTTGGCCACGGACTGCAGGTAGACCCGGGATTTGAGGGCAGGCTTGCGTTTTCTCTCTTCAATGCAAGCCCCAATCCGATATCCCTGTCGATCGGTGAGGCGATTCTTTCCCTGGAGCTGATTGTCCTGGGAACGCCGTCGAGCCGGCCCATGGACGGTGGCACGGCATCAAGCGACTTTGCCGACAAGGCAACCAGGCAGTTCGCCGACACCAGTCCTCACGACCGGGTGGTCCGGCATTTGCGCAAGCATATGGAGACGGTCGACAGTGAGGGTTCGGATTCTCACATTGCGCGCATTCGTAACAGCGATATTGAAGCGGAAGGCGACGACCGTACGGTTTCTCAGCAGGCCTGCATCGACACCTGCCTCCGCATCATTCGGGATGAAGCAGAGACCGAAGCGCGCCACAGGCGCCGGCGCGGCCGGTGGGAGTCGTTGGAAAAAATCCTGGGAGACATGAAACTTGGCGCCGAAGACATGGACATTTTGCTCAAGGAAGCAAGTGTCATCGACCAGGAAAATGGCAGCGCGACAATCCTGCGGCCCGATCGCCGGAAGCTGACGATCCCCTATCCGAATTCCTCGATCTCGGTACGCGTGCGGCAGCTTTCCAACCCGATGCACCTGGATGTCAGCGCGTTCATGATTATCCAGTATCTGATTTCAACCGGTCACGGATTTTCGCTGTTTCTGGACAGTGACGAGTGATGCGGCTGCCGGTTATGGCCAAAGCCTGTGCATAACCTTGTGTAAAAGGCTTGCTGTAAAGTTAAGTGTAAAAATTTCCTTGACACAATTGGCCGGCATTCTACCATCAAAAGTGCGGTCCCGAAGTCTTCGACCACCCGGGACCGCAAGGACCGAACAGACACAGGAAGTCGCTCCGAATCGGCCCACAGCTATTGATGCGTGATGGTACAGGCCCCGTCAAGGCCCGCAGGAGCACTTGCTAGTGTCGAGTGACATAGGAGCAAGACCATGGTCTTCAGAAGTACGGTCAAGAACGGACCGTCCAGCCATATGGAAACCCACCACTGGCAGGCCGAGAAACTGCGGCTGATCGAGCAAATACACCTCTCCAATCCGCAGCCCAATGTGGTGTCGTTTGAATCCGGCAAAGGCAATGAAATCGTCGTTATCGACGAACGACAAAGCCTTGGCGAGTGCCACAAGCTGTGGCTGGCCCTGGAAACCCTGCGCCACAAGCTCAGGGGCAACGCGCTTAAGCCGGGCATGCGCGTGGTTCACCGCGCCACCGGCAGTGCCGCCACCACCATGGCCTATGTCTGCAGCCGGCTCGGCATGCCGTTCGTCGCCATCATACCGAAAGACCTGTCGACCTATACCAAGCAAAACATCCTGTCCCATGGCGGCGAACTGGTCATGGCCGAGAACGCCGCAGACGCCCAGGACATCGAATCCGGTTATGCCATCCGCCCGGGCTACACGGTGATCGATCAGTACTCCGCCGAAGTAAGAGCACTGCCGACCCAATTCTCACCCGGCGAACGCATGCTGAAATCGACCGCGGTCGCGATCGGGCGCATGCCGTCCATGGTGGTCACCGCGGTTGGCACCGGAACCACCGCGAACTCAGTCCGCTTTGCGGCCTCCGACCGGCAGTTGCCTCTGGATATCGTCGGCGTGGATGTTGCCGGCGGCATTCTGAGCGACTACCTCGGGCTCAATCTGCATGGCCGAAGCGACAGCACGCACTGTCTCGAAGGCGCAAGCCCGGGTTATGTGCCGCCGTCTTTCATTCGCACATCGGTCGATCGTTTCCAGGAAGTTCACCAGGAAGCCGCGATTGCGGTTTGCCACTTGTTCCGGCAGGAATTCAACATTGAAATGGGCCCGACCTCCGGCATGGTCATGTACGGCGCCCTGGCGGAACTGCAAAAGATGAACGGCCGGCGCCAGGGTGAGCTGGTGGCAACCTTCTGCTACGATCATGGCAGCCGTTATGAAGAATCGATTTTCAATCCCGCATTTCTGAAGCAGAAGGGATTGGACATCGACCCATGGCGAGGCCGACTGGAAGCGCTCATTTCAGACTTGTTGTAGGGTCTAGATCTAGAGCGCTTCAGGTTCATACGGAAACGCTCTAGCCAGAACCAACACCGGCACAAGGTATCTCACATATGGATCGGACGCTTGCCGACCGCGAGTGCGGCTTCCTTGACCGCCTCGCTGAGGGTCGGGTGGGCATGGCAGGTACGCGCCAGGTCTTCCGCCGACCCGCCGAACTCCATGAGCACGGCAGCTTCGGCGATCATCTCGCCCACGGTCGGACCGATCATGTGGACGCCCAGCACGCGGTCGGTCTTGGCATCCGCCAGCACTTTGACGAAGCCGTCCGTGGTCATATTGACCTTGGCGCGGCCATTGGCCGTGAACGGAAACTTGCCGGCCTTGTAATCGATGCCCGCCTCTTTGAGCTCTTCCTCGGTCTTGCCCACCGTTGCCACTTCAGGCGCGGTATAGACCACGCCCGGAATGACATCGTAATTGACATGACCTGACTGGCCGGCAAGCGTCTCAGCCAGAGCCATGCCTTCGTCTTCCGCCTTGTGGGCGAGCATCGGGCCATCGATCACGTCGCCAATGGCGTAGATACCCTCCACACTGGTCTTGAAATGCCCATCGGTCGCAACCCGTCCGCGGTCATCAAGCTTGACGCCGGCCTCTTCCAGGCCGAGGCCCTGGGTGTAGGGAACACGGCCGATGCACACCAGCACCACATCCGCTTCCAGAACCACCGGATCGCCACCTTTGGCTGGTTCGACGGTGACTTTCAGGACCTTGCGTGATTTCTCAACGGCCGTGACCTTGGACGACAGCTTGAATTCAAAACCCTGCTTCTTCAGCGTCCTCTGGAAAGTTTTTGCAACATCGAGATCCATGCCCGGCAGGATGCGGTCGAGGAACTCAATCACCATCACCTGCGAGCCGAGCCGGCGCCACACGGAGCCGAGCTCGAGACCGATGACGCCACCACCGATCAGGATCATCCGCGGCGGCACACTGGAAAGTTCAAGAGCACCGGTGGAAGACACGATCTGCTTCTCATCCACGTCGATGCCCGGCAACTGCGCCACATCCGAGCCGGTGGCAATGACGATATTCTTGGTTTCGATGACCTGCGATTTTCCGTCACCACCGGTCACCTCGACTTTGCCGGCGCCGAGGATTTTTCCGGTCCCGTGAAACGGTGTGATCTTGTTCTTTTTCAACAGAAACGCGACGCCCTGGGTGTTGCCGTCAATACCCTGTTGCTTGTAGGCCATCATGGCTTTCAGGTCGATTTGCGGTTTGGTGACCTTGATGCCCATTTTTTTGAAGCCGTGATTGGCTTCATCGAACAGTTCCGAGGCATGCAGCAGCGCCTTTGAGGGAATACAGCCGATGTTCAGACAGGTTCCGCCATGAGCTTCGCGCTTTTCCACAACCGCGACCTTCATGCCCAGTTGTGCCGCACGGATCGCGCAGACATAGCCACCGGGCCCTGTCCCTATGACCACCAGATCGAATGTATCCGCCATCGCCTCATTGCCTCCTCAGTACCGGCTCGTAATAAACCTGGCGGCGATGGACGAGCCGGCCCCGCCGATCGCCGGATCCAATTACCGCGCGTGGAGTGAACCTAAAGATCCAGGATCAGGCGTTGCGGATCCTCAAGCGATTCCTTGACCCTGACCAGGAAAGTCACCGCTTCCTTGCCGTCCACAATACGATGATCGTAGCTCAGCGCCAGATACATCATCGGCCGCACCACGATCTGCCCGTCCACCACCATTGGCCGTTCCTGGATCTTGTGCATACCCAGAATGCCTGATTGCGGTGCATTGAGGATCGGCGTCGACATCAACGATCCATAGACGCCGCCATTGGAAATCGTGAACGTACCGCCCTGCATCTCATCGATCTTCAATTGGCCGTCGCGCGCGCGCCGCCCGAAATCGTTGATCGTCTTTTCTATTCCAGCAAGCGACAGCATCTCCGCATCGCGCACCACCGGCACCACCAGCCCCTTGTCCGTGCCGACTGCAACGCCGATATGGTAGTAGTTCTTATAGACCAGATCGTCGCCCTCGATCTCCGCGTTGACCGCCGGCAGGTCCTGCAGCGCGGCAACACAGGCGCGTACGAAAAAGCTCATGAAGCCGAGTTTGACGCCGTGCTTCTTTTCAAACAGCTCCTTGTACTTGTTGCGCACGCTCATGACCGTGGTCATGTCCACCTCATTGAACGTGGTCAGCATGGCCGCGGTGTTCTGGGCGTCTTTCAGGCGCCGCGCGATGGTCTGGCGCAGGCGGGTCATGCGCACCCGTTCTTCACGGCCCGCGTCGCCCGGCGCCGACGGTGCGCGGGCCTGAACCGGCGCCGGCGCGGGTGCGGATACACCTTGCTCAAGCGCTGCCAGAACGTCGCCCTTCAAGATCCGTCCATCCTTGCCGGTGCCGGCAATCTGGCCTGGATCAATGTTGTTTTCATCGACCAGCTTGCGCACGGCCGGAGACAGGGCCTGATCGGCAGCTGGTGCCGCTGGCGCGGCTTCAGGCGCTGCTTCCGGTGCAGCGGCTTTTTCCGCCTTGGGTGCCGCAACCGCTCCTTCAGCGATGGCGCCGAGCAGCGCACCAACCGCAACGGTCTCGCCGTCTTGCACTGAAATCTCGGACAGCACGCCAGCCGAAGGTGCCGGCACTTCCACCGTCACCTTGTCGGTTTCCAGTTCAACCAGCGGCTCATCGGCTGCGACCGCATCGCCCGGTTTCTTGAACCACTGCGCTATGGTCGCTTCCGTGACCGATTCACCTAGGGTCGGAACCCGGATTTCTACTGTCATTATATCCTCTTCTGTTCTGTACGCTTCGCCCGCCGCGGCGTTTGGTTCAGTCTGCAAGCGCCTCATCGAGGAATGACTGCAGTTCCTTCAAATGCATGTTCATCGAACCGGTCGCAGTGGCCGCCGAAGCAGGGCGCCCCACATAGCGTGCCCTGGCATGTTTCGCGCCGATCTGCTCAAGCACCCCTTCCACATTCGGCTCGATGAAAGACCATGCCCCCATATTTTTCGGTTCTTCCTGGCACCAGATCATATCGGCCTTCGTGAACCGTGACAGTTCCTCTATCAACGCCCGCATCGGGAACGGATAGAGTTGCTCGACGCGCATCAGATAGACATCGTCAATACCGCGTTTTTCGCGCTCCTCATACAGGTCGTAATAGACCTTACCGGTACACAAAACGACGCGTCTGATCTTGTTGTCCTTAACCAGCTTGATCTTCTCATCCGGCGAACTCTGCGCATCGTCCCACAGCACCCGGTGAAACGTGGTTTCGGGTCCGAATTCCTCAAAACGCGACACCGCACGCTTGTGCCGGAGCAGCGACTTCGGCGTCATCAAAACCAGAGGCTTGCGGAAGTCGCGATTGAGCTGGCGGCGCAGAATATGAAAATAATTCATCGGTGTGGTGCAGTTGGCCACCTGCCAGTTGTCTTCTGCACACGACTGCAGATAGCGCTCCAGCCGTGCAGAGGAGTGTTCCGGCCCCTGGCCTTCATAGCCATGCGGCAGAAGCATCACCAGGCCGGACATACGCAACCACTTGCGCTCCGCTGAACAGATGAACTGGTCGATCACCATCTGCGCGCCATTGGCAAAATCGCCGAACTGCGCCTCCCACAACACCAGTGCGTTGGGTTCGGCAAGGCTGTAACCATATTCAAAGCCCAGTACCGCCGCCTCCGACAGCATCGAGTTGATCACCTCGTAGCGCCCCTGGTCCTTGGAAATATTGTTGAGCGGCACATAGCGCTCTTCGTTGATTTGATCGTTGAGCACCGAATGGCGCTGGGAAAACGTGCCCCGCTCACAGTCTTGGCCCGACAGGCGCACAGGAAAGCCGTCATTCAATATTGTGGCAAATGCCAGGTGTTCCGCCAGTGCCCAGTCGATACCCTGACCTTCTTCGATCATCTTGCGGCGATTGCCGATGACCCGTTTGAGCGTACGGTGGGCATTGAACTCTTCCGGGATCTCGGTGATCTTGTGGCCGATCTCGTTCAGCAGCGCCATGTCGACGCCGGTCTTGCCCCGGCGTGCACTTTCATCCTGTGGCCTGGTCAGGCCCGACCACTTGCCATCCAGCCAGTCCGCCTTGTTGGGTTTGTAGGAGTCTGCGAGCTCGAACTCCTGATCGAGATTGGTGCGAAAGTCAGCCTTCATGGCAACGACTTCCTCATCCGTCATCACACCTTCACGCACCAGGCGCTTGGAATAGATCTCGACCACGGTTGGATGTTCGGCGATCCGCTTATACATCAAGGGCTGGGTGAAGGACGGCTCGTCGGACTCATTATGGCCGTATCTGCGGTAACAGAACATGTCGATCACCACCGGGATGCGGAATTCCTGGCGGAACTCGATGGCGATCTTGGCCGCATAGGTCACCGCTTCGGGATCGTCGCCATTGGCATGGAAGATCGGCGCCTCGATCATCTTGGCCACATCGGAGGGATAGGGCGACGAGCGCGAATAGATCGGGCTGGTGGTAAAGCCGATCTGATTATTGACGATGAAATGGATCGATCCGCCGGATTTGTGCCCCTTCAGGCCCGACAGGCCGAGGCATTCCGCGACCACGCCCTGGCCGGCAAATGCGGCATCGCCATGCAGCAGCAGCGGCAGGCATGATGTCCGCAGTTCATCCTTGTGCTGATCCTGTTTGGCGCGCGCCTTGCCGAGCACCACCGGATCGACCACTTCCAGATGAGATGGATTTGCGGTCAGGGACAAATGCACATTATTGCCGTCGAACTCCCGGTCGGAAGAGGTGCCCAGGTGATATTTTACATCGCCTGACCCTTCGACCTCGTCGGGTTTGGCGGATCCGCCCTTGAACTCGTTGAATATCGCCCGGAACGGCTTGCCCATCACGCTTGCCAGGACGTTCAGCCGGCCACGATGCGGCATGCCGATCACGATGTCCTTGACGCCAAGGGCGCCGCCACGCTTGATAATCTGCTCAAGCGCCGGGATCGCGGCTTCGCCGCCATCAAGCCCGAACCGCTTTGTTCCGGTATATTTGGTGTTGAGGAAGTGCTCGAAACCTTCCGCCTCGATCAGCTTGTAAAGGATCGCTTTCTTGCCTTCCGGGGTAAAGGAGATGCCCTTGTCCTGACCCTCGATGCGCCTTTGCAGCCAGGCTTTTTGCGCCGGATCGGAAATATGCGTAACTTCGATCCCAAGTGTTGAACAATAGGTCCTCTGCAGCAGATCGATGATTTCCTTGAGCGAGGCCACTTCGAGCCCGAGCACCTTGTCGATGAAGATCGGGCGGTCCATGTCTTCAGGACCGAAGCCGTATGTCTCTGGCTGCAGTTCTGGATGACCTACCTGTTCACGAAGCTTCAACGGGTCGAGGTCGGCGATCAGATGACCGCGGACGCGGTAGGCGCGGATCATCATCAATGCACGGATGGAATCAGTCGTCGCCTGCCGCAACTGTTCCTGCGACAGAGCAGCGCCGCCCTTCTTCGCCTTGCCGTCGATCTTGCTGGCGATTTCGCGCTCATAGGCGCTCCAGTTGCCATCAAGCGCACTGACCAGTTCGCCGTTCGAGGCAACCGGCCAGTCGGCGCGCGCCCACGAAGCACCGCGCGCCTTTGAGATCACATCGTCTTTGTCGTCTTTGAGGTTCGCGAAAAACTGCTGCCAGTCGTCATCGACCGATGCAGGGTCTTCCTGATATTTCGCGTAAAGATCTTCTATGAATGATGCATTGCCGCCATACAGAAACGACGTGGCGGCAAGCACCTCGTTCGATTGGTCCTTCGCCATCATCTCATCGGGTAGATCTGCAAATCCCGCCCGCCTTCTGTGCCAGTCATTTGGGTCAAAACTTTTGTCTGCATCACGGAGCACACGATCCGATGTCAGCCATTTAATACCTTGAGTAAGGTGGTGCCCAGCCCGGCCGGCGAATCCGACACGGTAATGCCGGAACTGCGCATGGCCTCGATCTTGTCTTCCGCACCGCCCTTGCCGCCGGAAATGATGGCGCCTGCATGTCCCATGCGCCGTCCCGGAGGTGCGCTGACGCCGGCGATAAAGCCGACCGTCGGCTTTTTCACCTTGGACTGCTTGATGAATTCCGCCGCGTCCTCTTCAGCCGACCCGCCGATCTCGCCGATCATGATGATCGATTCGGTTTCCGGGTCGCCCAGGAACATGTCCAGGCAATCGATGAAATTGGTGCCGTTCACCGGATCACCGCCAATGCCGATGCAGGTCGATTGGCCAAGTCCCGCAGCCGTGGTCTGGCCGACCGCCTCATATGTCAGCGTACCCGACCGCGACACGATACCGACCTTGCCGGGCTTGTGGATATGCCCCGGCATGATACCGATCTTGCATTGCTCCGGGGTAATGACACCGGGGCAGTTGGGGCCCACCAAACGGGTGTTGGATCCCTGAAGCGTGCGCTTCACCTTGACCATGTCGAGCACCGGAATACCCTCGGTGATACACACCACCAGCGGCACTTCCGCAGCAATCGCCTCGAGGATTGAATCGCCGGCAAAGGGTGGCGGCACGTAGATCACGCTGGCCGTGGCGCCGGTCGCCTCGACCGCCTGTTGAACCGTATCGAACACCGGCAGGCCGAGATGCTCCGATCCGCCGCGGCCCGGCGTCACGCCGCCGACCATCTTGGTGCCGTAGCTGATCGCCTGTTCGGTGTGGAACGTGCCGGTCTTGCCGGTCATTCCCTGGCAGATGACCTTGGTATTGCTGTCAACGAGTACCGGCATCAGGAGGCCTCCTTCACTGCGGCGGCGATCTTCTTGGCCGCATCGTCCAGATCGTCGGCAGCGATAACATTAAGGCCTGAGTCCTGAATGATTTTCTTGCCCTTTTCCACATTGGTGCCTTCAAGGCGCACCACCAGCGGCACCTTGAGACCGACATCCGTGACCGCCGTGACCACCCCTTCGGCGATGACATCGCATTTCATGATACCGCCGAAGATATTGACCAATATGCCGCTCACATTGGGATCCGAGGTGATGATCTTGAACGCCGCCGTGACCCGCTCCGTGGTCGCGCCGCCGCCAACATCGAGAAAGTTCGCCGGTTCCTCGCCATAAAGCTTGATAATGTCCATCGTCGCCATGGCCAGCCCGGCGCCGTTCACCATGCAGCCGATGGTGCCATCCAGCGCGATATAGGAAAGATCGTGCTTGGACGCCTCGATTTCCTTGTCGTCCTCTTCCGACAGGTCGCGCAGCTCCATGATGTCCTTGTGCCGCTCAACTGCATTATCGTCGAAATTGACCTTGGCATCGAGGCAGATCAGATCGCCCGCTTCAGTGACCACCAGGGGGTTGATCTCCAGCAGGCTCATGTCCTTGGCGACGAAGGCGTCATAGAGGTTGGAAATCAGCTTGACGCATTGTTTGATCTGATCGCCCTCGAGCTTCAGTGCATAGGCGATCTCGCGGCCCACATAAGGACAGCAGCCGGCCGCTGGATCGACCGAGATGGTGAGGATTTTCTCCGGCGTGTCATGGGCCACCTTTTCGATGTCCATGCCGCCTTCGGTCGACGCAATGAATGAGATGCGCGAGCTTTCCCGGTCAACCAGGCAGGACAGATAGAGCTCACGGGCAATCGCGGACCCGTCTTCGATATAGATCCGGTTAACCTGCTTGCCTTCGGGCCCGGTCTGGTGAGTGATCAACTGCATGCCCAGGATGTTGCCGGCTTCCGCACGCACGTCGTCGATCGACTTGACCACTTTGACGCCACCGCCCTTGCCGCGTCCGCCCGCATGGATCTGCGCCTTGACCACCCAAACCGGCCCACCCAGTTCCTCAGCCGCCTTGACCGCTTCATCCACCGAGAACGCCGCATGACCGCGTGGGGTTACCACGCCGAAATCGCGCAAGACGGCTTTCGCCTGATATTCATGAATGTTCATTGAGTGACCTTAAGAATTCTATATGCCGCTGAACTGCAGCGTCCCACCCTGCCACACGTAACAGTAGTTCTTATATCACTCTATCGGGCACCTGCAACCGTCTCACCGGAACAACTTGCACCAAACGCAACAATTCCGCGATTACACTATTCGCAGACAAACTTTTGGCAAGGACCGAAGACCCGCCGCAACCTCACAGTCCGTTTAAAAACCCCCTGGCCGGCCCTCTCCCCGGGCTGCCGAAAACCGCCTCTGGCTTTCAGCATATGGGTCGACATGGTGATCAGGCGCTGCCAAGTGCCGGGGCAATATCGCGACACGCCTTGACCAAGGTCTCCACTGATTTCACCGACCTGCGGAACTCAGCCTTTTCCTCGCGTTCAAGCCTGACTTCCACGACTTTTTCTATGCCGCCCGCACCGATCACAGCGGGCGTGCCGACATAGAGCCCTTTCACCCCGTACTGGCCGTTCAGATAAGCCGCGCAGGGCATGACCCGTTTCTTGTCTTTGAGATAGGATTCCGCCATTGCGATGGCCGAACTCGCCGGCGCATAATATGCCGAACCGGTTTTGAGCAAGCCGACAATCTCCGCACCACCATCGCGGGTCCGCTGGACGATCTTTTCGATTCGCTTTTCCGTCGACCAGCGCATCTTGACCAGATCCGGGATCGGAATACCGGCGACTGTCGAATAGCGCACCAGCGGCACCATGGTATCGCCATGGCCGCCCAACACAAAGGCCGTCACGTCTTCCACCGAAACGCCGAATTCCTCCGACAGGAAATAGCGGAACCTTGCGGAATCCAGCACACCCGCCATGCCCACCACTTTGTTGGACGGCAGTCCGGAAAACTTCTGCAATGCCCACACCATGGCATCCAGCGGATTGGTGATACAGATGACAAAGGCCCCCGGAGCGTATTTCTTGATCCCGGCACCGACCTGTTCCATCACTTTCAAGTTGATTTCCAGGAGATCGTCACGACTCATTCCCGGTTTGCGTGCGACGCCGGCGGTAACGATAACCACATCCGATCCCTTGATGGTCTCGTATTGATTGGTGCCCATCATGGCCGCATTGAAACCTTCGACCGGAGACGATTCCGCAATGTCTAAAGTTTTGCCCTGAGGAAGTCCGTCAACGATATCGAACAAAACCACATCGCCGAGCTCCTTGAGGCCGGCAAGATGGGCGAGTGTGCCACCGATCATGCCACCGCCGATCAGCGCAATCTTGTTGCGTGCCATATGTCTATTCCTATTTGCCAAACGGGCCGTACGGGACCAGTCGAAATTGTCACGAGAGCGAATTTTTTCCATGGCGGGTGTATCGCGAATGAAGTTGCCATGCAAGGTCGCACGGGCTGGTTTCCACGCGCTTCGCCGACTGGTGAGTGCCGGTTCGAGAATGCCCTGGCCGGCGACCCAACCATCCGCAATGGTACCATTATTAGGTGGTTGGGCCCTGTGAGACGGTCGGCTAGGAAATAGACATGCGTCTTATGCCAAAGAAACGCCGAAATTATTCCCCGGACCTGCGGCATGAAGCGGTATTCGAGAAAATAACGGCTGTTGTTAAGGAAACCTTGGGCCGGATGCTGCTATCTGGCGCACACATCGTTTTGCGGATCGCGCGTTCTGGGGATTGAATTCTCCTGAAAAAGCGCGCATATGAAGGATATTCGATATTTGCTCTGCCTTGCTGCACTGGCCCGATAAGGGTCCCCTCCAAGACATCGTTGAATTCGGATAGGAGCACACGCGATGGTCGCGTGGGCGAAACGCATTTCGCGTAGTCAATAGGAGGCCAGCATGGCCACAGGTACCGTTAAGTTTTTCAATCACGATCGCGGCTTCGGCTTTATCGAGCCAACCGATGGCGGCAAGGACGTGTTCGTCCACGCCACCGCAGTCGAGAGCGCCGGCATGCCTGCCTTGAAAGAAGGGCAGAAGCTGAGCTATGAAGTCAAGGCCGATGAGCGGTCGGGCAAGTCGTCTGCAGTAAATCTGCAGAACGCTTAAAGCCTTATCACCGGCTTGAAGTTGCCCGGCGCCATTATGCCGGGTAACTTTGAGCCCCTTTGTCGGGCGTCGTGCCGAACAGTCGTCCAACAAACTTGAAAGGAGATCTATTGTGCAAGTTACGGTTCGTGACAACAATGTCGACCAGGCCCTCAGGGTCTTGAAGAAGAAGCTTCAGCGTGAAGGTTTGTTTCGTGAAATGAAGCGTCGCAGGTCTTACGAGAAGCCTTCTGAAAAAAGAGTGCGCGAAGCAGGCGAGGCGATCCGCAGGGCCCGCAAAGCCGCCCGCAAACAGGCCCAGCGCGAAGGTTTGATTGCCAAGCCGCGTGCCAAATCCGGCGCAACCGGCAATCGCTGAAGAACCCGGTCTGGATACCAAAATCGGATATTCAGACAAATTGCCTGGTCAAACCAACCATCCGGCCCGAAAGGGTTGGCGGTGACATAATCGCTGCACCGGGCACGCGCGCCGCAGACGTTTCCACAACGTCACCGGCCCACCAATCACCACGCCGGGCTTGCAGTCTTCCGCACGATCTACGCGGTTGATTCCGCCGGAAACCGCCGGCGGAATGCCATCTGCGCGATGACGGCCCGCATTTGTCCTGCCGGGCCGGAGAAAAACCCTTTCCGATTTCTCCCAGCTTCAACTCAGGGCTTTGAAGCAGTATGTGCAGCGATGCGCTAGCGCCTATTGAATATTATGGTTGTAGCGCAACACCCTAAAGATAAATTTGAGTGTCAACATTCTGCCATATATAACAGGTGCATGACAATTAGGTAACAACCATGTAACATTATGTGGTTTTGTCGCAACTATTGAATGTTACTTCGAAAATAAACGAAAAAACAAGTAGATCAGACGTCTCCCACACGTCTATAGCGTTTCGGATAAGGATATCCACCGGGTGTCCACAACCGCGCTACTCTTCGGAAAGGGAGACCTCATGCATACGAAATCCCTACTATTAGGCTCGGTATTCCTCGGCACCCTTGCCGTGGCGGCAGGTGACGCCCGCTCCACCGAGCTCTATGCCGGTGTACGGGTTTATGACGTTGAGCAGGCAGCACCAATACTGGTTGCCGGCACCAATTTCCTGGCCGCCCCCTCCGCCGATCCAAACGCTACCGTCGCCGTCATGACTGGCGCCCGCATCATCTAGAGCATCACCCCAGGTCATGCCCTAAGGCGATGCCACCCCTGCTTATAAATTTCCGACGTCTGGAATTCTCTTGTGAAGAACCAGCACCTCACCTTCTTCCACTCGAGATCACGCCATTTCCTGAATAGTAATTAGATCTACATTTAACCGAACATTAACCACAATAGAATATTAACTGAGATTAAGTCGAGATTAATAGAACATTAAATCAAATATTGATGCAATAACAATGGTTAATAATTGATAACATTCGGATTGAAGTCATTAAATGTCTGTAAATATTACATGTTATTACATATTAACCATTCAAAAGCGAAGACACCTAAAGCTTATCAAAAAGGAACGACTGATGAACACCAGATCACTTCTCATCTCAACGGCATTAACCGGAGCGGTCTTGGCCGGTTCAGTGGTGACTGGTGTCAATACCACCTACGCCACCGACCTGGAACCGGTCCATGAGTGCCGCAAAGACATTGCCATGAAGCTGAGCGGCCAGGTTAACCGGGCGGTTCTCTATGCCGACAATGGTGAGGTCGACGACACCTTCTTTGTCGACAATGACAATTCCTCCACCCGCCTTCGCGTCCGTGCGGTTGGCGACGTCACCTGCGACTTCAAAGTCGGCGCCCAGATCGAAGTGCAGTTTGAATCCAATTCTTCCTCGGCAATCCGCTTCGACCAGAGCGGTGCTGCCGGGCCGAACAACTTCACCGAACGCAAGCTTGAAGTATGGTTCGACAGCGAGATGTGGGGCAGGCTTTGGCTGGGTCAGGGCGATACCGCCTCCAACGGCACCTCGGAAGTTGACCTTTCGGGCACCTCGGTTATCGCTTATTCCGCCGTCGAGGATTTCGCCGGCGGCCTGGAATTCGAAAACGGCCAGCGGATCGGCGCGGCTTTCAGCAATTATGACGGCTTGAGTCGTGACGACCGGGTCCGTTACGACACACCGACTTTTGCCGGGTTCCAATTGTCGACGTCCTTCACGGACGACAATGAATGGGACGTGGCGTTGCGCTACGCCCGGGAGTTTGGTGGCCACAGGGTTGCCGCCGCTGTCTCTTATGTGGACGGTGACCGGGATAAGGGGTTTTCCTCTGACTACCAGATAAGCGGCTCCATTTCGGTATTGTTCGGCAACGGTCTGAACCTCACTTTTGCCTCCGGCACGCAGAAAGACGAAGGCACCGGTGTTGGCCAGCGCGACACATTTTTCACCTACGGCAAGGCAGGATGGCTCTTCGATGTCTTCGAATGGGGCCACACCGCAATCGCCTTTGACGTTGCTTATGTCGCAAACGAAGCCCGGGGTGGCGACGATGCTTGGGCTTATGGCGGCTTCCTGGTGCAGAAAATAGACTGGGTCGGCACCGAACTCTATGCCGGTGTACGGCTCTATGATGTCGAGCACTTCGCGCCAGTACTGGTGGCCGGCACGAATTTCGGGGCTGTTGCCTCTTCCGATCCTGGCTCCATCGTTGCCGTCATGACCGGCGCCCGTGTCAAATTCTAATGGACCATTGACCATGACCAAAACTCACCGACCACATAAGCGAAACACAGCGCCCGGGTTACGCGGATCTGCAATTGCCATCGCCGTCGCCGGGCTCCTGCTCGGCGGCTGCGCAGGGGGTAAGGATTTCAACTATACGCAGATCAGTGACATCCCGGAGGGCCAGGGCCTGGTATCCGGCCCCGGGGGAGAGTTTACTCTGCTGAAATACGATCCTTCGCAACGCGCTGCATCGAATGATAATCCAGCAGCACCCTCCCCCGCAGCGCCGCAAACCACCGCTGCATCGGGTGGAGCTACGGGAACGCAACCCCTGGAATAGGGACCGACTGCGCTCTCGTCACGGGATTGAAATGTCAGAGCCCGGCTTACATGCTGAACCGCCAATACAGGTTCAACATGTAAGCCGGGCTCTGGCCGTTTTACTGACCGCCATGGCCGAGCGCCATATAGACGTCCGACTGCATTTCAAACAACCGTGACACCGTGCGGGCAAACTCGAAAGTGCCATCGCCGGCCGAATAAATACCATCGGGATCAGTGTCGGCCGAAACAATCAGCTTGACCTTGTGGTTGTACAGGCTGTCGACGAGATGAACGAAGCGGCGCGCCTCGTTGCGCTTTTCCGGCGTGAGTGCCGGGATCCGCTCCAGGATGACCGTATGAAAATTACGCGCAACCTTGAGAAAATCGGCCGCGCCCAGGGGCTTTTCGCACAGATCGGCAAATGAAAAGCGCGCCACGCCCTTTGCCGCCTGGGGCACGTCAAGCACCCGGCCCTGCACTTCAAGCGTCGATCGTTCGCCGCGCTCGCTGTTGGTCAGCCGCATCCAGACGTCCTGGATCTGCGCATCTGCCGGGGCGCCGAGCGGGGTGTAATAGACCGGTGTTCCATTCAGGCGTTCAAGACGGAAATCCGTGTCGCCGTCGAGCGTGACAACATTCATCCGATCCTTGAGCATGGCAATGAACGGCAGAAACAGCGCCCTGTTCAGGCCGCCTTCATAAAGCGTGTCCGGATGCCGGTTGGATGTCGCCACCACCACCACACCGCGTTCGAACAGAGCGGTGAACAGCCGGCCGAGTATCATGGCGTCGGCAATATCGGTGACCTGGAATTCATCGAAACACAATAACAGGCCGCTCCGCGCGATATCATCCGCCACCGGCGGTATCGGGTCGCCGGCCTGCACATAGCCTTTGGATGTGGCCTGGCGCCGGTCGTGCACCTGGCCATGCACCCGCTGCATGAATTCGTGAAAGTGGACCCGTTGTTTCGGCTCGATGGCGGCAGTCTCGAAGAACAGGTCCATCAGCATGGTTTTGCCGCGGCCAACACCGCCATGGACATAGATGCCCTTGGGCGCTTGCACGCGCGGCGAAAACAGGGATGCAAGAGGCGACCGCCGCCGGTCTGCCTGATAGTTCACCAGGGCGTCACCCAGTTCGGCAAATCCGTCAACGACCCGTCGTTGATCCAGATCAGCGGTAAGCTCGCCACAGGCGACCATCCGCTCATAATTTTGCACCAGCCCGTTGCTCATAGACGTCAAAGCAGGCGATCATTTTGTTTTCACCGCGTGGTGTTAGCAGACCAGGGGGGCCACGCAAACATCTATATTGCGCCAACCGCACCGCGATCAGCCGCGATGAACGTCACAATCTGGCACGGAAACCTGCCGTCAGGCGTTTGGTTCCAGCTTCGCCACCTTCGGATTCGTCTCATAATTGTCACCCGCTGCAACAATGCAGCTGATGCCTTGAGGCGTCGTCAGGATAACTGTCCAGGTCCCGGTTTCGGCAACAAACAACTGCATGAAGCCCTTGTTCGAAACCATTCCCATGGCTTGCAGTTGTTCCTTGTACTTCTTGCCGAGAAACGCGATGACCTTTTCGTGTTTCCCGCACTCGGCAGCGGCCGCCGGTTTTGGTGAGGCAACAGTCGAAGCGCTGAACGCAAAGCAGCCGGCAAGAGCATACAGCCAGTATTTTGATTTCAAGGTGTTCATCACAACCTCCATTTCCGCTCCAAAGAGCCGTCGGACGGATGAGATGCTGTCAGACGACCTTTGCAGCAACTGGTTCGATGGGATTTCCCATCATGTTGCTCCCTGCCTCATGGCATTTCTGATCAAAAGTTTACGTGTTTTATGTTTAACGAAATGACAACAAACCGGCCCGTCACGGTGCCGTTCTGTTGGTTTGGTGAACGCTTTCACCCTAATTTCGGGTAGATTTAACTGAAAATCTAGTGAGTTGGAAAATTCAATCCAAGAAATCGGGCCCGTTTTAGCAACCCTGTACGGGTATCGTCATCGCCTGTTGTTTCATGAAACAGTTCGATGCTTGCTGATTCGATACCGCAATAGTTCATAACGCCGATGTTGAGCTGGGCTTCGATCGCCTGGTCATAACCGCGCTTGGCGAAGGCATCCTCAGAGGCCGCGGCAGTCGCAATCATCAGGCCGTATCTGTGCGGCAGGCTGGCTGGGCCATACGCCCAGCCGAGATTCCAGACCCGGTCGATCCAGCCCTTGAGCATGGCCGGCACTGACCACCACCAGACCGGAAACACGCACACGATGGCATCGGCGCGGTCCACCCGCGCCATTTCCGCATGAACTTCGTCCGAATAGCGTTTGGCGGTGTTGTTCCAGTCGGGTTCGTCCGCCTCGCGCAGTACAGGATCGAAGTCCTCCGCATAGAGATCGGCGAATTCGATCTCGTGACCGCCCGCGGCTGCACCTTCTGCAAAGGCGTCCGCCACAGCGCCGGTGAACGACGTCCGGCGCGGATGGCAGAAGACCAGAAGAATTTTCAAGACGGCCCTACCCGGCTCAGCTCATGGTCGGGATCACGAACTCGGCACCTTCCTTGGCGCCCGACGGCCAGCGTGAGGTGACGGTCTTGGTGCGCGTATAGAAGCGCACCGAATCCGGCCCGTGCTGGTTTAGATCGCCGAACACCGAGCGCTTCCAGCCACCGAAGGTGTGATAAGCAAGCGGCACCGGGATCGGCACATTGACGCCGACCATGCCGATGTTGATGCGGGCGCAGAAGTCGCGCGCAGTGTCGCCGTCGCGGGTGTAGATGGCAACGCCGTTGCCATATTCATGGCTCATCGGCAGATCGATCGCCTCCTCATAGGTCTTGGCGCGCACCACCGACAGCACCGGTCCGAAGATCTCTTCCTTGTAGATGCGCATGTCGCGGGTGACATTGTCGAACAGGCAACCGCCCATGAAATAGCCGTTCTCGTAACCCTGCATGGTGAAATCACGACCATCGACCCTAAGGCTCGCACCTTCTTCGACGCCGAGATCCACATAGCTCTTGACCCGCTTGAGCGCTTCGCCGGTGACCAACGGCCCGTAATCCGCTTCGCGGTCGTTCGACAGCCCGACCTTGAGGGCTTCGACCCGGGGAATGAGCTTGTCGACCAGAGCGTCTGCTGTCTTCTCGCCAACCGGCACGGCCACCGAGATCGCCATGCAGCGCTCGCCCGCCGACCCGTAGCCGGCACCAATCAGCGCATCCGCCACCTGATCCATATCCGCATCCGGCATCACGATCATGTGGTTCTTGGCGCCGCCGAAGCACTGCACCCTTTTGCCGGTCGACGTGCCGCGGGTATAGACATATTCGGCAATCGCGGTTGAGCCGACAAAACCGATCGCCTGGATGTCACGGTCATCGAGCAATGCGTCAACCGCTTCCTTGTCGCCATTGACCACATTCAGCACGCCTTCGGGAAGACCCGCTTCGATCATCAGTTCGGCAAGCCGCATGGGCACCGATGGATCGCGCTCCGAGGGCTTCAGGATGAATGCATTACCGCAGGCAATTGCCGGTGCGAATTTCCACATGGGAATCATTGCCGGAAAGTTGAACGGCGTGATGCCGGCAACCACGCCAAGGGGCTGGCGCAGCGAATACATATCGATCCCCGGGCCGGCGCTGTCGGTGAACTCGCCCTTCAACAGATGAGGAATACCGCAGGCGAACTCGCACACCTCGACACCGCGCTGGATGTCGCCATGGGAATCCGGCACCGTCTTGCCATGCTCCAGGGACAGCAGTTCGGCCAGCTCTTCCTTGTGCTGGTTGACCAGGTCGACGAACCTGAACATGACCCGGGCACGCACCTGCGGGTTCTTGGCAGCCCATTCGGGCTGTGCGGCACGTGCGTTTTCGACCGCGGCGCGCACCTCGTCTGTCGTTGCCAGCGCCACCTTGGACTGCACTTCGCCGGTGTTGGGATTATAGATGTCGCCGAACCGTCCGCTCTTGCCCTCAACGTGCCTGCCGCCGATAAAATGTCCGATTTCCTTGCCCATGGTTCCCTGTCCGCTGAATTTTTCTGGATGAAGAATTTGACCGCGAACCTAACGGCGTTTTGCGGGGGCGGCAAGGTTGAAAAGCGGCAGGTGGCCGACCTGTCGCATCTCAATCGGCTCGAGCGATGTGGTGTGTGGAAGCCGGTCAGGGTTCCAGGGCCAGCACCTCTCCGCGCGCCGCATGCTCCATAAGCGTACCCAATGGCGGGTCCGCCAGCAGCACCGCATCGATATACTGGCGCAACTGGGCAAAGCACTCCAGATAGGCGGCTTTCCTCCGGGCGCCGGAGCTGCCGGCGTCATTCGGGTCGACCAGCTTCCAATGACGCATCACCGGGGCACCCGGCCAGAGCCGGTGGCCATCGGCCCCGACCTCTTCGCGCACCCAGACGATCAGATCCATCCTGGGCGCGATCGGCATGGCAAACAGTTCCAGTGACTTACTCGACAAGTTGCGGCCGCGCACACCGATATTACGCAAAGTCTCGATCGCCAGGGGATTGACCTCGCCGACCGGCGCCGAGCCGGCACTGAAGGCGCGGTAGAGCCCGCGGCCGGCATGGTTCATATAGGCCTCCGCCATGATCGAGCGGGTGGCGTTTCCGGTGCCGAGAAACAATACATTCTTTAGCGTCATGACGTCGTCTTTGGCCTCCTGTTGATCCGGGGTGAAACAGGCGCTCAAGAAAGCCTGTTGCATAATTCCGCCCTACCCCGACAGGTAGTAGACCGATGCTGCAAAACTGTGACAGGAGAGAGGAGTTTTGATGAAATCGCGGCGCATCCAATCCATTCGGAGGCCCTTTGTAACCTCGGTCAGGCCAGGATGTCCTCGAATTTGACCGAGATCGCTTCAACGATCCTGAGCGCGTCGACCGCACCGCCACCCTCGCCCTTTTCGAAGTCACCTTCCATGGCGGCCATGACATTGGTGACATGGGCAAGACAGATGACCGCAAATCCGCGCGCCTGTGCCAGGGCATAGAGCGCCGCCGTTTCCATTTCAACAGCAGCCAGTCCCAGGCGGCGGCCCTCGTCCAGCAGGTGCTGGGTTTCCCTGAACGGTGCATCGGTGGTCCAGGTCCGCCCCCGATGAATGGCCAGTCCGGCGCTCGAGATCGTGTCGTGAATCCGTTCGAGCAGACCCGCATCCGCGGCAGCAAACTCTCCGGCCGGCACATAATGATAACTTGTGCCTTCATCGCGCAGCGCCTGCTCGATCAGCACGAAATAGGGCCTCGGCCCCAGCGGCTTGAGCTCTCCCGACGATGTAATGCTGACCAGAAGCCGGCAGCCCGAGGCAAACATCTGCTCGCCAACCAGCACTGCATAGGGCGCACCGACCGCACAGCCGACAATACCCACCTGCCGGCCCCCGCTTTCAAATGCATACATGTCGGAATGATAGCAGGACCAGTTATCAACCAGCCGGGCATCTCCCCGGCTTGCCAGCAATCGTACGATATCGCCATCCGGATCGAGAAGGCACAATTCGGGAATGGTTTCGCCCGTCGTGCCCCTCTGGCGGCGTGCCTCACGCAGCAGCCCTTCGGGCTGAAACACCGATGGTGCATCATGCTGCTTGCCGCGCAAAATCGGCGGGCTTGACGTTTTACCCGCATTCGGATCCGAAGGTTTTACCATGTCATCGCAGGCGTCAGGCCCTTGGCAATTTCAGTGCACGCCAGCACTCCGCCTACGCCCCTTCCAGCGGATGCCCGGGCATCAGGTCATAAGGGTGCTGCCAGCCCGGCAGCGCCTTGATGCGCTCGAGCCAGGCGGCAATGTTGGGATACTGCGCCCAGTCCAGCCCGATCTCATCATCGAAAAACAGGTAACCGCACATGGACAGGTCCGCGATGGTCGCCCGGCCGGCGACGGCCCATTCGCGGTCCGCCAGATGCTGGTTGAGAACCGCCAGCGCACCATGCATGCGGCCGCCGAGAAACTCGGTGACGGGCGTATCGCCGGTCTTGGCGAAGGTTTTCAGGAACCGGTAGGTGCCGGTATAACCGGTCAGCTTGTGATTATCGAACAGGATCCAGCGCAGTACTTCGCGCTCCTCTTCCTTGGTCGAATGCCCGTATTTGCCGAACTGTTCCGCGAGGTAATAAAGGATATTGCCGGATTGTGTGAGCTTGAGGTCGCCATGCACCAGCACCGGCACTTCGCCCATGACATTGACATCGCGCTTGTAATCATCCGTGCGGGTTTCGCCGTTGAAAAAGTCGACCCAGTGCGGTTCCCAGTCGGCACCGCAGGAGTTGAGCATCAGTGCCGCCTTGTAGGCATTGCCCGATTGCGCCATGCAGTAAAGCGTGTATTCGGCCATTGGATCGTATCCTTTTGTTCAGATTTTTCACTCACAAATTGCCGTCATCCGCCAAGGAACAACCGTCCCACATCCGGGTCTTCCAGCAAGTCATCCCCAAGGCCCGCCTTGACCAGTTGGCCCGACACCAGCACATAGCCGATATCGGCAAACTCCAGGCCTTTCTTGGCATTCTGTTCGACCATGATGATGGTCTTGCCCTCGGCGCGCTGCAAATCATCGAGGATTTCAAACACCATGTCGATATAGCGCGGCTCAAGACCAATCGACGGCTCGTCGACCAAAAGCACGTCTGGCTCCATAACCAGGGCGCGGGATATTTCAAGCAACCGCCGCTCGCCGCCGGACAGCACCCGTGCCGGCTGACGGCGCCGCTCCGCCAGGCGCGGATACTTGTCGAACACCTTCTCCGCCACCACCTTGGCATCTGAGGGCCGCGCTTTGAGGAAACCGCCCATCCAAAGGTTTTCTTCAACGGTCATGTCGGGAAACACCGAATTGTCCTGCAGGATATAGGCGATGCCGGCGGAATTCAGTTTCTGGCTCGGCGTCAGGCGCGTGACGTCCGTACCGCCGACCACGATTGTTCCCGCCATGATATTGGTGAAACCGAAAATCGAATGCAGCACCGTCGACTTGCCGGCGCCATTGGGGCCGATCAGGCACAGGGACTGGCCCTTGCCGACCCGCAGGGAAAACTCATGCAGGATTTCCATGCGCCCATAGCCCGCCCGCAGGTGCTCTATCGAGACGAAACTGTCGCCGGGCATCAGCGCCTCGAGCGCGTCGATCGGCGGCGCCTCGGTGGCAATCTGTTCGGCTTCGCGCGCGATATCATCGACCGACAGCACTGCTTCGACCGAGCCTTGGCCATAGCCCGTGGTTTTCTTCGGAGGCTCGATCATCAATGCGCCCCCAGATAAGCGTCGATGACTTGGCTGTTGTTCTGGATCTCCTCGGGCCTGCCCTGCGCCAGAAGCTCACCATGGGCGAGGCAGTAAATATGCTCCGCCAGGTTCATGATCACCCGCATGTTGTGTTCGATGACGAACAGCGTGATGCCGAACTCCGCATTGGCCCGTTTCAGCCGGTCGATCAGCCCGTTGATCAGGGTCGGGTTAATGCCGGCGGTCGGCTCATCGAGCATCAGCATGTCCGGCTCATTGATCAGCGCCATGGCGAATTCCAAAAGCTTCTGCTGGCCAAAGGACAGGTCGCCCGCGAGCAATTGGCGCTTCTGGTAGAGCCCGACGAATTCCAGCAGTTCTTCGGCCCGCTCGACGCCTTCGCCTGATTGCCGCTGGAACAGGCTGGTGAATGACACCGTGCGCATGGAACGCGAGATCACCATGTTCTGGACGCAGGTCATGCCGCCATAGATGCGGGTCTGCTGAAATGTGCGGATCAGCCCCAGCCGGGCGATCTGCGGCACGCGCAATTTGGAGATCTCACGGCCCTTGTACTTGATCGACCCGCCATCGATCGGGTGATAGCCGACAACAGACGAGAACAAGGTAGTCTTGCCGGACCCGTTCGGCCCGATCAGGCCGATGATCTTGCCGGCCTCGACATCGAGCGAGATGGCCTGGTTGGCGACCACACCGCCAAAGCTCTTGCTCACGCCTTGCACCTCCAGCATCGCGGCCATCACTGCGACCCCCCGCCAGCTGTTTCCCGCGCCATGCGCTCGTCTACGCGGTGGCCGAAGCGTTCGGGGAACCGTTCGCGCAGCCATCCCATGATGCCTTCGGGGAAGAACACCACGATCAGCACGATCATCACGCCAAGGGCGACCCGCTGCCAGCCCAGCAGATAGGTCCAGAACAGCTCTTTGGTGATCTGGAATACCACAGCGCCGATCACCGGGCCCCATAGGGTGCCCTTGCCGCCAAGGATCGCCATCAGCACCATCCAGACGCCGATGGTGGCGCCGGAAAACGCCACATCGATCGGGTCGATAAAGGTCTTGAGATTACCGTAGAGCCCGCCGGCGACACCTAAAAAAACTGCAGCGATCACCCAGGCGGTGACTTTTATCCTGGTGGTATAGAGCCCCATCGCCTCGGCCTTGTCTTCATCATCGCGGATTGCGTTGATGGCCAGCCCGAAGCGACTGCGCAGCAGCCAGGCGATAACCGCAAAGGTGGCCGCCGCAAGACCGAACGCGAGGTAGTAGAGCAGTTTACCGATGTCACCCAGTGTACGCGGCGCCTCGGGCGTGGTCATGCCGGAGCCGCCGCCCAGCCAGTCCCAGCCGGCAGCAATTTCACCCGCGGCGATGCCCAGCCCCAATGTGCAGATGGCGAAATAATGCCCCCGCAGGCCCAGAACCGCCGATCCCAGAACCACAGCGGCAAGTGCCGCCAGGACAGCTGCGGCCGGAAGTCCGAACGCCAGCCCGGTGACAAACTGTACCGCATCGAAGGTGAACTCGGTGCCGCCGCCGCGGGCTGCCGTATAGGCGCCGACATCGTAGAACAGCCCGACCTGGATCACCGCGCAGGCATAAACGCCGACACCGACAAACACCACATTGCCGAATGAGTTGTAGCCCATCTGGCCACCGACCAGATCCCATGTCAGGGCAAACACGACGAACAGCCACAGCTCGGTCATCTGCACCTGATAGGACGGCAACAGATAAGGAGCCAAGAACCCCGCCACCACGATCACTCCATAAAAGATGAGCTTTGCCGGCGAGATCGTGTTCACACGTTTAGCCCGCATTTCTCACACCCTCCATGATCTGCGCGGTGTCGTGCCGCTGACAGGGCAGGAAAGCTGCGCTGCGTGATGTGGGACATCGGGCAAGCAGCTTGACACACACTGTCGGCGGCACGACGCCGCCCGAAGGGTCGCCTGCAGGCGCCCGCCCGCAGCGTTGCGGCCCTCAACCGTAGGCCCCGCTACGCTTTTCGGTCCGCTCCTTGCGGAGCAGACGCCTGCATGCGACGCAGATCGTGGACGGTGTGAGAAATACGGGCTAGTCATTTCAGATATTGCCGCTTGCGGTCAAGCCACCGGCTGCGGATCAGCAACACCACAACCAGCAGGCCGAACACAAAGGCGATCTGGTATTCCGCACCCAGCAGGAAGCCGGCGAAGTTTTCCGCAGCACCCAGCCCCAGGCCCGCCGCCAGCACACCGGCCAGATTGCCCAGGCCCGCAATGATCACGATCATGAAGGAGCGCACCGTATAGGGCAGCCCGATATAGGGATGAATGGTATAGGCCATTGCGACCAGAGCACCGGTCGCCCCGCAGATTGCCGCGTTAAGCGCAAAGGTCGCTGCATAGACCCTGTCCGTGTCGATGCCCAGCACCCGGGCAGCCCGTGCGTTCTGGGCGGTCGCGCGGATCGCCTGGCCAAGCTTCGAGGTCTTGAGAAACACCACCAGGCAGGTACCCAGCACCAGCACCAGGCAAAAGGCGAGTACCTTGATCTGCGACACGGTCACCTGGTTGTCGAACAGGAACCAGGTATCGAAACCGCTTTCCGCCGTGCGTACATCGGAGCCGAAGCCCTGGTTCATGAGCTGTTGCAGCACGATCGAGATGCCGAAGGTGGCAAGAATGGAAATGAACAGATCCCGATCGACCACCCGGAAGATCACACCGCGATAGAGCAGCCAGCCAAGCGCATAGAGCAGGACGGCGGCCAGCGGCACGCCGATCAGCGGGTGAAATCCCGCATCACCCAGCACCACCGCGATGAACCCGCCGAGCATGACATATTCGCCCTGGGTGACATTGATGATGTTCATCACCCCCCAGACCAGCGCCATGCCATAGGCCGCAAGAGCGAAGATGGCACCGATCAGGAGGCCATCGACCAGCAACTGTACCGACACGATCGGAGCATCGATGAGGATTTGCAGATTATCCATAAGCCGCCGCTAGAGCCCCTTTAAGCAGTGTGGAGCCAGTTTTATGGGCCGGTGACACTCAGCACATCACCGGCCCATATTTCGTAAGAACTACCTCTCGGACCATGCGGGCCGTGGATGGACGACCTTGCTCGACGCCCATTTGGTCGGTGCCACGACTTTGTATTGCCCATCCAGCACCTGGAACAGCACCATCGGCTTGGCGATGTTCTTGCCGGTCTCGTCAAACTTGATATTGCCGTAGAAGGTTTCCATCTCGGTCGCGGCCAGGGCATCGCGCACTTTTACCTGGTCGAGCGAGCCGGCCCTCTGGAAGGCATCCACGAAGGTCATGACGGAGGCTGTCGATTCAGCTGCCTGATAGGGCGGCGCATAGCCATAGGTCTTTTCGAACAGGGCGGCATAGTCGGCAGCCGACCCGAAATAATCGTCCCGATAGCTCAGGCTCGGCGCCCACTGCGATGCACACAGGGTGTATGTCGCATTGTCCGCGAACTTGTCGATGATCTTGGCGCTGTCGCAATGGGTCATGGCCAGCATCGGCACATCCACCTTCATTTCCGCAATCTGGCGGATCGCCGTGGCTGCCCCCTTGGCATGGCCGGAGATGACCAGGATGTCGGGACGCAGCGCCTTCACCTTGGTCAGGGTCGCCGCCATATCGTTCAGTTCTTTCGGCAGCTTGTCGTCGATCACGATCTTCATGCCGAACTTTGCTGCGTCTTCCATGACACCGGCGCGGATATCCTGGCTGAAGGCGTCATTCTCGAACGCCATGGCAATCCGAAGCTCGCTCGGCTTCTTGCCCATCTCTTCAGCCTTTTCCGCCGCCAGGGCAATGGAACTGGCGAGATATTGCTCTGACGTCGACAACACCGCGAACAGATATTTATACCCTTTGGTGAACAAGGAGCGCGATGCGCCATTGCCTTCCACCATGGGCACGCCGTGCTTTTCGGTGACCGGCGCAATCGCCTTGGTCAGGCCGGAACTGTAGGGCCCCAGCAGGAACTTGACGCCGTCCTGCTTGATCAGCCGCTCGGCCAGTTCGGCGCCGCGCGCAGACGTCGATTCGTCGTCGTAATATTTGATCTCGAGTTTGTATTTCTTGCCGCCGATGTCGACACCGCCCCGGTCATTGACGATCTGGACCGCCAGGTCGTAGCCCTTCTGAGTGTGATTGCCGTTGGTCGAATACTTGCCGGTCATGGAGATTGCCGCACCAAGCGTCACCACATCTTCCGCCAGTGCCAGACCAGGCACCACCATGGCTGCCGCCAGGGTGGACGCTGCCACCAACCGTTTGAACTGAAACATATTTCCCTCCCAATTTGTCTTTCTTGCCGGCCTTGAGAGCGATGTATCGCCCTGAACGCCGAATTGCCCGCATTGTTACAAATGTGCGCGACGGAATAAAGTCCGCATTCGTCGCACGCGACGCCTCGACAGGCAGACCCTGGCCGGCTTAAATCACCGGTTCATAGTCAATTCCCCGTTGAACATGGTGGTCTCCTGCAATGTCTGAACTGCTTGACGACCTGATTCGCGCCCGGATCGAAAGGGGCCAAGCCGTCGCTGCGGATTTCAGAGGCTGCACGGAGCAGGAGGTCGCATCGCTTGAAAGCCGTACAAACATCCAGCTTCCCGGCCTGTTCAAACACTATCTGCGCAAAATGGGATGGTCGGCTGGAGGCATGATCAAGGGATCGGATGTCCGCTACGGCTGCCTGCATTTACTGACCGGGGAGGTGCGCGAAGAAACCCAACCGCGCAACATCCACCTGCCGGCTGACGCCTTCGCGTTCTATGCCCATCAGGGCTACGATTACATGTATTTTCTACAGTCCGACGATCCGTACGACCCGAAGGTCTATCGCTATCACACCGACTGGGACCAGCCTCGCCTGGTATTTGCAGCATTCAGCGACTATCTGCGATGGCTGTTCGAAACCTTGATGGAGATCCCGCCGGACCGGCTGCCCGACGACACTGAGTGAGCATCCAGAAACTACCCGCGAGGTGGATCGGACAGATTGTGTTTGCAGCGCTCATGGCGGCGCCCGCATCTGCCCGTCCGGCATGCAAATCAGGCGGCCCGGACCTTGCTCAGGAAGTCTTTGACTTGCGCCTTCAAAGCTTCCGACTGGCCTTGCAATTCGTTGCTGGCAGTCAGAACTTCGCTCGCCGAATGACCGGTTTCTGTAGCCGCCTCTGAAATGCCGGCCACGGCGTTGGAGGCTTCCTTGGTTCCGGCCGACGCCTGGCTCACGCTTTGCGCGATTTCATTGGTCGCAGCACCCTGCTGTTCGACCGCTGCCGCCACCGCACCGGTGATCTCGTTGATCTCGCCGATAGTGGTCACAATCTGCTCGATCGCGGTCGCCGCACCGGTTGTCTCGCTCTGTACTGTCGAGATTTGTGCGGTGATGTCCTCGGTCGCCTGCGCGGTCTGAGTAGCCAGGCTCTTGACCTCGGTCGCCACGACCGCAAATCCCTTGCCGGCGTCACCGGCGCGTGCCGCTTCGATGGTCGCGTTCAGCGCTAGAAGGTTGGTCTGTTCCGCAATGTCTGAAATCAGCCCGACCACCTGACCGATTCTGTCGGCGGCTTCGACCAGACCGCCGATCTGACGGTTGGTGTCCTCGGCCTGATCGGTCGCACTCCTGGCGATACCGGCGGATTGCGAGACCTGACGGCTGATTTCCTCAATCGAACTGGCAAGCTCCTCGGACGCGCTTGAAACCGTAACCACACTGGCATTGGCCGATTCCGACGAACTGGCCGCGGTTGCCGCCAGCGACGTCGTGCGGTCGACCGTAGACGACATGGCATTTGCGCTCGATTGCAACTGGCCCGAGGCGCCGAGCACCGTCTCCACCACCGGCACCACGCTTTGTTCGAACTGGTCGACCACTTCGTCGAGCATTTGCCGCCGCTCGGCACTTGAACGCTTTTCGTTTTCAACTTGCTCCGCTTGCAGGCGCACATTCTCTATGGCGTTATCCTTGAACACCTGAACCGAATGCGCCATCTGACCGACTTCGTCCTCGCGGTCGAGCGCCGGCACGTCGATTTCATTGTTGCCGTCTGCGAGATCCTGCATGGCGCCGCTCATGCGCACCAGCGGCCGCGAAACCGTCCGGACTGCCAGAATCGACACCGCGGTTAAGATCAGGGCACCAAGCACCGTCGCCACGACAATCCAGTTGCTCAGGCTGGCGCCCTTGGCAAGCTGTGCATCGATGACGGTACTGACCTCAAGCACACCACGCACATCGCCGAGCTTCCAGTCAGTCTTGGGAGATTCAGGGTGCCCGTTGTGGCAATTGACACAGCCCTGTGCGGCCATATGGTCGGCCACCCCGACGCGGACGATCTGCTGACCGTTGCGGGTTTCCTGCCGCACATAATTCTGATCTGGATTGGCATTGAGGAATTTCCAGGCTTCCGTCTGGAATGTATCAAGTTCACGTTTGCCGCGGACCGGGAACGGAAAGGCGCTATAGAGATTGACCGTCGTGTCTTCTTTTGACAGTAGCGAACTCAGATCATGGATCAGGGTGGCCGGCAGCGGCACTGTGTTGGGTTCGGTCTTGTGATTGAACGAAGGCTTGATAGCGCCGTTTGCCTTGACCTTCTTGATCACGTTCTTGGTGTAATAACCGCGGATGATCTTAAACTGTTTGGCGGTCTGCACCGCTGACTGCGCCGCATCGTCGCGAACATTGCCCTCGATCTGCGGCGGCAGGACGATCCACACCGCGGCCACCGCAATCACCGCGAAGATCGGGATCGGCAGGATCAGTTTCCAGGAAATACTCTTATTAACACCGGCAAACATGTTCAGCTTAGACATCGGTCGTCCCCACTATCAGCCCAGCAGACAGAAACCGCGAAATTGGTTAGCAAACCGTAAATTTCGCCTCCGTTAATCGAATAAAGAGCGGAACTTGGCGATAAATCAATTTGATTGCAAAAGATTATTTATTCTAGCTATACGTTAGCGCATGGACCCGTCCGCGCCCGATGCGGCAGCAGGCGACCGCCCGATCCACATGGCGCTTCAGCACCGGAAACCGGTACGCGGCCATGATATGGCCACGACGCAAACAGATCATTTATACGTGCCTCCACTGACGCCAACGACCAGGCTATGGAATGAACATCTGGAACATGGCTGCACGTTGGCTGGTTTCGATGCTGCTTAGCGCGGTCATAGTGACGCTTGTTGTGATGACGACCGGCATACATCGCGCCCAAGCAGCCGAGCCGGCTGCGAACTCCAGGAACGGTAACACCGCGGACCCGCCAGACGTGGCGCCCGAGATCACCTGTCTTGGCGGCGACGTGCGGGCCGGCGCCTGTATCTGCCCGTCAGGCATGCAGGTCAGGGTGCTCGACACCAGGACGTTCCGCTGCGTGATACGCAGGCCGAGCGTCACATGCATGGGTGGCAGCGCGCGAAGCGGACGCTGTGTCTGTCCGCGCGGCTGGACACGCGAAACCACCGGCGCCAATAGTTTCCGCTGCCGCGAACCCAAGCCCACGATCACCTGCAGGGGCGGATCGGTTCAATCCGGCCAATGCCGGTGTCCTAGCGGCTGGAGGCTGGAACGGATAAGCAGTACCCGCTTCCGCTGCACCCGGCCCAGACCAAGGGTGACCTGTGAACGCGGCTCGGTGATGGGCTCAAGATGTGTCTGCCGGCCCCGGTGGCGGCAACGCCAGGTCGGCCCCTATCGCTTCCGCTGCGAGGAACCCAGATAAGTGCCGGCCTAAAGCCGCCCTTCCTCGACCGCGTGGCAGGCAACACTGCGGTCGCCAGACTGCTTCAGCACCGGCACCTCTTGCGTACACCGCTCATTGGCGTGCGGGCAGCGGCCGTGGAACACGCAGCCCGGGGGCAGGTTGATCGGCGAGGGCACTTCGCCCGGCACCTTGACCGGTTTGAAGTTCTTGCGGCCGATCTTGGGGATCGCCGACAGCAGGAGTTGTGAATAGGGATGATGCGGTTCCTCGAACAGCGCCTTGGGCGTGGTCAGTTCGCACACCGTGCCCAGATACATCACCGCCACCCGGGTGCCGAAATGTTCGACCACCGAGAGATCATGGGTGATGAACAGATAGGTCAGGTCGCGCTCCGCCCGCACCTTCATCAACAGGTTGAGCACTTGCGCCTGGATCGAGACATCAAGGGCTGAGACCGGCTCATCCGCGACGATGAACTTCGGATCGACCATCAAGGCACGGGCGATCGAGATCCGCTGGCGCTGGCCGCCGGAAAACTCATGCGGATAGCGTGTGCCCCAGGCCGGATCATTGCCGACCGAACTCATGACCTCGATGGTTTGTTCGCGCACTTGCGTGTCGCTGAGCTCGGGCCGGTGAAACCGCAATGGTTCTTCGAGCGTGCTCTGAACCGTGAGACGCGGATTAAGCGAGGCATAGGGGTTCTGGAAGATCATCTGCATGCGCTGGCGGTAAGGCCGCATATCGCTATGGCCGAGGCCGCTGATGACCTCCCCGTCATAGCGCACATCACCCTGGGTCGGCGGGGTCAGGCCGATGATGGTGCGCCCAAGCGTGGTCTTGCCGCAGCCGCTTTCGCCGACCAGACAGAAGGCCTCGCCCCGTTCAACCCCAAGCGATACGCCGTTGAGCGCATGGACCACCGGCTTCTCGCGCGACAGGAAACTCACCTGCACCGGAAAATGCACCCGGAGGTCCTGCACTTCGATCAGGGGCGCATCGCTCATGTCAGCGCCTCCGCATGATGACAGGCGACCCGCCGTTCCTTGACCATGCGCAACTGCGGCAGCTCGCTCTTGCAGCGCGCATCCGCGTGCGCACAGCGTGGATGAAACGCACAGCCCGTCGGCACTTCGGCAAGTGATGGCATGTTGCCGGGGATCTGGTTGAGCATACCGCCCGGCTCGTTTTTTTGCGGCAAAGCGTGCAACAGGCCGATGGTATAGGGATGAGCCGGGGTGTCGATCACGTCGGCGGTTGGGCCCGCTTCCACCACCCGGCCGGCATACATCACCAGCATTCGCTGGGTCACATCCGACACCACCGCCAGGTCATGGGTGATCAAAATCAGGCCGACCCGGTGATTGTCGCACAGCTCGATCATCAGCCCCATGATCTCGGCCTGAATGGTGACGTCTAGTGCTGTGGTCGGCTCGTCGGCAATAATGATCGCTGGATCAAGCAGCAGGGCGATGGCGATCACCACGCGCTGGCGCAAACCGCCGGACAGCTCATGGGGATAGGCATCGAACCGCTGTTCCGGCGATGGGATCGCCACCTCACGCAGTTTCGCAATCGCCAGCGCACGGGCTTCCGCCTCGGGCATTTTTCGGTGGGCATGCAGGCACTCGACCATCTGCGTGCCGACGGTCAGCACCGGGTTGAGGGTCATCATCGGATCCTGGAAGATCATGGCAATCCGGTTGCCCCGGATGTGGCGCATTTCCTCGTCATCCAGGGTATCCAGGCGGGTGCCGTCAAACGAGATTTCGCCGGCACTGATCCGCCCCGGTTCCGTGATCAGGTTGAGGATCGCATAGGCCGCCATGGACTTGCCCGCACCGCTCTCACCAACAATGCCAAGCCGCTCGCCTCCGTCGAGCGAAAAACCGACCCCGCGCAATGCCTTCAGCCGGCCCGCCCGCATGGGAAATTCGACCTCCAGATCCCGAACCTCAAGCAGCGGCATTACGTTTCCTTGTAGAGCTTGGGATTGAGCGCATCGCGCAACCAGTCGCCGAGCAGGTTGATCGCCAGGATCAAAATGATCAGCACGATGCTCGGGATCACCGTGATCCACCACTGGCCGGACAGGATGTAGTCGAAACCGTTGCGGATCAGCGAACCGAGCGATGGCTGGTTGACCGGCATGCCGAGGCCGAGAAACGAAAGCGCCGCCTCCGCCACGATCGCATTGGCGACCTGGACCGTGGAGATCACCAGGATCGGCGTCAGTGTGTTGGGCAGGATATGCCTGAACATGATGCGCAACCGCGATAGGCCGATCACCCGGGCAGCATCGACATATTCCTTCTCCTTTTCCGCCAGCACATTGGCCCGCACGGTGCGGGCATATTGCGGCCACTCGGCAATACCAATCACCAGCACCAGCATGATGATCGCCAGGTCCGCATAGAGCTGGGCGGAAAATGCCGCCTGGAACACCGCCAGCACGATGATTGCCACCATGAGTGTGGAAAAGGACAGCTGAATATCGGCAATCCGCATCAGGAAACTGTCAAGCCGGCCGCCGATATAGCCTGACATCAGGCCCAGGGTGACGCCGAGCACAGCCTGCAGCATCACCGCAAAGATGCCGATGATCAGCGAGACGCCGGTGCCATACAGGATGGTGCTCCACATATCGCGGCCCTGGGGATCGGTGCCGAACACGAAACGTGCATCTCCACCCTGTTGCCAGACCGGCGGAAGTTCCGAATCCATAATGTCGATCTGTATCGGATCATAGGGGTTCTGGGTGGCGATCAACGGTGCCAGCACTGCCAGACTGACGAACACCAGAAGCACCAGAGTGCTGCCGACCGCCACCGGATCTCTCCTGAACTGGTAGAAGAAATCGGACGCGATGGCGCGCTGGACGGCAGCGATCATCCTTTGACCCCCGCAATGCGCACCATTGGATTGACCATGGTGTAGATCAGGTCAACCAGCGTGTTGGTGACAACGAAGATCAGGCCGACAACGATTATGTAGGCGATGATCAGCGGCGTATCGACCCGGTTGACCGCTTCCAGAAACAGGAAGCCCATGCCCGGCCATTGAAACACGGTCTCGGTCAGGATGGTGTAGGCAATCAGCGTGCCGATCTGCACGCCGCCCACCGTGATCACCGGCAACAGCGTGTTCTTGAAGGCATGCAACAGCCAGACCCGGCGCGGCGCCAGGCCCTTGGCCCAGGCGAAGCGGACATATTCGGTGCGCAGCACTTCCATCATTTCGCCCCGGATCAGCCGAATGAACAAAGGCAGCATGATCGACGACAGCGCCACTGCCGGCATGATCAGGTGCAGCAGACCATCAGCGGTCAGGAAGCCGGTGCGCCACCACCCGAAATCAACCGTGATGCCGCGCCCATAGGACGGCAGCCAGTCCAGATAGATGGCGAAGATGTAGATCAGGAAAATTGCGGTCAGGAACACCGGTATCGATATGCCGGCGATCGAGATCACCATTACAAACCGGGAGAACAGGCTCTTCGGATTGATCGCGCAATAGATGCCGACCGGCACCGAGACCAGAATGATGATCAGCGTTGCGCTCAGGACCAGTTCGAAGGTTGCCGGAAACTTGTTGAAGATCACTTCCAGCGCCGGCTTCTTGAAAAAATAGGAAGTTCCCAGATCGCCCTGCACCGCCTTGCCGAGAAAGCGTGCATATTGCACGAAGAACGGGTCATTGAGCCCCATGCGGTCACGCAGCGCCTTGCGCTCTTCCTCCGACACCGACTGGCCGACCAGTTCACGCAGCGGGTCGCCGAGATTATCCTGGATCGAAAACCCGATCAGCGAGATGACCAGCATCACCACGCAGGCCTGGCCCAGGCGTCTTATGAGAAAGGCGAGAATGTCCATGCTCTACTGTGCAAGCCCCCGACGTGCCGCGTTTCGAATTCACCACACCATCATAGCGCAAATCCGTAGGATCGAAACAGACGAAGGCGTTCCCCGGACTTGATCCGGGGTCTAGGGCGTCACCAAACGGTCGTGCCATACTGCCCTAGGCCCCGGATCAAGTCCGGGGAACGGCTTACATATCTGATTGCGTCGTCCGCAAAAACGAAGAGGCGCCGTATGCGACGCCTCTTCGCCGTCGTGGTCCCTAGGCGTCAATCTATGACCAGATCGCCCAGATAGGGGAAGTTCATGACGTTGACCACATCACCGATATTAACTCCCTTGCGCGCTGCCCAGGCAAGGTCCTGCCAGTGCAACGGCAGGAAGGCGGCATCGTCATGCAGCGTCTTTTCGATGTCCTGCAGAACCTTGGTCCGTTCCTCGTCGTTGGTCATGGTCAGGGTCGCTTCGGTCATCTGATCGACCTTGGCGTTTGAGTAATTACCGGCATTATATTGGCCGCGCCCGGTGTCCTTGTTCGGTGTCATCGCCAGGAACTCATAGAAATTGGCGGAATCTTCCGTATCGGAATGCCAGCCGATCATCATCATGTCGGCTGCCCGTTCATCGAATTTGGGCCAGTATTGCGCCTTCGGCATGGTCGTAAGCTCGACCTTGATGTTGATCTTGGCCAACATGCCCGCCACCGCTTCGGCGATCTTGTGGTCGTTCACATAGCGGTTGTTGGGCGCCATCATGGTGACCGTGAAGCCCTTCTCAAAACCGGCTTCCTTCATCAGGGTCTGCGCCTTGGCAAGGTCGTAACGCGGCTTCAACGCCTCGTTATATCCAAGATAGCCTTTCGGGCTCATCTGGGCTGCAGCCGTACCAAAACCCTTCATGATCTTCTGCACGATGCCTTCATTATTGATGGCATGAACGATGGCCTGGCGTACTTTAGGATTCTTGAACTCCTCGCGCCGGTTCTGGTCCATCTGGAAGGTAATGATCCGCGTGCCGGACATGGTCACCAGTTCCGTGCCGGCATTCCCGCGTACCCGGTCCAGATCGGTCGGCGGTACGGGTGCGATGAAATCGACATCACCGGACAGCAGTGCTGCAACACGGGTCGGCGCTTCCTTGATCGGGGTGAACACGATGTCACTGACATTGCCCTTGGACGATGTGTCCCAATAATCGGCGAACCGCTTGAACTCGACCTTGACGCCCTGTTCGCGGCTGGAGATTACGAACGGGCCGGTGCCCGATACGGTCTTGGAGGCGAAGCTGTCGCCGTGCTTGACGATTGCCGCCTTGTCATTGCCGTTGGCGTCCGTGCCCGAATAGAACGCGGAGTCCATGGGAAAGATGTAGGTCGCATTGTGCAGGACCAGCGGGAAAGGCCCACTGGTGACGATGTCGACGGTGTGATCGTCCACGGTCTTCATAGTCATTTTGTCGAAGATCGCCTTGAAGTCGGGGCTTCCCTTCAAACGGTCGAAGGTCCACTGCACGTCTTTGGCGGTCAGGGTGTTGCCGGAATGGAACTTGACACCCTTGCGCAGGGTGAACCGCACGGTCAGATCATCGACACGCTTCCAGCTCTCGGCAATCCTGCCGTCGAAGCCAAGATCCTTGTTCCAGCGGACCAGGGGATCGAAAACCATATGGGACAGTTGCAGCGTGCCGCCGGACAATTGCTCATGGGGATCGAGCGAAACCGGATCCGCGTCATAAGCCATTCTAAGTGTTTTTGCATAAGCACCGCCGGCAACGACCACGACCATCGCGATCATCGCCAGCATGGCGAAAATTTTTCTCATTTTTGGAGTCTCCCTTAAAAGACCGATCGGCCCCAGTCTCGGGACAGGCGCCCGATCAATCAGCAAGGGCGAACTTTATGCCGGGTGGGAACCTTGGGCAAGGCAATCTGCACCTGCCGGCAATACAAACTTGCAGGCCAAACGCCGACGCGCAGTTGAAATGCGCACCACCAGTTAAAGTTCTTTCATAAAAGGAAAAACCGCCCGTGCCGCCGGGCCGTCACCGTTCCGTGCACGGCAAATTCCACACCCATATCGTTTCTGTCTAGCGAGACGACAGAATGGCCAGTGTCACCCCAAAAATCGTAAACGCCGCCGCAACGATTACAATAAACGCGATGTCTCCGGTTGCCATGATGAACTCCTCCATATTCGAGAATTTCATCACTAGACCGGATCAGGACCTGCCTTCATTGATCCATGTCAATGCATTCAAATCGCCGACTTCACCGCCTCTTCGAGGTAGATCTCGCGCAACCTCTGGGCCACCGGGCCGGGCTGTCCGCTGCCGATACGGCGTCCATCGACCTCGACCACGGGCATGACGAAATTCGACGCACCGGTCAAAAACGCCTCGTCCGCCTCATAGGCCTCCTCAATCGAGAACGGCCGCTCATCAAGCTCAATATCGCGCTCTTCCATCAGCCGCAGCAGGGTTTTTCGTGTGACACCGGGCAGAACCGCATTGCTCAGAGGCCGGGTAATCACCTTGTTGTCCTTGACGATGTAACTGGTCGATGAGGTGCCTTCGGTGACATAGCCGTCTTCAAGCATCCAGCCCTCATAGGCGCCCTGCGCGACCACCAACTGCTTGCTCATGGCCTGGGCAAGCAATGCGACTGATTTGATGTCGCGCCGCTTCCACCGGATATCAGGTATGGACAAAACGCTCACACCGGTTCTGGCGCTGGGTGGGTCCATCAGGTCCTTCACCTGGGTGAATGCGGTCAGGACCGAGGATATATCTTTGGGGTAATGAAACTCGCGGTCGGCAACGCCTCGGGTGATCTGCATATAGACCCCGCCCTCGGTGAGCCCGTTGCGCGCGATCAACTGGCGATGCACCTCGATCAGTTCGTCTCTCGTGCACGGCCAGGCGATCTCAAGCTCGCGCAGGGAGCGATCGAGCCGGTCGAAATGAGGTGCTGCATCGACTAGTTTACCGCCCAGCACCGAGGTCACTTCATAAACGCCGTCACCGAACAGGTAACCGCGGTCGAAGATCGACACCTTGGCGTCCGCCTCGTCCACATAGGCACCATCGACATAAACCGTCCGCCCCATCGCCAGACCCTCCGTTCCTGAGTGTCTCGGTGTTTGGCCAGAATTCCTTTGTGAGGTCAAGCCTGCGCTGCGTCACCTGCAACTACAGTTCGCAGACCACCTTGCCAAAGTGCCGGCCCTTCGGCAAGGTGGTCAGGGCATCGCCCAGGCCCTCCAAGGCAAACCGGTTTTCATCGATCACCGGTTCGATGCGGTGCTGTTCCATTGCCTCGGCCATGCGTTCGAATATCTCGCGGCTGCCCACCGTGACCCCCTGAAGCCTGATGTTCTGGGTGACGACACGGCCAAGATTGATTTCACCGGCAATGCCGCTCAAAACACCGATCACACTGATCGTGCCGCTCGGCCGGACCGCAGCGATCGACTTGTCAAGCGTGCCCGCACCGCCGACCTCGACAACGTGATCGACGCCGCTCCCGCCGGTAATCTCGCGGGCTCGTTTGTGCCAGTCTTCGGTCGTCTTGTAGTTGATGGTGTAATCTGCGCCGAGCGCCGTCGCCCGTGCCAGCTTGTCATCGCTCGACGATGTGAAGATCACGTTCGCCCCGTGCAGCCTGGCGAACTGGAGGGCAAACAGGGAGACCCCGCCGGTGCCCTGCAGCAACACCGTGTCGCCTTCCTGGACGCAGCCCTGCTCGACCACCGCATTCCATGCCGTCACCGCAGCACAGGTCAGGGTTGCCGCCTGCACCGCGGTCATATGGGCCGGCGCCTTGACCACAGCATCAGCCGGGATCAGCATTTTTTCCTGCGCGGTGCCATCGAGCGGTCCGCCATGGGCGCCATGGAAGGTGCGGAGACCGGCGGTGCCATGGAGCCACGTGCGGCTATAGGTCGGACATACCAGATCGCCCGGCGCAAAACCGCTAACGCCCTCACCAATGGCTGAAACAACACCGGCCCCATCACACAAGGGTACCAGTGGCAGTGTCCCGCCCATGCGCCCGTAACCGCCCTGACACATGACCAGGTCGCGCGGGTTGATCGACACCGCCTGCATGTCGATGACAATTTCTCCAGGCCCGGCTTCCGGCTCTGGTCGGTCGGCAGGTTTTATATTTTCAGGCCCCCAGTCACCCTCGATCACCATGGCTTTCACGTCGGCACACTCCTCATGTTTTCGGCCCTAGGATCGCATCGATCTCCTGCTCCGAATATCCCGCTTCCCCCAAAACCTCGCGGCTGTGCTCACCAAGTCCCGGTGCGTGGTGATGAACCGGCAGGGCCTGCCGGTCAAAGCGGAACGCCGTATCGGGCACTTCCATGGCGCCTTCGGTCGGATGCTCGTGGGCGCGGAAAAACCCGGTTGCCTCAAGCTGCTGGTCGGATCTGAGATCCTCAAGGCGGTTGACCGGCCCGCATGGTATTTCCGCTGTGCGCAACAATTCGAGCCATTCCGCGGTGGTCCGCTCGACAAGCAATCCGCCGGTGATGGCATAGAGTTCATCAATATGCTGCGCACGCACGGCCATTGAGGAAAAGCGCGGATCGTCATGGAATTCGGGCTTTTGCGCCAGGTCCCAGAAACTGCGCCACTGCTTGTCCGTATAGGCCAGCATACAGATGTAGCCATCGGATGTGGTATAGGGCTTGCGCTCCGGCGACAGCACGCGAACATAGCCCGGCTCGCCTTCGGGCGGCACGAACATCGCGCCATAATGATGCTCCAGCAGGGTATAGCCAACCAGCGCCTCGAACATGGCAGTCTCGACATAGACCCCCTTTCCGGTTCGCAGGCGCTGGAACAGAGCAGCGATCAATCCACTTGAAGCCAGCAGTCCAGCGGTCTTGTCGGCGATCACGGTCGGCGCCAGAACCGGCGCGCCATCGCGGACGGTGAATGTGCCGGCAATGCCCGATTCCCCCTGGATCACATCATCATAAGCCGGCCTGGTGCCATAAGGACCTTCTTCGCGGTAGCCATGCAGGCCGCCATAGACGATGTCCGGTTTGCGCGCCATCACGCTGTCCGGGTCGAAGCCAAGCGCTGCCATCTTCTGCGGCCGCATATTATGCACGAACATGTCGGCACCCTCGATCAGACGCCATAGGGCCTGGCGCGCTGGCTCGTGCTTCAGGTCGAGTACCAGGCTACGCTTGTTCCGGTTGATGCCCATATACAAAGCCGCCATGCCCTCATTACGCGCTGGGCCGACCATCCGGGTGCTGTCGCCGCCCGGTCGTTCGATCTTGATGACATCGGCGCCGAAATCGCCCAGAAGCTGAGTGGTGTAGGGCCCGTAGACCACTGTCGTGAGATCGAGCACCCGAATGCCGCTCAATGGCAAGGCTTGCAGATCGGCCATGGTCACAGACGAACCTTGTCGATGCCGGCAAGCTCGCAGGCATAATCCAGCAGGGCTGAGAAATCCTTGTCAGCATAGTCGCCTGCCCGTGCCGCCCCATAGACCGCATGGACCGCTGCCCCCACCGGCAGACCCAGCCGGATCGCATCGGCAGCCTCAAGCGCCAGTCCCATGTCCTTGTGCGCCAGATCGATCTTGAAGCCGGGCTCGACATCGCCCTTGAGCACCTTGGTGGCGAAATTGACATGCAACTGGCCATTGGTACCGGTGGTGCCAGCATTGACCTCTTTCAGAACACCGATGTCGAGGCCCAGCTTGGCGGCCAGCGTCAGCGCTTCGGCATTGACCTGGGTGAGCGACAGGATGAGAAAATTATTGACCACCTTGGTGCGGATGCCGGCACCCACACCGCCGCATCTGTGGATGGTGGTGCCCATCGCCTCGACCAGCGGTTTGACGCGCTCAAAGGCTGCCTCGTCGTCGCAGCCGATCATGAACAGGGACTCGCCGGCGATCGCATGGCTCGCCAGCCGGCCGACCGGGGCATCGATGAACGCCACACCCTGTGCCGCGCAGGCAGCCGCCACCTTGTCGGTTCCAAGCGGCGCAATGGTGCTCATGTCCATCAGCACCGATCCGCTGGCAAGCGTGTCCAGAACCCCGCCGGCATGCAGAACCACCTCCTCCACTTCGGCGGTTGCCGGCAACATGGTGACGACGATCTCCGCCCCCGCCGCCGCCTCGGCCACGGTGTCAGCAAACACCGCGCCCAGATTATGCAGAGGCGCCATGCGCTCCCGGTCAATGTCATGGACCGTCAGCACGATTTCTTTTCGCAGGATGTTGGCGGCCATCGGCTGGCCCATGGCGCCGAGGCCGATAAATGCGATTTTTCCGGTCATGGATTTAAACCCTCTCTCAGCGCCGCTGGTCGAAACGTCTCTCCGCCAGGGCCGATGCGATGTTTACTTTTTGAATGTCAATCGACCCCCCGGCAATGCCCCAGCCCCAGGCGTCGCGCATTTTCTGCTCTATGGGATAGGCTTTCGAATAGCCATAGCCGCCCATAAGCTGCATCGCCTTGCCGGTAACCTCGCGCACGGTCTCATTGGCAAAGCATTTGGCAATCGAACTGTCACCGACCGAAGGCAGGCCCGCCTGGGCATTGACCACGGCGCGGTAGAGCAGGAGGCGTGCGGCATCGAGCTTCATCTTCATCTCCGCAAGCGACAGCTGCACCGCCTGGAAATCGACCAGCGGCTTGCCGAACTGATGCCGGTCCTGAACATAGGCCAGCACATAGTCAAACGCCGACTGGGCGATCGCCAGGCTCATTGTGGTGTTGCCACAGCGCTCCAGATCGAAGGCCTCCATCAGTTGGCGGAAACCGCCCGCCGGCACGATCAGGTTTTCAGCGGGAACGGTCACATCGTCGAAATGCATATCCGCACTGCAGATACCGCGAAAGCCCATATGCCGCTCCCGCGCACCGAATGTGAAGCCCTGGCTATCCTTATCCACCAGCACCGCGCCCACGCCCTTGGCGCCAGGCTCATCCGACATCCGGCAATAAACCACATAGGCATCCGCATGGCCGGCGCCCGAGCACCAGCGCTTGGTGCCGTTCAAAATGATCCGGTCGCCGTCCTGCCGAGCCGATGTCTTAAGATCGGTCAGCGCGGTGCCGGCATCCGGTTCGGACATGGCAACCGCAACAATCATATCGCCACGGCAGACCGCGGGAAGCACCCGCCGGCGCAGCGCCTCCGGCGCAAAATGAGCAATCGCCAGAACCGGCCCGAAGCATGATTCAAAGATCGGAAATGCCAGCGCCGGCGACAGCTTCGCCACTTCTTCGAGCACCAGCACCGCATCGAGATGAGACTGCCCGCCGCCGCCATGGGCCGCGTCGAGATTGACGCCCAGCAGGCCGAGCTCCGCATAGCGCTTGATCAGCGCGCGCGGCGGCGGTTCATCCACCTCCTCGCAACGGCGCGCCGCCTCCGGCAGTTCCGCAGCCACGAACCGGCGCACTGTTTCACGCAGCGCATCTTGTTCCTCAGTCAATGCGAAATCCATCAAGTGGGTCCTTTTGGTTTTGCTCAGCCTGATTCCGGCCGCCTGTCGTACAAAAGCAGGGCTCCATATCTTTGCAAACCATTGCACAGAATGTAAGGAACTCTACCGACCCGGCCTGAACAGCAGGAAACACGCGGCCCATGAAGTTCATCCACATCACGGACCTCCACCTGGTGGCGCCCTATGAAAGCCTGTGGGGATTGAAGCCGTTCGATCGTTTCGATGCCTGCCTGAAGGACATAGAGGAATATCACGGCGATGCGGAATTCTGCGTCATCTCAGGCGACCTGGCCGACCGTGGCGATCCGGAAGCCTATAACGCCTTGCGCAAACGGCTGGAAAGCTTTCCGCTCAAAACCTTCCTGATGATCGGCAATCACGACGACCGCCATGCCTTTGCAAAGGCGTTTCCGGACCAGCCCCGCGATCCGAACGGTTTCGTGCAGTTCGAACATCACAGCAACGGCGCGGTGTTCCTGTTTCTTGACACCCTCAAGGAAAAAAGTTCAGCCGGCGAATTCTGTGCACCGCGCCGCGCCTGGCTGACCGAGCGCCTGGATGCAGCGCACCCCGCACCGGTTTACATCTTCATGCACCACCCGCCATTCGACATCGAACTCCCCTATATGGACCGGATCAAGCTGGAAGACCCCGAAGCATTCGCCGCCTCGCTTGGTGATCGCGCCGACATCAGGCACATCTTCTTCGGTCATGTGCACCGGCCGGTCTATGTCAATTGGAACGGCATCCCAGCAACCGCTCTACCGGCCCTCAACCACCAGGTGCCGCTGCACCGTGACAGCGTCTCGTGGCATTACAGCGATGAACCGCCCATGTATGCAGTCATCGATGTTCACCAGGACCGGCTTGTCATAAATGCCGATTGTTTCCTGCACCGCAACGACTGCAAGGTTCCGCCCAACAAGCGCTGATCTCCAGGCAATGGGACACTCGAAGCCCGGCTTTGGCGTCCTCGTCCAGCACTTATCCCCCCATCCGGTAGACCCGTTACAGTCAGGCGGCGTGTTTGTTTGGCACGCCCATGGCAATTCCGATTGGAAGGTTCACCGCAATGATCATCAACAAGCCCGGCATCGGCCTGGCCCGCCCCAACCCAAACAGGCGCACCATTTTAACCTCCGCCCTGACACCGCCTAACGATACGACAGCACCCGCACAACGCAAACCCGATCCTGAGCCGGGCGTCCGCAAGCGCCACGACGCACGCGACCGGGTGGAACTCGAAGCGGCCATCACCACGCTTGCCGCCGACGGCAACAGCCTGCTCGACGATATGGAAGACGATGACGGTCAGGATCCGTTCGATCTGGCCGACCGGTTCGGGCGAAGCTTCGATGAGCGCGCCGGCGCCACCTTCGCACCGATCACCGATCCGGCACGCAAGGCGAGCGCCTTTCGCAAGCTCCAGCCGGTGCGCACGCGCCTCATGGCGGTAGCACGTATCATGCAGGACGAGGCAGCAGACCGATCCCTCGCAAACACCGTGTTCAAATCAGCCGAAGCCGTTCTCGCCCGGGCACAGATTGACCCGGAGGAAACAGCCGATATGCTTGAGCGAGTGGCCGGCGTCATCGACGCGACCGACCTGACGCCCGAACGCAAGGACCAGGTCGCCGCCGCCATCGCTGCCCGCGCCGTCACCTCAGGCCTTGAAGACATGCTGGGACCACGCATCAAAAAGCATGTCCCAGCGGGCCGTCAGTTCTTGGCGGGCTTGCAGGCGGAGCGGGCGGAGAATACTGGAGCGCCAATCGGTCAGAATGAAAGTTTCACCACAAGTGAAGACGTGCAGAACATTGGCGCGCCCGATCGACATCAACTTGCTCGGAGCGAAGAGGATGAATCGGTTACCTCCGAGGAGGAGATGAGTGACATTGATTTCAACGAACAAGAGATCGACTTTATCGTTCGCAAAATTCGTAGGCTCATTTCCGACGACATCGTTAATGAGTCTGCGAGGCTGGACCCTAAAGGCGTGGACAAATTTGTAACCGCGGAAGAGATTTTCCAATTCTTCCAACGAACGAAGCAAATGACCGTTGAGCGGGTTAAGACGCTCTCGTTACGCGCCGGATTGAACCCGGAGATCATGGCTGTGTTCCACCAAATCTTCCATGTCACCCCCGATACCGTCGAAAAGGTTCGTATGAGTGTTCGGCGCGTAATCTTTCCTCGCCTTGCTATTGAAAAGAGGCCTGGAGCCACAAAACGCACTTCAGATCAGCACAAGAAGCCCTTCAACAATGCATTGGACCTGATAGCTGACGCGGAACCAGAGGAAAGACGGAGGACGGTCGATGCATGGATGGAAATCCTCATAAAATATTTCCGTCTGGCGGTTCCCATGTCTGACAAGGACCAGGAAGAATTTGTCAAGAAGCTTGACGATCCTATAAGAGGCACGGGTGGCGATGCGAGGCGATCCCTGATACCGCGTTGATCCTCCTGACGAGAAATGCAATTATAGAGTATGTTATACTTAAACACCCTCTATAGGCGTATTCAACCGTATCAGACAGCAGTCGCGTGGCTCACTGCAATCCGGCGAATCACAAGGCGGGTCGGGGGTATTGTGCATTGGGCAACGGCTGTCACCATTTCCGTGGCTCTGCTTTTTGCCGGCTCGCCGAACGCGACCGGGGCAGCCCAACTCACGCCAAATCAGGTGATGCACCATCGCTGCGCGATCGAGGACCTTGATCAGGCGAAGCGGTTTATTGCTCCTATACCTGAGCTGCTTTACGTGCGCGGGCGCAGCCATCAGGCGCTGGGGCAGTATGCGCAAGCCGTCGAGGCCTTCGACACACAGCTGGCAATGAGACCTGACGACGAGGCGGCACGAAACTGCCGCAAAGCGGCACGCCTCCGGACCGCCTGTGCGCTTGCTCCCGATGCCAGCGCTTTGGTGGCCGCCTGGTACAAACGGCCCAACCTGGCGAAATCCGATGCGGACTGGTACCGCTGGGCCGAACGCTATGTTGCGTCCAGATATCCGGGCGACGAATATGACGTCCTTGGCCCCTATCCTTTTGAACGGTTCGGCTATCACATGGCGGCCGGCCACTTCGATGTGGCGCTTGTCCTGTATGACAATATGGCGAAATTGCATCCCAACTATGCAGGCGCCATCGAGGGGCGCGGCAATGTGTTCGCGGCGCGAGGCAGGTTCGAGCAGGCCATCGCCGAGTTCACCAAGGCGATCGGGATGTTGCCCACCATCGAAGAGACCTTGGCAGCGATCGTCGAACACGATGCGCGGTGGCGGCGCGGCGAGGAGGAGGCCTACACCATATTGGACATTCGCTCCAATATGCGCGTTGGGAGCTTGGGGCATCTGATCTCCATTCACGAGGCGCGCGGCCATGCCTATGCGAAGCTCGGACGGCTGGAGGAGGCCTGGGCCGACTACCTGCGTGTTCTCGACCTTGTGCCGGCGCATGATGCCGCACGCCGGGCGCTTGAGAGGATGAAACCGTTCCTGGAAGTGCAGGCATCTCTGACCCACGAGGATGCTGCCCTGCCTGAAGTCCCGGCCGCCGAGGCTTTCCGGGACCGGCCGATAACGCGGACGGAGGCCTATCGTTACATTGTCGGGCGCTATGGCCCCAATCCGGAAAACAACCGTAACAGTGTCCGTTATCGGCTTGCCTGGCGTGGCCAGGACTATGTGCATCGCGGCATGCACGACACAGCGCATGAACATTTCCGCAGGTATCTCGCGTCCAATCCTGACTTCGATTTCGCATGGCGTTATCTTGGCGATCTGCACATGGTGATGCACAACTACGCTGCCGCGGTGCAAAGCTACACTCGGGCCATAGAAGCATCCAACCATCCATTCGGGCTCTATGCGAGACGCGCCCGGGCGTATTGGGCGCTGGGACAGGTCGATCTGGCCATCGCCGATTTTTCAACGGAGATTGGCACCTACAAATGGCACGGAACGGTCGTCAGCGCCGACCGTGGGCGCGCCTATGCAGAAACCGGTCGGCATGATCTGGCTGTGGCGGATCTAAAGGCGTATCTGGAGGACAATTCAACCTTCGCTGAGGCCCACCACTATCTGGCGGAAAGCCTCGCCATGCTGGGCGCTTTTGACGAGGCGCTCGAACATGAGGCTGAAGCAGTGAAGCTGGCCCCGCGTTATGCTGCTGCCTATGAGCTTAAGGCGCTCATGCATTATGCCATTGCCTCAAGCGGGGCACCGGACCGGTCTTATCCTGCGTGCCGGGCACAAAACGCGAAATGACCGGCAGGCGGACCGGGCCGCTTACTCGCCGATCTTTGGAAACGCCAACTCCGGCTTATAGGCAGCAAAACTCTCCAGATCCTGGGCGTTGCACTGGCGCTGCCATTCACTGCCGGGGGTGACGGCGGCGATGCAGTTATACTTCTCGCGATAGCCGTCGGTGCGCGGGTTTTCCTCGATCGCGATCGCCGCAATACCGGCAACACGGCCGCCCTGGCCTTCGACAAGACCAATCGCCCCTTCCATGGTGCCGCCGGTCTCGACCCACTGGTCGACCAGCAGCACGCGGGTCCCCGGCGCAAAGGCCGGTGCGCGCATTTCCATGTCCTGGGTGCGGCCCGAATAGTTGGTGAAGGTCACCGCATCGGTGTCGACACACAGCTTGCCGGCCTTGCGGATCGGCAGCATGCCTTTGCCGAGCCGGGTGGCGATTCCGGCTGCCAGGACAAAGCCCATGGCATCGAGACCTGCGACCACATCGACTTCCTCCGGCGCGTAGGGTTCACACAGATCATCCAGCAGGGCGTGAAACGCCTCGCCGTTGATGTAGATCGAGGTCGGATCGAGCCAGGCGAATTTCGGCCCCTTGGTGTTGGGCGCCATCAGGGGCAGGTACCAGCGGTCATCCCGGGGGCTTTGGCGGTTTGTTTCAGACACGTTCATTCTCCTTAGCTACCTTGTCACGCACCGATCACCGGATAGGTCTTCTCCACCCGGTAGTCGGGGAAATAATCCGGTGCCTTCGAGTTCATCTGGCGTTGCAGTTCGGTGCCGGGAATAACCGCTGTGCAGCACTTGTAACGCTCACGATAGGCCTCAGCCCCATGGGTTTCTTCGATACAGATCGTGGCGATCCCGGCGATGATGCCGCCCTGACCTTCAATCAGGGCAATAGCTGCCTCCATGGTGCCGCCGGTCTCGATCCACTGATCGGCGATCAGCACCCGGGTGCCGGGCAGAAATGCCTGCTTGCGCATTTCCATGTCCTGGCTGCGGCCGGAATAATTGCTGAAGGTGACGGCATCCGCCTCAACCGGCAGCCGGCCGGCCTTGCGCAGCGCCAGAAAACCCTTGCCGAACCGCGCCGCGATTGCACTGCCGAGAATGAACCCCATGGCATCGGGCGCTGCCACCAGATCGATCTCGTCCGGCGAGAACGGTTCCACCAGATCGTCCAGGATCGCATTGAACGACCGGGCATTGAGATAGACCGATGACGGATCGAGCCAGGCAGCGACATTGCTCCGCTGTGTGGGCGCCATATTGTAAAGATACCACCGGTCATCGCGGTCGCCCGGCGCCGGATCGGCAACGCCAGACAGGGCCGCCGACCTTGACCGGGCCATCAGGATACGCAGCCGGGCAGGGTCGGCATTATAGAAATCGCCCTCGTAATTGATCCCGGTCGCCACCAGGATGGCGTCGACCAGGGGCGCATAAAGATGGATGTTTTCCGGCGTAACACCTGACGCTATGGCCAGGGGATGATCGCCACAGCCCTGCCGGAATGTTTCGATCTTCGAGATATCCGCTGCGTGGCCGGTCGCTATGCCGGACGTGGTCACCGCATCCATATGCGCCCGCGCGATCTCCGCTGAGCGCTGATAGTGCTCGGCTGCCACGTCGCGCTGCTTCTTGAACGCCGTGCCGCCGAAATACAGCCCATCCCAGCCGCTTGCCGCCCGCACGGCGTCGATCTCATCTGCTTCCGCCTGTGTCTCAACCCGCTCGTCGATCCGTGCATCGTCCGCCCAATAGGCATCGACCATGACGCCCCTGGCGGCAAGTTCACCCAGAACCGGAAACGCCTGCGCGCCGGTCACACCGAGAAAATTCACCCCAAGCCACAGCGACGGGAACTGTTCGCGCACCTGTTCGATGATCGGCACGAGATCCATATGGGGAAAATCATGATTGATCAGAAAAACGCCTTGTGCGCCCTCGCCCAGCACCACGGCGACATTGCGCACCGCCTGTGCTGCATCCAGCACATGGATCACCGGCAGGATTGCCGGGCCGGCGGATATGAAGGATTTTCGAAATACGTGTCTGTTCATGTGACGTGTCCGTGGTGCTGCACCCATAGGGCACTGTTGGGCAGAATAGGCTTCCGGTCGAAATAAGGAAAATTTATAGTTATAATCCACACATTTGCCGGGGATATGAGAATGCTGATCGTCAATCTGCCCACCGATCTGTTGCGCAGCTTCATCACCGTGGCCGATCTTGGTGGCTACACCCGGGCCGGCGAGGCGCTCAACCGTACCCAGCCCGCCATCAGTCTGCAAATGAAGCGGCTTGAAGAATTGCTTGGCGAAAAACTTCTGGTCCACGACGGCCGCACCGTCAATGTGACCTCGAGCGGCAAGATGCTGGCGGGCTTCGCCCGTCAGATTTTGCAGCTCAACGATGAAGCGGTCTCCCGGTTCAGGCGCACCAATATTCGCGGGCCCTTGAGAATTGGCCTGCCGACCGATTATGCGGTTTCGTTCCTGCAAAGCGCCGTCACCGATTTCATCCACGGCAATCAGGCCGTCGAGGTTGAGGTCCAGTGTGATGTATCGCGCAACCTTCTGGCCGACCTGCATGCCGACCGTATCGACCTGGCTGTGGCGCTGATCACCCAGTCGCACGATCAGTATCTTGTGCGCGCCTGGGAGGAACAGCCGATCTGGGCAAGTGCACAAGACACAGACATCCACAAGGCCCAACCACTCCCCCTGGTGACCCATCCCGACGGCTGTGAATATCGCAACCGCATCGTCGAAGCCCTGAACCAGGCCGGCCGGGCCTGGCGCATCGCCTATTCAAGCCCCGGCATCAGCGGCCTTCAGAATGCCGTGCTCAACGGTATTGGGGTCAGCGCTCTGACCCGCAAGACCCTGCTGGAGGGGCTACGGGTTTTGACTGACCAGGACGGCCTGCCGCCGCTGGCGAAAATCCGCATCGGTCTGTTCTACAAACACCCGCGCCAATCCGGCGCCGGCCTCAAGCTTGCCGAGCATATGATTGCCGGTCTCGACGAAGCCGCCGATGGCGATTTCATGCCCTCGGATCACCCCGGCGTCTAAACAGGCCCCTGTACAGAGGTGTTCCATGGGCCCCGCCTACGCTGCCACTAATGACACCATAATCAGGATAAATTTCTCAAATGCCCTCCTGCCCGCTACCCTCACGGTGGATATGTCCGTGCGGATGCCGTCTTGGGCCTAGACTCCCCACTTCGCTACGCGATACCGTGTCCGGCGGGCAAAACCGACAGATTTCAACGATAAGGGCGCAAGGCGGCTCACACCGCCACGAGACCCACAGGGAGGAATGAGATGGCAAAGAACGACGCACCAGGAATCATCAAGCCGACACGGCGCAAGCTCCTGCAATATACCGGGGCTGCCGCCGGCATAACCCTGTTCACGCCTTTTGTGCACCGCAGCTGGGCGCAAACCACCGAAATCAACATGCTGTCATGGTATGGCCTGGCGGAAC